>Ga0308159_1000047_pt1 | contig 564918 bp, 483 predicted proteins | sample PhyCR1_FD_201040 | JGI IMG/M metagenome (GOLD analysis project Ga0308159, IMG submission 201040) | Phyllosphere microbial communities from UC Gill Tract Community Farm, Albany, California, United States - DLSLC.R1 | ecosystem: Host-associated > Plants > Phyllosphere > Unclassified | place... | reverse complement strand
GAATATATTCACTATTATAATAACGACAGAATCAGACTCAATTTAAACGGGATGAGCCCGATAAAATATCGAGCTCATCAGTCTAATTAATTTTTTAACTTTGTCCAACTTTTTGGGTTCAGTCTAATTTTAATTTGAGGCATTTTTTATGTAGCTATATTTTAAAACGGTGGATCATCGTCATTGTAGTCATCCATTTTGGAAGGGCGGATAATCACATTGCTTTGTTTTTCAAAATCCTGCGATGGATACATTCCTGCAGATGGATCAGCCGCGAACGAATTTGGCGGTGCATTAAAATCATCTTCAAGATCCTGAAATTTCACAAATTTACCTACGAATTTAAGTGGCACAATTCCGGTTTCACCATTACGGTGTTTTGCAATAATTACTTCGCCAATACCTGCCTGCGATCTTCCTTGCTCATCTTCGGTAATGCCGTAATATTCAGGGCGATAAAGGAATAATACCATATCCGCATCCTGCTCAATAGATCCCGATTCACGTAAATCGGATAACATTGGCCTTTTTCCCTGCAAGCCTGGCCTGCTCTCTACCGCACGACTTAACTGCGAAAGTGCCAATACCGGAACATCAAGTTCTTTTGCTACTGATTTTAGTGCCCTCGAGATACTACCAATTTCCTGCTCACGGTTACCACCACCTTTTCCTTCTCCTTTACCATGCATTAACTGCAAGTAATCGACAATTACCAGCTGGATATCGTACTGCGATTTTAATCTCCGGCATTTTGCCCTGAACTCAAATATATTTAGTGCCGGAGTATCATCTATCAATAGGGGAGCTTCGGTTAAGCGGCCAATTTTACTGTGCAGCTGTTGCCATTCCCATTCCTGTAAATTTCCTTTCCTGATTTTTTCCTGCTCAATTTCTGCTTCTCCTGAAATTAAACGATTCACCAGCTGAACCGACGACATCTCGAGTGAGAATACTACTGTTGGTTTTGCAAAATCGACGGTGGCATTACGCGCACAGGTAAGTACGAATGCCGTTTTTCCCATCGCCGGACGTGCAGCGATAATCACAAGATCCTGTTTTTGCCATCCACCGGTAATCCTGTCTAAGCCGGTAAAACCCGTTGGCACACCAGTTAAACCATCAGTTTTGGTACGAAGTTCTTCAAGTGTAGCAAGAGATTGTTTGATGATATCGTCCATTTTCTGGGTATCTCTACGCAGGTTATTCTGGGCAATTTCAAAAAGGCCTTTTTCAGCCTGATCCAATAAATCGAAAATATCAGTCGTATCTTCATAAGCATTGGTGATAATTTCGGTTGAGATCCTGATCAGTTCGCGCTGGATATATTTTTGCGAAATAATCCTCGCGTGAAATTCAATATTAGCTGCAGAAGCAACACGGTTGGTTAAATGCGTAATGTAATAAGCCCCCCCAACCATTTCTAACGAACCCAGCGTACGCAGTTCTGAAGTTACCGTTAAAATATCTACAGGTTTCGATTTCTGGAATAAAATGTGGATCGCTTCAAAGATTTTCTGGTGAGCGATGTTATAAAAAACTTCAGGCTTTAAAACGTCGATTACTGCTGACAGAGCATCTTTTTCGAGCATCAATGCACCTAAAACGGCTTCTTCCAGGTCTAATGCCTGTGGGGGAATTTTCCCTTGTGAACTAATGGTATTGCTTAATCTGCTTTTTCTAGCAGTCATACTGTTCTTTCCGCCTTGTTCATTATCGATACTCATTCAACAAAAGTAATCAAATTTTGACGGGGTTGTTTGAATTAGTTACTACTTGTTTGTTAACAAATTGAAGTATAATCAGATTAAATTTTACAGGCTTTTATTAAATCGTAAAAAATTTTAAACAATTAAATGTTAATAATAAGAATATAGATTAGGGCTAAAACATTTATTTGAATACTTTTGCCTAACAATTTCAAAACATGGATAATTTTAGAAGACCGCAACGCGCAAAAGAGAATAATGAGTTTGTATTCGGCATCAGGGCCGTAATAGAAGCCGTTAAAGCTGGAAGAGATATTGAAACCATTTACCAGCAACGCGGTTTGGGCGGCGAATTATTTTTGGAGTTGAAAGCACTTTTGAAAGATACACTGATCCCGTTAAATTCTGTTCCGGTAGAAAAACTGAACCGGATGTCGCAGAAAAACCACCAGGGGGTAATCGCCGTAATTTCGCCGATTACTTACCAGAATATTGAAGACATCGTTCCGGCGGTTTTTGAAAAAGGAGAGGTGCCCTTAATATTAGTTTTAGATAGCGTAACCGATGTGCGCAACATGGGCGCAATTGCCCGTACCGCTGCCTGCGTAGGCGTTCATGCCATTGTAGTGCCTTTAAAAAATGCTGCACAGATTAACGCTGATGCCATAAAAACATCTGCCGGAGCGTTGTTTAGTATCCCGATCTGCCGTCATAGTAATTTGCACAAAACCTGCCTGTTTTTGCAGGAAAGTGGTTTACAAATTGTAGCTTGTACTGAAAAAACAAATGATTTTATATATTCCCCTGATTATACCATGCCTACCGCAATTGTAATGGGATCAGAAGATGAAGGCATTTCTAACGAGCTTTTAAGAGTGGCCGATCATTTGGCTAAAATACCAATGGCAGGTAAAATTGAATCGCTCAATGTGTCTGTTGCTGCAGGCGTAATTCTATATGAAGCGGTTAGACAGCGGGGGAAGTAAGGAGGGATGTAAGATGGAAGAGGGGAAATGGATGATGGGGAATTAATGGAAAATGTAAAATGGGTGATGGGGGAATTGATGTTGATGTAAAAGGGAAAAGGTAAGATGGATGATGGGCAACTATGCTACATCATCCATCTTACATCTCACATCTTCCATTCTAAATAAACTTGTTTCCGAAGCGTGATTTTACCTCTGCAACAAACTCTTTAACACGTTGTTCTTCATCACGAGGGCAAATCATCAGCATATTGTTATTTTCTACCACAATATAATCGTGCAATCCCTGTAAGATCACCAGTTTATCTTTCGGAACATTAACCATACAGTTCGACGAATCGAACATAATGACCTGTTCTGAAGGGATAACTGCATTGCCAACGTAATCTTTCTCTGCCATTTCGTAAATAGAAGCCCAGGTGCCTAAATCAGACCACCCGAAATCAGACGGAAGCACATAAACATTCTCGGCCTTTTCCATGATGCCAAAATCGATCGATATATTGGTACATTGTAAATAGGCATTATTGATAAACGTTTTTTCGTTTTCGGTATTCAGTTCCGATCGGCCCAGACTGAATATTTCATACATGTCAGGCAGGTGTTTCTCGAAAGCGTTCAAAATGGTTTTTGCCGACCAGATAAATATTCCCGCGTTCCAAAGGAAATCACCACTTTGCATAAATGATTTTGCTAAATCAAGGTTTGGCTTCTCAGTAAAGGTTTTAACTTTATGCAGATCGGTGTCGGTATTAAGCACATAATCAGTGTGTTGTATATAGCCATAACCTGTATCCGGACGATTTGGTTTAATACCCAGCGTAATTAAACAATCGTTTTTAGAAGCTGCATCCAACGATTGCTCAATCGATTGTACGAAACCATCTATATCGGCAATGGTATGATCAGAAGGCGCTACAACGATTGTGGCATTTGGATTTAATTCGGCAATTTTTAAACTGCCATATGCAATGCATGGTGCTGTATTTCTAAGTAGGGGCTCAGCCAGGATCTGGTTAGGACTTAACTGGGGCAACTGTTCTTTTACGAGGTCAGAATAAATCTCATTCGTAACTATAAAAATATTTTCAGGAAGACAGATTTTTAAAAACCTGTCGTACGTACTTTGTATTAAAGTTTTACCTACACCGAAAAAATCGATAAACTGTTTTGGGTATTCTGTTCTGCTTACCGGCCAAAAGCGACTTCCGACGCCACCGGCCATAATTAATGCATAATAATTTTTATTCATTTTTTATTTTAAAAATTACACAATGCCTTCGTTAAGGAGATCGTGTAAGTGGATGATGCCAAAGTAAGTATTTTGTTCCAGAACTAACAATTGTGTTATATTGTTTTGTTTTATAATGTCTAAGGCATCAACTGCCAAAGCATCAAATTGTATGCTCTTAGGGCTTTTACCCATAATATCTTCGGCTTTTAAACCAGCAATAGAATTATTGTTTTCCAACATTCTCCTGATATCGCCGTCGGTAATCACACCTAATACATGGTTAGCTGAATCAACAACAGCAACAGCCCCCAAACGGTTTTTACTAATTTCAATTAGTACATCTTTTACAGATGCAGTTGGGCTAATAGATGGTTTTTCGTTTGATAAGGCTAAATCTCTTGCTTTTAAATAAAGTTTTTTACCCAATGATCCTCCGGGATGGTATTTGGCAAAATCTGCTTCATTAAATTCCCTGCATTCGAGCAGGCAGATTGCCAATGCATCGCCCAATGCCAATTGTGCAGTGGTGCTGGTGGTAGGGGCTAAATTATGTGGACAGGCTTCTTTTTCGAACGAAGTATTTAAAATCAGATCAGCCTGTTCTGCCAAAAATGAATTTAATTCGCCAACCATCCCGATCAACAGATTATTAGACGTTTTTAGCAGCGGAACCAATACTTTAATTTCTGGTGTATTCCCGCTTTTGGATAAGCAAATCACAATATCATCAACCTGGATCATACCCAAATCACCGTGTATGGCATCTGCAGCATGCATAAAAATTGCAGGGGTACCTGTTGAATTGAAAGTAGCTACCATTTTTTGCGCAATAATGGCACTTTTCCCGATACCGGTTACAATTACCCGTCCTTTGCCCTGTAAAATACTTGATACGACTTTTTCAAAATCGTTATCGAGATTCTTTGCAACATTTAATATTGCTGCTGCTTCGAGCTCTAATGTGCTTACAGCCGATTGAATTATTGATTTTTTACTTTTCAAAGAGAAAATAATTGTCTGTTAATACTTGAAATTCTTGTAAAATTATGTTATTTTGGATACAAAAATAGCATCGCATATTTTATTACACAAAATGGACGTGAAAAAGTCGTTATTTGATAACCTACAAAATTTCTTCGGGTTTGATAATTTCAAGGGTGATCAGGAGTCGATCATTACAAATATTTTAGAAGGCAATAACACTTTTGTTATTATGCCAACAGGTGGAGGGAAGTCTATTTGCTATCAGTTACCCGCTTTAATGAGCGAGGGAACAGCAATTGTTATTTCTCCATTAATTGCATTGATGAAAAACCAGGTAGACCAGTTAAGGGCTTTTGGTGGAAATGACAGTATTGCACATTTTCTTAATTCATCCCTAAATAAATCTGAAATTACTCAAGTTAAATCTGATCTTTTAAGCGGTCAGACCAAATTATTGTATGTTGCGCCCGAATCCCTGGCGAAGCAGGACAATATTGAATTTTTAAATCTGATTAAAATCTCCTTCGTTGCAGTTGACGAAGCGCACTGTATCTCTGAATGGGGGCACGATTTCAGACCAGAATACCGTAAAATCAAACAGGTTATTGCGGGTTTAGGAGATAATATTCCAATTATTGCATTAACAGCTACCGCTACACCAAAAGTGCAGCAGGATATTATGAAGAACCTGGGGATGACGGAAGCAACATTGTTCAAATCGTCGTTTAACAGGCCAAACCTGTTCTACGAAATCCGCCCTAAACGAGATATTACCAAAGAGATTATCAAATATATTAAATCAAATCCGGGTAAATCGGGGATTATTTATTGCCTCAGCCGTAAAAAAGTAGAGGAAGTTGCCGAAGCCTTAAACCTTAACGGAATCAGTGCTTTGCCTTATCACGCGGGTTTAGATCCCAAAGTGCGGGCCGAAACGCAGGATAAATTTTTGATGGAAGATGCTGAGGTTATTGTGGCCACCATTGCCTTTGGTATGGGGATCGATAAACCGGATGTACGTTTTGTAATCCACCACGATGTGCCAAAGAGTATGGAAGGTTACTACCAGGAAACAGGCAGGGCCGGACGTGATGGCGGGGAAGGTGTATGTATAGCTTTTTACTCTCAAAAAGATGTAGATAAGCTGGCCAAGTTTATGAAAGATAAACCGGTTTCGGAACGTGAAATTGGTACGCAGATATTAAAAGAAGTGATTGATTATGCAGAGTCGGGCGTTTGCAGGCGTAAGCAGATTCTTCATTATTTTGGTGAAAACTTTAACGAAACTGGCTGTAATTGCATGTGCGACAATTGCAAAAAGCCTAAAAAACAGTTTGATGCTGAAAACCAGTTATCTACCTTATTAAAGTTTATAGAAAAATCAGGCGAAAAATTTGACGATGCACATTTGTTGAACGTTTTCTTAGGCTTAGAAACCGCACAAACCATTGCCTATGAGCATAGTAAAGTGCCCGAATTTGGTGTTGGAAAGGAAGATGGAGAACTGATGTGGAAATCGATCATCCGTCAGGCTGTTTTAAACAATTACCTGTATAAAGATATCGATAATTATGGTTTATTAAAATTAACTAAACAGGGCAGGGATTTTATTGTAAATCCTTACAGCCTTAAATTTATATTAAACGAACCAATAGAAAGTGGTGCCGACGACGATGATGATGATGTAAAACAGGGCACTGGAGCTTTAGACACTCATTTGTTATCGTTGCTTAAAGATCTCCGCAAGAAAATTGCCAAACAGAAAAGTGTGCCACCCTTTGTTGTTTTCCAGGATCCATCTTTAGAAGAAATGTGTACACATTATCCGATTACGATGGAAGAACTTCGTCAGATTTCGGGTGTAGGTTCTGGTAAAGCCATGAAATTCGGAAGTCCTTTTATCGAATTGATCAAAAAATATGTAGAGGATAACGATATCGAGCGCCCGATTGACCTGATTATTAAAACCCAGGCCAATAAATCGCAGATGAAGGTTTCGATTATCCAAAATATCGACAGACAGATCGGTTTAGAGGATATCGCTGATTCAAAAGGCATTACCTATGAAGAAATCCTTAAAGAAGTAGAATCTATCGTTAATTCTGGCACCAAACTTAACCTGAATTATTTCATCGATGAAGTAATTGATGACGACCGCCAGGATGAAGTTTTCGATTATTTCAGGGCTGCAGAAAGCGACTCTATAGACGAAGCATTGAACGAATTAGGTGAAACCGATTACACCCGCGAAGAAATTCAATTGATGCGGATTAAATTTATGTCAGAACTAGGAAATTAAAAATTAGACGTGAGATATGAGATGCTAGATTTGAGATAAACTCACATCTCATGTCTCACTCTCATGTCTCACATCTCAACTATGCTTAACTATTTAGATAAATTAAAAAATACAGATTCAGGGAATTTCTTTTTAATGGCTGGTCCATGCGCTATCGAAGGCGAGGATATTGCCATGAGGATTGCTGATAAGATTATAAATATTACCGATAAACTGCAAATTCCATATATTTTTAAAGGCTCCTACCGGAAAGCGAACAGAAGTAAAGGCAGTTCTTTTACGGGCATTGGTGATGAAAAAGCCTTGCGCATTTTAGAAAGAATCGGTAGAGAATTTGGTGTGCCAACCGTTACCGATATCCACGAAAGTGGCGAGGCGGCCATGGCTGCAGCTTATGTAGATGTATTGCAGATTCCTGCATTTTTATGTCGCCAAACCGATTTATTAATCGCTGCTGCCGAAACCGGCAAAGTGGTAAACGTTAAAAAAGGCCAGTTCCTTTCTGCCGGTTCGATGAAATTTGCGGTGGAGAAAGTAAAAGAAGCCGGAAACGAGAAGGTAATTTTAACCGATAGGGGCAATACCTTTGGTTACCAGGATTTAATTGTTGATTACCGTGGCTTACCTGAAATGCAGAGTTTTGGCGTGCCTGTGGTGATGGATTGTACGCATTCTTTACAACAGCCCAATCAAAGCAGCGGCGTTACCGGTGGTAAACCCGAATTGATTTCGACTATCGCCAAAGCTGCCATTGCAGTTGGTGCGGATGGTTTATTTATCGAAACACACCCTGATCCGGCCAATGCAAAATCGGACGGTGCCAATATGCTGCACCTGGATTTACTGGAAGAAACATTAACCAAACTGATCAGGATCAGACAAGCCATACTATAATTTTGAACAGCCCGAAAGTATTTCTCACTGCCGGATGGCGAAAACTGGCTTTGGCGCAATATGCGGTTGATAAAGAAATACTTTCGAAATATTTGCCCCCGCACACCGAACTGGATGACTGGCAGGGGAAATATTATGTAAGTTTGGTTAGTTTTATGTTTGTTGATGTAAAGCTGCTTGGCTTTAATATTCCCTTTCATACCAATTTTGAAGAGGTTAACCTAAGGTTTTACGTCAAATTTAAAGATGGTGAAAACTGGAAACGGGGAGTGGTATTTATTAAGGAATTTGTGCCTAAACCAGCCATTACCTTTGTAGCCAATACCATTTACAAAGAAAATTACCAAACATTCCCGATGAAACATGTTTGGATTGAACAAGGGCACCAGCTCGAAGTAGATTATTTGTGGAAGAACAAAAACTGGCATAATTTTTCCGTAACTGCCGCTTCAAAAGCTGAAGAAATTTTAGCTGGTAGTGAAGAAGAATTTATTACCGAACATTATTGGGGGTACACTAAAATTGGCGCCAATAGAACTTCCGAATATGGTGTAGAGCACCCGCGCTGGCTGGCGTATCCGGTAAAAGATTATAAAATTAATGTCGATTTCGGAATTAATTATGGAAATGATTTTGCTTTTCTAAATCGGGCCAAACCCGATTCTGTAATGCTTGCAGAAGGATCGGAGATCAGGGTATTGAAAGGTAAAAAGTTTTAATTTTTATAAAGAAAACGTCATCTAGACCGTACTTGAGAGATCTGCATAGATTTCTCCCTGCCCATAGCAGGCGGGCATTTCGCTTTGCTCCAGTCGAAATGACACTTTTTTTATAGCATGATGGATTCTGAAACAAGTTCAGAATGACGGATCACATTAGTCCTATTGGTTGGTGTCTCACCAACCCAAATAAATCTAAACCTTCGTAATCACAAACGATGTTCTCCGGTTATTTTTCCTTCCCAATTCCGTTTTATTATCTGCAATTGGTTTACTTGCCCCAAAACCTTTAAATGTAAGTCTTTTCGCATCGATGCTATTTTTAACCAAATATTCGTAAACGGCATTGGCACGGTTAAACGATAGTTTTTCGTTCAGTTTATCATCTCCAATATTATCGGTATGTCCCTGGATTTCGATCTGAACAGTTTCATTTTGGTGCAGGAAATCAATAAGTAGATCCAGTTCGCGGATAGACGCGGGCAAAAGGTTAAATTTATTGGTATCGAAAAATATATTTCTTAAGGTAACATTTCCTCCCTGCTTAATTTTTTCAATATATACTTCAATCTGGTAAGGTTTATTGATGTCGCCGGTTTTGAGTTCGAAATTTTCTGAATAAAACATATAGCCTTCCGCATTAACATTAAACAGGTAATCACTTCCCATAGGCATTACAGCTAAAAACTGACCGGTTTCAGGATCGGTATAGTCATCAAAAACAGTTTTATTAGTTTTTAAATCCACTACCTGCACATTGCTTTCTATCGTTTTTTTTGTGTCCTTGTCCCTCACGATTCCCTTTACATAAGAAACTTTTAACGGTTTTGCTGATTCCGGTATGCCAAAACTATAAATATCCTGCAAACCAAATCCACCTTTTAAATTTGAGGAGAATAATCCGAAATTTCCATCAGCACTTACAACTAAACCACTTTCATCTTCGAAAGAATTGATCGGATAGCCTATATTAACAGGTTTCTGCCATTTACCATCGTTATCCATGCGGCTGTAGAAAATATCTTTATTTCCGAATCCCGGCCAGCCATCTGAAGAAAAATACAGAGTTTTCCCATCTGCATGCAGAAAAGGAGTGTTTTCATCGTAAATGGTATTGATATCAGGGCCGAGATTTACAGCTGGTCCCCATTTTGCATCATCGGTAATGGTACTTTTCCAGATATCATAACCACCTGATCCACCCGGGCGGTTGCTGATAAAATATAATGTCCTGCCGTCCGGACTGATTGCAGGCTGAGACTCCCAATATTCTGAATTAACAGGTTTTCCAATGTTATAAGGTTCGCCCCAGTCTTTTCCTTCGCGGTGTGAAACGTAGATATCGCACCTGCCTAAGCCATCAGGACGGTTGCAACCTGTAAAAAATAAATATTTACCATCAGGAGAGATCGTTTGTGCACCTTCATTATATCGCGTTGTATTTATTTTACTGGATAAGGGCAAGGCGACGTCCCATTTATTGTTTTTAAGCTGTGAAGTCCAGAAATCTTCATTTCCATTCATCTGGCGCGTAAAAACCAACGTTTCACCATCTGCAGTTAAAGCAGGGAAATATTCGGCATCTGCTGTATTTACACCTTCACCTAAATTTGTTGGACTATATTTTACAGGCTTTTTTATTGCTGTAGATGCAAAATCACAATCAAAAACGTATTTTTTTGCTTTTTTGGCTCGATCGGAGGAAGCATCCTGAGCTAAAAATTCTTCAAAATGCTGTTTTGCCTTTACATAATCCTGCGTAGCAAATTCGGTTTCGGCCAGGCCATAAAATACAGCAGGGGCAACCGCTTTATTAATGAGGATGGCTTTTTCATAAGCTGCCCTCGCTTCGGTATATTTCTTTTCCGCTTTATAAACACCAGCAAGTACAATGTAGGCATTCTGAAATAACGGATCAGCTTCAACAGCAGTTTTTAATACCTGCTCGGCACCTGCATAATCCAGCTTATCAATCAACGGAACTGCTTTTTCAAAAGAAATCTGTGCTTTTTTGTTAGGCGAACTTTGCCCGAAACAATAAATGCTCAATATGCTAAGGAAGAGGACTAAACAAAATTTCATTACATTAACATTTGGTATAAAGCTAATGTATTGTTTTTAAGGAATATTTAAAAATTTGTGTGTTTGCAAAGAAATTTCCCATTTAGGGTTGGCCATCACATAGTCAATAATTAAAGGTGTAATTTCTTTTGATTTAGACCACTCCGGCTGAAGGTATAATTTGCAGGTAGGCGATACCATTGCGGCATATTCTTCGGCCCATTTAAAATCGCTTTTATTAAAAACGATCACCTTTAATTCGTGTGCAAAAGGCGTAATATCTGGCCTTGGTGCTTTAAATTTCTTTGGCGATAAACAGATCCAGTCCCAATTGCCCGAAAGGGGATAAGCTCCGGAAGTTTCAATGAAAGTTAAGATTCCTCTTTCCTTTAATTTATTGGTCAGGTAATCCAGGTTATAAATTAAAGGTTCGCCGCCGGTAATTACAACCGCTTTGCCCGGAAATTGATCGGCATTTTCTACAATTACATCAGCTGGCGTAAGCGGGTGCATATCAGCATCCCAGCTTTCTTTTACATCGCACCAGTGGCAACCTACATCGCAACCACCCAGGCGGATAAAATATGCTGCTTTTCCGGTATTAAATCCTTCGCCCTGTATAGTATAAAATTCTTCCATTAAAGGAAGTAATGTGCCGTCTTCTGGTATGTCTTGTTTCATTTTTGAGGATGCAAATATCCTAAAAAAATATGGTGATGTGGTTCCTCTTTCGAAATTTAATGGAAAGATGAAATAAGACTGATATTTATTTGCTGTATTTTAGCATAATGAAGTGGTTTAAAGCGCTAAATAACAATCAGATTCCCCGGGTAGATACCATTAAAACCATGGAGGTTAATGGAAAACAGATCTGTCTGATCAATAATGAAGACAAAATTATTGCCACTCAGTCGCATTGTCCGCATGCTGGTGGGCATTTTAGTGGTGGCTGGTGTAAAAACGGAAACCTGGTTTGCCCGATTCATCGTTACGAGTATAGTTTAACTAATGGAAGAGGAGCTGAAGGTCAGGGAGATTATATCAATATCTATCCAACAGAATTACGTGAAGATGGGTTGTACATCGGTTTTGAGGAGAGTTGGTGGAGTAAATTGTGGGGATAAAGGTTCATTTGTCATTTGTTAACTGGTTAATTGTTTAAATCGGTTAACTGTGGCGGTGAACTGTTTTCAAACGCCAAATAAAAAAACGTCATCTCTACCGGAACATCGCGAAGTGGAGAGATCTATTTGTTTATCTTTCATCACTATTTTACATCTTCGATCATTAAAGATCCTTCACTGCGTTCAGGATGACAAAATGGAATGGGAATTTTTTTTTTTGCCTTTGTAGTCTAAAATAAGCAGGCAGCTCTCAAACGTTAAATAAAAAAAGCGATCCAATTATGAACCGCTTTCTCTGCTTTATCCTTTCAGCTTTAGGCTTAAGAATATATTTCTTTTCTGGCCGATGCCAATGTATTTTTTAATAAACCTACAATTGTCATCAATCCAACTCCACCAGGAACAGGAGTGATGTAAGAAGCTTTGGGCGCTACATTTTCGAAATCTACATCACCATATAACTTAAAGCCAGATTTAGTTTCGGTGGAATTTTCGCGGTTAATGCCTACATCGATAATAATGGCACCTGGTTTAACCATGTCAGCAGTAACAAAGTTCTTTTTGCCAATTGCTGCAATCACAATATCGGCCTGTAGGACCTGTTCTTTTAAATCTTTAGTGCGTGAGTGGGTAAGCGTTACGGTACAGTTACCCGGATTGGCATTACGGGCCATTAAAATACTCATTGGGCTACCTACAATGTTACTACGGCCAACCACAACGCAGTGCATTCCGGTAGTATCGATGCCGTATTCCTGTAACATCAATAAAATACCATATGGCGTTGCCGGGATAAAGCATGGTAAGTTACGCATCATCCTGCCCAAATTTACCGGGTGAAAACCATCAACATCTTTACGATGATCAATTGTTTCAGTTACTTTTTCAGGATCAATATGTTTTGGCAGAGGCAATTGAACAATTAGTCCATCTACATCATCATCCTGATTAATTTCTTCAATTTTAGCCAGTAATTCTGCTTCTGTTACCGAATTATCGTAGCGATGAAGTGAAGATTTGAAACCTACCTTTTCGCAGTTTTTCATCTTGCTGGCCACATAAGTTTCGCTACCACCATCATTACCCACTAAAATGGCAACTAAATGTGGCTTGCGGCCTGTTTTATTTAAAAATTCTGCAGCTTCTTCTGCAATCTGAACTTTAACTTTTTCTGATACGTATTTACCGTCTAATAATTTCATGTTTAAAGATGTGAGAAATGAGATTTGAGATTTGAGATCAACAAATTGTCTAATATCTCATATCTGTCATCTCATATCTAATTTCTAATCTAATTTCAAAACCGCCATAAATGCCGTTTGTGGAATTTCTACGTTACCCACCTGACGCATGCGTTTTTTACCTTTTTTCTGTTTTTCCAATAACTTACGTTTACGGGAAATATCACCACCATAACATTTGGCCGTTACATCTTTACGTAAAGCACTCAATGTTTCGCGGGCAATAACTTTAGCACCGATAGATGCCTGAATTTTGATTTCGAACTGCTGGCGTGGGATTAATTCCCTCAATTTCTCACAGATTTTCTTTCCGAAATCGTAAGCATTGCTACGGTGGATTAAAGATGATAATGCATCAACCGGCTCGTCATTTATTAACATGTCTAAACGAACCAGATCCGATTTGCGGTAGCCTGTTTGATGGTAATCGAAAGAGGCATATCCTTTAGAAATAGTTTTCAGTTTATCATAGAAATCGAATACAATTTCGCCCATTGGCATTTCGAAAACCAATTCTACACGGTCCGATGTTAAGTATGATTGATTAACAATGGTTCCTCTTTTCTGAATACATAGTGACATTACAGGACCAACAAAATCTGCTTTCGTAATAATGTTAGCTTTGATATAAGGTTCTTCAACAGAATCCAATTTACTTGGGTCGGGTAAATCGGATGGATTATTTACAAAAATTTCATCGCCTTTGGTTGTATGAGCAATGTAAGATACGTTAGGAACGGTAGTAATTACCGTCATATCGAACTCACGCTCCAAACGTTCCTGGATAATCTCCATGTGCAACATGCCGAGGAAACCGCAACGGAAACCAAAGCCTAATGCTGCAGAACTTTCAGGCTCAAAAACAATAGAAGCATCATTTAATTGCAACTTGTGCATAGCCTCACGCAATTCTTCAAACTCATCAGTATCAACAGGATAAATACCGGCGAAAACCATTGGTTTTACCTCTTCAAATCCCTGAATTGCATCTAATGATGGTCTTGCAGTTGTCGTAATTGTATCACCAACTTTTACTTCGCGGGCTTCTTTAATACCCGAAATAATATAACCCACATCCCCGGTTTTAACCACATTGCGTGGCGACATATCCAGTTTCAAAATACCTACCTCATCAGCCAGGTATTCTTTTCCGGTATTGATGAATTTTACTTTATCGCCTTTTTTAATCTCGCCGTTAACTACTTTATAATAGGCAATAATCCCTCTGAAGGAGTTAAAAACGGAGTCAAATATCAATGCTTGTAATGGTGCTTCCGGATCACCAACCGGGGCCGGAACACGGTCTACAATCGCCTGGATAATATCAGGGATTCCCATTCCGGTTTTACCCGATGCAGGAATAATATCCTCACGTTTACAGCCGATTAAATCAATAATCTGGTCTTTTACTTCCTCAGGCATTGCCCCGGGCAAATCCATTTTATTTAAAATCGGGATAATTTCAAGATCGTGCTCTAAAGCTAAATATAAATTGGAAATGGTTTGAGCCTGAATACCTTGCGAAGCATCTACAATCAATAAAGCACCTTCACAGGCTGCAATTGAACGCGATACCTCGTACGAGAAATCCACGTGCCCAGGCGTATCAATCAAATTGAAATTGTATTCGATATCGCCAACTTTATAGTTCATTTGTATGGCATGACTTTTAATGGTAATGCCTCTCTCACGCTCTAAATCCATGTTATCGAGCAATTGCGCCTGCGCTTCACGCTGCGAAATCGTCGCTGTATATTCTAATAACCTATCAGCCAGGGTGCTCTTGCCATGGTCGATATGTGCAATAATGCAAAAATTACGTATATGCTTCATCTTTGCGCAAAGATATGGTTTTTAATGGAAAATGTAAGAGGGAAAATGGAATGCTAAAAAGGCCAAATTTTTATTGTTTTAGAGCGCAAAAAACGAGGTTTCTACGATTATTGTAGTCCTGTTTTTAATTCATTGCAATGTTGCATTTTCCACATGAAGCAGGAAGTTACAGAAGTTAAATTAAACAGCATAAACACGGATAAAGTTATTCTATCTGTGTTCATCCGTGTCCATCTGGGGTTAAAAAATTAAACCATTGTTTTCTTCCATTTTCCTTTTTTGAAAAGGATAAATGCAGCTATTGCAATGCCTGCCTCGGCCGTTGGGATGGCGATAAAAACACCTGTCGGGCCCATTTCTAAATATTTTGCTAAAAAGTAAGCCAACGGAATCTGAAACAGCCAAAAAGCAAAAACATTGATTTTTGTGGGCGTCCAGGTATCGCCCGCACCATTAAATGCACTGCTAAAAACCATTGCAGCTCCGTAAATCACAAAACCGATACTTAAAATTTTTAATGCCTTGCTTGCAATAGCAATTACCTTTTCATCTGCCGTAAAAAATGAGGCAAACAAATGTCCGCAGGTAAGAAATAATACACTTACCACCGCCATGAATATTAAAATATACTTTAAGGTTTGAAAAACAGATTTTTCAGCACGGTCTATATGGCCAGCACCCAAATTTTGTCCAACTAAAGTAGCTGCAGCATTGCTCAGGCCCCAGGCCGGCAACATAAAAAACATCATTAAGCGTAAAGCGGTTTGGTAACCTGCTGAACCTTCATCGCCGCCTGTAGTGGCAACCAGTTCTGCTAAAAATACCCAGCTGCAACTTGCAATAACAAACTGAAAAATAGCTGGAGCAGCAATTTTAACAATCGCTTTAATCTGCGTAAAATCCGGAACAAAATGACTGATCCTTATTTTTAATGCATTTTTGCCGCTAAATAAATTATAAACCTGGTAAGTAACTCCCAAACCACGACCAATAGTTGTGGCAATTGCAGCACCTGTTAAACCAAATGCGGGTACCGGGCCAAAGCCGTTGATAAAAATAGGGCAGAGGATGATGTTGGCGATATTAGCGATCCATAAACTCTGCATGGCGATTGCAGCATTACCCGCTCCACGAAAAATGCCGTTAATTAAGAAAAGCAGTACAATAATGATACTCCCGCCCATCATAATGCGTACGAAGGTGGTGCCATGATCTGCAGTTTCTGTTGAAGCACCCATTAATAAAAGAATATCTCTGGCGTAAATGAGGCCGGCGATGCTGATTAAAACATTAACTGCAACCGCAATTACAATGGTTTGCATACCTGCTTTTGATGCCGCCTCAGGGTTTTTCTCACCAATACGCCTCGCAACCACTGCAGTAGCGGCCATACTTAAGCCAATGGCCAGTGAATAAATAATGGTTAAAACCGATTCGGTTAAACCAACGGTTTGTATGGCATGGCTGCTGTTTTTTAAATGACCTACAAAATAGAGATCAACTAAAGCAAAAACCGATTCCATGGCCATTTCCAGCATCATCGGGATAGCCAGTAAAACGATTGCCCTTTTAATACTGATTGAAGTGAGGTCAACCTCGTGACCTTTTAAAGACTGGGAAAGGATATCGAAAAATGACGATAGTTTGCCCTGGGCCTTTGTAGACTGTGACATATAATAAAAATAAATGTTGATGTATAAACCAATGATACGCAGTTAAGCGTACATACCTAAAATTGAAATGGAGGGAATCCTCGGTTGCTTAAAACCTCAAACGGATTGCAGATACTATCATGGCTCTGGTCTTATTGATGGACCAAATATAGAGAAAATTTTTAATTGTCAAGTTTTGATGACTAATTTTTGTGAAAGTGATTAAGTTTTTAGCTGCCAATTAAGGGTTTGCTTTTGGTCTGGCTTTAGCGTCTCGCTAAGACCCATTTTTATATCATAAATATTTTGCCACGGAGACACGGAACTCACGGATTTATAATCTCATTAATCTGTGTAATCCCCAAACAGGTGTAATTACCTTCTATATGCTGTAGGCTTTAATCATTTCTTCGGTAACTTTTGTGCCTCTGCTGGTGTTCAAATCTATAAGCACATAATCAAAAACACCATCCGAAGCTACTTTTCCTGTTTTCCGGTTAATAATTTCGAATTGCACTGAACAACCTTTATCATTCATGGTAAGGATTCCGGTTCTAATCAGCATTAAATCATTCATCAATAGCGGACGTTTAAAACTGATATCAACATGGCTTACTACCCAGCCTAAACCTTGTTTGGTAAAGTGCTCCCAGGGCATGCCGTAAAATCTTTCCATTTGTTCATAACGTGCCGCCAGTACATAATCCAGGTATTTACTGTTATGTACATGGTTAAACATATCGATATCATCGGGGCGGACACGTAATTCGCTTTCAAAAATGCTATATTGATTCTTTTCCAAGGTTAAAATGTTTTAGGCAAAAGTATGCAATTGTATATTTTTATTGCTCTTTTTTCGTATTTTTGATGAAATGGGAAAACTCAAATTATATGATATCAATACTCCACGCGAAACAATAGTGGAGGAACGTGATGCTGTTTATTTGAGCCGCACCCCTGAGCAACGCTTTTTTGGTGTTTTGCAACTCAACCACATTTCAGTTACCATGAATGGTGGCCAGCCTTTAAAATCACCGCAGGGCAAAGGGCTTGTAATACGCAAGCCAGCCATATAATTTGCTTTATGTCTTTTGATAAAGAAAATCCTGAAATGCTCTTGTTGTTAGAAACATTTGAGCAATTTAATGTTAATTATCTGATTGTTGGCGGTTTCGCTGTTAACCGGTATGGCTATAACCGTACTACCGGCGATTTAGATATTTATTTAAAGGATACTAAAGAAAACAGGCAGAATTTGATTTACGCACTTGATAAAATGGGATATGGCAGATATGATATGTTATTGGATGTGCGCATTATTGCAGGTTATTGCGAAGTTTTAATGGATGACGGCATGTACGCAGATTTAATGACGGATATTCCGGGACTTGATAAACAAAAGTTTGATGAGTATTTCCAAATGGCTACAGTAGATGAAATAAATGGTATTAGGGCAAGGTTTCTGCATTATAATCACCTTTTAGATAATAAACGGGCTACCAACAGGCCTAAAGATCAGCTGGATGTTTTAGAATTGGAACGCATAAATAAGAAGAACTAGGTCTCTTGTACTATCTTGAGTTCTCTAAACCCGACTTAGCGGAAATCCTTTTAAAATGCGCAGCAACCCTAAATAAGCTGTCGTTCTGAGGGATAATTAATTTTATAAAAATCAATAAGAATGACCGAAGAATCTTCGCGCTATGATAAGCCGCTAAGTTCGTCATTGCGAGAAGGCTTTTTCAGCCGGCGAAGCAATCTTTCTAACAATAATCGCTAGCAGGAAAGATTGCTTCGTCGTTCCTCCTCGCAATGACGACCTTTCTAAATCTGTCAATGGTAGGTACGAAGAATCTGCAGCCGATGAAACTGATTCTTCGTGCTCAAAATGAAAGGCGTTTTTAAAAGATTGTAGCGAGGGCGGGAGTGAAGCAACCGATTAAAACTGAACTTTACTTTACCCTTAAATCGGCCCAAAGGGATTTTGATTTGCCAATTAAGAAATACTTGTTTCTAATTAAAAATAACCTTATCTTTGCGCCACAATTAATTAATTTTTATTGCTTTAATATTATTCAAGAAATGTATTTAAGTCCAGAAAAGAAAGCCGAAATCTTTAAACAACACGGCGAAGTAGAAACCAACACTGGTTCTGCAGAAGGTCAGGTAGCGTTATTTACATACCGTATTGCGCACTTAACAGAACACTTAAAGAAAAACCGTAAGGATTTTTCTACTCAGTTGTCACTTCAAAAATTGGTAGGTAAACGCCGCGGTATTTTGGCTTACCTGTACAAAAAAGATATTGAGCGCTATCGTGCTATCATCAAAGCTTTATCGCTTCGTGATATCATTAAACAAAAATAAGCGAATTTTATCAGCGAAAGCCATTCTTTAGGGAATGGCTTTTTAATTCCCTGTTAATTTTTTTAACGGGTTTTATTATAGATAGGCTTTTTTAATCTTATCTTCGTTTGCAAAAACAAAAACATATATAAACAACGGTGTGTAGAAAGAGGAAAACACACCATAATTCTAATTAAATGAATGTAATAAAAAAATCGTTCGATTTGGGCGATGGCAGAATTGTAGAAATTGAAACTGGTAAACTGGCTAAACAAGCTGATGGTTCGGTTGTAGTGAAAATGGGCGATACCATGTTGTTAGCAACTGTTGTATCTACTGTTGGTGCTAAACCAGGTACTGATTTTTTACCATTATCGGTTGATTACCAGGAAAAATATGCGGCTACAGGCCGTATCCCGGGTGGCTTTTTACGTCGTGAAGCAAGATTATCTGATTATGAGGTATTAATTTCACGTTTGGTTGATAGGGCTTTACGTCCAATGTTTCCAAGCGATTATCACTCTGATACACAAGTGATGATTTCTTTAATCTCTGCTGATAAAGATATTATGCCAGATTGTTTGGCAGGTTTAGCAGCATCTGCTGCGTTATCAGTTTCTGATATTCCTTTTAACGGTCCGATTTCTGAAGTGCGTGTTGCTAAAATTGATGGTAAGTTAATTATTAATCCAAAAGCTAGCGAATTAGAGCGTGCAACCTTAGAGTTTATGGTTGCCGGTTCAGCCAACGATATAGGCATGGTTGAAGGTGAGTGTGATGAAATTCAGGAAGATGAAATGGTTGAAGCTTTAAAATTTGCACACGATGCAATTAAAGTTCAATGTGCTGTTCAGGTTGAATTAACTGAAGCTACCGGCAAAACCGTTAAACGTGAATATAACCACGAAGACCATGATGCTGATTTAAAAGCTAAAGTATATGCTGATACTTACGATAAAGTTTATGCTGTAGCTAAAGCTGGTGGCAATAAAGATGTACGTAAAGAAGGTTTTACTGCAATCATTAACGAATTCTTCGAAGCAATGCCAGAAGATACTGCTGATTTAACCAAAGCAATGGCTAAACATTATTACCATGATGTTCAGTACGATGCGATCAGAAATTTATTGTTGGATGAAGGTATTCGTTTAGATGGCCGTAAAACAACTGAAATCCGCCCGATCTGGAGCGAAGTTGGTTACTTACCTGCTGCTCACGGTTCAGCTGTGTTTACACGTGGCGAAACGCAATCTTTAACATCGGTTACTTTAGGTAGCAAAGATGATGAGCAAATGATTGATGGTGCTTTCTTTAATGGCTATAACAAATTCTTATTGCACTATAATTTCCCTGGTTTCTCAACCGGTGAGGTTAGACCTAACAGAGGCGCTGGCCGTCGCGAAATTGGTCACGGTGCTTTAGCGCAACGTTCGTTGAAAAAAGTATTACCTCAGGGTGAAGCTAATCCTTATACTATCCGTATCGTTTCTGATATTCTAGAATCTAACGGTTCTTCATCAATGGCAACTGTTTGTGCTGGTACACTGGCGCTTATGGATGCAGGGATTAAAATCAAATCGCCTGTTTCTGGTATCGCAATGGGTTTAATTACTGATGAGAAAACTGGTAAATATGCAATTCTTTCTGATATTTTAGGTGATGAAGATCATTTAGGTGATATGGACTTTAAAGTAACTGGTACTGAACATGGTATTGTTGCTTGTCAAATGGACTTGAAAATCAATGGTTTATCTTATGAGGTATTAACTAAAGCTTTATTACAGGCTAAAGATGGTCGTTTACACATCTTAAACGAGATGAAGAAAACCATCAGCTCACCTAATGAAGATTATAAACCACATGCTCCACGTATCGTATCTTTAACTATTGATAAAGAATTTATCGGTGCAATTATTGGCCCTGGAGGTAAAATTATTCAGGAAATGCAGCGCGAAACCGGTGCTTCAATTTCAATCGAAGAAGTTGATGGTAAAGGTATTGTAGAAGTATTTGCCGATAATAAAGCAGCTATTGATGCCGCAGTAACCCGTATCCGTAATATCGTTGCTAAACCAGAAATTGGTGAAATTTACCAGGGTAAAGTAAAATCAATTATGCCATTCGGTGCATTTGTTGAGGTTATGCCAGGCAAAGATGGTTTATTGCACATCTCTGAAATTTCATGGGAACGTTTAGAAACCATGGATGGTGTGTTAAAAGAAGGTGATAAAATCGAGGTTAAATTATTAGACATCGATAAACAAGGTAAAATGAAACTTTCGCGCAAAGTTTTATTACCAAGACCAGAAAAACCAGCTGCGCCACAAGCATAGTCCGGTATTTTATAAAACAAAAAAGGCTGATTCGAATACCGAATCAGCCTTTTTCGTTAAGTAAATAACTTATTTAATTTTTACTCCGTTTTTATAGGTAGTTTTTTTTGTGATTTTCCCATTTTCATCCTGACAAGTGCTTTCTCCTTCCTGTTTGCCATTTACATAAGTAAACTGGCATTTTAATTTCCCGTTTGGAAAATAGTTTTTCCATATTCCTGTATATAATCCTTTCTCATAAGCGCCTTGCTCATCAATAGCACCGCCAGGATAGTATAATGTATATAAACCTTCCAGTTTATCATCAACATAGGTGTACGATTCTTTTACACTTCCATCCGGATGATATTTTTTAAATGCACCTTCTTTTATTTCTGCAAAATCTCTGTAAACAAATTTCTCTTCACCACTAATGGCACCGTTTTCATAATAATATTTCCAGATCCCGTTTTTCTTATCTTTTGTAAAATTCCCCGAAGCTTTCAAATTGCCATTTTCATAATAGTAATTGGCAATGCCATCTCTTTTGCCTTTTTTCCAGTTTTCTGATAAGCTTGTTTTTCCGTTTCCATAAAATTGTTTGCATGTACCTTCCTGTAAACCATCTTTCATCCCACACGGCTTTTCCTTTTGAGAAAATGCCTGAAAACCCGTGAAAACAAAAGATAAAATTAAAATATACTTTTTCATTGGTTGTTTTTTTGCCTAAAATACCATAATTATGCATTCTTGAAAAACAAAAAACAACATCTAATTTACTTATTGAAAATGAGAAACTTAACCTTTACCTTTTTAGTGCTAATATTTGTTAGCACACTTGTTAAGGCACAAAAAGCAGCCTATTATCCCCAGGTTCCTTTTGATTCTGTGGATGCAAAAAGCAGGCTTGCACTCGGAAAATCTACCATTGAAGGAACTGCTTTTACCCGATTGAAAAATGGCTATGGTATGAAAGTCGGTTCGAAAATTTTGGCCAAAAATGTGGAGGTAACCCTTTATCCTGTAACTTCTTACTTTGAAGAATGGTTTAACCTTCGTAAAAAAATGGAAAATAAAAAAAACAGTGTGTATATGTCTGAACAGGCTTTCCGTTACCGGATTACCATTAAAACAGATGATTATGGACGGTTTAAATTTACACAGATGAAACCTGGCAAATATTTTATTCAATCTTTCGCGAGTTATTCACGCAGTGGTTCTGTTCCGGTTTACAGGGGAAGCGGCTATAACAGCTATGGAGGCAGAACAGATTATTACGATTATCAAAGTTATACAAACAACTATTCGGATCGGGTAGAAGAATTTGTAGAAGTGACCAGAGATGGACAAGCAATTGAAATTAAATTACACTAGGCTAAAACCCTTTCCAAATCGAAAGGGTTTTTAGTTTATAACGATTTCCCTATCTTTATAAAATGAACTATATAATCGCCCCATCCATACTTTCTGCAGATTTCGGCAACTTACAACGCGATATTGAAATGATTAACCAGAGCGAGGCCAACTGGTTCCATGTTGATGTAATGGATGGTGTTTTTGTACCCAATATTTCTTTTGGTTTTCCGGTAATGGCCGCTGTTAAAAAACATGCCGCCAAACCATTGGATGTACATTTAATGATCGTTGAGCCTGATAAATATATTGAGGAATTTGCCAAAGCAGGAGCAGACAGGATAACCGTTCATTACGAAGCCTGTACCCATTTACACAGAACAATCCAATTGATAAAGGCATCTGGCTGTAAAGCGGGTGTGGCTTTAAATCCGCATACTCCCGTAACCTTGCTACAGGATGTAATTGAAGATCTGGATCTGGTGCTGATTATGTCGGTTAATCCGGGTTTTGGCGGACAAGCTTTTATCCATAATACCTACAAGAAAATTAAGGATTTAAAAAACCTGATTCAGGGTGTTAATGAGGATTTGGTTATCGAAGTTGACGGTGGTGTTGGTTTACAAAATATTGCTACATTAGTATCGGCAGGTGCCAACGCTTTCGTAGCCGGAAATGCAATTTTTGCAACAGAAAATCCAACAGATACGATTGCTAAGATGAAACAATTAACCAGTAATGCTGTAAGCATTTAATTGTTTTATTACTAAATTGATTATTGAAAATGGAGTAGTTGGTAGGTCATCTTCTTACTTAATACTCTTGTTTTGATATTAAATTACTTATCTCGATACCTAAAAATGCTCAAATTCCGGCTATTCCTTTTTTTTCTAATCGCTGGTTGCAGTTTTGCTGTGGCTCAGCCTTTAGTCAGGGTTTCGGGGATAGTTTATAACGATGAAAAATTACCGCTCTCTCAGGTTACCGTTATTGTTTTAGGGCAGGCACAATCAACGGTTACAGATGAATTTGGCGTTTATACCATTTATTCCAAATCTAAAACATTCAGTATAAAATATTCGCTTTTAGGTTATCAGCCTCAAACCATTAAATTTAATGAGCGTTCGGGTGCGCGGATTATCAAGCAAGTGAGCTTAATTGCTAATATTAATGAGTTAGAGCAGGTTAATATTACTAATAAACAGAACCAGTTAAGCAATACCACCACCATCAACATTGCCGATGTAACTTCGATGCCGCTGGTTTCAGGTAATTTCGAAACCATGCTCAAAACCCTGCCTGGAGTATCAACCAATAACGAATTAAGCGCTCAATATAGCGTTAGAGGAGGGAATTTTGATGAAAATTTAATCTATATCAACGATGTAGAAATTAACCGGCCGGTGCTAATCCGTAACGGACAGCAGGAGGGACTAAGCTTTATTAATTCAGACCTGGTAAGTAAGGCAAAATTCTCAGCCGGTGGTTTCGAAGCGAAATATGGCGATAAACTTTCATCAATCTTAGATATTAAGTATGATAAACCCGATAGCAATCAAACTACAATAAGTACCAGCCTTTTAAATACCTCATTAACTACAAAAAAAGTGTTTAAAAACAGCTTTTTATTGGCTGGTTTACGTTATAAAAATAATTCAAGTGTGCTCATCAAACAAGATGAAAAAGGAAGTTACAGTCCAAATTTTGCAGATGCCCAGCTACTTTATCAGTACGATTTTTCTCCAAAATTCAATATCAGTTATTTAGGGAGTTTCAACCTTGGTCAGTTTAAACTGGTGCCCACAAACAGGGAAACCCAGTTTGGTACATTAAGCACTACTTTAAGGTTAAATGTAGATTATACGGGGCAGGAAATTGATGATTACCAAACCTTGGGTAGTGCCATTACTGCTACTTATTCGCCCAAACCTAATTTGGTAATCAAATTTATCAATAGTTATTTTAATACCATTGAAAGGGAACGATTCGATATTGATGGCAGTTATATTTTTGATGAAATAGATAATAGCTTTGTGGGTGAGAATTTTGGACCGGTGAATAAAAACAGGGGCATTGGTAGTTATTACAATTATGGACGAAACAGCTTGAATACCAAGGTGTTTTCTTCAGAAATAAAGGTTGACCAGAATTTTGATAACCATGTTTTTTCCTGGGGTTTAAAATTCGACAGATCAAGGTACAACGATCAGTTGCATGAATATAATTATACCGACTCTGCCGGCTTTATCTTGCCAAACAATTCGAAAAACATTATTTTACAAAATGTAATTAATGTACAAAACAATATCGACATTAAAAACTACAGCGCTTACATTCAGGATAGCTATTCACTTTCAAGTTCAGCCGAATTGCAGCTGGGAGCACGCGCTACTTACAGCTCGCTAAGCAAACAATTGTTAATCAGTCCACGGTTATTGATTGCTTATCGTCCAAATTCGAACAATAAAATCCTGCGGTTTTCAGCTGGGGTGTACAAACAACCGCCATCTTACCGTACCATCCGCGATTTTTCCGGTCAGTTAAATATCAGCCAAAAAGCCCAGAGCTCTTATAATACTTCGCTGGGTTACGAATATGCTTTTGACGCTTTCGGCACCAGGTTAAAGTTTACTTCCGAAGCGTATTTTAAATATTCAGACAGGTTGATCCCTTACAAAATTGATAACCTGAGGATTAAATATCTGGCCAATGAAGTATCACAGGGATATGCTTATGGTGCCGATTTTAGCATTGGCGGTGAATTTGTAAAAGACCTGGTTTCCTATTTCAGAATGTCGGTAATGCATGCCAACGAAGATATTATAGGTGATAGTTACGTAGAAAACGGCACTACAATTTACCCTGGCTATTTAAAACGCCCCACCGATCAACGTTTAAATTTTTCCATATTTTTTCAGGATAAACTGTTAAATAGTCCAACTTATAAGGTTCACTTAAATGCCCTTTATGGCTCCAGGTTGCCAATCGGTCCATCGCAAACCCCCAGGTACCTCGATAAGTTTTTTATTCCGTCTTATAAACGTGTGGATATCGGCTTTTCCAAAGATTTTCTGGATGATGCCGCTTTGCATAAACCAAAGTTCCTTGATAAAAATTTCAGCTCGGTTATTCTGTTTTTCGAGGTTTTTAATATGCTGAACATCAATAATACAGTTTCTTATCTCTGGCTAAAAGATGTCGATAATGTGCAATATGCCATTCCCAATTATTTAACCGGACGGCAATTTAATTTAAAATTGATTGTAAAATTAAAAAATTAAGTTTCGTTAACTGCAAGCTGCAAGCTGCAAACTGTCAACTGAAAATTGCTAACTGCAAGCTGCAAACTGATATGAGCGTTACCCATGCTGCGCAAGGGTCAGGCTTTTCAGGGCTGCGCTTCGCTCCGGTACCGATGAAGGATCGGTACTGAACCCTTACAATCCTTAACGCGAACCCACCGTTTTGAGATCCTCTTTGAGTTTTAGTTAGATCAGTAAATCATTAGTTCATTATACAAATCGTATTCTGCTTTTCAACTGGTTTAGATAGCTGATTTTGCATTTAAACTAACCATATTTCGAAAATATTATCGGTTTGTTTTGATCTGTTTTTAGTAAAACGTTTTAATTGCAAAAACTGCAATAAATCAATCAATTTATGGCTTTTTTTTAACAAAATTTAATTTTTTAGGTGACGATTTTTGGGGCATAACTGCTTTAAAAATTTTACATTTACCGCCATAAAACATTATATAATAAGATGAAGCATAATTTTGGCGCAGGCCCTTGTATTTTACCTCAAGAAGTGTTTAAACAAGCAGCTCAGGCTGTTTTAGATTTTAACGATGGATTATCAATTTTAGAAATTTCGCACAGAACAACCGAATTTGAGGCAGTTGTTGCTGAAGCTGATAAGTTGGTAAAAGAATTATTAAATGTGCCGTCGGGTTATTCCGTTTTATTTTTACAGGGTGGTGCAAGTTTACAGTTTGCAATGGTTCCGATGAACTTATTGGGCGACGGACAAACAGCAAGTTATTTAGATTCGGGCGTTTGGGCTACCAAAGCTTTAAAGGAAGCTAAATTTATTGGTAATGTAAATGTAGTTGCTTCTTCAAAAGATGCGAACTATACTTTTATTCCAAAAGATTTTGAAATTCCTGCTGATAGTGCTTATTTCCACTATACCTCTAACAATACGATTTATGGTACCGAGCTGTTCGAAGTGCCTAAAACCAGTGTTCCTGTGGTGTGCGATATGTCATCTGATATTATGAGCCGTGTAATCGATGTTGCTCAATTTGATCTTATTTATGCTGGTGCACAAAAAAATATTGGTCCTGCAGGTTTAACCATTGCTATTGTAAAAGATGAAATTTTAGGTAAAATCGACCGTAAAATTCCGTCGATGCTAAATTATCAGTCCCATATCGATAATGGCTCAATGTACAATACACCTCCGGTTTTTTCGATCTATGTAGCTTTATTAAACCTTCGTTGGTTAAAATCAAAAGGTGGTGTTGCCGAAATTGAAAAAGAAAACAAACAAAAAGCTGAGGCGCTTTACAGAGAGATAGACCGTAACCCATTATTTAAAGGTACTTGTGCAGTTGAAGACCGTTCGAGAATGAACATTTGTTTCGTAATGGAAAATGCAGAACTGGAAAAACCATTCCTGAAATATGCAGAAGAGCAAGGGATTGTGGGTATTAAAGGACACAGAAGTGTGGGTGGTTTCCGTGCTTCTATGTACAATGCGTTACCAATTACAAGCGTTCACGCGTTGATCGATGCCATGCAGTCATTTGAAGAACAACAGGCAAAAGCAAATTAATTTAAATTTTAACCGATAATTGATTCGCATTTAAATCTGTGTAATCAATTTAATCAGTGAAATCATACATATGATTAAGATATTAGCAAACGATGGGATCGATCCGATCGGAAAAGAATTATTAGAAAAAGCAGGTTTTCAGGTAGATACAGAAACAATTCCACAAGATCAGTTAGCCGAAGCGTTAAAAAACTATGATGCCATTACCGTTCGTAGTGCAACAAAAGTTAGAAAAGAGTTAATTGATGCCGTTCCAAATATCAAATTAATTGGTAGAGGTGGGGTTGGTATGGATAATATCGACGTAGAATATGCACGCAGTCAGGGGGTTGCAGTAGTTAATACACCGGCTGCATCATCATTATCAGTTGCCGAGCTGGTATTTTCTCACTTATTTACCGGTATCAGGTTTTTACAGGATGCCAACCGTAAAATGCCTGTTGAAGGTTCAACACAATTCAACAACCTTAAAAAAGCTTATGCTAAAGGAACTGAATTAAGTGGTAAAACCATTGGTATTATCGGTTTCGGTCGTATCGGTCGCGCTACTGCAAAAGTGGCATTAGGCTTAGGCATGAATGTTTTGGCTTACGATTTATATCCTTCAGAATCTGAAATTACTTTAGAATTCCAGGGCGGAAAATCAGTAAGTATTCCAATTAAAACGGTATCATTGGATGAAGTTATTGCCGGTAGTGATTTCCTTAGTTTACACACCCCATTTGCCGATAAACCTATTTTAGGTGCAGAGGAATTTGCAAAAATGAAAAATGGCGTAGGTATTGTAAATTGCTCACGCGGTGGAACAATTGATGAACCAGCTTTAATTGAAGCATTAAATTCAGGGAAGGTTTCTTTTGCCGGTTTAGATGTTTTTGACAATGAGCCAACACCATTGGCAGAAATTTTAACACATCCTAAAATCTCTTTAACACCGCACATCGGTGCCTCAACAAACGAAGCACAAGAACGTATCGGTACGGAATTGGCTACGCTGATTATTGAGCATTTTAAGAAATAGATAGGGGCTTGCGCTCGTTTCCAAACGAGTGCATAAATAGCTTTACGATTCTATCGTTTGTAATTGATAAACTATTCAACGTTCGTTAAAAAACGAGCGTTAGCGCGGAAGTCCAGACCTTATAGGTTTTAAAACCTGTAAGGTCTTTTATCCTAATCCAGCGCATTCGTTGTAACCCAATAACGATAACCCAATATCGCTTTCTGAAAAGTAGTCAGCTTATTCGGATCTTTTTTATACAAACTTGGTAATACTACCTTGTTTATCTTTGCCAGTATTTTAAACAGTCCTCTTTTCATATCGCTGTAGTTTTTTATTGAAGAAATAAAATCCACCAATCATCACTAAAACAAGAAATGCAATAATGTAGTTTGATAAACTGCCTTTATTCTTTTTGTCTAAATCTTCTTTAAGCTGTGAATTTTGATCCTGAAGTTTTTTAATGGTACCCATATAGGCTTCAATGCGTTCCTGAGAGTTATCTGCAACCGCCACTTTTTGCTGGTTCTGCAGGTCTTTATAATCCATTAAAATTTTCAGCTCTTTAAAAATATTATTATCCGTTAATACCACTTGACGGAGAATTTCATTCGAGTTTTTAATATCTTTCTTCGTCTGCCAGCCAAAAATACCTGAACGCTGCGTTAAGCTTTCATCATACTGGCCAAACTTCGCGCTTCGCTCCTGGAGCAATGAATTTACTTTAACGCGTTGTGCTGCATAAGCCGCAGTATCTTGTTGTGCATAAACCTGAAAACTCATTAAAATAACCGGGAGCAGGTAAAAATATTTCTTCATGTGGATATAAACGCGAAAAGGGTGGAAGTTGTTTTGCTGGTTCATTGGTTCAGCCGTCATTGGTGTATTGGTAGTGCAAAGCGCCAAAATATTCGTCATCTTGACTGAAACGCAGTGGAACGCCCGCCTGCTTCGGGCAGGGAAAGATCTGCCTTGATAGATTTCTCGACTTCGTTGCACTCCGCTCGAAATGACGGCTTTCTGCTTTAGTCTTTCTCCTTTAGTCTTTCACCTCTCTAAGAATGAAACTCAACTCGTACAATATCTCCCAGATGCAAGCCCAATAATCCACTCGCTTTTCCTTTGTTAATGGCAATTTCGAGGTGATTACTGATTCCGAAGAGGCAAAGTTTTTCACCTTCCTGCACTTCGTTGTAATGCCAGCTCAGTTGAGTAATGGTTTCGCTTTTTCTGAAGTGTAAAGTAAAATCGCGGTTTTTCTGAATTTTGGTAAAAAGATCTTTCGTAATGTTAGTAATTACGTTGCAAAAGGTATCGATGTACACCACACTTCCGCGGATCACATCGCGCTCAATTACAGGGTGTAAAAGCATCTTCTGCTCAATCTCTGCTACAGGTAAACCAATATCCTTTAATTTACCACCTTTAGCCAGATGCGTTGCAGCCTTAACAAAAATATCAACTAGTGGGAAATGCAAATATTTTAAATCCTGCATGATATTCAGCTCCACAACATCCTCCGGTATATCATCAAAAAGAAGCGAGAAAATGCCATTATCTGCGCCAACAAAATAATGATCGCGGTGTTTTACGGCAATGTATTTCGTATTTTCACTATAAACCGAATCGATGCCGATTAAGTGTACCGTGTTCTTCGGAAAGTAAGGATAAGCGTTTTTTAAAACAAAAGCCGCATAAGAAATATTAAACGAAGGAACTTCGTGGGTAATATCAACTAAATTAACATTAGGCATAAGACTCAACAGACTACCTTTTAGAGCACTCTGGTAAAAATCTTTCGAACCTAAATCTGTTGTTAAAGTAATTATCCCCATTAAAAATTCATTATTATTGCTTATTCTTGTGTACAGGCCTAAGCGTCTGCAAATATTCAAATTTTAATTAATATACCCCGATAACTTTTTAAAATACTACAGTTTGAACGAATTAAAATTAACTCTGGATACCGTAAATCCTGCTCACTTTTGGGGGCCGAACAATGAGAATTACGAAATGATTAAAGGTGCTTTCGCGAAGTTAAAACTGGTGGCGAGAGGTAGTGATGTTAAGGTTCTCGGTGATGAACAGGAACTTAAGGCTTTCGAAGAGAAGTTTAACCAGCTGATTGCACACCTCGAAAAATATAGCTCACTAAGCAATAATGATGTAGAAACGATACTGGGCGCAAAGGCAGCAGGCGTTGCAAAAAAAGATGCAGAACAACCAACCGGAGGTGGCGGAGAAGTAATTGTTTTCGGTACTAACGGCTTATTGGTAAAGGCAAGAACGGCAAACCAGCGTAAAATGGTAAGCAGTATTGCTAAAAACGACATCCTTTTTGCCATTGGACCAGCCGGAACAGGTAAAACCTATACAGCTGTAGCTTTAGCGGTTAGAGCTTTGAAGAATAAAGAAATTAAAAGGATTATTTTAACCCGTCCCGCAGTTGAGGCAGGGGAAAACCTGGGTTTTTTACCGGGAGATTTAAAAGAAAAAATCGATCCGTATTTACGTCCGCTTTATGATGCGCTGGATGATATGATTCCTGCGGAGAAATTGAAATTTTATATCGAAAACCGCACCATCGAAATTGCCCCACTGGCATTTATGCGTGGCCGTACTTTAGATAACTGTTTTGTGATCCTCGATGAGGCCCAAAATGCCACCGATATGCAGTTAAAAATGTTTTTAACCCGTATGGGACCAACAGCAAAATTTATTGTTACGGGTGATGTTACACAAGTTGACTTACCTAAAAAACAAATGTCGGGTTTATTTAATGGGCTGAGAATTTTGGAAGATATTAAAGGAATCGATATTATTTATTTGAGCGGAGAAGATGTGGTAAGGCATAAACTGGTGAAAGATATTTTGAAAGCTTACGGAGATATTCAATAGTTATGTAAAATGTAAGATGGAAAATGGATGATGGACAGCGTTAAAGCTTTTAAAACCATCATCCATTTGACATTATTATTTTTGGTTTTTTAATAAATTATATCTTCTGACTTCTGACCGTGGTCTTCGGACTTTCGGACTTTTTCCCTATTTTTACTGCCTCATGAAAGCACTAAAAGAAACCCATTTCAATTTCCCGAATCAAAGTAATTTTTACAAAGGCAAAGTACGTGATGTATATACTATTGCTGATCAATCCATGGTAATGGTGGTATCAGACCGTATTTCTGCATTTGACGTAGTATTGCCTGAGGCGATTCCATTTAAAGGACAGGTATTAAACCAGATTGCTGCTAAATTTTTAGCTGCTACACAGGATATCGTTCCAAACTGGGTTTTGGCTGTTCCTGATCCGATGGTTACCATAGGCCGTATCTGCGAGCCCTTTAAAGTAGAAATGGTAATACGGGGTTACCTGGCTGGTCATGCCTGGAGAGAGTACAGCGCCGGTAAACGTTCGGTTTGTGGTGTTGCTTTGCCGGAAGGTTTGAAAGAAAACGATAAATTACCTCAGCCGATTATTACCCCAACAACAAAGGCCTCGGTTGGTCACGACGAAGATATTTCGAAAGAAGATATTCTGGCCAAAGGCATCGTTTCGATTACAGATTACGAAAAATTAGAAGAATATACTTACGCATTATACCAACGCGGAACTGAAATTGCCGCCAAAAGCGGATTGATTTTAGTAGATACAAAATATGAATTTGGTTCTGCAGATGGAGTAATTTACCTGATCGACGAAATTCATACACCAGATTCTTCACGTTATTTTTATGCTGAAGGTTATCAGGAACGTCAAGACAATAACGAGCCACAAAAGCAACTTTCGAAAGAGTTTGTAAGAAAATGGTTAATCGAAAACGGTTTTCAGGGGAAAGATGGTCAAACGATACCAGAAATGACACCTGAAATTGTAAACTCGATTTCTGAACGTTACATCGAACTTTACGAACATATTGTAGGAGAGACGTTTATAAAAGCAGATGCAGATGCCATATCAAGCCGTATCGAAAGCAATGTGGTAAAGGCTTTAGAAACTTTATAAAATTCGAAAGAAATTTCTACATTAGTAGAATTAAAGATTAGAGAGATGAAATTTTCAGTAGATAAACACGATAAATATGTAACCTTAAAGTTAGAGGAAACTAAGTTTACAAATGATAATGCACCAGGCTTAAAATCAGAATTCTATTTACTTAATGCCGAAGGCTTTCAGAACATTATTGTTGATTTAAGCCATGTTACAGAGTGTAACGACGCACAGGATTTAAGCTGCTTATTGGTTGGCGACAGGCTTTGCAAATCGGCAGGCGGATTATTTATCGTAACCGGGATTAATGATGAGCTTGCTTCAATTATTGAATTATCAAACATATTTCAATCTGTAACGTTTGTTAATACATTAGACGAAGCAACAGATTTCATCTTTATGGAAGAGTTGGAAAAAGAGTTTAGAGGCGCTAAATAACATATTATTTAAATAACATTACGGCCTCGTAGTTTCTAAAAATCTACGGGGCTTTTTATATCTGATCATGATGAAGTTTGAAGTTACAATTTTGGGAAGCAGTTCTGCAACACCTGTATTTAACAGGAATCCATCAGCACAGCTTTTAAATTGTAACGAAAAATACTATTTGATCGACTGTGGTGAAGGTACACAACAACAATTAGCCAGGTTTAACCTAAAGGCAGCCCGGATCGATTATATTTTCATCAGTCATTTACATGGTGATCATTATTTTGGCTTAATCGGTTTGCTATCAAGTCTGCATTTAAACGGCAGGATAAAACCCATGCAGATTTTCGGTCCGAAACCTTTGCTGGAGATCTTAGAGATCCAGTTTAAATATTCTGATACCGTTTTGAGGTACCCAATTGAATTTTTCCCGATCGAAGCAGATCAATCTACCCAGATTTTCGAAAACAGTGATCTGACTGTAAAAACCATTGTTTTAAATCACCGTATCCCCACCACAGGCTTTATTTTTCAGCAAAAGAAAAGACAGCGCAAACTGATTAAAGAAAAGGCTGATGAAGTGCCGATGGCTTATTATACCACTTTAAAAAAGGGAAATGATGTAGAATTGCCAAACGGCGATATTTTACGCAGTGCCGATTACACTACAGAAGCCGACCCACCGCGTTGTTACGCTTACTGCTCAGATACTTTATTCGACGAACGTTATTTTTCGACCATAAAAGATTGCGATACGCTATATCATGAAGCCACTTTTATGCATGATCTGTTAGACCGGGCTAATGAAACACACCATACTACAGCTTTACAGGCAGGGGAGGTGGCTAAAATTACCGAAGCAAAGAAATTGCTCATCGGGCATTTTTCTTCACGCTATAAAACTTTACAAATGCTATTGGAGGAAGCGCAATCTGTGTTCGAAAATACAGAGTTAGCTGTTGAGGGCAGGACTTTCCAGCTTTAATTTTTTACTATAGCAATGACCACGTAAGAATAACTCCGTGCTTATCTGTGTCTCCGTGGCAAAAAAATAATCTATTGAGTTACCTAAATTTAAAGATCCTTCGACTACGCTCAGGATGACAATGGAGAGCGATATGTCTCCGGGCTAAAGAAATAAGCCAAGTTTTATCTAATTAAAGATCCTTCACTGCGTTCAGGATGACAACAAAAAGAGAGATTCTCTTTTGTGCGTCTCTCCGTTGCAAAATAGCGCACAAAAAAAGCCCTGCAATTAAAAATTACAGGGCTTTCTGATTTATAAAATTAATTACTTGTCTTTTTTATTTCCGCCTCCGAATACTGAGAAGTGAACATAACGTTTAGGATTTGCTTTTAAATCAATCATTAATTCATCCAGGTTTTTTGATGCATTGTTTAAATTCTGATACATTTTATCATCATTTAACAATAAACCTAAACTGCCTTTTCCTCCTTTGATGCCCGAAATTACACTTTGTAAATCGGCAATGGCGTTGTTTGCATTATCTAAAGTTTGTTTAAAATTAGCAGCGGCAAACTTATCGGTAACCGTATTAATATTGGTTAAAATGTCGCTTATTTTTTGATTGTTGTTATTCAGGTTAGCAGTAATGCCTTCAACATTTCTAAAAATCGCTTCAATACGTTTGCTTTCAGAACCCACCAAACCATCAACTTTTTTAGAAGTCGTTTCTAATGAAGCTAAAGTACCTGCAATGCTGTTAAAACTCTTATCCACATTTTTCTGGAAATTTGGATTAAGGATAGAATTTACACTGCTTAAAATAGAATCCATTTTACCGATAATCAATTCAGCTTTTTTCTGTACCGGCTGAACCTGCTCCATCAATCCTTTTTCTACATTGGCATTTAAAGTGTAGCCATCTTCTGCCATTTTTTTAGAATTACCTAACGACATTACAATCGCTTTGCTACCTAAAAGATCAGTACCTTCTAAACGGGCAATACTATTTTCAGGAATTTCGTATTTACTATTAACACTTAAGGTTGCAATTACCGTACCATCATGCTGTAACTCCAGTTTAGCAACGCGGCCAATCTGATAGCCGTTAATTAATATCGGTTTTGATACCGTTAAACCATCAACCCTGGTGTACTTAGCATAAAGTGTTGTTTCGTTTGAGAAAATGGAATTACCTTTTAAAAAATTATATCCAATAATTAGTAAAGCTATGGCAAATGCGGCTAAAATACCTACCTTGGTTTCGTTCTTAATCTTCATAAGTGTTGTTATTAATGCTGCAGATTTAAGTTTGTTTTTAAAACCCGCTGGAGCGTAATTTCTTTTTTTATAACGTTAAACTTTATAAATACACAAAGTTTACATCAATTGTTTGTCTGGTACCTGTTAATATTTTTTGTAAAGTTAAAATAACTATCATTTATAATGCCACTTATTTAACTTCAATATTTTTTTTGTATGTTTTTATTGCTTCCAGAATAGAATTAGCAATTTCATTCTGACCTTTTTGCGAATTAATATATTTTTCTTCCTCGGTGTTTGAAATAAAACCAACCTCTGTTAAAACAGCCGGCATACCGCAACGTTGCAATACCAGAACGCCCTGTTCTTTTACACCACGGCTAAGTCTTTCATCCCTGCTGATGTAACTGTTCTGGATCAGTTTTGCAAATTTAATACTTTTATCCCGAAAGGTGTTTTTTAACAGCGACAAAAGAATAAAACTACTGGGGTTATTCGGGTCGTAACCATCATATTTACTTTTATAATTCTTTTCCAGTTTGATATCGGCGTTTTCACGGATGGCCGCATCCTGCTCTTTTAACCGGTGCGAACCGGCCACCAATGTTTCTACACCTTTAATGTGTTTGTTGCCCGGCGGCATTGAGTTGCAATGTACCGAAATAAACAGATCGGCATTGGCTTCGTTTGCAATTTCTGCACGGCGGTAGAGGTCTACATCAATATCGGTTTTACGGGTAAAAATTACTTTAACGTCAGGAAGTTCTTCTTTTATCAGTTCGCCCAGCTTTAATCCAACTTTTAACGAAATATCTTTTTCCTTTGTAAAACTGCCCGAAGCACCAGGTTTTCTGCCCCCGTGTCCGGGATCAATTACAATAGTTTTAATTTTGTAGCCTTGTGCGGATGATTGTTTGACAGCAAAAATAGAGAGGAAAAGTATTGTTATCAGAAGTTTAATCTTCATTATAAGTAATTAAAATGATGTTTCGGCTATGCGTTTATAATTTTTAATTGCCCTGATGATACCGCTTACAATTTCGTTCTGTCCTTCCTGTGAGTTCATATAGTCTTCGTCTTCCGGATTACTCACAAAACCAATTTCAGTTAAAACTGCCGGCATGGCTGCACGTGCCAGCACTGCTAAACTTTTTTCCTGCACACCACGGTTGGTACGGCCGGCATTAACATACTCTTGCTGTAACATCGAAGCAAACTTTAAACTCCTATCCCTGTTCGTTTGTTTCATTAAAGATAACATAATGTCGTTCTCTGGCGTATTCGCAATAAAACCCTCATAGTTTTTCTGGTAGTTATCCTCAAGAAACATCGATGCGTTCTCCCTTTTAATTACCTCATCCTGCTCGCCTAAACGGCCTGTTCCGGATACGAAAGTTTCTGTTCCCCTTGTAGACGTACTTTTCGAAGTTACGGTTGTATAAACCGGTACTTTTTTGCCCCGCACTTTTTTGTAATAATCAACCACCCGCGATACCCGCACAGGCATATCGTTTAAGTGGATGGAGATAAATAAATCCGCTTTTGCGTTATTGGCAATATTAATACGCTCGTACAAAGGAATAAAAACATCAGTTTGCCTGGTGTAGATTACCTTGATATCTTTTAAGCTGTCTTGAAGTGCTTTGCCAAGATTTAATGCAGTTTTAAGCGCAACGTCTTTTTCTTTCGAATAGACGCCGTGTGTGGCGCCGTCTTTGCCGCCGTGACCCGCATCAATTACAATTGTTTTAATTTTATATTCTTGCGCAAGCGCTTGATTATCAATTGTATTTGACAATACTAAATAAATAATAAATGTTAAAATGGATTTAAGATACATCAATGGTATATTTTTCACTAATTTTGAACGTTTTTGATTAAACATTTGTGCAAAAATAACATTCAAATACGAATTTGAAACTTCTTAAGAGCTCTATTTTACTAATTTCTGTCATTTTATTAACACTTGTTGTTGGTAAAGCTAACGCATTTTCGCGATTTTCATTGCAACAGATCATTCAACAAGACACTACAAAAAAGGATACAACCAAAAAAACGGGCAAGAATAACAGCAGTATCGATCAGAAAGTAGAGTACAAGGCAGATGACTCTGTAAAAATGAGTGCTGATAAAAACATCGTTTATCTATATGGAAATGCCAGGGTTATTTATGGTGATTTTGAGCTGGATGCGAGTTATATCAAATATGATAAAAAGCAGAATACCATTTTTGCCAGGGGTGTTAAAGATCCAAAAACGGGGCGATATACCGGCAGACCGATTTTTAAATCGGGTGCGGACGGAACTGCAATTGCCGATTCTATTTTTTACAATTCAGAAACAACCAGGGCTAAAGTTTATGGCGTTTTCTCTGAACAGGAGGGTGGGTTTTTCTCCGGAGGGCAGAGTAAAAAGCAAATAGATGATGAGCTGCACATTAAAAATGTGATGTACAGTACCTGTAATTTGCCGCATCCTCACTTTGGATTAATGATCTCGAAAGGGGTTGTAACCGAAAAGCAGATTATTACCGGACCGGTTTATATGATTATTGAGGATATTCCGACCTTTTTAGGGCTTCCTTTTGCATTTTTTCCCAAGCAAAATAAACGAACATCAGGTGTTATTTTACCAACGCCCGGTGAAGATGCCACGAGGGGATTTTTCCTGCAAAACGGGGGGTATTACCTCGGTTTAAACGATTACTGGGATGCCAAGTTAATGGGCTCGATTTATACCAATGGCTCTTACGAAACCAGTGTATTGAGTAATTACACCAAGCGTTATAAATATAACGGTAACATTAACCTGTCTTATTCGAGTTTTAAAGACGGTTTAGAAGGTACGGAGGCATTTGCAAACCCGACCAAAAACTTTAGCATCAACTGGAGCCACAGCCAAAACGCCAATGCCAATCCCGGAACTACCTTTAGTGCAAGTGTAAGGCTTGTATCCACCGGAAGAAAAGGTTATTACAAAAATACGGCAGCGGGTACCACTTACGATATTAATACCATTGCAACAAACTCTACCAGTAGTAGTGTGAGTTATGCCAAAGCTTTTTCAAACGGGATGAACTTCTCCATGGCGGCTTCAAGTGATCAGACTTTGAGTACCAGGGCCATATCATTAAGGTTACCCGAAGTAACATTTAACGTGCCTACCTTTAACCCTTTTAGTTCAAAAAATGCAGTTGGGGAGCAAAAATGGTATCAGAAAATAACAGTGGGTTACAGTTTGCAGGGAACAAACCGTATCGATACTTTCGATAGTTTACTTTTCCAGAACGATGGTTTAAAACGCTTAAGAAGTGGTTTTTCTCATAGTATCCCTGTAAATATGTCGTTTACCGCCCTTAAATATTTAAACTTTAGTTTAGGCGGAACATATAATGAAGTTTGGAATTTCCAGAGTGTAAGACGAAAATATACAGAATTTGCAGATAATACCTATAGCTTTAGAGAAGATACCTTAAGTGGCTTTAAAAGAGCAGGTAGTTATAGCTTATCTACCAGCATGTCGACTAAGATTTACGGAAGAAGGGATTTTAACCCTCAGGGAAAAATTCAGGCTTTGAGGCATGTAATGACACCAAATGTTTCATTCTCTTATTCGCCTGATTTTACCAAAGCGGGTTCCGGACCATATGAAGCTGCAATTAACCAAAATAATAAACCGATTTTAGTTAACGGAATACCTTTAAAGTACTCCATATTTGATGGTATGGCGCAGCCGGGCTCTTTTGGTGGCCCTAACGCTTCCATTGGGTTTGGATTGGATAATACCGTCGAGTTGAAAGTGCGGAACAAGAACGATACAACCGGAACGGGTTCGAAAAAAATCCCGATTATTCAGGGATTGAGTTTTAGCGGTTCATACAATTTCCTCGCAACTTCGTATAAGTTATCAAACATTGGTTTTAGCGGCCGGTCTCAGTTTACCGATAAACTGGGCATCAACTACAACGGAACATTAGATCCTTATTCGTTAAGGAACGATACTTTACCAGGTTCAACATTAAGAATCAGGCAAGACCGTTATTTCTGGCAAACAGGTAAATTTTTGCCACGCCTGGCAAATTTTGGTTTCTCGTTTGATTATAGTTTAAACCCCGAAGCTTTAAAACGTAAAAATGAAGCCAATGATAAGCTGGGTGAAGCGGCCAATAAAAAAGGTTTAACTGATATTCAGTCGGAACAACTGGCAGCCATTAGCCGCGATCCGAATGCTTTTGTTGATTTTAACATTCCTTGGAATTTTTCGTTCTCTTATAGTTTCCAATATTCGAATGATGGAAACACCACTACAACTTCAAATACCTTAAACTTTAATGGTGATGTAAACTTAACTCCGAAGTGGAAGGTTACGTTTAACTCCGGTTACGATTTTAAAAATAATGGTTTAACACCGATGAATCTGGCCATATACCGCGATTTGCATTGCTGGGATATGAGTGTAAACTGGGTTCCTTACGGCGCCTACAAGAGTTATTCGGTAACCATTAAAGTTAAGGCATCAATATTGCAGGATTTGAAATTGAGCAAAAGACAAGGGTTTTACAGCACATACCGATAAATTATGCTAGCCGAAATTATTACCATTGGCGATGAAATTCTCATCGGCCAGATTGTGGATACCAATTCTGCCTGGATGGCCAAACAGCTAAACCTGATTGGTGTTTCCGTGAAACAGATTACTTCAGTTTCTGATGAGGAACAACATATCCTCGAAGCTTTGGCTCAGGCCGAAAAACGGGCTGATATTATTTTAATTACCGGCGGTTTAGGTCCGACGAAGGATGATATCACTAAAAAAACGCTTGCAAAATATTTTAATATGGGCTTCCGTAACGATGCGGGAACACTTGAAATGGTTCGCCAGATTTTTGAAAAATACAAGCGTCCTTTATTGGATGTAAATATTCAGCAGGCTGATGTTCCAGATGGTTGTGAGGTAATTGTGAACAGAAACGGCACAGCGCCATGTATGTGGTTTGAGCAAAATAACCGGATTTTTGTTTCTATGCCTGGTGTGCCCTATGAGATGATGTACTTAATGGATGACGAGATTTTGCCGAGGATTACCAGCAGGTTTAAACTTCCGGCTATCGTTCATAAAACCATCCTTACTGCAAATATTGGCGAATCGTTTTTGGCCAAAGAGATTGAAGAAATAGAAGATAGTTTACCTCAGCATATCAAATTGGCTTATCTGCCTAAATTAGGTCAGGTACGTTTGCGTTTATCTGCCAAAGGAGATAATGAAGCAGAATTAAAAGCAGAGGTTGAAGTGTACGCCAAACAGATTATTGCCAAAGTAAATCAGTTTGTGGTGATTGATGAAGATATTGCGCTTGAAAAAGCAATCATCAATATCATGAAGGAAAAGGGCTTAACCCTATCAACGGCAGAAAGCTGTACCGGAGGATACATTGCTCATTTGATTACGCAACATCCAGGCTGTTCTTCGGTTTATTGGGGCGGGGCAGTAGCCTACGCTTATGAGTTAAAAGAATCAATTTTAGGTGTAAAAGAAAATACTTTAACCACTTTCGGGGCAGTAAGCGAAGAAACCGTTACCGAAATGGCAGAAGGCGCCATAAAACATTTCAAAACCGATTATGCTATTGCCGTTAGCGGAATAGCTGGTCCTGATGGCGGCACAGAAGATAAACCGGTTGGTACCGTATGGATTGCAATTTCTTCCAGGCATAAAACCGTAGCTAAGGTGTTTAATTTCAGCAACAAACGCATTCAAAATATAGAGCGTTCGGCAGCTTCCGCATTAACCATGCTACTAAATCTACTTAAAGAAACAGTTTAGAACGAATAAAAACTGTATTTTTGTGGCGTTACCAATATAAAATACTGTAATTTAATATGGCTCAATACGAACTATTGTTACCAAAAATGGGTGAAAGTGTTGCGGAAGCAACGGTGATTAAATGGGTAAAACAACCGGGTGATACGATCGATTTAGACGATACTATTCTCGAAATTGCTACGGATAAGGTAGATTCTGAAGTTCCTTCGCCCGTAGCCGGTAAGTTGGTAAAGCAATTATTTAAGGAGGATGAAGTTGCCCAGGTTGGTGATGTAATTGCCATAATAGAAACTGCAGGCGGAGATAGCCCGGCCGTTGAAACTCCTGTAGTTGATGCGCCAGCTGTAGCAGAAAAAGCAGAAACTATTCCAGGTATTGAGCAACTTCCCTCAGAAAATAAAGCTGCAGTAACAGATTTTAGTGCTTCTGAACGGTTTTATTCTCCTTTGGTAAAAAGCATTGCTGCGCAGGAAAATATTCCGCTGGCAGAGTTGGATGCCATTAAAGGTTCTGGCGCTGATGGCCGTTTAAATAAAGACGACCTGCTGGATTATATTGCCAATAAAAATGGAGGAGTTGCTTTAACCAATACGGTTATACTTAATCCACCTCCTGCGACTGAAACAGCAGTGCCTAAAACAGCTCAGGCTGAGACCGGACCTACAAATAAAACCTCTACAACAAGCGTAAGCGGAGCTGACGAAATTATTGAAATGGACAGGATGCGTAAACTGATTGCCGACCACATGGTAATGAGTAAAACCACCTCGCCACATGTAACTTCATTTGTAGAAGCCGATGTAACCAATATGGTTTTATGGCGCAATAAAGTAAAAAACAGTTTCGAGAAACGTGAAAATGAAAAAATAACCTTTACGCCAATATTTGTAGAGGCTGTTGCAAAAGCTATAAAAGATTTCCCGATGATTAATGTGTCAGTAAACGGAACACAAATTATTAAAAAAGGAAATATCAATATCGGTATGGCCGCTGCCTTACCAAGTGGAAATTTAATTGTTCCTGTAATCAGAAATGCCGATCAGCTTAACCTTGTTGGCTTAACCAAGGCAGTAAATGATTTGGCCACAAGGGCAAGAAATTCTAAATTAAAGCCAGATGAAACACAGGGCGGAACTTTTACATTAACCAATGTAGGTAGTTTTGGAAACGTGATGGGTACACCGATTATCAACCAGCCACAGGTAGCTATTTTAGCGGTTGGGGCCATTAAAAAGAAACCTGCTGTTTTAGAAACCGAACACGGTGATGTAATTGCGATCAGGCACATGATGTTCCTATCTTTATCTTACGATCATAGGGTAGTAGATGGTTCATTAGGTGGCATGTTTGTACGCAGGGTGGCCGATTATTTAGAAAGCTGGGACCTGAACAGGGAAATTTAATCAGTTTACAGTTAAAAGTTTTCAGTTGGCTTAATACCAACAATTTACCAGTTTAACAATTAAGAATGTTAGCTTCAAATTTAAAATCGATAGTTTCTGATAACGTATTGCATGCCAAATGGTTAAATACGTTGTCGTACATGGAGAATGCAGGTGCAAAGAAGATTTCAGCTTCTGAGCATAAAGAAAATGTAAACCTGATTATCCTTAAACATGCGGCAGAAGAACACCGTCATGCCTACTATTTAAAAAAGCAGATTTCGAAAGTTGATGAGTCGTTATGTAAAACCTATACAAATGCCGAGTTACTTTCACCAAATCATACTAAATACTATTTGCACGCTTTGGATATTGCGGTTTGCCGTTACTTAAAAGAACAGTTTAATCTTTCAGGCTACGACTTAAAATTTGCCGCCTATTTATTTGTTACCTATGCCATCGAAGTTCGTGCTGACGAGTTATATCCAATTTATCAGGCCGTTTTAGATGAAGCGAAGAGCAAGGTAAATGTGAAATCGATCATTCTGGAAGAAGAAGGCCATTTAGAAGAAATGATGAACCAGCTGGTGAGCTTTTCTGATGATTGGGAAAACCATGCTGCAGAAGTAATCAAAATTGAAAAAGCTTTATTTGATAACTGGGTTACTGCCTTAGCCGCTGAATTACCGATAAGCGCTTAATTTAAGAAGAATTATTTAATTTATTCGTCATCTCGACTGAAGCACAGCGAAATGGAGAGATCTATTATAGATTCCCCATTGCCTTTTATTCCGTTCGTAATGACGAATTTTCATTAAAAACCAATCCGGTTTATCTTTGTTTCTAAATAAAGACAAATATCATGGCTAAGTTTTCAGATTTAATTAATGGCGACAAACCTGTACTGGTTGATTTTTTTGCAGAGTGGTGCGGACCGTGTAAAATGATGAAACCGATCTTAGAACAGCTAAAATCACAAGTTGGCGATTCGGTTTCCATCCTTAAAGTTGACATCGATAAGAATCAACCTGCCGCTTCTTCGTTCAATGTACAGAGCGTTCCTACCTTAATCCTTTTCAAAAACGGAGTACAGGTTTGGAGGCAAAGTGGTGTTTTACAGGCATCGCAGTTGAAACAGGTGATTGATGCCCATGCTTAATCTTAAACCTCTACTACGACTTTTGGCGTAACTGCGAATATACGCTCGCTTGCTTTGGGATAAATATTATAGAGCCCGGTAAATAAGCTAAAAGCAGGTAATACTGCATATTCCTTACCAAAATAAAAGCAGGGAAATTTTAACCGTTGTTTTGCTTTTCCAACAATGGTAACGCCTGGATGGATGTGTCCGCTGATAGGGTATAATTCTTCTTCAGTACAATTTGGCGCATCATGTATAAAACAGAATGGACCTAGGCAATAGCTGGGTTCGTGTATTTCGATGTCCATTGCCGCATAATTGGCATGAGACAGGCGATCGTGATTCCCTTTAACCAATAAGAAATTCAGTTGCTGATAGTGTTTTCTCCATTCAGCAAATTCGTCAATATCAGTATTTAAGCCGTGGTGAAACATATCACCATTAATCAGCAATGTTTTAGGATTATATTGTTTAATTAACAAGCTTAAGCGCTGTAAATCAGTTTGGGTAATGGTTGCAGGTACCTGTAAACCTGCCTGCCTGAAATGTGCCGATTTGCCTAAATGCAGGTCGCTAATGGCTAAAAGTTGATGTTTTGGTAAAAATATAGCCCTTTCTTTATCTAAAATCAGTTCTTCACCCTGGCTTGTAATGGTCATTTATTTTATGCTAATTGTCATCCTGAGCTTGTCGGAAAGTCTTTTAATTCCCGACCGGGCACAAGATCATGTATCTATTTAATTTTCTCTGATTCCGCTTTCATCCTGGCAATCCGTTGCTCCAACTCTTCCGAACTCATATTTTCGCGTAAACTATCTACCTTAATCGGAAAAGAGAGCGGCGTAAAACTTTTCGGATTGGTAATGATAACTGCTCCATTCTGGATCCTTTCTAAAGCGGCTGCCAAGCGGGGTTCTTCCAGTTGCTGATAAAAAACCTCATCGTATGCCTGACGCAAAAGTAAATTATGTTTGTCGTAATCGCTAAAAACATTAAAAAACAAACCTGCAGATGACTGGAGATGTTTATTTGCGACATATTTACCCGGGTAACCCTGAAAAACCAATCCCGAAATACACGCAATATCCCTGAATTTACGCCTTGCCATTTCAGTGGAGTTAATACTTAACGTAATATCTTCCGTTAAATTTTTAGGGGAAAAAACTTCGTAAGCAATCGATTCATCCATAGGGATTTCCGTTTCACTTAACAATTCGAAACCATAATCGTTCATGGCGATCGAAAAACTGATGGGCAGCAATTTACTTAAGCGATAAGCAACCAAAGCGGCTAAAACCTCATGCACCAAACGCCCTTCAAACGGATAGGCAAATAAATGAAAACCTTCTTTGTTATTTATCAGCTCAATTAGTAATTCATCATTTCTTGGCACGTGAGAACGTTTTTCCTGCAATAAAAACAGCGGGTAAACAGAATCCAGTTCCTCATCCTGATGGGTTTTATCAAGCGCCTCATTGTATTTCTTCCGCAATACAGAACCTAAATTGGAAGATAAGGGTAGTCGGCCACCGTTCCAGCTAGGGGAAATGGCATTTTTTTGTTTGCTTACCCTTACTACAACCGTCATATCTTTCACCTGGATAAATTCTAAAACCCGGCCTGCCAGGCGGAAATTATCTCCTGCTTTTAAACGGGTAACAAAATATTCTTCCACCATACCAACGTAGCCCCCTGAAATAAATTTAACTTTCAGCATCGCATCACTTACAATAGTCCCGATGTGTAAACGGTGGCGCATGGCCAGTTGCCGGCTTTTTACTTTCCAAAGCCCGTCCTCTTTCACTACCTTTTTAAATTCCGTGTAAGCACTTAAACTATCGCCCCCCGAAGTAATAAATTGCATTACCCAGGTCCATTCTTCAGGGAGAATGAGTTTGAAAGCGTGGGTGTTTTTAATTTCTTCGTAGATGATTTTATCGTCAAATCCGTCGCCTATAGCCAATGTAACCAGGTATTGCACCAATGTATCAAACACCATAATAAAAGGCTCACGGCTTTCTATATTGTTGGTTTTAGCCGCTTCTTTAATAGCCGCGGCTTCTACCAGTTCAAGCGCATGGGTAGGCAGGAAATATATTTTGGAGTTTTCGTGAGGGGAGTGGCCAGAACGGCCTGCTCTCTGCAAAAACCTGGCGACACCCTTCGGAGATCCCACCTGCACCACAGTATCAACCGGCTTAAAATCTACACCCAAATCCAGCGACGAAGTGGCAATTACGGCTTTAAGTTGTCCCGTATGTAAAGCGTCTTCAATCCAGTTCCGGAGTTCAAAATCTATCGATCCGTGGTGTATGGCAATGCGCCCGGCCAGTTCAGGTTCGATATTCAGCAAGTGCTGGTACCACATTTCCGATTGTCCGCGGGTATTGATGAAAATTAAAGTGGTTTTGCTCTTTTCAATAATCGGCAAAAGTTTGTAAGCCAGCTTTAAACCTAAATGCCCTGCCCAGGGCAGGGTCTCAATATCATCGGGTATAATGGATTTAATTACAATTTTCTTTTCTAAATCAGCTTTAACAATGATACGTTTGGCTTCTAAATTAGGTTCGAGCACATCCAAAGCCTCGTCAATATTGCCAATAGTAGCAGAAATCCCCCAGATCCTTAAAAACTGGTTTTTCTCTAATTTTTGTAAACCTTTAATCCGCGATACCGCCAGCTCAACCAAAACCCCGCGTTTACTCCCTAAAAGTTCATGCCATTCATCAGCCACAATGCATTTAAGATTCCGGAACAGGGTAGAAGAACCCTTTTGTGCCAGCAACAGGTGCAGGCTCTCCGGGGTAATCAACAAAATTTCGGGCATCGATTTTTTTTGCTGTACTTTTTCTGCCTGCGAGGTATCGCCGTTGCGGACCCCCACGTGCCAATCCAGTTCCAGTTCCAATAAAGTTTCGCGCATGGCCCTTGCAATGTCTTTTGCTAAAGAGCGGAGCGGGGTAATCCAGATCAACTGTAAACGGTCTTTTGCTTTTTTATTACTGGCTTCTGATGCATTTAAAGCTTCAATTACCACCGCTAAAAATAACGAAAAGGTTTTTCCGAAGCCTGTGGGTGCATTAACCAAACCGCTGTAGCCATTAAGATAATATTGCCAGGCATCTTCCTGAAATTGAAAAGGCCTGCGTTTATTGGTTTTTAGCCAGCTTTTTATCTTTTTATAACCTTTGGTTTTGGTTTGGTCCATGCCTAATGTATTTCCCTATTGGTTTTATATTTATGAGTTTTGTTTTTTTTGAAAAGCAATACCAGTAATCCTTCGGTTGCTTCAGTCCCGCCATACGCTAAACCTTTTTTGTAATCAACGATAAAACTGATTATCCTTAAACAAAAAAGGGTATCGCTGCTGTCGGGTTTAAAATAGCAAGGCAAACCTACGTAGGCTAACTATTCTATTAAATCTCCCTCAGTTTGTGCCCATACAGACCGAAATCTTTTAGTTATGATCATAATGGTCTGTGTGCTCACAGACCATGGTCTCATTATAAAGTTGATTGCAGCAACTGCCTTAAATCTTCCAGCGTATTAATTTCATCTGCTTTTTTATCCTTCCGCCACCGCAATATACGCGGAAAACGTAAAGCTAATCCTGCTTTATGCCGTTTACTCTCCGCAATTCCTTCAAATGCAATTTCGAAAACCAGTTCAGGTTTTACCGTGCGTACAGGGCCAAACTTTTCGATCGCATTGCGGGTTACAAAACTGTTCACTTCTTTAATTTCCTTGTCTGTTAAACCCGAATAGGCTTTTGCAATCGTTACCAGGTTTTCTCCATCACGAACAGCAAAAGTATAATCAGTAAAGAAATTGGCCCTTCTACCGCTTCCTTTTTGAGCATAAATCATTACCGCATCAACAGTGTAGGGATTGATTTTCCATTTCCACCAATCTCCGCGCTTTCTGCCACTATGGTAATGCGAACTCAGTTTTTTAAGCATAATCCCTTCGCTATTGATCGAACGTGAAGTTTGCCTTAATTCGGCCAGTTCTTCCCACGTATTACAACTGATTACCGGAGAAATAATCACCGGACTTTCATCCAGTCCACCAATTAACTTCTCGAGTATTTTTCGCCTTACGCTTAAAGGTTCTTCCCTGAAATCTTTCGCTTCATATTCCAGGATATCGTAAACAAAAAATCCGATAGGCGCATCTTCCAGCTGTTTTTTATTAATCGTTTTACGATTTAAACGTTGTTGCAGGGTGCTGAATGATAAAACCTGTTTATCCTGTACCGCCAAAATTTCGCCATCTAAAACCACGCCGTCAGGCAATACATCAATCATAAAATGCAGTTCAGGAAACTGTTCCGTCACCAGTTCTTCGCCACGGCTCCAGATAAAAAGTTCGCCGTTACGTTTTACAATCTGCCCGCGGATGCCATCCCATTTCCATTCGGCCTGCCATTCAGAAATATCGCCCAGTTTTTCGGGTTCCTGTTCTAAAGCATAGGCCAGGCAAAAAGGGTAAGGCCAGGAGTTATCGGTATTTACATGGATGCCATTAATCAGTTCGTGAAAGGTAATCTCGTAAGGATTCCATTTACCCATAATGCTGTGCATAATCTGGGCACTATCTAAACTGCTTTGTTTGGCCAATGCATTTACGAGCATTTTATTGGAAACACCGATCCTGAAATTACCCGAAATTAGTTTGTTAAATATAAAACGTTCCTGTGTTTCGAGTTTGTTCCAGGCATTTAAAATAAAATCTTTCTTAGTTTCATCATCTTTGCCTTCCAGATCGTGCAATTCTTCAATCCAGGTATGCAATTGAAAATCCGACGTATTTTCAGCTGGTGGTAATAATAAAGCGATGGTTTCGCTTAAATCGCCAACATTAGAATAACTTTCGGCAAATAACCATTCAGGCGTTTCGGTAATGTCAATCGCCCAATATTTAAGTAAGGCTGATTTAATAGGCCTTTTAGGTTTTTTACCAGTAAATAAGGCAATCACCCATACTTTATCTTTATCATCAGCATGATTAAAATAATCAACCAATGCCGCAATTTTATCATTGGTTTTATTGCTCAGTTCGAGCTGCTGGATCAATTTTGCAAAACGTTTCATATTATTTATTTTCGTTTTGCTCAGCTAAATCCACCTTGTTTTCTTCATCATCTTCCTGACCAAACTTGGTTAAAACTTCTGCGGCTTCTATACCTTCATCATTTAAAAAACGACTAAAAGCCGCAGTAAAACCATGCGTAACATAAACTTTTTCTGCACCTGTTGCGGTAATGGCTTCCATCAATCCAGGCCAATCTGCATGATCACTTAATGCAAAACCGGCATCGGCACTTTGCCAGCGGCGGTGCGCCCGAACCTGCATCCAGCCAGAGCATATTCCGGTAACAGGATGTGATAAATTCTTGATCCAGCGGCTATCGCGCATCGCGGGCGGCACAATTACTATTCCTTTCTGCAAATCATCTTTAGTGGTTTCAGGGGTAATCCTAATCGTTTTTGGAAGGTTTACACCTGCTTCTATAATTACTTCGTTCAGGTTAGCAATACTGTTATGTACATAAATAGGAATATCGCCGGCTAGGTTTTTAATTAAACGCTGTGCTTTGCCCAAACTATAGGCAATTAATACGCTGGTTTTCTGTTGATTAATGTTATCATTTACCCAATTCCGGATTCCGTTAAAAACAATCTCCTGTTTTTGCCATTTGTAAACTGGCAGGCCAAAAGTGCTTTCGGAAACAAAGGAATGGCATTTTACGGGTTCAAATGGTACGGTGATCCCATCATCTTCAATTTTATAATCGCCCGATATTACGCAGATTTCGCCTTTATATTCTAAACGTACCTGTGCAGAACCAATAATGTGCCCTGCAGGGAAAAAAGAAATATTTACACCGTTACGAACAATACTTTCTCCGTATTCTAATGTCTCAACATTTAAATCCTCGCTAATCCTGCGTTTGATAATGGGCTTTGTTAAAGTATGGCAGAGGTAATATTTATTTCCAAACCGCACGTGATCGCTATGTCCATGTGTGGTTACGGCATAATCTACAGGCCACCAGGGGTCTACATAAAAATCGCCCTGTTTACAATAAATGCCTCTTTTGGTAAATTCGATTAATGCCATAGCTAGTAAACAATGGTTTCAGGGATTGGTTTTGAAACCATAGTGCTTAACTTTAACACGAAGGTTATCATATATATATAACCAAAGTTTTATCGCATAAAAAAAGCAGCCCGAAAGCTGCTTTTAAAATTTTCTACCTTGCTCCCGGAGGGCAGTTTTCTTTTAAAAACTTGGTGTAGGTTAGCGAAAGGTGCTCGCTTGTTCCTTCACCTTCTGAAATACTGTGTGTACGGTTAGGGTAACTCATTAACTGAAAAACTTTTCTGTTTTTAATTAGTTCGTTAATCAGCATTTCGGCATTTTGATAATGTACGTTATCATCGCCGGTACCATGAATATACAATAAATTACCTTTCAGGTTTTTAGCATAAGTAATAGGAGAACCTTTAACATAAGCTTCTTTACTAGGGAAAGGCGTACCCATATAACGTTCCTGATAAACATTATCGTAAGTTAACTGGTTACCAACCGCCGCAATGGCAATACCTGTTTTATAGATTTCAGGATATTGGAACATCAGGTTTAAGGTTGATGAACCACCACCGCTCCAGCCCCAAACTGCTACACGGTCTTTATCCATAAAGGCATTGGTAGCCAATAGTTTTTTAGCAGCCATGGCCTGATCGCGGATATTGATTACACCAATATTTTTGTAAATACTTTTACGCCAAGCGCTTCCTTTCGGCACCGGTGCACCTCTGTTATCCATTGATATATAGATATAACCATCTTTGGCCATATCGCCGGCATATAAGAAGTTTTTTCCGGCACCATAAGTATCTGATGCCGTTGGCGAAGCTGGCTCACCATAAACATAAAATACAACAGGATATTTTTTAGCAGGATTAAAATTATCAGGTTTTTTCATCCAGCCGTCCATTTCAATGCCATCTTCAGTGGTTACTTTGAAAAACTCAACCTTATTTTTAGGGGCTTCCTGTTTTGATAGTTGTGTAGTAATACTTCCATCCATAGTAAACGGATTGCCTGTGGTGAAATTCATCCATTCAGTAATTGGTCTTACAATCGAACTGTTATAAGTATGGCGGGCAAATGCAGCATTAGGAGAAATATCATAATTATGAGTACCAGGAAGGATAGAAGGGGTAACCTGTTCTAATTTTCCTTTTCCATCCAACTTTGTTTTAAAAAGATATTTCTGCGTGGCATTGGTTGGCGAGGCAAGGAAATAAACCGTATTGTTTTTTACATCGATTAATTTCACATCAATTACATCGTAATTGCCTTTTGTAACCAAAGTTTCTTTTTTTCCGTCAATGCTAATTCTGTACAAATGGTTCCAGCCATCTTTGTCTGATACAATGGTAAATTCTTTATTGTCGTTTAACCATTTCCATTCATCCTGCGGATCGATCCATGCTTTTGCTTTTTCAGTGTAGATGGCTTTTGCATCACCTGTACTAGCATTGCAGATAAATACTTTGCTTTCGTTCTGCTCGCGGTTAAGCTGTTGTAAAATAATGTTATTGCTGTTTGGCACCCACTGCATACGTGGAATGTAATGCTGGATATTATCGCCCGGAACATTTAACCAGTTTGTTTTGGCAGATGCAACATCAACCACACCAACCTTGCAAACAGAAGGATTTTCGCCTACTTTTGGATATTCTACCGGAATGGTATAAGGATAAATCGAATCCGTATTGTTGATCATCAAAAAGTTTTTAATCTTGCTTGCATCAATTTGCCAGTAAGCAATAGATTTCCCGTCAGGACTCCATCTAAAACCATCACGACAATCAAATTCTTCTTCGTAAACCCAATCAAAAGTACCGTTAATCAGACGATCGGTACCATCGGTAGTTAAAGCTTTAGCACCCGTTCCATCAATATTTTCTACATATAAATTGTGTTTGCTTACATAAGCTACTTTACTTCCATCGGGCGATAATTTTGCAAACATTAAAGATGATGCCGGTTTATCTTTCCCGATTTGGGTAATCTTGTTAGCCGTTAAATCAGCCAGCCAATAATCGCCACGGGTATCATAACGCCAAACTTTTTTACTGTTGGTGTAGATTAAAGCTTTTGTACCATCGTCAGATAACTGGAAACTTCTTACCGCAATGGCATTATTTTTTCCTGCTGGCGTTAATAACGCTCTGGAAATAATTGTTTTTTTGTCGCTTTTTGGAAGCGTAACCGAGATAATTTCTCCGCTTGCAATCTGGTAGTAAGAGTTACCATCTTTTGCCCAGTTGATACTTTGGGCTTTTGCATCAATTAACGTACATAAAGCGATGCAGGCAATTGATAATCTGAATAATAAGTTTTTAATCATATATAATGTGGGGCATAAAAAAAGCTTTTTAACTTTTCGGCTAATTTAAATAAAAAGCCGGCAGTTAAAAAGCCATTAATTAGCAGGATTTGGTTAATTATTCACCACCACCTTGCATTTTTGCTAAATCTTCCATTGTTACTACTTCGTAACCTGTTGGTACTTCTTTCGAAATGGCACCAACTTTACCTTCAACAACCGATTTTAGGGTAGTAGTAGTTTCTACACCTCTTTGAACCAATGTATATTTTACAGGAAAAGCAGCTAAACCAGGGAAATAGTTTTGAGAACCAACGTTTGGTAATTCAACATCTTTTGTAGCCCATAATTCAAGCATTGCACCTTTATCATCTTTATAAGAATATTTTTCAGCACTAAAACCACCAATAGTTTGTTTTTCGCCTGTAGCTTTGAAATCAGAATATTTAGGGATAGCGCCCATTGCTTTTTCAATATCAGCTTTAGTTTGTTTTACTGCAAACTGTTTTTGTGCAACCGGAACATCGATTAAAAGCAAACCTGTTCTTTCATTGTTATCAGAAACAATACCGATTAAAGCAGGACCTTGTTCCATTTCGATTTTGGTTAAACCATTATTAAATTTAACTTTCAATTCTGCAGGTGGTTCTTGTCCGCCCATTGCAGCTTTTTGTTCTTCAGTTAATTTATACGCCAGGCCATAGGTAATTGTACCTTCAGCTATTTTCTTTTGCGCATGGGCGATAACGGCGCTACTTACTAAGATTAAAGCAACAACGCTTGTTTTGATTGATTTTAACATGTTTTTTATTTCAGTTTAGTTATTTACCAGTTAATTTTTTCTTTGTTTAAAAATGAAGAAATTCCTTTTTTAAAATCTTCACTCTCCCGTACACGGGCATTAATCTGTACCGCAGTTTCCAGGCATTTTTCAAGCAGGGGATTGGTGGTTTGCGTAATCAATTGTTTTGTAACCATTAACGAATTGCCAGAACTCCCGCTACACAAACTTAATGCAAATTCTCTTACGTTTTGATGAATTTCGGATGAATTTGTTACAAAATTTATCAAATTATATTTAAGTGCCTGCTCAGCAGAGAAGGTTTTTCCGGTCAATAAGATTTCTTTAGCAACCGATTCGCTAACCTTTTGTTTTAAAAAGCAGGAAACAATGGCTGGCACAAAACCTATTTTAACCTCAGTATAACCAAAATTACTTTCGGGGGTTGCAAAAACAATGTCGCAGATTGTTGCCAAACCGCAACCACCGGCAATGGCATGTCCTTCAACCTGTGCTATAACTACTTTTGGCAGGTAATAAATGGTGGTAAACAGTTTTTTTAGATGATTGGAATCAGCAACATTTTCTTCAAAGGTATTGTGTTGCAACTGTTGCAGGTAGCCTAAATCGGCACCGGCACTAAACAAATCGCCATTCGCATTTAAAATAACTACCTTAACCAGGTCATCTTCTGCCGCACGGATAAATGCAGCTGTTAAAGCTGAAATGAGCTGAGGATTTAGGGCATTTCTTTTTTCAGGCCGGTTAATGGTTAAGGTTGCAATTCTTTCTGCAACCTGATATAAAACCAGATTTTCCATATTATTAGGTTAGTTGCACCAAATATGCTTTATTTTTCTTTAAAATATGAAAATCTAAATGATTATTCTCTGCAGTTTTTTTAAGAATCTCAATCTTATAATCCTTATTGGTAGCATCAATGATAAGGTTTTTATATTTTATTTCAGGCGCTAACCTTTCTAACTTAAATCTTGTATTGCCGCTAATCCAGATGGAAAACACACCGTTTCCACTCATTTTTTTATAATTTAGACATTCATCAGCCACTAATAGCTTATAATGATGAAATACAAGCTGATGGTTTCTCAACACAAAATTCTTAAGCACCGTATCTTTCTTTAAATTAATAAAACTGATGTTATTTATTTGTAGCTGTGTGAGTGCCGGTTTTACAAAAAAGTCATAATTTTTATCCGTAATTTTTAAATCGGTAACCAGAATGCTTTCTTTTCCTGTGATAAAGGCAGCCGCATAGTTTTTCCTTAACGAAAAGAAAATAATCTTTTGTTGATGAAATGCAGCCAGGTCATCATAGGCAACCAATACCTGATAGCCGGCGAAAATAAGGAGTGATGAAAATATAAAGCGCTTGTTGAAATTTGCCAGGCCATATATAAACAAGCCAAGTGCAAAACTCAATAAAATAAATTCGGGCAGATTAATCCATATTGATGAAAAAGTAGCATATGGCAAGTCAGCGATCCATTTCAATACTGAATTGGTAAAGTTAATGATCCACTCGAAAACTGGCGCTAAAAAACTAAACCATGGAACCAAAACAGCAATCCCAAGGTACATCATCAGCACCAATGGTATCGTGATAAAAAGATTACCAAAAAGAAAATAAAGTGGAAATTGATGGAAATAATAAATGCTTAAAGGAAAAGTGACAATTTGCGCTGCTAACGACATGGCAATAAAACTCCATAATTTATCTGTCCATTTATGTTTAATATAGAGCAGGTTATAAATTTTTGGCTGAAGATAAACCAAACCGAAAACAGCAATATAGGAGAGCTGGAAGCCAACGTCCCAAATTAAAAAGGGATCATAAAGCAATTGGCAAAATGCAGAGAACGCCAAAATATTATAACTATTGGTATTTTTGGATAAAACTTTTGCTGTAATTAAAATACTAATCATAATGGCCGAGCGCACAACAGAAGGAGATAAGCCTGTTAGCAGTGCATAGCCCCATATCAAAGTGCAGATCAGTATCAATTTGACGATTTTTAATGAACGATTCCTGTTCAGAAACATCAGCATAAAATCTAACACCACATAAATAATAGCAACATGTGCCCCTGAAACTGATAAAGCATGTATAGTGCCGGTTTTGGTATATGATGATAAAGTTTCTTTACTTAAATCGCCCCGATAACCCAAAATTAAGGTAGAAGCCACTGCAAAAGCCTCGTTGCTTCTAATTAAATTCCGGTATTTTTTCACCTGTTTTTCCCTCAGGATTAAGGCATGTTTTATAACTGGATTGCCTATGTTATTGTTGGTTTTAATGAGGTGCGCCTGATCAATAAAAGCCTGGTGGTAAATATTCTGATGCGAGAGCCAGGCCTTAAAATCAAATTCGGCCGGATTATATGGCGGCTCTATTTCCGTATATTTTGCAGAGATGATGATTTCATCGCCATATTTTAGTTGGATTGGTTTTAGGCTATCTAATCTTAGAGCCACCAGCAATTGGCCTGACAACCTAACCTGCTTATCTTTTTGATAGCCGGTAATTACTTTTGCCTTAAACCGCAGTATATTACCATTTTGCTGTGGTTCATCTTTTACCCAGATTTTTAAAGAAGTATAATTGCTGTTTCCAAAATAATCATTTTTTAGGGTTTGGTTATTTAATAAACAAAGTAAGCCGCCAAGGTTAAAGAAAAATAGATACAGCAAAACACCAATTGTTCCTTTATAGCGATAAATATTCAGCCTTTCATAGCAAATATTTAAACACAGAATGCACAGAAAATTTAGTAAAACTACAACGGAAAGAAATTGCAGGCACACTTTTGAGGGAAAGATATAAAAAATACCTGTCCCAATCAGAAAAGGGAATAATATCCTTACAAAAACGTATTCAGCTTTAAACATTCTTTAAAATTGGTAGCGCACCTGAACTTTAATTTCCGATTTCTTATTACCCTTAATCTCATCCAGGTAAGTACCTACTGTTTCAACATCCTGGTAAATAAACAACCCATACCGCATCCAGATATTTAACTTTTTAGCCAAATTGTATTTCAGGTTTAGATAAGTCCTGAAACCCTTTCCGCTATACATACCAAAACTAAAACTATATAATACATCATCTTCATAGGCATATATCCTGCTGTTGTAACTTGGTGTATTGAAATAAGAAAACCTCACATTGCCGGTAATTTTCGAGAACATGGGAGAATAATCAACGTCCTGATAAATGAGGTAACCAAATTCTGTATTTGCATTTCCCTTTTTATATTGAGAAACTTCAGCACGATTTTGAAAGCTCCAATTCTTGTTGAGCAACCAGTTTACTTCAATCCGGTATCCTTGTTTGTTTACATCATCTAAAAAATTAATGGGTACATCCAGGTCGGTATTCTGTTGTTTTTTTTCTGTTTTAAAGCGCGCTAAAATTTTAAAGGTTTTATCCGGGGTATAAACAACCTGTCCTAATGCTTCGTAACCTTTTGATGGTTCATCCACGCGGTATTTTAACCAAGGAAACTTAAAAAAATCACCATACATTGAAATTGCCCACTGTTTATTTGGATTAACATTTACGCCGATATACAAGCCTTTTTCGTTAACAGCTTCGCTGGATTCGGATACCGCCTGATTAAAGAAATTATGGTAATCTTTGGCATAATCGCGATAGGTTAGGGCAGCAGAAACCGCTTTGGATAAACTAACGAGTACACCGTTAATATAAGCAACGCCACCGCGGGCACCTTTGGCCGCCTCGCCATAGAGGTACATGTTTTTATAAGTATAATTATAAAACAACCCTAAATTGGTTAATGATTTGCCGGTAAAACTGTATTTATCGTAAGCAGCAGTTTGTACCACAAAATCATTTCCATAAGTACTTTGGTAAGCAACTGCGCCAAGACCAAATTCATTTTTGGTATATTGGAGAACAGCTCCGTATAATTGCTGACTTAAAACATTTTTATTTTTTATTTCGGAAGGTGTTCGGTGCAAGCCGGTTTGATTGATGGTCGATTGAACCAGATTTCCTTCCTTATCGGTTTTCTGGCTTGCATCAAGATTTCTAAAAGAAACAAATGGGGTAATGTCTATATTTTTGAAAAGATTAACGGTTGCCGATACTCCTCTGAAAAAAGAATATTCGTTGGTAGAATTGTATGGCCTTAAACCCAAATCCTTTTTGGCTACGCTGGTTACATCCGGTCCTTTACCAAAAGAGAAGCCCGACCACAAAGTTAAACCTTGTCCGAATTGTAAAGTATAATCGCCAACAACAAGTTTTTTAATCCTGCCTAATTTAAACAAGGCTACATTACCGGAGTAAAAATCAAAAGGCTTGCTGAAAAATTTTTCACCGGCATCCTTATCCATTGTGAGGCCAGCAGAAAGTATAGTACTATAATTAAAACGATAACGTGTCTGAAACCTTTCCGGGGTACCCAAATATCGGTTTCCGGGCAAATCGGTAAAGCCTTTTTGCTTTTCTAAGTTCTGTGCATAGCGCATCATCAGGTCATTTTCGCCAAGATTATAAATGTTTTTAAAATTAAGCTGCTGGTACTCCGGTAGAACATTAACCGCTACAAAAGGTAATAAATTCTGAACCGTTTTAACATCAAAACCATCAATGCTTTGTAACTCCAGCACATCTGCAAATTGTCCGTTTTCTTTAACGTAAGAGAAAAAGTTACTAACCTGCAATGGAGAAAGAAAAACCAGACTCTTTAATTCTTCCGGAGAGGTGTGGTTAAGGTCGATCGGATGTTTACGATACCTCATTAGCACATCAACCAGCTCAGTCATATCGTAATCATCCGGCAGGCTTTCGGTAACACTTTCCAGAATATCGCGGATATCTATTTCTGTTTCGTTGCTCTGTTGTGCATTTGCAATGAATCCCATCATCACAAAAGCGATAATTAAGATCCTAGCAAGCATAAATAGCAGGATTGGATTGTAAAAACCAGACATTAATAACAACCAAACAGCTATTGCTGACTGGTGTAAAACTAGTCGACAGATTATTCTGGAGAGAAAAATAGTTGAAAGATAAATCGATCAACAGCAGATACCATATTTTCATAAGCGGAGATTAAGCCAGTTAAAGAAAATAGGGTGATGGTTGATTAATTAAAACTAATGTAGAAATATATTTTAAATACTACAAAATAAATAATTATAAAAATACAGTATTGTAGGATTAAAAAGCAGTTTGCGGTATGCAGATTAAAGTTCTTCGGCGAGTTTAACTAAAAAAACTTTCAGTTTTTCCAGTGAATCGATAATTTTCTGGTTCTCTTTCACGTCCGATTTATTGTTTTTCAGGTATTCTTTTGCACCTTTTAAAGTGAAACCCTTTTCATCAACCAGATTGAAGATAATCTTTAGGTTTTCTATATCTTCCGGGGTAAAAAGACGGTTGCCTTTTTTGTTTTTCTTAGGCTGAAGAATATCGAATTCTTTTTCGTAAAAACGGATTTGGGATGCGTTTACATTAAACATTTCAGTCACCTCGCCCATGGTATAATACATTTTATTAATGTCTCTTTCTTTATACGGCATAACTTGTGCTTGATTATGAGTGTTTTATATCGATTAATTAAAGTATTCAAATGTAGCTCGATTTTTCCTTATTAACGCAATAAAATTTTAATTTTGTTGCCTCCAATAATATTGAAATGACAGCAAAAGAGATTAGACAGGCATTCCTTAGTTTTTTTGAATCGAAACAGCATCATGTTGTTCCTTCAGCACCGATTGTGGTTAAAAACGACCCGACATTGATGTTTACCAATGCGGGTATGAACCAATTTAAAGATTTGTTTTTAGGAGAGGCCGCCATAAAATATTCTCGTGTTGCGGATACTCAACGCTGTTTGCGCGTTTCTGGTAAACATAACGACCTGGAAGAAGTAGGGATCGATACCTATCACCACACCATGTTCGAAATGCTGGGCAACTGGAGTTTTGGCGATTATTTTAAAAAAGAAGCCATTGCCTGGAGCTGGGAATTATTGACCGAGGTTTATAAAATCCCGAAAGAAAAGTTATATGTTACTTATTTCGAGGGAGATGAAAAAGAAGGTCTGGAAAAAGACCAGGAAGCTTATGACCTTTGGAAACAATATGTAGATGAAAGCCATATTTTACCCGGAAATAAAAAAGATAATTTTTGGGAAATGGGCGATACCGGACCATGCGGACCTTGTTCTGAAATCCATGTAGATTGCCGCACTGACGAAGAAAAAGCATTGGTTGATGGCGCTACTCTGGTAAATGCCGATCATCCGCAGGTGATCGAAATCTGGAACAACGTATTTATGCAGTTTAATCGTTTAAAAGATGGTTCACTGCAAAGTTTACCGGCCAAACATGTTGATACTGGTATGGGTTTTGAGCGTTTGGTACGTGTTTTACAGGAGAAAACATCCAACTACGATACTGACGTTTTTCAGCCAATGATCCAGTTTATTTCTGATAAAGCAGGAATAAAATATGGTGCCGACGAGAAAACAGACATTGCCATGCGTGTAATGGCCGATCATATCCGTGCGATTTCATTCGTAATTGCCGATGGACAGTTGCCATCAAATAATAAAGCTGGTTATGTAATCCGTAGGATTTTACGTCGTGCCGTACGTTATGCTTATACTTTCTTAAACTTTAAAGAGCCGTTTTTAAATCAATTGGTTCCTTTATTGGCAGAGCAATTTAAAGGTGTTTTTGATGAATTGATTTCGCAACAGGATTTCGTTCAGAAAGTGGTTCTGGAAGAAGAAGTTTCGTTTTTAAGGACTTTATCTACAGGAATTCAGCGTTTTGAAAAATATCAGGCTTCCAATAATGTAGTTGAAGGCGGATTTGCTTTCGAATTATCAGATACTTTTGGTTTTCCTATTGATTTAACTGAATTAATGGCAAGAGAAAAAGGCTGGAGCGTTGACTTGATTGGTTACGAGCAAGCTTTGAAAAAACAAAAAGACGATAGCCGCGCTGCAACAGCCATAGATACAGGTGATTGGATCGTAGTAAATGCAGAAGATCAGAGCGAATTTGTAGGTTATGATGACCTTGAAATTGAAACGGAGATTCTAAAATACCGTAAAGTAAAAGCGAAAGGAAAAGAGCAATATCAGATTGTACTTCGCCAGACACCTTTTTATGCTGAAAGTGGTGGTCAGGTAGGAGATACCGGCCGTTTAGAAGACCATAGCCGTCAGTTTTGGGTTGATATTACTGATACCAAGAAAGAAAACGGACTAACTGTTCATTTTGCAGATATACTACCTGATAATCTGGAAGGTAAATTTTGGGCTGTTGTAGATGAAGATAAACGTGTTTTAACAGAAGATAACCACTCGGCTACTCACTTATTGCATGCAGCCCTTAAACAGGTTTTAGGAAAACATGTTAATCAGAAAGGATCTTTGGTTAATGCTGATTATTTACGTTTTGATTTTTCTCATTTCGCGAAAGTAACTGATGAAGAGCTGGCTCAGATCGAAGTGATCGTAAATCAGAAAATCCGCCAGAACATTAAGTTAAAGGAACAACGTAACGTTCCTTATCAGGATGCTATTGAAAGTGGTGTAACAGCTTTATTTGGTGAAAAATATGGTGATTTTGTGCGCATGATTACTTTTGACGATCATTTCTCAAAAGAACTTTGCGGCGGCACACACGTAAAAGCGACCGGGCAGATCGGTTCTTTCAAAATTGTTTCAGAAAGTGCAGTAGCTGCAGGTGTGCGTCGTATTGAAGCCATTACTGCTGATAAAGCAGAGCAGTTTTTCTTAGATCAGAGAAAAGAATTAGGGCATTTAAAAGCATTATTAAACGGTAGCAAAGATTTATCAGCGTCTGTTCAGGCTTTATTGGATGAAAACGCAAAACTGAAAAAGGAAATCGAAAAATCGACAATAGAGCGTGTAAATACCTTAAAACATGAAATTGTTCACCATGTAAGGGGGATCAACGGAATTAACCTGATTGCCAAACATATCGATTTACAAAGTGCCGAAGCCGTTAAAAACCTGGCTTTCTCTTTAAAAGATATGATTGATAACCTTTTTCTGGTTTTTACTACTGAAATTGATGGTAAACCAGGAATCACGGTAATGCTTTCTGACCATTTGGTTAAAAAAGGATTAAATGCTTCAAACATTGTCCGCGAACTGGGCAAAGAAATTCAGGGCGGTGGAGGTGGTCAGCCGTTCTATGCAACAGCAGGAGGTAAAAATCCGGCAGGATTAAAAGTTGTGCTTGAAAAAGCAGAAAGCTTTATTCCTCAACAACAATAATCATCAGGAAATAAAAAAGAGGCCCTAAAGCCTCTTTTTTTATTTTAATGTCTGCCATGTTTTTCCCGGTGTCCTCTGGAGAATAAACTTGAATTTACCCTTCTGTCGTGGTGCCTGTTATCAACATGATAAGATCTGTAATTGTTTCTTGGTGCGCGGTATCTGATCCTGTCTCCACCACCATATGATGATCGGTAGTAATTGGTGCGGCTGGCATAAGTAACCCTGTGTGTATTGTAATGGCGGTAAGGATTGTTGCCATACATTACAATTTTTCGTCCATGGTGCAAATCATACCCTCTATATCTTGCAGGTAAATACCTCGAACGTGTCCACCTGTTTCCATTTAAATAAACAAATTGTCTTTGCGGAACATAATAGTAAGATTGTACTTCCGGCAGATAATAATAATCAACGCTTTGATAGCCTGCCGGAACCCATGCAGGTTGTGCGCCAATATTTAAATTAATACTTACCTGAGCGTTAGATTGATTAGATGTTAAAGCCACGATACCTAAAATCGCGGAAATGATAAATAACTTTTTCATAATAATCCATTTTATTTGTGTGTACTTCAGTAATTCAAACGCTGTGCCAAAACTTCTATTGTAACAGAGATATGAAAAAAGGGAGCACCACACGGCACTCCCTAATCAAAACCAAATATTATTACTAGTGGCGCTCGTTACCACGGCCTTCTTCACGGTTTCTCTCTGGACGATTATCGTGACCATTTTTAAATTGAGAACGGCCATTATTTTGGGCTGGTCTTGTTACATTCTTTTGTACTACACGGTTCGGGCGGTTATTGATAACAGTAACATTTCTTGCAGGTCTTTGGTTATAATTCGGATGTCCTTTTACAACAAAATATTTACTATCGCGACTATCTCTGATAATGGTTTGACGGCCACCATAGTTTTTATATTTGCTATATCTGGTTACATAGATATTATTTCGTAAATAGGGTTTAGGCTCATTGATTACCACTTTATAAGCGCGGTATAAATCAAAGTTCCTATATTGGGCAGGTAAACTGTTTGTCCAAACCCAACCGCCACCGTTCGAATAAATGTATTGGCCAGATGGTACATAATAATAAGCATCTATATCAGGGAAATAATAATAATCTACATGATCATAACCTGTTGGCCCCCAAACGGGTTGCGAACCAATATTGATATTTAAGCTAACCTGTGCTTTCGCATTTTTGATGCCGAATAATGAAACCATCAGTACTGCGGCAAATAAAACTAACTTTTTCATAACTTTTTAATTAAGGTTTCTTGTGTGTTTAGTTAATAGACTAGGCCACCGGATTGTGGTTTAATTGAATTGACTGTATTTAACATTCTTTAACTATTTACAATCATTGAGTAATTTTACTCATCTTACTGAGTAAATTGTAATTATGTGTTTAATGTGTTGTTATATAGATGTTTATATAAAAATATTTAAGTAATTACCGCGATAATAACTGGCTTATTTAGCTTAATAAATCGAGTTAAGGATAATTAAATTAGGATTTACTTATTACATTGAGTAATTTTACTCAGTTTATTGAGTAAATTGTATATTATGTTTCAAAGATCTCATTTTCAAAAACTTATAAAGGTAATGAACGAACCAAAAAGGTTTATTCAGGTACTTGTTGGCCCCCGGCAGGTTGGTAAAACAACATTATTAAGCCAATTGGTAAAAGATTTAGCTACGCCATGCATATTTGAGTCTGCTGATGCCGTTGTAGCTTCTGATAGAACCTGGATTGAACAAATATGGTACAATACCAGGGAATTGATGAAAGAACCTGGTACTAATGAATACATTTTAGTTATTGATGAGATTCAGAAAATAGATAACTGGAGCGAAATTGTAAAACGCCTCTGGGATGAAGACATGCGCAATGGTGTAAACATAAAGGTCATCCTGTTAGGTTCATCAAGATTATTAATTCAGCAGGGATTAACGGAATCGTTGGCAGGAAGGTTCGAATTAACTTATTTAGGGCATTGGAGTTTTGCCGAAATGGAAAGCGCTTTCGGTTTTACTGCAGAACAGTATGTTTGGTTTGGTGGTTATCCGGGTTCTGCAGGATTAATCGGGGATGAGGAGAGATGGAAAAGCTACGTTTTAAATGCCTTGATCGAAACCAGTATTTCTAAAGATATTTTAATGCTTACGCGTGTGGATAAACCTGCCTTAATGAAACGTTTATTTGAGCTTGGGTGCTTGTATTCCGGTCAGATCCTTTCCTACACCAAAATAGTTGGTCAGCTTTCAGATGCAGGCAATACCACTACCTTATCTCATTATATGGAATTACTGGATACTGCAGGCTTGCTTGGTGGTATAGAGAAATATGCAGCTGATGTAATTCGCAAACGGTCTTCCAGCCCAAAATTCCAGGTGCATAATAACGCTTTAGTGAGTGCTCAAAGAAATGAGTTTTTCGGAGAAATAAAAAAGCTGCCCGCAGAATGGGGCAGGATGGTCGAATCTTCGATAGGCGCACATCTTTTAAATTCTTCTTTTGTTGAGGACTATAAGGTATTTTATTGGCGACACCGGAATGATGAGGTAGATTTTGTTTTAGAAAAAAGAGGCAAAGTGGTCGGCATTGAAGTTAAAAGTACCGGCTTTATAAGCAAAACCTCAGGCATGGATGCATTTAATAAGATATATAAGCCTGATAAAATGCTTCTGGTAGGTGCAGGTGGCTTGCCATGGCAGGAATTTTTAAAAATTTCTCCTTCAAGCCTTTTTTAAGGAAAGACTAAATAATAACTATATTTGAAACATTAATATTTAACCAGTGATTAATGGCATGCAAATTAAAATTAAATCTGCATCGATCTATGGCTAATAAATTTATAAACACACATCGAGCTTTAAATGCCTTTACTAGAAAAAAGTCCCCAAAATACTTTCGAACTCGTTTCAGGACTGGAAATACACGTTCAGTTAAATACAAATACAAAAATATTTTCTGCTGATAGTGCATCTTTCGGGGCTTTGCCTAATCAAAATATATCAACCGTTTCGCTGGCCTTGCCTGGCGCTTTACCAAAGCTTAATAAAGAAGTGGTGGCAAAGGCCATTCGTATCGGTTTGGCTTTAAACTGCACGATTAATCAGGTAAACCATTTCGACAGGAAAAACTATTTTTATGCCGACCTGCCAAAAGGCTATCAGATTACACAAGACAATCAGCCCATCTGCGTAAATGGCTTTTTAGAGGTACAATTATCAGATGGTTCTACAAAAAAGATTGGTATTAACAGAATTCACTTGGAAGAAGATGCCGGCAAAAGTATCCACGATCAGGATGAAAACTTTTCGCTTGTTGATTTAAACCGTGCCGGGGTTCCTTTAATCGAAATTGTAACCGAGCCCGATATCCGCAGTTCGGAAGAAGCTTCTGTGCTGTTAAGCGAAATCAGGAAACTGGTAAGGCATTTAGATGTAAGCGACGGCAACATGGAAGAAGGCAGTTTGCGTTGCGATGCCAATATTTCTATCCGCCCGCAGGGCACTACTGAATTCGGAACCCGTTGCGAAGTAAAAAACCTAAACTCCATGCGTAACGTACGCAGGGCTATGGATTTCGAATTCGGCCGTCAGGTAGAAGTGACCAATAATGGTGGGCGGATTATTCAGAGCACTTTGAATTTTGATGCCGATAAAGGAACTACTTCTCCAATGCGTACCAAAGAAGAAGCTAACGATTACCGTTATTTCTCTGATCCAGATTTACAGCCGATCCATATTTCGGATGAGTGGTTGGCGGAGATCAAATCGTTAATGCCGGCTTTGCCAAATGAAATTTCACAACAAATGATTGCTGAATTTGGAATCAGTAAGGCCGATGCAGCCCTTTTTGCAGAAGATTTGGATCTGTTAAATTATTTTAACGCTGCAATAGCAGTTGTTAAGAATAAAAAAAGCCTCATCAATTGGTTAATCGGTCCGATCAGAGCGGTTCTAAATGAAAAAGGGATTACCATTAATGATTTTAAAGTAAATCCTTCACAACTGGCTGAAGCCATTAATCTTGTTGATGATAAAAAAATTACGCAACAAATTGCAGTTCAGCAACTATTACCTGCTTTAGAACTTCAGGGCAATGCAAATGTTACCGGTCTTGCTCAATCATTAAACCTACTTATTTCCGAAAATGACGATGAATTAAGTAGTTTTATTGATGAAGTGTTAAATAAATATCCACAACAGGTAGAAGCGTACAAGAAAGGTAAAAAAGGCGTTTTAGGTTTATTTGTTGGCGATGTAATGAAACTGGCCAAGGGTAAAGCCGATGCTAAAAAATTAAATGAATTAATACTTGAAAAACTGAAATAATGAGACTAAAACAATTGAGCCTGATCATGCTGATCGCGGTTGCCTTCACTGCATGTAAACCAAAAGACAGCTTTACCATAGATGGAACTTTCAAAAATCCCGGAACGGAGAAGAAAGTGCTTTTATATGGCATGCAGAACAGCAATATGATCGCAATTGATTCGACCAATTTATCAGAAAAAGGCGAATTTAAATTTACACGTAAAACCCCATCTGTAGATTTTTTCAGGGTATCGTTAGGTAATCATGAATTTATGCTGATTGCAAAAAATGGTGATGACATTAAGCTTGAAGCCGATATAGCAGATAAAACCATGGCTTACAAAATTTCTGGTGCGAATGAAGTGGATAAATTATCCGAACTGAATGCCATCAGGAACAACTTCGCCAAACAGGTAGAGAAATTGCAGGCAGATTTTGAAGCAAAAGTAGCCACTCAACCACAAAACAGGGCTGCTGTGTTAGAATCGATGAAACCTCAGTACGAATCTTATGTCAATCAGCTAAATACGCAGATTATTAAATTTGCAAAGGATAATAAAGGAACACTTGCAAGTTTTTATGCGATGAATACGTTGAGTCCGCAGGAGTTTGAAGCCGAACTGGTGCAGTTTGCTGATGAAGTTAAAGAAGAAATTAAAGGCAATGCTACGGTTGATGCTTTTGTAAAACAAATGGCCTTATTAAAAGCCGTTCAGGTTGGTCAGGTTGCACCGGCATTTACCATCAACACAGCAGATAATAAACCGGTGAGTTTATCCGATTACAAAGGAAAATATGTATTGATCGATTTCTGGGCTTCTTGGTGCCAGCCTTGCCGCCAGGAGAACCCGAATGTAGTTAAAGTGTACAATAAATATAAAAGCAAAAACTTCGATATTATCGGTATTTCGTTAGATACTGACAAAGCAGCGTGGTTAGGTGCGGTAAAAGCAGACGGATTAACCTGGACACATGTTTCGGAATTGAAAGATTTTAATGGCGAAACGGTTAAAAAATATCAGGTACAGGCAATTCCAACCTCTTACCTCGTTGATCCGACTGGGAAAATTGTGGCTAAAAACCTGCGCGGCGACGAACTGGAAGCATTTTTAGCCAAAACGTTACGTTAAAACAAATTCCATGTTAAACTAATTTAAGTAATTAACAATTTCTTAACTTAGGCTTAACTAAATATTGCATCATAGATACTACTTTCGTAACAAATATTTAACTATGAACAACGCAGGTCAGAAAATATTAATTGTTGATGATGAACCAGATATTCTGGAACTTATTGAATATAACCTAAAGAAAGAAGGTTATCAGGTTTTCACAGCGACCAATGGCCAGGAAGGAATTACTGTTGCGAAAAAGGTTCATCCGGATTTAATTATCCTGGATATTATGATGCCTAAAATGGATGGGATTGAGGCTTGCCGTTTAATGCGTGCAATACCTGAATTTAAAAACACTTTTATGGTTTTCTTAACCGCCAGAAGTGAAGAATATTCTGAAATCGCAGGTTTTAATGTTGGTGCCGATGATTATATTGCAAAACCGATTAAACCACGCGCTTTGGTGAGCCGCATTAATGCGATTTTGAGAAGAAATACGGGAACAGAAGAGGTATCTGAAAATAAACTTGAAATCGGAGATTTGGTAATCGACCGTGAAGCTTACCTGGTTTTTCAGGGGGGGAACAAAGTGGTATTGGCTAAAAAAGAATTTGAACTATTATACTTATTGGCTTCTAAACCAGGAAAGGTTTATACGAGAGAATCGATCCTTAAAAATATCTGGGAAGATTCGGTAGTGGTAACCAACAGGACTATTGATGTTCACATCCGTAAATTAAGGGAAAAATTAGGCGAAACTTATGTATCTACTGTAAAAGGAGTGGGTTATAAGTTTGAGCTTTCTTAAATAATTTTTCACCACAGATAGACACAGATTAACACAGATTTTTTCTGATGCTTAATCTGTGTTTTTTTTATGCTGTCATTCTGAGGTACGAAGAATCTCTTACATTTTAGCTCTGCTGCTAAAATACCTCTGCTTTTTTCATCTGCTTTTATTTTATAACACATTCTATTTCCTGGAGATTCTTCACTGCGTTCAGAATGACAAAATGCGCCAGGAAGACGACACACAAGGTAAAACCATCATGCTATCGCCGATCTTCCTCTTTCCATATCTGTTTATCCCTTTTATCTGTGGTTAATTCCTCAACCAATAAAAATAAAATCGTATTTTTGCGCTTCATTAATTACACACAGTTTGAAGTTTCCTAATTTTAAAGACCTTATTCTTTTCGAAGACAACGATTTTATTGTAATCAATAAACCTCCGTTTTTAGCCTCGCTCGATGAACGTGGCGGATCGGGGGAAACCAACGTTTTGCGCCTGGCCAAACAATATAGCGATGATGCACAGGTTTGCCACCGTTTGGATAAGGAAACTTCTGGTGCTTTAATTATTGCGAAAAACCCTGAAGGTTACCGTCACGCTTCTATGCAGTTTGAAAGAAGAAAGGTAAATAAAACTTATCATGCCGTGGTAGATGGGCATGTTATATTTGACGATTTAACGGTCGACCTGCCTATCTTAAACGATGGCAATAAAAATGTAACCATCGATAGGGCTGAGGGTAAAAGGGCTGAAACGATATTCAACTCTTTAAAATACTACAAACATTATACTTTGGTAGAGTGTAAGCCGATTACGGGTAGAATGCACCAGATCCGGATCCACCTGGCTACGCAAAGAGCGGCTATTGTGGGCGACGATATGTACAAAGGAAAACCTGTTTTTCTTTCTTCAATCAAAAGAGGTTATAAATTAACCAAAGGTGAAGAGGAACAACCCATTATGAAACGTTTTGCTTTACACGCCCGTCATCTGGTTTTTAAAGGATTAAATGATCAGGATATTGTAATCGATGCTCCATACCCTAAAGATTTTGCAACATTAATAAAATTACTGGATAAATTTGATGCATAAAAGAGGCCTTTAAATTGGCTTCTCCTTTTGTTTTTGTTACTTTTGGGCATCGCCCTCTATTTAAAAAACAATAGAATGTACATCAGATTTGTAAATTACCTTGATAGGGTTAACCAATACCGGAAATCTAAAATATCAAACCGTAATTTCTTAATTATCCTGGCCGTAATTGTCGGGATTTTGGCCGGATTGGCGGCAGCCGTTTTAAAAAGTTTAACCCACCACATCGAAGAATTTCTTCAGTCAGACTGGCACTGGAAATACAAATATTATCTGTATTTTATTTTTCCGATGATCGGTATTTTTCTGACGGTCTTGTACATCAAATATTTTATCCGCAGAACGAAATTCGAAACGGGTTTAACGCCGCTGCTTTATGCCATTTCAAAAAAATCGAGTAAGGTTGAGGCACACAATATTTACTCGCAAATCATCACGGCAGCCGTTACAGTTGGTTTCGGCGGTTCAACCGGTTTAGAGGCACCCATTGTAACCAGCGGATCAGCAATTGGATCCAATCTTGGCCGTTTGTTAGGCTTATCGTATCGCGAAATTACCATGCTGGTAGCTTGTGGAGCGGCAGCAGGTATTGCAGGTGCTTTTAATAGTCCGGTGGCGGGGATTGTTTTTGCCATCGAGATCTTATTGCCAGAGTTTACCATTCCCGCATTTATTCCTTTATTACTATCTGCGGCAACAGCAGCTGTGGTAGCCAGGTTATTTTACACGCAACAACTTTTCTTTCTGGTTACAGAAGGGTGGAAGGTAAACGCCTTGTTCTATTATGTAATTTTGGCCTGTTTTATTGGTTTATTTTCCATTTATTTTACCAAAGCCAATTATGCAGTTAAAGGATTGTTCTATAAAATAAAACACCCTTATACCAAAGTAATTGTAGGTGGTTTGATGCTCGGTGCATTGGTATTTTTATTTCCAACACTTTATGGTGAGGGGTATATTACGATAAAAGGGTTATTAAAAGGTGATTATCATACAGTGATCAATAACAGTATTTTTGCCGATTATAGCTCGATTTCGGCTTTGGTTGTTTTATTTACAGTGGTTACCATTTTTATGAAATCGATCGCTACACTGGTTACTTTAGGAGCTGGTGGTAATGGTGGTACATTTGCTCCAAGTTTGATTATGGGTGGTTTAATCGGGTTTATTTTTGCTTATGTGGTGAACCTTTCTGGAATTGCACAGCTGAATGTTTCTAATTTTATTGTAGCTGGGATGGCTGCCGCCTTAGGTTCGATTATGCATGCACCATTGACGGGAATATTTCTTATCGCCGAAATTACCGGAGGATATATCCTGATGGTTCCGCTGATGATTACCACAGCAATTTCTTACGCCATTAACCGCAGCTCACAAAAACACTCTATTTATACTAAAGCACTTGCCGATAAGGGAGAATTGTTATCACACGAGGACAAGGACACGACGGTTTTAAACCAGATGAAGCTGAAATACCTGATCGAGAAAAGTTATCCGCAGTTGCAGATGAACGATCAGATTTCAGTTAAGATGAATGAAATTCTGCAATCGCATAAAAATATCTGCGCAGTTACTGATGAACTGGGTGATTTTAAAGGTATTATTTATATTGAAGAGTTGTTTAATAAGATGATCAATCATCCGGACAAAGAAAATCTACTGGCTTCTCATTTAGTGCAGGCCGCACCGAATACGATTGCAGAAAATGATGACCTGAAACTGGTACTGGAGAAAATGGAGCAGGATAATGTGTGGATTTTACCAGTGCTTACTGCACAAAATCAATATTTAGGTTTTGTGTCTAAAACAGCTATTTTTAATAAATACAGGGCATTGCTGATGAGGCAAAATGATTATATGGGTTGAGAGAGGTCTTAATGTTGCAATGTTAAGATGGGTTGTAATGTTGGAATGTTTTAAAGTTGGAATGTTAGCCGGAGAACCTTAAAATCCCGCATGATTGTCATTTCTACCATGGTGAAGAAATCTACGGATTGATAGCTTTTACAGATTTCTCCATTTCGCTGCGCTACAGTCGAAATGACGACTTTCCTGTTGTTTTGATGTTGTAATGTTTAATGTTTTAAAGTTGGGATGTTGCCCGGAGAACCTTAAAATCCCGCCTGATTATCATTTATACCGTAGTGGATAATTTACGGCTAGATAGCTTTTATAGATTTCTCCATTTCGCTGCGCTACAGTCGAAATGACGACTAGCCTGTTGTTTTGATATTGTAATGTTTAATGTTTTAAAGTTGGGATGTTGCCCGGAGAACCTTAAAATCCCGCATGATTATCATTTATACCGTAGTGGATAATTTACGGCTAGATAGCTTTTATAGATTTCTCCATTTCGCTTCGCTACAGTCGAAATGACGATTTGCGTGTTGTTTTGATGTTTAATGTTTTAAAGTTGTAAGTTGTAAGTTTTAAAGTTGAAAAGTTGGAATGTTCCAAGATAACCTTCAAACATTCCAACTTTTTTATTTATTGAACTATTCAGCTCTTTTCAAGCCAAATTTCTCAATTTTACTATATAAGTGACTTCTTTGAATATCAATCTCGTCTGCGGTTTTTGATACATTCCAGTTATTTTTTTCCAGTTTGAATTTGATAAACTCACGTTCAGCATGGTCTTTATAATCCTGGAAATTGTTAAATGAATCAAATGATGAAGTTAAGGCTGAACCTCCGGCGCCCGCAATCTGTGCACTTGTGGCAGCACCGATGTTTGTTCCACCACCCGGGTTGGCAAATGCTCGCACATCATTTTCGGTAATTACCTTATCACTTAAAATAATTAAACGCTCAATCATATTGTGAAGCTCACGCACATTACCTGTCCATGGTAAAGCCTGCAATGCCGCCATACCACCATCATTTATTTTCTTTACCGGCATGCCATAATCACTGCAAATGCTTTCTAAAAAGTTCTGTGCAATTACCGGAATATCGTCGGTACGTTCTGTTAAATGCGGCACGTGGATATTGATTACGTTTAATCGGTGGTACAAGTCCATACGAAAATTACCGTCTTCAATTTCTTTTAATAAATCTTTATTGGTTGCTGCTAAAACACGCACATTTACTTCAATTTCTTTTTCGCCACCCACACGCGAGATTTTATGTTCTTGCAACGCCCGTAGAACTTTTGCCTGGGCGGATAAGCTCATATCACCAATTTCATCCAGAAATAAGGTGCCACCATTTGCAAGTTCAAACTTACCAATACGCTGTTTAACAGCAGAGGTAAATGAACCTTTTTCGTGACCAAACAGTTCACTTTCAATTAATTCAGAAGGAATTGCAGCACAGTTTACCTCAATTAGCGGACTATCGGCGCGGTTGGATTTTTCGTGTAACCAGCGGGCTACCAGTTCCTTACCACTACCATTTGCACCGGTAATTAAAACGCGGGCTTCAGTCGGGGCAACACGTTCTATGGTTTCTTTAATTTTAGAAATACTTTCCGATTCGCCTAAAATTTCGCGGGTTTTACTGGCCTTACGTTTTAAAACCTTGGTTTCGGTAACTAAATTTCCACGGTCTAAACCGTTGCGTACGGTGATGAGTAAACGGTTTAAATCAGGTGGTTTCGAAATAAAGTCGAAAGCTCCTTTTTTACTGGCCTCGATGGCGGTTTCAACTGTTCCATGACCAGATATCATAATAAAAGGCAGATCGGGTTTGATAATTTGTGCCTGTTCCAGCACTTCCATCCCGTCCATTTTATTCATCTTGATATCGCAAAGTACCAGGTCGAAATTTCCTTTTTTGATCATTTCGAGGCCATCGATACCATTATCAGTATCTTCAACATCGTAATTTTCGTATTCCAGAATTTCGCGTAAGGTACTCCTTATCGCACGCTCATCGTCAATTATTAATAGTTTAGCCATTAGAGATGTATTCTTTTATTTCAGATGCGAATATATTATTTTTTAATTAATGTATAGTTTTTTATACAATTTATAGGCTATAAACCATTAAGTAGGAGAAAGGTTTTAATGATTATAATCCATTTTGAATTTACTCAGATCTGGTTTGTACTTTTTGTTTCTTTTTAATTCCAGATCATAAATCGTTCTGCCCAGATTTTTCATAAAAGGGAAACAAACCGTATCATATTCGTATTTATTATCATTGAAAATACCGTCTTCATTGCTTTGTACCACTGCTGTGAGGAAATATTCAATTCCATTTTTAAAATCAACGAAATATGAATTATCGATGATGTAACCATAACTATCGCCATATTTATTAAAAATCCTGATGTCTGGATCTGGCGTTTCCTGCTCACGACCATAATAAAGCATTTTTGCATAAGTAGCCCAAAACGCTTTCGGATCGTATTTAGGAAAATCACTTTCCGTTGGATACTTGCTCATGTAGGTGTAAATTAACTTATAATCTTCCGGAGTCAGGTTAAATCTTTCTTTAACCGGGAAAGCTTCCGGAAAAATCAGTTTCTGCATCAGTTTTTGCTGATCGTTAATGGCAAAAGCATTTTTTCCGGCCAAACTGAAAGGTTTGTTTACAAGTTTATCGGTGCTGTCCAGATAACCTTTGCCCATCACCAGATTGGTTAACTGCAGCTCATATTCCTTTGGGTCATACTGAGCCGCTTGATCATACACCAATTTATCGCCGTTATAAAATTTAACGGGATTGGTATGTCTGGTTGATTCGCCGGCATTGCCAATGGCCAAACGGTTTAAAATCCGGCTGTCATTCAATCCGTTTGCTTTTAGCTTTTCGTTAATTTCGGCACGACCGATAAATTCGAATAAACGGTTAAAGGCATCATTATCGCTGGTGAGCAGGATTTTTTTGATATAATGCTCAATAGAAGGGAGGCTGCTTTTTGCGCTGGTATCTTTTAAAACTTTAGTCTGGCCTTTATAGGCACTATCGGTAATCATGATGCTTTTGGTAGTTAGTCCTATACTTTTTAAACGATTTACCTTTTCCAATGCAAAAATTACGGCGGCAAGTTTAACCGTACTTGCAGGGTAAAAATAATGGTGCGGATCTAAATTATAACTGAAGGTTTTAAATGCCGGTTTATTCTTTGCATCGCGGTTTACCTGAGTATAAAGGATTTGTACCTGGTTATGATCGGGATGGTTGAGTATGGCCGAAAAAAGTTCGGGCTTGCTCTCCAGTAATTTCTTTAAGAAGACAGTATCAGTTTGTGCCATAACAGACAGGCTAATGAACGATAATATAACGGTTAAAATCCTTTTCATGGTTGAAAATTTGATTCCTAATTTAGCTTTTTCTGTTAGAAAGACTGTTTTCCATCATCCATTTTACATGTTGCTTAATTTTATTACCTTTGCAGCGCTTTTGGTTTCCGGCTTTACACCCGGAATTAAAAGGGAATACAGTGTAAATCTGTAACTGTCCCGCAGCTGTAAGCTCCTTAACGGATTTCCAATCAATTTGCCACTGTTCCGATTCGTCGGGATGGGAAGGCCGGAAACCCGGGAGTAAGTCAGAAGACCTGCCTTAGCATTATATTTCATAGCTTTCGGGGATTGAAGCTAAGGGGTGATGTACTTACGTAATCGTATTTCATTTCTTTTCCATCTGTTGGCTGTGGGTTAAACTCACAATCAAAATGACACAAAAACATTCTGCCTATGCGGGCACAATGCGGTTTTTTATATTTTCTTCTATTCTGTGGACAGGGTTTTTATTGCCCTTAAATACCTGGGCGCAAACAGACAGCACGAAGAAAAGTACGCAGCTTAAGGAAATCCGGATCAGGGAATATCGGTTAACTGAGCAGAGTAAATCGCCTACACCGCTTCAGATATTATCAGGTGAAGACCTTAAAAGGATGAACAGTCTTTCGGTTGCCGATGCCCTCCGTTATTTTTCTGGCTTGCAGTTAAAAGATTATGGTGGCATTGGGGGACTAAAAACCGTTAATGTACGCAGTTTAGGTACCAACCATACCGCTGTTTTTTTGGATGGGATTCAGGTTGGAAATGCACAAAATGGCCAGGTAGATTTGGGAAAATTCTCATTAAACAACCTTGAAGAAATCTCCTTATACAGTGGCCAAAAGCCAGAATTACTTCTGCCCGCCAGGGCTTACGCCTCTGCCAGCAGCATCTACTTAAAAACCAGGGTGCCTGAATTTGAAAAAAATCAGCATCAGCAATTAGAATTGGGCTTAAAAGGCGGATCTTTTGGTCTCATTAATCCAACCTTGGTTTATCAGTATAAGGTTAATGATCGCTTAAACGCCAGTATCAATACCGAATATATACACGCAGATGGAAAATACAAATTCAGATCGACTAATGGCGTGTACGATACCATTGCGGTAAGAAATAATGCCGATGTAGAACGCTTTCGCTTGCAGGCAGCACTTTTTGGTAAATTTAAAGATGGAAAATGGCAGGCACAGGCTTATTCTTTCTTATCAGAAAGAGGCCTGCCGGGTGCAATTGTATCCAACAGGTTCGATTTTACACAAAGAATCTGGGACCGTGATTTTTTTGTTCAGGGAGGTGTAGAAAAGCAACTTTCGGCTAAACTAAGCATTCTTGTTAATGGAAAATATAGTTATGCTTATCAGCGTTATTTGGATCCTGATTTTGTAACCACTACGGGCCTTTTAGATAACCGTTTTAAAGAACAGGAAGCTTACTTTTCCATTTCCGGCAAATATAAAATCAATTCGATATGGGAAACTGCTTATGCATCCGATTATACTTATCAGACATTGGATGCCAATATTTACAGGTTTGCTTATCCCACCAGAAATACCTTTTTAAATGTTTTAAGTTCGTCGTTAACATTAAATCAGCTTAATGTAAGGGCGAGTGTATTAAGCACTACTGTAACCGACCAGGTAAAAGTTTATTCTTCAGCAGGTGATAAACAGGTTTTTAGTCCAACGGTAATGCTTTCATGGAAACTGCTCAAGGATAAGGACATCAGAATCCGCGCTTTTTACAAAGACATTTTCCGGATGCCAACGTTTAACGACCTTTACTATACTTTCATCGGCAATACTTTATTAAGGCCTGAATACGCAAAACAGTATGATGTTGGCGTAACCTATTTCAAAAACTTTAAAAACCAGAAATTTAAGTTTATCGATATTCAATCTGATGTTTATTATAACCGCGTAAAAGACAAAATCGTAGCACAACCAGGTGCAAACTTATACCGCTGGATTATGTACAACATTGGTCTGGTGGATATCCGTGGTTTAGAAATTAACGCAAAAACTGCATTTGAGCCTTTTACCGATCTGATGGTAAATCTTGCCATTAATTATACCTATCAAAGAGCGGTAGATATTACTTCAAAATCTGAAGATCAATATCAAGACCAGATCCCTTACATACCCCAAAACAGTGGTTCTTTTTTAACGAGGCTTGATTATCACCACTGGCGGGCAAACTATAGTTTCATTTACACCGGGTTTCGTTATAACCAAAAAGCAAATATTATAGAAAACTATATGGAACCATGGTACACCCATGATGCTGCAATTGGTTATGAATTTAAACTGAAAAAGGGAAGCTTAAGCATTAATGGCGAAGTAAATAACTTGCTTAATCAACAATTTGATATCATTCCGAATTTCCCTATGCCCGGCAGAAACTACAGGTTAACCTTAAATTATAAGTTATGAGGCAGCTAAAATTTTCGATATGCATTTTGGCTTTTCTAGCGGCAACTACCACTTCCTGCAGGAAAGACCCGAAGCCTTTGCCATCTGAAATTACCAGGGTTGAGCCAGAGCCAACATCAGCCATTAAAGGTTTCTACCTGGTTAACGAAGGCAATATGAACATGAATAAAGCCTCATTGGGTTACCTTGATCTGGTAAATGGCATTTACACCCGCAACCTGTACAACCAGGTAAATCCTGAAGTTACCAAAGGTTTAGGCGATGTGGGCAATGATATTGGCCGTTATGGCAGCAAGCTTTACGTGGTGGTTAACGTTTCCAATAAAGTAGAAGTTTTAGATGTGAAGACCGGTAAAAAAATCGGTCAGATCAACATCACCAATTGCCGTTATGTAACTTTTGGTAACGGAAAAGCTTATGTAAGTGCTTATTTAGGCAAAGTTGGCGATCCTAAAGCGCCAAATGGTATTGTAGCCGAAATAGACACAACGGCTTTAAAGGTAAACCGTACTGTTGAGGTGGGCAGGCAGCCGGAAGAAATGGCCATTATTGGCAGCAAATTATATGTGGCCAATTCTGGTGGTTATAGTCCGCCTGATTATGAGCATACCGTTTCCGTGATCGATCTGTCAGGTTTTAAAGAAATTAAACGGATTGAAGTTGCCATTAACCTTCACCGGATTAAAGCCGATCGCTATGGCGATTTGTATGTTACTTCGCGTGGTGATTATTACACCATCCCTTCAAGACTTTTTGTAATTGATACCCAAACCGACCAGATTAAAAAGGTATTTAACATTGCTGCAAGCAATTTGGCCATAGATGATGATTATGCTTACATCTACGCCACCGAATGGAATTATATCGAACAGAAAAATACCATTACTTATTCGATGATTAATGTAAAAGATGAAACATTGACGGACCGCAAATTTATTATGGATGGTACCGAAAAGAATATTAAAATCCCATATGGCATTGCAGTTAACCCCAACAGTAAAGATGTATATGTAACCGATGCCAAAGATTACGTTACGCCCGGCAAATTACACTGTTACAGTCCGGAAGGGCGCCTGAAATGGTCGGTTACTACAGGCGATATTCCTGCACACATTGCATTTACAAACTAAAATCTAATAATATGAGAAATCTCTACAAAAACAACATTTTATTTTTGGCTGCCGCCATGGTGGTTTTTGTTTCATCCTGCAAAAAAGAAAGCATTGAAATAGCCGAAAAAACACAGGTAATATCAGATACCAAAGGTATTTACATGCTTTGCGAAGGTTTAATGGGCAATGGCAACAGCTCTATATCGTATTACGATGTTGCTACAAAAACAACTGTTGCCGATTATTACAAACAGGTAAACAATGTAGCACTCGGAGAAACTGCAAACGATTTGCAGCAGTATGGCAGCAAAATGTACTGTGTAGTAGCAGGTATTCAGGGCAGCAAACAATCTTTTCTGGATATTATCGACATCAAAACCTGTAAATCGTTAAAAAGGATTTCATTCAATTCGGCCACCGATGGGTATATCCCAAGGTTTGTTGCTTTTTATAAAGATAAAGCTTATGTATCACGGTACGATGGAAGAGTAAGCCGGATTGATACCGCATCAATGGCTATTGATGGAGAAATTATGTTATCAGAAGGTTTAGAGCAACTTGCTGTATCCAATGGAAAGCTTTATGTGTGCAATTCATCACATCCGTATTACCAGAACGGTGCAAAAAACAAAGTATCAGTAATCGACCTGGCCACCTTTACCAAAACAAAAGATATTACCGTAAACAATAATCCGGTTAGGATACAAGCGGCTGATAACGGCGATTTATTCGTAGTGTGCTGGAATGATTACATCATTAATAACGACCCTTCGTTAGATAGGATCAGCAGTGCTACCGATACCAAAACCGCCTCTTACAGTTACGATCTGGGCGCCATTGCCATTAACGGCTCTTCGGCGTATATATCTAAAGATATTTACAGCAATCCCGATATCAAAGCTTTAAATACAGTTAGTGGAGCACTTGGTTCAAGTTTAATTACCGATGGGCACTCGATAAACATTATTTATGGCTTAACAATAAATCCATTTGGTAAAGATGTAATGGTTGCCGATGCTAACAGCTATAACGGTACCGCAGGCACAGCCTATTGTATAGGGACAGATGGTAAAGTGAAATTCAGTTTTGCAACCGGTGTGTTGCCACAGCATGCCGTATTCAACTACACTTATAAATACGAATAAACAACAACCATATATAATAATAAACAAATGAAAAAAAGTTACCTGATCTTAACGCTCTGCCTTGCAACACTGATGTTTAGTTGCAAAAAAGACAATGAAGCAGCTCCTGATGTAAATCTCTCTGTTAAAGGAGAAACCATGACGGCTAAAGTGAATACTAAAGTTGCATTCTCTGCCGGAACAAATAATGGAAAAGGCTTTAATCACCAATGGAAACTGGATGGTAAAGTAGTAAGCACCGCGTATAATTTTGATTTTATACCCACGCAGGCTGGCACTTATGTAATAGAATATACTGCAAGTAACAATGTGGGGGCATTCTCTCATAAGTACACTGTAACCGTTCCTGTTCCGGTAGTGGCCATTACGCCAAATAGTACCAAATTTATTACTACGGTATTTGAATATTTACCAGCACCGGGCCAGTTTATTAATGAAAGTTTAGGAAGCCTTGCAGGTGCACAAAAAATTATTGGCGATGTATCTCAAACCGGCCTTGTTAGTTTAGGTGGCTTTGGTGGGTACATTATTTTCGGATTCGACCACTCTGTGGTAAATAATACCGGTGCTGATTTAGCCATTTACGGCAACCCGATTGGTGGAACAACCCCATGGGCCGAGCCGGGCATTGTGATGGTAAGTCAGGATGTGAACGGTAACGGAAAACCTGACGACGAATGGTATGAATTGGCGGGCAGCGAATACAACAATCCTTTAACCATAAAAAACTACGAAATCACTTACACCAATCCAAAAGGTTTCGCTAATGTAAGCTGGATGGATAACCAGGGCAACAGCGGCACCTATGATGTAAACAATTTCCACAAGCATAATTTCTATCCTGAATTTGCACCAGACCAGGAAAAATTAACGTTAAAAGGCACCCTGCTTCCATCTACCTGGGGTAAAAACGGCAGCATTTTCATTAACAACGCTTTCTCATTAGGTTATACCGATAGCTGGTCTATTGATGATGATTATGCCACTAAAAGATACAATAGTTTTGATTTAGACTGGGCCGTTGATAAAACCGGAAAGAAAATCGCTTTAAATACCATCGATTTCGTAAAAGTTTATACTGGTCAGCGGGAAAAAGGGAATACGCTTTTAGGAGAAATATCAACCGAAGTTAAAGGCGCAATGGATTTAGGTATCAAATAGTTTTCTTAAAAGAAATTACACTGGATTCACGCTCTTTTATAATTCAATAATCTTATTATGAAAACAAAATTTATCATCACCTTAACGCTTTTATCAGCCGTGCTTTTTTCTTGTAAAAAAGAAAATGCAGTTGAAAAAGAGGGCGAAGGGGAAAAGCCTGTTACTAACCAATCGCCATATTTAAATAAAATATATGAATTTAAACAGGCGCCAGGTCAATTTACCAACGACCTTGTTAAAACCGATGTATTAATCGGCAGCGCGGGTAACGGCCTCGTTTCACTTGGCGCTTTTGGTGGATTTATCGTATTTGGATTTGATCATAGCGTAACCAACGCAGCAGGAGCCGATTTGGGTATTTACGGTAATCCGTTAATCGGCGCAGATATGGAATTTTCTGAACCCGGAATCGTCTCAGTAATGCAGGATGTAAACAAAAACGGTCTGCCTGATGATGTTTGGTATGAACTGGCCGGAAGTGAATACAATGCCTCAACCACCATCAAAAACTATAAAATTACCTATTATAAACCAGCAAAAATAACCGACGATATCCGCTGGACAGATAATCAAGGTAAAGAAGGACTGGTATTGAGGAATCAGTTCCATACACAGGATTATTTCCCTTTATGGTCAACCGCCAGTGAAATTTCTTTCACCGGAACATTGCTTAAAAACACCCTTACCCCAGGTGAGATCATTACCAACAAACCTTTCGCCTTTGGTTATTCGGATAATGGCTCAAATGAGTACATTGCTTTGCAGGAATCGTTGGGAAGGGGATATAACACCTTCGATATCGATTGGGCAGTTGATGCCGCAGGGAAAAAGGTAAATCTGACTTCAATTGATTTTGTAAAGGTGTACACCGGGCAAAACAGCAATGGGAATCCTTTTAGTCCGGATAATGACAACGATCGTTCGCGCTACCTGGGCGAAATCTCAACCGAATTTGGTGGAGCGGTTGACCTTAAACTTTTAAAAAAATAAATACACAATATGAAACAATTTAACTTAAACCAATTTTTAGCAGGCGCACTATTTCTTACAACAGGATTATACTCTTGTAAAAAAGACAATGTAGAGAATCTGCAGGTAGATCCTGTTGAAGGTAAATATAAAAATGGCTTTTTTGTAATAGCAGAGGGCTCCATTGGGCAGAATTCAGGTAGTGTGAGCTTTTACCATTATGGCGACGATACCCTTAATATCAGGGTTTATGAAAAAGAAAACCCGGGTAAAATATTATCAAATGCGGCGAAAACAAGCACCTTACAGTTTGCCTCCATTATTAATGGTAGCATCTACCTGATGAGCAAAGTAAACGGACCCATCGTAAAAATACACGAATATACCTTAAAAGAGGAAGCCAGATATGTGCAGGAAGCCAGCAACTGGAGAAGCATTATACAGGTTGATGGAAACAGGGGATTGGTGAGCGCAAACGACGGCGTTTATCAGATCGACCTGAACACACTGGCTGTGCAAAATAAACTGACTTCAATTGGTACGGTAAATACGGGCGACATGTGGAAAAAAGGTGATTATGTGTACTTATTACAGAGCAACGGAGCCAAAATTGTATCTGCCAATAACTATTCGCTGGTAAAAAGTTTCTCTAACATTAACCGTGGGTTTGCGCAAACACCAAATGGGAAAATCTGGGGATCAACAGGCAGCAGGTTAATTGCCATTGATAACAACCTGGATACTGCTGGTGTAGCACTAAAGGTTGCAGTGGGTACATTCGCACTTGAAGCGCCGACAAGGCTCACCGCATCAACCAAAGAAAATGCCGTTTTCTATCATTCAGGAAAAGCCATTTATAAATATGTAGATGGTGATGCCACTTCATTAGCCCAACCTTTTATTACCATTACCGAAGATCCCTTTATGGTTTATGGCGCCATCCGTTACGATAAAAACAAAGATTACATCGTGGTTAATGGAATTCAGGGTTATGGCGCTGCATCTACCGTTAACTATTTGCTAATCTATAATGCATCAACAGGCGCTTTGGTTAAAAGAATTAAATATGGCGGCGATGGTGTAACCACTGATTTTACAAAGATATTTTTTAATGATTTAGCCATTTTCCATTAAAATATTATAATGCCTCAAATGTTAAGGGTCTGCAAAATTATCATTGCAGGCCTTTTTTATAAAGCTTGATTTTAATACTACAAGCCCTTATTTATAAACCCGGTAGTAGCGGCAGCCTCCGGTTTTTCATCGGAGTTACAGCGGATAACGGGATTATCGTTTCCGAAGTACTGCCAACTTTCCTTTTCAGAAAAGAAACTCTACTCATTTTTGCGCCTCGCTAAAGCCTATTTTTTTGCCACGGAAGCACAGAAAACACGGACAATATTTTTTGACACTAAAATAATATTAAAATATACTGAAATAGACGCGTCGAAGACTAAGTTAGTGTCTCGCAAGACTCAAATCATATCAAAATACAGTTAAATATACTCATCGAAGACTGAAATATACTCACCGAAGACTGAAATATACTCATCGAAGACTAAATTTGTGTCTCGCAAGACTCAAATCATATCAAAATACAGTGAAATATACTCATCGAAGACTGAATTAGTGTCTTGCATGAATCAAATCATATCAAAATGCAATGAAATATACTCACCGAAGACTGAAATATACTCATCGAAGACTGAATTAGTTAACCTGTGCTCTGTGGCTAAAAATTTAAAATAAGCTGATCATTTTGGAGCGCAGTTGCGGTGCTGGTCGGTGCCGGTAGTCCCGCTTTCCTTCCTGCCCCGATGAAAAATCGGGGGCATCCATCCAATCGGGCTAAGAACTATTGTTTGTGTCCTTAAAAGCGACCGTTGTAAATAAACCTGATAGAGCAGGTTAGCCCGGACGCCGATTCTTCATCGGGGGAGGACTAACAGCGATAGCAGGGCTGCTACCCCCCATGAAACAATGACATTCGTTTCCAAAAAATAATGCGATAACCATGCCTTTTCAAAATGCACTATAGTTAAATGCGGTAGCCTATATAAAATCTCCGTGTTAATCCGTGCATCTGTGGCTAACAAAACCCATCCCTTTCGTATATTTAACCACGCATTCCTAACCCCATGAGCATCCACACCGATATGAAAAGGCTTAGCCGACTAAGCGCTATTTTATTGCAATTGCAAACCAAAAGACTGGTAAATGCAAACGATCTGGCAGAAAAGTTTGCTGTAAGTGTGCGCACCATTTACCGCGACATCAGGGTATTGGAACAAACCGGTGTGCCCATCGCCAGTATAGAAGGCAAAGGTTACGCACTGGCCGAAGGTTATAAAATCCCTCCGGTAATGTTTACCGAACAGGAAGCCAATGCCTTAATCACGGCTCAGCAATTAATTAACCTGAATAAAGACAGCTCACTGATTGACACCTATAAAACAGCGGTAGACAAAGTAAAAGCCGTATTGAACTACACTGTAAAAGATAAAGTTGAACTGCTCTCTAAACGCGTCGCCGTGAGTCCGGCAAGCCTTGAGCAGCCTACCAGCAGTTCCTTAACCGCAATCCAGAATGCACTCACCAGTTTTACCGTGTTACGTATGAGTTACAGGGCAGAAGGTAAAAACGACAGTTCGGAAAGGCTGATTGAGCCTTTCGCTTTTTATTACAGCATGCAGCAACACTGGACGCTGATTGCCTTTTGCAGGCTGAGAAATGATTTTAGAATGTTTCGTTTAGATAGGATAGAAGCAGTTTACCCAACCGATTTTAAGTTTGCCCCGCATCAGCTCAGTCTGCAGGAATATTTACAGGAAAAAGAAAAAAACTTTACGGCCCCTGACAAACAGTTGTCATAAGCACCCAATACCTTCGTTGCACAATTAAAATTAATTAGCAATGAATTTAATATCAACCCGCATCATTACCGCTCAGGTAGAGGTACTCATTAGTTTTTACGAACAGGTAACTGGCCTTACAGCCACCAGGTTCACACCCGATTTTGCAGAACTGAAAACCAAAACCGCTACTTTGGCCATTGGCAGCACCCGGACTTTACAGTTTTTTGGCGGCGACAGCGTTGCCCAACCTGCACAGAACCGCACCGTAATTATCGAATTCAGGGTTGATGATGTGCAGCTACTTTTTGAAAAGTTAGCCGTTTCCCTGAAAAGCTATATTTTGCAAGAACCCACCCTCATGCCCTGGGGCAATCAATCTTTATTGTTAAGAGATCCTGACGGCAATCTGGTCAACCTTTTTACTCCGGTTACGCCAGAGGCTGTTGAGAAGTTTCGGGGGTAGTTAAAACTGATATGTTTCAGGGATGAAATAAAAAGGGGCTGTCCGATCATTTTCGGACAGCCCCTGGTTTGCCTTGTTAATAATTTATAACCGGAATAATATTACCTTAAAACGGATACGAATAGAGTGTGGTGTTGCTTTTAATGTCTTTTGCAACGCTGTAACTACCATATCCATAACCAAGATTGCGATTTGTTAGGTTATACACAATAAAATCGAAATTAATATTCGAAGGCAACCTGAATGATACAAATCCGTTAGCGTCCGTTACGCCTTTAAGGGCTGAAGAACTGATTATTTCTGCAACATTACCAGAGTTGAGTTTAATGTCGTTAACCGGATAAGCAACCACACCCACGTTTCTTAAGGGAGTTCTGTAATCGCTGGTGGATATCAGCGTAAGGTTTAAAACGCCTGAAAAGTCAGAAACTTTAGTGCTCTTCTTTTTATCCGTATTGGCAACAACCTGAACAAATTCATTAATACGGTACCTCAACTGATTAACAATTGCAGTATCTGCAGTTACAAGGTAATTTTTGGGTAACAGCTCAGAGAAATTAGCTACGCCATCCTGATCTGTACTTATGGTACTAATTAATGCATTTGGAGTTGGATAGCTTGTATTTAAACTGATTTGCGCATCGTATAACGAAACTTTAATCCCGGCTAAACCTTTCCCTGCATCATCTACGAGTTTATAACTCAATTTGCCAGAATTTACACCATCAACTAATTTAACGTTGGTAATCTTCTTGCAGGAGAGTGCTAAAATAAACAGCCCCAACAGGGCCATAATTTTACATTTCATATTCTATAAAATAAGCTCGGTTTCGATCAAACTATGGTTGATATATAGTCATTGAATAGTTAACCGTGGCATCTTTTTGTACCGATACGCTACTATTATAGTTGTAAGAAGCATTGTTAACCGTGTTATAAAGGTAAATTGAATACTGCTTATTTGAAGGGATTTTGAAAGTAATTAAACCGGCATCGTTGGTAACGCCCGAAAAATCGGCAACTTTTAAATTGGCAGCAGTAGTTGATGCATAATTGAATTTATTTGACGGAATTACAATCACACCTATGTTTTTTAAAGCCTGATTATTATTGTAGGATCTAACGCTAAGCGCAAATGTTCCTGAATAATCTGTTACTTTGGTTTCTTTAGCTTTAACAGCACCCGTAAGCACCTGAACATATTCCTGAACCATATATGCTACATTATTTACCTTTGCAGAATCAGCAACGAGCATATAATTATTTGGATTAAGGTCTCCAAAGTCGGCCAAACCATTTGGATCTGTTAAACGTGTTTCTAAAAGGACGTTGTAATTTGAATAATAGGCATCCGTACGGTCAAATAAAGATACTTTTACATTTGGCAATCCTTTTCCGGCACCATCAGTTAACCTATAGGTAAGTTTTCCGCTGGTTGAAACGGTCACATCAACATTAGTAGTTTTTTTGCAGGACATAAAAGCTGCAACAAGAAGAATTAAGAGGGTTAATTTTGATTTCATATTTATTTTATTTTGGGCGCAAATATAGAATAATGATTGAGCACTTATTAAATATTTTTTCCAATTAAAAAAGAAGACAAATAGTGATTTGATAATCAGGGGAATTAGAAAATTACAAGCAGAATGAAATACCCGGAATTTAAACGAAATGTCTCTATATCCTTACCACATATCACATATTATCCATTAAAATTACATTGAATTTATGCCCGTCGGGATCTGTAAAAGTAAAGCCATAATAATTGGCTTCATCTCTTTGTACTTCCTTCACGATGGTACCCCCTGCATTTTTAACCTTATCGGCAAATTCATTTACTTCTGCTTCAGTTTCTGCTGATAGGGTGAAGACAATTTCGTTGTTTGATATAGGTTCCGGTGCTAAAAATTCATCTATTGTGGAGCCCTGTTGAAAAAAATGGATCACAAAATGATTTGCACCAAAAAGAAAACTGGCCAATTGAGGTGCATTGTTTGGTCCATAAGGGCTGAAACCCAAAGCGGTATAAAACTGATTGCTGCGCTGAGCATCTTTTACGCTGTAATTTGCCCAGATTTTTGTTTTTGCATTCATATCGATGTTTTTTATTAAAGATGATCTCAAAATTATCGTTTAAATCAGAAATACATCAGGTGCAGGGGTGACATTTTACAGGGCTGTTTGTGCCAGAAAAAGTCAGCTTAGGATATTTTAGGAAAGTTAAATAAACAACGAGTTTAACCTGCATAAATTTCTGAAGATATTTAAAGTATTTTTGATGCTGATCCGTCTTCACTATCACAATCCTTTTTAATGTTACAATTGGCATCAAAGAAGGAAATATATCTCAAAGATCAACATAAAATAATGGCTAGAAAACAGTTAAACAGTGGAAATGCTCCGGGCGTGGAATTAGCAAAAGCAAAAATAACCAGAGAAAGTTTGGGCAATGTTGCCCGCCTGCTTACTTATTTAAAACCCTATCGCGGCAAATTCGTTGCCGCATTGTTTTTTCTCTTTTTATCGAGTTTGGTTGGACTGGCCTTTCCATCTTTTATCGGTGCTTTAATTGATACTGCACAGGGTAAACACACCAATAGTTACCTGCCGGGCACCATACAGGGTATTTTAATGTTAGCTTTCGCAGTATTAGCATTGCAGGCGGTGGTGTCTTATTTTAGAATCTTATGGTTTGTCAATGTAGCAGAACGCTCCCTGGCCGACATCAGACGCGATACTTACTTCAAACTGATCACCCTGCCCATGAATTTCTTCTCCAACCGCAGGGTAGGCGAGCTGAACAGCAGAATCTCTGCCGACCTTTCTCAGGTTCAGGATACCTTAACCACAACCATTGCAGAAATGTTGCGGCAGCTTGTGTTATTTGTAGGCGGGATTGTTTTTATGGCCATCATCTCGAAAAAACTGGTTTTTGCCCTGCTGTTGGTTTTACCGGTGATGATTGTGTTTGCGGTACTTTTTGGCAAGTTTATTAAAAAGATTTCGCGCCAGGCGCAGGATAAAATGGCCGAATCAAACAGTATTGTTGAAGAAACCTTATCTGGCATTTCGAATGTAAAAGCTTTTGTAAACGAAGCATTTGAAGCCACACGTTACAAAAACACCATCCGCGAAGTAGCTGATATTGCCATCAAAGGCGCGAAATACAGGGGCATGTTTGTTTCTTTTATTGTACTCTGCGTTTTTGGAAGCGTGCTGGGAGTGATTGGTTATGGTTGTGTACTGGTCAGTCAGCACGAAATAACCTTTGGCGAACTTCTAAAGTTCTCATTATACGCGATGTTCCTCGGCAGTTCGCTGGGAAGTTTTCCCGAACTTTTTGCCAACCTGCAAAAGGCTGTTGGGGCCAGCGAAAGGGTACTGGAGATATTGGGAGAACAGGGAGAGCCGGTATCTATAACAGAAAAGGATAATGCGGTAAAACAAAAAATAACAGGTAATCTCGCTTTCAACCACATTAATTTTGCCTATCCTTCAAGGCCGGAAGTTGAAGTGTTAAACCAGGTATCTTTTGAGGCTAAAGCCGGACAAAAAATAGCGATAGTGGGTCCAAGTGGTTCAGGTAAATCGACCACTGCAGGATTGATCCTGCAATTTTACCATCCGCAGAGCGGTGAAATATTGTTCGATGGCAAACCAGCCTCGGCCTATTCGCTTACGGATATAAGGAACCAGATCGCGATTGTGCCGCAGGATGTGATGTTATTTGGCGGAACGATATTGGAAAACATTGCTTATGGCAAGTTAACAGCCACCAAAGCAGAAATTATAGAGGCCGCTAAACGGGCAAATGCTCATGATTTTATCAGTGCATTTCCTGAAAGTTACGAAACCGTAGTTGGAGAACGTGGGGTAAAACTATCAGGCGGACAGCGTCAGCGCATTGCCATTGCCCGCGCACTGTTAAAAAACCCGTCTATTTTAATTTTAGACGAAGCCACATCTTCACTTGATTCTGAATCGGAACGTTTGGTACAGGAGGCCCTTGAAGAATTAATGAGCGGCCGCACCTCTATCATCATCGCCCACCGTTTATCAACCATTCGTGAAGCAGACAGAATCCTGGTAATGGAAAAGGGACAGGTTATTGAATCGGGTACTCATCAGGAACTGATGAGGAGTGAGCAGGGTTTGTATAGGTATTTGAGCGGCTTACAGTTTGAGGTGCAGTAGTAAAGGCTAAAAACAAAAATGGGAAAGAACTCGATTTCTCTAGTCTTTCCCTTCTTGTGATCCCGCTGGGATTTGCACCTAGTGCTAAAATCAGCGTTTAAATAGTATTTATGGCTGTTTTGTAATCCTACTCATTGAATTACTCACTATTTTTTTAATACGTTTTAGCTGCAATTGCTATATGTAAATATAAGAAAATTTTAAGAAATTTTATAAAATCATGACGTCACGATTTTCTCATCTTCTTTTGAACTTTCAGTGCTCGTCGGAGCAAATTGTAGCTTTAGAATTTTCAGATTTTGAATTCTTTTAACTAGAAAGGTTCTATTTGCCTTACGCAGGTGATCGTAACCAATCAAGTAATTTGTTAATTCCCCCTTTGCATTATTCATATTAACAAGCTTAAATTTCGATAAAGTCCGAGTGGTATCTTGACCTTTTCCTTTAGAATACTTGATACGTAGGTAAAATCTTCCATCTATAGCCTTTTTTATTCCGTCAATCTTTGTTAGAATTTCACCTGTTTCCGGATCAAACATCCGGGCTTTGTCCGTAAAATAGGTATCAGATTCAGTTAAATTGCCGAGTTTTTTAACATCTTTATTTATTATCTTATTAGACACATAGCTGTACGCTCTTAAAATGTAAGCGCCATTTAAAAAAATTAATTTATGAGGTTTAATTATTGTTTTCTCGGCAATCAAATATTTTTGTGATGTTATTGCTCGTTGTAAAAAAGCTAAGTATTCTGTATCAACGGGTAATATCTCTTCTAAACAATCTAAAGGAATTAGCTTCTCTGACGTCTTTTCCGATTCAGAATTATACCATCTACATTTTGCAATCCATTCTGATACGTATCTTTTCCTGTTTCCCGTTTTAGCATCGAATATTGCTTCTTTAGAATCTAGATTTTTATATTCCATAACCTGAACTACTTGCATGATAGGACTCACAAAATTTAATAGGGGAACTATTGTGGAGCTTTCGTTTAAGTCATTGCTTTTAATAGATATAGAACTTTTTCGTTTACGCGTCTCTAAATTACACGTCCTAAACAAAACTGATTTGCCGGTATGGATATTAAGATTAGAGTTTCTATCGGCTTGCATTATTCTATCTCTTGATAAGTCAATTTTTTTTATAACTTTTAAAAACTTGCTAGGGAACCATGCATCGATAAAATCCTGTTTTTTCGTTGAGAACCACATGCACTTGCATTGTGAGTTGCCGGATTTAGAAATTTCTTCACCGGTTCTCTCGTTATATGATGTGCGTGAATCAAATAGTTGTTCAATGACTATCATTAAGGGCGATACGGATAGAGGATTTCCGGCTAGAACAACAGAAAATATATCATTATCAAAATGATGTGGCTTGATAGCCACTATAGTACCATGTACAAATTCTGAATTAAGATTGTTGGATAAAGCGTCTTGCATATTAATTTATTAAATTCGAATATACAAACTAAAAAACTATATTTGGATAACCTTGCAGATTATAAAGATAACGGACACCTAGTATGGATCAAAAAATCTTAAAAAAGATTTACTGTTTATAGAGATAAACAGGTAAAGGATTGTTTAATGAGGTTCTCCTTATAGCCAGGATAGCCATCACCATTAGAAGTGCCGCAATGACGGTCTTCGCAATGATTGGTAATATCAGCAGCTTTGGGATTGAACTTAGTACAACTTTAAAGATACTCATAATTATTGGATATTGGAAATTTATTTTCATATTCTTTGATTTAGTATTATTTCGAAATATTGTGTGACTCAAGAATTTGGGTAATAATCCTACTCGTTAAGAGCGTATGTTCGTTGATTATATCATTACACTTATACTGCAAGGTTAATTTTATTTTAATGAAAGAAATCAGCTGGTTAAAGAATCGAGGATATTTGCATCTTAACAGTCCTTTAAATTTGAAGGATGACAGGAAAAAAGTTGAGTCCGTTATTAAAAATCAAAAATTTATTGCCAAATACGCTTTCTTCCCTCTAATACATTCAGTCATTAATGAACGTAGGTACAAGCTAGTTGATTCCGATAGCGGAAAGAGAGCGCATTCTTTTCAATCTAAGAGTGGAGAACATCTAAAAACCGTTAAACATCGTCCCTTACATTATGCAAATCATTTAGACGCCATAATATTCGGTTATTATGCGGAAATTCTGCAGATAAAATATGAGGAGAGACTTAAGCAAACTCCATTATTATCCGAATGCGTGACTGCATATCGACGGATTGCAATTGATAATTCCGATAAAAATAAAAGTACAATTCATTTTGCAAATGATGCATTTGCAGAAATTAAGCATAGAGAAAGCCAAGGGTGTATAGTTTTAAAATTCGATATAAAGAGTTTTTTTAGCCGATTGAATCATGATAAATTAAAGTCGGCGTGGTCAAAGTTAATTGGAGTTCAAAGGCTACCAGATGACCACTTCAATGTTTTTAAAGCAGCTACTAATTTTTCTTACGTACTTAAGGACGATTTAAGGTTGCCATATGCTATTGGAAAGAGAAGAAGTGGGTTTGACGAGAAAAAATTATCAGATTTAAGAAAGAAGGGTATTCAGGCATTTTTCGAATCGCCGAAGCATTTTAGAGAAGCTGTCAAGGATAAACAAATTAGAATTCACAAACATCCTTTTAGAGACTCAGATGGTACACCTGTTGGAATACCGCAAGGTCTCCCAATAAGCGCTGTACTCGCAAATTTGTATTTGCTAGAATTTGATTTGAAAATTATTGATGAAGTGGTTAAAAAATTTGATGCATTTTATAGAAGATATTCAGATGATATCATCATTGTTTGTAGCCGTGGCAATCGAAAAAAAATCGAAAACCTCGTTTACGAACTAATATTGGAAAGCAAAGTGGAAATGAGTACAGATAAGACAGAGGTTTTTGAGTTTAGCTTACAAGATAAAGGTGGAATCGAAACCCTTGTTTCAAGCAAATTAACTGGATCCGAAAAAAAAAGTGGTATTCCATTTACATATTTGGGATTTGAGTTTTATGGAAGCAAAACATTAATAAAGTCGGCTAACCTAGCAAAGTTCTATAGAAGAATGATTCAATCTGTAAAAAGTAAAACAAGACGAGCCTACCAGATCTCTTTGAGAACACCAAACTCTCCAATTATAGTTTTTCGTCAACAATTATACAGATCTTACACTGTTTATCCCCTAGAATCTACCAAAATTTTTGAGAAGAAAAAGATATTGGTGAAAAATGATAGAGGAGATTTTTTTTACCAATCAATTGAAAAGCCAAAAAAACACCGAAGTAATTACATGTCATATGTGAAACGAGCGAGTACAATAATGAACGATCAGGCGATTAAACACCAGATGAGAAACCATAAAAAGATTTTTAACGATGCAATAAATAAGCAAATTGAAAGAGTAAAAAACAGGTATTAAGAAATTATGTATTTTCAACTCAAAATTCTAAATATATGTATGATGCAATTTAAACCGATAACTTTTTAGACATAATAATATTTAATTAATTCTTGGTTTAACCTTAAATAAATGTTTGAAAATATGCAAAACCTAACCTTGTTTTTAACCAAAATCCAGACATTTAACCTTCTTACCATTACTAAAGCCGAATTAAAACGCCCCATCAGAGAAGATGGAGATAAGTTAGCCTATAGTCTTGCCCACGAAACCCACTATTATGATTCTTTCACCTATAAAAGCGAAATCAGGGTATTAAAAGACATGGCATTGATTGATCTACTGTCCCTTAACGACACCAGTCTAAAAAGAGAATTTGAACAGTTCAAAAAATTAAAGGAAAGGTTTAAACATATATGGACAAATTTCCACCAACATTACGGTGAGCTTAGAGCCGAATATCCCAGCAACTTCATATTTTCGATCCAACTCGATTATTTGTTTATCGTTAACAACTTGCAATCAGACTACAAGGATATTTATATAGGTGACGAGTTTGTGGAAAGTCTGCACGATACTTTAAAGATGAGGGACAAATTCTTAAGTGAGTTGGTCAGCGAAGTTGATGAAATCCTACATCCCCGTGAAACGTTCGAGGAATGGATGGCCAAACAGAAAAGCCCAGAACAAGTTGAAGATACTATGGCAGAGCTATCCCCAAAAATCCCATATAATCCCGATGCGGGTCGGCCAAAATTCAATCATCAGTATATCGATGACTTTTTGCAAATCCTAAGGACTTATTTTTCTGAGGAACATTTCAGCCAGCTTGGAGCACTAATAAAAGAAGATGAGCAACCTGGAAGCCAGTTGATCTTCAACGGAAACAGTAATAAGCTTGCCGATGCTTTTAAACAGCTTTATGAAGCAAACCTGATTGTTGGATGCAATAAAGCGGAACTTGAAAAATGGATCCTAAAACACTTCTTATATAGCAATGGAGATAAAGTAAACGAATACTCGGAAGGCTGGCTAGGTGCGATTATATCCTCCGATACCAAGGTCTGCAAATCACCGATTTTAGAGGTAAGGATAAAAGACAAAATTCCTTTTCTGGTTCCGACAGTCCGAAACAAAAAAAACAGTAAATATTAGTAGGGAAACAGTAAGGATGCAGTTTACCGTGTTGTAACCCTACAAAACAAGCCACTAACATTGCGGTATCAAAACAAAAGATACCGCTTATGAAGTACACATTTGAAGAACTACCGCAGGCCATTAGTACACTGCACGAAAAGGTAGATTGTATTAAAGACCTGTTGCTGGAAAACAAGTCGCAAAATCCCCAGCGTCCCCGAAACGATTTATTGACCATTAGGCAGGCCGCCGAATTTCTTAGTCTGTCTGTAGCCACGCTTTACACCAAAGTGAGCCGGAAGGAAATCCCCGTGAGCAAGCGGGGCAAAAGACTTTATTTCTCCACGGTGGAACTGTCAGAATGGGTAAGATCTGGAAGGAAGAAAACCACTGAAGAAATCTATTCCCCAACGAACGGTGTCATACCACCAACATAGCTATATATCCATATAGCCAAATAGATATATCTGCATATAACAACATAGTGTCTACATAACAAAGGTTTATGTATAGCAAAAACTACTGCCACAGCAGCTAATTCGGGACAGCTCAAAAGGTTGTGGTGCTTTCAAGGGTGCGGTCATTGGCGGTAGAGAGGCGGTTCAGGCAGTCAGTCCCCTTTTCGGGGACTGAGCAAGCGGAAGTTGGGCAGAGCCCTACTTGCTTGCCCTTACGCTATCGCTACAGGGGTTTCAAGTAGCCTCCGGGGCAACTTTTGGGCTTTGCAAGCCTTTTAGGAACCATAAACGGTATACTTTCAGGTATACCAATTAGCAAACTAACTAGTTAGCCAGCTAATTAGATATATGATTAGCCAGCTAATCAGCAAATTAAAATATTAGAGAGGAGCACAATTTATGAAAATGGACATCATCACAATGGACGACCTCCGCCAGTTCAAAACGGAACTGTTGCAGGAAATGAAAGGCATTATTGGACAAGGGACGGAAAACCAGCAAAACAGAGAATGGTTAAGGAGCGCACAGGTACGCAAAATGCTGAACATATCGCCAGGTACTTTACAGAACCTGCGCATCAACGGGACATTGCCGTTCCGTAAAATTGGGGGTACGATGTATTACAGTAAGGTCCAAATTGAAAAAATATTGAAAGGGGAATAACATGAAGAACTATTTGAATATACAACACCATGCCCTTAGCGGATATTTTGAACGGGTGGCACTGGAAAGCCGATTTTATCCCACCCACATCAGCCTGCTGATGGCATTGTTCTACTACAGCGATAGCGATGCGCCTGAAAAACCCTTTCAGGTCAGCAGGCCAAAGCTGATGCGGTTCTCCCGCATCAGGTCTATCGCAACCTACCATAAGAACATCAAAGACCTTACAGAATATGGCTATATAGAATACAATCCCTCATGGCACCCGCAAAGAGGTACTCAAGTAAGGTTTATTATCGAAATACCAAACCATCCTTAAACATTCAGGATATGGAGGATATCAATACAAAATCGGTGCGCTACCCTGTAGCCACCGATATCAAACTGGAAAAGATCGCCCTCAAGCTGGGCAGGACAAAAAAGACGACCGTCATACAAATGGTAGAGTATTTCTACCGGAGCAAGAAAGACCCCTTAGACCTGAATGATGAACTGCTGAAAAAAGAACTGGTCAACGGAAATAACCGAATTATTGGCTTTTTTAAAACGCAGGAAAAAGATTTCCTGTTGCCTATCTTCAGCGATTCGGGTACACTGGTCACCATAGCAAAACAACACACACTGTACATTAAGGACATTGGCAAGTATATGGCGCAGGATCTTGAAAATACGAAAAAGCTTGCAGAGGGTATGACAGCACTTCAACGTGGTATTGCCAGAACACAGACCCATTTGGAAGACAAAGCGTTGCTGAAATTACGATTTAGTAAGATCCTTGAATATTACATCACCCAAAGGGAATCGCTGGGCTGGACTACGGCCAATGTTAAAAAAGAGGAACTGCAGGTCCATGTCAGGCAATCACTGGAAAATCTATAGCTTATGTTCATCAACATCACCACATCAGAAACGGGAGACAATAAGGGCAGCAGCGGTGCGCTGGTCAATTACCTTGAAAAAGAGAACCAGATGCAGATCGAAAAAGGCAAAGGTCTGGAACAGGAAAATTGGTTTAACGGCGCAGGTAACGAAATCCGCAGGCAGGAAGTCAGGATTAACATAGACGGCAACATTGCCAAACTTGGACGCAGCGACAGTAAATTTTTCCTGATCAACATCAGTCCGAGCCAAAAAGAACTGGCGTTCCTTTACGAGAAATACGGCAAGGAAGGTACAAAAGAAAAGCTAAAGGAATTTGCGGTGAAGGTGATGGATGAGTACGCCAAGAACTTTAAAAGGCCAGGCATTAACACTCATAAAGATTTGCTTTGGTTTGGCAAGCACGAAAATTACCGTTATTATAAGCACAAAGATAATGAAGTAAAGGACGGGACAAGGCAAACAGGCGAGCGCAAAGAGGGACGGCAGGATCATATACAGATTATTGTCAGCAGAAAGGACATCACCAATACCATTAAGCTTAGCCCGCAGAACACCTCCAAGGGAAAAAACAAAGCGCATTCCGCCAAGCTTGGCGAATTTAACCGTACCGCATTTAAACAATCAGGGGAAACTCTGTTCGACGACTTTTTCGATTTTAACAGGGGGTTGAAAGATACCCTTGCCTATGCCAATACGATGAAAAATGGGACGGTTACCCAAAAAACACAGATGAATTTACTGGAAAATATTTCCTACCAAAAGGCCGAAAAACACACCATCAGCGATTTGGGCAAAAGTGTGGCGCAAGGTCTGTTTGAAAGTGTCGGGGAAATGATTGGAGCAACCGGAAAGATAGGTGCTGATTTATTAATTACGCTTATGGAGCCTGCTTACATAGCGCCACAACCATCCGCTACAGAAGGAAGTAAAAAGAAAAAGAAGAAAAAAGGTAAAACTCAAAGCCAGAGTTTACACCGATAACTTATTGCTTAACTTAATTTGCACATGCCTAATTAAAAGTGTGATATAAGTTCTCAGTACCTTACAGAAAACGATGTATATACATCATTAATTCTCTGTTAATAACTTATTTATTATTTATTCTTACTTTGCTATTTAACCTGCTAAATTAGAGATTATTAAATTTTTAAAAATTAAATATTATGGGAATCAAAACAGGACCGAAAAAAATTGCTGAATCAACTGATAAACCAGATAAACGGCAAAGGGATAATAAAGATGTTCCTAAAAACATCCCTTCTCTTAAGCCTCACAAACATAAAAAGGGCGACTAAATAGCATGCAGATATGAAAAGTTTGCAATTTAATTAGCAAGCTGCTGACATTAATTGTTTACAGCTTGCTAACTCTAACTTTTATTCCGGTTTATAATCGTTTCTATTTTAAGTTTTGTTACGCAATGTAACCTTTACTTGCCTGAATGCAAAGATTTAAGGCTACTTTCGGTATTGACGATGATTTAGGTATGACGAAAGAAGTGTAAATATAATTAGAGCCATGTACAAATAGATTGCTTTTAATGAGCTCTTCTTTTATTTAGTCAATCAACATACTACAATTATTTTTTACTATTCTTCAGGATTTCGATTTTTTCACGCTCACTGGCAAGCAGGCGCTCATAAAGCTCAACAACTTTGTCCAAAGGATTGAAGGTGCAGTGTTGTCGGAAGTCACCAGTACTACTGTCATGAAAATTGTTAAAATAATTGAATATTGATTCCTCACTAAAATTCTTTATTCCTTCAACAGTAACACCTAAAACAGTTGCAATTTTTTCCAAAGTCGACTCTTCTACTTCTTCACTTTGCTCAATTTTAGAAATCGTTTGCTGGCTTACACCAAGTTCAATAGCAAGAAAATCTTGTTTTATACCACGTATTTCCCTGATACGGCTGATCTTTCTGCCGATATGCACTTTGTTAAATTTTGTAGGCGTTTCCATAAAGCAAATATAATAAATTCCTAATATAGTAATAAACCAATGTATTGTAGTAAGATACCAGCTTTAGTGGTAGGTTACGGCATTGCCGCACAGCATTTTTGATCTAATAAATCAAAAATGTCACGATTATGGAAACACAATTCTCGCAATCTGGTCACTTCCAGAAAGAAACCTTTTCGGCCTTTATCAAAGAGCTGGTTCAAAAATTCAAACCCGAGCAAATCTATAGCTTTGGGAAAAACATCGATTTTAAAATCAATGACGGGTGTTTTATAGAAGACAACCGTACAGAAAACTATCACTATTTTTTGTTGATGGTAACCGAAAGCGTTACCAGAATTGAACACGAGGTGCAGGACTTTGCCAATAATCATTATCCCTTCGGCAAGATCACCATATTGGCTCATGGGAAAGAAACTATTGCGGATGCAATAAAGGCCAATAACAGGTTTTTCATTACTATTTATAACGAGAGCCAGATTCTTTATAGTCGGGATGGTATGGTGCAGCGCACTCGTATCATAAATTATATACCCACCCAGGGAGCAGTAAAAGCCCAAAAACATTACAACCACCGCTTTCCATTGGCAACAGGTTTTTTAAAAAGTGCAAAAGAATGCCTGACGAACCAACATTACAATCTAAGTGCATTCATGGCGCATCAGGTTGTAGAACAATGCTGTATTGCTTTGATAAGGGTTCATCTGGCATACCGTTCTGATATACACAACCTATATAGACAGCTTCGGTTGTGCGATAGCTTTTCTTTGGCACCATCAAGCCTCTTCTTATCGGGCAGGGAAGATGATAAACGGCTCTTTGAAATTATGGTAAAAAGTTATTCCGCTGCACGTTACAAAGATGATTTTAAGGTTGAACAAGCCGATGCGGAACAAATATTCATCCGTGTTTCCACCTTTTTAAAGCTTACTGAGATTATGTGCGGTGAAAAGATAAAATCTCTTGCAATAGTGGCAGAATCCTACACACAATTAAAAAAAGAAAGCGAGGTGGATCATGCTGGATAAAAATATTCCATCGATGAACTTCTTTCATTTGCCCTTTACGCCAAATACAAGGATACTTACAGAAATTACACTAAACCAATATTCCGAGATCAGAAAACCCAAAAGGGGTTATTTTCCCATTAAAATCAGAAAGATATCTTTCAGCAATGAACTGCTTGTAATCGGTGTAATTCTGGATAAAGAGCCTGAAGAACTAGTTTATATTAAGGTCACCACATCCGAACTACTGGTAAGTTGCAGCGTTGATACCCATGAAAACTATTTGAGCCGTTATGCTTATTTTTCGCTTAACCAACTGATGTACTATTACACTGAGTATAATTTCGAGGACTATTATTGGCCGGGATTTTTTGATCAGGAAACAGGGGGATCTAAGTATCTGATGATCCATAAGTCAAAGGACAGTTTACATGTATCATCGAAAGTGAGATATAAAGGCTTATATAAACCTGGAAAACAACTCCCTGTAGCATCTGCAAAGAGAGCGGAGCTACGGAAAGCAGTTCATTCAATTCAGGAACAGCCACCTAGAGAAACACACGTGGTGTTGGGTTTCTGTCTGGCAGATAACAACAATGAAAGGTTCCGAACAAATCATTATCCCTTTCTAATTCCTTATATAGGGATTTTGAACAAGGCTAAAACCGAGGTAAGAAGCTTTACGAGATACGTCCTTAATGAAATGCAACTTTCTGAAATGGATCTTTCGGACGAACAACAAAACCTCGTTGATATTTGCTTCGATATGAAGAAAATAGCCTTGGTTGCTAGCCCGGGATATAAGGAAGACGCTTATAAGCTTTCTGAAAAAAGGAAACAGAACCAAAATAATTTCAATCAGCTTTTTGAGCTCTGGCAAAAGGCGCTTCCTTTACTTTCAGGAAGGTTGTACACACACTACAGTTATACATATGGAATGCGTAACGTAAAAGGCAAGCCAAGAAGATCGTATATGACGCCATGCGCCTTTAATAATGAAACACCAGAAATCTGTTTTCTATGGAAAGACATGGGGGATTATTATAAACTGGAACTTCGATTAATGCTTGAAGGGAAAATACATCCGCTACAATATTACTTCAATACCGCTTTCTTTGCTATGATAAGCTACAGCCCGAGAAAATATGTGCTGTTGAACTCTGTTGATGATAGCCAACTGGTCAGTTATTTTCAGCGAAGCCAATTTCAGCTCTTAGTACTAAAGAAACACTATGACGGTGATTTTAAAGATTTTGTAGATCAATTAAGAAGGGTATATAGTTTCATCAATAAATAGAATGTTATGGAAGAAATTTTAAAGGCTTTAAATTATCAACCTGTTGATATTTCCGATGAAGATCTTGATAATCCTGTGCCGTCAATTACTTATTTTTTCGTGAACCATCCGATTCACGAATCCCGTACTAAGCTTTGGGAGCTATACGAAGGATGGATCCATTTCGCTGCTGAATCCCCTGAAGGCGAGGAACTAACGGATATGTTATTTTTTTATAATCAATTGGTGGAACTGCTAAACCTATGTTATGTATTTACCCAAAAAATTGAATTAAATAAATAGCGATATTATCAATCAAAAACCATAAATAGGATGTACTTGAATAATGCCTGCAATCTGGCCGTCCCGCATTTGCGGCCTGCGGAACGGCTCCGCTCTTGGCCGTTGCTGTTCCCGCTTTGGGCATATACGGAGAAGACAGTAGCAGAAAACTACAGTTGAACGGGAATATTTTCAGTATTTGGAGGCCTATTTGCGGCTTATTGCGCCGATAATTCAAGATTTGAAAGTTAAAGGTTTTATAAAATGAAATAAGATTATGATTTTTTAAGGCTGAAAGATTGATGTTTTCCACCCTTTATCGGGAAGTTTTCAACCAAAAATTTGGCATAATCTAAAAGCTGCATCATGCTTCAGTTTAATAACTATAAATTACATCTAAGGCTTTTTACATGATAGATTCAATTGCTCTTCGAGGATTATATAAGATAACATCAGCACTATGGCTTACAAGCTATTGTTACCTCGGCATTAGCCTCAATACAGCTGGACACCAAAGAAGATATGAACCACAATATTTGAATAACTTCATTTCTTTCCCCAAAATGAACTCCGTCCTTTAAATTCTGCAACCAGACAGAAAGCTGATTCTTGGATATAAAGGAGATGACCAAAACCACCTCCTTGGTAAGGTTCGGATTGTTGGTTGCTTCTTTGAAGCGATTGATTCCATCGTCTACAGAAGTACCAGTTCGAAGCCTCGGAATTAGGGTGATAGTCCCATTGGCACTTATATAGTTTCCTTTCCAAAAATCCCTCTTTTCATCAATTCTGAAGCCTTGGGGACTAAGATTGCCCAAATTTTTCTGAGCCTGTCCTACAATATCCTGAAAAGCTGATGCTGAGGATTTGCTAACTTTATGTTTGGAATGATAGAATGTAATACGATCAGCACTGATGCCAATATGGTCAGACCATTCCCTGCCTAAATCATCGCAAATCAGAAAATCATGGCTTGCGATAAAAGTGTCTTCGACAAAACGGAATTGAGAAGCGGGTGAAAACGCCACACTATTTGCGTTGAAAGTGCCCTTTTCCGAACTGACAGCACCGAGGCCAGGGAAAGGCTTAAAGATTTTTAGAAAGTGTTCAATATTTCCAAGAAGTCTGTTATCCCTAAAGAGTGATCTATTGTAATAGGCCAAATCAATACTATCAAAATTGATTATGAAGGCTTGGTGGTTGTTCAGGTACTCTATTAGCGATAACTCATTTCCATTATCTTTACGGATAATGATTTTTTTCAGCTTTTGCGATCGCAGGGTAATTGACAGTTCGTTAAGCTTAAGCTCCAGATCATCAGCTATCGAATTGTCGATCAAGAACCTACCTTCATGGGACGAAACATCGTTTAGCTGTTCAACCTTTGAAAAATGCTTGAACAAATCAATTTCCCGATTAAAAATCTCAGATCCTCTGGTATATCTAAGAAAAACAGATACTATCCTGCCGGCGTCAAAATCGCTATAGATATCTCCAAAATTAAATAATACTGAAATGGGTACCAAAGTACTTCTCAAAGTTTCATAATCTTGTGGCTCGGCAAAAATGGAAAGAAACGTTTCTGCTACTACGTGACCTTTTATCTTATCAACCATGTCATGCGACCAGTCACAAAAAATCTCTATATTATTTTTTTTTCCAAATTTGTTAATTCTGGAGGAATTAAACAGAACAGAAGTCTTTGTATCATTGTTTTTTACCCTAAGCGAGCTTAGCATATAAGTATTAGCTCCCAGCGCCGAAAAGGTCTGCTTGAGGTCAACTGCTTCCATGCTTTTTTCCCTTATTGCTTTATCTGAAACGTTAAGATTTTTCAGTGCAAATTTTTCAAAACTTGTGTCATCGTTGATAAATAGTGTGGAAAGTATTTGGTAAGGCAAAGGAGTAAAGTTTTTGAGAAACTCTTGTAGATTGCTGATATTCTTTCTGCTAATAATAAGATAATCTTCGTATTCACAAATAAGCAGGTAGGCAATTTTTGTTTCCTCCCATTCTGGCACGTACTTCTCTATAAACGATGGTTGAGTATTGTATTTAAAAACACAGATGGAATAAATCATTGACTTACCTGCACTAAGGTAAGATTCTTTTACCCGTTTTAATAAATAACGCCCTATTTTTGCAGATGACACTATTGTAAAAAGCGCTGATACTTTAGAAGTAGCTAAGGCGATGGTATTCTTCTTTTTAAAAAAATACGCATTATCGTTGATTAATATGTTTCTAAGTTTTTGGTCTTCGGTCATCGTAGTATTTTTTATATCGTTTATGTCGGCCCAAGAGTAAGAGTCTACCGCATAAGATAAATGTACGGTTTAACGGTGCGACAAAAAACGGTTTCCCGTAAACCGACAATACGCCAATTCAAACGTGTTTCGTTATGCCTCTTTAATGACCATTTAATAATGAAAAACAAGAAAATACTTAGTTTTAGAGGGCAATTATAGATTCGGGCGAACTTGAAAGCTTATAGAGTCATTTAAAATCTTTACAAGCACTTTTAAAAGTGTCATAGAAATAAGTTAGTTCAGGAAAAGACTAATTGCTATCCTTACCTGTTTAATGTATACGTCCCGGAATTTGACTGCAAATTCTCCGTTATGTCGGGTGGTGTAAATAGTTGGTTCGGACTCAGGATTCGTGTCCCAAAACATTACTCCCAAATCAGTGTGAAACTGTTCACCATTGAATAAATGTACACAAGTGATAACATTTTTAGAAGAACAATTTAGGTCAAGTCCAGTGACAGGTATCTTATTGTTCAATTGAGGAAAATGGTAAATTTCAGAACCAGTTTCAGTCAAATGACGGACAACGGCATCGCCATTGATATAGCTATTATGGATGACGGATAGTGCAGCCGGCAAGCCCGGTTTGCTATAGTCAAATTTAAAGAAGATATAGGTAATGTCGTTAAAGCGCTGAAATTTACCGTCCTGAAAACATACCACATCAAAGCCGCCACCCCAGCCGTTTTTCAGGTTCTGGGTACTCTTTCGTTCCAATGTTAAAAATGCCATACAGGTAGAGAGTATCGTTTGGAGACTACTTTGATAGGACTGCTCTTCATCATTCAGGTAATTCAACTTTTGCATCAGGTAAGACGTCCAGTCGGCTGCACCGCTACCGCAGGATAATACGTCGATGTTTTCCGGATTATTCTCGTGAATCCATTCGCCTACTTTAAGCACAAACATTTGATCTGGGAATTCGGGTCCACCCATTGCAAATAATAGTGAACAACCTGGCCCATACTCATTCGACAATAAGAATTCGTTTAGGGTGATGGTACTAACTTCTCGATACAAAAAAAAGTCTGTAATGTCAGCATGAATTTGTTCCAGTATAGCAAGGTTACCACAAAATGTGACGCATAAAATATCTTGTATGATCAGTGTCTTAACGTTGAAATCAGCTACCGGAGTGGGACTAAAAGTTTCTTTATTGGTTGTAGAGAGTATGACAGTGTTTAAGGTGTTTCTTTCAGAAACGGCACGGTCACTAATGATTAGTGGCCGCCCGTGTCCGTTGATCATAGAAATTAAAGTCATTAACGTATTATTTGATTATACAGTGAATTTCCAGCCTTCCGGATCGTCGATATCGGGTATATGTACTGAACCGAACGGAAACGTTTCTGATAAATACCCGAACTTTAAATCGGGCTTATGAATTAGCCTGGGACTAAATTCAAGCTCTCTTTTTAGCAATGCCGCTGCAAGTCTACCCATTTGCTTAGGAAAATCTGCTGAATGATACTGTGCATCTACATAGTCCCCAATTTGGGTCATTACTGATCCGGTTAGGTTTATCGTGACTATTTTTTCTTCTATTTCTTGCTGGTCAGTTTCGATCAATAATTGGACAGTTCTGAAATCACCGGAACCCTGGGCTTCAAGACGCCATCTTTTTATAGTTACTTCCATTGCGGGATAATTTATATGGTCGAATTATTGAATTCTTTGAAATAAGCATGGCCGCGCTCGGTAATGGAAAAATTAGGCCACGAGTCCTCACCATAGGAGCCTATCGTTAAGTAACGTTCAATTATAAGGTCCCAAATGATTTCCCTTGCCCTTGAACAGTCTCCTTTATTCAAACCACCGGTATATGTTGTATTGGGCGGTATAATCAAACCAAGGTTATTATCTTTGAGGTAGGACAAAATATTATTGGTAGTAAAAGTTTGGAAATTAAAGCTATTCGATTTAGGGTTAAATTGCTTAATGATAATTTTTCGGAGTTCCTCAGCGGATAAATTTATTAGCGGATATTCGCCAAAATGAGTTATTTGTTGGGTTAAATTCATATTATTCTGGGTTTAGTCTAATCCATTCAGCAACGCAACTGACATATTCAAGAAAGGTCAGATCATTCCTATCCCATCTTAGCTTCTTGCAATAATCGGGTAAGTTTGCGCTGAAAATTTTATACCGTTCGGAAATGTAGGCACCGCTGGCTATAGAGTTTCTTGGGGCATTATTATATAGAAACTTCCTGACAATGTTTATAGCCTTTTCTGGCAAGTCTTCATGAATAGATATGTCTGTACCTGCGAGATCGGATATGAATTTTTGGTATCGATATGCTTCCTTGTCCATCACCAAAGCCCTTTTGTTTTTGTTATAATGGTCTTTATCTGCATAACGGTGGCAGCCCATGAAAAGACCAAGTTCCAGAGGCATGTTGAAACGTGCGAGTGAGGTAGAGGCGTCAAGATCTGCTTTGGAAATGTCATGGACACCGTACTTACAATCATCGATGATCCTAATAAGCTTATCAAAGCGAATATCCCCACTATCCTGTTCCTCTCTGGCGCACCTTGCGATAAATCCGCAATCATGTATGGCAAATACTATTGCTTCAAAGATCGTATTATAGGTTTTATCAAAAGGGCAGTTGATAAATACATTATCTAGGTAATCAGGATGCTGAGCCATTATTTCTTCACTGTCTTTTTAATAACTGAGCTAACCTTTTTAGCCATTGTGGTGGTGGTTTTCGGATTGCTCTTAACTTTTCTGCGTGAAGCTTTTCTTTGATCAGAAGTAAGGGTTGCAGACTTGGTGGCTTTTTTGGCTGCCACAGGCTTCGCAGTTGGTTTCTTATCCACCTTCTTTTTGGCAGCTTTTGCTGTTTCTTTTTGAAGTGTGCCTAACTTTTTATCGCTTCTGGCATCACTTCCATCCAAATTCTTTATAGTTCCAGGGGCTAGTTGGAGTTTCTTTTCTAAACTTCCTACGGTGATATCTTTCCTGATCTTTCTTGCCATTAGCATTAAATTTTAACTAAGATATTGAATTCTAAGCAGAAGTTGAATTAATGTAGTGCCAAACGATTGCGAGATATGAATTGCTAGTATATGGCGCTTAATTGGCTGGCCGAAGATAGTTTCGAAGCTTCAATAGTTAGTGTTATACACTCAATATTAAAAATCTGTATGCTTTTAATGGGAATTGGTGTTCAAAGCATCCCGCTTAAGCTACCTTTTTAACGAAACAGTTTAGCGGGAATTCTTTGAACACCTGCAACGTGTCAAAAAACACTGATTTTAAACAAAAAATCCAGACTTTAATGGTTCTAAGGTTAAATAATCCCTTCACCGGGCTTTCTTTCAATCGTACAGTTCGTCGGGTTTGAACCCAATTCGTGTCCTCTTCGGCGCTGGCCGTTCCTGTTTTTCCAGCAGTTCGTCCAAGTAGCGGAAAACGATTTCCATGTTTTTGTCCTGGTTATCCAGTTTCCCTTTAATCTTTTCGATTTCAAGCCTGATCTCTGTATTGTCGGAAAGCATATAGCGCATTCTGGTAAAAATGCGGATGATCTGGATATTTACCTCAATAGCCCTTGTGCTGTTTAGCACACTGGAAAGCATGGCCACGCCCTGTTCGGTAAAGGCCATAATATTATATTTTGAGTGTGCCCCATGTCTTAAGGTGCCAAATTGGCTCCTTAAGATTTTCTGCTCCTCCGTATTCAACTCAAACATGAAATCTTCGGGAAAACGCTCCGCATTCCTTTTTACCTGCCGCTTTAGCTGTTTGGTTTCCACTCCGTATAATTCCGCCAGATCGGAATCCAGCATCACTTTATGTCCTCTTATTATGTAAATCTGGTTCATAACCAGTTCATCAGAAATTTTGATCTTTGTTTCCATCTTGTTTATCAAGTATTTAAAACGGTAGGCAGGTGAGCTGCCGACCGGAAAGGATTAAATTGAAGCGAATATTTGTCTTAAAGGTGCCATGTCGCTGCTTACCTTTTCATCCAGCATTTTTGCATAGAGTTGGGTGGTGCGTATATTGGTATGTCCCATCATTTTTGATACGCTTTCAATAGGTACACCATTCAAAAGGGTAACTGTGGTGGCAAAAGTGCGCTTGGCGATCCGGTTGCCGAGTGTCTTGACGATGCCCGATAGTGCGGCAATCTCCACCAAATACTCGTTCATTTTTTGATTGCTGGAAATCGGCAGCGCCCTGTTCTGATTGACACAAAAAGGGTGATCTTTATACCTTTCCAGAATGTCAGCGGCTATCGGGATAAGCGGGACGGCAATAGGCGTACCTGTTTTTTTACGATAGCTGAACAGCCACTTGTCCCCGTCAATACCTATACGTATGTCAGTTTGTTTGAGTTTTTGCACATCGGCATAGGACAGCCCTGTATAACAGCTAAACAGGAAGAAGTCCCGAACCTGAGAAAGTCTTGCGGTGCTGTATTTTTTGCCCGCAATGTTTTGCAGTTCATCCGCAGTCAGGTATTCCCTTTGTACGAGTTTTGATTTCAACTTATAACCAAAGAAGGGATCAGTGATGATCCATTTGTTTCTAAGACATATACGTACGATTTTTCCAAGATTTTTAAGGTGCTTACTGGCTGTATTGGTATCATTATCCTTTGAAGTGTGCAGATAGAAATCAAAACCATCAATAAACTCATGGTCTATATTTCGGATGTTGAGGTCACCTGTTTGGTATTTCAGTAAAAGATATTCTTTAACGTGCTTTTCAAGCACTTTAAACCGTCTCAAAGTGCCTTCCGCATAATCTTCTTTTTCCACAAGTGCGGCCATGTTTGTGTTGTGGATTTTAATGGCCTCCATAATGGTGTGTGTTTTTTCGGCTTTGCCTAAGAACTTGCATTTAACACTATCAGCGGATATCTCTGCGTCTTCCACACATAAAGCGGTATGGGCAGCGGTGACGCCCGCTTTCATTTTGTCGAGATAGGAATTTAAGGTTTTGGCATCTTCCTTAGTGCCAGTCATGTGGCCTGCTTTGGTGTTCCACAATTCCGGTTCGCATTTTCTGCTGGCGGACATTTCTACAGGTTTTCCATCAACGGTAATCCTTAGATAAATAGGAACAGCACCTTTAACATGGTTTTTTGGTTTCTTCAGATAGAAGAGCAGACTGAAATTGGTTTTCATAATCGACTGATTTAAAGTTAACAAAGTTAGCCTTGCAGTCTAATCGTATCAAGTCGTTCAATGATTGAACTTTCTGTAAGTCAATAGCTTACATTTATTTTCAGTGAGTATGCCACTCTGTAAAACTACTCACCGAATCACTCACTTTTTTTATGCGATTTATTGCATATTTTGGGTATTTCCGGTAAAACAAAAAAGCTTGCAATCATTTGATTAGCAAGCTTTTACGTAGTTTTGATACTATCTTCTGTGATCCCGCTGGGATTCGAACCCAGGACCACTACATTAAAAGTGTAATGCTCTACCAGCTGAGCTACGGAATCTACTTTGTTTAAAAACGTTGTGCGTTTCCTTTAAAGTGGTGCAAATATAGGGTTATGATGTATTTCATGCAAATAAAAAATCACCAAATCCCTTACTGTATTGATTTATAGGCGAATTAATTATTTACCTTCTGTTTTTTAAATAGATTTGATATTTTTATCGCTCCATATTTAATCGCTGCCATGTATAAATTTCTTTCCTTCCTGTTTTTTTTGCCGCTTCTCTTTACATATTCATGCAAATCCGATCGTGTTAAAGAAGAAGAAAAGGCTAAACACCGGCAGGATTCACTGGCTTCCTGCGAAAAGAATATGCCCAGTCGTTTTGGTGCCGTAAAAGATTCTTCCAGTTTTGCTTCGAACAAAGTGAGTCACGAGGGTATGGTTTTAATACCTGCAGGCCAATTTGCAATGGGGGCTTCCGATAAAGAGGGCAGGGATGATGAATATCCTCAGCACAAGGTTAAACTGGCTTCATTTTGGATCGATGTAACCGAAGTAACCAATGCCGATTTTAAAAGATTTGTGGATGCCACAGGTTATAAAACCACTGCCGAGCGCAAACCCGACTGGGAAGAAATGAAGAAACAACTTCCGGCAGGTACACCGAAACCACCCGATAGCGTTTTTGTGGCCTCATCTCTGGTTTTTTATCAACCCAAAAGCATCACTTCTTTAAACGATGCATCACAATGGTGGCGCTGGGTTAAAGGTGCCGATTGGAAACATCCGCATGGCCCTAAAAGCGATATCAAAGGAAAAGAGAACTATCCGGTTGTGCATATTTCATGGGATGATGCCATGGCTTATTGCAAATGGTCGGGCAAACGTTTACCTACCGAAGCTGAGTGGGAATATGCTGCCAGAGGTGCATTAAAAGACCAGAAATACCCATGGGGAAACGAGGATATCGAAAAAGGCAAGGCTAAAGCCAACACCTGGCAGGGCGGTTTTCCTATCAAAAATACCGGTTGGGATGGCCACAACGGATTAGCGGCCGTGAAACAGTTTAAAGCCAACGGATACGGATTGTATGATATGGCCGGCAATGTATGGGAGTGGTGCAGCGATTGGTACAGGCCCGATTATTATGCTACGCTTCAGGGCATAAGCAATAATCCTCAGGGACCATCAGACAGTTATGACCCAATGGAGCCAACGGTACCTAAAAGAGTGGTTAGGGGAGGTTCGTTTATGTGCAATGCTTCTTATTGCAAAGGATACCGCGTAACCTCAAGAATGAAAACCTCTACTGATACCGGCCTGGAACACACGGGTTTCAGGTGCGTAAGTTCCAATTAACAATAAATTTAAAATCACGCAAACGTTTGCACAATACATAATTAGATTTTATTGTTTAGTTTGGCCGTATCAATTTAAACCGAACCAAACTTTATGCAACAAACCACCAAACCGGGCCAAACGCAGGGGCCGAAGCCATTAATTATCATCTGTGCTTTATTTTTTATTTTTGGCTTTGTAACCTGGGCAAACGGAACATTAATCCCATTTTTTAAATTATCTTTCGGCTTATCAAATTTACAGGCGTTCTTTGTAACCTTTGCCTCGTATATGGCTTATTTCTTTTTAGCCTTACCATCATCCTGGATCCTTAAAAAAGTAGGCTTCAAAAATGGTATCGTTTTAGGCTTAGTAATTCTGGGTTTAGGTTCTTTAATATTTATACCTGCAGCATCAACACGTACTTTCGGCTTATTTCTGACCGGTATTTTTGTTCAGGGCGCTGCACTGGCCTTGCTTCAAACCGCCTCTAATCCTTATTTAACCATTATTGGCCCCATAGAAAGTGCGGCAAAAAGGATCAGTATTGCCGGGATCTGTAATAAATTTGCCGGAATGATTGTTCCATTAATCATGGGCAGTTTGTTCCTTAAAAATGCTTCTGAAGTGGAAAAACAAATTAAAGCAGCTACAGGAGCGGTGCACGAACAACTTTTAAACGACGTTTTAGGACGTGTAAATATGCCATACATTGTTCTGGCAATCGTTTTTAGCCTCTTTGCTTTTTTCATCAAGTTCACTAACCTTCCGGAAGTTGAAGTAGAAGAAGATGTAATAGACGAAACCAAAGGGGAAGTGGTAAAACACAAAAGCATTTTCCAGTTTCCACATTTATTCTTGGGCGCACTTTGTATTTTCGTTTATGTAGGCGCAGAGGTAATGGCGGGCGATATTATAGGGATTTATGGTCGCGAGTTAGGCATTAGCACAGAGATTAGCGGAAAATTAACCTCGATTACCCTTTTTAGTATGTTAATCGGTTATATTATTGGTATCGTTACCATTCCAAAGTATATATCTCAACAAAAAGCCCTTAGAATTTGTGCAATTTTAGGGATCATATTTACGGTTTTATCTTTCGCCATTTCGAGTTGGTTCGCGGTTATTTTTGTGGCCTTATTGGGTTTGGCAAATTCGTTAATGTGGCCGGCAATTTTTCCGCTGGGGATTAGTCATTTAGGGAAATTTACCAAAATTGGTTCAGCCATTATGGTAATGGGTATTGCTGGCGGCGCGATTATGCCTTTACTGTATGCATTTTTGAATGAAAAATTACACGTTCACTTCCAATTGGCCTACCTGTTAACCGTATTGCCTTGTTACCTTTATATTTTGTTCTTTGCTATAAAAGGCCATAAAGCCGGACTAAAGTTAAAATAACCAAAACCAAATAAATTTTATGATTAAGCCCGGTCTATAATTAGATTGGGCTTTCTTTTGTGCTTAATTTTCAGTTATTTTGGCGAAATTATAAATGAGGTCTGAATCTCATATCTCAAATCATAATACTCATATCTCAATAATGAACAAAGCTATTTTTCTCGATCGCGACGGAGTACTTAACCACGAAATTTACGATTACATCTGCCGGGTAGAAGATTTTAAAATATTAGATTACCAGATCCCTGTACTCAAAAAGTTCTTCGACGAAGGCTATCTGCTAATCGTAATTACCAACCAGGGCGGCATTGCCTTGAAACGTTATACCGAACAGGAACTGGCCATTATGCACCAGATGTTAAGGAATGCTTTTGTTGCCAAAGGAGCAGATATTGCCGGTTTTTACTACTGTCCGCACCACCCAACCGTTGGCGGAGAATGCAAATGCAGAAAACCAGCCTCCGGAATGATTCTTGATGCCATCGACATGTACGACATAGATCCCGCACAATCTGTAATGATCGGCGATAAACCACGTGATGTTGAAGCCGCAAACGGGGCAGGTGTAAAGGGAATCCTGATCGAACCTGATGAGCAGATCAGTTATGAGAAAGTGAAAGAGGTTTTGAAAAGAGAATCTTTAGTTTAGTTTGGAGTTTGGAGTAGGCATAGCAGCCAACAAACCTTAATGGTCTTAACTTCTTAATGTCCGGAAAACGTAAAATGGAAGATGGATGATGTAACCTGCAATTCGTCCCTTATGCGTCTTATATTTTCTATTTTAATAATCCGGGCGTTTTAACACGCTGTACACTATATCTTTTTGGCTGTCCTTCGACTACGCTCTCCACAGGAGTCCTTTGGACAGGATGACAGCCAAAAAGGATGCCGTTTCCATCGTTAACACAAAATAACGCGATGACTTACGAAGTTTAGAAAGGGAAGGAGAGAGTAAATAACTTGGTAAGTCAGAAGCTTCTGAAATCTATTACGGCTTTTCCTCACCTAATACTTACGAAATCCTTCCATGCACTTGCCCATTAAGATTTCGTAAGATGTCCTGGCCACCTAGACCTGATTGAAATGGCATTCCGGTATCACTAACTATTGGTTTGCACTGAACAACCACCGGAATATAATGTAAAGCAGGACTGTTGTAACCGATAAGCACTGTAACTGCTCTCCAAAAAAAATGGAAAATGTAAAAGGGAAAACGACAGATGTAGCCTGCGACTTGCCCATCATCCATTTCCATTATGCTCCATCTTCCGTAAAACAAAAAATCCTAAGTCTTAAACGGGAAACCCGACTCAAGACTTAGGACTAAAGACTCTCGACTTTAAATATTACTTACCCGCTGCCTTAGCATGATCTGCTAAGAAAGTAGCCAAACCGCTATCGGTTAAAGGGTGTTTCAATAAACCAACAATTGCAGCCAAAGGAGCAGTGATTACATCAGCACCCAATTTAGCACAGTTTACAATGTGCAACGGTCCGCGGATTGAAGCAGCTAAAATCTGTGTTTCGTAACCGTAGTTATCAAAAATAGTTCTGATATCTTCGATCAATACCAAACCATCGCTCGAAATATCATCCAAACGACCTAAAAACGGAGAAACATAAGTAGCTCCGGCTTTTGCAGCCAATAAAGCCTGACCGGCAGAGAAAATTAAAGTACAGTTGGTTTTGATTCCTTTTGATGAAAAATATTTAATGGCTTTAACACCATCTTTAATCATCGGAACTTTAACCACAATTTTAGGGTTTAAAGCAGCTAAAGCTTCACCTTCCTTAACAATCTCGTCGAAAGTGGTCGAAATTACTTCTGCACTTACGTTATCATCAACGATATCGCAGATTGCTTTATAGTGGTTAATTACATTTTCATCGCCGGTAATACCTTCTTTAGCCATTAAGCTAGGGTTGGTGGTTACACCATCTAAAATGCCAAGATCTTGCGCCTCTTTGATTTGATCAAGATTTGCTGTGTCAATAAAAAATTTCATGCTTATAAATTCTTAAAATGATTATTAGGTTCTGTTGCTAGAACCCCTGAAGAATTTAATATCCCCCCTTCAGGGGGTTAGGGGGTAAAAAAAAAGGGCAAGCACCTTCTATCGCACCGCTACAACCTTCTACCCTTGCTATGTTCCCATCCTGGGGGAGTTCAAAGGGAGCTGGTCGTAAAAGACTTGCCCGGCCACAAAGGTAGAAAAAGAAGTTGTTTCACAAAACCCAATTTTCTATTTTTTTTGTCATTTAAGCTATGTTGCTGATTAGTAAATTAATAAATTTAAAATGTGTATTTTTAGGAAGGCAAAAACAGGAGTAAATAATCAAAATGCTTAATTATATTTATTAATAAATTAAAAATTTAAATATAAATCACAAATTAAAACGTTTTAGGCTCAATTTTATTAAAAAAAGCCAAATTATTATAGGATATTACCATTATGGATTTCATAAATAATAAGCTAAAAAATTATAAATACTTTAATTTAATTGCTTTATATTACATAAGAACTAAAATTTTTCTAAAAAATATATCAACTCTGTAATTTAAGAATTCTTTTTCGTATCTTAGTGTTTCCTATACACTAACAACTAACGAGCAAAGAATGGAACCAAACAGTGGATTGTACGATGCGCAATTTGAACACGATGCCTGCGGTATTGGGTTCGTTGCGCATGTGAAAGGGCGAAAATCGCATCAAATCATCTCTGATGCACTTACTATTTTAGAGAACCTGGATCATAGAGGGGCAAGTGGCGCAGAACCAAATACCGGCGATGGTGCAGGTATTATGATTCAGATTCCACATGAATTTTTTTACGACGAATGTTTAAAAGCTGGCTTTAGCCTACCAGAAACCAATAATTATGGTGTTGGTATGTTATTTATGCCAAAGGATATCAGATCCAGGGAAGAGTGCAGAGAATTGATTTACCGTGCCGCCGAAAAACTAGGCCTTGAGATTTTAGGCTTCAGAAAGGTTGATGTTGATACAACCGATATTGGCAGCATGGCCCTTTCGGTTGAACCTGAAATTGAGCAGGTATTTATTGCACGCCCTTATGCGGTGGCACCTGGTGCTGATTTCGAACGTAAACTCTACATTTTCAAAAACTACCTGATTAAACTGATCGTGAATACCGTTCACGGTGGCAAAGATTTTTATATCGTTTCGCTTTCTGCGCAAACCATTATATATAAAGGTCAGCTTACTTCATTGCAGGTACGTACATATTTTAACGATCTTACCGATAAACGCGTAGTTTCTGCGCTGGGTTTGGTACACTCACGTTTCGCAACCAATACTTTCCCGTCGTGGAGATTGGCCCAGCCGTTCCGCTTTATTGCACACAATGGCGAGATCAATACTTTGCAGGGAAATTTAAACTGGTTCAGGGCAGGTGTTAAATCTTTTGCTTCGGCATATTTTACACCGGAAGAACTGGATATGTTATTGCCGGTAATCGACGAAACCAACTCTGATTCGGGCTGTTTGGATAACGTAATCGAATTGTTGCTTCATGCAGGCAGAACACTTCCTCACGTATTGATGATGCTGGTTCCGGAGGCATGGGACGGCAACGAGGATATGGATCCTGTTAAAAAGGCATTCTACGAATTCCACGCTACTTTAATGGAGCCATGGGATGGACCTGCTGCCATTGCTTTTACCGATGGTAAATTAATTGGTGCAACTTTAGACCGTAACGGATTACGTCCTTCGCGTTATACCATTACTTCTGATGACCGCGTAATTATGGGCTCTGAAGCTGGTGCATTGGCTATTGATCAGAGTACGGTGATCGAAAAAGGCCGTTTAACCCCTGGCAAAATGTTCGTAGTGGATATGGAGCAGGGCAGAATCATCAGCGACAACGAAATTAAACAACAGGTTTGTGGCAAAAGTCCTTACGCCGACTGGATCAACCAATACCAGATCCGTTTGGAAGAATTGCCTGATCCACGCGTAATGTTCACCGGCCTGTCAGAAGAATCTATTTTTAAATATCAGCAGGTTTTTGGTTACAGCAGAGAAGATATAGATCTTTTACTTAAACCAATGGCCATCGAAGCCAAAGAGCCAATCGGTTCAATGGGTACTGATACCCCTCTAGCTATATTATCAAAACGTCCTCAACACTTATCTTCTTATTTTAAACAGTTATTTGCACAGGTAACCAACCCACCAATTGACCCCATCCGCGAGAAAGTGGTGATGAGTTTGGCCAGTTTTATGGGCAGCATGGGTAACCTGCTGGATGAAACACCAAAACAGGCGCACTGCGTAGCTATTAAACACCCGATTTTAACAAATCAGGAACTTGAAAAATTAAGAAGTATCGATACCGGTGTTTTCCAGGCTAAAACTTTACAGACTTATTTCAGGGCCGATGGTAAACCTGGCGCTATGGCAAAAGCTTTAGACCGTTTGTGCCGTTATGCCGTTGATGCCGTTGAAGATGGTTTCCAGGTAATTGTATTAACCGACAGGGCAATCGATTCAGAGCACGCTGCAATGCCATCCTTATTAGCTGTTTCTGCAGTACACCATCACTTAATCCGCAAAGGTTACCGTGGTGCAGTAGGTATTGTAATCGAAGCTGGAGATATCTGGGAAGTGCATCACTTTGCCACTTTATTGGGCTTCGGTGTTACTGCGATCAATCCTTATTTAGCTTTAGAAACCATTAATGGTTTCCAGCAAGAATCTGGTTTATCAGCAGAGCAGTTAACCAAAAACTACATTTATGCGGTAAATAGCGGATTGCTTAAAATCTTCTCTAAAATGGGAATCTCAACCCTGCAATCGTACCAGGGTGCGCAGATCTTCGAGATTTTAGGTCTGGATAAAAAAGTGGTGAATACTTATTTCACAGGTGCGGTTTCGCGCATCGGTGGTTTAGGTTTAGATGAAATTGCAAAAGAAACCTTAATTAAACACCACCGCAGTTTTGGTCCGTTAACGCAGACCGAAAACTTATTGCCTGCTGGTGGAACTTATAAATTCCGTCGTAAAGGTGAAGCGCATTTGTTTAATCCGCAAACCATTCACTTATTGCAGAATGCTACGCGTAAAAATGATTACAACATATTTAAACAATACTCTAAACTGGTAAATGAGCAAACGCAACAGGCTTATACCATCCGTGGATTGTTCGAATTTAACTATAGCCGTCCGTCTGTTCCTTTAAATGAGGTAGAATCTACCGAGGCAATCTTAAAAAGATTTGCAACAGGGGCAATGTCGTTTGGTTCCATTTCGCATGAGGCACACTCAACCCTGGCTATTGCCATGAACCGCATCGGCGGAAAAAGCAATACCGGAGAGGGTGGTGAAGACGAAATGCGTTATACTAAATTGCCAAATGGCGACAGCATGCGTTCGGCCATTAAACAAGTGGCTTCTGCACGTTTTGGTGTAACCAGCTATTATTTAACCAATGCCGACGAGTTACAGATTAAAATGGCTCAGGGTGCTAAACCTGGAGAGGGTGGACAGTTACCCGGACACAAAGTGGATGACTGGATTGCAAAAGTTCGTCACTCTACACCAGGTGTGGGTTTAATTTCTCCGCCACCTCACCACGATATTTATTCGATTGAAGATTTGGCTCAGCTGATTTTCGATTTAAAAAATGCCAACCGTGAAGCAAGAATCAATGTAAAACTGGTTTCGAAAGCAGGAGTTGGTACCATTGCAGCGGGTGTAGCTAAAGCACATGCTGATGTAATTTTAGTATCGGGTTTTGATGGTGGTACCGGAGCATCTCCGCTAACGTCTATTCAGCACGCAGGTTTACCTTGGGAGCTTGGATTGGCAGAAGCGCATCAGACTTTGGTGAAAAACAAATTACGTAACCGTATCGTGTTACAAACAGATGGTCAGCTTAAAACAGGTAGAGATATCGCTATCGCTGCTTTATTAGGTGCCGAAGAATGGGGTGTGGCTACTGCAGCCTTAGTAACTTCGGGCTGTATCATGATGCGTAAATGCCACCTAAATACTTGCCCGGTTGGTGTGGCTACGCAAGATCCGGAATTAAGAAAATTATTCACCGGTGATGCTGATCACGTCGTAAATTTATTTTATTTCCTTGCTGAAGAATTGCGTGAGATTATGGCTGAATTAGGTTTCAGGACTATCCACGAAATGATCGGCCAGGCTGATATTTTAAAAGTACGCGAATTGCCTGCTGAAGACTGGAAATTAAAACACCTTGATTTATCGGCTATTTTATACAAAGCTGAAGACAATGGCTTGCCGCTGTTCAATACCGAAGGTCAGGATCATGGTTTAGATCATGTGTTAGATCATAAATTAATTGCCGCTGCACAACCAGCTATTGACAATAACGAGCCTGTTTTCGCAAGTTTCGAGGTTAAAAATACTGACCGTGCATTAGGTACCATGTTATCAAACGAGATTTCGAAAGTACATTTGGGTGCAGGCTTACCTCCGGATACCATCAACTTTAAGTTTGTGGGTTCAGCCGGACAAAGTTTCGGAGCTTTCAACACCCGCGGGGTAACTTTATCGTTAGAAGGTGAAGCGAATGATTACGTAGGTAAAGGATTATCAGGAGCAAGATTGGCCATTTATCCTTTCTCAAATTCAACTTTTATACCGGAGCAAAATATCATTATCGGTAATGTGGCCCTTTATGGCGCAACTTCTGGTGAATTATTTGCCCGTGGTAAAGCCGGTGAGCGTTTCGCGGTACGTAATTCCGGAGCAACTGCGGTTGTAGAAGGAGTGGGCGACCACGGTTGCGAGTACATGACAGGTGGTGAAGTGCTGATCCTTGGAGATACCGGAAGCAATTTTGCTGCCGGGATGAGTGGTGGTGTGGCCTGGATCTATGATGCAAACGGAACTTTTGCACGCAAATGCAATAAAGAAATGGTTGATTTAGATCCATTACAAGCTGAAGATGAAGAACGTATTTTAGCACTACTTAAAACACATATCCGCTTAACAGATAGCAGGGTTGCAGAATTTATCTTAAGTGATTGGAAAACACAGTCCGCTCATTTTGTAAAAGTATTCCCTAAAGAATACAAAGCGGTTTTAAGCAAACGTAATCAACAAGTAAAAACACACTAGGCCATGGGAAAAGTAACAGGATTTCAGGAATACGATAGAGTTGCGCCCACAAGAGAAGAGGCTGCAACACGTGTAAAACACTATGGGGAATTTTTAAATGAATTGCCCGCTCAAGAATTAAATAATCAAGCTGCCCGTTGTATGGATTGCGGCGTTCCTTTCTGCCAGTCAGGTTGTCCGCTGGGCAATGTGATCCCGGAATTTAACGATGCCGTGTACCAGGGAAAATGGGAATTAGCTGCAAATATTTTATTAAGCACCAATAACTTCCCCGAATTTACCGGCAGGATTTGCCCGGCACCATGCGAATCTGCATGTGTATTGGGTATCAATCGTCCACCGGTTTCTATCGAGGAAATTGAAAAACACATCATCGAAATCGCTTTCGAAAAAGGTTTTATTAAAGCTAAAGCTCCACTAATCAGAACCGGTAAAAAAGTTGCTGTAATTGGTTCAGGTCCTGCAGGTTTAGCTGCTGCTGCACAGTTAAATAAAGTAGGACATGAAGTTACCGTTTTCGAACGTGATGATGCGCCCGGAGGTTTATTAAGATATGGCATTCCTGATTTTAAACTGCAAAAAAATGTAGTGGATCGCCGTATCGATTTAATGAAAGAAGAAGGCATTATTTTCAGATGCAACGCCAACGTAGGCGAAAATGTTGAAATCGGTACTTTATTAAGAGATTTCAATGCCGTGGTTTTAGCCGGTGGTTCTACCATCCCACGCGATTTACCAATCCCTGGCCGTTCTGCCAAAGGTGTTCACTTTGCTATGGATTTCTTAAAGCAACAGAATAAACGTGTTGCCAACAGGGCCGTTGAAGTGGAAGATATTATGGCTACAGGTAAAAATGTAATCGTAATCGGTGGTGGTGATACAGGATCTGATTGTATCGGTACTTCAAACCGTCATGGCGCTAAATCGGTTACGCAGTTCGAAATTATGCCAATGCCGCCACAGGCACGCAACGAACACATGCCATGGCCAAATTATCCGATGTTGCTAAAAAATACTTCATCGCATGAGGAAGGTGCACAAAGGGCATGGTCGGTAAATACCAAAAACTTTATTGCCGATGAAAATGGAAACCTTAAAGCTTTAAAGGTAGTAGATGTTGAATGGGAAATCGATGCAAATGGTCGTCCGGTTACTTTTAAAGAAGTTGCGGGTACCGAAAGAGATCTTCCTTGCGAACTGGTACTTTTAGCAATGGGTTTCTTACATCCGCAAAAAGAAGGATTAATTGAAAAACTAGGGGTAGAGCTGGATAACCGCGGAAATGTTAAAGCTTCGGAACATACTTACCAAACCAATATTGCAAAGATTTTTGCTGCAGGTGATGTTCGCCGCGGACAATCGTTAGTGGTTTGGGCCATCTCCGAAGGCAGGGAAGCTGCACGCAAAGTAGATGAATACCTGATGGGTACCACTAAACTGGCATCAAAAGATGCAGTTGCTTACGCTTAAATAAGTTACAGTTCTATATTTTTAGGGTCGTGGTGCAAGCCACGACCTTTTTTGGTTTATAATTAATCCGTCATTCCCAATCTGATTGGGAATTGTAATGCCTGATAGGTTTAGAAATCCCGCCTGCACTGGATAAAAGTAATCATAGATCTTTCTATAAAATTCATTATTTAAGCTCCAGACATGCCGGAGCCTAAAAATATTTCCTTCATACATTAAGGAGTGCTACAATTGCTGCCGATCAAAGGCGTATATGTACTATTCAATTGTGTGGTATGAAATTTAAAATAACACCCGCTGTTATAATATACACCCTCCATGTAGCCATTATTATAATTATTAGCATGTTCAAGATCTATCGCCAGTATTTTGCTTTGATACAACAGCGTAATTTGGTTATTAAGAATGGTGTGCCCAATATACGTACGATCTGCCCCAAACTTAGCAAGTATGGCATCTACTTCGGCTTGCGTAAGGGTTTGCTGAGCCATTCCTCTATACCAATAAAGACCAACAGAACTACTGGTAGCCGTCTTACAATTTTGAGTAGTACAGGTTTTGTTAATCACATTGCCTACATACACATTAAGATCGGTTACGGTTTTTGGCAATGCAGCCACATCAGGACTGATACCGGCATGTAAGAATAAAGTATTGCCTGATTTTTCTAAGATATTCTTGCTTCTTAGCCACTTACCTAACTCGCTATCAGCATCGTATAGTGCAGAATAGGGCTCACCTATGGTTTGGGCATTGGCCGTATATTTTGCGTTCACATAGCGATAATCTCCTATCAGATTCATAATATCATGATTTCCCAATATAAAATGCACTTTACCACCCACATTTGCTGCTTCCTGTTCCAGTTTATAGATCAGCCACAAACATTGTGTTACATATTTTCCTCTGTCAAAAACATCTCCCATAATGAAGAGGTGGCCTGTACCATAACTCCACTTGTAGTTGTTATCTATAATATTTGCTTTTTTGAGTAGCAGAATAAACGCATCTATACTACCTTCAATATCGGAGGTTGCGAAATATTTGGTTGGTAATGTGGCCGATTCTGATGGCTCACGATTGAGTAACTGCGGCTTCAGATTTACTGCAAAAGAGCCACCTCCCGGCAGTTCTACATTAAGATTTACCTGATCGCGACTAGCATATGTTTGGCTCACATAACCGTTTTGCTTAGTAATCGATTTTACGATATACTGGTTGTTCCTGAAAAACACATATGGTCCATCAGGATCTGATTCTACAGCGTTCCTGATCGAGAGATCAAAAGACACATCACTGCTACTGCTATTCTGGTTATGTACTTCAACGGCTATAACATTATCTCCGGTACTGAAATGTGATTTTGCTATCTTATAAGTAAAAAAGTTATTTTCCTGAGCGGTAGGTATAAAAGTACTTGTTCCGGTGGTGTAGGTAATGGTTCCGGTTTGAGGCATTAGCGGTGTGCGCAGTACTTCAGTTCCATTAATATATACTACAGCTCCATCGTCATGTATCATAGAGAGGATTACCGAATCAGGAAGTGCATTTACATCAGTTATATTAACATGCTTCCTAAAGTAATAAGTCACAAATCCCGATTGTAGAACTGTAGCTTCATCGCCGTCGCCAAAGCCAAATTGGCCTGATCCCGTTTTCCAGCCTGAATCGTTAAAGCCGGCAGAACGCCAGGCTGAGCCTTGATCAGATCCATTATCAAGGTATTTCCAGCTGGATTTTTCATCCACTACTGATTGTGGCGAAGTTACACCCTGAACTACAGATTCTTGTTTTAGTTCATCGTTTAAACCTGGATTTAGACTCATTTTTTGGCAACTCATTGTCGCAGCTACCGCAACAAAGCAACAGGCAAGTAGAAATTGTTTTTTCATTTTTTGTTTTTCATAGGTTAGAAATAGGTACCAGCCATCTGATTAAAAGGCCTTTCTTCACTAATTTAGAGATTAGCGAATGACTATCATCTCCTTATGACAATTTGCCACTTAATTAATCAATTTTGTATGATTATCGGTTAATTTTTGACTAGGCCGCTTTAGACGAGCTGTGCCATTTTGATAAAATTGGGCTATAAAAAGATTCTTAGCCTTTGCTCGATTTTCATATCTATTTCAGCTACGGAAACATAGAAAACACAGAGCGTTGAAGTTAAAATGTAACTCAGTCTGTTATCTTCCCCATGTGCCATCCTTTCGACCGTAGCGGAGCAATCTAAGACCTAATCATCATTATTTTTGCCACGGAAGCACCGAAAATATGGAAAAGTTATGTGCTGTTGAGAGTATGATGATAGACTTTATAAAACGGTCGTCATCTCAACTGAAACGTCCCGAATATTCGGAAGAGAGATCTACCTCGGGATAGATTTAGCTTCGCTGTGCACTTACGTGGTTCTCGACTTCGTTGCACCACGCTCGAAATGACGATCATTTGGATAGCCCTACAGAATAAAACTATAGCTTAATCTTTACCGATAATTTATAAATATCATAAGCCACTTTCTGGATCAGGTCAAATTGTTCTGGTATTAAATCTTCACCTTTTTTTATCGCTAAACTGGTATCATTTAACCTGATTAACGGCACATTATCAATTGTACTGGTACCTTGCTCTAAGTTTTCGATAGCCGTATCCAGCAAATAGTTGGTATTATTCGCAATCGGTTTTAAAGCCTCGAAACTTTCAAAAATAAATTCATGCTCCTTATTATACAGCGAAAGCGTGGCCACATACGAAGATAATAAATGACTTAATGCCGTAAATTGGTGTACTTCTTTAATAAATAACTGTTTGCTTTTCGGTTCTGAGAACATTCGCTGAAATAAGGAAGCCAAATTTGCAGTACTTACATAAACTTCTTTCCGTGCGAGTTTATATTCCGTTCTGTTATAGTTTTTTTCGAAATACAGTTTAACTACCTGGGCATAATAGGCCTTATTGGCTTTCAGAATATTAAGCATGGCTTCTTTTAGTTTCTCATGCTCCCAGGTCGGGAATAAAGAATAACTGGCCAGTAAGGCAATACCTGAGCCAATAAAAGTATCATAAATCCTTTCACGCGCCAATGCTATTGATCCCATACCTAAGAAATCAAAAAGGATCAGGATATAGGGTGTCATAAAAAGTACGCTGACTACATAATTTTTCCTTTGGAAACTATAGCAACCGATCATACAGATCAGCAGGATTACGAACAGCGTATTTTTATCATCAATGTAAGTTACCACGCCCATTCCTATAAATGCGCCAACGGTAGTTCCTATTAAACGCTGGTAATTGCGTTCTTTGGTCAAACTAAAGCCTGGTTTCGATATCACCAGAATGGTTAGCAGGATCCAGTAACTGTGCGAGAAATTGAGGAGCTGAGAAACCACAAAGCCTAAAAGCATTACCACTGTTACACGCAGCGAGTGCCTGAAAGTAGACGAACTGTACGTTAAATTCTCGGTAAAAAGTTTAAAATCAAATTTCTGCCGGGTTATAAATTTTTCTGTATCTACCTCAGCCTGACGGATATCCTTACTGTTCCTGATTTTGAAATAACTGAAAATCGTTTTCACCCTCGCCAGTATATTTTCAATATTAACTTCAATATTTTTTAAAGCGATAATGCCCAGGGTATTGTATTCCTGATTTTGATTGTTTTTCTCCAGGTCATTGATCTTAACTTTTAAACGTTCAATTTCAATCAGTAAACGTTTCGAAATTACCGGCGTTCTGCCACTTTTTAAGCCAAAAGCAATATCATCCAGCGCATAAGAAATCCGTTTAATCGCCATTTCATAATCCGATAATATCCCAGCTTTATCAAACTGATCGTGAAGCTGCTGGTAATTGTAATAGGTAGACATTACCTGCTCAAACAGGTCGACCATATCTACAAACACCAGTAAAAGAAAACGACCTTCAGGAGTAGAATCCCGAACAATTTCGCGTGTTCTGAAAAGCAGTTCCCTTACGGCATCCTGTTTTTCATGAACAGAAACCTGAAGCTGTAATAAATCTGAATAGGTTTTATCGTAATTATTGTTCTGGTGATAAAATTTGGCTTTCTCTCTTAAAAATTCTGCCACTTCCAAAATAGAATCACTTAACGATTGCTGAACCAGGCGGAAGGGGCGCAGGCGGTAAACAAAATAGCTCAACCCCGTGTACCAAAGGCTTCCTGCAAGCACCATAACGGCATGTAGCAATACTTCCTGCCATGGCCTGATGTCATCGATGCTCAGCACCATAATCAGCAAAACAGCCGTACCCACCGATGCTGCCCTGATGCCGTAAATGTAGAACATTGAAAATACAAAACTCGATATAGCAAGCAGAAAACCGATAAAATAATGGCTTCTATTGGTTAAACCTGTCAGGATAGAAAAAGTAAAGATTAACGCAGTGGTAACCAGCATGGCATTTCTCCGGTGTACCATTGGCCCAGGGCTATCTACCACACTTACACATAAGGCGCCGAGTGATAAGGTCATCCCGTACTTTAGCATACCAAACTGGGCAAGGATTAAAGAGGGGAGCAGCACACCAATAGTAATACGGAGACCGTCGGCAAAATACGTACTCAGTAAAAAGTCTTGTATGTTTCTAATGGGTTGCCTGATCTGCATGTTACAAAAATAACATAATAGCGAAGTTTTTTGTTGTGATTAAAATTAAGTTTTTTGCTTTTTTTAAACTTTTAAGCAGAATTTCGTTAAATAACTGGTTAACAAAATAATAGCAAATGTTTATAAGTGGAAGCGGCTAAAATGTTAACAACATTATTAAAAGCGCGAATTAGAGATAAAAACGATTGTTTAGTTGAATTAATCTGTTGATAAACAGCTATTTTAGGTTGATAACTATGTTTATAAAAACGTATATTTTTCTCTTGACAAATGAGTGTTTTCGTGCTAAATTAGGTCATATCAAATACGAAGTACTTTGAATTCTGACAAACAATCCAAAAGAGATAAAGAGCCGAAAGGGGAATTATTTCGGATAGTTTACAGGGAAAACGATAATTTCATAAAGGGTTAAACCGAGTAAGAATATACACTACCACCGCAAGGTTGGAAGATAAGAAAATCGAACAGGCCCAAACAGAGCTTATGGAAAACTCAGAAGTTTACGGACGGAAGAGTTGGAAATAAATTTTCACGGATCGCAAAAGTTGCAAAACCTAACGAAAACGGAAAAATCAAAGTAACAAGAATTAGATGCTTTAAAATACAATTACGGTTGTTTTTAAAGTTAAAACGGGGAACTTAATCGAAAGAAGAAAGTCCCCGTTTTTATTTTGACCAAATTTTTCACCTCCCTTGAAATATATAAAAAATGTATATTTGTATATAAATACATTTATCATGGAAAGCTTTGTAATACACATACCTACTAAAAAAGCCGGATTAGTTAAAGAGCTTTTAAAGGAACTGGGGGTTACTTTTGATAAAGTTGACACAGATTTAGGGAATTGTGATAAAAATCATGTCCCAAATGCGGAAACCATTAAGGCAATGAACGAAGTTAAAGAGGGTAAGGGAGTCAAATTTGCTAGTGCCGACGATTTATTTGCCAGTATTAAGTAATGTATCAGATTGTTGCTTCCAACAAATTTCTTAAAGATTTAAAATTGCTTAAGAAGCGCTCATTAAAAGATTTTGCATTGCTGCAAGATATAGTAACCATATTGGCTGAAAGGCCACTTAGGTTTAAGCAAAAAACATTATCCTCACAAATTAACGGGAAATTTCAGCGGTTACTGGGAATGTCACGTAAAGCCGGATTTACTGTTGATCTGGGATGAAAATGAAACAATAAAGTTAATAGAGTTAATCCGCACAGGTACGCACTCAGATTTATTTTAAACATTCAGGCCAAAAAAGAATAGTTAATTCTTCCTAAAATATTAAATTTACCAAATGGCCAAAAAAGGTAAATCAATCTCCAATCCGTCAAAAAAGATCTTCGTTTTAGATACCTCGGTTATTTTATACGATCATGATGCCGTAAATAACTTCCAAGAACACGATGTGGCCATCCCAATTCAGGTTTTAGAAGAATTAGACAATTTTAAAAGTGGTAACGATACACGTAATTTTGAAGCCAGGAGTTTTATCCGCCTGATTGATGAAACCTCTAAACAAAAACTCATCAGCGACTGGATTTCGTTAAGAAGTCCTGATTCAGGTAAATTTAAGGTTGTTCTAAACGAAAAACCATTAGTTGTGGATGCCGAAGAAGTGTACGGAAAAGGCAAAACCGATCACAAAATTTTAAATGCTGCTTTAAGCCTCAAAGAAGAACATCCAGACAAAAAAGTAGTGCTGGTTTCAAAAGATATTTGCCTGAGATTAAAGGCAAAAGCCCTCGATTTGAATGCTGAAGATTACGAAACCGGTAAAATTAAAAATGTAGATGAGCTTTATGCCGGCAAAACAGAATTGATTGATTTCCCAAGTGAAATTATTGAGGAAGTAAAGAAAAATACTTTTGTAGACGCAAGCGACTTAGGATTACCACCCAAAAATGCCAATCATTTTTATATCCTTAAAAACAAAAGAAAAACAGCCAACGTATTTTACAATAACAGCCTAAAAACCATTTCTGCTGTATCTACTGATGCGATTTTTAAAATCAAACCAAAAAACATCGAACAGGCTTTTGCCATTCATGCGCTTTTGGATCCCGAAATTAAACTGGTAAGCATACAGGGCAATGCCGGAACAGGAAAAACCTTGCTGGCGCTGGCCAGTGCTTTGGAGCAGCGCAAAAATTTCAGACAGATTTATGTTACCCGTCCAATTGTTTCGCTGAGTAATAAAGATATTGGTTTCCTTCCGGGAGATGCAAAATCAAAAACAGATCCGTTTATGGCGCCGATATGGGATAACCTGCGCTTCATTAAAGAACAATTTATTGGTGATGATAAAATGTCGGAAAAAATTGACGAGCTGATTAATACCGAAAAAATAGCCATTGCGCCTTTGGCTTTTATCCGTGGCAGAACCCTCACCAAGATTTTCTTTATCATTGATGAAGCACAAAATCTTACCCCGCACGAAGTTAAAACCATCATTTCGAGGGCAGGAGAGCATACTAAAATTGTTTTTACGGGAGATATTTACCAGATTGATACACCATATCTCGACTCGGAAAGCAATGGATTGTCTTATTTAATCGAAAACGCTAAAAATCACCCTTTGTATGCGCACATTACCTTGCAAAAAGGGGAGCGGAGCGAATTGGCAAATTTGGCGAATGAGTTGTTATAGCGAATGATCCAACAATATCCTCATTCCGACCGTAGTGGAGAAATCTTTTAAATTTGATTTTTGTAGCTTACTCAAAAGATACCCACAGATGGAAAAATCCTCGTTTATCAGTGTAGATTGTGGTTAAAAGCCCTTAACTCAATGATATTTCTTTAAACTTCTCAAACAGATAAACAACCCAATCAAGGTTAACACGGCGCTCAGTATAAAAGGCGCCCCTGGAAAATAAACGGGTGCTTTACCCTCTATAAAATAGGCGAAAATATGTGTCATAACCCAGGGTGCAAATATCGCAGCTAAGCTTTGTAAGCCTGTTAAAACGCCTTGCATTTCGCCCTGTGCATTTGCAGGAATCTGATTGGAAATTAAACCCTGCATTGCTGGTCCGCCGATTCCGGCCAAACCGTAAGGCACCATAAAAGCAAACATCATCCAGCCTTTACTGGCAAATGCAAAAGCCACAAAACCAATTACATATAAAATCAAACCAAAATAAACCGCTTTCTTTTCGCCAATTTTGGGTAAGATCACCCTGATTAAACCACCTTGCACAATTCCAATTACTAAACCAACAAATCCTAACGAATAACCCACCCAGGAAGCATCCCAGTTGAATTTTTCCATCGTATAAAACGTCCAGTTAGACTGAACGGAATGACTGGCAAAATACAACAAGAATAAAGTAATCATTAAACCCAACAGTGCCGGATATTTACCAATACTAACCAAAGAGCCAATAGGATTCGCCCTTTTCCATTCAAAAGCCCTGCGTTTTTCAACCGGTAAAGATTCTGGTAAGATAAAATAACCATAAAGCCAGTTGATTAAAGATAAACCTGCAGCAATCATAAAAGGAACCCGGGTACCGAAATGGCTAAATGCACCACCTAAAACCGGTCCTAGAATAAAACCTACACCAAAAGCAGCACCCACGAGACCGAAATTCTGTGCTCTTTTTTCAGGCGGAGATACATCTGCGATATAAGCCTGCGCCGTGGTAAAACTAGCTCCGGTAATGCCCGCAATAATTCTTCCTACAAATAACCAAACAATTGAAGGGGCAAAAGCCAGGAAAATATAATCGATACCCAAGCCAAACAACGAACTCAATAATACAGGCCTTCTGCCGTATCGATCGCTTAAAGCCCCGATAATCGGAGAAAATATAAACTGAACGGATGCATAGGCCAAAGTAAGCCAGCCGCCATATTCTGCCGCCAAACCAAAGCCTCCACCGGTAAAATCCTGTATAAGTTTTGGTAAAACCGGAATAATGATCCCAAAGCCTGTAAAATCGATCAGCAGGGTGACCATAATAAAACTCATTGCAGATTTTTTCTCGTTTGCCATTATATTAGAGGTTGAAAAACAAAAGTATCAGAATTACTTAAGTTCTACAAACCTTTAAAAACCTGATCGGTGTAAACGAAATATTTAATAAAGAGCCCTTGTTTATAAACCTGATATAGCGAAAAGCCCGCATCCCGATTTTCCATCGGGGAGGACTTGCAGCGGTAGCAGGGCTGCTGCCCGCCATTAATACTGAACCCTACATTTCCAAAAAAAACATAAAACTCAATTAATCTGCACAATTACGGAACGCGTTAAACTGGCCTTCAGTAAATTAAAATTCCATCGGGCATAAAAAACCTATAACAAAGGTCAAAACTTTTCCACAATGCCTTAATTCGGCATAATTTTGTTAAATTCGCATGGTTATAGTAATACCCTTTTTTAATATCGTTTTAAGTAGCGAGAATAATAATTTATGGCAGAAGATTTAGAAAATCAGCAGAACGACAAAATCATTCAAATTAACATAGAAGAGCAGATGAAATCGGCCTACATTGATTATTCAATGTCGGTAATCGTATCAAGGGCATTGCCCGATGTACGCGATGGATTGAAACCAGTACACCGCCGTGTGCTCTACGGCATGTTGGGTTTAGGTGTAACCAGCGGAAAACCTTATAAAAAATCAGCCCGTATTGTAGGCGAGGTTTTAGGTAAGTATCACCCACACGGTGATGCATCCGTATATTTTACCATGGTTCGTATGGCTCAGGACTGGAGTTTGCGTTACCCGATGGTAGATGGACAGGGAAACTTTGGCCACATTGATGGTGATTCGCCGGCTGCAATGCGTTATACCGAGGCACGTTTTAGCAAACTTGCCGAAGAAATGGTTGCAGATATTAATAAAGATACGGTTGATTTTCAGTTAAACTTTGATGATACTGAGCAGGAGCCAACAGTTTTACCTGCAAAAATACCTAATTTATTAGTTAACGGTTCTTCGGGTATTGCCGTGGGGATGGCCACTAACATGGCGCCACATAACTTAACTGAAGCGATTGACGGGGTTATAAATTATATTGACAACCGGGATATTACCATAGAGGAATTAATGAAGTTTGTAAAAGCTCCCGATTTCCCTACAGGTGGTATTATTTATGGTTATACAGGTGTAAAAGAAGCATTTGAAACCGGTCGCGGACGTATTGTAATGCGTGCAAAAGCCGAAATCGAAAACATTAAAGACCGCGAGGTAATTATCGTTACCGAAATTCCGTACCAGGTAAATAAGGCACAAATGATTGAGCGTACTGCTGAATTGGTTGGCGAGAAAAAACTGGAAGGTATTTCGAACATCAAAGATGAATCGAACAAAGATGGTATCCGCATCGTGTACGAAATTAAACGTGATGCAAATGCCTCTATCGTTTTAAACAACCTTTATAAATATACAGCGCTACAAACCTCGTTCAGTGTAAACAACATTGCATTGGTAAAAGGACGTCCGCAGATGTTGAATCTTAAAGATTTGATTGTGCATTTTGTAGATCACCGCCATGATGTAATTGTTCGCCGTACCAAATATGAATTAGCCGAGGCTGAAAAACGTGCACACATTTTAGAAGGTTATTTAATTGCTTTAGATCACTTAGATGAAGTAATTAAATTGATCCGTGCATCCGAAACGCCAGAAGAAGCCCGTTTAGGCTTAATGGAAAAATTCGGTCTGAGTGATCTTCAGGCACGTGCCATCCTGGATATGACTTTACGTCGTTTAACAGGACTAGAGCGTGATAAGATTAAAGAAGAATATGCTGAATTAATGAAAACCATCGAATACTTGAAATCTATTTTAGCGGATGAAGGTTTGCGGATGAAAATCATTAAAGATGAGCTGGAAGAAGTGAAACAGAAATTTGGCGATGAGCGCAGAACTACCATCGTTCACTCGGCCGAAGATATGAGCATGGAAGATTTCATCGACGATGAAGAAGTTGTGATCACCATTTCTCATGAAGGTTATGTAAAACGTACGCCTGCAAGCGAATTTAAAGCGCAGGGAAGGGGTGGTAAAGGATCTAAAGGCAGTACCTCAAGAAATGAAGATTTTATTGAGCACATGCTCGTAGCCACCAACCATAACTACATGTTGTTCTTTACCGAAGCAGGAAGGTGTTTCTGGCTCAGGGTGTACGAAATTCCGGAAGGTTCGCGAACCAGTAAGGGAAGAGCGATCCAGAACATCATCAATATTCCGAAAGAAGAAAAAATTAAAGCTTATATTAAGGTTAAGAACCTTAAAGATCAGGAATATTTAGAGAACAATTTCATCATTATGTGTACTAAAAAAGGTACCATTAAGAAAACTTCTCTTGAGGCATATTCTCGTCCGCGTGTAAATGGTATCAATGCCATTAACATTAACGAAGGCGATATTTTATTAGAAGCTTGTTTAACCAATGGCGAAAGCGAAATTGTAATGGCCTTACGTTCAGGCAGAGCGATTCGTTTTAACGAAAAAACCGTTCGTCCAATGGGTAGAACAGCTACCGGTGTACGTGGTGTAAGGCTTGCGCACGATCAGGATGAAGTTGTTGGCATGATTGCTGTTAACAATCCTGAAGTTACCGTGTTGGTGGTATCAGAAAAAGGTTATGGAAAACGTACCGATATTGAAGATTACCGTGTAACCAACCGTGGTGGTAAAGGGGTAAAAACCATTAATGTTACGGAAAAAACCGGACAACTGGTATCGATTAAAGATGTTACTGATAGTGAAGATCTGATGATTATTAATCGTTCAGGTATTGTAATCAGAATTCCGGTTTCAGCTTTAAGGGTAATGGGACGTGCCACTCAGGGGGTTCGTTTAATATCGTTAAAAGGTGATGACGAAATTGCATCGGTTACCAAAATTGACCACGAAGAGGACGAAGAAGAAACAGTAGATTTAACAGATGTTGTAGTTACAGACGGTGAAGAAATAGAAGCCGATACTACTCCTGAAGCTGATGATACTGAAGAAGAAGAGGACGAATCGGATAACGAAACGGAAGAAGAAAATTAACTAAAATTAAGATTAGAATAAAAATTATGAAAAGAGTATTTCTAAGTATATTTCTAGCAGGTGCGGTAAGCGCTGCTTTTGCTCAGAAAAGTGAAATAACCGCGGCAAAAAACGACTGGGGTTTATTCCAGCTAACTTCTTCAAGCGCCACAACACCGCTTGCAAAAAAACTTGAAGCATTAGCTAAAGGCTTGGCCCATACCGATAAAGCTATTGCTGATGAGAAATCTAAAGTAATGCCGGAAGCATGGTCGTACCGCGCTTTGTTTGCTTCTTCTGCAGCCATTTTAGATTCTACCAGCACCGCAAATGCTGATGCAAACCTTAAAATTGCACAGGATGCAATTGTTGAAGCTAAAAAACTGGATACCAAAGGCACTGAAAAAGATAACATCAATTCAGCTGAAACCAACATTATTAATGCGGTTAGAAACGGCGGTGTAATCGCTTACAACAAAAAAGATTACAAAACGGCTTACGAAAAATTTGTTGCAGCAACCGTGATCAATCCACAGGATACTTCGATGTATTTAAATGCTGGTATTGCAGCAAGAAATATTGAAGATTATCCGGGTATGATTACCCAGTTTAAAAAAGTAATCTCTTTAAACTCACCACAATCTAAAGATTTATATTCTGAAATCATTAACGCTGCTTTAAGCAAACAAAAAGATACAACAGCAGCCTTAGCAGTGATTAAAGAAGCTTCAGCTAAATTCCCTGAAAATACCGACTGGATTAAAACTGAAACGCAGATCTATATTGATAGGGGTGATGCAGCAAAATCTGAGCAGATGTTAACTGCTTTGGCAGCAAAAGAACCAAATAACCCTAATTATCAGGTATTATTGGGAAATATTTATTTCAGCCAGGCTTTAAAATTGCAAGCAGACAGAAATAAAATTGATGCTAAAAAAGTGAAAGAATTTAATGAGGTAACGGCTAAAATGAATGCTTTATTAGATAAATCTCTTCCTTTTTACAAAAAAGCACTTGAAGTAGATGCTAAAAATCAAGGAGCTTTAGAAACATTGAAAACCATCTATGGTTTCAGAAACGACACTAAAAATTACGAAGACATTAAGAAACGTTTAGACGCATTGCCTAAACAATAATTTATTCACCAATCTAAAAAAAGAGCCCTGAAATTTCGGGGCTCTTTTTTTTATGTTTATTTTTATGGTTTATTACGGTTTTATCACATTAATACATTTATGCAGAATTGCCTTAAAATATCTTTAACCGCCCTTATTTTCGTCTCATTTAATGCTGTAGCCCAAAAAAGCCAGATTTTAATCGCCAGGAATGCTGTCGGGAAACTTCAGGCATCTATCGCCAATAAAGAAGATGAGAAAAAGCAGTTAAGTATTATTACAGAAGGTTTAAAATCGATAGAATCTGCCGAAAAAGACAATAAATCAAAAAACTGGACCGAAACCTGGTCGATAAAATCTTACCTTACTTCGTTTGCATCATTAATCGATACCGACCCGAATAATGCGAATAAATTTTACGATAGCGCTGTAGAAGCTGTTGCCAAAGCAAAGTCATTAGACCGTTATAATGACAATGGGGGACTTATTAAGGCATCTGATCACAATATTCTGATCAAAAAGCAGGATAAAGGCAACGAAGCTTATTTCAACAATGAATTTAAAGAGGCATTTGCTGATCTTAAAGAAGTATCGGATAATTTTCCGGCAGATACCACTCTGGCGCTAAATACCGCGATTTGTGCGTTAAATATTCAATCGTACGATGAATCTTTAACTTATTTTAAACGTGCAAAAGAAAATGGAATTAGAAATCCATCTGTTTTTCAGAAAATGGCGCAGATGTACGTAGTAAAATCAGAAAATGAAACTGCTATTAAAACTTTAGAAGACGGACTGGCCTTGAATCCATTTAATCGTTTTTTAACCAACGATTACATCAATCTCTTATTGGATACTGAAAATTACAGTAAAGCGCAGGGATTGATCGAAAATAATTTAAAAGTTGAAAAAGGAAATAAATTGCTTTATTTCCTGTACGGTTACCTGCAACAGGTTGGCGGTAATAATGCGACTGCAATTTTAGCTTATGATAAAGCTTTGTCAACTGATCAGAATTATTTTGACGCCTTGTATCAATTAAGCTTAGCGTACATCAATACAGCTAATGAAACATTGCGTAAAAATGATGCAGACAAAACCGAAAAATATAAAGGCTTAATTAACCGTGCACAATTTGCTTTGCAACGCGCCAACGAAATTAATCCAAACGATAAAAAAACTGTACAGTTGCTGATTGATATCTACAACAAAAAGGGAGCAACAAATAAAGTACAGGAACTTAACCGCAAACTCCAGGAACTATAATTTTATTGAATATTTATGACGATAGGGATGGTAATAGAAAATACAACTTAACATAATATTAATTATAAGACAAGTCTATTAAAACAATTACCTGTCTCAAATTGTCCTAAAAATATGTACGATCATTATAGTTTCGAAGAAGCTGCTGCTTACCAAATTGAACTCGCCAAGCAATTAAAATTTCAGCCATTAGAGAAAATTGAAACCATTGCAGGCGCTGATATTTCTTTCAATAAAAACAGTTCGACCATGTATGCCGGAATTGTAATACTCACATATCCGGGCATGGTTTTAAAATCATTCGCCTTAGAAACTTACGAAACGAATTTTCCATATAAAGCTGGATTTTTAGGCTTTAAAGAAGTTCCGGCATTGTTAAAAGTTTGGGAACTCATCCGTAATAAACCAGATGTTGTAGTACTTGATGGGAATGGAATTCTGCATCCACGCCGTATGGGCGTCGCCTCGCATTTTGGAATTTTAGCCAATCACTCAACCATTGGCTGCGCTAAAAGTATTTTGCACGGAAAAAACCACATTCCGGAAAACGTTAAATTAAAAACTGAGGAAATTAAAAACAATGCAGACGAGCTGCTTGGTTTTGCACTCAGAACAAAGATAAATTGTGCGCCGGTATATGTCTCTGCTGGTCATTTAATTACCGCAGAACAAAGCCTGGATATTATTAAAAATTGTGTTGGTAATTACCGTATTCCTGAACCAACCCGCATGGCGCACAACATTGTCAACGATTTTAGGATTGGTAAATTAAAAGCTGGTTTTCATGAGACATCGGCGCCCTTAACTTTGTTTTAACTCCTCAAAATTACCGTCATTTCGAGCGAAGTGCAACGAAGCCGAGAACCACGTAAGTGCAGCGAAGCTAAATCTGTCTCAAGATAGATCTCTCCATTGCACTGCGTTCCAGTCGAGATGACGGAAATTCCTAAACCCAATTAATTCCTTTTTTAAGCAACTGAACGGTTTTATATTCATCTGAACCTGCTTCAGGCTGAACATTGTAACCCCAATTAGCCTGTGGTGGTAAACTCATTAAAATAGATTCGATCCGGCCATTGGTTTCCAGTCCGAATTTCGTTCCCGAATCGTACACCAGGTTAAATTCTACATAACGGCTACGACGTTGATATTGCCATTCCTTTTGTGCTTCAGTAAATTCTTTATCCCGGTTACGGTCAATTAATTCCGTATAAATTGGTAAAAATGTTTCGCCAATATTCGCAGAGAAATCTAAAATCTGCTCCCAGGATAAATTGGTATTTTCAGGCTTTAATCTGTCGTAAAATATACCGCCAATGCCCCGGGTTTCTTCACGGTGTTTAATGAAGAAATAATCATCCGCATGTGTTTTAAATTTCGGATAAAAATCAATGCTGAAATCGTCGCAGGCCTGTTTTAATTTATGGTGAAAAAAACGGGCGTCGTTTTCGAATACATAATGCGGAGTTAAATCGATGCCGCCACCAAACCAGCGGGTTTCTTCGTTTAATTCGAAATAACGGATATTCATGTGGATAATCGGAACCAATGGATGGTTTGGATGAATCACAATTGAAACACCGGTTGCAAAAAAATCATCTTCAGTAACGTTAAAAGCTTTTTTTACAGCTTCGGGTAATTTACCGTGTACCGCAGAAAAATTAACACCACCTTTTTCAATAATTGCGCCATTTTGCATAATCCGGGTGCGTCCGCCTCCCCCACCGCTTCTCTCCCACAATTCCTCTTCAAATTTTCCTTTGCCATCGGCAATTTCCAATCCACGGCAAATTTCATCCTGAATTTGCTTATATCGCTCTGCTACTTCTTCTTTAAACATGACGGCTCTTTCTAATTCCATGCAAATTTACACCTATTAAAGCTGCTATATTGATTTATGTTTAGATAGTACATTTTATTGACATTGATTTTTAGTCTGGAGTCTTTAGTCCTTAGTCTAAAGTCCTAAAACTAACTTTCCAGGTAATTAAGGTCTTTATTAAAACTTTCTTTCAAATACGATACAGAAATCATCGCAATTACTGTTACAATCCCCATTACGATAAACCCTGCTGAAACAATGTTATAACGGTGAACAAAAAATTCGAAAACAAATGTAATCGGAATTAAAGCACCACGCACAAAGTTTGGTGCGGTGGTTGTTACGGTTGAACGGATATTGGTTCCAAACTGTTCTGCAGCAATGGTTACAAATGTAGCCCAATAGCCTACAGCAAAGCCCATAAACAAGCAAATTAGAATAAAGCTGTTTTCGGTTAAGCCTGTACTGGTTAAATAAACAATCACGGTAATTACCGATAAACTTTGAAAAATAAGCACGGTTTTCTTACGCGATTTTAAAACCTGTGCCAGAAATCCACACACTACATCACCGATGGCAATACCAAAATAAGTGTACATAATACCTGTACCGGCATTAAGCAAATCTTTTGCACCAAGAGCCTTACCAATTTCCGGCGATTGTGTAACCAAAATACCTACAATAAACCAGAGCGGAAGCCCTAAACAGATACAAGCCAGATATTTTAAAAAACGTTTTCGGTTTGAAAAGAGCATAAAGAAATTGCCTTTCGAAACTTCAGAGTTTTGCTCAGCATGTTTAAACATCCCCGATTCGAATGTGCCAACACGTAAAAGCAATAACAATAAACCCATGCCGCCGCCTACAAAATAAGAAGTTTGCCAGGTAAAATGTTTGCCGATGGTGGCTGCCGCTGCTGCACCCAATAAGCCTATACCAGCTACTACCATGGTTCCGTAGCCACGTTTTTCTTTATCCATCGTTTCGGTAACCAGGGTGATCCCGGCTCCAAGTTCGCCTGCAAGACCAATGCCCGCTACAAATCTGATAATTGCATAGGTGTGTACGTCAGTAGCAAAACCATTAGCCATATTGGCCAGGGAATACATTAAGATAGAACCAAACAATACTTTAATCCTGCCAAATTTATCGCCAATAATACCCCAGAGCAATCCCCCAAGCAATAAACCAAACATCTGCATATTAATAACGTATTCACCTTCAGTACGCATATGCTCAGCAGAAACACCGATATCAGTAAAACTTTTTACCCGTACAACGGAGAATAAAACGAGATCGTAAATGTCGACGAAATAACCTAGAGCGGCTACAATGACTAAGAAAATGACGCTACGGTTAGCTTTTGCCTGATTGTCCATTTAATTTATTTGGTTTAAAACGCTGAAAGTACGCAATAACACAAATATTTAAAATAGATTTTAAAAATAAAAAGCCACTCAGTTTAGAGTGGCTTTTCAGATCCTACATAGGAGGATTCTTTTTTGTTGTGTCAGGTGGCATTTTCGTTGTCGTGTCTGGCGTCTTTGTAGACGTAGTATCCATCGGTGCCGTAGTTGTCGAATCCGTCTTGGTACTGTCTGAAGAACCAGCCATATTTTTTGACGAATTGCATGCTGATGTGGCTATCATAAGAGAGCCTGCAAAAGCAAGACTTAAGATTATTCTTTTCATAGTTTTTATTGTTATCTATCAAACTAACAACCTTATAATCATTTGGTTTTATTTTTTTTCTTCAAAAAAGCTTTTATCTTTATTAAAGTGTTGATTATTAATATTTTGCAAGTATTAACAAGAAGCTATTCGTGATGGATTTTTAGCTTATTCAATAATTCCGGGGATACATTTTCAGCATACATCCCGTAACCATCAACCAAAACGCCTTTCAGATTGCCAACGTTTGATGAAATGGCATAAACCACCGAACTATCGGCAGGATCAGTCATGCCTTCAAAACGATAAACCTCCTCAATTTCAAATTCTTCGGGCATCAGGAACAAATCAATTGATTTGCATTCCAAACCGTCAGGAGTTAAATTGAAATCTAAATTGTAACCGCGACTATCTAAATCTGTTAAAGCGCCGCTAATTGTATCGTAAACATGCATAACCTAAATTACGGAAATATTACTAAAACAACATGGCTAAAACTTTAAAAGGTGATAAAACTTTCTGATATTAGTAAATATGATTATTTCTCAAAACACCCTGAAATGGGTAATGCGCTTTTACCCGCCTTTGTTTTTCCAGCGCATTTGGGTTCAGAAATTTGAAAATGAATTTAGAAGCTGTACGGTTAAACTTAGCAAGAGCTTCCTGAATAAAAATTATAACGGGTCTATTTTCGGGGGGACTATTTACGCCGCTACCGATCCTTTTTATGCCTTATTATTTGATCAGTTGATGCAGCGGCGCGGTTTTAAAGTACGTGTATGGTTAAAAAGTGCCTCTATACAATATTTAAAACCCGGGCGTTCTACCTTATATTTTACCATTAAGGTAACCGATGAAATGCTTAATGAGGCCGAACACGCTTTAAGAACAGTCGGGAAGTTTGTGAAAGCCTATCCTATGGAAATTACCAGTAAGGATGGTGAGTTGTGCGCTACCGTAATGAATGAAGTGTATATCCGAAACCTGCACCAGGGCGAAATGCCCAGAGTTGCTTACTAATTTTTAGATTATGCCGAGTATTAAGAATTTAATTTTGCAGGGTGAGGGTGTAATGCTCGATTTTAAAAAAACCATTACCAGTACCGAAAAAATTGCCAAGAGCCTGGTTGCTTTTGCCAATAATAAAGGTGGTAAGTTATTAATAGGTGTTGCTGATGATGGCTCAATTAAAGGAGTAAAATCAGAGGAAGAAGAAAAGTACATGATCTTAACTGCTGCACATCAGTTTTGTAAACCTGCTATTGAAATCCAGTTCGAAGAAATTTATGTTGATGATAAACTGGTGTTAGTGGTTAACATTCCTGAAAGTGATATCAAGCCCCATTATGCACTTGATGACCAGAAAAAATGGTGGGCCTATATCCGCATTGATGATAAAAGTGTGCTGGCCAGCCGGATCATCGTGGAAGTATTGAAGCAGGAGTATAAAAACAATGGTGTGCTCATCTCCTATTCTGATAACGAAAAAAAATTGCTCGAATACCTGGAACAGAACGAAAAAATAACCCTTAAAGAATTTAGCAAACTGTTGCGAAGTTCTTACCGAAAGGCCCAAAAAGTTCTGGTCAATTTAATTTTAACCAATGTAATTAAATCGCATACCACCGAAAAGGAAGAGTATTTTACTGCGGTGAGGTAGTTTAAATATAACTATAATAGCGCTTCATTAAAGCAGTCGTCATTCCCGCGCAGGTGGGAATCTTAATCTTTAGGCTTATTGCATTAAAATTCCCTATCAACCCGATAGCTATCGGATGAAGCGCAATCCGGAAAGTTCGAGAGAAAGATTTAATTCTGTAGATTTCTTGGCTCCGTTGCACTCCGCCCGAAATGACGACATCTGGACATTAACTTTTCTACAACCCTATTTTTTGAGCTTTAAAAACCCGACCTTTGCAAACTATGTTTTCTAAAATTTACACCAAATATAAACCCTATTATAAGGAAAATCTTCATTTGGCGCTGCCAATTGTAGGTTCGCAGGTAGGTCATACTCTGGTGCACATGGCCGATAGTATTATAGTTGGCCATTTTACCGATACCATTCAATTAGCAGCAGTTTCGCTGGTTAACAGCATATTCATGCTCATTTTAGTGATCGGTTTGGGTATTTCCTATGGTTTAACGCCATTGATTGCTCAGGAAAACGGTCGTCAGAATTACGATGAATGCGGAAAACTTTTATCAAACAGTTTAATTATCAACATCTGTGTTGGCATATTCTTGTATGTGCTGGTTCAGTTGGGGATATTCTTTGTAATCGATCACCTCGAGCAAACACCGGAAGTGGTTCGTTATGCCAAACCTTATCTTAATCTTTTATCGGTTTCCATTATTCCTTTATTGGTTTTCCAGACCTTTAAACAATTTGCAGAGGGTTTAGGATTTACCAAGCAGGCGATGTTTGTTTCCATCTGGGGAAATGCCCTCAACATTATTTTGGGGATTATTTTTGTTAAAGGAATGTTTGGCATCAAATCAATGGGGGTTAGTGGTGTAGGTTTAAGTACTTTGATCGACAGGATTCTGATGGCGACTGTAATGTCGATTTATGTATTGCGCTCACAACATTTTAAAAAGTACCTGATCAGTTTCAAAGCTACATTTTTTGATAAATTAAGGGCAGTTAAAATTGCAAAGATCGGAATGCCTGTTGCCATGCAATATTCTTTCGAAATCAGTGCTTTTAGTGGTGCTGCTGTACTAATTGGCACTATTGGTGCGGTAGAACAGGCTGCGCATCAGATTGCAATTAGCCTTGCTGCTATGACCTACATGATTGCCAGCGGTGTGGCTTCTGCAGCTACCATAAAAACCGGGAATAATTTTGGAAAAAATAATTTTGATGATCTGCGTAAATCGGCAATTGCAAGTTACCATGTCATTTTACTGTTTATGTGCTGTACTGCAGTTATTTTTGTATTGGCCAACAACGTCATGCCTTTTATTTATACCGAAGATGTAGCAGTAATTCCCATAGCAGCGCAGTTATTAATCATTGCAGGCTTTTTTCAACTGTTTGATGGTACGCAGGTGGTGGGTTTAGGCGTGTTACGTGGCATAGGGGATGTTAATATTCCAACTTTTATCACATTTCTGGCCTACTGGGTTGTTGGAATTCCTGTGGGGTATTTATTGGGTTTTCAGTTTGGCTTAGGTGTTAACGGGATCTGGTATGGATTAACTTTGGGTTTATTAACTGCCTCTATCCTATTATTTTTAAGGTTTCAGAATAAAACGAGAAGTTTGAAGGTGCAAAAGCTAAATTTTTAGATTAATCCGTCATTTCGACCGCAGTGGAGAAATCTATCAGACACAATTTTCTTATAGATAGATTTCGCCTTTCTCCAAGTTGAAATGTCGTAACCCCCGCAAAAAAAAAGGTCACTGCTTAGCAGGCCCCATTATGATTGCGTCATTGATCCTAAAACTCAAAACAGATTCTTCGTGCGCTACCATTGACAGATTTAGAAAGGTCGTCATTGCGAGGAGGAACGACGAAGCAATCTTTCCTGCTAGCGACCATTGTTAGAAAGATTGCTTCGTCGGCTGAAAAAGCCTTCTCAGCAATGACGAACTTAGCGGCTTATCATTGCGCGAAGATTCTTCTGTCATTCATATTGATTTTTATAAAATTAATTATCCCTCAGAATGACAAACTAATGCTATTTCCCTCCAACATTCACCACCACACCAATGGTGAAGATAGAATTGCCCGCAGACATGTATTTGCGCTTCTTCAGGCCAATATTACTACTAGTGGTATATTGTAGCTGAAAAGTTTTGCTAAGTGCCATTCGGGTAAAAAATACGGGTTCGAAAAAAATGTTATCTTCTTTAGGCTGTACTACACCATTTAAAAAGAAACGATCCATTTTAATATGACTAATCCTTAATGCCGTACCATAATTGATCGGAAAGTCAGTTCCAAATAAACGCAGGTTATTTTTCTTTTTCGAGCTGTAGTTTACCTGTAGAAAAGTTTTTCTGTAATCCACATCCTGTACTTCATTGCTAATCAGTACGTCATCTTTAAAATCGCGGAAAGTAATATCGCTCCAGCCCTTACCTACTCCGGCATAAATTTCAATAATCCGGTTATTTTCTGGTCCAAAAGTATCAAAGTAACCACCGCCAATTTCAATTAATTTGTGTCCAAAATCTTTGGTTCTCCTTTCGCTGTTCATTCTTGAACCACTAAAAAGTAATCCAACATGATCCGAAACGGCGTAGGCACCATTAACACTGGCATTACCTTTTAAAGAAATATGCGCCCCACCACTAAATTCGCCCTGCTTACTTAACATGGGCGTATTTGGAACATTAGGCATATAAACAGAAGAACAACTGGCTGCAAAAAGCGCTAAAACCGGGAGTGTGAATCGTAAGTATTTAATCATAGATGCTATATAAACAGATTTTGATGACAAAAATTGTGTTAATGTTCCATTTTCATGAAATCCATTACTCTTTTAAATTCGTCGTGTAAACCGGCTTTTAAATGTATTTTTTGTTTGGTAATGGGGTGAATAAACTGCAGTTCAGAAGCATGCAGCAACATGGTCGTCATATCCCATTGCTCTTTGAAGAATTTATTTTGTTTGTTACAGCCATGTGTGCGATCACCAATAATCGGATGAAGGATATGACTGAAATGTCTCCTGAGCTGGTGCATTCTCCCGGTTTTAGGCGTGGCTTCTACCAGTGAATAACGTGAAGTTGGATGTTTGCCAAAAGCCACTTCAACCTCTGCCTTTTGGAGTGTTCTGAATGAAGTAAAAGCGTCTTGCATCGTTCCGTTTTCTTTTGCCAGCGGATAATCAATGTCCATCGCATCAGGCGCAAATCCCCTTAATATGGCTAAATATTTTTTATCGGTTTCGGCATTCATAAACTGCTGATGCATAGCAGTTTCAGAAACCTTATCAAAAGCAAACAATAAAATTCCGCTGGTTTTTCTATCGAGCCTGTGTACCGGACTAACATGTTTGCCCACCTGATCTCTAAGCATTTGTAATGCAAATTCAGTGGCATCTCTGGCAATAGAAGACTGATGCACTAAAAGACCATGCGGCTTATTAATTGCAATCAAATGCTCATCCTGATAAATAATCTCCAACATATTGCCGCGAAGATAAGGATATTATGTTTTTTGAGGGATGGCTTAAGCAAATAAATCAAACGCTAACCGGTAAGTATTGCAATGTGCATCAACAATATCTTTAATCTCAGTGGAATAGCCACCACCCATACTTACCTGTAAAGGCAGGTTTTTGTTTTTACAGGCCTGCAGCACAATCCTGTCGCGTTCTTTGCAGGCAGCTTTACTTAACGAGAGCTTACCCAGTTTATCGGTAGAAAGCACATCTACGCCCGAAAGGTAAAATACAAAATCAGGCTTTGATCTTTCGAATGCTTTTTTAAGATTAATATTTAATAATGAGAGATATGCTTCATCCTGCAAGCCATCATCCAATGGTACATCCAGACTGGAAATCTCTTTCCTGAATGGAAAATTTTTATCGCCATGCATCGAAAAAGTAAATACACGCGGCTCGTGCTGAAAGATTTCTGCGGTACCATTACCCTGGTGCACATCTAAATCAATAATTAAGATACGTTGGGCTAAGTTATTATTTAATAAATAGTTAGCAGCAATGGCCTGGTCATTTAACAGACAAAATCCTTCTCCCCAATTACTACCCGCATGATGTGTTCCCCCAGCTACGTTAAACGCAATTCCATTCTCCATAGCAAAATAAGCGCCATCAATGGTGCCTTGTGCAATCCTCAGCTCTCGTTCAACAAGTTGTGCATCTAAGGGAAAGCCAATCCGCCTTTGGTCTTTAGCTGAAAGTGTTAAATCCCTTAACTGCTCCCAATAAGCCTTTTGGTGTGTCAGCAGTACAATTTCATCGCTAAGTGGCTCAGGACTGAACAAATTTTGATGTTCAATCGTACCTTCATGTAATAGTTGTTCAGGTATCAGTTCATATTTCAGCATAGGAAAACGGTGTCCCTCGGGTAAAGGGTGCGCGTATATCGGATGCCAGGCAATTTTAATCATTAGCCTAGAATCTCTCCCACGTGTTTTTCTATATTGTTGCAAATCTGATCTACCGGAAGATCATTTGCATCATAACCAAACGGATTCTCTATTTCTTCAGCTATCAACTCCAAACTCGCTAATACATAAAGGATAAAGGGAACAATTGGCACAACAAAGTAACCTAAACTAAAAACCCAGCCAAAGGGCAGGGTGATTACGTAAACAAAAATAAATTTCTTAATAAATGCGCTGTAAGAAAACGGGATCGGAGTATTTTTGATTCTTTCGCAGGCACCGCAAATATCAGTAAACTGATTAAAGTCGCCCGAAAGTACGATAAATTGTTCCTGCGAAATTGCCCCCTTTTCTAACAGACCGTAGAACCTGCTGGTTAAACTGCTTGCTATCTGGTTTGGAATATGTTTACCTTCCTCAACTTCAATTAACAAGCTGTTCTTGCCAAAATACATCTTTTCGCGTAAATGTTCTTTTAATGCAAAAGCATATTTAGGGATGCCATATTCGAAAAAGCGGACATCATCCTCTTCCAGTTTAAGTGCTTTAATTTTTATGGCCAGGTTACGGCTTACGTTGGTTAGCGCCCCCAGCAATTTTCTGCCTTCCCACCACCTGTCGTAAGCAGTATTAGTTCTGAAAACCAATAATAGCGATAAAACAAAGCCTAATAAGCTGTGCATCATACCGATATTGGTCACATTGCTGGTTTTAGAAAGCTGAAAATAATTTAATTCAGCATATGCCACCAAGCCTGAAAATACGGCTACTCCAAGCATTAAAGGCCAAAGCTTTCTGAAAGTGTCGCTCTTATCGATATGAAAAATGAAGGTACTCCAGTCTTTAGGGTTGTAGTTGATCATTTTTATTTCTTCTTTTATTTATAAAATATCTTTACTCACTTTTAACAATGCTTGTCCGGCCAGATAAATATCCTCATAAGAATTATAAAGTGGAACAGGGCTTAACCGTATTACGTCAGGCTCACGCCAGTCGCCCAGCACATGATTCGCCATTAATCCATCGAAAATCTCTTTTCCATTACATTGGGCTATAATAGATAGCTGAGCACCTCTGTCTTCAGGATTTTTTGGTGTGATGATTATGTACTGCTCCGCACCTAATTGATTATTTACCTCATTTATAATATATTCGAGATATTGAGTTAAAGCAATACTTTTAATCCGTAAAGGCTCAATAAAGCCAGCCTGTTCAAAAATCTGAAGTGATGCATGGTACAAAGCCATAGGCATTACCTGTGTACAGCTTACCTGCCAGCCGTCGGCTCCAGCCTCAGGCACAAAACCTTTTTCCATTTTAAAACGCTTGCTTTCCTGATACCCCCACCATCCGGCAAAACGGTTTAAATCACTGTTAAAATGTTTCTCATGAACAAAAATCCCGCTAATGCCACCAGGACCTGAATTTTGATACTTGTAAGAACACCAGCAAGCAAAATCGACATCCCAATCATGCAGTTTCACCGGAACATTTCCGGCTGCATGTGCTAAATCCCAACCTACAAGGGCTCCAATATCATGACCGGCTTTGGTAATAGCTTTCATATCATACCACTGACCGGTATAGTAATTAATCCCACCAAATAGCACCAATGCAATTTCGCCGGCATTTTCTTTAATCTGATCAACAATGTCTTCTGTGCGAAGGGTTTCTTCGCCATCCCGTGGAAAAACCTCTATAATCGCTTCTTTTGGATCGAAACCATGAAACCTCACCTGACTTTCAATTGCGTACTGGTCAGACGGAAATGCGCCGCCTTCCATCATAATTTTAAAACGTTTACCTTTGGGCTGGTAAAAACTCACCATTAACAAATGCAGGTTTACGGTCAGGGTATTCATCGGACAAACTTCTGCCGGAGAAGCGCCAACAATGGGTGCCATTAATTTTTTAAGCGCTTTATGATAGAACATCCAGGGTTCGTTTCCATCAAACCAACCTTCAACCGCATAGTTGGCCCAGTTATCTAACTGGCGTTTTAAAACATCACTTGCAGCTTTAGGTTGAAGTCCTAATGAATTGCCGCACAGGTAGATAAAGTATTTTCCGTTATGCTTTGGAAATAAAAATTGAGATCTAAACTGATGGAGCTGATCTGCCTCATCCTGCGCTTTAGCAAATGAAAGGGTATTTTCGAAATTCATTGCCTCAATATTACAAAAAAAGCAGGTATTGTTTCCAATCCTGCTTTTCAATTATTTTGGTTTAATTAAAATTTCATGGTATCGTGTTTACCTAAATCAGGCGTATCACCAGTAACCACAGCCTTTAACATACTGAACAGCACCACGATTTTTGAAGATGATGCATCCCAGTATTCAGCTTCCTCAGGCGTAACTTTTATCAGGATTAATCTTGGATCTTCAATTCCATCAGGGAACCAGGCTTTAATAAAGGGTGAAAAATAGGCTTCTTTACGTACTTTATCATCAACAAGTTCAGCTTTACCCTTAACGGTTAAATAAGTATTTTTTGAAGGATCGCTGTAGGCCAGCAATACATTGTTCTCTTTTGAAATCTCTTTCGATTTTGGCGAATATTCATTGGTGTAAAACCACAGACTTCCGTCGTCTTCTATTTTTGCCGTGCCCATTGGCCTGCTTCCAAATTCATCACCTGAAGAGAAAGTAGTAAACATACAGGTTCTTACACTTTCTGCCATTTCTTTCAGGATTGCTATATTTTTCTCGTTTTTCATGATTTTTAGTATATGAAAGAAAAACAGGAAGCAGCCTAAAAGGTTTGCATGAATTAAACCTTATTTGGTTTACTGACGTATTTATTACCTTTTACGAAGAAACGCCAGGGCAATAAAGCGTGCTCTTTAGCATAAGCAATCCCTACGCGGGGCGTGGCTGCAATATCTTCTTCTTTATACTGGATTCCATGGTCTTCAATCCAGATTTCCTCTCCCGCAAGGTTTTTTGTGTTAAATGTCCTATCAATCCCTAAAGCTTTCGCAGCAGAACCTGGCCCGGCAGAAATAGCGCCTTTAGTATAAGGCATATTCCTTCTTTCTTCAATGATGTCGATACCTACCAGCGGCTCAATACCCCTGATTAACACCGCATGGGGGTCATTTTCAACCGAAGTAACCACATTAAAAAGATTATGCATGCCATAACAGAGATAAACATAAGCAATTCCGCCAGAGCCGTACATGGTTTCTGTCCGATTGGTACGGCGACCACCATAAGCATGTGAAGCTTTGTCTTTGATTCCAAAATAGGCTTCGGTTTCGACGATGATACCTGCAGTGATTTCGTTATCAATTTTAGTGTACAGCACCTTACCGAGCAGATCTTTGGCAAGTGCCACTACATCTTCATTCAGGTAATATTCCGGATTTAATTTCAATATTTTATATCAATTATCTGTTTAATAAAATATCGATAATTTGCTCTAAATAAGCCTGATCTGTTTCATCAAACTTATTCAGCACTTCACTATCTACATCTAATACCCCAATCACTTCTCCGTCAACAATCAAAGGCAAAACGATCTCTGATTTAGAAGCGGATGCACAGGCAATGTGACCGGGAAATTCTTCTACATCGGGAACAATAATGGTTTTCGCTTCTGCCCACGATGTTCCGCAAACACCTTTTCCTTTTTTAATTCTTGTACAGGCAACCGGGCCCTGAAATGGTCCAAGTACTAATTCATCCTGTTTAACCAGGTAAAAACCTACCCAAAACCAGCCAAACTGCTCTTTAAGCGCTGCAGCAACGTTGGCCAGGTTGGCAATAAAATCTGTTTCGCCATATAACAAAGCTTCAATCTGAGGAATGATGGATTTGTATTGTTCTTCTTTGGAAGTATCTCTGGTAATAATTAAATCTTCTGCCATTTTCTTTTTTCTGTAAACCAAAGTTAATCATGATTTATGAGATGTACAGATGCTTTGATTTTAATGACGAAAATTTGAAAGATAAGCTATGTTTAAAATCCTTAGTTTTGGCACATAAACCCTTATTTTATGATTGTAACTTTAACCATTACCAAATTCCGGGGCATTACCATTCCTTTTGCTTTTATGGGAATGGCGATTCTAAGGATTCCATTAGGATTAAATAAGCGCTGCAGATTCTGGAAATTAATGGGAAGCGGAAAGGATGCACAGGTAGATCAGGCTCCGGATTATAAGCATTGGGCCGTATTAACCACCTGGGATAACCGAAAGGATTATGACGCTTTCCATCAAAATTCATTTGTGATGAAGTGGTTCAGTTTATTTGGAACCGAAAGCTTTACCATCTTATTAAATCCTTTATCAAGCCATGGCTTATGGTCTAAAAAAGAACCATTTAAAGTTACATATTCAAATCAAATTCATACCGGAAAAATCGCAGTGATTACCAGGGCTGCGATCAGATTTAACAAGCTCAAGGAATTCAGGCAGAACATTAAAAGAGCTGCTGTTGCCATGCGAAATGCCCCTGGCTTTATCCTTTCAGCCGGAATTGGTGAAAATCCGTTTTTTGACCAGGCTACGTTTTCCATCTGGGAAAATGCAGAAAGCATGAAAGCTTATGCTTATAAATCTTTTGATCACGCTGATGTGATTAAGCTTACCAGAGAGCGGAAATGGTATAGGGAGGAACTATTTGCCCGCTTCGGAATCGTGGAGAGCTGGGGAACATTAAACGGCATTTCAATCAATAATACAAACGAATAAATATACAATATGAGAGTAGTAGCAGAACTTCCACATCCGGAATGTAAGATTACCATTTTTTCAATGAACCAGAAATTCATCATTAAGTTTGAACAGGGCACTTTTGAGCAGAGTTATAAATTAGCCGAACTCGACCTGAGCGGAGGTGGGGTAAATGATGTATTCGAAATTCTGGATGAAGAATTTATCCAAACGGTTATTGCAAGGTTTAAGGTGATGCGAACAGACTTCACAGCGGCGTATAACAGGCATCAATATTAGACATTTGTAATGTAACTAACTGAAATTCACTTAATTAACTAATAAAACAAAATTATATTCTGCTTTTTATAGCTATTTTCGAACTAAAAATAGCCATCGTCAATAGTATTAATTTAACATAATAATCTTAAGTATTTGATATAATGATACTTAAACACTTAAACAAAATAAAATTTTGAGTGTCGATTTTACCAAATAAATGGGAGGTTTATTAGTTTATTGGTCATTTGTGTATTGGTTTAGTGTTTAGCGAGGTGCAGGACAATACTCTAATTCAAAACGTCATCTCGACAGAACGCAGTGGAATGCCCGCCAGCTTCGGGTAGGGAGAGATCCATTCTTAAAGTTTAACTTGAAATAGATTTCTCCACTACGGTCGAAATGATGGAACGCGAGAAGATTGGGCAATGAGAAAAAGCTTCTCTGTAGCAACGCTCAATCGGCAGGGAGAGATCTATTCTTAAAGTTACTTGATATAGATTTCTCCACTACGGTCGAAATGACGGAACGCGAGAAGATTGGGCAAGGAGAAACAGCTTTCTCTGTAGCAATACTTAAATTCAAACGTCATCTCGACTGAAGCATAGTTCATACGTCAAGTCGGGAGAGATCTGTTATCGAAACTTAACTTAGTATAGATTTCTCCACTCCGGTCGAAATGACGGAACGCGAGAAGATTGGGCAAGGAGAAAAAGCTTTCTCTGTAGCAATACTTAAATTCAAACGCCATCTCGAACTGAAGCATAGCCCATACGTCAAGTCGGGAGAGATCTGTTATCGAAACTTAACTTAGTATAGATTTCTCCGCTACGGTCGAAATGATGGATTTCGGAAAGGAGTCGAAATGACGGAATAAGGTTATGAAATCACGGTATCGTGCACCACTACCCGGTACCAGTTTTTAGAGAACTTTTCTACCGCATCCAAATGTGTTTTATCTTCCTGGTAGGCATTATGATCGGCAATATTGGCGAAAGTAATGGTAAGTGAATAGGTAAATGAATTATCGGTAACCGGACGTACGGGTGTATTTGCCGCTAAACCATAACTCAATGTTTTAATATATTTAATCGGCTTCAGGCTTTCGAAAAAGTTTGCAAAATCTGAAATTTCAGTTTTGGTAAGTTGTGGTTTTAACCAGAACATTACAAAGTGTTGAATCTGGCCTTTATCTGCAGTTTCTGTCATGGGATCTTTTTTTCACTAATATATTAAACCTTTTTTATCAGGCATAAAAAAAGTCCCGGTATAAACCGGGACCTTAAATATATGTTTAAACTTAATTAGTTCTTAGGTTGCACACGACCAGATTTTCTGTCTTCGCCTCTACCGATTAAATAACCGCCACCGGCTCCAACTAATCCACCGATAATTGCACCTCTACCTTTTTTCTTATCAATTAAAGCGCCACCCACTGCACCACCTACACCACCGATTACTGCACCTTTTGCAGCATCACTCCAGCCTTTTTTCTTAGCAGTTGGCTGCGTACCACCATAAGCAGCACTTGAACTACCGCCTGAACCAGAGCTTGCGTACGATCTAGATGATGCTGCTCTTGCTCTTCTGGCGGCTACTAATTCTGCCTGATGTTTAGCTTCTTTTTCCTGTTCTACTTTAGCAGCTGCAGCTTTATTAAAGCTATCCAATCTTAAACTGTCTTTCACAGCTTTAATAGCCAGCTGTTTTTCTGCCTGTTGTTGTTTTAATGCTGCTTCTTCTTTTGCTTTATTGTTACAAGCAAACAAAACAGATGAACTTAATGCGATTACTACCAATATCTTTTTCATAACATTTAATTTTTACATGACGCTTGTTCAGCTACCTAACCTCGCTAAACAGGTTTCATTTCGGATGTGTGATTTAGTTAATTATATGTAGTAAAGAAAAAATGATGCCAAAATGTTTTGAAAATGAAAAATTATGGCAATAAATCATTATACCAGAAACCGGAAAGTGCTGTGGATGAACAAGGTGAATCATCATCTGATGTAATTTTGGCCGGTGCATTATAGGTACGGAATACACGCTCTCCGATGGTGAATGGTATTTTATTCCTGAAAATCGGGCCTTCAAAGGCGAAAGTATGAAACTCTCCGTTTTCGCCACAGGGATCGATATCTGCAGGAAGATTATTGATTAAATCATGGCTGATTACTTTTCCACAAATGCTTTCCAGATTTTGTTGTGTGCAAACTATGATGGTTTTATAGCGCAGGTTTAAGAATTCGCTGATCAGTTTCTTCGTATCTTTCTGCCATAAAGGAAAAATTGCCTGAAGGCCGATTTCAGCCAGTTTATTTTCGCGGTATAAACGGAGATCTTCTAAAAAGATATCGCCAAAAATGGAGTGGGTTATGCCTTCTTCTTTAAATTCAGAAAGATGCGTTTTCATGGTACTATCATAAGTTTCCATATCAGGCATTTCGCCAAGGCGGATCTGATACAATGGAATGCCAATGCTTTCAGCCTGTTTGATCAGCAAAGCTTCCCTTACTCCATGCATGGAAACTCGGTTATATTTTTCGGTAACGGTAGTAACCAGGTAACGGATTTCGATCGTTGGATCCTGCAAGGCATAGTGGAGCGCTAAAGTGCTGTCTTTACCTCCACTCCAGTTAAAAATACAAATCTTTTTATCGGGCATTGGATAAGATTGCTTTAAGCTCGGCCACTCCTTCTACAGCATTTTTCTCGATGTTGATCACATTTTTATAACGTTTAACATCGGGAATCCGCGGATCAATGATGTATTTATCTACCACAGATGGTACAAAATCGATTAAGCCGGCAGCGGGATAAACAGCCAAAGAGGTACCAATCAACACAAAGATATCGGCCTGTTTACAAATTCTGGCAGCAACTTCAATCATTGGCACGGCTTCGCCGAACCATACTACGTGAGGTCTGAGCTGAGAACCCAGTTCGCATAATTCGCCCATTTTAATTTCTGAACCTTTAATGGGGTAAGTTAAATCTGACCTTAAATCGGACTGGGATTTGGTAATTACACCATGGAGATGGGTAACTTTAGCAGTACCTGCCCTTTCGTGCAGATCATCAATGTTCTGGGTAATGATTTCAACGTCAAAATCTTTTTCGAGATCAGCCAGCAATTGGTGTGCCCGATTGGGCTGTGCATCCAAAACCTGCTTTCTTCTTTCGTTATAAAACTGCTGAACCAGTTCGGGATCTTTTTCCCAGGCTTCGGGCGTAGCCACATCGTACACGTTGTAACCTTCCCATAATCCATCGGCATCCCTAAATGTTTTTAACCCACTTTCGGCACTGATCCCCGCTCCTGTTAAAACAACAAGCTTCATCATGATTAAACTGATTTAACTGAAACTACGGATTGACTGTAGCTGATGAATTTTTTAGCAATATTCTCATCGGCTTTAAAAATGTCTGGATGAAACATACAGGCTAAAGCTTCAATGCCTTCTACCAAAGTACCCACACTTGGTTGGGTAAACATATCGAAATCAGCAATGTAAACCTGATTGCTTTTTACGGCTTCGAGATTTTCCCAGCCAGGTTTAGAGGTTAACAGCTCCATTTCCTCCATGCTCCTGTCCTTGTCGAATCCACAAGGTGCAATTACTAAAACTTGGGGATTGTATTTCAAGATTTTATCCCATTGGGTAACAATTGAATCTCCGGCAGGATTAGATAACATATCTACGCCACCGGCAGCAGCAATCTGAAAGGGAATCCAATGGCCACAGTTATAAATGGGTTCGATCCATTCCATCAGCATGATGCGTTTTAAAGGTGCACGGTTTGCCCTCAACTGATCTAAAATATAATCGGTTTTCTTTTGTAAGCCAGCCAGATAATTTAAAGCTACTTCTTCTTTGCCTAAAGCTTTGGCAATGGTGATGGCACATTCAAAAACATCCTGAAGGTTATTGGGCGACAAAGGAACCAAAGTTGGCTGTTTGCTCAGCTTCATTACGGCAGTTTCGGTGCAAACGGTGTCGATATTACAAACTTCGCAGATATCCTGTGTGAAAACGACATCAGGCGAAATGCTTTCCAGAAGTGCATCATCCACCCAGTACAAACTTTTGCCTTGTGCTTTGGAAGCTGAGAATATCCGGTCGATTTCGATACTGGAATAGTTTTTACCTTCTAATATGCAACGAACAACCTTTGGCTGATTGGCAGCTTCTTTAGGGCATTCGAAGGTTACACCATGCAGGTACTCCTGCAGGCCCATATCGTAGATCATTTTAGTTGCGGCTGGTAAAAAGGAAACGACTTTCATTTGATGGATGATGTAAAAGTAAAATGTAATTAGCTATCGAAGATAAAAAAAATCCCCTTCTGAATTTAATCAAAAGAGGATTTCTTGCTAATTTTTATTTGGGTTGGTATGCTGCCAAGGTAATTCGAATCCTTTTACCGCTCTATGCCGCGGGGCATCAAACTTTTGAGGCATCAAAAGTATGCAAAAATGCTTAGTCAATCCAGCAAGGGGCCTTTTACTCAATCCCATACACATCAAAAAAACAGCGGCACTTTGTTTTGTGTTCAATATTTTGTTTTTGAAATTAAATCATCGTTTATGAACACAAAACCACTGCGTTTTAGGTTTGGAACTGCCAGTTTGCCTGAAATACACCTGTTTTTTTGATTTTCCCGGCCCTTGGGATTGACGGCGTTCTTCGGTAAAGATTGTAGGTTGTTGAAGCAGGTTTAGCATAATGCCAAAAAATATTCTAAAAATAATATCTAAAAAATCCCCTTCTGAATTTAATCAAAAGAGGATTTCTTGTTGATTTTTATTTGGGTTGGTATGCTGCCAAGGTAATTCGAATTCTTTTACCGCTCTATGCCGCGGGGCATGGTACTTTGGAGCGCCAAAGTACCCAAAGCGTTTTGTCAATCCGGCAATGAGCCTTTTGCGCAATCCTATGCTCATCAAAAAAACAGAGGCACTTCGTTTTGTGTTCAATATTTTGTTTTTGAAATTAAATCATCGTGTATGAACACAAAACCACTGCGTTTTAGGTTTGGAACTGCCAGTTTGCCTGAAATACACCTGTTTTTTTGATTTCCCCGGCTCTTGGGATTGACGCGTTCTTCGGTAGAACCTAATGGTTTTTTTAAGTAGGTTTAATATGATGCTGAAACTATTTCTATAGAATAAATCGATACAACATGACGAAAAACTCACAGTAAAAAAAATCCCCTTCTAAATTTAATCAAAAGAGGATTTCTATTTATTTTTGTTCAATTGGTGCTTACCAATCGAGGGATAATAACTATAATTTCTGTGTTTGCAGTTTTAATACCGGGTATTTCGCTTTTAAAATTTCGAAAGCTCCGAAAAGCAATGCGCCGTAAATTACGGTTCCTTCTAAAAATCTGATCTCGAATGGAATTGCTTTTACCAAACATGCCCAAAAACCAGCTAAATCTTGCGTATAGGCCGGATTTTTAAACCAAACACCGATGTCGCTCACAATCCAGTGGATTAAAACGATTACCAGTGTTGAAGCCAGTAAATTCACCACGTTTACTTTTTTAAGCAATACCCTGCCTACCAATACCATTAATGCAAAGGCAATATAAGTCCAGTACCAGCCTTCGTATAAAAAACCGCTGCTGTATTTACTGAAAATGGTGATTGATAAAATAAAATCGCTTAAAAACAAGCTCAATATCGGAAAGGCAAAAGCTTTAAGATGATCTTTAAAATATGCACCACCAAATAAAGCTACTGCTCCTATTGATGAGAAATTGGCAAACTTTAATTCATCAGAGTTGAAGGTTACCAGCAAACGGAAAGCCGTTATGGCCAGAATCATCAGCAACAAAATTAAAGTGCGTGGATTAAATTTTAAATGAGACATTTTATTTTGGTTATTATTTATACTGCAAAGTTAAATTTTATTAGTGTATATTAAAAATTACACCGGTATTAAAGTTGAAACCTAAGCTATTGTACCCAATAATCTCATTGTATTTTTCATTCAGGATGTTCTTAGCATCGAAAAACAGCTTTACGCGTTTCTTAGCTAAAGCATATTCTGCATAAGCATTTAACAATTTATAAGCAGGTAAGTTATCAACCGTGTAGGTGGTAAAATTACCATCGGTACGTTTGCCGAAATAACGGAAATTGGCACTCACATATAAATTGCGGGTAGCCTGTGCACCTGCAGTGATGCCGAAAGTATGTTTTGGTCTGCGGAAAAGATAGTCGGCCACAGCATTATCAACAAAGTTGAACTCATTACCTTCTACATAAGCATAGTATCCATTAATGTTAAACACGCTGAATTTTACCGCCGGCTCAACTTCGAAACCTTTGGTTTTCTGACTCACCTGGTTAATATATCCGTTAGGATAAGCATAAAGAATGGCATCAGTTAAATCGCGTTTATAACCCGCAATGCGTAAACTAAATTTATCATCAGCAAAGCTAAAGTTTACACCTGCTTCATAATTCTGAGATTTCTCCGGTTTTAAATCGAGGTTTGCACCAAACTGACCAAAAAGCATGTTTAGCGTAGGAACTTTAAATGCTGTTGAAACCGTTCCGAATAATTTTATTTCTTTAATGATATTGATGCTTGGGGTAACTGAGTAAGTATAGTTTTCGCCATATTGTTCGTGTTTGTTGTAACGTCCGCCAACTTCGAGGTTAAAGATGCTTAAATCGTGTAATAATAATGATCCGTAAGCAGCGAAAATGTTGGTTTCCGGTTTGTTTGTTGCCGATGATAATTTCATCACACGGTTATCGATACCCACCAATAAATCGAGCTTGTTACCTAATTTCTGGTTGTAAAATAAATCCAGTAAGGATACACGGCCTTCGTTAATACTTGGATACTGGCTGTGCGCATCGTTCCTTGTACTTTCGAAACTGTAATTTAAGGTTACTTTACCGGTGGCAAATTCGTATCTGGCATTTGTACCCGCAGCAAAGTTTTTCAAAATCGAATAATTGTTTGCATCAGTAAAGGCACCCCCATCGAATTTATAATTACCATAATAGTAACGTACAAACGGATTTACAGAAAAATGATTATCCAGCTTGATCCCGAAATTCGCATTTAAGGCGTCCGTTTTAAAGCCGTCTTTATCAAATGTGGCTGTGCTGCCAACCGGCGTTGCTGCTTCTGAAATTCCATCGGTTTTGGCATGGGTATAGTTAATGTTATACGAAAAACCTTCAACTCCGCCATTTAAGCCAATGGTTCCTTTGTAAGTTTCGTAACTGCCTGCACTGGCCACACCGTAAATGGTATTGCCTTTAGGTCCGCCTTTCTTGGTGATGATATTGATTACCCCTGCAACGGCATCAGAACCGTAAATGGTAGACTGACCGCCCCTTAAAATTTCGATATGGTCAATCTGATCGATAGAAATCAACCTTAAATCAAACGCACCTCCGTTTCCTGATGGATCGTTTTGTACAATGCCATCAATTAAAACCACTGCGTAGGCACTTCCGGCACCCCTGAAAAATACCGATTTGTTTAAACCCGGGTTACTGCTCGATCCTGCAACAATAATCCCCGCCTGCTCACTGATCAGTTCTGGCAATGATTTACCATTACTGCGCTCCAATACTTCGCGACTGATGATGGTAACCACTTTACCGGTTTGCGATTGTTTCTGATCGTTTTTAGTTGCAGAAATTACAACATCTTTCAGTTGTACACTGTCCTGGTTTTGAGCATTAGCCAGCTGGCTAATCATTAACTGTGCGAGCCCAAGCCCTGCTACAGTTAGCATACTTTTTTTGTTCATTTGATTGTGAGTTTTGCCCACAGCCAACAGATTAGAAAAGGAAATGAAAATACGAACAACGTTAATATCTCAATCCTAGCTTCAATCCCCGAAAGCTATGAAATTAAACGCTAAAGGCAGGTCTTCTGACTTACTCCCGGTTTTCTGTCTTCCCGCCCAGTAGTTAATTGGGCAGTGACTTATGAATAGAAAAACGTTACAGAGCTTACAGCTGCGGGACAGTTACAGATTTACACTGTATTCCCTTTTAATCCAGATTTTACATCGGGAACCAAAAGCAGCGCAAAGGTAGTAAAAAGAGCGGAAAACAATGAGCGAAGATGGAATTGAAAGACAATTAAAGTATTGTAATATACTATTATTTCTTAACCTGGATAATGAATTATTAAAGCACCAGATTTTTTATCAATGTATGTACAGTTTTCATTAAGACGTTTTACCTATCAAACTATTTAATTTTTTCAGCCACAGATGCACGGATGAACACGGAGATTTTATATAAGCTACCGCATTTAACAGTGGTGCATTTTTTAAAAGGTATAGTTATAGCATTATTTTTTGGAAACGAATGTCAGTGTTTTATGGGGGGTAGCAGCCCTGCTATCGCTGTTAGTCCTCCCCCCGATGAAGAATCGGTGTCCGGGCTAACCTGCTCTATCAGGTTTATTTACAACGGTCGCTTTTAATGACACAAACCATAGTTCTTAGCCCCGATTGGATGGATGCCCCCGATTTTTCATCGGGGCAGTAAGGAAAGCGGGACTACCGGTACCGACCAGCACTGTAACTGCGCTGCGAAATGTGCAGCTTATTTTAAATTTTTAGCCACAGATGCACAGGTTAATACAGAGATTTTTTGCTTTTTAACTTAAGTGAAAATTCGGCAAGGCAATAAATATGATCTTTGATTCAGAAATTAAAAGCAATACATCATGACAACTACAAATCAACCCGGCCAAACCATGCAAACGGCCCGTTCATTACAACGATTATATTTTATACGTGCAGGCTTTTCTATCCTCTGGGTAGTATTGGTAAGCGCTCTGGCCAAAACCAATACCGGCATCGCAACTGTTTTATTTATCATTTACCCGGCATGGGATGCCCTTGCCACCTATTTTGATATTCAGGCAAATCCACCTGCTGCCAATAAAATACCACAATATGTTAATGCTTTAATCAGTATTGCAACAACTGCAGGGGTAACACTGGCCTTGCAAAAGGGCATTCCCGAAGCATTGATTGTATTTGGTGCATGGGCCATATTAACGGGACTAATCCAGTTGATTTTGGGGTTGCGCAGGCGTAAACAATTTGGCGGACAATGGCCGATGATGATTAGCGGTGCACAATCCATGCTGGCTGGCGGCGCTTTTATAGCCATGGCGCATCAACCAAACCAGGGCATAACCACATTGGCGGGTTACGCAGCTTTCGGTGCCTTTTATTTCCTGCTTACGGCTTTCAGGTTATCGAAAACCATTAAAGCTGAGGCGTAATAACCAGATTGAATACTGCTTGCGGAATGGAGAAATCATTTAACTTTTATACGGGCGAGGTTCAAAGACCTCTCCCGGTTTAAATTGCGGCTTGTTACCTTTTAATCCGTTTCCTGATGCGGCTTAATGATGGATTGGTGATGCCCAGGAATGAAGAAATGTGGTAAGCAGGAATCCGTTCTACGATATTGGGATGTTCTTCGAGCAACCTCAGGAACCTTTGTTCGTGCGAAAAGAAAATAAACTCTTCGGTGCGCGATTGTGCATAGGCAAAAAATGTTTCTGCCAGCAGCCTGCCGAACTTGCCCCAGTTGAGGTTCTTTTCGTACAAAGCATTCAGGTCACGGTAAGAAATAAAAATGATTTCTGAATCTTCCATGGCCTCGATAAAATACCAGCAGGGGTTTTGCGAAATGAAACTCCTGAAAGAAACCACAAATTGGTTTTCTGAAAAAAAGAAAAGGTTTTTTTCTGCTTCGGTTTCCGGATCGCGGTAAAAAATGCGGAAAATACCTTTTACAACCAAACCAAGATCATTGCATACCATGCGCTGCATATTAAAGTAATCGCCTTTTGCAATCTTTCTGGGTTTCCAAAATGGCAGGCTTTCCGTAATGTCCTGATCGGTTAAGGGTGCAAAATTCTTCAGGTGCAGGGTTAATATCTCGTTTTTATTATTCATGACAGGATGTTCGCATGGGTTAAAATTATACCTTATTATTGATAAAGATAAACAGGCCGAAGTTCAGGATTGATCATCCCTAAAATTTTAACTTAAGTTAAAATTTTGTTACAAGTTACAATAAAATTAAAAAAGGCGACCGGAGTTTATCCAGTCACCTTTTAACAATGAATTATAGTGCAAATTCTGCTATAATTCGTGTGTTAACATGACCTGCCGCTCTTTTAACAGCGGAACAATTTTAGCCACAACAATATCCTGATAATGTTTGCTGTTGCGGTGTGCTGTGAGGGCTTCTTCGTCCTGATATGCCTCGGCAAGCATTATGCTGTTTGGATCAGCGTTATCCTGATACACCTTATAATATAAATTGCCAGGTTCGGCAGTACTTTTTTCAGCGAGTTGGGGCAGATAGTCCAATACGGTATTCAGTTCGCCCTCCGTGATCTGCCATTTGGCAAATACGTGTATGCTTTGTTTGTTCATATTTTTTTAATGATTGAATGAATGATTGAGTGACTGAATTATTGAATTAAGGAATGATATATTTCAATAATTAAGCTTTTACATTTTCTAATAAGGTTACAATCTTTTCGCCTACGCCTTTGGCCGATGCGGGGTTTTGTCCGGTAACGAGGTTGCCATCGGTAATGCTATTGGCAGACCATGGCGTAGCGGCATGGAAAATAGCGCCCTGATCAGTTAATGCTGTTTGCAAGTCGAAGGGAACATCTGCCCTGGCATAATTGTCTTCCTCTTCAGTGGTAAAAGCAGCTATGTTTTTGCCGTTTACCAGATAGGAACCATCGCTTAATTTTACGTTAAGCAAGGATACCGGACCATGGCAAACCGCGCCTACAATGGCATTGCGCTCATACGTTTCGGCAATTACTTGTTTTAGCAACGGAGCCTCTGGCATATCAACCATTGGCGCCAGGCCGCCTGGTATAAATACGGCATCGTAATGGCTTGTATCTATGGATGCAAGCTTTGCAGCTTTTTGCATATCTGCCCAGCCTTTACCTGTGAGGAATTTAAGATTTTCAGGATTATCGGCCAGGTTAAGGGCGTCAAGATAAGGCGTGTCTCCGGTTAAACTGGCAAAATCGATCTGGTAACCGGCATTTTCAAATTCGGCATAAGGGTGTGCCACTTCCGGCAAAAAAGTACCTGTTCTTCTGTTTTGAGGGCCAATGGCATTGGCATTAGAAACGATAATTAAAACTTTATTTTTCATAACCTTAATTTTTTGTGGTGTTTAAATCAACTGATTTGTTTACCTCACAAAGTTGCATCATCAAGGCTTTCGGAAAGGAGGAGCCAACGCACAAAAAAAGTGTGATCAGGATCACACTCATGCCATTAATCTAGCCCGAATAAAGCCGGCTTAAAGTTTCGCGACTTACGCCCAGGTACTCTGCGATGTATTTCTTGGGTATTTTTTGCATCAGGTGCGGATACAGCTGTCCAAATTCTTCGTAGCGTTGCTGCGGACTGCCCGAAAGTAAGGAGACAATCCGTCGCTGCTGTGCCACGTAACCATTGGTAAGTTTCACGCGAAAGAAATGTTCCATTTTATGGAAGTTAGCCGATAAAGTTTCGCGGCCCTCGAGCGTGGTGTACAAAACTTCTGCATCTGCCATGCAAAGGATATGCAGCGTTGCAGGTTTTTGGTTAAAGTAGGCCTGGTAGTCAGCCATCCACCAGTTTTGCCCGGCGAACTGGATAATGTGCTCCTTCCCTTCTTCATCCAGGTAAAACATCCTGAAAATGCCCGATAAAACCAGAAACTCATATTTAGCCAAATCTCCTTCCTGTTGCAGGTATTGGTTTCTCTTTACCCTGCGTAGTGTAAAAAATGTTTTCACGTTTTCATACTCCTGATCGGTAAGCTCAGCAATTTCTTCAATATGGTTTCTTAATCTGTCCATCGGCAATAAACTTACTAAAAAAGCTATAAAATCCCTTTAATTAATGCTTGCTCGTTAAAACAGATGGTTTACGAAGAGCCTGTATTATAAGTATAGAATTTTATCCTGAGGGATAATTATCTTATAAAAAGCATTTCCTTGTCTCAAATAATGGTTTCGGCTAAATCAAAAGCAGATTTGGATAAATCACGCTGCTTAAAGCTGTTGATATTTGTATCAACAAAAGAAAATCAATTATGCGAGTATTTGTTACAGGAGCTACAGGCTTCGTAGGTACTGCCGTTGTGCAGGAATTAATTAACAATGGCCACCAGGTATTGGGATTGGCCCGTTCTGATGCCTCGGCTCAAAAACTGATTGCTGCTGGTGCAGAAGTGCACCGCGGTGACCTGGAAGATTTAGATAGTTTGCGCAGCGGTGCAGCAGCTGTAGATGGTGTGATCCATGCCGGGTTTATCCATGATTTTACCCGCTTTGCCGAAGTTTGCAAGGTAGATCAAACTGCCATCGAAACCATTGGCGAGGTGCTGGCTGGTTCGAACCGCCCGTTTATTGTTACCTCTGGTACTGCTCTGGTAAGTCCGGGTACACTGGCTACCGAAGATATCATTTCTCCTTTTAATCCCGCATGGCCAAGGGCTTCCGAACAAACTGCAGATGCGGTAGCAAAGCTGGGTGTGCGTACATCAGCCATCCGCTTATCGCCATCGGTACATGGCGATGATGATAAACATGGTTTTATCCCGATACTGGTGAACATTGCCCGCGAAAAAGGCGTTTCTGCTTATATTGGCGAAGGACTTAACCGCTGGAATGCCGTACACCGTTTAGATGCCGCACGTTTATACCGTTTGGCTTTAGAAAGTAATGCCTCAGGTGCCCGCTTTCATGCTGCTGCAGAAGAAGCCATTACCGTTAAAACGATAGCTGAGGCCATAGGCAAACAACTGAATATTCCCGTGGTATCCATTGCTCCCGAAGCAGCTGCTGATCATTTTGGATGGTTCTCGCACATGGCTGCAATAGATTGTCCGGCATCGAGCAAATGGACGCAGGAACAGTTACACTGGCAGCCATCACACTCAACCCTACTTACTGATATTGAAAACGGCATCTATACCCAATAAGCAATGAAAATAATAGTAACCGGCTCGTTAGGGAGCATCAGCAGGCCTTTAGCCGAAATGTTAATTGCACAGGGACACCAGGTAACCGTGGTAAGCAGCGACGCCAAAAAGCAGGGCGAGATTGAAAGTTTAGGTGCCATAGCTGCTATAGGATCAATTGCTGATGCAGCGTTTTTAACCAATACTTTTAAAGGTGCAGATGCTGTTTACGCCATGATTCCGCTGAGTTTTACAGCACCTGATTTAGGCGATTATATGCATCGCATGGCCTCAAATTACAAACAGGCACTGAAAGATGCCAACATCAAGCGTATTGTACTGTTGAGCGGCTGGGCGGCAGACCTGGTTAAAGCCGAAAATGTTGAACACCTGTTCGATGGACTTGAAGCATCTATAACTATTATGCGGCCAGGAGCTTTTTACACCAATTTCTACCAGTCGATGGATTTGATTAAAGGCAAAGGTTTGATTGGAAAATTCCTGACGCTGCGTTATTCTGGTTTATGGGCTTTGCTTACTGGAAAAACAGGTTTATTGATGGGAAACTACGGTGGCGAAGACCGGATTGTTTTTGTATCGCCAACTGATATTGCCGCTGCTGTTGCAGAAGAATTGTTATTATTGCCCGCTGGGAAAACCATCCGTTATGTAGGCAGTGAAGAAATGACCTGTAACGAAGCGGCGAAAATTATCGGAACTGCGGTTGGCAAACCCTGGTTAAAGTGGGTATTGCTTAGCGATCAGGAAATGCTGCGGGGCTTAAAGATGGCTAAAGTACCCGGAAAGCTTGCCGAAACTTTGGTAGAAATGCAGGCCGCCATGCACAGCGGCAAAACGCTGGAAAACTTTCACCAGAACAACCCAAAAATGGGTAAAGTAAAACTTGCTGATTTTGCCAAAGCGTTTGCCATCGCTTATCATAAAAAATAACGAACTTTATTTATCATCATGAATAATAACCCGCTTTACCGTTTCAGTAGCATTACCGAATATCACCGCGCTGCAGGTTTGCCAAAACCGGCACATCCCTTAATTAGCCTGGTGCATATGGATGAACTGACCAGGCCACTGGCCGACGGTTCTTTCAGTCTGATCTACGATTTTTATTCAATCTCGATGAAAAGGGTAAAGAATGCCAAATTTAAATACGGACAGCAGGCCAGCGATTTTGACGAGGGCGTGCTGTTCTTTATGTCTCCCGGCCAGGTATTTGGAATGGAAATTGAAAAGGGAGCAGAACGGCACCCGCCCGAAGGCTGGATGATTTTGATCCACCCTGACTTTTTATGGAACACCCCATTGGCTAAAACCATTAAACAATACGAATTTTTCAGTTATTCGGTTTACGAGGCACTTTACCTCTCTGATAAGGAAGAAACGATGCTCAGTACCATTGCGCAGAATATAGAACAGGAATATCATGCCAATATCGATCGCTTTAGTCAGAGTGTAATTATTGCCCAGTTAGAACTGTTGCTCACCTATTCGGAAAGGTATTACCAGCGCCAGTTTATTACCCGTAAAATTGCAAACCACGAAATACTAACCAAACTGGAAGATTTGCTTACCGGTTACTTTGACAGTGGTATGCTTGCCCAAAAAGGACTGCCGAGTGTGAGTTACATTGCCGAAAACCTGAATATCTCCCCCGGTTATTTAAGTGGTCTGCTTAAATCGCTTACCGGACAAAATACCCAGCAGCACCTTCATCATAAACTGATTGAGTTGGCAAAAGAGAAGCTTTCTACCACCAGTTTATCCGTTAGTGAAATTGCATACCAATTGGGTTTCGAGCACCTTCAATCTTTCAGCAAACTGTTTAAAACCAAAACCAATCTCTCGCCAATGGAATTCCGTCATTCCTTTAATTAATTTTTGCCGGTAATTTCTTTACGGTGCTGTACGCCCCAATCGGTCAGGTTGTTGATAATGGTTTGCAGCGTTTTACCGTGTTTGGTAAGCTCGTACTGTACCGTTACCGGATGCGTGTTTAACACCGTACGTTCAACCAGTTTGTTTACTTCCAGTTCTTTTAATTCCTTGCTCAGCATTTTGTTTGATATCCCAACTACATCATTTAAAATGTCCGAAAATCTCCTTTTATTATAATGGCAGATGGATGAAATGATATAGATTTTCCATTTCCCGCTCAATACATCCATGGCATCATGAATGGCCATCATCTCCTTTTTACGATCGTTCTGGTCTATTGGTGTGCAATCCATATGTTACTTTGTTACCTCGAGGTTACTGTTACTTTTTGATACAAAGTTACTAAAATATATTTTGATAATCTAACTTTGAGGCCTCAATAAACAATATCAGGACATGAGTAAATTAAAAAATAAGGTAGCTATTGTTACCGGGGCATCAAAAGGAATAGGTGCATCTATAGCAAAATATTTTGCCGCCGAAGGTGCCAAAGTGGTGGTGAATTATGCAAAAGGCAAGGCCGATGCAGATCGGGTGGTTAAAGCCATAACGGATAACGGCGGAACAGCCCTGGCCATACAGGCAGATGTATCAAAACAGGAAGAGGTAAACAGGCTTTTTGAAGAAACAAAAAATGCTTTTAGCACATTGGATGTACTGGTTAACAACGCAGGAATTTATCAATATTTACCAATTGAGCAGGTAACAGAAGCATCCTTTCATCAGCAGTTCAACATCAACGTTTTAGGATCTATACTGGCTATTCAGGGTGCTTTAAAACTATTTGGCGATCAGGGTGGTAATATTATCAACATCAGTTCGGGTGCCAGCAATACCCCTTTGCCTACCGGCACCGTATATTCTGCAACTAAAGCAGCATTAGATGCCATTACCATTGCCTTGTCAAAAGAGTTTAGTGGAAGAAAAATCCGCATCAATTCCATTTTGCCCGGTGTGGTAGAAACAGAAGGTTCGCACAGTGCAGGTTTTATTGGCAGCGATTTCGAAGCCAAATTAGTGGCCACTACCCCGCTTGGGCGCACCGGACAGCCGGAAGATATTGCTAAAGTTGCTGTATTTCTCGCTTCAGAAGATGCAGCATGGATTACCGGAGAAAAAATTTCCGTTTCGGGGGGCATTTACGGAATTTAAAATTAAAGAGAAAAAATGGACAGGCTAAAAAATAAAGTTGCGGTAATTACAGGTGGTAATAGCGGTATCGGATTTGGAATTGCAGAGGCTTTTAAGAATGAAGGTGCAGTGGGCACCATTACCGGCAGAAATGATGTCACTTTAAACCATGCGGTAAACGCTTTAGGTTCAGGTTTTATCGGTATTAAAGGTGATGTTACCGACCTGAATGATTTAGAAAATACCTTTAAAGAAACGGCTGGTCAATTTGGAAAAATTGATACTTTGGTGGTAAATGCAGGTGGTATTGTGGATGGTATGCCGATGGCAGGCATAAATGAGGTTACCGAAGAAAATTACGACCGATATATGGACCTGAATTTGAAAAGCGCCTATTTTACGGTACAAAAAGCACTTCCCTATTTAAACGACGGCGCTTCGGTTATACTTATCGGATCGAGCGCCGCGCACCGTGCTGCACCTGGAATGACTATTTATGGCGCAGCAAAAGCAGCCATCATATCATTGGCCAGGGGTTTGTCGCATGATTTATTATCAAGAAAAATAAGGGTAAATACACTTTCTCCAGGCTCTATTGATACCCCGGTTTTCGGAAAAATTGTACCTGAAGAACAATTGGACCAGGTTAAGCAACTCTGGATCGATATTACACCTGTAGGTCGGCAAGGACTTCCATCAGATATTGGAAATGCTGCAGTATTTTTAGCATCTGATGAATCAGCTTTTATCGTAGGCACGGAAATTCTTTCGGATGGCGGACTTACCAATATTAGTTTGATGAAATAATTTATTAAAAATGGTTCGGATTTAATTCTATTTTATAAGATAGCTGTCCGAACCATTTTATCAATCTGTTTCTGTGCTAATGGTACAATTGAATACACAAGATTGTTAATTTTGAACAACAGACTTAATTGTTAAATCACTTTTAACTGACAAACATTCTAATTTGATACACGTTGGATTAATAGTTAAAAAATTATAATCATGTCTATATTAGAAAATAAAGTTGCCGTTGTTTCGGGAGCAGGTTCAGGAATTGGAAGGGCAATCGCCGTTACTTATGCAAAAGAAGGTGCTAAAGTAGCTGTTGCCGATATTAATGGCGCACATGCCGAAGAAACCGTTAAAATAATTAATGATGCTGGTGGCGATGCTTTTGCCATTACTGCCGATTCATCAAAAGCAGCAGAAAATAAAGCCATAGTAGAAAAAGTTGTGGCACAATATGGCCGGTTAGATATTGCCTGTAATAATGCGGGTATGGGAGGCCCTGCCAAACCAACCGGCGAATATGAACCGGAAGAATGGGACCGCGTAATTGCCTTAAACCTGAACGGTGTGTTTTATGCCTGCAGGTACGAGCTGGAGCAAATGGAAAAAAACGGTGGTGGTTCTATCATCAACATTGCTTCCATACACGGTCAGGTTGCGGCGCCTAACAGTCCGGCTTATACCGCTTCAAAACATGCAGTAGTTGGCCTTACTAAAAATATTGCTGCAGAGTATGCACAGAAAAACATCAGGTGTAATGCCGTTGGCCCTGGTTATATTGAAACTCCTCTACTTTCTGCCAACCTTGATCAGAAAGCCCAGGATGCCATTGCTGCTAAAAGCCCGATAAACAGGCTTGGAACCGCACAGGAGATTGCAGATTTGGTTGTATTTTTAAGTTCTGATAAATCATCTTTTACCACCGGAAGTTATATCATTTCGGATGGCGGTTATACTGCGGTGTAGAAAGTTAAAATTGATCAAAGCAATTTGTTATTGCGAGGCATGAAGCAATCTTAAAACGTACGCTATTAATTATTTTTTAAGATTGCTTCAGTAAAGATTTATAGGCTACTACTATGCTAAGCTTGCTTTGGAAAAGCACAATCCTGACCGAAGCACAACCGTGCCTGTTAACGTTCAACGAACAAGGCTTTATCCTCAAGGTCTAAAGTTATTCTTTTACCCAGCCAGTTAATCCAGATTATGCCATCATAAATAAGGCCCTCAACAAATTGTACAGGCAAATCTTTAACCACCACAGCCGGCTGATCTTATTAACATGCTTTATGATTATCTTTATTGATTCAAATAATGATTAATTTTCGCAAATCTGATCAGATTAATCAGCCATTACCTATAAGTTTTATTTAATGAAACCACAAAAGCATATCCATACCATATTTTTCATTGCAATATTGATATTTAGTCAGTTAATAACCTTTGGACAAACCAAAAAGCAAAATATTGTAAAAACCGGCAAACCATTTGTACTTGGCGTGATTGATGAAATCCAGTCAAAAGAACTGGCTGAAAAAAGGGTGCTGAATATCTACCTTCCAGAAGGTTATAGCCAAAACGATACGACTAAATATCCGGTAATTTACCTCCTTGATGGTTCTGCCGAAGAAGATTTTATCCATGTGGCCGGCCTTGTTCAGTTTAATAGTTTCGAATGGGTTAATCAGGTTCCCAAATCAATTGTGGTGGGAATAGCAACAGTTGACCGCAAACGGGATTTTACCTTCCCTACAAAGATTGAAAGCGATCAGAAAAAATATCCTGCAACAGGTCACTCAGCTAAATTTATTGCATTTATCGGCAACGAACTACAGCCCTTTATTCGGCAGAGATATAAAACAAATGAATCAAAAACCATTATTGGACAATCTTTGGGTGGATTGTTGGCCACCGAAATCCTGTTTAAAAAACCATCTTTATTTAACAACTACGTTATTGTCAGCCCAAGTTTATGGTGGAACAACGGATCTCTGTTAAATGAACAACCAAACCTCCCCAGTCAGCCCACCCGGGTTTATATTGCAGTAGGTAAAGAAGGATTAACACCCACCGAAATACCAAGGGTTATGGAGGTTGATGCAAACCTTTTGGCAGAAAAGATTAAAGAAACGAAAGCGAAGAATGTAAAGGTATATTTTGATTATCTGCCTTTAGAAAATCATGCAACCATCATGCACCAGGCAGTTTCCAACTCGTTTCGCTTTTTGTATCCTGTTAAAGTAAAAGAATAATTTAATATTCAGGGCTTATTTTATTTTCTTAAAAGTATTCTGATAAACAAAAATTTATCTCACTCATAGATTTCCAATATTCATATACTAAGCCAACAAGATGGCTTCATCATTATATAATATGATTTATATTCTTTCGTAAATACCTTTTAAACGCATGTTTCTTTTAAAATGCGAGTAAAATTTTTTATTTCAAATAAATAAACGTTAATTAGACGATTATTTATTGTTATGAGCACAGCAAACTATGTAATTGGTGTAGATTACGGGACGGATTCTGTCCGCTCCGTTTTAGTTGATACCGCTAACGGAAAAGAGATTTCCTCATCCGTTTTTCTCTATCCAAGATGGCAGAAAGGCCTCTATTGCAAGCCAGCCGTTAACCAGTTCAGGCAGCATCCCCTGGATTATATCGAGGGTTTAACCCACACCATAAAAGATTGTTTGGCCAAAGCCGGTGGAGCTGAAATTGCACATTTGGTAAAAGGGATTTCGGTTGATACTACCGGTTCCAGTCCCGTAGCAGTTGATGCAACAGGTACGCCTTTAGCTTTAACGCCAAGTTTTGAAGAAAATCCAAATGCCATGTTCGTGCTTTGGAAAGATCATACCGCTGTTAAAGAAGCAGCAGAAATAAACGATCATGCCAAAAAGTTTCCGGTAAATTACCTCAAATATGCAGGTGGAATTTATTCATCAGAATGGTTCTGGTCTAAACTGTTACACACCTTAAGAGTTGATCCGGCTATTAAAAATGGGGCAGCATCGTGGGTAGAGCATTGCGACTGGATCCCGTTTTTACTTTGTGGCGGAAATGATATTAAATCAATGAAACGTAGCCGCTGCGCCGCCGGACATAAAGCCCTTTGGGCAGAAGAGTTTAACGGCTTACCTCCTGAAAACTTCTTTAGCAGCCTCGATCCGGTTTTAACCGGCTTTAAGGATAAATTATTTGCTGATACTTATACTTCTGATATCGCTGCAGGAACCCTTAGCGAAGAATGGGCAACGAAATTAGGCTTAAATACCAGTGTAATTGTTGGCGTTGGCGCATTTGATGCACACATGGGGGCTGTTGGCGGGCAAATTGAGCCTTATTACCTAAGTAAGGTAATGGGTACCAGTACCTGCGATATTTTAGTTGCTCCTAACGAAGATTTGCACGGAAAATTAATTAACGGCATCTGCGGACAGGTAAACGGATCAGTAATTCCGGGTATGGCAGGTTTAGAGGCCGGACAATCTGCTTTTGGCGATGTGTATGCCTGGTTTAAAAATTTAATCAGCTGGCCCTTAAATCATTTACTAACTGGATCTAACTTAATTGATGAGGCTACTGCAATTGCTTTAAAAGAAGAATTAGAAGGTAAAATTATTGCAAACCTGAGCAAACAGGCCGAAGCTTTGGAAGATGGAGATTATGCCGAACTGGCCATCGATTGGTTAAACGGCCGAAGAACACCAGATGCCAACCAGGAGCTAAAAGGCGCAATTACTGGTTTGGGATTAGGAACAGATGCGCCAAGATTTTTCCGTGCTTTAGCTGCAGCAACCTGTTTTGGTGCAAAGGCTATTGTAGATCGTTTTAAAGAACAGGGCGTACCTGTAAAAGGAATCATTGGTATTGGTGGTGTAGCAAAAAAATCATCATACATTATGCAGATGATGGCTGATGTATTGGAAATGCCGATCAGGATCCATCGTTTCGAGCATACCTGTGCTTTAGGTGCAGCCATGTTTGCTGCGGTGGCGGCAGGCATCTATCCTACCATCGAAGCGGCTATGGCTGCCATGGGAACGGGTTTCGAAAAGGAATACAAGCCTGATATTAAAAAGCAAAAGCTGTACCGCCAGCATTATCAGCAATATCTGGGCTTAGGCCGTTACCTCGAAAAATACAATAAAAAAGATGTTAAACCTTATTTATCATGAGCAGCTATCAGGATATAAAAGAACAGGCGTATAAAGCCAATATGCAATTGCCAAAATTAGGCCTGGTGTTGTTTACTTTTGGTAATGTAAGTGCTGCAGATCGTGCTAAAGGTGTTTTTGCCATTAAACCAAGTGGTGTTCCTTACGAAGATTTGTCTCCGGATGATATGGTGATTGTCGATTTTGAGGGCAATACCGTTGAAGGCAGCTTAAGGCCATCGTCTGATACTAAAACCCATGCCGTTTTGTATAAGCATTGGGAGGATATTGGCGGCATTGTGCACACCCATTCTATCTATGGTACCGCATGGGCGCAGGCACAAAGGGCTATTCCGATTTTCGGTACCACACACGCCGACCATTTAACAGTCGATATTCCATGTGCACCACCCATGGCTGATGAGATGATTAAAGGAAATTATGAATATGAAACTGGTTTTCAGATTATGAATCATTTTGAAAGCCTGGGTTTAAGCCATAAAGAAGTCGAGATGATTTTAGTGGGAAACCATGCTCCTTTTACCTGGGGCAAAACAGCTGATAAAGCGGTTTATAACAGCGCCGTTTTAGAAACCATAGCACAGATGGCTTTATTAACTGAACAGATTAATCCGCAGGCACCGAAATTGAAAGATTCATTAATTGAAAAACATTACGAGCGGAAGCACGGTGACGGGGCATATTACGGGCAGAAATGAGTTAGGAGTTATTAGTTTGGAGTTTTGAGGCTCAATGACATAAAAAATTTAAAGAATTAGAAAAGCAGTTGCAGTGGTTCTTAGTAAAAGATAGTCCCGCCATTCGCTGTAGTCCCGATGAAGAATCGGGAGCTGCCGCTGCTGTCGGGTTTAACCTTGTAAAGTCTACCTAAGTAAGCTAAACCTGATTGGAGTGAGCATTCCGATGTAAAATTGGGATAAAACGGAAAGCAGGACTGCGGTAACCGATGAATTACGGAACTTTGCTTTCCAAAAAAGAAAAGAGCATTTCGGTCTGTGAAGACACAGACCTAGGATTAAATAAAAACAACATCATAATGATTGATTTAAAAAAATTACAGGTTTGGTTCATCACCGGTACACAACATTTGTACGGTGAAGAAACCTTAAAACAAGTGGCAGAACATGCACAACAAGTGGCAGATTCGCTAAACCAGAATGGACATATTTCCGTTTCGGTAGTATATAAACCCATTGTGAAAACCACTGAAGAGATTTTCGAAACTTTACAACAGGCCAATACTGATAAAAATTGTATCGGGGTAATTACCTGGATGCATACATTTTCTCCGGCCAAAATGTGGATCAGGGGTTTAAATGTACTTCAGAAACCTTTACTGCATTTACATACGCAATTTAACCGTGATATTCCATGGAATAGCATCGATATGGACTTTATGAACCTGAACCAAAGTGCCCATGGCGACCGTGAATTTGGTTTTATGGTTACCCGTATGCGTAAAGACCGTAAGGTAGTGGTTGGCCACTGGCAGGATGAAGAAGTGGCAAAACAGATTGATACCTGGTGCAGGGCTGCAGCCGGATGGAACGATTGGCAAGGTGCAAAATTTGTTCGTTTTGGCGATAATATGCGTTTTGTAGCCGTAACTGATGGTGATAAAGTGGAAGCTGAAATGAAGTTTGGCTTTTCGGTAAATACTTATGGTATAGGTGATTTAGTAGCAGTAATTAATGGAATTAATGAGGATGCCATTCAAGCTTTATTAAAAGAATACGAAGAAACTTACGAAATGGCTGCTGACTTAAAAGTTGGTGGTGACAGACATTCGTCTGTTTATGAAGCGGCGAAAATTGAGCTGGGTTTAAGAAAATTTTTAGAAGATGGCGGTTTTAAAGGTTTCTCTGATACGTTTGAAGACCTGCATGGCATGATTCAGCTACCGGGTATTGCAGCACAGCGTTTAATGGCCGATGGTTATGGATTTGCCGGTGAAGGTGACTGGAAAACGTCTGCTTTGGTGCGTGCCTGCAAGGTAATGGGTGCTGGTTTACCTGGTGGAAATGCTTTTATGGAAGATTACACCTATCATTTCGATCCTGCCAATTCAATGGTGCTGGGATCGCACATGCTTGAAGTTGATGCTTCTTTAGCTAATGGTAAAGCCAGTTTAGAGGTTCATCCTTTGGGTATTGGCGGCAAAGCAGATCCGGCACGTTTGGTTTTTAATGTAGCTGGTGGTGATGCTTTAAATGCATCTTTAATTGATATGGGCAATCGTTTCCGTCTGTTAGTGAATGAAGTAAAAGCTGTAGAAGCGGAACATGATTTACCAAATTTACCTGTAGCACGCGTACTTTGGAAACCGCTACCGGATATGAAAACGGGTTGTGCAGCCTGGATTTATGCCGGCGGTGCACACCATACGGCTTACAGTCAGAATTTAACAACCGAGCATTTATTGGATTTTGCAAATATTGCTGGTCTGGAATATGTAAATATCGGCGCAGATACGAAAATTAACCAGTTCAGAAATGAACTGCACTGGAATGAAGTGTTTTATAAATAGTTTGGTTAATTAACGCTCAATGCTCAGGCCGGTAATCTTAGGGTTATCGGCTTTTTTATGCGATCGTCATCTCGACCGAAGCAACGCGAAGTGGAGAGATCTAATAGGTGAAGTAAATTGAAAAATAGATTTCTCGGCTGCGCTGCACTCCGCTCGAAATGACGATCTTTCATAGCTTATCGTTGCAATGAAATAACTAGATACTCACCATCGCCTTAATCACCCCATTTTTAGGGTTCAGCCAACTTTTAAATTCATCTTTTACTTCTTCAAAATTAACCTGATGAGTGATGTAATTTGTTGGATTTACCAAACCGGCTTTCATCGATTTAATAACATGTTCAAAATCTTCGGTTGTGGCATTTCTGCTGCTCATCAGGGTAGATTCCCTTTTATGGAACTCAGGATGATTAAAGATTAAATCGCCTTTTTGCAGACCAATTAACACAAACCTTGCGCCGTGGGCCATATAATTAATGGCATTGTTAATGGCTTTTTGATTACCTGTAGCGTCGATTACAACCGTTGGCATATCGCCATTGGTAATCTCGCTCAGTTGTTGAGTAACATCATTAGAAAGTGCATTTACCACGTGTGCAACATTTAATTTCTCTTTACAGAAGGTCAAACGGTCTTCATTAATATCAAGTGCAATCACGTTTGCGCCAGCTATCCTCGCAAATTCCATGGTGCCTAAACCAATCGGTCCCGCTCCTATAACGAGCACAAATTCGCCCGGCTGAACATCTGCCCTGCGTACGCCATGTGCGCCGATGGCTAAAGGCTCTACTAAGGCAAGTTCATCAAAACTTAGTCCTTCTCCGTGTAACAGCGTTCTTGATGGCACCTGCAAATATTCACGCATGCCACCATCAACATGTACACCGCAAACCTGCATTTTTACACAACAATTGGGTTTATTCATGCGGCACGCAATACATTCACCACAGTTAAAATATGGAATAAATGTAACAGCCTCTCCTATTTGAAAACCATCGGCTCCATCGGCCTCTACCAATTCGCCGGATAATTCGTGACCTAAAATGCGTGGATAATTAAAAAATGGCTGCGTACCTTCGAAAGCATGTAAATCTGTTCCGCAGATACCTATCCTCTTAATTTTTATGATGGAATGATCTTTTTTTAATTCAGGTTTTTCCGTTTCCGAGTATTCAAAAGTGCCCGGAGTTGTACAGGTAAGGGTTTTCATTTTTATTAATTTTTTAATTTTGAATGATAGACTGAGTGAATGTTAAATTAGAGATAATTGACTGGCAAAATTTAAATTATTAATTTAGGTTTGCATTCAATCATTCAAAACGCTGTCATTCAGTCATTTTTCATTTTATGCGTTTGCTAAAGCCCTGTCCAGATGTACATAACCGCCATCAACATGGATAATTTGTCCCGTGGTATGGCTCGATTTGTTCGACATTAAAAAAGCAGTCATATTTGCAATTTCTTCTGCAGTGGTCATCCGGTTTTCCAATGGGATTTTAGAGGTAATTTCTTTTAATTTTTCTTCTGCATGATCAAGGGTTTCTATCCAGGTTTCGTAGGCTGGTGTCCAGCATTCGGCAACAACTACTGCGTTTACGCGAATGCCATATTTTAAAAGCTCAACGGCCCACTCGCGGGTTAAAGCATTTCTACCACCATTCGCTGCTGCATAGGCCGAGGTATTTCCTTGTCCGGTTTCAGCTGTTTTCGAAGTGATATTTACAATGGCGCCTTTACTTTTAATCAGTTCGGGCAAGGCATGATGCGCCATTAAATAATAATGAACCACGTTTTTATGTAGCGAAGCCATAAAGTCCTTATAGTTTCCACTTTCTAAACCAACACCATCATTCACGCCTGCATTGTTCACCAAACCGTCTATCCTGCCAAATTTTGCAATAATATCTTTAACAACTTTTTCGCAATCATCCGGACTGGAAAGCTCAGCCACAAATTGTTCTGCTTTTTTGCCTTGTGCCGTAATTTCATCAACCACTTTCTGGTTATCTTCTGCTTTTCTGCCCACAATTACTGCAATTGCATCTTCTTTGGCAAATACTTCTGCAATGCTACGGCCAATGCCTTTTGCTGCACCTGTGATGATGATCACCTTTTCTTTTAATTGTAAATCCATGTTTTTTTTAATTAGTGAATGATTGATGGATTAAATGATTGAATGTAAATTTCCACTCCATCATTCAAAATCCACTCATTCTATCATTTTTTTAGTTAGTGAATGAGTGTTGGATCAAATGATTGAATTTAAATTTTTATCTATCATTCAAAACCGACTCGTTCTATCATTTTTTTTAATTAGTGAATGAGTGATGGATCAAATGATTGAATGTAAATTGTCACTCCATCATTCAAAATCCACTCATTCTATCATTTTTTTAATTGGTGAATGAGTGATGGATCAAATGATTGAATGTAAATTGTCACTCCATCATTCAAAATCCACTCATTCTATCATTTTTTTAATTAGTGAATGAGTGATGGATCAAATGATTGAATGTACATTTTCACTTCATCTTTCAAAACCCACTCATTCTATCATTTTTTTAGTTAGTGAATGAGTGATGGATCAAATGATTGAATGTAAATTTTTATCTATCATTCAAAGCCGACTCGTTCTATCATTTTTTTTAATTAGTGAATGATTGAGTTTTTGAATGAATGAATGTTTAAGCGCTATGCAAATGCCCTCATTAAGCCATTCAATCATCCTGTCATCCAATCATTTTATTGATCACGTCCTTTTTCCTCGATTCGGGGATAACTTTTAAATCTATTAATTTTCCATTTTTTAATTGTCCTTCTACAGTGGTTTGATAAGGTGCGTAAAGTTTGAAATGCACATCCCAATCTTTAGGCCAGGCCGGGAACAGATAGATTTTTTTGCCATCTGCCTGCATCAGCATTTCCTGTAAACCGATCATGCCTGAACCTCCCCAGTTATGATCTGGCGTCCAATCGAAACCTGGTCCCCAGAAAGCTGGAAATCTTCTTCCTGAATCTTTTAGTTTCGCAGTGGTTAATTTTGCTGCTTCATCGGTTAAACCTAACCTTGCTGCGAAAATATTATCCTGTTTCCATCCTATAAAACTGCGGAATTTAAGCACATCGGTATCGTATTTATAAGTATTGATGGCGGTGTCTAAACCCGGTTTTCCGATGCCGTAAATTCCCCATGGATAAACAGGATATAACTGCGGACTTTCTGTATTATTGATCCTTTCCCAAAGTTTTGCCGGAGCAATGGTGGTATATCCATTGAACGACCTAAAATTAATGGATGGAATGGTTTTTAACATCGCGCTCCATTCTGTTTTTTGTTTTTCAGATACATTGGGAAGCTCCAGAAGCCTTTCCAAAACAGTTTTTAAAGCAGCAATGGTGGATGTTGAATTATATGCCATTTTATAGGTTTCTGCACCGGAACCCGGAAATAAAACCAAATGACCGTCAGCATCTAAAGCTTTTGCGCCCCGTTGTTTGGCTAAATAAGTGTAATGTTCTTTAAAAAAAGTTAAGGAACTTTCAATCAGTGGCAGATAATTTTCAATGTTTGCACCATTATACCTTTCGGTTTCTAAAATCATCATACAGAACTCTAAAACGGTATCCCATTCATATTCTAACCAGGCATTATATTCCATACCTTTATTGAAATCTCCAGGACGTTTCCAGCCATATTCAGCGGGATTGGGTAATCCGAAATTTTCCAATTGTTCGGTAAAACTTGCACCATTGTGCCCCCAGGCAGATTGTGTTCTGATTTCCGCATTCTTTAATAAATTGAGGTAGAAATCGAATTGAGGCTTCATCATTTCAAAATCGCCACTTTTTAGCATTGGCCAATAAACCAAACGCTGGTTTTGTGCAGTGTGTGTACCACCTCCCCAATTCCTGAAATCTGGTGTGTATTTCAGAGCGGTATCCGTAAGTTGGGGATCGAAAGTGAATAAACCACCATTAAACTTTGTAGGATATTTGCCAAAGGCATTGCAGCCCAGCATGTACCTGAACAACTGATAATTTTTAGACGATTGATTGGCCAGTTCATCCTTCGAATTAATGAAAATAAAACTCTTTTTCCAATAGTTATTCCACCAATTTATGCTTGCTTTTTGGCTGTTTTTGTTGTTTATGGCTTTTAAATTAGTTTCCCAGTCCTGTATTGATCCGGTTGTTGCCGTATTCAAAATAATGGTGAGTTTTGTAGAGCTGGAAGGTTTTTTACTTTTTAAAGTCCAGGCTTTAAAAGGCGTACTTAAATAGATTCCATCATAATTTCCTGCCGGAATCATGTTGTTGCCCTGTATTGAACCGCCAAAAACCAGGTTATTTAAAGGATTGAACAATTTAGATTTTTCAGCCTCTAAACCCTGCTGTTTTACAGTTACATCGAACACGGTTTCAGGTTTATTCTGATGGTAAAACTGAACGGTGTTGTTTTTAAAGGCAATTTCATCTTTTAAAGTTTTTACGATCCCTTGTGGCGCCCATTTATAAGAATTCTGGTTATTTTCTTTGCCTTTGGTGATCCGGTCTTCAAAACGCCAGCTTTCGTAGGCGGCCTCTGTGGTGATTTTTTGGTTTGATTTAACCTCTAAATGTATAACAGGGTTAAAAACATCTACCCAGACCTTAATTTTGGTATTTAACTTACCATTCGAGCCTGAAATTTGAGCATAACCGTCTTTCAAGATCAGCTCTTGTTTAAAGGTATTTCCTTCGAAAGGGTTTGGGGATAATTTGAGTTTTACACGGCCAAGTTTTAGCAAGGTATTGTTCTCATCGAAAGTGCCGCTTTTGGATAGGTAAAGATAGATATTACCATTTTCAACCCAGAGGTTTAGGCCAATATCACCACCGCCAACAGGCATTGATTCTGCTGAATTGTTACTTTGTGAGGTCCACACCAAGTTGTTGCTTTCTTGTGAAAAAGCATCTGAAGTGATTAACAACAAAGGCACAAACACAAGGAAAAGGTTTAGTGCTTTTAAGTACTTGTTTTTTGACCATATAAGACATATAAGAACATTTAAGCTCATGGTGCACATACTTAGTTTCCTTTGTGCCTTAATGGTTAATTTTTTAGCGTGTGTAGCGTTTAACCACCTAAGATACCTGAGCACACCTGAGGCATGGCTCAAAAAAATTGACCATATCAGGCATATAAGAACATTTAAGTTCCTGATTAAAATACTTCGTGCTTTTTGTGTCTTTTTGGTTAAAATCATATTAATTCTCCCAATCATCAGTGCGGAAAGAAGAAACAGGCAAGCCATCATTTCCAAATAAATCGCCAGTTACAAAATCCTTAAATGCATAACGCACAGCTACCGGAACTTTTACCTGATCTGCTGAAACGGTAATACTGCTTCCGGTTATGGTTGCTTTTGCAGGGTAGAATTTATGGTCTGCCCCTGCTACTTCAAATAAACTCAATTCTTTCCCGAATGAAGTTAAGCCATTTGCCACATTTTGAAATTTTATAACTGATTTATTTTTATCTACCGTGAAGGAATCATAAGTTGGGCTTAAGGCCCCAAAACCTTTTATACCATACGTTTGGGCCAAAGCCAGGTAAGCTAAACGGATTCCGCCCTGTTTTTTATGAGCCGGATGGATAGATTTTTCTTCGCCGATATCCATTAAAACCGCCATCCCCGAATTTAGGATTTTAGTTAGAGATCTACGCTGCGCATCCCTTAAAAATGCCGAATTATATTTTCCTCCGACGTGATAAGGTGGCAATTGTGCATAATTATAAGGTGCGATTTGCGCGTAATAAAATGGAAAATCGCCATTGTCCCAGTTTTTTCTCCATGAGGCCACCATTGCGGGAAATAAATCTTCGTAACGGTCTGCACGTTCGTAATTTGATTCGCCCTGGTACCAGATGGCTCCTTTAATGCCATAACCGATTACGGGATAAAGCATGCCATTGTATAAGGTAGTTGGCGTTCTGCTTACTTCTCTTATGGTGTCGGTTTTTGAAGGGATTTTAATTTCAAGAAATGTTTTTAAATCCTCCGGCGACATCCAGGCTTCTATTGTAGATCCGCCGTAGCTGTCGTTGATGATCCCGATGGGTACGTTTAACATTTCGCTCAATAATGAACCGAAAAAGTAGGCAGTAGCACTAAAACCGGAAACAGTTTCAGGCGCTGCTAATTTCCATGGAGAAGGTTTGCTGTTTTCTTGTCGTTCGGTGATCGAAGAACGCGGAACGGTATAAAGCCGGATGTTTTTATTGGTTGATTTCAGAATTACCTCATTTGAACCGATTACAGGCTGACTTTTAAAACCTTTCATGGGCATTTCCATGTTCGATTGTCCGCCACAAAACCACACTTCTCCGATTAATATATCAGTTAAAATGAGTTTCTCTCCATCATTTAGTTCAATTTCGTAAGGTCCGCCGGCGGTTGGTGTAGAAACTTTTACTTTCCATTTTCCGTTTTGATCGGAAGTAACGGTATAATTCTGCTTATTCCAGGAGGTATTGATTTTTACTTTAGCGGATGGTTTGGCCCAACCCCAGATGGCCACATTGCTTTGTTGTTGTAAAACCATGTGATCGGTAAAAATGGAGGCAGGTTTTACGGTTGCTGAAGCGATGAGGCAACAGGTTAGGTTCAGGAATATGATGAGTTTTAGTTTCATTTTTTTTGTTCTTTTAGTAATCGTCATCTCGACTGAAACGTAGTGAAATGGAGAGATCTAACTTGAGACAGATCTCTCCGCTCCACTGCGTTCCGGTCGAGATGACGAAGATGACAATATTACCTACTCACAGGCAACCAAACCGACATTTCTGAATGGCCACGGTTTCCCCAGGCGAAATATGGCACCAGTTTTATTTCCGTTTCTGTGTTTTTGTTGTCAATTGGTTTGTAGAGTACATTTTTCCAGTTATTCGGCTCCACTATTTTTGCATTTCCAACTAAACTCATCATTTCGGCCCCATCAATATTAATGGCTTTGGCTTCGAATTTGGTTGAAGTTGGTATAAAGGCATTAAAAATACTTTTGTCAGGTAAATCCGTCGATTCTAAACAATACACAATGGGGCCGCGTTTTACCGCAATCTGATTTCTGTTTTCTTCTACCAATGGGTTTGCTTCAATCAAAGTAGCCTCCATGGGAAGGTTTAATTCTATCACATCACCCTTTTTCCAAACGTGGTTGATTTCTGCATAAGTGCCGGAAATGGCCTTAACATTTTCAATTTTTCCGTTGATGCTGATCTGCGCATTATGCGTCCACGATGGGATTCTTAAAAATAAGGAATAAGCTTTATTTCCTGTTTCTTTAATGGTGATTTTGATCTTTCCATCCCAGGGATAATTCGTTTCCTGTGTTAACGAAACTTTTCTTCCATCAGTTAATGCAGTACTTAAGTTATTACCACCATATAAATTAAACCACAATCCCTTATCAGAAATATTGTAAGCGTAATCACTTACTTCGGCGATGGTTCTTACCACATTTGGCGGACAACAATTTGATAATGCAATGTAAGGAACACGATCTTTCGACCAGCGCTGTTTAAAAGGTAAATCATCTGATTGCGCCAGTGGATTGGTGTATAAAAAGTTCTTTCCATCCAGGCTGATTCCAGATAGAACGCTGTTGTGTAAAGCCAGTTCCATTACATCGGCATATTTTGCATCGCCCGTAATCTGTAACATCCGCCAGTTCCAGAGAACGTTACCGATATTGGCGCAGGTTTCGTTATGTGCTGTGAAATTTGGCAACTGAAAATCGCGACCAAAAGCCTGATGGATTTTTTGTACATCAGCTGGATTATAAGAGGTTCCATCCGGCGAAGTGCCGTCATAAAGTGAACCACAGCCTCCGGTTATGTACATTTTATGCTGATTTACGTCATCCCACATTAAATTCAGGGTTTTTAAGAGTGAATCTTTGCCCGTTTCGGCATAAAGATCGGCTACCCCGGCATACAGGTAATTTGCACGCACGGCATGCCCCATTGCCTTGGTTTGTTGTAAAAAAGGAATCCGGTCCTGGTTATCATCGGTACCATCATCAATTTTTCCTTTAATGGCGATTAAATGTTGAGCCAGTTCTAAATAACGTGGATCTTTTGTAGTACGGTACATTTCTACCACCCCCATATAATGCGAAGGACAAATGGCGTTTCTTGCCAATGTTGGCGAAGCCGATTTATAGAAATTATACAGGTAATCGGTTGCTTTTTTTGCAATGTTAAGCAATGTTGTTTTTCCGGTTGCACGGTAATGGATACAGCCAGCCGTCATTAAGTGGCCAATATTGTATGATTCGAAGCTCAACCGGTCTTGAAATTGATTTTTAGAACCTGTTTTACGTTGCTCAATCATTGCTTTAGTATAAATATAGCCGTCTTCGCGCTGCGATTTACCAATTACGGCAATGGCTTTATCCATCATTTCGTTCAGCTTCGGGTTTTTGGTTGAGGCGTATAAAACCGCCACGGCCTCCAAAGTTTTGTAATAATCGCCGTCATGAAAAGAAGGTCCTGCGTGAGAACCTGTATCCAAACCTGCCGCAATTCTAAAATTCTCAAACGCATGACTGATTTTTGGATCGTTATAAATGGCCCACATATTCGGCACCATCGTTTCGGTTGCTACTTTAAAACGGTCGGCCCAAAATCCTTTTGTCCAGGTTACATCCGTCATGTTGATGCTGTGCAGTTTAGCGTAGGGTGAATTTGAATTATTAACCAAAGCTTTATCCTGCGCTTTTGAGTTTAAGCTTATAAAAAGAATAACGCCAATAATCATCCGGACTCGTAAACTCTGAAACGCAAAAAAATCGGTCATCTGAAGTAGTTTTATCATTATTTGTTCGTTTTACCTGAAATGTTACCAATATAATTTATCACCAAAAGTGCTTAAATTCTGAAGCGTGGGTAAGGGTCTTATCATTATTTTCTTTGTTTTTTTCCTGGCAACTTTTCCAGGATCCAGTGATTCTAATGTTTCTGTTCTCGTGCCTGCCACAAGATCGAATACGGTTTCGGTTGTTGCGTTTTGCCCATCATACACTACGCTGGAGATTTTAATCAATTGGAAAATTCCGTTTTTATAAACGAATTTGTGTTCGTACCGAATATCATTTTTTTCAGCGCTCATTAATAAAAATCCTTTCTCAATAAAAAAATCAGGGATGCTATTTTTAGTATGTACACCGTTTACATATTGCGGTTCAATTACATCCGTTGAAGAGAAAACCAGTTTGTATTTCTTATTGGGCTGTAAAAAGAATATTTGGAGCCTTAAGGGCACGGATGCTGAAATCGTATCCATCGTAATTACCGTTTTATCAATTAAACCATCTTTATTCAAATCGCCCTTTTCTAGTCGGATCTGGACATTAAAATTATCCTTTACTTTCTTTTGTTGAGCGTAAACAACAGTTTGAACCATAACCAGAAATAGTACAATTATTTTTTTCATTTAGTAAATATTAAATTCCGATCATTCTTCCATTTGTATTACCACTGGCCCTAATAATCCAGCAGGATTTAAAGCTTTACCTTCCAACCGGAAAGGTGCTGTGGTTTTCGTTAACCTTTTATCTTCAGGTAATTTGCTATCACCAATCAGTCGGTTTGCCCAGGTATTGGTGATTTCGATTTCGATTTGGTTATTACCTTGTTTTAATGCTTTTGTGATTTCCAAACGGTGCGGAGCAGTCCATAAAGTACCGCAGTTGATACCATTGATTTTTACTTCAGCAATGCTGGAGAATTCGCCTAATTCAATCCACATTTTATCCCTTTTGTTTCCTGTGAAATTGAAATTTTTAGTGTAAACAGCAGTTCCGGAATAATATTTAACCAAACTATCAGGATTTTTTGTCCAATCGGTTAAATCATTAAAAATGACCGGTTTTGAAGGCCCGGCATAAGTGGTATCGAATTTTGCCTGCCAGGTTTTTGAAATATCCTGAACGATTTTGAAGTTTGGCCAGTTGTTGCTGTTTTTAAATTGTGATTTAGATATCCGTTTTTCAAAAATGACAAATAATGATTCATTAGGAGCCATTTGTAAATTAATCATGGTATTGGTTTTATACATCGACCAATTTTTTAATTCAATAGTTTGGTCGGTTACAGCGTTATAAATAACAGGTTGCTTTCCCGAAACCCGAAACCAAATCCTTAAGTCTCTGGTGCTCCCTAGCTGATTTGATATGAAATAAATATCCTTTTCGGCAGATTTTCTATGAGTATATGTGAGTTTAGTCGCGTATTTTGCCTTTTGCTCAATGGCATAAAAATCACGTTGCACATTCATTTTTTCAAAACTATCACCATAATACGGAGCTTTAAAGATCACCCCTTTCCCTAAATCTTTGGTTTCTATAGGATGTATGTCATTATAAATCTGGCTAAAACTCCCGCCCCATATTTCTTCAACAATTTTATTAAAATCAATTTCGTTAACCTGTTTTAAGTCATTCTGGTACAGTGGTTTATCTCCAATGATTATTTTAGCGCCCGCTTTTACCAATGCTGAAAGTTTTTTAACGGTTTCATAGCTCATATACTGGTAATTCGGGTCCATTTTCATATTGCCAGGAAAAACCAATATTTTATATGTTGCGCCGCTTCCGAAAACCACATTTCCGTTTTTTACTGTTGCTGTGGTTAATACATCGGGATTAAAGCTATCGTAAGCATAACCACGCAAAGGATTTACCCAGTTTTCGGGATCGGCCATGTTTGCCGAATGGGTAACACCGGAAGGAATTTGACGCAATGGCTCGCCCACATTTGCCAAACGTTTCTTTTCAGCTTCTACTACCTCCTCACCAAAAATACCGGGCAGGGTTTCGACCAAGCGATCGGGCAAAACGGAACGCCTTGGTAGTTCCTCGCCGGTAAAAACGGCAATATCTACAACGGGTTTTCCCTGTTGAAGTAGATCTTGAGTGCGTTCTGCATAGTCTATCCATGCTTTTCCGGCTTTCCACCAGGTTTGATCGCGCTGGAAATATAAACCTACACCGTCCAAAGTCATTCCCGGTTTTCTATCTGTCCATGGATTGTGTGTAAACACGTGATAAACCAATTTATTGATGCCCAGCGCGTAGTTGCGGTCTTGCAGGGTTTTCATATTGGCCGGGCTTTCGTTCCAATCCATCCTTACGGTGGTAAAAGCCTCAGCCTGGATGATATTTTTGCCATAAATATGTGCTCCCGAAATCGCATCAAGCATGTCGTTCGGTTTATCGTGTGTGGGGCTGTTTAACCAGAACTCGCCCATCGGTACATCAACGGTTTTATAATGCAGTAAACCATCGCTCATCATGGTTGGCGCTATACTTTCGGCGGTAAAAGTAAACCCTTGCTCCTTTGTCAGTTTTGCCAGGGTTTTATAAAACTGATCGACAACCAGTTCTGAAATGGTTTTTCTAACATCGTAGAGAAAGCTTTCGGAAACCGAGGTACTTTCTACAGGCAAGCCCGTCATTATTGGCAAATAAGGTGTTAAATCATAACCACGACGCTTTAAAAACTCGGCTTTAAATACCGGCGACCAGTTCTGACTGCCGCATTCCCAGCTGTCTACATGAAAAATGCTTAAAACCTTCTTAGCGATTTGCGGTCCGCCGTGTTTTAACGCTTCGCCATACCAATTGTTGAACTGTAATTCGACGGCTTCGGGATTAAATTTATCGCATTCTAAGCCCATTCCGCCCCCACCAGTTGCATTGCTATGTCCGGTTGAGGTGTGCCCAACTCTTAAAATTGTCCAGTTGTCTTTTGGTGCTTTCCAGTTTAAGGTGCCATCAGGATTTAATTTATCTGTTAAGTTGAGGATCTTATTCAATGGTACGCAAAGGTTTTTAGCAATTTCAGCTTCTGTACTTCTTTTGCTGATCCGCCATACCGAACCATTTTTTCCTTCGAATTGGTTAATTTGTGCTTCGGAAGATAGTTCGAGATTGACCAGTTTTAAAGAAGGTTTCCATTTTGCGGCGTCTAAATCCTCTGATCCCGGTTCTGAACCTTTTTTATCGTAAATAAACCTGAAAAATTTTGCGGTGGTAGGCACAATGGAATGGGTAACATCTTCATCAGTATCCTGCCAGCCATGTCGCGGGGCTTCCAGTCTGCCGATTGCACTGAAAACCTTGCCATCATCGCTTACCTCAATAGCTAAACGCTGCGCCTGATAGTTATTTCCACTTACTTTGATGGTTATAGTTCTGCAGGTAAAAGGTTTTTCAAATTCGTATTGAATGTAACATGGCTCATTTGAACCAAAGTTTTTCTTATTTCCCGGTTGCACCAAGCCAGTGGCATCAGCACCATTACTGGCTGTAATTTTTGGAATTACGGTTCGTGTTGAAACACCCTCGCCAACAGGTGAAGGATAAGCATAAACTGCAATATCTTTATAATAATTCTGTTTAGATTCTGGTTGAGTTAAAGAGATCTTATTGTCTGTATTACTGATATTTACTTTAGACCAAACTACTTTTTGCATCGATAGTTCAGGTGTAATCCACGGACCACCGGCCAGGGCAAAACCATCACTTACATGCATGCCCAGTTTCAGGTTTAAGCGTTTGGCCTCGCTCATGGCAAACTCAACCATCTGCCACCATTCTGGTGTAAGCTGAACGGCAGGCGGTGAATAAACTGGTGTTTTATCAGGTCCCTGAATGCTCATTAGATAAGCTCCTGCAATTCCGTTGGCCTTCATGGCTTCCAGATCGGCCGTTATGCCAGCCTTAGAAACTGCTCCTTTTACCCAATACCAAAATACCCAGGGTTTTGCATTTTCGTTTTCCTGCGCAGAAAGGCTTACTGAACAGTGAAGACTCAACAATAAAACAATCAATATTTTATTCAACCTATATTTCATTTTTTACTTTTTCTCTATTGGATTGCTTCGTCGTGCCTCCTCGCAATGATGTTAAATTTTATTTATGTGCGATTTTATAACCCCTTAAACTGAAATAAAGGATAACCAGGAAACATACCAGCGGAATGCTGTAGCCGATCTGGATATTATCGCCATACATATCAATCAAACTGCCCATTGCAAAGGGTAAAATTGAACCCCCTACTATGGACATAATTAACCATGATGAGCCTGGTTTCGTATCGTCACCAATGCCATCAATACCCAGCGCAAAAATGGTTGGAAACATGATTGACATAAAAAATCCGATAGCGCCCAGGGCATAAACCACATAAGAACCTTTACCTAAAATGGCTACCAGACATAAAATGATTGATATAATAGCATACACTGCAAGCAATTTATTTGATGATATAAACTGTAACAGCGCTGTGCCTGCGAAACGCCCTGCAGTGAATAAAAATCCATAAACAACCAGATAAGAGGCCGCCGTTTTCTCATCAAAACCTCCGCCCTGTTGCGCCATTCTGATAAAAAAACTCGTTACACAAACCTGAGCGCCTACGTAGAAAAACTGGGCCACAACTGCCCATTTCAAATGTTTGTGGCGTAATGCTCCAAAAAAACTTCCTTTTGCTTCACCATCAATGCTTTTAGTTTTAATTTCAGGAAGATGGATAAAGAAAAAGATTACTGCAATAACCAATAAAACTACGCCTAAAGTGATGTATGGCAGCTTAACTGATGCTGCTTCTTCCAAAAAATATGTATTTCTTGCGGTATCGGCCATAGCGGCCAGTGCTTCTTTACTGTGCGATTTTCCTGAAAGGATAAATAATCCGCCGATCATGGGAGCTACCATGGCAGCCAGGCCGTTAAAAGACGCGGCTAAATTTAGTCTGCTGGTTGCTTTTGCCGGATCGCCCAGCACTGCTGCATACGGGTTTGCCGATGTTTCGAGCATGGTTAAACCGCAACCGATAATAAATAAGGCAATCAAAAATGTGATGTAAGATAAACTGTTGGCTGCTGGTACAAATAAAAATGCGCCAAATGCAAAGGCTAACAAACCCGAAATCATAGTCGCTTTATAACCCCACTTTTTCAAAATCATTCCGGCAGGTATAGCCATTAAAAAATAGGCAAAGAAAACAGAGGTATCGATTAGCGTTGATTGCCGGTTATTCAGGTTGCAGGCTTTTTTAAGGTGCGGAATCAGGATGGAATCGAGGTTATGTGCCATTCCCCACAGAAAAAATAAGCTTATTACGAGTATAAACGGTAATAAATATTTTTTGCCTGAAGATGGATCGCCCTGGGTTATAGTTTCTGGTTGTGTGTTGTGGTTCATTATATTTGGTTTTTTTCTTTGTCTTAAATGGCAAAAAAGATTGCCGCGTCGTTCCTCCTCGCAATGACGGATTTGTTTTATTTTTTCTTAACAACAAGCAGGTGGTCGCAGACCAATACTACTTCTCCATGTTGGTTTATGATTTCTACGTGTTCGGTTACACTGCCGTATTCGGGTCTTTTGCTCTCCCCTTTTTCAGAAATGGTGATTTCGGAGTGGATGGTATCGCCAATGAAAACCGGTTTTACAAAACGTAATTTATCGTAACCTTTACTCATGGCCTCGGGATTGATTTCGGAGGCAGTTAAGCCGATACCAATGCTAAAAATCATGGTGCCATGGGCAATACGTTGTTTAAATGGCTGTGTAGCACACCATTCGGCATCCATGTGGTGCGGGAAAAAATCGCCAGTGTGACCTGCGTGCACTACAAAATCAGTTTCTGTTATGGTGCGGCCCAGGGTTATACGTTTATCCTGTAACTGGTAATCTTCAAAAAATGTTGATTTGAAATACATATGTTCTTTCTATACTATACCGTCATTGCGAGTTTTCGATCTTTCATCGAAACGAAGCAATCTTTAATGCAAAACAGATTGCTTCGGCTCGCTCATTCCCTGCCTCGCAATGACGATTTAATTAATTTTTTAACTGCTCCTTAACCTTCACTCCTCCAATATCGCTCGATTGGTAAGCGCTCTCTACCACAGCCATGGTTTGGATTACATCTTCTACACTGGTGTGCAACACATCTATAGAACCTTCATTATAGCGCATTAAATTGGCCATGGTACCAATAAATGCCTCGGGGAACCACGATCCGTCTAGCTGAACGCGTTGCCACTCTGGTGTTTTTCCATCTTCTACGATGCAATATTCAAACACATCGGGCACACCATGGGGATAATCCATCAGTAAACCGATTTTTGCTACAATTGCACCTTTGGTTCCTTCCCATTTAATATAACTTTCCTGGTGGTCTGGACCGAAATCATGGTCGTGGTTGGTGTTGATTACCGCATGCATGGTATCGCCATAGTCTAATAAAATGGTAGAACGTGATGAAGACAAACTTTTTGCGGGATGTTTTAGGGTTTTTGCCAGAACACTTTCAGGATTACCCAAAAAAGAACGGATCAAATCAACATAATGAATGCTATGGTACTGAATTTCTAAGCGTGGGTGAATAATTACGTGCGGAAAAATTTCCCAGGGTGTTTTTATGGTTACCCGAACTTCCATATCATATAATTCGCCTATTAAACCTTGATCGATCAGGTATTTTGCTGCGCTTACAAATGGCGCAAAACGCAGCTGAAAGTTAATTGCTGCTTTAAAGTTCTTCGCCATGCATAATTCGAGGATTTCTTTTGCCTGCTTAAAATCATCACCCATTGGTTTCTGGATTAAAACGGCACTTCCATCAGGTAATTGCTGTAGTGTTTCGATATATTGTTCGGGCATGATCGTTAAATCGTAAACTGCATTAAGCGGAGCCAGTTTTACTGCTTCAGCAACCGAATTGTACACATTTGGGATTCCAAAAGTATCAGCCAGTTTCTGCGCCCTTTCTTTAGTCCGGTTTACGATGCCATGTACTTCAAAACCAGCAATTTTATAAGCCGGAAGATGTGCATCGGCTACTATTCCGCCTGCACCGATAATGATAATGGGCTGTTTGGTTTGCGGTAGCTCAGGTTTATATTTGATATCAATACTCATTTGTCAATTTCATTAATCTGGTTCTGTGCCAGGTGGATAAGTTCTTCGGTTGAAGCATCGGTGTTGATGGCCTGCAAAACCATCTGGTCGATTATGGCCGCAATTGCAGCCCAGTTTTGTTTCTGTGGCAACATATTTGCCACTTCATGCAATTGTTCCAGTTTATGGTAATAAGGGATAATTGAGTTGATTTCTTCATCTTTCCAGGTCGAAATGCGGCAACCAATTCCACCTTCCAAAGTAAGCTGTTTGTCTTGCTCAGGCGCAAGTGCAAAACGGAGAAAATCGTAGGCAATGGCTTTATTTTTACTTCCATTGGCAATGGTGTACAGCCAATAAACATTTAATGATGCTGAATTTGAACCGGGAGCTGCCGGCAAGAGTTCAACATCGATTTTACCCTTTACTTTCGAGTTTGGATCAACTTCGCACATGGCGGCAAAACCAAACCAGTTGATCATCATAGCTGCTTCACCATGTGAAAAGGCGATTCCGGCACCAACTGATTCGAATTCGGCCGATTTTGGATGAACAGCAGTTTTATCATTCACCATTTTGCGGTAGAAATTTAAACCATCAACTGCAGCCTGGGTATCGATCCGGATAAAACCGTTTTTATCGACTAAGGTTCCTCCCCTTGTCCACAACTGCAGGCAAAAATCGAAAACGGTATTATGGCCGTCGGGATAGCAGGCGAAAATACTGCCATACAAATTTTCTTCCGGGCGGTTAAAAAAACGGGCAAGCTGATGGAAATCTTCCCAGTTTTTGGGTACTGTTAAGGTTTTACCAAACCGGGCTGAATAATTTGCTTTTTCAGTTTCGTTTTCAAATAAATCTTTTCTGTAAATGAAACATTCGGGTCCATCGTGAAAGGGTAAACCAACTACTTCCCAGCCAAAACGCTGCAAACCCAGCAGTGATTTACTCCAACCCTTGGGAAAATTGCCGGGTTTATTTTTGTTGATATAAGGATTTAAAATTTCGAAATCATTATTGGCGTAACCTTCTAAAATCCAGTCGGTACTGATGTGCGCAATATCAAAATCGCCATTTGCCAGGCCTTTTTTTGTAATGGTGCTATCGTAAAGTTCGTGCAAATCCATTACCACCATTTCCAGCTTTAATGAACAGCCTGAAATGGCACAATATTGCTCCCAGAATTTCTGCATGGCAGCTTCAAACGGCGCAAATCTGCGTACGGCTATTTTAAAAGTGTTTATTTGGTTATGCATTTGCAGTGGTGTGCTGTGTTATAAATTCTTTGATAATTTTTTCATTATCCTGTCCTAATTTTGGCGAACCTTTGGATGAGGTAAGGATTTCGCCATCAATACGGATCGGGCACCTGGTGGTCTCATATTTGTATCCGTCAACCATTTCCACTTCCTGAACCATATTCAATACCTTGAAACCATCGTGTGCCATCAGGGCATTCCAGTTTAGCACATCGGCGCACCAGATATCGGCCGGTTCTAATACAGAAAGCCATTTTTCGGTTGTTGCCGATAAAAGATGATCAGCCAAAACGGCTTTAATTTCATCACGCTTATTAAATGCCTCACTTTGTTCAATATAATCTTCTAACTTCTCGCAGCCAAGCAAATTGCCAAGTTGTGGAATGGAAGCCATCGCCAGGGCTAAATATCCGTTTTCTGTTTGATAAATACCATACGGAGCGCCTAAATATGCGTTTGCATTGTTCTTTTTCGAACGCTCGGGCAAGCTACCGCCATCATTCATAAAAGTAGTAATGGTTTCGAACTGGAAATCATAAGCTGATTCCATCATGCTGATCTGCACAAAACCACCTTCGTTTTTAATGGCTTTACGGTATAAACAAGCCAGGATTCCCTGCGCGAGGTGTGCACCTGCCAGCATATCAACAATGGATAAACCCATTGCTACAGGTCCACTGTCGGCATTTCCGGTTAAGGAAGTTAAGCCGGTTACGGATTGTAAAAGCAAATCCTGACCTGGTTTATTTTTCCACTCGCCCTCAGTTCCATAACCCGAAATTTCGCCATATACAATGGTGGGGTTTAAAGCAATAACCGATTGATAATCGAAACCTAAACGTTCCATTACGCCGGGGCGGAAGTTATGGATCATGACATCTGCTTTTTTGAGCAGCTCACGCACCATTTCGCAATCTTCTTCACTTTTTAAATCGACTTCAAAACTCTCTTTATTTCGGTTAATGGCATGAAAAACGGACGATTCGCCATTCATAATCAGGTTTGAGGTATAAAGCGTGCGACAAATATCGCCTACGCCCAAACGCTCTATTTTGATTACGCGTGCGCCCATATCGGCCAGGCGTAAACCTGCCGATGGCCCCGAAAGGAACTGGCTGAAATCGATAACTAAATAATCTTCAAGCGGTAGCATCATTTTAATCTTTTAAATCGTCACTTTAATAAACGTGATCGTCATCTCGACCGTAGTGGAGAGATCTGTTAAATTTTTTCTCTATAGATTTCTCCGTTTCACTGCGTTTCAGTCGAAATGACGAAATTTTATTTTTTTAATTCTTCACTAAGCATTGCTGTCATTTCCACCGTAGTGGAGAGATCTGTTAATTTTTTCTCTATAGATTTCTCCATTTCACTGCGTTTCAGTCGAAATGACGAATTGTTTTTAAACAATTTTATTTTTTTAATTCTTCACTAAGCATTGCTGTCATTTCCATCGTAGTGGAGAGATCTATTAATTTTTTCTCTATAGATTTCTCCATTTCACTGCGTTTCAGTCGAAATGACGGTCTGCGTTAACTCAAACTCTTTATTAATATCTGCTGTATCAAAACCCAGTTTAGGAGCTGCTTTAGCGGCAAATAACTTTTCATGATCCAAACGGATCGGACTTACGGTAGTTCTGATTTTTTTGCCATCACCTAAGTCTAATTGCTGTTCGATCTGAAGTTTTTTATACGTGCTTAATGCAGTTGCTGTTTGATAATTCAATACTTCTGCGCACCAGATTCCATGATTTTCCAGAAGATCGACCCAGTATTTGGTATTTTGCTTTTTAAAGGTCTCGGCTAAACGAAGGATTAATTGATCGCGGTTTTCGAAAGCAGAGCCGGCCTCCACATATAAATCGGTAATGTCGCAATTTATAATCGCACAAATATTTGGCAGGTTTCCCATGGCCATGGCAATGTGGCCATCGTTTGTTTCGTACATGCCATAAGGCGCACTTAAATAAGCGTGAGCACTGCCTTTTGCCCCACTTCTATCCGGTAATTTTCCGCCATCGTTAAGGTAAGTAGTCAATACTTCGAACTGTACATCTAAAATGGATTCGAGCAAACTCACTTCAACCAGAACACTTTTACCGGTTTTTGCCCTTTTGATCAGCGCTGCCATAATTCCCTGTGCCAGATGGTTGCCACACATGATATCCGAAACAGAAAGGCCAAAGGGTACCGGTCCGTCTACATCTACCCCTGATAAAAATGTTAATCCGGAAACGGATTGCACCAGTAAATCCTGGCCGGGTTTATTTTTCCATGGTCCATCATTTCCATAGCCGCTAACCACACCATAAACAATTTTAGGATTGATTTTTCGAACATTCCCATAATCCAAGCCGATTTTTTCCATCACACCCGGACGGAAATTATGCGTCATTACATCGGCCCTGCTGATTAGCTTTTTAAGCCTTTCTAAATCTTCCGGATTTTTTAAATCGGCCGTGTAACTTTCTTTATTGCGGTTGATGGTATGAAAAAGCAAACTATCTTCCTGATCGCCTGTTGAACAGATGCTTCCTTCGTCAGCATGACAGGTATTTACAAAAAGATTTTTTATGGATAAAGCCCGGCAGGCGTCACCTGTTTTCGGCCGCTCGATCTTGATCACACGGGCACCTAAATCAGCCAGTTTTAAACCTGCTGATGGTCCGGCCAGAAATTGGCAAAACTCTAAAACCAAAAGTCCTTCTAGCGGTCTGTTCATGATAACACAAAACTTTTAGATTTCTGATACAATCTGTTCATGGCTGATAAAACCTGGATTTCATCGCCTCCGTTTATTAAATAATCGCGGACAACATCGCCGGCATGATCCTGAAAATACATGGAACCATGGTAACGCGGACGGAGAAATGCCCTTTGTAAAGCCGGCAAGGTATTTTGAAAGTAATTCTGGCTCTGGCGGTTTACTTCTTCATTTTTCCACGCAGCTAAATGTCCCGGCTGACCACCACTTTCAAAGAATAAAGAAGACTGACAAGCGGGTGAACCTACAAATTTTACATATTCAGCGGCGGTTTCAATTGCTTCACATTTAGAAGAGATGGCCAAACCGGTTCCGCCCAAAGTGCTTCTTAAATTGGTATTTCCATTTAAGGAAATCATATCGTGAAAATGCAAAGTTTTGCGTGCATAGCCATTTCTCGAATAATTAGAATAGCCGTAAGCAAAAGGACAATAGGCAATTTCATCGCTTAAAGTCATGGCTTCATAAACCTGAATCGGGTTTCTGTTGAAATTTGCTTTATCTATTTTCGAGGCCAGTTCGCGGTACATTTTCAAAACTTTAATACCGGTCTCAACCGAAACCACTTCCTCATCATTTTGGCAGGGATCTTCGCCCAAAGAGCAGCAAAGGGTGTAAAAATTCATTAAAACATCAATCGGGATGCCTGCAAAAGCCACTAAGCCTTCATCTGCGAGTGCCAGTAAATCATCAAATGATTGAGGCAATTTTAATCCTTTTTCTGCCAGTAAATCCGGCCTCGATGCTGCTACCGGTGTTGCTGCATCAATGGGTAAAGCCCATAAATGCTGGTTATAAAAATAACTTTCGTAAGATTGGCCTACAGAGTTTTCTTCCTGGTCTTTCAGGTATTCCCGGGGTAAATATAAATCCAGAGGAACGATCGATTTTGTTTTTGCGGCAAAACCTGCCCAGGGGTGATCAATAACCAGCAAATCAAACCTTTCGGCCAGTTCCTGAATGGAAAAATCGGCAAATTGCTGCAAACTTCTTTTCTCCCAGGTGATGTGCACATTTGGATGCAGTTCGGAAAACCGTTGTGCTGTTGCCACCATCGGCAAAAGCCCACGACTGTGGTTCCAGGTTATTCCTTTTAAATTAATCGTCTTTTCCACTTAATCTTATTTTAATATTTTTTAGTGAACTTTCACTAAAATTTAATTCGTTTTACTTTATTGTGAAGCGCTTCTTTATTACCCTCAAAAGGCACTAAATAAAAGCTGTAATTATAATTTTTTGCTGGTATCTGGTATTGCGGCAATGGCGCAGCAACATCACTCCAACTGTCGTTTCCACCAACGCCCATTTGTATTAAATCGATGTTTACGGTTAAATAGCCAGCATCTTTTAACTTGTTGGTGTGTTTTGCAGCCTGAACATTCTCATCAGTGTAAGGACTGGCGCTCATGCTTAATAAACTGTCGGCTACGATTAGCAGGCCCTGTTTTTTGGATTGATCCGAAAAGTACATCCAGCGCACATCGGTACGGTTTCCATTTTCCTGCGGAACGGCGTAATGCTCCATAAAATCGTTTACCGATTCAGCATAAACGGCAGCATCTGAAGCATAATTTTTATCAATATAATTTTCCATCGGGCCTTTGCCATACCATGAAATGTTATCGTAGTTACGGGCAATTCCTGTTTGCATCCCTACTTTTGGAATATTCGGTAAACCGGGTTTAACCTTCAGCACGTATTTTACCTCTATGGTGCCTGAAGAAGTAATTAAATAGCTGATTTGAACGGTTGCGCTATCATTTATCAGGCTATAATTCGAAGTATGTACGAGGCCTGAACCTGCCATGTTATCAAACTTAACCGCATTTGATCCTGTGTATTTGAGATCATTGGTATACCATTGCTTTAATTTTTTGTTCGATTTCCAGCCGCGTTTATCATTGTCGGTTAAAGGACGGGTAAAATGTGGCAGCAATGGAGCAAAAATCTGTTCCTTACCTTTCCATTTATAAGAAATCAAAGCGCCGTTCTTTTTGCTGATACCAATCTCAAAATTTTGTCCTGAATAAATATACATATCTGCATTGCCTGTGTATTTTGGTGGCATAATTTTATCGGTCAGCCTGGATTCGGCTAAACCTGTTAACGCAAACTGATTTGAAGCTACTTCGAAACCTTTTTTGGCCCAGACTTCGTCCTGGCTTAAAGTAAAATGGATATCAGCTAAATATTCTGATCCTGCATCCATTTTTGGAAGATATTTCGAAATGTTAAGTAAAGTATCTTTTCCGGCAGCAAGATTAACGGCAGGCAGAATTTTCTGGCTCAGTACCACTCCGTCTTTGCGTACAAATAACGTGGCAGTATAAGCGTTCAGATTTTTAACCGCATGGCGATTGCTGATTTTTAAAATCCTTTTCGCCTGATCGGCCCATTCGGTTTCTGCGCCCTGATAAACACGTTTACATTCGTACATGGCTCCTTTGGGTTTCCCGTCAGAATTAACCACGCCTTTAATAGTGAAATTATCGAAATACTTTTCGCCAAAATCGCCGCCATAGGCATAGAATTTATTGCCCGCACTGTCGGTTTGCAGAATGCCCTGATCTTTAAATTCCCAGATGGCTCCTCCGATTATACGTGGCGTAGCACGGAAAACATCCCAAAAATCTTTCATGTTTCCCACAGAATTTCCCATCGCGTGGGCATATTCTACAAAGAAAATCGGGCGGTTATCGCCATTTTTCTGTTCTGCCAGCATTTTGGGGGTATAAATGCCAGGGTACATCCGGCTTACCATGTCCACATAAGGCTGATCTTGAGGGTTTTGCAGGCGATGCGAATGATCGTTCGGTTTTAAATAAGCCGGATTGCCTGGGTCGATGTAACCATCCAACCGCGGATTTCCCATGGCAGGTTCGTAGTGAACAGGCCTGGTGATGTCAAAATCGTGGATCCACGCTGCCATAGCTGCATGGTTTGGGCCACTACCCGATTCATTGCCCAAACTCCAGATAATGATGCTCGGATGGTTTTTATCGCGCATTACCATACGGCTGCTACGCTCTAAATAAGCCGAAGTCCAGGTAGGGTCGTTACTTAATTTACCCCCGAGGCCATGGGTTTCCAGATTGGCTTCATCAATTACCAGGATGCCGTATTCGTCGCACAGATCGTATAAATACGGATCCATTGGATAATGGCTGGTGCGGATACAGTTAAAGTTGAACCGTTTTATCGTCTGCACATCCTGCAGAATATCTTCGCGACTTAATGCTTTGCCTTTTGTTGGGTGATGATCGGGACGGTTGATTCCATAGAGATAAGTTTCTTTGCCATTAATTAACAGTTTACCATTCGTTTTAGAAAATTCGATACTTCTGAAACCAACTTTACAACTTTTAACCTCGAGCACTTTACCTAAACTATCTTCTAAAGAAAGGGTTAGTGTGTAGAGATTAGGCACTTCATCACTCCATTTTGCCGGATTCTTTATCTTACTTTCCAGCAGCCCAAATTTCACGTTATCCAGGCGTGGCCATATTTCATTGATGATGCTTTCTGCACTTCTTTCTAACGGCTGGTCCAAAACGGCTCTACCATTTTGATCAAAAAGCAATGCTTTTACCTTATAGCCTTTTACTTCTTTACCTGTAAGGTTTTCAATCCGCGGACGAATGCTTAAAGTAGCATCTTTATAATCTTTATCGAGTTTGGTTTGAACAAAGAAATCGGCAATCCGCAATTTAGGTTCGGCCAGGAGCATTACTTCGCGATGGATGCCGCTTAAACGCCAGTGATCCTGATCTTCGAGAAAACTGCCATCTGTCCAACGCATTACCTGAACCGATAAAATGTTTTCTCCAGCCTGGAGATAAGGTGTAATATTGAATTCGGATGAAAGAAAACTATCTTCGGCATAACCCAGGAATTTCCCGTTCACCCAAACTTTATAACCTGAACTTACCCCTCCAAAATGCAGGGTGATATTCATATCTTTCCAGTTTGCAGGAATAGTAAAAGTGCGCTGGTAACTGCCCACGCCATTATAATCCATTGGCGGATTTGGCGGATTTACAGGACGGAAAGGATAAACAGCACTTTTATAAATGGGTTTATCGTAGCCTTTCATTTCCCAGTTTGAAGGAACTTCGATTTTTTTCCAGCCGCTTACGCGCGATTGATAGAAGTTTTGCGGTGCATCAGCAGGTTTAAGGGCGAAAGAGAAATCCCAATCACCATTTAAAGAAATCATTCGGCTTGATTGTTCACGAATGCCTTTTTTTGCAGCTTCAATATTTTCGAAAGAGTAAGCTGTTGCACGTGATGCATCACGGTTTATGCCACTTACCGATTGATCTTCCCATGGCTCCCTGCTGTAAATTTGCGGAGCTTTTTGGACAGCTGTAGGTGTTTTATCGACAAGCTGGGCATTGGCAATTAAAATCTGACCACAAAGGCTCAAAAAACACAAGGCAAGTGCTTTAGCCCAAAAGCTTGATCTTGGTATCTGAGCGGTTAAAAATTGATACATCTTCATCATTTCGCTGTGTGAATTAAAATTGAAGATGAAGACAAACCTGCTGAGGCTGCCGTTAATTTAATAGTTCCGGTTTTTTCGGTAGATTGGAGAATGGCCAGGCACAAACCATGAAATGTTTTACGGTAATTTGCTTTAAAAGGCTCTAAACTGGCCTGGAATCCATTATCAACACCTGCAATAAAACCATTGCCTTCCACTTTAAAATTAACCAGGTTATCAGCATTGGGAACAACATTTCCTGCGGCATCTAAAATACGGACGGTGATAAAAGACAAATCCTTTCCGTCAGCTTTAATATTTTTTCTATCGGCTAGTAGTTCAATTTTGGCAGGTGCGCCTGCTGTTTTTACCTCGCGCACCAATACCTCTTTGCCATTTTTACGCGATACCGCTTTTAAAGTTCCAGCCTCGAAATTTACATGCCAAAGCACATGCAGATCATCACCTTGTTTAGACTTTTTACCCAGCGATTTGCCATTCAGGTATAATTCTACTTCATCGGCATTATTGTAATAAGCCCAAACTTCAACTGATTTGCCTTTTTCCCAGTTCCAGTGCGGTAAAATATGTAGTACAGGTTTGTTGGTCCACTCACTTTGGTACATGTAATAGGAATCTTTAGGAAAACCTGCCAGATCGACAATACCGAAATAAGAACTCCGTGCCGGCCATGGATAAGGTAAAGGTTCGCCGAGGTAATCAAAACCTGTCCAAACGAACAATCCTGATACATGATCGTATTTTTTTGCTTCCTTCCAGGTTTCTTCATGGGTAGAGCCCCAATAGGCAGAAACATTATCATAAGCAGATGCCGACCACTCTTTATTGCCTTCAGTAAATTTGGTTTTACCATCTTTAGGCCAGCGGCGAATGGTATCAGCAGTATCATAAAATCCTCTGGTTTCTAGTGCAGAAGTAGTTTCTGTAGCCAAAAACTTAACCCCGGGATAATTCGCAGGAAAGTCTTTATAAAGTTTGTGGTTATAGTTTAAGCCATAAATATCAAGTGCATTGGCCTGGTAGATGAAGTTTTTTTCAGCTTTTGTTTCGGTTAGTGCCGAAATTACCGGACGTGTTTTATCCAGATTTTTAACGATTGCAACCAACTCTCTGGTAAGCGAAATGCCCGTGCTGTCAAACTGTTCGCGGATTTCGTTTCCAATACTCCAGAGGATAATGGATGGGTGGTTACGATCGCGTTTAATCATATCTTCCAGGTCTCTTTTATGCCAGTCAGGAAAATTCAGGTGATAATCATTTTTGGTTTTCTTTTTCGCCCACATGTCAAAAGCCTCATCCATTACCAAAAAGCCCATTTTATCGCATAAATCCAAAAACTCAGGTGCCGGCGGATTATGGGCGGTACGGATGGCATTTACACCCATTTTTTTCATGATTTCGAGCTGGCGCTCCATGGCCCGTACATTTACAGCAGCACCTAAGGCACCTAAGTCGTGGTGCAGGCAAACACCTAAAATTTTCATCGGTTTTCCGTTTAAAGAAAAACCTTTCAGCGCATCAAAATTGAATCTCCGGATGCCAAAAGTGGTACTTTGTGCATCTATAATTTTATTTTCGGAATCAATAATTTTAACCAGCAATGTGTATAAATAAGGCCTGTCTACCGACCATATTTCAGGTTTATTGATCAGCAGATTTGAAACGATTTTACCACTACTATCTTCAATAAGATCCTCTTTTGTAGTGTGTTGTAAAACCTGCTTCCCTTCTTGGTTTTGTACCGTAAACTCGATTTTATATTTTTTAATTTTATCTACAGATTTATTTATAAAATTAACCTGAGGTGCTACAAAACCAACTGTTTGACCTGGTTGTAAATTTCCGACATCTGTCGATTCGCCGAAATCGCCGCTTACAAAACCCGCTTTAACAAAAATGCCATGTTCTTGTATAGCAACTTTAGCTGTTGAGGTTAACCATACATTTCTATAAATACCCGAGCCGGAATACCAGCGCGAATCGGGTTGAGCAGAATTATCAACTTTAACGGCAATAATGTTTTTTCCAGGTTTTAAAAATTTACTGATTTCGTAAGAAAATGAGCTATAGCCATAAGGTCTTTTGCCTAAATATTGTCCGTTTACCCAAACCTCACTATTTTTATATACGCCATCGAATTCGATGGTGATTAACCGATCTTTAAAATTGGCAGGGGCGGTAAATTCTTTTCTGTACCAGCCAATTCCGGTAGGTAAACCACCGCCTTCAGGTTTTGCTGGGTTTTTCTCGTCAAATTTTCCTTCAATGCTCCAATCATGTGGTAAGGTCAGTTTTCTCCATTTCGAATCATTGTATAATGGAGATTTAGCTGCAGAATCATCGCCCAGGAAGAATTTCCAGTCTTTATTGAAACTAGTTCTCATTCTCATATCGTCATTGCGAGCCCTATTTTTCATCGGGAGAAGCAATCTTTCCTGTAAAATAGATTGCTTCGTCGTTCCTCCTCGCAATGACGGAATTTCGACCGCCGTGGAAAAATCTATGAGTTGTTTATTTATGCCATTATTATAAATTTCTCTCCCGAATATTCGGGACTTCGCTTCAGTTGAAATGACCCCAAAAGACATTGCCATCAAGATCATCAAACTAAAAATTCTATATTTAAATTGAGGTCTCTTCATTCTAATTGCCACTTACAAAATCTACTTTACTTTTACCTAAATCTTTCGAAGTTGCTACTGCAATTCCGCGTTGATCCTGTTTATTTACGGCGCAATAGAAATGGTAAACCACGCCTTTATATTTTAATACGAAAGATTTATGTGCATACAGTTCATCATACTTTTCTGATGATTCAATCAGGTTATCGCCCGTCCAGTCGGTCCAGTTTACAAGATCTTTTGATACTGCAAAACGGTTAAAAGATCCTTTTCTATCCTGCCAAAAAGCGCCAAAGTAAAACATTACATAATTATCGCCAATTTGCTGAATTACAGCATCTCCAGTAATGCCAACCGGATGATGAACCACTGGATTTTTATTAAAGCGCTGCCAATGAACCATATCCTCCGAAACTGCCATCCCGATCCGTTCATACCAGCGTGTTTTTTTATTGTTCGCCAGCGAATCGCCCACAGCGTTATAGTACATTACAAAGCGATGTCCTGTTAATCTTTTCTGGTCTTCGATCACCGTGCTTTTAAAGAGTTTATTGCGGTTTTCCCACCAACGTACATCTTTATCTGATGAGCTTAATACAGGTTTTTCTAAGCGGCTCCACTCCTTCACAATGGATGGATCTTTTGTTGTATAAGCCATTCCGATAGATAAAGGCTCCACTTCATAACCTTTCTCTTTTCCACCAAAATACGACATCCAATATTTGCCATCAAACTGATTTACACCATAACTTCCACCCCATTTGATGTCGGTTAAGGCATTATAACCTGCTTTTTGATTATCATCCCAGTTACCGGCATCAGCAAACGACATCAGTTTGCCCTGGTTTTCCCAATGCAGCAAATCTTTACTTTTTGCCAGCCAGGTTTCGTAACCACGACCGCCAAAAATGAGGTAAGTCATGTACCAATCCTTTCCTTTTCTGAAAACTGTGGGGCAATCCATTTTATGGTCTTTATCTCCAGGAACCATTACCAGACCGTATTTGTAAGGTGTTTTTACTTCCTGATAGATTTTTCCCATCTCTGCAGCAGAAACAGTTTGATTACTTTGAGCGTTTGATTTAACAGCCCAAATAAAAAGAAGGATCAAAATGCTTATCTTTCTCATTTGAACTTTAAATTAAATTTATAATAGCCTGAACCGATAGCAATCCTGGTTTTACCGTTTTCGATCCCTGCATTGCTAAATGATGCATTATTTTCTTCCAGAAGCTCGCTTTTCGGATACGCCGGGAAATAAACCACAGCTTTAGTATTCACGGGTACATTAACCTCTAAAATGAAATTTTTATCGGTTTTCTCCCATGTAGTAGAGATTTTACCATAAGGAGAATTATAACTAACCTGAGCGGCAGTTAAATCGCCAACTACTTCTGGTTCAATTTTAATTTGGTTGAAAGCAACCGAATTTTCTGCCTGACGGATGCCACCAATGCCACTGTACAGCCATTCCATTAAATGACCGAGCATAAAATGATTGTTGGAAACCGTTGGTAGAGCCGCCCACGATTCGGTTAATGCGGTAGCACCTTTGGCAATTTGCATACCATAACCCGGTACATCGGCGCTACTGTTCATATCGAAAATCACATCCGATTTTCCGGCATCTTCTAAAACACGTAATACATAGCGATACCCGATATCACCAGCGGTTAAGCTGTTTTTTCTATCGCGGATATCTTTAACCAGATTGTCAATCACTGCTTTTTTATCTTGTTCTTCAACCAGGCCCATGTAAACCGCCATGGCATTTGCTGCCTGCGAACCCGTTGCGTATTGTTTGGTTTTAGCATCAAAAAACTTGTTATTAAATGCTTTTCTTACTTCAACGGCAAGTTCTGAATAAGCCATTGCATCAGCCCTTTTAACTAAAAGTGTAGCCATTTTCTCCATTACCTTCAAATCGTAATAGTAGATGGCCGTTCCGGTAACGCCCATTGGCGTGAGTTGAGAAACACCGGGTGGTTTTGGCCCTAAATCATACCAATCGCCCAGACCCTGAGATAAAATGTGGTTATTAGCTTTTGTTCCCAAATAATTGATATAGCGCTGCATCATCGGGTAATAGTCAGTAATGGCCTGTTGATCTCCATACCATTGATAGAGGTACCATGGTATCAAAATCCCACTGCTGCCCCATTCCGGCGAATCGCGGAACATATCGCCACCCCATTCGAATTTTACATATTCAGGGGCAATTTCCGGGATCAGTCCGTTGCTCAGCTGTGAGTTTTTCATATCCTCCAGTGCTTTTTTAAAAAGCGGCGCAGCATTGTAATTGTAACCTAAAGAATTGCCCATCAGGTGCAACTGCTCCAGCCAGCCCAGTTTTTCGCGGTGCGGACAATCGGTAAAAACACTCATCATGTTACTTTTTACCGACCAATTGATAAGATTGAAAGTTTTATTAAATAAACTGTTAGAAGACGAGAATTCGCCAACTTTTTCAGCAGCATTTCTAACGTGTAATGCTTTTAGATCTTCTATAACAGCTTTGGTTGAAGTATTTTCTTTTCCAGCCGGCACAGCGCCTTTAACCTGCAGATAGCGGAATCCTGTATAAAAGAATTTTGGCCGCCAGGTTTCTAAACCATCTCCTTTTAATATATAAGTAAAATAAGATGGACCACCCATATTTTTCTGGGTTACTGCGCCATCGGCTTTTAATAATTCTGCCGGTATAATGCGGATGGTATCGCCTTTTTTGCCACGTACTTTTAATTCGATGATGGCCGAAGCATTCTGTCCCATATCATAAACCCATTCATGATTACCAACTGCAGTGATGTTTTTTGCTGTAAAATGATCAAAAATTTTGATAGGTTCCTCTTTTTGTGCATTGAGTTTTGGTCCGTTAACCAATACAGCAGATTTCCAGTTTTGATCATTAAAGCCTGATAAATTCCAGCCTTTTTGTTCCAGGTTGGCATTATAATCCTCTCCACCATAAATACCCGAAAAAGTGACTGGCGACGGAGCCGTTTTCCAGCTCTGGTCGCTAACCACATTTATTGAAGTTCCATCGGTATATTCTACCAAAACGCGACAGATCATTTTAGGATAGCCAAAAGCTACTTTCAACTTTCTATACCTCTCTTTAACCGGTGGAATGTAGTAAAAACCATTGCCAAGCATTACACCAATGGCATTTTCGCCCTTTTTAAGCTGTTTGGTAACGTCGTAGGTTACATATAATGCCTCTTTATCGTATTTTGTCCAGCCGGGTGCTAAAAAATCATCCCCAACTTTTTCGCCATTTAAGCTCATTTCGTATTGGCCAAGACCCGAAATAAAAGCCGTTGCCTTTTTTATGGTTTTGGTTACCACAAAATTTTTGCGGAACATAGGCAAAACATTGTTGGCGTTATATTTATCCTTTTTGCCATCAGTTGGCAGCACATTTACATTCGAATCGGGTATTTTTTCATAAGCAATCCACCTTGCCTTTTTCCAATCGGCTGGGTTTATTAAACCCATTTGCCAGGTTGCGGTATTACTCCACTCCGATCCATTTGCATAATTATCCCAAACACGCAGCTTCCAGTAATAGGTTTTGGCTGGTAGAAGTTTAGCGCCTTTATATGTTATCTGGATAGATTGGCCAGAATTTATCTTTTTGGTATCCCAAATTTCGCCTATGTTCTTTTTTAAGTTTGCAGTACTGCCAGAAACCAGGATTTGATATGCGGTTTGCATCACATTGTGTTTAGGTGACAGCAATTTCCAGCTCAGGCTGGGATTTACCATATCAATACCAATAGGATTATTTCTGTAAGCACAATTCAAATCAATAACCTTTATATCCTGCGCAAAAAGCGGAATGCTCAACAGATAAAGCCAAGAAAATATCAGAAATCTGCTCATTATCCTTTGGTTAGCATTGCGAAATTTTTACGCAAAAGCAGTGGTTAAATTTTGGTTTATAAATGGTTAATTGATACCTTAATCTTATTAAAAATCGATTCTATGAACGATTTGATTAATAAAGTAGTGTCAATTCAAATATAAATGTTTTTTTTAAATATGAAAACATATATTCGTATTTAAATTACAAAATCTTCCCATCGTTAAATAGGAAAGCATTTTGTATGTTTGAAATTGTAAAAATTACGCTACAGCCAAATTTAAACCTGTATGAACGAAAAGGAATCAAAGTACCAGGCCCCTGCCTTAGATAAGGGACTTGATATACTGGAATATTTATCTGCACAATCTATCCCGCTTTCGCAAACTGAAATTGCAGTCGGCATTGAGAAAACACCGAACGAAATTTACCGGATGTTAATGAGTTTGGAGAGCCGCGGTTATATCCTCCGCGATGAGGTTTCGGGGAAATACAGGCTTTCGTTAAAACTTTTTTACCTTTCGCACAGGCATTCGCCAATTGATGAGCTGCGTAAAGCGGCACAGTTTCCGCTGGAAGAACTGGCCAATACCATCCGCCAGTCGTGCCACTTGAGTATTTTGTATATGAACCAGGTGATGGTTATTATTCATGCGAAAAGTCCGGGGCCAATTGCACTTTCTATCGAAGAAGGAAACCTATTTCCATTACCGCTAACAGCATCAGGAAAGGTTTTATTGGCTTATATGCCAGAAGTGGAACGTAATACTACCTTAAAAAACAACGCGATTTATAAGAAATATCACAAAACGCAGCAGGAAGATTTTTTGAGTTCATTGGAAGATATCCAGCAAACGGGTTCATATTTTAAAAACAGCGACTCGGTTTCAGGTGTAACCGATCTTTCTGTACCTATCGGTATTTCAGGAAATAACGGGATTATTGCCTGTTTAACCATTTCGATGTTAAATGCGATTAATGTAGATCAGGCAATCGAAAATGATGTGATACTGGCCGAAGCGCAAAAATGTGTGAAGAAGATTGAGCAAAGGATTGGGGTTTAGGCCGAACCCTCTGGAAGGGGATTTAACTTTCTAATTGATAAAACAGTAAAATGAATTGCAAGCTGATTTGGGCGTTACCCAAGCTGCGCAAGGGTCGGGCTTTTCAGGGCTGCGCTTCGCTCCGGTACCGATAAAATATCGGTACTAAACCCTTACAATCCCTAACGCGGATTTAACTTATTAAGGAATCTTTATTTAAACCTCGCAGGTTTTAAAAACCTGCAAGGTTTAAATTAGAAAAAGTTTGCGCTCGTTTCCCAACGAGTGCATCAATAACTAAACGATTTTATCGTCTGAAAACGATGAATTATTTAACGCTCGTTAGAAACGAACGTTAGCCTAAAGATTTATCCTGAATACCTCACCTCATAATCCCTGCCCTTTTCAATTGTTACCTCAAAAAGCCCTTTCGAAATTTCTTTCACTTCCGCATTTTTAACAACTGGCTTCGATTTACTTTTAAACCTTAATTTTCCAGTTCCTGTAGCAGAAGAAACTCTGATTTCTTTTTTGCTGCAATACACCGAAATATCGCCGTCTGCGGTTGGTACTTTTCCTTCCATCCAGGCTAAACCACCTAAATTAGGTTCAATGGTGTAGGTTTTGTAACCTGCTGTTACTGGCTGTACGCCCAGATAATATTTCCCCAGTAAATAAATCGGGCTGGCTCCCCAGGCATGGCAAAGGCTTTTACCAAATGGACGGCCATACATTTCCAAGTGCTCGGTTCCTTTTTTTTCAGGATTGTATTCTTCCCAGAAAGAAGTGGCACCCAGTTTTAACATACCACCCCAATAATTTTTTATTTCCTTTAACACATAAGGTTGTTCGCCCATAGCACATAAGGCCTCCAGTTCGTAAAAACGCATGTAAGGTGTAGTGATTTTGGCTACTTTACCATTCAGCAGAACATTTTCTTTCACTGCTAACTTTTGCTCGGGACTGAAATAATCAAAGAAAATTCCGAACATATTGGCGTATCGGGTTACGTTATCGGTTTGTTTGTCATTAATTCGGCTATGTACCAATGCACTTTTTTGCTGATTCCAGTAAAGCTCAAATATTTTTGCTTTTAGTGCTTTTGCCTGCTGATCATATTGAGTCGCTCCGTTTGTATCGTTGGCTAATTTAGCACATAAAGCCATGGTTTCTAAACTCCGGGCATATAATAACTGTTCGAAACTCACTTCACCATCTTTGCTTAGTTTATCTGCCCAATCAATAAAAATCCAGTCACCCGGCATCCATTCCAATAAGCCGTTTTTGTTCTTTCTGCCATCGATATAAGTCATTAACGATTGCATACGGGGATAAATATCCTGCACAAATTTCTGGTCGCCGGTAAATTTATAATAATCGTAAATTCCTAAAAACCAATAGAAAGAATAATCCATGATGGTATTAATATGCGCCGTTACCGGATCTTTGCCACGCTGAGCCAATAAGGTTCTTTTCACCGTTGGTGCATCAAAAAACGAATAATAATTCATCAGGTAACTTTGATAGGCATCACCACTCCAAACCCATCTGTCGCGCTTGATTCCATCGATAAAAAATTCGCGGGTATTTAAATGAAAAGTATATTTTGCAACATCATAAATTTTGTTCAATTCTGCATCAGATGATTTAAAACTACCGCGTTCGGTTACCGGGGCATACTCATATAACATGGAAATGGAATCAGCAGAAACACCGTTTCCGGGTTGAAAATTCACATATCTGAAAGCTTTTGAAAGCGGCATAATGGAATCTTTCTTCTGTTGCAGGTCAATGTCCAGATTGTCTAAAGTTTCGCATTTATCTATCGATAGTGCTTCTTCTTTTGATTCTCCATAGTAGATACTCAATCTCCCTTTTCCTTTTAAACCATGTACTTTAATGAAACCAAAGGTTTCTTTTCCGAAATCGGAAAGCGAGCCATTGTTTGTTTTTTCAGTTTTAGCTGCATATTGGGCGATAACCGGTAATTTAAATTGTGATGGTAACTGATTTGGATCGTTCAGGTTCCATGATCCGGCAGAAACAAATGTAGTTCCTGATTTATCGGATGTCTTTCCACTGGCATCAATCCATTCTTTATCTTCAAATGTGCTCAGCCAGGTTTCGTCTGACACTATGGTTTTACCCTGTACAAAAATCGAGGGAACATGGGCCTGGTTATACACTTTTAAGCTTAATTTATGCTTCCCGGCAGGAATTTGGATGCTTTTAGGAAAACCGGAAATGGCCTGACCATCAATTTTTACATTATAGGTACCTTCTACAAAAAGTTTAACTTCTTCAGGTTGCGAAAGGTTAAATTCTTTATGAAAATCGACCAGCACATAATGACTGTCCATTTTCCAGAATACCGGAAAAAAGGAACCTCTTTCGGTTCTGCGGTTTTGCATTACATTGCTCATGTAGATGTCGAAATCGCCGGGATACCAGATCCAGGAGGCTTTTTGGGCAGAGAGCTGGACTACAGAGCCACTGAAGATGAGGAGGAGGATTATCTTTTTTAAGGTTTTCATATATAGTTGATTTTTAGTCACAAATGGACATAAATTTTATATTGTTTTTTGTTCTTAACCACAGATGGACACAGATAAACACGGATTTTTATATCTGTGTGCATCATTTTCATCTGTGGTTCATTTTATAATTCTGGATTACGGGCATCCGTTTAATGTCCATTAAAGAAGAGGTAAAGCGCAACCATCACGATGGCCAATGCGGTCCACGAAATCCATACCGCTTTAGCTGGTTTTTCAATATTGGCCTGGTGTTCTTCATTTACGGTATAGATGCTTGGCGATCGATCCAGCAGGGAAATTAAAATGGCAATCAGCAAAAGTCCTGCAAAAATGAAAAAGGAAAGCATTAAATAATGCGGCCAGAAATGGTATTGATCTGAAGGTAAAATCCAGAGATAAGTTACGCCAACGCCCAAACTTAAAATAGAACCAACCGATAGCGTGAAATTGACTGCTTTTCGGGTGGTTCGCTTCCAGAAAACGGTTAACAAAAATACCACCGATAATGGCGGCGCAATAAAACCTAAAACGGATTGAAAAACATCAAATAAATTGAGTCCTTTAATATTATCAATCGCCAATACCACAATAACGGCAAAAATGCAGCCTGCTACCACGGCCCACCTGCCAATACGGATAATCTGCTTATTACTGGCCTGTGGATTGATTTTCTTTACATAAATATCCATCGTGAAAACGGTACTTAGGGAATTTAAAGATGATCCGATAGTACCTACCAGAACGGCAATTAATACCACGATTACCAAACCATTCATTCCGGGAGGAAAAAGGTTGGTTACCATTGTCATATATGCTTCGTTTGGATCTTTTAAACCAGGAAATAATACGTAACAAAGGATTCCTGTTCCGATAAATAAAGGCAGGGAAAGGATTTTTAACCAGCCGATAAAACTCACGCCCAGTTGCCCCTGTTTTAAGTTTTTGGCACCCAGAACAGATTGCACCATCGATTGATCGGTACAGAAAAAAGCAACAGCAGCAACTGGATAACCTAATAAAATGGCATACCAGGGATATTTTGGATCACTGGCCGGCTGGATTAAATTCCAGAAATGATGAGGTGTTTTGGCATATAAGGCAGAAAGCCCTCCAACTTTGTTTAAACCTAAAAGCATTAATGAAAGGGAAACCGCAATCAATAAAATCATCTGGAAAACATTCACTTTTGCAATGGCTTTTAAACCACCGAAAAACGTAAATAAACCTGCAAATGCAACCAAAACGGTAACAGATTGCCACATGGGGATGCCCAAAATCTGTCGGACTAAAAAGCCTCCGGCAAATAAGCCAAGTGATAACCAGGAGATTAAAATTTTAACCAGCGCATACCAGGCTAAAATGTTCTGTGTTGAATCGCCATACCGGTTGCCCATAAATTCGGGCATGGTGCTCACCTTTGCGGCGAGGTATTTTGGCGCGAAAACAATGGCCAGCAGGAATAAAAATATAAAGGCATACCAATCAAAATTGACGGCCACAATACCAGTGCTGTAACCGATACTGGCAAAAGCCAGTAACATGGATGGGCCAACATTGGTACCCCACATATTAAAGCCGATGCTGCTCCAGTTCAGTGATTTATTGGCCAGAAACAAGGTTTCATCTTCGTTCTTCTTTTTCGAAAAACTGGCCCGATACCCGATTATCATCAGAATAATGAGGTATGCGATGACAATGATGTAATCTAAATTGGTTAAACGTTCTACAATGTTTCCCATTGGTTTATTTGGTTAGTTTGGTTGTACGGTTTCAATAGTTTTTAGCCACAGATGAACACGGATAAACACAGATTTTTTAAGTTCAATAGCCATGGTTCGTGTCCGCCAAGAACCATAAGAACTTTTCGTCATTGCGAGGTACGAAGCAATCTTACTACTATGGGTGGATATGTATTGTACACACAGCGAGCGTTGTAAGATTGCTTCGTCGTTCCTCCTCGCAATGACGACTTTTTTTATTGCTGCCGAATTTCTTTTACAGTCCTATCGATTCCCTTGTAATGTTATTTGCTTTTAAAATGTCATTAATTTTTACCGGTAAACCAGTTTCTAAAGATTTATCCATGGCCTGCAACAGGGCTACTGTGCCGATTCCCTCTTTTAAATCAGGGTAAGCAGTAAAATTGTTATTTATGCTATCAGCGAAATATTCAAGATAGTTTTGATATTCTCCGGCGTGGTGACTTTGCCCTTCGAAACGGAAATAATGTTTTAAGGTAGCATCACCCCAGGTAATGATCTTTTCTTCGCCTGTTTTAGTGGTAACGGAATAACGCAGTTCATGGTAATCGGCCTGGCTTGCGCCTTCCGTACCGCGGAGGATACAGCTCATGCCACTGTCGCGGCTTGCGGGTTGTGTTGGCCCGGTATAAGCACCGCTTACCCTTGCAATCCGGCCATCTTTTGCCTTAAAAATGAAATGCATGGTATCCTGATTTTTTAAACCGGCATTTAAGCCATTGCTGCTTAACATCCCGTAACCCATTACCTCTTCAATATCGGGCAAATACCAGCGGATAAAATCTGCAGGGTGACTTAAACCGCCATATAACCATTTAAAAGATTGTTTTAGCGACCATCCTTTTTCTAAAAACCAGCGGTGATCGGCATGGTAATGACTTTCTATGGTAATCAGTTCGCCGATTAAACCAGCATCAAAATCTTTTTTCTGGCGCATGGCAGGCTCGAAAAAACGTGAACTTTGTCCGACAAAAATTTTCTTTCTTGATTTTTTAGCAAGTTCTAAAAGTTCGTTTGCATGGGCCAGGTCGTCAATAAATGGCTTGGTACATACCACATGTTTGCCATGTTCTAAAGCCAGTTTGATATGTTCGAAATGTAAATGATCCGGCGTGTAAATCGCAATCATATCGATCTTATCACTGGTTAACATATCCTGGTAATTGGTTGTCCAGTTCTGAAAATCGAACTCTAAAGCCCGTTCTTCGCAAAGCTTTTTATTGGCATCACAAATCTGGATAAGTTTAAACTTTTTACTGGCCAATGATGCAGAAATCGTGCTTCTGCCCTCTCCTAAACCTAAAATCCCTAATCTTAACATGTTATTATTTTTATAAGCGTTTATTTACTTTTCTTTTCTGTCATCCTGAGGTACGAAGGATCTTTCACCAAATAGCACTGGCTCGAGCCCGGAATTTCTCCATTTGTGCCAGGATTATTGATCGTATTCCATCGCCAACAGATTCTTCACTGCGTTCAGAATGACAACCCCATTGTACGATCACTCAACCGGTTTAAAAAACACCCAAACTTCATCAGGTTTTGTACCCTCAATTCCCTCCTGGTATTTTTTCATTATCGCGTTCCATTCGTCCACTTTTGGATTGTTTAAAGTGGTTTTCGGATTTAAATCGTCTAATTTTTTTCCTTTCGGAATGCTGATGATCAGCATTAATTGCCTTTCTTTTTTAAAAATAGCCAGACGCTGAAATTCTGCGTTGCAAAAGCCCTTTGATATTTCAGGCCATTTCTCAAATTGTGTTTTATGGTAATTGAGGTATTCGTTTTGCATCTTTTCATCCTTCACCAGATTAGCCGATAAAATGATGTTCTCCCATTCAGCTACAGCTTTGTCTCCACAGTTCTTTTCCCGGTTGAAGTCGTAAAATAAGTTATCGTAAAGTTTGATTTCGGAAGGATTTAAGCGTTTTAAAGTCTGTTGCAAACTTTCTACCTTTAAACTGGACGTATAAATTACCATTCGGTTATTCCATTTGTAAATTGCATCCGGCAAAAGATTATTTTCTTTTGCAAAAGTTTTTAAAGTATGATCTGATGGAAGATGGTCCGTTTTGAAAATCAGTTCAAAAACCACAGATTGATCTGCAGCCTGATTTATTTCTCTATCCGAATGGGATGCTTTTTCTCTTAATAAATATTGAAAGGGTTTTTCCAGGCCCGCATTTTGCTTAATGCCTTTCTCAACCTTTGGACCGTTATTTTCCCATAAATTATCTGGTCCGTTGGCATTTTGAAGGTATTTTTCAGCAGGTGTCCAATTGTTTTTAATGGTGAAATAAGACGAACCTTCATCGGTATATAAATAGAACCAATGGTCTGGAAGATGGGCAAAAGGCGCTTTGTAAATACTGTCGACAACATTTTCGGTGATAAACGATCCTGGTTGGGCTGACAAAGTATAAATCCCGGCTACATCGTACATGTGTTTGCCGTAATGATGGATTTTATTGCCACTAATGGTATTATTTTTCATTGCATTTTGCGTTTTCGTCCAGCCCCAGCCCATGCTGATGCCGGAATAGGAAACATCGCTGATTTCGTTATGCAGGATCTTAATCTCCCGTACATAACCTGCTCCTATACCTACAGCGCCCCAATCTTCGTTAGTCACGTCGGTGATCAGGTTATTTTCAATTTGATCATTGGTCGATATTTCACATTGATCTGACGGGTTATATGGCAGATGAACTTCGGTTGCTTCATCAGAGAATGTTCCGACTAAAATTGCAGAACCACCTATATCTTTAAATAAATTCCCCTTGATTTCATTGTCTGCAGTTCCTTTTTTTAAATCCAGGCCCGTTGGTGCCAGGTGCTCGAAACGGCAGGATTCGAAAATGGTATGGTTGGCATAAGTCACTTCAACCGCTGAAGCTGGTCTGCCTACCCAGGCCTGGTTTTCTAAAGTTGGCTTATCAGGAGTTCCTGACTGTTTTAATTTATAAGCATCGAGCATGTACATGCCGGCCTGATGTGGCACATGACCTTGTTTAGAAGGCCTTAACCAGCTGCTGTGCTCAAAGGAAATTCCCTTAAAACCCACAAAAGATACCGGATGATCTATCGTTCCTTCAATTTTGACAAGATTTTCCAATGCCGGAGCAATAATTTCTGCATTAGCCATGTTTTCTGAAGCTTTTGGCCAATAATAAAGTTTGTGGTTTTGCAGGTCTTCAAACCACTCCCCGGGTTCGTTTAAAAACTGAATGGCATTGCTGAGGTAAAAAGCAGAATTCCCTGTTTTATCTGAAATCCATGGAGCTGGCCAGGGATGTTCTGACTGAATCCTGCTTTCGGGCTGCATAAATGAAAGTTCAGCGGTATTTTTCTCGATTTTAACAGATTTTACACGCAGATTGGCAATGGCCCACCATTGATGGATCAGCATTTCCATGCCCTTAATATTAGCCAAATTGATGTTCTTCTGAAGCGGGATTTTACAGGTCTGATTTTTGCTGTCCCATGATAAAATCCTGCCCATCGCATCTCCGTTATAGTTTTTTGCCCGAATGGCTTTTTTACCATTTATCCAAAGCTGGCGAAATTGAAGGTCGCTCCCATCGAAATTTGGAGGGTTGCTTACCCAAACCTTTCCAATGGCTTCTTTCGGCAAACCCGCAACAGTTCCGGTAAGTTTTTTCCATCCTTTTATTTTGATCCCGCCACTTAAAATCACTTTTTCATTCGCTTCGGCAATAATTAAGGTGGGGCTATCTTTGGTTCCTGAATCTTCAGGACGGAGCACGACAGGCTCGTATAGTTGATAAAAACCTTTGTTTATGATGATATTGATTCCTCCTTTAGCGGATACATCATTTAACCGACGTAATTCTCTGGCTTTTCTAATGGCGGAATGAAGTGTAGCCAAAGGTTTTTCCTTGGTTCCAACATTAGTGTCATTACCCTTTAATGAAACATAAATATCTGCTGCATCTGCTTTTAGATACAATAAAGAGAAAAGAATTACCAGAATTAAAAACGGTTTGGTTCTTGGATTGACGAGACAAGGCAACACATAAAATTTCGCTTGATTGGTCTGTGAGGACACAGACCAAGTGAAAAATAGTTTAAATTGTTTGGTTCGTGAAGGTACGAACCAAGGAAACGAGTATTTTATTGTATCTGTCCTTTTCATCTTTTTAGTTATCTCGATTTCCATAACGCCACTAATAAGATTGCTTCGTACCTTGCAATGACGGATCATTTTGAAAAACCGATTTCAGGTAGCTGGTATTGGCGCTGAAGTTATATTTTACGTTGGTGGGCTGTTTTGCATCCCTGCTTCTTTCTACAACCAGCCAGCCACTCCAGCCCATGTCATCGAGCGTTGCTTTTACTTTATTTAAATCGATTTTGGGATCGTTTTGCAGCCAAACGCCATCTTCATTGGTCGCATGGATCTGAATGAGGTTTTTCCTGCCCAAAATTTGCAACTCCTTGCATAAATCCCTTCCGTTTTTAATGGCATTAGAGAAATTAAAATAACTTTTTACATTTTTAGAACCGATATCTTTAAGTAATTGCAATTCACCCGTTGCATCCAAAGCAGTTTCAATTCCAATAGTAACGCCTGCTTTTGCAGCCATTTTAGCCACTATTTTCAGCCTTTCTACAATCGGTTCGCGCAGTTCAGGATTTTTGACCAGATCGCCCTGAATGCCCAATGGCAGAAAAACGACTTTAATATTCATTGCTTTGGCCGTGTCGAGGCAATCCTGTATCATTTTTTGATAGGTTGGGCGTTTGGCGAACGATTGCGCATAAAAGCCGGTCATGGCCAGTGAGCAGAATTCCAGATTCAGTTCTTTGGCTTTATCCAGATATTCCTGTCTGATTTTTGGATCAGCCAGTTTATTGTCGAAGGTTTCCCTGTCGCCCAAGCCACCCATATCGATTTCCAAACCATCTGCGCCAATTTCTTTTGCAAGTGGTAAAGCGCTAATTTTCTGACGTTTGAGGATCATGAGGTCAATTACCGAAACTTTATACCTGTTTTTCTTTTCTGCAGCAAAAAGCAACTGATCGGGAAGTAATAACACGCCGGTTAGCAAGGCCATTTTACCTATAAAAGTTCTCCTGTTCTGAATTTGCATACCCAATTATTTTGTTGCGTTTAACGGAAATAACTTTTCCAGGTTTTCAAAACCCATAACCGCATTTTTAGGCAGTTTTTCGCCTTTATCTCCAAAAACATACATCGCATTTTCCTTTTCGATGGTTACTTTGCTCTCGTCATATTTTCCCGTCTTATCTTTAACAGCAGCGCCATTGAGCTTAAAGTTTTTGATCAGGAAATCGTAGAGCGCAATGCGTTTATTGACGCCAAAATCATGTTTTTCCTCTGGTAAATGAACATTTTCCACTTTATCCTGAACACCGTAATAGGCATACATTTTTTGCAGATAAGGAAAATCATGTTGTGGCGTGTGAGCCGTCCAGTCGCTACCGTCCGAAACCAGTAACTGGGGTCGTGGGGCAGCCATTGCGGCTAATTCTACATTATCCGTTCCACCGCCACATTGATGAATGGGCATGCCGCTTTCGCATGGACAACCGCCATAAAAATAAGATGACATCGCCACCACCGGTGCGCTCAGCTTAATTCTGTCGTCCATAGCGGTCATTAAGATCGAATGACTTCCGGCACCAGAGCCGCCACTAATGCCGATTCTTGCTGTATCTGTTTCTTTAAGGGACGAAAAATAATCCAAAATCCGGATGCCACCCAAGGTTTGCACGGTTTGTGCCAAACTGCGGCGATGATCTTCATATTTAAACTGGAGCATAGATTCGCCCCAGGCAAATAAATCGTAACTAAATGCCATTGCTCCCATCCTGGCTATTGTTGCACAACGGATCTGGCAATCTGGTCTGTAGCGTTGTTTCTCCCAGTGCCCATCGGGGCTTAAGACCACCGGGATTTTACCTTTCACATTTAAAGGCTTATAAAGTGAGCCATTGATCCACACACCAGGCAAAATCTCCAAAGCGATATTTTCTACCGAATAGCCATCGAAAATTCTTTTTGGGGTAATAATCGGTTTTGAATTTGGTTTCGCCGGCAATGGCGATAACATTAAAGCCTGATAAAGTTCGGGTTTAATTTCTGCCTTGCGTTTTTCCCAGCTCGCCTGATCGTGGTATTTGGTTGCCAAACTATCGAGATAAGCCCATCCATCCTGAACTTCCCAACGGTAATATTCGTACTCTTTCAGTTTGTAAACTCCGGGTTTTTCCTTGTTGACTTTCATATCCAGAGGCGTTAGCACATTGCCTAGTGTTTCATCCACGTTGCTACGGAAACGCCATTCGGCATAGTTAACCCATTTGTCTTTTACCTGTGGCTCTGAATATTTGATCTGAACTTTAAAACGGGTCTGGATCTCTTTAAGGACATCAACTAATGGTTTTTTATAAAGGTTATCGGTGTTTTGGGTTTGGGCGGAGCCCTTACCTGGAAAAGATAGGTAGATAATAAATAATATAGCTAAGTACCTGAACACCCTACCCGTCATTGCGAGTGCTGATTTTTCATCAGCCGAAGCAATCTCTCCCAGCAAAATAGATTGCTTCGTCGTACCTCCTCGCAATGACGATCGCCAAAACCACGAAATAACGTATTTAATAACATTTATCATCTTAACCCTCCTCGTTTTTAGTTTCCGTAATCACGGGTGCAGTATAACCTTTCAGTTTTGGCCAAACGCCATTTTTAATTTTCTTTAGCTTTAACTTTGATGGATCGACCACCACATGCTTGATTTTTTCTCTTCTCCAGGTGTAAATAAAGTGCAGCATGCCATCGCTGGTTTGGATAACCGCAGGGTAAGAATACTGGCTGATTGGTGAATCTTCCAATATTAAAGCAGCATACCATTCTTTGCCATCTTTAGAAATGGAAACATTTAATGGCGTGCGAGGTCCTTTTGCTAAATCTCCCGGAGGCAATACATGGTTATAAACCAAAACCTGGCGACCATCTTTCAGGGTTACTGCATCGGTTCCTGAATTATTATTTGGCAAAGATGTTTTGGTTAATGCGGACCAGGTTTCGCCGTTATCGTTAGACCAGGATTCTACAATGGCACGGTTGGCAGTTCTGGCTAAAATCTGCAATTTTCCATTTCCATATTGTAAAATGCTGGGTTGAATGGCTTTAATGCCATTTTCTGGCAGCGGACCAACGGTTCTCCAGGTTTTGCCATTATCCTTGGTAACTTCGAAATGGATTTTCCACCCGTCGCCTTCTTTGCTCGATGGTGCAAAAAGGTTTCCGTTGCTTAACAAAACGGGTTTATTTTTTACAGGTCCGATATAGCCATCAGGTAATTTTGTAGCCTCAGACCAGGTTTTACCACCATCTTTTGAGGTTCTCATCATACCCCACCACTCGGAAGGTTTGGGACCGATTTTGTAGAACAATAACAAATCGCCACCCGGAATCTGGTATAAAACAGGATTCCACGTTGGTAATCTTTTTCCTTCAGTTTGAACGCCGTTAGCCACCGAAACCGGCGCTAACCATTTACCATCTACAAAACGGCTGATGTAAATTTCAACATCAGGATTACGTTCCTTTGTTCCCCCAAAAAACGAAGCCACCAAACCTGTAGGCGTTTCGGCTATGGTTGCAGAATGGCACGATGGAAATGGAGCTTTATCGTACAGAAATTCTTGCTTTACAATGCCGGTTTGCCACTTTTCTACCTGCGCATTCGCAGTTAAAGCAAATAATACAATTGATATGGTTAAAATTTTCTTGAACATATTATTTTTAGTTTCCGTCATTGCGAAGCTGATTTTTCTTCAGCTGAAGCAATCTATCCTATTTAGAAAGATTGCTTCGTCGTTCCTCCTCGCAATGACGAGATATCGATTATTGTTTTGCTTTAGCTTCTTTTATCTTTTTAGTATAAGCACTATAGAGTGCTCTCCAGCTGCGTCCGTTGTTATTGAGTAATTGTTCTGATTTGGTTTTATAGATTTCGAAAATAGCCGAAATTTCTTTCATATTTTTATAATCTACGGCCTGTTCGCGTGCCTGTTTTAAGAATGACAGGATTTTAGCTTCTTCATCTGCAGTTAAATCCGGAACGATGGCCTTGTAACCTTTCATCGTAAAATCGACCTTTCCGATAGTATATTTATCTAAAACTGCTTCAACCTGCTGAGGTGATAAATTTTTATTCAATCCATCCATTAAAGCCTGATGTACAGTTATTGGCATGGCAGAATCAGCAATAATTTGTTTATCGAGGTCGTTTAATTTGTTTCCGGTTACAGGATTTATGCCATCAGGAACGGTTGATGAAGGATGATCGTTATGCCAGTCTTTAACAGTAGTTAAATGAACTGCGATTACATTTTCTACAGTGTTTTTCTTCGCTGCATCGGTTAAATTTAATGTTGCAACCCACTCTTTTGCTTTGATTAAAATATCCTCGGGTATGACTACATCTTTGGTTTGACTAAATGCGCTTACTGAACTGATCAGTAAGGTTATTGTTAGTAATGATTTTAATAGCTTTCTCATAATTGTGTTTAATTTTTTCGTCATTGCGAGCCTGATTTTTCATCAGGCGAAGCAATCTGCTCTGCAAAAGAGATTGCTTCGTCGTGCCTCCTCGCAATGACGACTATTTTATCTTTATTTATTCTCCACCACAAAAGCATAATCCCCTGAGCCAATCTCATAAACGGCCCTGTTATGCTCCATTTTTATAAATTTTAAATCTTTAATTGATTTTATCTTTTCTGAAATTTCATTTTTATTATTTGCAGGAACATAAACCAAAGCAGATGTATTTGCCGGAATGCTGATGTTCCATTTAAACTGATTTCCGGTTTTTGTGTAGTTGCTTTTGATCATGCCATAAACGGAATTGTAGCTGGCATTTACCGAATTTAAGCCATTAATCATTTCTGGTTTCATTACAATCTTTTTGAAAGCAGCACTTTCTGATTTAATTCCGGCGAGGTTTTCATAATACCAGATCAGTAAATCGCCCAGCATCATTACGTGGTTTTGCGAATTCATTTTCGGATCTGCGGTGTTGCCATTCCATAATTCCCAGATTGTTGTAGCACCATTTTCGACCATATAACCCCAGCCCGGATAAGTTTTTTGTGTAGCTACGGTATAAGCCAGATCTGGCCGGCCGTAATCATTTAAACAGCGCATTAACCATTGGATGCCGACCAAACCATTACTTAAATGACCTTTGTTAGTAATCTCAACTGTATTAGTAATATTTTTAAAAACAGTTTCTATTTTATTTTGGGGTACCATTCCGAAGTATAGCGGAATAAGATTATCGGTTAGTGCATTCTCCGCATAATAACCCTTGTCGTTATAATATTTCTGGTTAAAAGCGTCCTTAATTTTATCTCCTAAAATCCGATAGGTTTTTACGTCTTCTTCGTTATCGATTGCCTTACCAAACTGGATCATCAATTGGGTAAAATGGTAATAATAGGCAGTTGAAATTAACGCAGAAGGATATTTTTTATCGGCACTCTTTCCTCTTCCGGATTCGATGGTAACTGGTGGCATACACCAATCGCCGTAGCTGTCTTTTGTCAGGATATAATCAACCATGTAGCGATCCTGCATGTAGGCCAGCCACTTTTTCATTGCCGGGTAATTATCACGCACCGCAGTAATATCGCCGGTTTGTTTGTAAAGCATTTCAGTAACCAAAAGCATTGCCCCGGGCCAGGTCATGTTATCACTGTAGTACCGCCAGAATGCAGGAGCAACATCGGGGATGGCGCCATCCTCTTTTTGCGAGTTGCGGATATCCTGCAACCATTTTGCATAAAACCTGCCATTATCAAATAGGAAATTTTCTCCGTAAGCTACTGCGCCCCTGTCGCCCAGCCATGGCATGCGCTCATTACGTTGCGGACAATCGACCGGAATGCCTTTGTAACTGCCTGCAATTCCCCACCAGGCATTTTTAAAAATCTGGTTGGTTAAGGCATCAGAAGTTTCGAAAGTTCCAACCGTTTTAATATTGTCGTAAATCATTTTCCCGACGAAATCATTTACAGTTGGCTCGTAACCATACCCTGAAAGTTCAACATACCTGAATCCCCGATAACTAAAAGCAGGTTCCCAGGTTTCCATTTCTCCGCCTTTTAGGGTGTAGAGATCAGTACATTTGGCATTGCGGAGGTTTGCGGTAAAAAGCTCTCCGTTTTCCTGTAACGATTCTGCAAAACGCAATTTAACCTGTTTTCCTTTTGCACCTTTTACCTTGATCTGCAACCAGCCTACCATATTTTGTCCCATGTCGAGGATAAACCTTCCGCCAGCTAATTTTGAAATGGAAACGGGTTTTAGTGTATTCATCACCCGCATATTTTCGTTCATTTGCGCTTCGATGGTTCCGGTCGGTTCCTGTACAAATTCGGCTTTTGTCCATTTACTATCGTCGAAACCAATTTTGTTCCAGCCAGTAGCCTCTTTTGTGGCATCATATTCTTCGCCATCGTATTCGTTATTGGTCCTGATTGGTCCATCAGCCGTCCCTTTCCAGCTATCATCTGTATCAACGTTGGCGGTTGTTCCATCTGTGTACACAATATTGATGTTCATCAGCATTTTCGGAAAACCGAATGTTTTAATTTTATAGGGTTTTTCATTTTGGCGCATCGCGAAAAAACGACCATTACCTAAAATTGTACCTACTGCATTTTTACCGTTTTGGATATAACTGGTTACATCGTAGGTATTATACTTTACATTTTTGGTATAATCGGTTGGGGATGGAGATAACACATCTTCCCCTACTTTTTTTCCATTGATAAATAGTTGGTATAAGCCCAAACCTATAATTGAGGCTGTTGCTGATTTAATCTGTTTAGTAATCTGAAATTCCTTCCTGAAATACCTTGCCGATAAACGAGAATCAGTTTTAATGTTATCCCAGGGGAAAGCCCTGTCGAAGCCGATCCAACCCTTTGGCCAGTCTTTATAATAAAGCAAACCCATTGTAAAATAGTTATTTGCCGACCACTCGCTTTGTCCGGCAGTTGTCCAGGTTTTTACTTTCCAATACGCTTTTAGCCTGCTATTGAGTGGTTTTCCACTATAAATTACGTGAATCGATTCTGATGAATTTACTTTTCCTGAATCCCATAAATCGCCATCATTTGCCTTTAACTTTTCTTCTGATGAAGCAACTAAGATCTGATATGCGGTTTGCATTACATTACGCTCTTTGGAAATGATATGCCAGGCGAACCTTGGTTTTTGAACGTCGATTCCCAATGGATTTTCGAGCATCTCACAGGTGGTATGCTGCAAAACGATTTGCGCCACCACTTTTGAAAATGGCAGTAAGCAAATGCAGATGATCGATATATAGGTTTTAATGTTCATTCTATTTTCTTTAAAGATTAGTTCGTCATTGCGAAGCTGGATTTGCGCGAGCTGAAGCAATCTTTTTTGCTAAGTTTCTTGTTTTTACATCATTCTTTTATTGAGATTGCTTCGTTGTGCCTCCTCGTAATGACGACGCGTCGATAGAAAAATCAAAATACAAAGTCATATTTAATGCCCTCGTCGCATCTTTATCAAAATCATAAAATACATGTTTCATGCCCATTGGTCCGGTGGTTTCTGGTTTCTGTGTTTTAGTGCCAATTGCCGAAATGCCATTCATAAAGGAAATATCACCGTTCGGAAAAGTCGGACTCATGTTATCGTATTCGGTATCTTTTGATTTTTTTGGTGTAAATAACCTCAAAAACACATCTTCATGATCGGTTACCACTTTAAAAGATTGCTGTTTGCCAATAAATTCGCACCAGTACATGTTCGAATAATAGCCTTTAAACTCAGGATATTGCCATGGTGCTTCGCCGGTTGCGGAATTGTTATAATCCTTTTTCCAAATACCAAATTGCGTGCCTTTCATCCGGTTTTTCCAAACACGGTACGGACCGTTGCCTTTATATTCTACAGCTTTAATGTCAGTTTCAGGATAAGAAAAATTCAAACCCACGAAAGTGGTAAAGTAAGCCGATGGAAAATAATTTACCTCCATTTTTAACCAGCCTGAAGGATAAATGGTCCATTTTAAGGTATTGAAACTTTCTTTTTTATCAAATTTGGATGAAATCACCAGGTTTCCATTTTCCATTTTAGTAGTGAAATTTTTAAAATTATTTTCACCTTCCTGTAAAACCGGACCATTTGAAAACGGAATGATACCTTTTGCATTTTTGGCCTGTTGTAATAATCCGGTTGTTTTATCAAATGTTAAATCAATACCGTTTGACGAAACCTGGTACGTTTTGGCATCTTCTTTTAAAATGACTTTTGAAGCTCCTGTTTTAACCACCAATTGCTCTGCATCATCTTTTGGCAAAGCAATAGGGAAACTCCAGGTAAATAATTCTTTGCCATCAGCTCCGTTTGCAGTAAGATAAAGTGCATCAAAATTTCTCCAATCTGCAGGAAGATTGATTTTTAATTTTCCTTTTTCAAGAGGTTTAATATTAGGCGCATCTGCTTTTCCACTTTTAAATTCAGCATCCTCACCTGCTTTTAGTTTTTTGAGTTTCCAGCTGAAAGTACATTGGTTAAGATTGGTGAAAGCATAACGGTTTTCGAGCAGGAATGAACCGTCAAATCCAGCGGTCATTTCTCTTTTTTCAACAAAAACAGGGCTCCAAACCTCTTTAATGGTATAAAAACTCCCTTCTTTTTCGTGGTATGGGCCAACAATCCCGTCGGGACCATGATTTCCATCAGTATCCAGTTCGCCGTTTTTATCAGTACGCACTACCCCCTGATCGGCGAAATCCCAAAGAAAACCACCTGCAGAAAGCGGATTGTTCCACATGGCATTCCAGTAATCTTCAATGCCTGCACCATGACCACCATCCCACATGCCATGCAGAAATTCGGTAGGCATTAAAATGTTGTGTCCATGATCGTAATTACCAATTCCGTAATTAAATTCGCGGTAATGTGTGGTTTCGAAACCGCCAAAAACCTCCCATGGGTGGATTAATGGACGCTTTTGTATATCTTCTTCAGCGAAAAGATGGTCGAGTTCGCGGTTATGTCCGCCTTCATTTCCATTGGCCCAAAAGATAATCGATGGATGATTTTCATCGTTCAACATCATTTCTTTCATTAATTTGGTGCCTGTTGGTGTATCGTAAGTGCCATGCCAGCCAGCCAGTTCGTCCATTACAAATAGTCCGAGTGAATCACAAACATCAAAAAAGTGACCATCAGGAGGATAATGCGACATCCGAACGGCATTCATGTTCATTTCCTTCATCAATAACACATCGGCAATACTGATTTTTTTACTTGTAGTACGACCTGATGATGGATAAAAAGAATGACGGTTTACGCCCTTAAATTTCATTTTTACACCGTTGATATAAACACCATCGCGTTCTTTTACCTCTACCGTTCTGAAACCTGTTTTTTTAGAAAACTGATGGATTTCCTTTCCATTTTTGATCAAAGTAAATTGAGCAGTATAAAGATTTGGAAATTCTGTTGACCATAATTCAGGATTAGAAAATTGGTGGCCAAGCGTAATATTTTGAGTTCCTTTTTTTATTGAAGTGTTAAACCGATCGCCAAAACGTTTTCCATCTTTTGTAAAAAGTTCTACTTCAACTTTATCGGCATCACCTGTGTAAGCGATTTTTGCGTCGAAATTTCCATTGGCTTTTGCATCTATTTGTACCCTATTAATATGTGTTTGAGGTAACGATTCGAGGTAAACCGGTCTGAAAATACCTCCGAAAATCCAGAAATCAGCCTTACGCTCTGCATTGTTTACTGATGGATTAGCAGAATGTTTTGAAACGGTAACTTCCAGTAGATTATCAGCGCCCAGCTTAATTAATTTTGAAATATCGTACCTGAAAACATAAAAAGAGCCCTGATGCGTTTCTCCTGCTGATTTTCCATTTATTTTCACCTCGGTATCAGTCATCGACCCTTCGAAAACAATGTTGATTTTCCTGTTTTTCCATCCGGCAGGAACTTTAAAAGTGTATTTATAAAGCCCTTGTTCCTTACCTTTATTTTCTTCTTTATTGAAACCATAATTGTATTTACCAAAACCCTGTAACTCCCAGTTTGAAGGCACCGGAATAGTGGTCCACTTGCCCGAATTCGCTCCTGCTGTACAAAAAAAATCCCAGTTAACGGTATTGTCGTTTCCAGTTCCGGACAGGTATAATTTCTCTGTTTGCTGTGCCTTTACGCTACAGATCATTATTATTAAACACCAGAAAAGTATAAATCTGCGCTTCATTAATTGGTTTTAAATTGTTTGATTAAAGGATTATCGGTTCTGAAAGGTAATGCGGGCAAACCGTTACTGTAAAAATTTCCGGTTGGATTTTCGGTCCAGTTGTAACGCACAGCCACCGGGTTTTCGATCCCTTTTGCTGAAACAACAACTTTTCCATCTTTCATAGTAGCCTCTGCATTAATGAATTTTCCATCATTTCCGGCAATTGTAAATCCTGTGATGGGCGATAAATGATCAGTTTTTAAATAATCAAAATCCAGGATTGCCTTGCCCCCAACAAAAGAAACACTTTTGTAAACCGGGCCAGAAAAATCTATTTTTAGGTTGTAGGTTTTACCCAAAGCCAATAACGCTAGTCTTCTGCCTACTTCCCATTTATAGGTTGGGTGCAAATCCCCTCCGTTATCATTTAAATCTAAAGTGGAAATCATGCCGGTATTTGGCAAGCGTAAAACCTGTTGCTGAGCCTCCCAAAAGTTAGGTTCGGTATCAGACGTTAATACCACCTTATCGCTTTTTTGCTTACTGTAATCGTAAGGTGCAATTTGTACGTAATAAAAAGGCATTTGCTCGCCCCAGGCTTTGCGCCAGAGGTTTACCAATGTTTTTAATTTATAGGAATAACTGATGGTTTCATTCAAAAAGCAGTTGGTTTCGCCCTGATACCATAAAAAACCACGGATTTTGAATTTCGCAAGCGGCTCAATCATGGTGGTATAAAACTTTCCGGGATCGTTGCTTACTTTCTGGTTTGTAAAATAGGTTTCCTGTGCAAAAGCTTCTAGAGCTACCCAGGGCTCAATGGCGCTACCTGAAACGGAAGAAGAAATCATGCCCACAGGTACACCCAATTTCTCCTGAATTTCCTTCGCGTAGAAATAGCCTACAGCCGAAAAAGCACGTAATGCTGAACCTTCTGCCACTGCCCAACTTTTATGAATCGAATCTGGCTTGTTTAGCTGCTTGCGGTTTACGAGGAAAATCCTGATTTGTGAATTTTTAGCTTTTTCTACCGCATCAGAAGGGAAACCCAGTTTTTCATTTTTAGGCTTAGGGATTTTAGCCAGCTTACGCATTTGATACTCCATGTTCGACTGACCTGAACATAACCAAACTTCGCCCACCAAAATATTGGTTAATTCAATTTTATTTGTACCTGAAATGGTCATGGTTTGTGCTTTCGATGACGTTTTTAAAGGCGCAAGTACAACTGACCAGTTTCCATTTTTATCGGTTATGGTTTCTTTTTTCTGACTGGCAAAAACGACCTTTATTTTCTCCCCCGGGGCAGCATAACCCCAGATATTAAGTGGTTTATTACGTTGTAAAACCATATTGCTGGAGAGAATTTGCGGCAGGAGGATTTTGGCATTGGCGGAGAGGCAAAATAAAGTGGTCAAACCCGTCATTATCGTCATTGCGAGGAGGCACGACGAAGCAATCTTTTTTGCCTTACACATAGATTGCTTCGCTTCGATGAAAAATCGAAGACTCGCAATGACGGACGCCTTAAAAACTGCAAACCTTAAACCTAAAACTGAAAACTGCCTCAAAACCCCTCCGTTTTTAAATATTTAACTGAATAAACTGCTTCTTTTGTTGATTCACCAGCATTTTTTAAATCATAAGTCTGATCGGCCGGGGTATCTACATCAGGAAAACGGCGAACATCACCGGTACGGAAAACAATACGCGAAACATCAGCCACTGGCTGGAAAGCCAAACTGGTCAATGCTTCTTTTCCATTCACTGTAATGGTGTAGAAACGGGTAAAGGCATCCAGTTTTAATTTGATGTCGTAATTTTTGCCAGCTTCGTATTTCATGAAGTTTTTATAACGCGCTCCGGCCTTTGCACTAAGTGTTCCTGCGGTATCGAAGGTTAAACGCACTGTAGCGGTTCCTTTTGCATCCTGTAATTCAATTTCAAGCAAACCGAAGTTATTTTGCTTGGGTGTAACGGAAAAAGAAGTAACGATTTTCTTCGATGCAGGGAACAATCTTTCCGCTTTTGCATAATCAAAGGGATCTTTATCTTTTAAGATTAAAGCTCCATCCTCAACTTTTACAGGTGCCCAAAGCGGACTGTATATGTTCCACATTTCGATCGCTCTATCTTTTGATAATTTGCCGAAATCATCATTTACATGCTGCGTTGCCCTATCATTAACCGGTACAGGAACCGAAGAAATCCAGATATCTTCTTTGTTCATACTATAGGTTACCCATAATTTGCTGTCTTTCGGCTTTCCGTTTCCTTCTTCAATGCCACGTACATATTGCGGACCGTACGATTTGTAATTACCACCATAACGCATCGGAGTGATTTCGCCATTTACTAATAACAAATTGTTATAATCCAGGCCGTTTTTACTGGTTGATATGGCTAGAGGCCATCTATATTCTGAAGGATTATAAACGGTTGCATAATTTCCGTCAGCAGTTTTTTGCCCCCAGATTTTAGCATTGCTGTTTACAAAACCAGGCGCCCGGAAGGCACTTTCAGGCCAGCTTTTGCCATTATCGGTACTGATTGCCGTTAGGGCATTTTTCCATAAGCCCACCACTCTGCCATCGGGTAAATGGTAGTAGCTGAATGCTTTATATTGTTTCTGTAAAGTAATTAAAGGATCTTTTCTATCTGCTTCTTCGTTCCATTGTTGCGTCATTAACTTATTTGATAACAATTCATTACAGGCTTCAATAAAAGCTTTACTTTTGCTTCTGGTATAAAGTGGATATTTGGTGTTTTTTTCCGTATAGCCCGGATTGTAATGGATAAAATAAATCGGACCGTATTTTCCATCAGGCAGAATTTCCCTTACTGCCCGTCCAATTCCATGCCCATCGTTGGGATCGTCTTTGGCATCGAAACTAATGGCATAAAAACCTAGAACGAGGAATATGTTTTTGGTAGAAACATAAAAGCCCATGCGCTGGTGCATCACGGCATCCAGGTCTTTTGCTATATCAGTTCTGCCCTCTTTTGTAGTGCCATCAGGAATACGGTAAATCGGAAAAACCACTTCAGGTGTAGTCCAGGTATAACCATCTGTTGAAGATTGCATCAAAGTTTGTCCGGGCGGAATGCTCTCGCCCACTTGATCACTTAAATATTCAATGTAAAATTTATTATTCCAGTAAGCCAGCATCGGCGCATGGTTATAAGTCCAGCCGAAATTTTCGGCCAGTTCAGGATGCTCGCGGTTTGCCCTGAACGTCTGGATGCTGTGTACGCCCATCACCGGCGAAAGCTGTCCATGATGATAATCGGCATTAACCAGGGTTTTCCCTGTGTAACGCACGGTATCCTGCGCCTGCGCGGTTGAAAGCACAAGTGCAAATGGCAGGGTTAAACAAAGTATTTTAAATGTATTCATGTTCTAATTTTATTCCTGTCATTCTGAGCGCAGCGAAGAATCTCTAACCGACTAGCACTACCTGAATTTGACATACCACCAATGGTTTAGTGATTTGTTAAAAGCAAGTTTTCCATCGCTTGCGGTTCCTTCGTGCCTCAGGATGACAGCGGTATTAACGTGTGTTCCCTATCAATCCTTCTATCACGCTCTTTTTCACTTTTATAATCGTTCCGTGTTTATGTCCTTCTGGTACTGAAACTTCTGCTGTTACATCTTTAAAATTTTTAAAATCAGCGGTTTTATAAGCCGAATAAATCTTTTGTCCGTAAGCATCAAAATAGATCAGCCAATCGTTTTTTACTTTAACAACCGTTGGTCCTTCCGTTAATTTTGGGCTAAAAGTTTTAGAAATGTTTTCATAAGGACCTAAAACATCTTTTGCGAAAGCCACTTTTAAGTTCCTGTTCGGACGGGTATTGTCTTTCAAAACCAATACGTAATCTTTAGTTTTTCTTTTTACAATTACCGCATCAATTACACTGAAACCGGGATCTAAAAAGAGTTTGGGTTCAGAAAAAGTCACAAAATCTTTAGTGGTGATGCTGTACATGCGGTGGTTGTTTTCTTCCTCTTCAATCCCTTTAGTAAATCGAAATGGAATAGTTGATGCCCAAATGATTACATATTCCTTTTTCTCATCATCGTAAAAGATTTCCGGTGCCCAGACATTCACGGTTTTTGGCTCTTTTTCCATTACCGGAAGAAATTTTTGTTCGCTCCAGTGGATTAAATCTTTTGAACTGGCATAACCGAAGCCTTTATCACCTTTCCAGCTGCAGGTCCAAACGAGGTGGAATATACCATCAGGCCCTTGCACGATGGATGGATCGCGCAACACTTTTTGTGTGCCTACTTCGGGTTTTAAAAAGGTTTTGTTTAAATCTGTCCAATGGTAAGCATCATAACTGTATAAAAGCCTTAAACCTTCGTTTGCCGGTTCGTGAAAGGAAGTAAACAAATAGGCTTGTTTAGTGCAGGAGCTTAATCCGCACAAAAGCAGGCCAATAATGGCTAAGCGCAATGATGTTATGGATTTTGGTTTAAACACTGTTTTTATATTCTTTAGTTTAATTGTCAGTCTGAGCTGAGTTGAAGACTTGGGGTGGTTTCTCGCTAAAAGAGCCTGAAATAAATTCAGGATGACGATCCTTTATAAGACAAACGCCTTTTGCTACACCCTGCACCTATATCTCCTCCAGCACCAACACCCAATCGTTTCCATTTGCAGGTTCGCCGGGCGGGTTAAATTCTTTAATTCCTTTATTTTCAAATTCACCGATTTTTGTGGTTTTGCCTGTTCTTGGATCAAACCAGGATGCTTTTACCTCATCACCGTCAATTTTGCCCAGCTGAACGCTAAAATTGCGGCCGGTATAAGTATAGAGCATCGCGTATTCTTCTCCTCTTGTAGCGAGGATTCGATCGTACTTTTCGCCGTTTTTACCTGCAACCAAAGTTTGGTCGGGTACGCGATCGAAATAAGGATGTGCCAGCATTAAATCTTTTAAATACTGCATCTGTTTTGCTCCCGGCGCATTAATTGCCGTAATCCATTGGTCTTTGGGACCATAAGCAGGTTTTAAATCTGTCTTTTTGTACATCTGCATCACCGAATTATGGCCGTAAGTGTAACCAAAAGCGCCTGCAAAAACCGACCAGTAACCATATCTTCTTACATCGGCATCCGTCCAACGGGGCTGTGTAGTATCATGCAAACCTTGCGGAATATCCTCGTAAGATGGTTCGCCATCGATTGTTGGTTTAACAGGCTTTAATTTATAATCGGCTTCAATGTATTTCCAGTTGTCTTCTCCGTAATGCAGTTTTTCGTTTTTAGAAGTATCCTGATCATAGCGGCGATGACCAGATTGTACCATATCAAAATCGTACCATTTGGCGTTATGGAACCATTGTGATGAGGCTGTTCTTCCCCTTGGGTGAAAAGTGATAAGGTGGTTGGGATCATTTGCCCTCAAAGTTTCGCCAATGGTATTCCAAACATCAGCCCCGTCGCTTCCTTTAATGTCGCCACCATTTAACCAGATGATGTTCCATTTATCTTTATAACGTTTTGCCAGAAACTCCGAATAAACCTTTGCCTGCGATTTATTTACTTTTTTGTTTTTCACATTGGTGCCCCAAACCGGAACTAAAGCCATATAAAGGCCTTTTTCTGCAGCCTGATCGATAATGTAATCTACATGGTCCCAGTAATCGTAAGCTAAAGAATCTTTGGGATTGTTGCCAGGTGTAAGCATTGGTTTTGAAACATCAGCATGAACAACTGATGAATCCAAATACACATTCCGTGAGGGAACATCGTGCAATAACATTACCTGGATCACATTAAAACCTTTTTGTTTACGGTCTTCGAGGTAAATATTCGATTCTTCGCGGGTTAACCTGCTGAACAATAACCAACCGGTATCGCCCAACCAAAAGAAAGGTTTTCCATCGCCTGTGGTCAGGTATCTGCCATTTTCGGAAACCAGAAGGCTTTTATCGCCAAAATGTGGCTTTTCTTTACACCCAAACGCGAGGCAGGAAACAGCAAGGAATAAAAATATTTTGGTTTTAAAGTTCATGTTAAATTTTATTGATGATGATGACTTCGTCGCCTGATGCTACCTTATTTAATTTCACGATGGCTCCGCCGTTTATTTTTTCTTCCTTAAGCGATTTTCCGGTTTTGCTGTTCAACACTTTTACATGGAATTTTCCAGCTGATTTACTTAAATCAAGGTTAAAAGCTTCTGCCGATGAATTGTACAAAATGTAAGCTTTGCCTGCATTTTCCAATCCATATTGTTTTGCTGATTTGCCTTCCGGAAGAAATGGTTTCATTGCAGATGCGATGCTTAAAACCGATGCGTCAATACCTTCCACATTGGAAAGTGAACCTCCTGCCATTAAAATTGCCCATCCGAAAGTGTCGAAACTATCTCCTGAATAAATCACTGCTTTTTCAGAGAATCTATTTTTATATTCCGATACCGCATGATAAACTTCTTCGAAAGATGTTTTTTTCGGTTTTAGCAAACGGGCGTGTTGACGGGGGGCCAAACTTAACCCGCCCTGTGGCGCATAAGCCGTTCCATCTGCCTGGTAATGCCAGTAACGGATATCGATCAGGTCTACTACTGAAGCACGCTTTGGATCGGCCAAAATTGCATCCTGAACATCTTTGGTTACGCTTAAACCGATAACCGGATGTTTACCGGTTTCTTTTTCCCATTCGTTAATGGTATCGATCCAGAACTGAACGAAATGCAAAGGACCAGTAAATTCGGCACCAATTAACTGGATTACTCCCGAGTTTCCATTAAAATTTTCCAGGCATTTGCGGATATAAGCCTTATGAATGGCCCTGCGGTGCTCATTTGTGATATCATAAAACTGTTCGGCTATGAAAATGCGTTTATCGCCGGCATAAGGCACTGGCTCAGGGAAACCCGTATTATTGATGTTATTTGCAGTACGCCATGGAAAATCGGCATAATGTGCACCCGCTTCGATAATATTGTGCTGAAAATAATTTTCGTGGATCAACACCAATCCTTTCTGATCGGCAAGGTTTGCAAATTGTTTTAACCTGTCCCAATACCAGAGGTTATATTTGGTGATGTCGTATTTACTCAAGCCATCCCAGGCTTTATCCTGTCCGCTACGGGCATAAGGCAATTCGTAAAAAGGTGCCCAAACCTCGCCATCCATACGGCGGATGCGTTCGTGATCATCCCTTCTCCTATCGTACCAAAGGCCATAGTTGTGATCTAATACTTTAACTGAACCATTTTTCATGGAATCGGTAATTTCATCCAGGTCATCGGTTAAACCGTTTCCTGAGCGACCAGGAACAAAACGAGTAATGTGGAATTTAGTGTTTTTTAATCCATACGGACGGGCACTGCCGTTCCACCAGGGCACATCCTGACGATCGCCTACAACAATTTCATTGCCACGAACCAGCCAGCCATTTTTGATCGTCATCGCGTTAGCAAGCGTCGGCTGAAGGACCTTATCCAAGCCAATTTTATCGATATTTTTTGCCTGCCCGGTTTCTGTCGGGATTTTATTCCGATCAGAAGCCGCATCAATATATTCTGAAACGGTTAAAGCAGGTTTGTAAGCTAGTTTTGTGAGTTTTTGGGCCACATCAACCGGCGGACTGCTTGATGCTTCGGTTTCTACCGGAAGAACAAAATTCCGGGCTTCGGCATCATTACCAATCCGGTCTTTTAGCTGCGCATAATATAAACTGCGGGGTTGAATCTGCTCGTTAGACATGTCCCAATAACCGTTTCCGGCAAATTGCGACCAGGTACCAAATGCCCAGTTTTGAGCAGTTGGCGGTTGAAAATTATCAACTCTTGCCGCGCTGCATTGCCAAAATACGCTGTTTGCAGCACTCCAGCCGGCACCTTGTCCATCTTGCCCTCGGTTTAAATAACTTAAGGCCTGCCCATCAATATTAACGATATCGAATAATACACCAGATGCCCAGCTATCAATTGCACCGCTAAAACTAAATGGCAGATAAGACTGACATTGAACGAAAACGTTTGGTCCGGGAGCACAGAAACCTACAGCAAAATCGTGGTAACCATATTCTGAATACAACCTCTGGAAAAGCGTTTGCTGACCAGTGGTTAAAAAAGTAAAACGGCGTTCGCCACCTATTTCGGAAACAGGAGCCAATGATTTACAGTCTTCAACCGTAATTCTTTTAGCGGTTTCGAGTACATTTACGGCAGAGCCTGCAAAATGTTCGAAAACCACCTGACGTACCCAGGCGTCTTCTACATTTTCCAAGCAGATGGCTGTCCAGCGGTGGTATTCGTCTTTAATATTTTCTTTATGATAATCTGATTCGATTTTCAGGTTTTCTACGCCTGACTGAGCGATTCTGCCCTCCCATTCGTATTTTGAAATGGTTCCTCCGCCAAATTTTGCATCTAATGCAGTAGTGATGGGTGCGTCAAAAGTAATGATTGAGCCGTTTATAGCAGTAATTTTACGGTCCCAATGAAGGTCTCTGGTTCCTGGTTTCCATCCTAAGGCACTTTCACCACCACCAAATTCTACGGTTTTTAGGGTTTCAATCCATTCTTTAGTAGAAGGGCGGTTGATGATGATTTTATCGCCCACTTTAAATCCGGCAGTATTTGCCAGTGTAATTTTATTTGCATTTACGGGTACATAGGCATCTGTGATGGCAATTGGTTTTTCTTCAATTCTGTTCTTTTTACCAAAAATCCTGATCACACCAATGCGATCTAAGCCAGTAGCGAAAATTTTGGTTCCGTTTTCACCAAATCCACTCCCACGGAGTACCACACCAGAAGCAGATAATTTTAAAGTTCCGGCAACTTCGTAGTTCCCTTTTTCCAATAAAACCGCACCGCGCAGGCCATCTTTCCCAACAGGTAATTTCGAAACATAATTAATGGCCGATTGAATCCTTAAGGTGGCATCGCCCTGTGCAACGGGAACAACAACTTTTAGGGTTGCAGTTGGTATGGCTTTTTCTCCTGCCATGTAACCTGCATAAGAAAAATCGGGAATACGGTTTCCCTGTTCATCCAGCGTATAAGCCATTTTACCATCCTTGCCCTTAAAAATTGGCTTAGGTGGCTCAACAGGTTTTGTTTTTTGCCCAAAAGATAAGTTTGCAGTTAAAAGACCAATTAGCATAAGCGCTAAGGTTTTTAGTTGTACTGCTTTTGATATATGGTTAGTTTTTGGCATTGATTATTTGTATTTGTCATGCTGAGGCACGAAGCATCTGCAACCTAATTTTTCTGATTTTGCCTAACCCACTGCCGTTGTGGAAGTTGGTTATTAAAGTTTCATTTTCATCGCTTACAGATTCTTCACTGCGTTCAGAATGACAGTAATTGCGCTAAGGCCTCACTTTATTTACACCCACCAGGCTATTTAGATACACTTCAATGTTCGAATAACCTGATTTTGATATTTTAGCAGCGTCTTTTGCATCTTTAGGATTCAGTCCGTTTTTTGTTTCCCATGCATCAGGAATGCCATCATTATCAGAATCAAGATAAGGTTTTCCTTTATATTCCGGGTAACCGCCCACCTGTGCGATATCTGAAATAATGCCCTGTTTGTAAGAATCAGCAGGCAAACGGCGCTTTACATAACTTTGTTTGTCTGGCAATTTACCCTCTTCAACATGTTCTATTTTACCCGTACTTACCTGTTTAATAATCCGTTGATCTACTGCATCTCGTACAGGTAACGAAGCTCCCGCATTTGCCAGCACATAATCGTAAGCCTTTTTGGTATCAATAATGGAGACTTTCGCCATAGGCAAAGGTTTATCCACTTTCATGGAGTCCAGCAGTTTTTGTTTATCTCGTTTACTTTCTGGCTGAACACCCCCGTCCCAGTTATTTTTGGTTACTTTTTCGTTCCCTTCGGTAATATTTCCGGTGACATAAGCTTTACCGAATTCGTTGGCGAACTTTTTATCTCTACCCGATTCAGGCTTTAAAATACGATATGAAATGGGTTCTCCGGCAGGTGTAATCGGTCCGGGTTTGTAATAGTTATTGATAAAACTATAAAATGAGGCATTATCGCCGCCATCAGCACTTCGGTTCCACCAGTTGAAAATTACATTGTTGGCGAAACCAAAATCACCGTACATGCCCACAGAGGGGTTCCGGCTGATGTTTGATGCCCAAAGGTTGCGCATAAAAGTAGAGTTTAATCCACCAATAGTACTTCCGAAAGCATGGTTATAGGTATCCAACGCTTCAGAAAATATTGAATTTTGAATGGTAACGTTTACAGTAGGCAATTTAACAGGTTTAGAACCGTCTTTCGGATCGTAAACATGGCGGTAAATCGACATGTTTTCATCTAAACCCCAGCTAGCAGAAACGTGATCGATAATGATATTTCCAACCGGATTGCCGCCAATGGCATCATCGCGACGGGTAACGTCGGTTTGCCCGCGACGGAAACGCATGTAACGGATCACCACGTCATGTGTATTGATCCATACCGATTCTCCAGCGATGCAAACGCCATCACCCGGTGCACTCTGGCCGGCAATGGTAATATAAGGTGCGCGGATAATTAAAGGTGTTTTTAACCTGATGATCCCGGAAACATTAAATACGATAATTCTTGCGCCACCCTGCTCGCAGGCTTCGCGGAGTGTACCTTTACCGGCATCGTCAAGGCTGGTTACTACATAAACTTTGCCTCCGCGACCACCAAAAGAATAAGCTCCACCGCCTTCGGCACCAGGAAAGGCCACCATTTTAGATTGAGGCAAATCGCCGGGTTTGGCTGCCCATGGAATATAAGGTTTGCCATGTCTGGCTTCTTCATCCACAATAGGTTTAACTTTTAAAAACTGCTGTTCCGATTTATCTTCGATGCTTTTCAGGAGCGAATCGGCTTTCTTTTCCATCGCTTCCGGAATAACAGGATACTGTGCAAAAGCCATTTTTCCGATGCCACAAAGTGCGATAAGGCTAAAAATAGAATTCCAGGTGCGCATGTTAGTTCGGTTTTACAATGGTAAGAGGAACAACACTATTTAAATATACCTCGATGTTTGAATAACCACTTTTGGTGATTTTTGAAGCATCAGAAGCATCTTTAGGGTTTAAACCGTTTTTCAGTTCATAAGCATCAGGCATACCATCATCGTCTGAATCTTTGTAAGGTGTGCCTTTATATTCAGGATAACCGCCAACCTGCGAAACTTCGGTAATAATTCCCTGTTTGTAAGAATCGCCCGGTAACCTGCGGTGTTCGAACTGGAAAGCAGATGGTTTTGCATTTGGATGTACTTCGATTTTACCTGTTGTAACCTGTTTAACTACACGGGTATCAACCGGATCTCTTTTTGGCAAGGTAGCTCCGGCATTTGCCAGTACATAATCTTTTGCCTGTAAAGTAGGAATAATGCTGATTTTTGGCATCGGGAACGGATCTTTTGCTTTCATGGCAGGAAAATATTTGCTGGCCTGTTCGAAAGACATTAAGTTACCTTTTTTATCTTCCATCTGAACCCCTCCTGCCCAGTTATCTTTGGTTATTTTTTCGTTACCATCAATGATATTTCCGGCTACATAAGCGCGACCGAAAACGACATAAGGCAATTTACTACGGCCAGATTCAGGCTTCAAAATGCGGTAACTGATCGGATCTTTCAGCTCAGTAACCGGTCCTGGCTTATAAAAGTTATTGATGATGTTATACTGAGCAGTGTAATCGCCACCATCTGTAGAGCGGTTGTTCCAGTTGAAAACCACATTATTTGCGAAATTAAAAATACCATTCCAGCCAATTGATGGGTTACGCGCCCCGTTATCGGCCCAAAGGTTACGTACAAAAGCGCAGTTTTCGCCACCCAAAGTCGAACCAAAGGCATGGTTCCAGTAATCCAATGCTTCAGAAAAAATTGAGTTTTGGATGGTGATGTTTACCGTTCCCAGTTTTTCTTCGGTTTTTCCGGTACTATCGTTATACATGTGGCGGTACATCGACATGTTTTCGTCTAATCCCCAGCTTGCAGATACGTGATCGATCATGATGTTCCCTACCGGATTTCCGCCAATGGCATCATCCCTGCGGCCTACAAAGGTTTCGCCCCTTCTAAAACGCATGAAACGAACAATTACATCATGCGTATTTAACCAAACCGATTCGCCAGCTACACATACCCCGTCACCAGGGGCGGTTTGTCCGGCAATGGTAATATAGGGTGCGCGGATAATTAACGGGGTTTTTAACCTGATGATTCCGGCTACATTGAACACCACAATCCTGGCCCCGCCCTGTTCGCAGGCATCGCGTAATGAGCCCGGACCACTATCATTTAAGTTTTTTACCACGATTACCCTGCCGCCGTGCCCGCCGAAGCTATAAGCACCGCCACCCTCAGCACCTGGAAAGGCCAGTAATTTAGACTGAGGCAAATCGTTCGGCCTGCCTGCCCAGGGGATATAAGGTTTACCCTCTGCAGCCTCTTTAGCCATAATTGGTTTGGCTTTTTCCCAGGCAATATCCGACTGATGATAGGCTTCTTTAAGCATCGAATCGGATGCTTTTTTTACGTCGGCCGGGATATTGGGATATTGAGCAAAAGTATAATTTGCGGAGAGCAGTAATGCTGTTGTAAACAACAGATTTAAAAAGTTCTTTTTCATTTGTGTTTTACCCGTTAAAGAAGCAAAAGAAATTTAGCTGAAATTTTTGACTGATGGAATTATCGATCATGAAATTTATAAAAATCGGCTCATTTCTGTTGATGTCTTTGGTTATAAGTTTTGGTTAGAAAGTATATTATATTTCAAATTTGCACGCAAAAATTGGCTGTTTACTGTATAATTTTGGCCAGGTATTGTATCATCTTTTCATTTGGTTAAAATGGCTGTAACAAATCAAATTCATTTTCACAACCGTGTTACAAGATAGAAATAATATTCATATATAAATGTAACATTCTTAAATGAAAAAAAAGGAAACAAATTAATGTTCCCTTTTTCTAAAAACCAAATATAAAAAACCAGGGCGGTGAGCAAACCGCCCTAAGATCGTGTTTACTTCAGCGGATCGAATGTACCGGCACCATTCATGCTATCCCATCCTATTGTTTGTTGCAGGTAAGGGCTTGCGGATAATACGGTTTGATTGATTCCAAAGAAATAATATTGAGGGTACCAGGTGAATTTCCAATTCGCCGGACTTGTTTTGTCAAGGTCGTCTCTTACGCCTACTTTAAAGTATTTATCGTAAAGGTAATCAAGATATTGATCAGCTGTGGTGATACCAGCTGGATAAGTGGTAGCATCTCTGTCAATTACCGCAACAGTACCGTTAGATTGTTTGATCAGCGGATCAATTGTTGAGGTAGGTGTTGGCGCAACATAGTCATCACCCGCCTGGTTTTTTACACTGATGTAAAAACCGGTTCTTCGAGTTCCATTCAATGGTGCAAATCCTAATCTCGAAGTTGTTGGACCCGATTCAAAAAGCATCCATCTTCTCAAGTCCCAAAATCGTTTACTTTCGTATGCAAACTCTACTTTTCTTTCATTCAGTACTGCCGCAAATAATTGGTCGCGGCTTAAGCCTACGCCCAAACCATAAGATCCGTCTGTTCCTGGTAAAATTCCGGCACGTTCTCTTATTGATTTTATGCCTTCAAAACCTTCAGGGGTTTTATCTGCACCTATAGCCGATTCGGCAAGATTAAGTACAACTTCCGCAAATCTTATTTCCATATAATCGGTTGCACTATTACTAAAATTACCTATGGTATTGCTCGCTGTTGGATTGTTTGCTTTACATAGGTATATACCGCTGCCATTAGCACCTTTTGTTTCGGTAGTTGCATTATAACCGGTATTTGCTGCTTTTTTCCAAACGTATGTCCACTGTTTGTAATTTGCATTTCCTCCATAAGGCCAGGTTGCGCCATTATAAACAAAGGTTTTATAAAAGCGGGGATCTCTGTTTTTATAGAATTTACCTTCCGTATAAGGATATGCAGCAGATGATGCATTTATGGGCTTTCCATCGCGCATCGGAAAAGCATCTACAATTTGTTTAGTGGGAGAAATGGAACCCGCCCCATTAATTTCTCTTGATCTGGTAGCCTGTTCCCATCCATTGTTTCTTTGTGTATTGCCGGTAGATAAGGCATTAAAACCAAATTCGAATACAGCTTCTATACTGTGGTCTTTTACAAACATAGCGCCCCAGGCTACACCGTTTGCCGTTCCACCTTCTTTAAATAGGCCAAATCCATTCGATTCTAATAAGGTTTTTGCTGCTAAATTGGCCTGGTAGGCTTTTTCCCAGCGTACCCGGTCATCAGTGCGGTTAAAAAGCGGACTTGCCCAGGTAAGTAATACCCTACCCTTTAAAGCTGCTGCAGCACCGGAAGTAATCCTGCCATTATCATTTCCCGACCATCTTCCGGGTAGCAAAGATATCGCCAGATCTAAATCTTTGGTTATTTGCTCAATGCAGGCCGATGTAGAACTTCTTTGGATTTCACTGGAGCTTGCCGATGAAACAATTGGGTCTTGTGGCAGCAAAACCAAAGGCACACCGCCGTAAAGCTTAACCAGTTCAAAATATTGCCAGGCTCTCCAAAAGTACATTTGTCCTTTAAATTTTGCTGTTACATCAGAAGGAAGACCGTGTTTATCAATTTCCTGTAGAAATAAATTGATCTCTTTCATACGTGTCCAGGTGTTATTGGCTACACTGCTTGGCAAACGCTGGCCAAAGTATTTCAAAGCATTTGAATTTACATAAGAAATCTGTGCCCATTCTTTATTCCAATCCGTTTCACCGGCCAGCTCATCTGTTGTTTGTGTAAAGGCCGAACTGTAGGCTCCGTTCTCGGTAGCACTTTGTACCTGCACATTTGGCGTGCCGTTATTGGCAGGCAAAAATAACCCATATACATAATCTACATAACCCGAAGCCAGTGATGCTTCCTGAAAAACCTGCTCATTAAAGCCTGCATAATCTTTTTTCTCTTCTAAAAAACTGTCTTTGCAACTGGCACTTAAAATAACCAGCGAAACCAAAACATATATTATTTTATTCTTTTTCATGTCTTTAAAATTTAATAGTATAACTACTTTAATTATTAAAACGTTACGTTTAATCCAAAAGAGAATGTTTTCAGGTTTGGAAACACGTCGTATGCCGTATCACTGTCTCTATAAGAATATGGGTTATAAAAATTGTATGGGTTTAAAGCTGTTGCGTAAACGCGTACATTATTTAATTTAACTTTTTCAAGCCAGCGTTTTGGAAGAGAATAATTTAGCTGTAAGCTGGCTAAACGCATCCTGAAAGAAGAAACTTTCCAGAAATTTGATGTTGGACTTAAACTTGTTGATTCCCAGTTTGGGTTTGGCATGGTACCTGTCGGATTAAGGATAGGATCATAAATATCTCCCCAGATTTCGGGTACGCTTGCAAAAGTACGAGAGATTGAATTGTTCATTTTTTTACGGGCATCAATTTCCGACCATCCACCAAACGAACCTGAAATTACGGCTTCTATCCCAATTCCTTTATAACTGGCTTTCAATGTTGTACCGTAACCATAGTGGTTGGTAGCTTTTTTCGATAATTGTACCTGATCATTAAAGTCAATAATACCATCGGGACCAGCAAAGCTTCCATCGGGCTGTAGCGGGCCTCTCACATCTCTGTAATAAAGCATACCTGGTTTTAAATCTTTTGCCAGCACAGTAGTTGCACTTCCGGCATTGCCAGGACTAACGGCAGTAATTTTGTATGTGCTAACATAGGCATCAATTTCTGCCTGATCCTTAAACATCCCTAAATAATCATAGCCCCACTTGCCTACATCAGATGAGGTTCCGTTTCGGGGATTCCAGGGGTATAAAACATCATTGGCATTATAATCTGCTTTAATAACTTTGTTATCCGACCAGGCAAACCTGAAATCGACACCATAGCTGAAATCTTTTCCAATTTTATCATTCCAGCCAATACCTATTTCGTAACCAAAATAATCGGCAGTTGCATAGTTTTGTGAAGCTACCGAGCCACCAATGGTAATTGGAATGTTGGATGTTACCTCTGTTAAGATATTTGTAGCATGGTTATAGTAGCCATCAGCAGAGAAAGTAAGGCGGTTTTTAAGAAACTTGGCATCAATACCCACGTTGTTTTTCAGCTCGTCGCTCCATGTTGCATCCGGATTTGGCGAAGCTTCCATTTTGTAGCCCGCAGTGGCACCTAAATCAGCTCCAAACACTCCGCCCTTACCATCCTGGAAGGTATAACGCTGTCTCCACAGCCATGCTTTGGTTTGGTCGTTTCCTAATAAACCTATTGAGTATCTTAATTTTAAGAAATCAATACCCGGCACTTTAAAAAAGTCTTCTTCCGAAATTACCCAGCCCAATGAACCTGAATAAAAATTGCCCCAATAGTTACCTGGTGCAAATTTGGTAGAGGCATCACTCCTGAACATAAATTCAGCAAGGTATTTATCTGCATAACTATAATTGGCTCTTGCTACATAAGATAGCGATCCACCTTCTGATTTTGTGGTGCTTCCATCAATAGCACCAGTTGCGGAGTTAAACTGACCATTTGTTTGCTGTATTGGATCTGCTTTAAATACCACCTCGTTATTATAGGCCTGTTCCGATTTTTCGACCGTTGCCAAAGCACCAATCGTATGTTTCCCGAATGAGCGGTTGTAGGTAAGCACAAAGTTGGATTGCGTTGAGCTCTGTGTGGTATTCGAATAATAGAGCCTGTTACCATTCGATGCGGTAAGTGCTACAGGAGTTGTAGCGCCGTCATAAATATGTTTGTTTGTGCCCAGTGTAGTAAAGGTATATATATTATACTTTGTACCAATCTGGGAACCATTACTACTGCCCATATTTCTTGAATAAGCAGCCCTTGCACTCAAACCTTTTACAAATGGAATATCGTACTGTGCATTCAGGTTAACTGTAAAATTGTTGTTTCTGGTGTTGGCAAGGTTACCCAATTTTTCAATTTCGTAAAAATGATAAGTAGAAAAATCGTTGGTTGTTCCGGGTAATTTAACAGGGTATCCATTAATGTACATTGGAACATAACGTGGGGCAAGAATCAGGTTACGGTAATCGTTGTCATCCAGCTCACTACCAATTTTATTAAAAGTTTTAATCAGTTCGCTGTTGTTTCCCGAAACCTGTAAGCCTACTTTCAGATTTGTTGCAACTTTAATATCTGCACCCGACCTGAAATTCCAGCGTTTAAAATCAAGGCTCGAAAGATTCCCATCCTGCTTATAGTAAGCAATATCGCCAAAATAAGTTGCGCGGTCTGAGCCTCCTGAAACACTTAGGGTATGTTTCATGTTGTAGGAGGATTTCCATGCGTCTTCCAGCCAGTCGTAATTAATGTTTTTAAAATGTTCAAGCTCATCCTGACTAAAGAAACTATCTGCTGCAGAAGGACCAGTCGGATTTACATTAGCGCCGTTAGGTCCGTTCATAATATTATAATACATGCCAAACTGATAAGCACTCAACATTTTCGTTCTGTAAGCTTCATCGTTAAATGCGTATGAGCCGCTATAACTGATGCGAGGCGGACCAATTTTACCTCGTTTAGTTTTTACCAATACGACTCCGTTACCTGCTCTTGTACCATAAATTGCGGCTGATGCATCTTTTAAGAAAGATAAACTCTCAATCTCAGAAGGATCAAGGTTATTGAAAAGTGTTGCATCCGGTTGTCCGTTTGAGGGATTAATCTGGATAACATCATCGATAACATAAAGTGGATCGGTAGAACCGCCATCTTTAGAAAATATGGTATTCGGATTTCTGATGGTAAGCTTTGCTGTAGAACCTGGTCTGGAAATACCTCCGCTTACCCCAACACCCAATATTTTTCCGGCCAGTGAAGCACCGATGTTACTTGCAGGAAGATCTTCTACTTCTGCCGCTTTAATATCAACCACGGCGCCTGTTAAATGACTTCTTTTCTGCGTGCCGTAACCGACTACCACTACATCTTCGAGGCTCTTGTTTTCGGATACCAGGCGTATAGCAATGTTGGTTTGTTTACCTACAGTAATTTGCTGCCTAACGTATCCGATAAAAGAAAATACCAGCACATCAGCATCAGATTTTACCTGAATGGTAAAATTTCCATCCGAATTTGTACTTACATTACTCGGAATCCCCTTTAAGCTTACATTTACACCGGGTATCCCCTGTCCATCTGCCTGATCGACAACCTTTCCGGTCACCTTTCGGTCCTGGGCAAAGAGGATTGTACTTGCCAGCAGCGTAAAAAGCAAGGACAAAGAAATTTTGCGTAAAAATTTTAAGTTCATCTTGTTATTTGGTTAGTTTTTAATCTAATTTCGACAAGTTTTATTGTCGTTCTTTTTCTTAATAACCGAGGTTTTAACCTGAGTTATTTCTGTTATATAGTGTTATTTTAAACTTTGCAAGCGGAGAGCATTAATATAGCGATATCAAGAATGATTTTTTTCGGATCGGTTAAGTCAGGATTAAACGGTGTTTCGTAGATAAGAATAACTTAAATGGAATGCAGTGATTTGGCTCATTTTTTATTTTGGTGTCGATAATTATTTGGTTAGAAAGTATATTATAATTCAAAATTGCATGCAAAATATGGCTATTTTTTGTATAATTTTCTCCAGCTATTATACCATTTTATCATTTAAAGAGTTCTCAGTTAACTAATAAAATATGGTACAGTTAGCATCATACAAGGTAGATAATAAATTCATATATAAATACAATATTTAAATAAAAAATATTTTAATATTAAATTTTAACCGTTGCGGAAGTTAAAAACGTTGTTTTAACGCTTATTTTAAAGTTTTGGTAAAAAAATATTTACAAAAGAACAGGAAGCAAAATAAATGCTCCCTTAAATTTAGGCTTAAAAATGGTGCTCCTGCTATAAGAAATTAAAGTGTAGTTCTAGAATATTGATATCATTTTCCTTAAGAAGGAAGAAAAAGAAGCAGTCAGAATCCATTATCCGCCTCTTAATTTAAATGGCAGTAAATAGAAAAGGGAGCAATCGCTGCTCCCTTTTGATCAAACCAAATATATGGCGGTACCAGCCGCCGGACAAAACATTTAACGCTGCACTTTAATGCTAACATTAATATAAGGTCTTTTCTGCAAGTCGGATGTAACTGCATTAATATATAACATCCCGTATTTACCTTCCGGAGTAAGGAAAAATACTGCATTACCTGGCGCCAAACCATTAGCCGGAACAGTTTGAGTAGTTTCGTTAAAAGTAATTGCCCTTGCCTTAGCCAGGGTTTCTATCGATGAGCCGGAAATTGCCGTGGTCAGAAATGCAGTAGCCTGACCGGTAACGGGCTGACTAAACTTAGTGGCCCTCTTCGGACTAAAGCCACTAATATCATAAACGGTTAATGGATTAGTAGTTACATTTAACGAATATAAATTTACCACCCAGGTTGGTGTCTGAACTGTAGAATTTGAGCCCGGCTTTCTATATATACCGAAATCTATCTTCGCAGCGTTAGCTGAAGCAGTGGTATAACTAAAACCAGTAGCATCTGTAAGTGATAAAAAGCTTGGTAAGGATTTCGCCACGGTATCAGGCAAATAAATATCTCTGTTGGCGTAAATCATGAAACTTGGATTTACATCAACGGTTACTTTTTTGTATCCGTCGCCAATGTACACTCCTTTTTCATTTAACGCACAAATACGATAGCTCTGTTTACCATCACGAAGTGCAGCTGCCGGAAAAGCGCTATTGGGAAGTTTAATAATGGTTGAAAAACTTCTGCGCTTGGCAGGATCGGTAATTGCGATGGTATAACGTGTAGACTGTTGTGTACCTGCAGAAACCTCAAAAACGTAAGAATACATGTCTTCTTTGGCAGAGTTTATGGTAAAATCAATCCATACCTCTTCTTTATCATTAACTACTTTATAATCGGTAACGCAGCGCGGATCGCTGTTGTTGAATGTTACGGTAACATCTTCGAACATATTAAATATGTTTGCCGACTCCTTTTTACACGAAGAGAAAAGAAACAGGCATAATCCGATGAGTAACTTGTTAATATATTTAGTTTTCATTATTTTAATTTTTAGTCAGATCAACTGAAACATTTATTCTTTAAATATTAATCAAGAGGGTCGAATGTGCCACCAGCCCATCCAATTGTTGGCAGAATTTTGTTTCCAAAACTCACAAAATCATTATGAAAGGTGTAGAAGTAATGAAATTCGGGTACGTTATACGGTAAATATGTGGTGTTTGTGATGATAACATTTTTAAAATACTTCGTATAAGTTGCTTTATCATTGATATTTAAGGTTTCTCTGAACAATGTTGTACCTCCCGGAACTGTTGGGTCTTCTAACACTTTTTTGTCTTTCTGGTCGGATCCTACCGGAGGATTCACCAACTGCACTTCCAGTTTAGACATATTTCCGGTTAACAGGTGCATGGTACGTGATCTTCTCAAATCTGAATTACGTTTGTTTTCAAAAGCGAATTCAATTTGTCTTTCGTTAAGAATTAAGTTACGCAACTGGGCAGTGCTGCCAGCCAGTGCAAGCCCATAATCTGCATCCCCGGCCACTACCCCGGCTCTCACCCGAATTTGTCTTATTAAATCTTTTGCACCTGCAATATTTCCAGTTTCATTCAAACAGTCAGCATAATTCAGCATTACTTCTGCAAACCTAAGTTCAATCCAGTCCATACCACTTCCACCACCAACAGAACTATTGTAAACAGAGGCGCTTGCTGTTAAAGCAGGTGTAGAAAAACGCTTTACATATACTGCCACTCCGCTGCTCTCTCCAACGGCAAGGTTATATGTCCATTGTTTTCTGTTTGCATTTCCGCTTAAAGGATATACCGAACCGTTTGTAGCAAAAGTGGCTTCAAATCTCGGATCTCTGTTTTGCCAGAACATGGTTGCATCGTATGGAAAAGCCGTAGATGTATTTAATGGCTTTCCATCCTTCATCGGATAGGCATCCAGCATTTTTGTGGTAGGCATAAAGTAAGTATTCGGAAAGCCAGTGCTTCCACCTTCAGATGTTGGTCTGACACGCTGCTCAGTTCCGTTCCCTCTGTTGGGTACTGTGTTTGAATAAGTTCTGACAAGGATTGCTTCGGTATTGGCCGTGCCTTCTACACGAAAAATATCCAAATAATTTGGCATTAATTTTTTACCCGCTGCAACACACATATCATAAGCTTCCTTATTAATGGTTAAAGCATCGGCCCATCTCGAAGCCTGAAAAGGATGTTTTGCATCATTGGTAGGGTTAAACTGGGGACTGGCCCAATACAATAACACTTTAGCTTTTAAGCATGTGGCAATCAGCTTTGTAATTTTACCTCTTCCATCGGCATCATTTGGTGCGAAGCCATCTAATAATACAATAGCATTATTCAGATCGCTTAATATGGCCGCAAAACATTCTTTAGCCGGTCTTCTGCCTTCATCGTATATACTTTCTCCTCCCTGTGGCGTTAATGGCAGAGGAACACCACCGTAAACTTTAACCAATTCGAAATAGGTTATCGCCCTTAGTGCATAATATTGCCCAAGCAATTCATTTTTCTTAGCAGTAACCATATTACTTCCTGGAAGATTGGCGATAGCATCATTACATCTTGCAATGTCCCAGTATTTATTCTGTCCCGGGTTACCGCCATAAGTGTTACCAGTGTACCTTACATCGTTGTTTCCCAACACACCTTGTAATCCAAGTGCTGCTTTTGCATTTGCATCACCATCAGGAAAATAGTTCTCGTCACTTGCATAGTGAACACCATAGCGATCAGGAACAAGCTGTAACGGAAACTGGTACATCGCTACATCATACACCCTGTTGAGGTGCAACTGTACTGAACCCTCGTTATCCCAAATGGCCTGATCGATACCGCCAGTATCCGGTAACAAGAAAAATTCATCTTTATTTACACAAGCAGGCAAAAGTGCAGCTAGCATTAAAACAGCTACTGCCTTTTTTATATTGTTTTTTATTTGATTAATCATTGCTCAAAAAAATTACAGGTTAACACTTAATCCTAAAGATATCGTTCTCAACATTGGATAATCCCATGCACTGGAAGTGTACGGATCTTTATATGGTAAAGGATTTACAATTGTCCAAAGATTATTTCCGGTGAGTAGAATCCGGGCTCCGCCGATTCCTAATTTATTTGCAAAAGCCGTAGGCGCTTTATAACTTAAAGTCATGGTATTGATGCGGATCATCGTTCCGTCAACAGCCCAAAAATCTGAGTTGATTCCTAATGATGGATCATCAAATCTGGGGTATTTGCCTTCCATTGGATTGTCTAACGTCCAGCGATCAGTCCAGATTGATAAGGTATTTCTGGTTTTCGACGGAGCTGTTCTCGCCCTGCTGTCGTAGAAAATTTTACCACCAAATCTTGCATTGATATTTGTATTTAAACTGAAGTTTTTATAGGTTAAATTTAACGAGATACCAGATGCAAAAAATGCATTTGTGTTGTTATACAAAGGCGCTAAATCGCTATCAGATATCACTCCGTCGGCATTGGTATCTTCATAATACAACCAACCGGGTTGCGGAATTTTATCGTAGATCCTGTAATTGGGGTATTTCGCCATCCAGCTATCAACCTCGCCCTGCGTTCTGAACATGCCCAGGTTTCTTAAACCATAATTGCTGGTATTGTATTTACGTGGGTCAGTACCGAATAATTGTAAGTTAGGAAATGTATTGTTAATCAGGTTTCCGGGTGTATAAAGAATTCTGTCTGTAACGGAGTTGCCGTAAGAGAAATTGATGCTCGCACTAAGATTCAGGTCTGTTGCAAGTTTTGCTTTATAGCCTATACTGAATTCAGAACCCCAGTTATAAAGTTGTCTGTAGTTTAATACCGGTGCCTGCGTACCAAAATATTGTGGATATTGATTATTTGCGCCCAATTCGAAACCATCATAAGTATAGTTTTGGAAAGCCTCAATACTAATATCCAGCTTGTTGTTAAACATCGAAGATTCTAAACCCACGTTAATTGTTCTTTTCTTTTCCCAGGTGATATCGGGATTGGCTAAACGCGAACGGTTTAAACTGTTTGAATTGGCATTACCATAAATGTATCCATTGGTTACATCAATCTGGAACCTGTCTTGCCATAAACGTACCCCAACCCTGTCATCTCCGGTGGTACCAACATTTGCCTTTAATTTTAAGAAATTGATAAAGCCAAGCACTTTGCTGTTTTTAAAGAACTTTTCCTGACTCACTACCCATCCTATTCCAATATTTGGCGAAACACCCCATCGGTTGCCTAAAGCGAAGTTAGATGATGCGTCGATACGGGCAATACCTTCAACCAGGTACTTTTTATCAAAATCATAACTAAAACGGGCAAAACCAGATCGCTTTGAAACAGCTGTCCTTTCTAAATTTGATGCCACCAATGTATTGATATCATAGGCCCAGAATTGATCTGCACCGGGAATGAGCTGATTGGTGTAGCGAACAGTTGAATTTTGTGTATTGCCTTCACTCTGCTCAGCACCCGCCAATATGCCAAATGTGTGCTTTGCGATTGTCTTGTTATATTGAAGCGTTAGAAAAAACTGATAGCTGTTATTATCACTTAAACCTGGCGTGAACGATGAGTTTGCTGCACTTGTTGGCTGAAAAGTTGCGGCAGTAGCCGTTGGTAACTGATTGGTAAACAATTCCTGGTTATTACCTCTTTTCACAAAATTGTACAGCGTAAATGGTGGTATATATTGTGTGTTTTTCGAAGATCCGCTTGATTGCGAAACCTGACCTTTTATTACAAGTCCTTTTAAAAAGGTTGGCTCGTAAGTTAATGCCGCATTAATACGGTATGATTTATTGGAGCCATTATTATAGTAACCAGATTCTGAAATGGCTAACGGATTTATATTAGCAGGATTTACTCCGCTAACGTTATAATTAACAAATTTTCCATCGATAGCAATTGGAACCCATCTTGGAACTGTTATCAGTCTTTCAAAAAAGGCTGCATCATTATCCTGAGCATTATGGTGCAGTTCTTTTGTACCATAATCTACGTTAAAATTCACATCTGCTTTTAAGCCGTTCGCTACCGTAGCAACCACACCACTTCGGAATGAATATTTATTGAATTTCATTCCTGCATAGTTTCCGTTTTCGCCCTGGTAACTTCCTCCTGCGAAAAAGGTAATTTTATCACTCCCCCCAGAAATGCCTATGTTATGTCTTTGAGTAGCAGCCGCCTGCCAAACTTCATCGTACCAGCTTTTATAATCCAGCGTTTTGATATACTCTAAATCTTCCGGAGCGAAATAATCCGATGCAGCAGCACCCTGAGAACGGAAGGTATCATTTAACAATAATGCGTGCTCATATCCTGATAACATTTTTGGCACCTTAATCGCGTCAGAAATGCCCAGGTAACCATTGTATGTTATACTTGGCCTACCTATTCTACCTTTTTTTGTAGTAACGAGGATAACACCTTTAGCACCGGCAGCACCATAAATTGCAGCAGAAGCATCTTTTAAGAAGGTTAAATTTTCAATCATAGATGCGTCTATATTATCAAAAGCTTCTCTGGTTACGGTAATATTATCGACAACATAAAGCGGTTCATCTGTGGTACCAGCCGCGGCAGTAGTAGTGGTAGAATTTCTGATATTTAAGGTAATTGGAGAGCCTGGCCTGCCTGATGACTGGCTTACTCCAACACCAGCAACCCTATTCCTTAATGCACCTGCCAGGTTAGGTGCAGGAACATCCTGAATTTCGGCACCGCTAATGGTTGCTACAGCACCAAGAATTTCTGATTTTTTCTTGGTTCCGTAACCAATAACCACCACAGCATCTTCATCCAAAGACTGAGTATCTTCTGTAAAATTTACAGTTAAATTTGTTTTTCCGGCTAAAGGAATGGTCTGTCTGATATAGCCAACGAAAGAAAAAACCAAAGCATCAGTTGCCGGATCGGCAATCAGCGCAAATTCTCCTTTATCATTAGTGCTTACGTTATTGGTTTTACCGCGGATCCCTACAGTTACGCCAGGAACAGGCTGCCCGTCTTTTTTGTCTACAACCTTACCCGTAATCTGTTTTTGCTGGGCAAAAACAGCGGCACATGTAGACAGCATGAGCACTAAAACCCACGTGGTTTTTCGTAAAAATTTTGAGTTCATATTTGTTATTTGGTTAGTTTTTTAATAGTAATTAGATTCAATTCTCCTTATACATGCCATAAAATGCCATGATTAAGGTGCAACATATCCATACAAAGCAAGCGTATGTTGCTTTATTGGTCATCTAATAAATTTTTCCGGTTAAGGAGGTGTTGTTCTGGTTTGTTTTTCAGCTTGCTAGTCAGGCAAGGGATTAGATAGCGTTGTAAATTTCGGTTAGGATAATTTTAATTTAGATTTTTCATCTCTGTACTTTTAGTAAAACTTATTTTGGTTAGAAAGTATATTTCACAATAAATAAATAGGGTGAAATATGGGATATTAACAAATCAAAGGGTACAAATTGTCTTATTTATCAAACTGGTTAACAATTTAATTTTAAGCTATTTAGGTAATTTCAATGCTCATACAATATACAATTAAATTCATATATAAATGAAATATTCTTAAATAAAAAAACAAAAAAAATAATGGAGTGCTAAACAGGCTCCATTATACATACTAATTTGATTGTTCTTTCGCTTTTCTACGCTTCTCCCACTCTATTCCCTCTTTCTTTAAATCATATCCGGCAGCCGAAAGATAATTGTTGATGCGGCCTTTGTATTTACCAAACCAGGCATGTTTCTTATCTGACGATTCTGCATCCATGGCATGCTCCCTGGCCTCGGTTAACCAGGTAAGGATCTGTTTTTTCTGATCGTCACTTAATGTTAAAATTTCTTCCTGATAAGCTTTGTAAGTGATGGGCAATACATTATATGTCATGCCATTTTTTACCAGTTCTACCTGCTCATTAGTAAGTTGTGCAGAAAGTTTGCTAATGTACTTTTTATGAAGCTTAGCCAGTGTGGCATCAACCATACGGCTATCTTTTGCAAGTGCCGAATCTCGCTCTGTCTTGTTATCTTTGTTTTTTTCTTTAATTTCTTTAACCCTGCCGTCACGCGCAGCGTAGATATCATTCAAATCGCTGTACTGGTCGCGCACAATTGCCGTTACTTTTTCCGTTTTTTTAGCGTCACTAATTCCGAGATTAGCCACAATTTTAGCAGCGCGGTCGGTAATCATTTTTATATAGGCTTCTTTATCGGCAGCAGCATTATTTTGCGCGAAAATGGAGGTAATACCTGCAAATGTTAACAACAGGGCCAAAATGGATGATTTCATGTTTATGATATTTTAAATAGAATTTATTTTTAATGGAATCTGCTCTTTTTATAGCGTAAAAAATTTAAAGAGAAAACGTTGCGTAACCATAATTTTGGTTAGATGGATGATTAAATTTCCAGCCTAAATTAGTAGAATTTTTGGTAGTTTCTCCTTGTCTCATCATTTATTAATAAACAAAAAATTTATATAAAAATAATTTGTCGGTTTATAATTTGGTTAAGCCTTTGCGGCTATATACAAAACTCAACATAGAAAAACACTATTTTCTAATGGTTTTTAGCAAATTAATATAGGATATTATCATTTAACTCTTTAACTTTAGGCCTGCTGCACAAATTTAACCGCATTGGTTATTGCAGCGTTAACCAAATATTTTAACACAAAGATGAAACCCCATTTTCATAAAGTTCCCATTACTTTACAAAGCTCCTTCAGTATCCGTCATGACATTAAACCCGATTTTGGAAACATCTGGCATTACCATCCCGAGCTTGAACTTCATTATGTAATCAAAGGCGAGGGCGTCCGTTTTATTGGCGACAACATCAGCAATTTTGTGCCTGATGAGATGGTACTTTTGGGCGAAAATCTCCCGCATACCTGGCGCTGTAAAGATGAGTACTTTCAGAATAATCCCGATCTGACAACGGAAGCCATGGTGATTCATTTTCTGCCTGATTGTTTGGGCAAATACATGCTTACTTTACCGGAAGCTTACCTGATCCCTAAATTGTTCGAAAAAGCCAAGAGCGGGATGGTGATTAAAGGAAAAGCCAAAGATAAACTGGTTGATTTAATGCGGGCTGCTGTTGATGCAACCAATTTAGACAGGATAATTATTTTGCTTTCGATATTAAAAACATTAGCCGAAACGGATGAATATTCTACAATTGTAACCAGTAAAAACACTTTCTATCAATCGAACGAATCGGAAACTTTACGCATCAATAAAATCTGCAATTATACGCTCAGCAATTATAAAAAGGATATCACTTTAGAAGAAGTGGCCTCATTAAGCAATTTAAGCGTGACTTCTTTCTGCCGTTATTTTAAATTGATGACCAAAAAAACCTTTTACGATTTTTTGATCGAGATCAGGGTAAGTCATGCCTGCAGGTTTCTGATTGAGAATAAGTTACCCACCGAGATGATCTGTTTTGATTGCGGATTTAACAATGTATCGAATTTCTACCGGCACTTTAAAAAGGTAACCGGAATGACGCCACTGGACTATAAAAGGAAGTATTTGAATTAAATTTTATTTTGCTCTCGTTTGGAAACAAGCACAGACGTCTTTCATGTTTAAACCTGCGAGGTTTAAAAAAAAATATTATATAAAAACCTTAATATTCAGATTGTTGCGTAGAGAAGTATAGTCATCAAATAAAGTTTCCATGCCTTTTACCTCACTTGTTGTAAATGCACCAACGTTTCTGCGTGTAAAAGTCGAAATGTTTAAACCCCGTTTTTGAAGGAAATATTTTGAAACCACCGGATAAACATGGTGCATTACCTCCATATTATCAATCAAAAACTGTTGTACAGCCTGCACCTCATTATTTAGCGATTCGTCACTATAATGATCACATAACCAAACAATTAACTCCGGAAAATAATTACCCTGGATACAGGATAAGCCTGAAGCACCTGCCTTTAAGGATTCTACTGCATGCCCCATATAAGCATCATACAAACCAAAAGCATTCCCATCAGTAAGTTTAAGCTTTTCTTTAATCTGCACAAGATCCAGGCAGGTATCTTTATGATAAATTACCCTCCCTGTTGCTACAAAATCAGCTAATTGTTTTGGTTTTAACACCCTTTTATAAGGTACCGGACATTCGTAAAAACCCATCGGGATATCTCCTGTCTGGCTTAGCAGCTCAAAAACACGCTCGTTAAATATTTCATCGGTTTCATTTTCATTGGCCAATAAGCTGGTAATGGCAATTACCGCTTCTACGCCGGCATCGCTCACCTCCTTTACAAAATCAGCCTGTTTGGCAATTTCACCTCCAAAAGTTCCGGTGGCTACTACAGGCACAGCCCCATTGGCTACTTTTATCACGTGTTTTATGGCCTGGATCCTTTCCTTATCAGTTAATTCAAACATTTCGCTCGAGAGGCAATTGGCAAATAAACCTGATGCCCCGGCCTGTAAATAAATTTCTGTTAGTTGAGTTAAAGCAGGGAAATCGATGTTACCGTTGCTCAAAAATGGCGTGAGCATAACCGGGATGAACCCTTTTTGTGAGTTTTCCATTATAGTATGATATGGTAAATGTTCTATGTAGTTTTGCCCGGATAAGGTCGGAATGAGCTTAAAGGACTGTTTTTGTCTTTTTGTTTTTAATTTTTGTCAGGAAAAGTCCTGTTAAAAAAATGGTTAAAGTACCGATAACGATAATCATGTTTTTATGTAAAGGATTTCTAAAAACTTCGTATTCTGGAGGAAGAAGGGAAGAAAATGTCATCCATATAATTACAGCGATACCAATAATGGTTGCGGTGATGGCTTCGTGGTTTTTGCTTTGCCTGCTGATGATACCGAGTAAAAAGAGCCCCAGCATTCCGGCTGCAAAAATGCCTGATAATTCCCACCAAACATCTAAAATGCTTTTGACGCCGATCATGGCAATCCCGGCAATCATACCCAGCAGTCCAAATCCTACCGTCGCTAAATGCAACAGGGATAAATTCTGTTTTTCAGTTATACCAGGCTTGAAATATCTTTTATAAATATCTACCGAAAATACCGTTGCAGAAGCATTCATTCCGGAACTAATGGTACTCATTGCAGCAGATAAAATTGCTGAAACAATTAGTCCGACCAAACCTACCGGAATCTTAGTGACCATAAAATGCGGCATTATTTTATCGCCATAATCTGCCGGCACCAAAGCATCTTGTACTTTCAATATTTCTGCTGCTGATGCATGTAAAGGCAAGCGCTCAACGGCTACCTGGTGTTTGATCGATTGCACCAGTTCGGGATTAACCTCATAATAAGCAAACAAGCAAGATCCTATAATGAAAAACAACAACGAGGCCGGGATGTATAACCAAACGCACAACCAGATAGATTTCGACGCGGCTTTACCTGATGATGCAGTATGGTAACGCTGAATATAATTCTGGTCCATCCCAAAATTGTTGAGATTGATGAAAAAACCATAAAGCAGAACCACCCAAAATGATGATCCTACGAAATCGAATTTAAAACTGCCCAGACTAAATTTATCAGCCGATTTTCCGATTTCTACAATCTTTGATGCGCCTCCCGGCATGTTTGTGATGATCAGGTATAAAATGAGCAGTGCACCTAAGGTTTTAACGATCGCTTGCACTACTTCTGTCCATATTACCGCTTCAATTCCTCCTAAAACGGTATAAACGATGATACAGATACCCATTACAATCATAATTACCTGCATAGAATAGCCTGTAAGTGCCTGTAAACTCAACGCGATTCCGAAAAATATCGATCCCATCCTGGCCAGCTGCGTTAATAGAAAACAAACTACGGCATAAACCCTTGCCCAGGCGCCAAAACGTTTTTCTAAATGGGTATAAGCCGAAATCTCTCCTGTGTTTCGGTAAAATGGCACAAAATATTTAGAGGCCACCCATGCCGCCAAAGGCATCGAAATGCTGAATACAAATGCATTCCAGTTTCCGCCAAAAGATTTACCTGGCACACCCAAAAAGGTATTGCTACTTAAAAATGTTGCATAAATAGATAAACCTATCGCCCATCCGGGGATCAGGCCCGAAGCTTTTGTAAATTGCTCGGAATTTTTATTTTTTCGCGAAAAATAAACCCCAACTAATATCATCCCAACAAGGTAAATGAAGATGATCGCAAGATCGGTTATAGGAAGACCTTTCATTACTTGTTGGCTCGTTTATTAATTTGGTTAAAACAAATATGCATCGCTAAATATCATCATTAATATAAGATTTTGGCCACATATTATACCATCTTATCTTATTGAACATCTAAAGCATCAACTGCAAGGCCTTTGGTTTCGGTTGCAATTAAACGCACTTTATAACTTCCGGCGTTAATCATGCTGCCGGTATTGGTGCTCAGGTAATTCCATTTCCCCTCTTTTGTAGGGGCAAATTCGGCTATTTCTGTTTTCATTAATGTTCCGTCTGCCGATAAAAATTCCAGTCTGGCCTTTAATGGTTGACTGAATGGATTATGGTACTTAATGGTTAAGGAATAGGTGTCGGCAACGCCCACTGAGATATTCCAGGTTAAACTACCCTGATCGGCAGCATTAAAAATTACCCGCTGTTTATCCATCAACACTGCTTTTGTAACCTCTTTGCCCTCTAAAATGCCATCGGTAGCTTTGTAGCTTGTGGTGGTTTTTAAATCATAAGCGGGTTGTAAATGGGTAACCGGCAAAACAAAAACCGTAGCAGTTCTGCTGTCGAATATCATTCTTTCGTTAGGATCAAGTCTTTTACGGTAAAGTGCAAAGGCTTCTTCATTACTATTGCTCAAAGTGGTTTTCGTATTTACAAAACCTTGAGGGATACTGCTGTTTTTAGTTAGCGCAATAAAGGCATCAACGCTGTCAATAGCCATAAATTCAATACTTTCTTGTCCGCGGGAAGCTTTTAACCATTCCGCGCCATATAAATTCGATGGAAGTTCGGTAAATGCTGATTTTTCTCCTTTAAATTGTTCGTCACCAATATCCAGCCAACTGTTTAATTCCGCATTTTTAATTTTACTTAGAAGCGAATTGCTTACCGGCGCAGCTTGAATATTTTGCTTTAAACTGGCAATAGCAATGGCCGAAATCACTGCCTGCCCCACTTTAACCTCCGGAAAGTTAATATCCAGAAAGCCACCTTTAACGGTAGTTTTGATTGTTTTCTTCAATAAGGTGTTACTGCCGGCTTCTTTCCAGATATCTAAATCTTTAATTACGGTTTTGCCGTTAAAGGCTATATCAAATAAACGCATGGCCTGAGCATTGAAACCACCACCGATGCCCAGCCAGGGTTCGATAAAATAGAGTTCAACCAGATATTCTCCATCAGGTAATGGAAAGTGATACTTCAACTGATCCCGTCCGTATCTGAAAGTTTGAAAAAGCTTCCAGTCTTTGGTGCCATTAACGGGTTGGAAAGTACGCCTTTGACTGGCAAAAAAATCAGGAGCACCTTTAAAATTAGTGGTCCATGAGGTAGAGCCAAAACGATCAGCAGAACTTAGGTTTCTGTCTGCAGACCATTGGTTACCATTAGTATCCGTATAATTCCCTCCGCCACAATTTACACGATACACATAGCTGTAGCCCTGTACCGGATCGATTAATTGTTTATCCGAAATTAAACCAATAAAATTTGGACTTTGAGGTAAATTCTGCAGCACAATCTGATCTTTGGCAACTGCTTTCCCGTCAACATAACCTACTGCATAAAGCATGTTATATTTAATTTCAGGCTTATCCCATTGGAGATGAGTTCCAATTCCGCCACGTTTCTTTTTTCCTAAAGACTGTCTGCTTATATCGTTAAATAATTCTACTTCATCACAGTTGGAATAAACCACAATGCTATCTTTTATTCCCGGTTTTGTCCATCGGTTTGGCCAGGTATGCGAAACGATGTAAACCATCGGATTGGTCTGTTTCGAAGCATAATTGGCCCTGAACATGTAGAAAACATCTGTTGGTTCTTCCCAGGGAGTAAACATGCCCTTGTAATTTACAGGACCAACCCGATCCAGATCCCTTAAACCCTCGCCTCCCTGTACCCTGCCAGGGTTATCGTGCGAGCTATATAACCAGAAAAAATGACCAGCAGTTTCAGCTTTCACTGATTCGGCCAGGCGTACTTTCGTTTCCATTAAATCGGTCATTTTGTTTTCGGTATAACCTTTACCGTTTGCATCGGTATCATGAAGATCGATGGTTCTCCAGGCACCATATTCGCCAACTAAAACCTGCCTTTTGAGGTCTTCTCCATAAGTTAAAGGGTTGCCGCCATAAGTGCCGGTCCAGTTTTGTGGCACATCCCAATCTGTTCCTTTACCGCCATTACAGGTGGTTACTTTCCTTTGCGAAGAAGCGGTTGGATCCAGTTTCCTAATGAGTTCGGTACATTCTTTTGCAAAATCTTCGGGCAGCGTACTTTCGTTTTCCAATCCCCATAAAACTACCGCAGGACTGTTCCTTCTTTCTTTTACCCAATCTGTTAATAGCGTTTTAAAGTTCTTCCTGAACTCAGGCGTATCGTACCAGATATGCGCAGCCATTTGTGTCCAGCATAAAATACCCTCTTTATCCCAGTAATCGGAATAAAGTAGATTATGTGGTTGGTGCGCATCGCGGAAAGCATTGAAACCTGCCGCTTTAATTTGCATTACCCTCGATCTGATCTGTTCGCTACTAAAAGCATGACTCTGACCGATTAAATGCTCATATTCAGCAATGCCATTGATAAATACAGGTTTTCCGTTTAATAAAAATTGTTTTTGATTAGCCTGATCGCCTATAGGCCAGCTGATCCACCGGATACCATAAGGCGTTTTGAGTTCATCTACAACTTTTCCATTTTCAATAACAGTGGTTAGCAGCTTATAGAGATACGGATTTTCGAGCGACCAAAGCTTTGGATTGATGATTTTATCTGTTTGTTGATCGATCTGGATTTCTTTTCCGGCCGGGACTGAAATTGTTTTTTTGAGTTCTTTAACCTGCTTTCCATTTGCATCAAGCAAACGGTTAATCAGCGTTATATTTTTAACTTTTAAAGTATAGTTTTTTATGGTACTGCTTAAGTTTAAAACAGCTGATTTTTCAGAGATTTTGTTGTCGTTCCAGATATGGATGCCAAATGGCTGGATGCGAATATCATTGGTCACAATTAAATGTACCGGACGGAAAATCCCCATAGGCTGCGAACCTTCTGAAAAACCACGTTCGGTTGAGCAACCACCATCAACCCAGGGTAAATCCTGGATATTTGCAGGATGATCGGCACGCAAAGCCAAAATATTGTCCTGGCTATTGAGCTTAATGGCTGATGTTACATCAAGGGTAAAAGTTGTTCTTCCGCCGGCATGATAACCCACATTTTTGCCATTTAACCAAACTGTAGCATACGATCCTACTCCTTCGAAAAATAAAAAGAAACGTTTACCGTTTTTGATGTTGTTAGTTTTGAATGTTTTGCGGTACCAGGCGTAGCCATGTTTATTGCCATGAAGTTTACGCTGGTACCCTTCATACTCGTCCCAGTTATGTGGAACATTTACATTTGTCCAGTTCTGGATTTTATAGCTTACGTCTTGAAAACCATCATAAGCATTCTGGTTTTTCTCATCAGCAATGGTTTGCCAGTTGGTGTTTAGGGAGATATCTTTTCTTATTTGATTTTGTGCGTGAGCTAAATTGATAGCAAATAGAAAAGTAATAAATAGAAGTATTTGCTTAAAATTTATACATTTAACTGGTCTTTGAGGATACAAACCAGGGGAATGGAAAATAACAATTAAAAGCGTTAGCGCTATTGGTTCGTGGAGACACGAACCATGGCGCGCGAAATGTTTCAATTTTCGTATGTGTAAACAAAGACTAAGGTGTTTGAAATTCTGGAAGGCTATATTCCCTCTAGCCGAGGTACGTGTCCCCACGGACCTTATTACGTTCAAAATACTTTTTAAAATGCCTTTTAAACCTCCATCCCTAGCCGAGGTACGTGTCCCCACGGACCTCATTACGTTCAAAATACTTTTTAAAATGCCTCTAAAGTCTCTTGTCATTTCAAATCTCCATTCAGTTTATACGTTTCACCCGCTTTAGTTTCGATGCTGACGCTATTATTTTTGTAGTGGATTTTACAATTTCCACCTGTTTTGGATTTTACGGTAAGCGAGGTCAACAATCCATTTGCCCAGGTTAAATCCAGTTCGAATCCACCACGTGCCTGTAAACCTTTAATTTCTCCGTTAGGGATTTCAGATGGTAATGCCGGTAAAATATCAAGATAATCCTGATGGCTTTGAACGATCATTTCGGCAATTCCGGCAGCACCTCCAAAGTTTCCATCAATCTGGAATGGCGGATGGGCATCAAAAAGATTTACATAAGATCCTGCGCCGTTATTGGCAGGTTTCATTAACATTTTAACCAGTTTCATGGCATGGTTGCCATCTTTAAACCTTGCCCAAAAGTTGATTTTCCAGGCTAAACTCCAGCCTGTAGCCTCATCTCCGCGGTAAAGTAAAGATTGTTTTGCAGCCTGCATCATTTTTTCGTTACTATCCCAGGTTATATCATTTCCGGGGTAAACGCCCCACAAATGCGAAACATGGCGGTGTTTACTTGCCGTATCATCAATATCGGTTAACCATTCCTGTAGTTGTCCGTATTTGCCAATCTGGTTGGGTGCAATTTGATTAACTTTTTCGGTTAACGATTTCCTGAATTCCCCATCAATACTCAATACTTCGGCAGCTGCAATACAATTTTTAAAGAGTGAACGGATAATCTGATGATCCATTGTAGGCCCAGCAACCAAACCTCCGTTTTCGGGCGAATTAGATGGTGTGCTAATCAGCCAGCCTGTTTTGGGGTCTTTCACTAAAAAATCTTCAAAAAATAAAGCGGCCTGTTTCATTAAAGGATAAGCTTCATTTGACAGGAATTTGCGGTCTTTACTGAATTGATAATGCTCCCATAAATGCTGACTTAGCCAGGCACCACCACTTACCCAAATACCATGGTTGGAGGCATTAATGGGTGCTGTACCATTCCATAAATCGGTATTATGGTGCAAAACCCAACCTCGGGCATTGTAATATGCTTTAGCCGTTTCTGCGCCCGTTTTTGATAAACCTTTAATTTTATTAAATAATGGTTCGTTTAAAGCTGATAAATTAAGGATTTCTGTTGGCCAGTAATTCATTTCGAGGTTAATATTGGTGGTGTACTTGCTACCCCATGGCGGCGTGAGCAGATCGTTCCAAATGCCCTGAAGATTGGCGGGTTGTGTACCCGGCCTGGAGCTCGAAATCAATAAATAACGACCATACTGCATGTACAAAGCAGCAAAAGCAGGATCGTTTGCACTGGCGAATTTTTCCAGTCTTTCATCTGTAGGCAGTTTCTCATTCTCTGAACGGCCAAAATCGACACTAAAACTTTTGTAATAACTTTGGTATTCTTTGACATGATTCTGCTTAATTGCAGCATAAGATTTTCCTTTTAAGCTGTTTAATGCTTTAACATTAGCCGTTGCAGGATTTCCCGAAACATCCTGAGCGTTGATAAAATTAGTTCCTGCAGTTAAATAAAGCGTTACTTCGTCGGCCTGGTTGATACTGATTTTGCCATTTACAGTTTTTACAGTTCCATTTTTTATTAAGGCTGTTAACCGGCTTTCGCCCTTAATGGTGCCATCTTTTACCTGTATGGACAAGGCAATTACATTATTTCCTAAAGTTTTTACCAACGATTTTCGGTGGGCACTGGAAAGTTCTGCATCAAAACTGATGGATGCTTTTTTATCAGCCGTTAAATGAATCACCAAGGCCTGATCTGGCTGACTGGCAAAATATTCACGTGTGTAATTTATACCATTTAAAGTATAAGTGGTTTTAGCAACAGCGTTACTGATATCCAAAGATCTTTTATAATTAGAAACAGTCGATTTAGTCGGTTTGAAGTATAAATTCAGGTCGCCAAAAGGCTGGTAACTGGCCTGGTATTGCGGAACAGCAGGCGGATCTTCATCCTGGATTTTATACTTCCATTCTTTTACCAATGAAATTCCTTGTTCTACATTACTTCCTACGGGATAAATCCCGATTTTTTTTGAAGTGTCTTTATAACCCGCAAGTCCTCCTTTATCAAAATAATTGAGCACTTGTATGGCGATCACATTTATGCCCTTTTTGATTAGCTTAGCCGGAATGGTATATTTTCGAGGCTCTGTATTATCGGTATTGCCAACCAGTTTGCCATTGATATAGGTGAAATCCTGGTCGCGGATGCGGTTAAGATCGAGTATAAGGTCTTTTCCGAGCCAATTCTCCGGCACATCAAAAGTAGTTCTAAACCACACTGCCCCATCTAAATTGGCCAAACCTACGGCTTCCCATCCTTCGTAAGAAGGTACTTTAATGCTTTTCCAAAGTTTGTCATCAAAATTGGCTAATGCCGGATTACCCTGAATGCCTTTGCCCGCTTTCATTTCGCTAACCCAAACTTCACGGTCACCGGAGCTACTTTGAAGTCCCATAAACTGTTCCTGCGCCAAAGCTTCAGCCTCTTTCTGTTTGCCTTCGAAAAGTAATTTCCTGATTTCCGGTAAGTATTGGTAAGCATCCTTGCGGTTATAATCACGCGGCTTGCCAGTCCAAACGGTTTCTTCGTTAAACTGGATGTGATCAACTGCAGTTCCGGCAAAAATCATGGCGCCTAATCGTCCGTTACCGATTGGTAATGCATCTGTCCACTTTTCGGCAGGTTTAGTGTACCATAAAGTATGGTTGTTTTCCTGTGCAAAACCGTTAAAATGTGCAGCGAATAATAAAATCGCCCATAAAAATTTAACCTTCATACTATTGTCCTTTATCGCCCGAAATAATTTCGATCTCAGCCTTAACGTCTTTTTCCTTTTTAACAGCTTCCTTCATTCTCCTAAAGTTATTGTTTCCGAGGAAGATATTTTTAGTTTCGGCACCATTTAATTTAAGATAGGTAACTGTTTCTTTTACCGGAAAAGCATTGTATAAAAACAGATCGGATACGTTTGTAAGGTCGATTACCGAGGCATTTGTCAGTGGTTGAATATTCTTTAAACCATCTATAATCAGGTGATTAACTTTTAAAGCTTTTAATGACGGGCCCAATTCTGTATTTACCGTTACATTATGAAACCCGATGTTATTAGCGTTACTGATGGCAAAACCAGTTTTTGCTTCAAAATTAATGTCGTTGAAACTGATATTGTCGATCGGCATCTCTTCCAAACCATTCAGATAACCAGCCTGGTTAACCTGCCCGGTAATGTTGCTGAAATGGATATTCCTGAAAACGGGTGTACGCTCCGAAACAGCTTCGACATTGGTTTTTGCGTATTGCATATCAAGCACAATGGCCTGATCTTTTATGTTTTTCATGATGATGTTGCTCACCCTGATTTCTTCAACCACACCACCTCTTCCACGCGCAGTTTTAATGCGAATCCCTCTATCCGTTCCGTCGAAAACACAATTGGAGATGGCTATTTTACGTACATCCCCAGACATTTCACTGCCGATTACTACCCCACCATGGCCGGATAACATTGTACAATTGGTAATGACATAATTTTCTGCGGGAACAGCCATTTTCCGGCCGGGAGCATCTTTGCCCGATTTAATAGTAATGCAGTCGTCGCCAACGCTGATATGGCTATCAGAAATGTGTACATTTTTACAGGATTCGGGATTGATGCCGTCGGTATTCGGAGAATGAGGATTATTGATGGTAACGGCATGAACTTTTACATTTTCGCAAAACTCCGGATTGATGGTCCAAAAAGGCGAATTGCGAATGGTGATTCCATCAATCAGCACATTTTTGCAAAACATTGGCTGTATAAACGGCGGACGGAGAAAACCTCTTTTCATCTGTCTGGGATCATCAGGGATGATAATGTCTTTATTTAAACCATCAAAAGTGGTTTGCCATTTCGATCGTGGCTGTCCTTCCTTGTACCCCTCTACAAAATCCCACCATTTTTTACCATGCCCGTCGATAATTCCGCGACCAATAATGGAGATGTTTTCTGCTTTATAGGCATAAAATAACGGAGAGAAACTGGTTACGTCTACACCCTCGTAGCGGCTTTTCACCATGGGTAAATAATCGTCAAAATTATCGCTGAAATGCAGTTCTGCTCCGGCATCAATCAATATGGTGATGTTACTTTTTAGGTGAATTGCGCCTGTTAAATATTTTCCGGCCGGGAAATAAACGGTACCTCCGCCTGCTTTTGATGCTGCATCAATCGCATTTTTGATGGCGGTTGTGGCCAGTTTACTGCTGTCGTTTTTTGCACCGTATTTAATGACGTTGTAATATGATTGGGCGTTGGCGTTTAAGCAAGTGATTACAGCAAGTATAAGAAGCAGGGTTTTAAATATGTATTTCATTGTGTTTTATTATAGTTCGATTCGTGGAGACACGAACCGAAGCAATTGTTTTTTATACATGAAAGATTGCTTCACGCTCCCTCTTTTCCCAGCGCTTCAGTTCGCAATGACCTATCATTTTAATCCATCTTAACCTTAACCGGCTTCAAATCTTTGCCTTTATAAATCTCTTTTCCGTCTGCAAAAATCAGTAAACCTTTACCTTTGTTATATTTTGTACCGGTTTTATCCCATAGAATCGTCACTATTTTACCATGATAGGAAACATTATCGAGTATAAACCAATCCCATTGATTTTTCGGAATTAATGGAAATAATTCAAGTACATTTTCCTGACGGGGCTTTATACCCACCAAATCATTGATAATTAAATCATTAAAAGTAGAATGATTATAAAAACTGCTTCGCGGATTATCGCCCTTTAACCATTCCCCGGTTTTTTCATCCTGATATTCTCCGATGTACGGTTTTCCGTTTTTGATATGTGATGCAGCGTACTGATGCAGCTCCTGATAAAAAACCTCAGGTTTCATTTTGCCCTGTTTTTTGTAGTTGGTGAGCAGGTTTGCCAATCCTTTTAAAGTTTGCGAGCTGGCAAATGGCCACAATGCGCCGTCCCATTCGCAGCTATGGCCCGTTCCGCGTGTTCTGAATGTTGGGTTTCGCCTTTCCGCCGTAGTTAAGCCCCAAGGCGCTTTAAAGCCCGCCGTATCCAACAATTGGTCCCAGGCTTTTGAGTAGATTGCTTTATCATCCGGCAGATTGAAATCCCAGGGTGTAAAACCAATGGCTTCGCGAACATTTGCAGCACCACCTTTAGCTTTTCTGGTTTCGAAAAATGACGAAGAAGTATTCCACAAGCTATCCTGAACCAGTTTTTTTATTGTAGTTGCTTTGTTTTTATACTTTTCTGCTGTTGCTGTTTCATTTAAAAGTGTGGCGATTTTATCTAAAGCCATTGCATTTCCATACATATAACTGTTAATGGTTGGGCGCTGATTCTGGTCTTTACGCGAACCGCTGATCGATTCTTCCATGCCATCTTTCACATCGTTTTGCCAGAAAAGGCCGTTTTTAAGCTGCCGTTCGGTTTCCCATTTGGTATAATCTTTATCAAGCGCCGGTAAGATTTCCTTTAAAAATGCCTGATCCGGTTTTACCAGGTAATTCTGATAAACAGCATCATCCACCCAGCTGCTAAACTGATGGAACCGTTGTTTCGTTTCGCCAACATCGGCTTTGTAAAGCCAGAATTTGATGTAATCTTTCAGATAACTGTTATCTTTTAACCAGCGTCCTTCATAAATATGGTGTCCTAAGGCGCAGCTGATCGAATTATATTTGCCTGCATGTTTAACCGGCTCAATAAACTCGGTAAAAATAAAACCATCCGGCGTTTTAACCAGGTGTTTGCGGTAGGTCCACCAGCGGTAATAGTAATTTTGTTCCAGTATCTCATCAGGGCATTCGAATAAAGGTGCCTGATCAGCAAGCCATTTAAAAGCCTCATTGTTTGGAATATAATTCTTTACAGCTTCAGTATCTGTTGAATTAAAATAATCCACATATTTCTTCAGCTTTTCCGTACCGAGGATAGTTTTTTGTTGCGCATAGCCCGTAATTGTTAATATCGACAATGCTGCCGTGGCTATAAAATTTCTTGTATTTTTCATTATTCGAATAACCAATCTATATCTTTTCCCCTACCGTCTAAACCTGCGTTAAAAATGCGCAATTCCTGCTTATCATCAATAAAACCCAATACCAGACAAGCACCTTTACCTAAGTTTACAGTATGTGTTCCTGCCGGAAAAGCATAGGCGTGTACGTTTACCGGCGGAAAGCCATAAGGCACCAATGCATTTGAAATCTTAATTTCAGACTGACCATAATTGTTGGCGCTGGCATCGGTTTCCAATTGTGGCGGAGCGAGGTATTGAGGATCTTTCTGGTTAAAAAAACCAACCAATAATTTTACAGGTGAATTAGTGCTGAACTTAATTTCTGTCCCGTTATTAATTTGTTGTGCTTTGCTCAGTTTAATGCCTTTTAAGCCGGTTAACTGCGCGGCAACTTCTTTGATTTTAACAGTTGTGTCGCTAAAAAGCTGTACATCTTTAGCAATTGTATAGGTTTCAGTTGCATTTAGCACTTTTACATCAGCAGCTTTATAAGGTACGATAGCAGCAATCGATCTCTGTTTAATTGATTTTAATGAATCTATACTTTTTTTAAAATGATTCAGTTCTTTGGTAAAAACCGGTAACATTTCTCTCCAGTGAATAAAGGTTTTATCAACACCACGCATCGGGATTTTGCGCTGTTTGGTTTGCATACTATTCGCATACAGGTAATTATGATCCGTTAGCTTAACTAATGCTGCATAATGGTCTACACTTTTCTGGAGGAAAGGCAGTGCCTGTTCTAAATCGTTTACCTGGTTAGAATATTTATACCGCAATATCCAAAGCGCAGCCTTTACCTTCTCTGCATAAAAATTGGCCATGGCATTATAACAATAAATATCGTTTTTAAGCCTTTTAAACTCTGCAGTATCTTTTTTTACGTTTGCATCAGCTTCATTAATGGATTGGATGGCTTTTTTACCGTGCTCAACCACTTCTTTTGCCACCTGAACCGGGGTTTCGCCTACATGACCCTGCTTTTTCCATTCCTTTTCTGCGTAATCTATAATCATTTCACCTTCAGGCGCTTCCGATTCGTATAATAAAGTAAAAAGGCCGTAACGATATGGGTTGATCAATTGCGTCATCAACATGCCTAAGGTCAGCGTTTGCCGGTTTCCGTCGGTAATGCCGTACCTGCGTAAAAGTTTAGGTGATATCTCTCCCGATTCTTCGTAAGCATTTAAAATGGCTTTACCACTATTCAAGTCAGTACCATACTTATTGGCAAGTTCTTTTCCCCAATAATTAATTTCCTTTGCACGGTCGCGCTGCGAATTCCATGAATATCTTGCCCATTCTTTGTACCAGATCCAATCGCGGTCTACTTCCAGCAATCTGCCTTTCACCTCGTCGGCCGAATAAGGCCAGTCCCAGTAGCTTGCCTGGGGATATAAATGCAAACCTTTAGCGCCATAAATTTTGTTCATTGCCTGAACCGATTTTTGGATAAAATCAGCTGAACCATATCGAAAAGGCTCCAGATTTGCTAAAATATGTACATTTGAGATATTAACCGTACCAATAGCCGCTAACTTTCGGTTCAAATCAGCCCATGCACCGCGTGGTGTATAAGTGGTTAAAGCTTCTCCATTAAATTTATTCTCCGTGTAAAGATTTTTATAAAGTGGTAAAGCAGCTTTCATTACACTTGGCGCATCTGTATCGTGAGCCCGCAACACAATGGGTGGTTCTTCTTTAATTCCTGCAGCTTTTAGTCCATCTTTTACGCCCGGGATAATGGTTTTGGTAAACCAGTCAATATCATCCTGACCAACGCCTTCCATCGCCTCGCCCAAAGCCACCATTAAACCCACATTGGGATATTTCTCTACAAATGCGGCGATTGATTTTCGGGTATAATCTGCAATCAACGGAATAATCGGGCGGTTTCTGTCCTGGGTTTTTAAGCCGTGTTTATCGGCAAAAGGTTTCGGGATGATGATATTGTAAAACATCTGGATCACCCAGATTCCCCGTTTATCAGCCTCTTTGGTTAAAAACTGAAAAATTTCTTCATTCTTTTTTAAAGTGGCTTCATCTACTTCAACCGCATAAGGATAGTCTTTTAACCTCAATAAAGAAGAAAAGGGATGTCCGTTCCATAAATAGAGCGAATTATACCGGTTCTCGACCATCATATCAAGGTATTTAATCCATAAGGCCTTATCGTACAACCACGGGAATGTTTCGGGCGTGTAAGGGTATTCGTAAACATCGTGCCCGGGTAGATAATCTGGTTTTTGTAAGCCAATACAGGTACCACGTAATACCATTTCGGGTTGATCGGAAAGAGTAATCTGCGCAGGTAATTTGCCGCTGTTTTTAATCTGGTCGGCAAGTTCTATACAGCCGTATAAAGCGCCCGACGCATCATTACCTATGATATAAATGCTGCCATTTTTCGCTGTATAAATATGGAAACCTTCTTTTTTGGTGACAGAAATCTGTTTTTTAACCGCTGCAGGAAGCTGATTAGTAAAAAGCTTATCAGAAAATACACCGATCGCAATTAAATTACCCGAATTACTCAGCTTGTCTTTTTGTTCTATTTTAATTGAATAATTTAATTTAGATAAGGCTTTTAAAATTCTTTCGGCGCCAAAACGGACCCGAACATGGTTTTCTGTAGAAATTACGATGTTTTTTTGTACAGGTTGAATTGCCTGAATCAAGGATATCGATAAAAAATAACAGGAAATAAAAAGCAGAAAATTTCTCATTCAATTTGGCGCTTACAACTCCTTTTTTAAGGGAATGATATGTGATATTTGGTTAAAATATTATTTAAATATAAAAATAATATTCAAATATAAGTAAATTAGCCTTTCGGATTTGTAAAATTTATGCAAGGTAAGGTGGTAGTTATAGCTATAAACGAACTATGACAATATCTGTTAATATTTAGGCAAGAAGATAAAATTTTTAACCAACAAAATTTATTTTATTTGTATTCAATATTCTAATCAATTATAAATTATAACCATACATGTTTTCACTAAAAAACAAAAAAGCCGTGGTTACAGGCGGAGGAAGTGGCATTGGAAAGGCTATTGCAACCATTTTAGCTAAACAAGGAGCCGAAGTTCACATCATCGAACTGAGCACTGAACAGGCTGAGGATACTCTGAAAGAAATTACGGAAAACGGCGGTACTGCATATAGTTATGGCTGCGATGTTTCTGATCATAAAGCGGTTCATAAAGTTTTTGAGCAAATCGGACAAATTAATATCCTGATCAATAATGCAGGTATCGCCCACATTGGCAAGGCCGATACTACTAATGAATCGGATTTCGACCGTGTAATGCGTGTAAACGTAAAAGGTGTGTACAATTGTTTGCATGCGGCTATTCCGCAGATTCGCTTAGCTGGCGGAGGTGTAATCATCAACATGGCATCAATTGCAGCTTTAATCGGCCTACCCGACCGTTTTGTATATAGCGCAGCAAAAGGTGCTGTAAAAGCCATTACCATGAGTGTGGCCAAAGATTATATTGGCGAGAACATCAGGTGTAATTCCATTTCGCCGGCCAGGGTACATACGCCCTTTGTGGACGGCTTTTTACAGAAGAATTATCCGGATAATATTCCTGAAATGTTCGAAAAGCTTTCTAAAACACAACCAATAGGCAGAATGGCAAAACCGGAGGAAGTTGGTGCACTGGCACTATACCTTTGCAGCGATGAAGCTTCGTTTATTACGGGCTGCGATTACCCGATTGACGGCGGATTTACTACCTTAAACAATTAATAAGATAATTTAAATACATTATAATGAAATTAATAAGATTTGGCGAAGCCGGAGCTGAAAAACCAGGAGTTATTATAAACGATAATTATTTCGATGTTTCTGCATTGGTAAAAGATTACAACGAAGAATTTTTTGGTGGAGGTGGCCTTGAAAAATTAAAAAAAGATATAGAAACCGCTGATTTACCCCAAGTTGATAAAGGTGTGCGTTTAGGCCCTGCCCTGGCACGTCCTTCAAAGATTATATGTGTGGGCTTAAATTATAAAGACCACGCAGCAGAAACCAATGCCCCTATTCCTTCTGAGCCGATATTATTTTTTAAAGCCACTTCGGCAATAGTTGGTCCAAATGATGACCTGATTATCCCAAAAAACAGTAAAAAAACGGATTGGGAAGTAGAATTAGCCATTGTTATAGGTAAAAAGGCCAGTTATGTTTCAGAAGAAAACACTTTAGAGCATATTGCGGGTTACGTATTGCATAACGATTATAGCGAACGCGAATTCCAGATTGAAAGAAACGGACAATGGGTTAAAGGAAAAAGTTGTGATACTTTTGCGCCAATAGGCCCATTTATTGCTACACAGGATGAAATTGCTGACGTGCATAATCTTCGCCTTTGGCTTACCGTAAACGGTAAAACATTGCAGGATGGAAATACTTCAAACCTGATTTTCAATGTTCCCTTTATGATTTCATACATTAGTCAGTTTATGACCCTTTTACCGGGTGATGTGATTACAACAGGTACTCCGGCAGGTGTTGGTTTGGGGCAAAAACCTGAACCATGGTATTTAAAAGCCGGCGACGTGGTAGAACTGGGTATTGATGGTTTGGGCTCAAGCAAACAAACAGTTAAAGCTTACAGCGAAAATTAATATGAAAAGATACTGCTTAACACTTGATCTGATCAATGATGAAAAGCTTATAGAAGAATATAAGCAATATCATCAAGCGGTTTGGCCGGAGATTAAAGAAAGTATAAGTTCTTCAGGCATAGATGATTTGGAGATATATCTTCTTGGAAACCGGTTATTTATGATTATGGAGGTTAATGAAAGCTTCTCTTTTGAAGAAAAGGCAAAAGCCGATCTGGCCAATCCAAAAGTGCAGGAATGGGAAACTTTAATGTGGAAATTCCAGCAGGCATTGCCTGGTGCCAAACCGGGTGAAAAATGGATTTTAATGGACCAGATATTTAAACTTTAACCATTTTTATGATTGATACCCACGTACATTTTTGGAATTTCGATCCGGTTAGGGATAGCTGGATCAATGAAGATATGAAGGTTATCCGGCAGGATTTCCACCCCGAAAATCTGTCAGGGGCTTATCAGGATCTCCAGATTACCGGATGTATTGCCGTACAGGCCTGTCAATCAGAAGAAGAAAACCATTTTCTGTTAAGTCTGGCTGAAAAAAATGAAATCATTAAAGGCATTGTTGGCTGGGTTGATCTGCTTGACCCAAATCTCGGTGATCGCTTAAACTACTGGAGCAATTTTAAAACCATTAAAGGCTGGCGTCATATTTTACAGGCCGAAAACAGTGCGTTTATCCTTAATTCAAATTTTATTGAAGGCATTAAGCTTCTAAAAACATACAGTTATACCTACGATTTATTGTGCTACCACAATCAGTTACCGGATATTATTAAAATGGTTGATCAGCTTCCTGATCAGCCATTTGTACTCGATCATTGTGGCAAACCGGATGTTAAAAAACAGGATTTGAAAGCGTGGGCTGAAAATATCAAAATATTGGCTTCAAACTCAAATGTAAGTTGCAAAGTATCGGGCTTGCTGGCAGAAGCCGACTGGAAAAACTGGACAGAAAAAGAAATTTTTAATTGCTTTGATGTGGTATTTGAACATTTCGGCACAAAGAGGATTATGTACGGCAGCGATTGGCCTGTAATGCTGATCAGCAGGCCTTATGAAGATTGGTTTAATTTAGTTCATCAATATACAGCGCAATTTTCTCCGGAAGAACGTCAACTAATTTTCAGCGATAATGCGAAAGCGTTTTATGGAGTTTGAAGACACATTTTGCCGCGTTTGTCATCCTGAATGTGATGAAGGATCTTTTTGATAGTGCATTATTTTCAAGGAGTTCTTTGTATTCAGCATGACAGATCAACCCTAAAAAAAATATTCTTCTATGTTCTCCGCAACTAAAACTTAAAACAGCAGATAGAGCAGGATGGAAAATATAATATAAAATATTAGTTTTCGCTTTTTAAAATAGAATCTGACCAATACAACATTTAAATATGAGTAAAAAAATTACATTCCCTTACAATCCTCAATACCCTTCTGTAGCAGACTTAAGAAAAAGGGCAAAATCCAGGATTCCTAAATTTGCTTTCGACTATCTGGAGGGTGGTTGTAATGAGGGACTTAATTTATCGCGTAACGAGAACGATTTCGATAATATTTATCTTAAACCGAATTACCTGCGTGTTGGCGGAGATATCGACATGTCGGTTGAATTATTTGGTCGTCGTTACAGTGCTCCATTTGGGATATCTCCGATTGGCCTGCAAGGTTTAATGTGGCCTAATGCACCCGAAATTTTAGCCAAAGCTGCTGCTAAAGCGGATATTCCTTATACCTTAAGCACCGTATCTACCAGTAGCATTGAACGAATTGCCGAAGTATCTGATGGAAAAGCATGGTTTCAATTGTACCATCCTACAGAAAATAGTTTGAGAGATGATATCTTAAATCGCTTAAAAGCTGTTGAATGTCCGGTATTGGTTGTACTGGTAGATGTACCTGCATTTGGTTTACGCTACAAAGAGATTAAGAGTGGCTTATCTATTCCGCCAAAAATGTCAATCAATAATATTTTGCAGGCTTGTGCCCGTCCGCTATGGGGAATAAAAACCTTACAGCACGGAATTCCGTCATTTGCTACTTTAAAGCCCTATATGGAAAAGGGAATGGACATGTCGCAACTGGGACAATTCATGAACAAAACATTTACCGGTAAAGTTGATATTGAAAAGGTTGCTGCCATTCGTGATCTCTGGAAAGGACCTTTGGTACTGAAGGGAATCGCGACGGATGAAGATATGCAGGCAGCCATCCAAATCGGTGTGGATGGTGTGATTGTTTCCAATCACGGTGGCAGACAAATTGACGCAGGCGAATCATCCATCAATTCTTTAATTAAACTAGCGGGAAATGATGCTTACAAATCAAAATTGAAGATCATGTTAGATGGAGGTATCCGTTCGGGTGTTGATTTAGCAAGGGCACATGCCGTTGGATCTGAATTTAACTTTATGGGCCGGCCTTTCATGTATGGCGTTGGCGCTTTGGGCAATGAAGGAGGCGATCATACCATCAATATGTTTAAAACTCACCTGTATCAGATTATGCAACAGCTTACCATCGAGGATATTACACAATTTCCTGACCGGTTATTAAATCCTTAAGCCGGTTTGAAAATCAGGGTAAACAAAAAAAGCAAGATCAGAAGTCTTGCTTTTTTTGTTAAAATGTGATTGATGATCTGGAGTATTATTTACAAAAACTTATAAGTGGTACTCGTTTTATACGTTTCGCCTGGTTTAAGCACGGTTGAAGCAAAGTTTGCATGGTTTGGCGCATCAGGAAAATGCTGTGTTTCCAGGCAAAAAGCAGAACGGTGAGGATAAGATTTCCCTCCTTTACCATCTTTATCTACACCCGTTAAAAAATTACCGCTATAAAACTGTAATCCAGGCTCTGTAGTGTAAACTTCCAAAGTAATTCCGGTAACCGGGCTTTTAACAACCGCTACTGGCGTTTTACCATCGTGATGCGTTAAAACAAAATTATGATCGTAACCTTTCCCGAATTTCAACTGCTGGTCATTTTCTTCAATTGCTTTACCAATGGTTTTTGCTTTGTTAAAATCAAAAGCAGTACCGGCTACAGGCTGCAGTTTACCAGTTGGAATCAAGGTCGAATCTACAGGGGTATAAGCATTTGCATCGATCGTTAGTTCGTGATCAAGAATGGTATTGTTTCCTGCTCCGTTCAGGTTAAAATAAGCGTGATTGGTCAGATTCACCACTGTAGCTTTATCGGTTGTGGCTAAATAATCGATCTGTAAAGCATTATCATCTGTGAGCGTATAGGTTACTTTTACATCTAGCTTTCCCGGATAACCCGCTTCCCCATCATTAGAAACGTAACTTAATTCTAATTTTTGTCCGTCCTGTTTCGCATCCCAAACTTTGGAGAAAAAACCATCATTGCCGCCATGCAAAGTATTTACGCCATCATTAAGCTGTAAATGATATTCTTTTCCATCCAAAGTAAATTTACCTTTACCTATGCGGTTACCATACCTGCCAATCAGTGCGCCAAAAAAGGGCTCGCCTTTTTTACGGTAAGCACCAAGGCTGTCATAACCCAATACTACATCGGTTAATTTGTTGTTTTTATCAGGTACCAGTAGCGAAACTATCCTTCCGCCATAATTTGTGATAGAAACTGAAGCCCCTTTTTTATTTTTCAGCGTGTAAAGTTTAACGCTTTTCCCATCAATGGTGCTTGCGTATTTTGAAGAATCGCTTTGTTCGGTGGCCGCTGTGCCTTTATCCGATCCGGAATGACAGGAGGTAAAAGTAACTGCTAAACATAATGCGGCAAAGGGCAAAGCCTTAAAGAATATTTTTTTCATCTGGTTAAAATTTAAGAGCATAACAGATTTCGCAATGCCTGCAAAGCTGTGTTTACTCCACGTAGATTTATTTTTGGTTAAAGCTAAAGTAACAAAAATAATTAACGTTATTGTAACGATTATAATTATTGTTAAGCTAATATTAATGATGATGATTAACAGTAAAAAAAATCACATAATTTAGCAACCTTATGTACGAGTTGAATTTCAGGCCGAAAGCCTTTCTTTTTGATTTAAATGGCACCATGATCAATGATATGGAATACCACACGCTAGCCTGGTATGCTATTATGACAGAAGATTTAGGTGCTAAACTAGATTATGAAAGTGTAAAAAAAGAGATGTACGGTAAAAATCATGAGGTATTGGCCCGTGTTTTTGGCGAAAACAGGTTTACTGCTGAAGAAGTTGAACGGCTTTCGGGTGATAAGGAAAAGCGCTACCAGCAAGGCTATATGCCACATCTGGCTTTAATTGATGGATTAAGTCGGTTTTTAGAACGCTCTAAAGCAGCCAATATCCGAATGGCCATTGGCTCTGCAGCAATACCTTTTAATATCGATTTTGTGGTTGATGGGCTTAACATCCGTCATTATATGAATGCCATAGTAAGTGCCGATGATGTAGCGCTCAGCAAACCTGATCCTGAAACTTTTTTAAAGGCAGCCTCAGCTTTAGGGATTGCACCTGCAGATTGCCTTGTTTTTGAAGATGCACCAAAAGGTGTAGAATCAGCACTGAATGCAGGAATTTCCTGTATTGTACTTACTACAACACATACAATTGAAGAATTTGAAGGTTATCCGAATATCTTAGGTTATATTAAAGATTACAACGATACCAAACTAAATACGCTATTTTAAAATGGGAAAATATTTAAATCAAAAACCTGTTCTTGTTGCAGTAGACTGCATTATTTTTGGCTATGACGGCGATCAGCTAAAACTTTTGGTAATTAAAAGGGCAATAGAACCTGTTAAGGATAAGTGGAGTTTAATGGGCGGTTTTATTGGCGAAGAGGAAGATCTTGATGAGGCAGCCAAACGGATCTTACTGGAATTGACGGGTTTGCATGATGTGTACCTGGAGCAGTTGCATGCTTACGGCCGTCCAGACCGTGACCCGATTGAGCGTACGGTTTCTGTGGTTTATTTTGCGTTAATCGATATTAATAAATACAGCAAACAGATCAATGATCAGTACCATGCAGAATGGTTTAAGCTGAAAGAAGTACCCGAATTAATTTTCGACCATAATGTAATGGTGAAGGCTGCAATGGATAAAATCCGTTATCAGGCCGCCCTCCATCCTGTTTTATTCGAACTTTTACCTAAGAGGTTTACGATCCCACAATTGCAGGCTTTATACGAACAGGTGTACGATTCGCCGATTGATAACCGGAATTTCATCCGCAAAATTACTGCCAGTGGTTTATTGATCAAACAAACGGATAAGGATAAATCGAGTTCGAGAAGAGGTGCTTTTTATTTTAAACTCGACAGGAACAAACATAAGGCACAATTCCAGTCTTTCTTAAACTTTATTCCAAAATCAAGTAAATAAGGGCTGGTTTTTGAAATTATTATGAAATTTAAAATAAAATTTAAAATTATTTTCAGTCTTACAAAATTTAAAATCAGTTAGTTATCAATACTAATTTTAACAAGCATAAAAAACATCAAAAACATTTTCTAAAAATGTTTGCAGGAAAAGGATAAATCTCTATATTTGCACCTCCTTAAACAAAAGGAATGATTCCGTAGCTCAGCTGGTAGAGCATTACACTTTTAATGTAGTGGTCCTGGGTTCGAATCCCAGCGGGATCACAGAAAGACGCAAGAAATTGCGTCTTTTTTGGTTTAATAGCATTTTAGCCTGGAAAAAAAATTCTAAGATTAATCAATCAAATACAACCTCATTCAATCTGCTTCACAATACTTCTATTTCAAAATCATCACTGAATGCAGCGTTATAAACTTTGAAAGTGACAGCCCATTCTTCTTTAACAAGTTCGGGGATAAATGAGCAAAACATCAGCCTAAAGCGGTCAAATTCTATGCCTGCCCTACAAACTACCATGTAACTGCTATCATTGTTCATGATCACCTCTTGAACAGAATCTTCCCAGTGAGCCTTAATCTTATCGGGCAGCAGGTTAAAATGTTGACTATCTATAAACTTACCGATTGAAAGAATTCTTTCTTCTCTTAAACTTCCGTTATTTACCTCTACCCATGCTCCGTTCGCTTTACTTAAGCGGCCCAGAAGATAGCCATTGCATAATACATTCCAGGGTTCACTTTCTGCAAACCGTACCAGTTGATAGGCATTTATGTCGTCTCCTTCACCGAAAAGGTAATCAAGAACTACCGTTTTTGAGCCAGCCATCAGGTTTTCCTTAAATACGTTCGAATATTGTCCCATATGGTCTGATATAATTGACCTTAACCTTTTACTTAATAATTTCAAAATCTCCATTGATCCCTTAATTTCTTTAAATCTTTGCGTAGTACCACCAAAATGTTGATTTCGCTTTTAACTGCTTTTTTGCATCGATAGTGCGGTGGCAGAATAAGCAATCGGCTGCATCACCTCAGCGATTATTTTTACATATATTCTTTCAAGATCCTCCTGTAAATGAGCAGGAATAACAATTGATACATTTAATCCTAAAAATCATTTTTTATCGGTTTTGCGGATGGCAACAACCCCGGTCAATCCTAATAAAACCATAAAAAATGCCGTCCCGTGGTCAATCGAACAATTGTAAACCTCTGCAATGGTAACATTCGATCCATTTGTTACGCCGGTAACACTGCAGCCGCCCGAATATGGGGTGGAAAATTCGACCCTTACCTCACAGTTGCCGGTTCCCTGTTTATAACTTGTTGCCAATGAATAAGTTCTGGCACCCCCTACCGGATCAATCCCCTGAAAATCAGTAAAAACGCGTTCCGCACCATCATAAAAAACAATACATCCATAAGGAAAATTATCTGCTGCAGAAGCACTGAATAAAGATAAAAGCGATATGGCAGCACATAGGAAAACCCTGGCCAAGGCATTTGGGATTAAAAATTTCATAATTGAGCGGGTATAGACGGCACTATTTAATTACGATAACAATATCCTTTTAAGAAGGTTTTAAATTATTATGTATAATTTTCATTTAAGTTAAATCAAACTTCCCGTGATGGAAATGCTGGTATGCCATTCTCCGCTAAATCCATTTTATGAGCCCTAAAATCTGTGCAGTTTAAAGCCTGAATGATACGCCCAAGAAGTAACTTTTCTTGGCCTCTTCCTGTAATCCATAATTTAAACCACCATCAATTTTAACATCTTTTGCCAGCTCAAACTGAAGGGCCGCGTTCAGGTAATTGTTCCACTGTTTTTCTTTAAGATCATAAGTGTAATAAGTTTCTCCTATCGCATCCAGATGCCTGGCAAGGGCATGCGAGAGCGTGAGTGTCTGTAAGAATTCGGTGTGGTGTGCAATGCCCTGTTCGTCCTGAAGCCGGTCGGCTTCCAACTGCATCCCGATTGTCCAACCGTGTTTCAGCTTAAGGTTCATGGGGATGATAAGACCTCCTTCGTAACGGCTTTCCTTATCTGCCGCGGATGTAGGAAACTTTAGATACGGAAGCAGTGCTATTGCAAAATCTCCCTTGTCGTTGCCAAGCATATTTTGCTTGATACGCAAGGTAATATCACCAAAGCCATGTTTCAAATGCTTCTCACCATCTTCAGAAACTTCCCGGTCAACCTGATAACTTTGAACAATAAACTGCAATGCGGTAGATTTTAACAGTCCAAACTTTAAGTTGGCCTGATTGAAAAAATAACTTTCCTTAATACCTTCTTCGCCATGCTGCCTTTCCAACCGGAAAAGATCGCTTTCATATTGAAAATGACCAGCATCTATGGTCCTTGCCGATTCAGTTACATCTGGCCTGTCTGTCTCCATATCCCTCAGCATTGCACGTGGAACCGGATTAAAAATGGAATATTTTGGTATCTCCTGTCCGAAGGAGCAAAAGATTGATAATAATAAAAATGCGGACAGCATTAAGGATTTTTTCATTTGGTTATTTTCCAGGACAACATTAAATACCCGGAATAGTTTAGAATCTGACAAATTTTACCTGAAACATAGCACGGAAAGCAAGTGTTGTGCAGCCGGTAGTCTGAAAATAAAAATCCTAGCAGAGCTAAACAAATGGTTGGCAAAACGCTTTAAAACTGGGTCAAAAAAAAAGCTCCTTCTGCCCGAAGAAGCTTTTTTTAAGCATTTAATATGATTAAGGATGGCCACTGCCACCTGCCGAACCATATATTTGTCCGGTTGCGTAACTCGCATTATTATCTGCAAGCTGAACATAAATTGATGCAAGTTCTGCGGGCTGACCTGGACGACCCAAAGGCGTTACTTCGCCAAACTTTACAATAGCTTCCTGTGGCTGCCCGCCGCTGGTTTGTAAGGGCGTCCAAATCGGGCCGGGGGCTACTCCATTTACCCTGATTCCTTTAGGTCCGAGTTGCTTGGCTAAAGATTTTACAAAGGCTACGTTTGCCGCTTTTGTTTGTGAATAATCAAACAGGTTTTCAGAAGGATCATAAGCCTGTACAGAGCTGGTAGCAATAATCACAGCACCTGCAGGCAGTATGGGCAGGGCGGCTTTGGTAATCCAGAATGGCGCATATATATTGGTTTTCATCGTTGTATCAAAGTCTGCCGTGCTGATATCCAGAAGCGAATCTACTGCCTGCTGGTGACCGGCATTGTTTACCAGAATATCAATGCCGCCAAGTTTTTCTTCAGCCTGTTTAACCAGTGATTCGCAAAAAGATTCAATGGTAATATCGCCGGGGATACCGAACCCTTTTCTTCCTGCTGCAGCAATTAATGCAAGCACCTCATCAGCATCCGATTGTTCCTGAGGAAGGTAATTAATCACTACATCGGCACCTTCCCTTGCATAAGCAATTGCGGCAGCACGGCCAATACCAGAATCGCCGCCGGTAATTAGTGCTTTACGCCCCAAAAGCCTGCCACTCCCCTTGTAACTTTCTTCACCATGGTCGGGAACAGGATCCATTTTTGAAGCCAGTCCGGGTACTTCCTGTGGCTGCTTAGCAAATGGTGGTCCCGGATATTTGTTTGCCGGATTTTCTAAAGGTTTTTGATTTTGTTCAAGCATATGTTTTTCATTTTCAGGCCGGTTCAATCCAGATCATAGCGTGGCCCATGACATTGATCTGCGGGACAAAGATTACCCTTGTCCCGTTATTTGAACATCGAAAACAGAAGATTTGTTCAGTAAAATTAACAACCGGTGTGTTTTATTAAGGCGCTGGCAAAATCTGCCGGTTTTGCATATTCAGTTCTAAAGGTGCAAACAATAGGCCTGCTGACAGGGTTTAATAAATAAAACCTTGAACATGAAAAACAACTTCTTAAAAATTTGCCTGATGATGGTAACCGGTCTGTCGGCCCTTGAAATATCTGGTCAGGAATATGTTTCTCCAACCAAAGCGGTTGAACCGGGAAAGGCTCCTAAAATGAAAGTTAAACTCCTGAATACTAACGGAAAGAGCATCACCTATGTGATTGTTTTTTCTAAAGGGGATGAAGTGGTATCGGGCCTGACCGATTTTGCGAAACAATATAAAGTTACCTCTGCCCATTATACGGCTATTGGGGATGCGGTTTCTGCAAAAGCAGGATGGTATGATTATAAAAGAAAAGAATTTAAGGTGATCCCGATTGACACTGCAGAAGTAACTTCTTTTATCGGAGATATTGCCATGTACAATGGAAAACCGGTTGCCCATACTCATTTTAGTGCCGCCACCAGCGATGGCATTGTACATGGCGGCCATTTGCTCGAGCTTATTATTGGCCCGACGCTGGAACTGATAGTAACTACAGAACCCGGTACACTATACAAAAAGCTTGACCCGGAATTTAATGCTGCTTTTATAGATCCGGCGCAAAAATAAATATGGAAAACCATCATAAAATTAACCTGCGTCCCTTTAGCATGCAGGTACAACAGGGCAATTTAACTGAAACTATCAGTATCCAGTTCGAAAACGGTGTTTTTGAGATTGTTCATGAAGGACGTGTGCTGGGAGCATTGAGGCCCCCGGGCGAAGATTGGCAACTATTGCCTTATGAGCAGCTCTCTGAAGAAATAGCACTTTTTGAAATTGATCTTCAGCCACAACAGGGCGGCCCTGAACTTCATGCTGCACTGATCAATGAAATTATCGGGGAGATAGAAAACCGGCTAAAATAAGCTGTTGCCGGTATTAATTCATAAATAATTGATTACCGGCTGTTTACAATCCCGTAATGTGATCTATAATTTATTAACAAACAGGAAAAGCGAAAGAAAAAGATGATCCTTCATTCGGTACACTCTCGACCCAGATTCGTCCGCCATGATCGGATATAATCTTTGAAGTAATATAAAGGCCCATACCCAGGCCCGGATGAGAATTGCTCACTTCTTCCAAACGGTAAAACTTATCAAATATACGTTCTATACCCTCTTTTGACATGCCAAGCCCACTGTCTGTAACTGTAACCGTTATATTTTTCCCGTCAGGAGAAAGTTTGGTTAACACCTCAATGGCAGAATTTTTTGGTGAATATTTTACGGCGTTTCCCAGCAGATTGGTGAGCACCTGCTCTAAGCGCAGCGGATCTGCCTTTATCCGGCAGTTTTCGCCAAGTGTTAACTTAATTTTGTTCCCAATATGAACATTCGACAGGATTTCAAGTGCCTCTTTTATAAAAGAATTTAGGTCGACTTCTACCAGGTCATACTGCAGACTGCCATTCTCAATTTTTGACACATCCATTAACTGCTGGGCAAGAAGCGACAGTTTACTTGTCTGCAGGTCAAGCTTATCCAGTACTCCTGACACTCTTTCGGAATATTCGCCCTTCAGGTTTTTTAGCATCTGGGTATATGCCTTTACCACGGTGATTGGAGTTTTTAGTTCATGACTGGCAATGGAAATAAATTCTTTCTTCTTTTCATCAAGTTCACGGCGCATGCGGATTTCTTCTTCCTGCTCACCGGTAAGCCTGTTAAGGTGGCTATTTTTGTTTTTAATCTCCTCGTATGCATTTAAAGGCTCTGCGTTTTCGAAATAAGCCTTCAAAAGAACGAGTTTTGGTTCGTCGAGTTTAAGTGAACGGGGAAGCCCGAGGCCCATTTCGATTACATAAGCATTTCCCGATGAATTAAAGGTAAAATCAGGAAGCAGTTTTTTGGCATAAAAAAAGCCTTCGTCGCTGGCCCTGAAAACCTGATCCGAATCGAAAACAATATGTGCATATAATGAATAACGCGGAAATTTTCCGGAAATAATGATGTTTACCCTTCCGTTATCGGTGTATTCGATAGCTGTTCTGGCCACCTCCGATACCGCAGTAGCAAATGTTGTACGCGTAGCAACGGTTAATCCAAGCTGTTCGCCTACCTGCATAGAACGGCGGTGCGCCAATACCAGGTCCATTTCATTTTCAAGGGAAATATCGAGGATTTCTTTCATATTAACGAACTTTAATGATTATAACTGACATATCATCGGTCCTGCGCGCATGGTCTTTATAAATACATGCGGCTAAAATGGATGGATCATGTTTTAAAATTCCGGGATATTTGGTGATTTCCCACCTTGTTTTTATCCCATCTGAACATAAAACCAGCTGGTTATACTCGGCCGTGCTATAAATTTGATCATTCATCGTTGTTGGGATATTGTGCCCGACAATTCCGTTATATGACATGTGGTTTTTGGATGCCGATGGCCCGATCCACTTTGCTGCAATATTTCCGATCCCTGAGGAAGACCATTCCCGTTTTTCGCTGTTGTAATGGGTGACATTTGCAACCATACCCCGGGTTTTGCGGATGGAGGAATGGATAAAGCGAAGGGTTTCAACCGGACTGCTGTCGGGAAATACCCTGAACGCTGCAGCCGCTTCATTTACCGCCTTATTGGCTTCAGGACCATGGCCTAAACCGTCTCCAAGCATAAGCTTAAGGTCCAGACCATTGGTTTTCAACAGAAATCCGTCGCCGCTAACTTTTTCGCCGGGTTTGCTAACCACTATCGGTCTAACGGTTAAACCAGTTCTGGCGGGAAGTTCGCCTATGTAAATCCGGCTTAGCAAAATGGTGCCCCAGCCGGCAAGCGAATAAATATCGAAAGTGTCCGAAAGCCTCTTAATGCTTCCCAAACCAGCACCAAGGGTATTGCTGGTCGAAATACCATCCATCATCATTCTTGACGGATTCTGCATCCCCGGTCCGCTGTCTATACTGATAAGTTCGACATATGGCACTCCGTTTTCGCTAAAATTACCAAAGAGGATTTCTCCTTCATCTGCATATTTAAACAGGTTGCTGGTCATTTCTGCAACGATAATATCTACCTCTGCAATCCTGCCCGCTTCCATTCCGGCATCCATCAAGCGCTGATGGATTTCCTTTTTTAGCAGTGAAAAATAACTTCTGTCGTTAGCCTGAAGGCTTACATGTGTAGCATCAACCATTTGCCCATTTTAATATCATCACAACTGTCCCCTCACCGGGCTTGCTCTTTAAATCAAATTCGTTACATAATCTCTTTGCGCCGGGGAGTCCGAGCCCGAGGCTCTTTCCTGTAGAAAAACCATCCCGCATGGCTGCAGCAATATCTTCAATACCAGGTCCTTTGTCCGAAAAGGTAAGTCTTACGCCATTGTCGCGTCCGCGTGTTACCACTTCGATCAGGCAGTTGCCACCACCGCCGTAACGCAGCATATTCCTGAGCAGCTCACTTGCAGCGGTAATAAGCTTGGTCTGGTTAACCAAACCCATCTTAATTTTTACGGCAGCCTCGCGGATCCTGTTGCGCAAAAGAACCACATCCTGTTCCCTTTGCACCTGAACGGTATCTTTACTCAGTGAAAGTATCATCATCATCGGTTTCGTCTTCGTCCCCGTGATCATCCCCTATCATAGACTTTAGCAGGTTCATCCCTCTTTCAACATCAAGCGCGGTATGCACACCTTTTAGTGGCAGTCCTAACTCAATCAGCGTTATGGCTACAGCAGGCTGCATTCCCACCACCACAGTTTCAGCATCCAGGATTTTGGACATGCTTGCAATGTTGCCGATAATACGCCCCATAAAGGAATCGACTATGGACACTGCCGAAATATCAATCAGTACACCTTTCGAACTGGTTTTATTCACCATTTGAACCAGGTCAGCCTCAAGATCAAGCGCAAGCCTGTCATAAAGGTCAACCTGAATGGTTACCAGCAGAAAGTTTCCCATCCTAAGAATAGGAATTTTATCCATTTTTTATAAATTATTAGATTTTTGAACAGAACTGCTTTTACGAACCTCCAGCCTTAACACTTTAAATGCATAAGATAATGCACTTGCCAGGGTTGCTTTGGTTATAATATTGGATAAATCTATACCAAGGTGAACAACGGTTTGTGCGATTTCCGGTCTGATACCACTAATTATACATTCTGCACCCATTAAACGGGTTGCGCTAACGGTTTTAATCAGGTGCTGGGCCACAAGCGAATCTACAGCCGGTACGCCTGAAATATCAAGGATGGCAATGCTCGAGCCTGTCTCCACAATTTCCTGAAGCAGGTTTTCCATAACTACCTGGGTACGTGAACTGTCAAGGGTGCCGATTATCGGAAGTGCTAAAATGCCATCCCATACGCGGATTACAGGAGTTGAAATTTCTGCAATCTCGTCGGTTTGACGGAGGATTACTTCTTCCCTGCCTTTGATAAATGTTTCGAAGGTAACAATACTGAGGTTATCCATAACCCTGTTTATTTTAAGGCTTTCCTCAAATAATTGCTTTGGATCCTCAACTTCGTGCTGCAATACCTCAAGTAAAGCTTCTTTTAGGGTATGTACAAACCTGCCTGTTTCGCGTGGGGAAAATCCCTGGCGGGCACGTGTAATGGCTATACCGCCTAATATTTCTATAACCGGGTTCCAGCTGTCCCCTTCAAGGTCAACCAGGTCCTCTCCTGAAAGATTAGCAACCAAAGCAGAAATCAGTTCTTCTGACTGAGTTCTAAGATCTTCATTGCTGATCAGGTCTTCTCTCAGCCCCTCATCTGAGAGTTGGTTTTTCATCCAGGTTTCAAGGATGTTCTTTTTTTGTTTTTGTAGCAATTTCAGCGTATTAAATGACATATTAGATGAACGGTTAAGGTTTTAGACTTGACTTTCCATACGGGATTTTTAGTTGCGAAAGGTAAGCAATGTCTTTTGTAATATAAAATTAATAATTAGCCTTTATTGACCACTCTGGTAGAGAAAATATCATCTTTTGTTTCAATAACATCCAAACTGTTTCTTTCTCAACCAGACTTTTACCCAATACACTAATGTAAATATTACACTACATATCATAATTTAGTGATTTTTACTGCTTACCAAAATTTAAACAATACCATCAAAGGTGAAATTTGAAGTAGTTACTCACCTGTAAAATCCATTTTAGTAAAACCTAGTCAGCCACCTGGGTGTTGCATAAAATAAAATGATTGAAATATGGCAGGGAAAGAAAATGGGAATATGATCAGGGTGCGCGGTGCAAGAGAACATAACCTTAAAGATATCAGTCTCGATATCCCAAGAGATCAGCTTGTGGTTTTTACCGGAGTATCAGGATCGGGGAAATCTTCACTTGCGTTTGGAACGCTGTATGCAGAGGCACAGCGCCGGTATCTTGAATCGGTATCACCATATGCCCGCAGGCTGTTCAATCAGATGAGCGTACCAGAGGTCGACTCAATTGACGGGCTTCCGCCCGCTGTAGCTCTTCAGCAGCAGCGCGGTGGCACAAGTACGCGCTCCTCTGTGGGAAGCGTAACTACCTTATCCAACCTCTTGCGCATGTTATATTCAAGGGCCGGCGATTATCCGAAAGGCCAGTCCATCATTTATGCAGAGGGATTCTCTGCGAATACGCCAGAAGGCGCATGTCCTGAATGTCACGGACTGGGCAGTGTTTTTGAAGTAACTGAAAAAACCATGGTTCCTGATCCCGGCCTCACGATTCGAGAACGGGCGGTTGCCTCATGGCCGCTTGCCTGGCAGGGCCAAAACCAGCGGGATATACTGGTATCGATGGGGTACAATGTCGATATTCCATGGAAAGATCTTCCGGCAAAAGACCGTGAATGGATACTTTTTACGGAGGAAACCCCAACAGTGCCTGTTTATCCGGGTTTAACTCCGCAGGAGACTGCAAATGCCATAAAAAACAAAAGGACTCCGGACTACATGGGTACTTTCATCGGTGCGAAGCCCTATGTGCTCAAAACATTTTCTTCGAGCCAGTCAGAACTGATGAAGAAAAGGGTAAGCCAGTACATGATCAGCGCTTCCTGCCCTTTATGCCATGGCAAGAAACTAAGAAAAGAATCACTTTCGGTGGGTTTTGACGGAAAAGATATTGCGGTACTTTCAGGATTATCCCTATCCGAGCTTTCGGTCATTTTTAAAAAATATGCGGTTCTTCAAAAAGGCCCGCAGCCGGAGAAACAGATTGTAACGCAACGGATCTGCGCAGACATACTTTCCCGGATCGAAGTGATGCTGGAGCTCGGGCTTGGCTACCTGAGCCTGGAACGTACCACGCCAACTTTATCTCCGGGAGAACTTCAGCGGTTAAGGCTCGCTACCCAGGTCCATTCAAATCTTTTTGGCGTCATTTATGTTCTGGATGAACCCTCGGCCGGCCTCCATCCCTCAGATACAATGGCACTTTTAGGCATTCTGGACAAACTGAAAAATGCAGGAAACAGTATTTTTGTGGTAGAACATGAGATCGAGGTGATTAAACATGCCGACTGGATTGTTGATGTGGGACCAGGTGCCGGCGGAAACGGAGGGCAGATTCTTTACAGCGGCCCGCCGGACGGTTTAAAAAGCATAACCAATTCAACCACAGCTTCATTTTTATTTGATGATCAAACTCCCGACATCCGTACCCCAAGAAAAGCCACAAGCCAATTGAGCATTTCAGGGGCATGCCGTCATAACCTGAAAAATGTGGATGTTGATTTCCCGCTGGGCGTGCTCACCTGCGTTACCGGAATATCCGGATCCGGGAAAAGCAGCCTGGTTAGCCAGGTTCTTGTTGAGTTGGTTGCAGATGGCCTGGGACAGAAAACAGATAGTGGAGAAGAACGTGTTGAAGGACCGGAATCAACAGCCATTGCACCGGTTGAGGGGAAGATATCAGGCGGCCTGACAGAAATCACCCGTTTGGTTGTGGTTGACCAACGACCTATAGGGCGTACGCCACGATCAAACCTCGCAACCTATACAGGTTTGTTCGATCAGGTACGAAAGCGATTTGCCGAAACCGCGCTCGCCAGAAAACGCAGGTATGATGCCGGTCGTTTTTCTTTCAACGTAGCTAAAGGAAGGTGCCCGCACTGCCTTGGTGAAGGTTTTGTAATGGTAGAACTCCTGTTTTTGCCCAGTGTATATACTCCTTGCCCTACCTGCAATGGATCACGATATAATCCTGCAACTCTTGAGGTTACCTATAAGGATAAAAACATTGCCCAGATCCTGGAAATGACCGTAGATCAGGCCTGTGATTTTTTTGATGAGGATCCTGCGGTTTACCGGGCGCTCGATATTGTGCGGGAGGTAGGACTTGGTTACCTCAGGCTTGGACAGGCGGCAACGGAACTCTCAGGTGGCGAGGCACAGCGCATTAAACTGGCCACCGAACTACAAAAAAGCCAGCAAGGCTCATCGCTGTATGTCCTCGATGAGCCCACCACAGGGCTTCACCCCTCCGATGTTGAACGGTTGTTAGTGCAGCTCAACAAACTGGCTGATGCCGGAAATACCGTTGTGGTGGTTGAACATGATATGCAGGTTATTGCGCAAAGCGACTGGGTTATTGATATTGGTCCGGGAGCAGGTGAAAATGGAGGGAAAATTTTATATAGCGGTCCGGTTGAAGGACTAATCAAATGCAAAGAGAGCAAAACAGCACCTTTTCTTTCAGCATACCTCAGAAGAGATCATAAATAGGAACATTGCCGCAGCCAGGTCTAGAAATTCTGCTCAATTAACCAATCTCATGCACTTGTTTCTATCCGGGTTTATGCGCTGATTTTTCTCAGTTATTTTTTTAACCGTCCGTTTCGTCAATATGATATTTTTCATATTTTAGGCTCCCAATAGGCAAGAGCCCTTGGGTAACGCTCAATCCCTTCCGGTATTAACGATATCCAGGATTACTCCTGACCTGAATTGATACAAAACTTTAATTATTTATAGCTATGTCCACAACGCTCAAACCCGTCCCTACCGATTATGAACGCCTGATTTTATCCGGCAAAGATTTTTTTCCCTTTCCCCCGCCTTCGCCCAAATCAAGCTGGGAATCCAAAGCAAGAACAGTCGTCATTTCCCTGGCAGCCAAAGCACCCTATATCGGAAGTGCCATCAGTTACGTAATCAAAAGTTTCTGGCAGGAAGCGAAAGCTGATATCTGGGCGCAGGTTAGTGAAAATGTTTCAAGAATGGTTGAACTTGCTATACTGGAATTTGAAATCACCCGAGACGGAAGCGAACTCATGGCGATTAAAAGCGACATGGTTTCCTACGTGGTGGCCAAAAACAAATCAGAGCAGGCCATGCAGCTCAATACACTCATCAGCAAGTGCACCGAAATGTATTTCAAGCTGATTAAATCAAAAAATAAACATAAACTTATCCCCTTTACCGTTGCATTTTCGCTGGTGCACCTGGCCATACTTAAAGAAAGGGTTGATTCAGGAGAAGCACTTTACGGAGAGTTTGACGATGCCTGGGTAATTGACCTGCAGCGGCAGATAGAAAACTACCAGTCGTTTTTTAACGAACAGATTCCTGCGCTGATAGAATGGCGTGCTTCTCAGATTGTTTACGAAAGTATTACCACAGGCAAACTGATTAAAGACACCGATATCGAAATAAACGACACCTTCGGGAAAAGGTCATTTAAAAAGAGTTACAGGTTCGTTGATGGTAAAGATTACAGGAAGGAAGAACTGCTAAAAATTAAAGAAGGCTGGATGTCTTTCTGGATGGCCGATTTTGCGCAGTCATACGCCTCCTTTTTTTATACCAACCGCCTGATGCCCGGTTCAGAATCAGTACCTCCGGCCATTGATCCGGCTTTTAATAGAATTACCATAGGCCCCTTTTCACCAGGCAACGAAAACGAACTACGCCCATTGCGCCCGGCAAATGAGAGCCAGAAATCTGGAAAAATTAAGGAAATTATCTACAATTTCGGTGATAGCATGGACAGTTTCCAGGTGAACTTTGAAAGTCACGACGGGCAGCGGGCAACCAAAATTGGTGGCGATAAAACAAAAACCATCAAGGTTGATCCTGATAAAGAACTTGTTGCGTTACGGTTTTATTATTTGCAGCCTTATATCGGCCTTGCCCCTTTAAAGTCCATCAACTTTGTTTATAGCGACGGGACGGAAAGTGAAACTGCAATGTTAAAAGAAAAACAGGTATTAAAATACCAGGAAATTAAGATACCGGCAAATTATGAGATCACTAATTTACGATCTGCCCGGGATGCTACCGAACGCTTCTCCTACTGGTTCTGGCTGGAATTAACTTTCAAGCCGTATTACCCATAATATCCTTAAGCTGAATAAGTTGCATATTGAAGTGGCTAAAGCGAAGTACTAAAATGGATGATCCTGATTTCACTTCGGATCATCCATTTAAATATTGTTTAAGAGACTTGCAATTGGACCGGTTTCATACAAAACAGTCCTCCTCAAATCCCGGTTAATGATGCTGTTTTTAAACCAATGGCAATAAACCTTCTATCTCCACCCCAATTCTGGTGCAACATGTTCTAAAATAGCCGATAGCACATGGATATTGTAATCTACTCCTAAAGTATTCGGTATAGTAAGCAACAGCGTATCTGCTTCCTGTATAGCTTCATCGTTTTTCAGTTCTTTAATAAGCTGATCAGGTTCAGCTGCATAACTCTTGCCAAAAACAGCACGTTTATCGGCTTCGATGTAGCCAAAGCTATCGGCGCCTTTTCCCTGCTGTCCGAAGTAGTACCTGTCCTGATCATTAACCAGTGCAAAAATCGACCGGCTTACCGAAACCCTTGGTTCGCGCTGGTGACCGGCGTTTTTCCATGCTTCCTTGTACAACCTAATCTGTTCGGCCTGCTGGATATGAAAAGGTTTACCACTTTCATCAAACTTTAAAGTAGAACTTTGCAGGTGCATGGCATTTTCTGCCGCCCATATTGCAGTTGCATTAGAGGCAGCACCCCACCAGATGCGTTCACGCAGTCCATCCGAATAGGGTTCCAGGCGTAGCAGGCCGGGTGGGTTCGGGAACATCGGATAAGGATTTGGCTCGGCAAACCCATCGCCTTTTAATTTATCCAAAAATACCAGGGCTTTCTTACGGCCCATATCTGCATCGGTTTCACCATCTTCAGGCGCATAACCGAAGTAACGCCAGCCTTCGATTACCTGTTCGGGCGATCCGCGGCTAATACCAAGTTGCAGGCGACCTTCTGAAATCAGGTCAGCAGCGCCCGCATCTTCTGCCATATAAAGTGGGTTTTCATAGCGCATATCGATAACACCTGTTCCGATCTCTATTTTAGTTGTTTTTGCCCCTATTGCAGCAAGAAGGGGAAATGGCGATGCCAGCTGACGTGCAAAATGATGCACACGGAAATACGCGCCATCCAAACCTATTTCTTCTGCTGCCACAGATAAATCAATGGATTGCAGTAAGGTATCGCCTCCGGTACGCGTTTGGTAGGTGGGATGGTCAGACCAATGCCCGAATGATAAAAAACCTATTTTCTTCATCGATTTGCTTATTTAATATGAGTAGTATCCCGGCAGGTTCTCAAAAACCGGCGCCGGGCAGAAGTTTTCAGATATGTTATTTTAAAGAAGTAAGGCATGCTTTTATTTTAGTAACGGCATCATCCGGATCACCCTGTGAAGCAAATATCTCTGCCGGGCCCATCCCCTTTCCATAAAAAAGTGCATCTGCAGCCGTATCGAACTCAAGCGAAGCTCCATTTAATGATATCCCGGCAAAAAGCCCCTTGCTGCGCGAATAGGAATATACTTCGGCATCTAGTTTATAATCGGTATTGGCGGTAGAATTACGTCCAATCGGACCGGCTGCAATAGAAAGATCACCACCTAGCGTAAAACTGCTTTTCTTAATCGCGGTAATACTGCTGCTGTGCTTAAAAACCAATACCAGCTCAACAGATTGTATTCCAGCCTGTAAACCAACGCTTCCGCCGGTTAGGGTTACAAATACCGGATTGCTCCAGCTGCCGTCTTCCCTTTTCACCATTGCTATTCCCCTGCCACGTTTACCGCCAACTACAAAGCCGGCATTGATTAGTTTGGGCACAATAATGATCCCTTCGGTAACTTTAAGAAGCGAAGACGGGATAGACTCCTTCATTTTTCCAAAATCATCCAGCACAATACCCGCTGCCTGTAACCTTTTTTTCTCTTTATCCTGCGCATTGGCCAGAGATGGAGCTAAAAGAACCGTAATGCAGAGCGAGGCCAGGCTTATTCTGACCAATTTGTTGAAATTCATATTTTGAGGTTTAAAATTAAATGGCTGCCGGTAATTTCCACAGACAGGATGATCCTATAACGGGATGGGCAGCCAAATTTATATAACGGTTGCAAGCTTTGTAGAAAAATCTCCTACAAATTACTTTCCAGTGAAAAAACCCGCATGGCAACAAGGGGTTTAACGTAATATTTAACAGATCAGGAGCAATCTGTATTCACCATTTTTTTCGGCAGGTGCCCGGTGTACGCAAGGTAAAGTCTGTTTTTCAGGATGATCTACCGCTAATCTCCACAAATGGCCCAATCCAAGAGTAACATGCCTGGCACCAGGTTTTGGCTGATAATGCAAATCAAAATAATGTTCGTTTAAAAAGCTTTTAAAATCTGTTTCACTACCGTTATGCAGTTCTTTAAGTTTTTGCCGGATTTCCGGAATCAGAATTTTTTGTTCAACCTCATTGTTAGCTATAATTTCACTGGCGGCACCGTAATAAGTACATAAAAAAGTATCAGAACCAATCGGCGAACGGTCTACATGATAAGAATACACATCTGTTGAGATGAAATTCAGTTCCTCATCACGCTGGTAACTTTTAATTAAATTTAGTGTTGGTGATGCCCCGAAATCTGCCAGCAATTTAAAATCATTTAATATAATTTCCCTGGCCATTTTACCTTTTTCGGATAGTTGCAGCGCATGGAGATCTTCTATAGAAATTTCGGTCAGTTCTTCTTTCAATTGAAGTTTAGAAACAATTTCCTTAAAATCTCCGGCCAGGTTTCTGTACCAGCAAATTGCATTCGTATCGCCCTGAAAATTTGTATCTACAAGCTTAGAAAAAGTAGAAACCACCTTAACCTGATCATTATCAGAAAATATATTATCCATGTATTAGCATAAATTAGCCATTTAATTTCATGCAAAAATAAGGATTAGGTTAAACTTAACAACAACTAACGGACAGCCCTAACCGCTTTATCAAAAGAGAAGACCAGGTTTTTCTGGTCTACCGCAGTTAATGGAATTTCGTGGCTATCTTTCCCCTCACCTGTGGTAAAATAAACGGTCGATTGCGCTGTCTGTCCCTTTTCAAGCCCATCTTCAAAAAGTGCAATTCCGAATAAACTTGCATCTGTTTTGGAAGAAGCAATGATGCTAACCGTACCAAGATCGTAATTTCCGTTATTTTTTAAGGTAACAACTCCATTTTTATAAGTATAAGAAAGCCCCTTAACTGTGGCCAGGTAAGTTTTGTTTTTACTGGTAACCGCCTGATAAGTCTGTGCTCGTACCGCAAAAACGCTGATCAATAGAAATGAGGCCAGTATTATTTTTTTCATGGGTGATTTTTTTTATAAAAATACGCTAAAAGAAAAATATTCCAATATATTTTCAGCGTTTAATGGCAATATCCGGTTATCTCCACATTAGTCAAAAATTGCCTGCAGCAAAATAAATACCGAAAAAATTTATAAAAAACCATTACAACAGATCTTACAAAAACAAATTTACACCACGGGCTGTTTGAGATTAAATCTGATTACTCACTCATATGGAAGAAAAATACATTCCCGCAGGTCATGCCTCTGGCCCCGGCATCCTGACTACTATAGCCATCGGCATTATTGCCTCAGTTTTGCTGCCGCTTTTTTATATTATTCTTTCTCAGTTAATCCCTAACATATGGTTCATTGCCATTTGCGCATTTTTACTCGGCATGCTTCTGGGCCTGGCAATCGATCAGGGCATCAGGATTGGTAAAATCAGAAACCTTAAGGTTGCTCTGGCCATTGCAGCGGGATGCAGTTTACTCGCATTTTACATTCAGTGGGTTTTCTTTGATGCAGTAATGTATAGCCGCAAGGGTTTTACCTTTAACCAGAGTACGGCGGATCTCAAACAACTCGTATTGGATATGGGGTTCCTATTTGTTCACCCCGGGATATTATTTAAGGAAATCGTAGCCCTGAATGAAGTCGGCACCTTCCGGATTCAGGGAAGCGATAATATTTCAGGACTTCTGCTTTGGGTAATCTGGGCAGGTGAATTCCTGGTAATTACGGGAGGTACCCTTGTGGTTGCCTGGAACGGCCAGGTTAAAATTCCCTATTCAGAGCTGAACGATCAGTGGATGCAGCGCCGTTCGCCAAATCTCCTTATTCCCTTTGTACATGACAAAGAATACCTGTTGAATCAGTTGAGAAACAAGAACTTTGATGTATTGAAAAGCAGTTCGGAAGCAATTATGGAGCCTAATTATGCTGAAGTGGTGGTGTACGAATCAACCGGCGACCCTACAAAATTTATTACCGTACTAAACGTTACCGCTCCTACGGGAAGAAATAAGCAGGCGAAAAAGAAAATTGTGTTTTCCCATTATCCACTTCCAAACCATGCAGCAATTTAGCGGAATTTTCAAATAATCTGATGGGCAACATTCTGCTGTTCCCTGTAAAAATTTTAATGCGCCATTAAGAAAAACAGAATTAGTGGCTATATATTTCAACCCCTTAAACATTTACCACAGCAGGAAACTGTTTTTGCCACATACCTGTGTACATCCCTTTTAACTTTACAAGTTGTTGATGCGTTCCTTCTTCTATTAATTTTCCTTCTTTTAATACAACAATTTTATCCGCATTTATTACAGTACTTAAGCGATGGGCGATTAAAATAATGGTTTTTCCATTTTCCCTGAGTAAAGAAATGGCATGATGGATATGCTCTTCAGAAGAAGAATCAAGTGAAGAAGTAGCCTCATCGAGAATCAGAATTTCGGGATCGCGGTATAAGGCCCTTGCAATGGCTAAACGCTGCCGCTGTCCGCCTGATAAATTAGTGGCATTTTCGCCCAGATAAGTATCAAATCCATTAGGGAGCCGTTCGATAAAATCCATAATATGCAGTTGCGCACAGATGCGGATAATTTTTTTCATGTCGGGTTCCATTTCTCCTACAGCAATGTTATCGATTACATTGCCCGCAAAAAGATGCACGTCCTGCGGAACAACCGCTACCAGTTTCCTCAAACTTTCGTTGGTGAGGTAATTAATATCGAACTCCCCGATCATAATGTTGCCGGATTGTAGCGGATAAATATTTTGAAGCAGCGACAATAATGTCGTTTTTCCCGATCCGCTTTCCCCTACCACAGCCGTAATTTTCCCTTTGGGCACATGCAGGTTAAATCCATCGAACACGGTTACGCGTGTGCCATACCTGAAATTTACATCCCTGAATTCAATATCTCCGATCATATCTGGCGTTAAATCAGTTCTGTTTTCTGTTTTTTCGCGCTCAAGGTCCATAATTTCGAACAACCTGTCGGCAGCGATGCGCGCATCCTGAAAAACCTTGTTCATCCCGATCAAACTAATTACCGGACCAGTAAAATAACCAATTATGGCGTAAAATGATAATAGTTCGCCAGGTGTAATCATGTTCTGAAGCACAAAACTTGCACCGGCCCATAACAATATCACCGAAAAAATACTCGAGATAAAACCACTCGCATTGCCTACCAAAAGTGAATTGGTACCTGAAGTGTAAACTGTTTTTAAAAGGTTAATAAACCTGATTTCCGTTTTAAGGTTCGAAAAATTTTCCAGCCCGAAACGTTTGATCGTACTGACCGAGTTTACCGATTCTACCAGTTGGTTTTCCAGTTCTGCACTTTTCTCCATTAACTGGCGCTGCGTGGTTTTATTCAGCCGGTTAGATACATAATACACCAGCGCATACAAAGGCACCACGGTAAGCATAATCAACGCCAGTTTCCAATAATAGGTAAACATTAAAGCGAAAGAGAAAATCAGGATAAAAACATTTACCGCGAAACCAACGAGCACATCATTTATAAATGCCCTGATTTTAACTGCATCGTTCATCCGCGAAATAATCTCCCCAACACGCATGGTATCAAAGAAAGACTGCGGCAGTTTTAACAGATGTTTGTAATAGCCCAAAATCAACCGGGCATCAATCTGTTGTCCGGTTTTAATGGTTAAAAGGGTTTTCGCGTAATTGATAAAAATCTGCAGTAAAATGATGATAATCATCACCGTACCCATTAAATTAAGGAGATTGGTATTTCCCTCAGGCAATACGTTATCTACAATTTTCTGGAGAAATATAGAGGTTGATAAACCGAGTATGGTATAAAAAATAGCGCCGACCAACACCTGGATTAAAACCGATTTATGGGGCATCAGCAAATAAATGAATCGTTTTTCAAGCGAAATTCTTTCCGTACCTGCCGTAAAATCATCTCCGGGCAAAAGCATAATTAAAACACCCGTCCATTTTTGCCTGAACTCATCGGGCGTTAATTTTTGCATTTCGCCATAGGCGGGATCCATTACTTCTACATATGCTTCAGTAATCTTATAAAGTACAATGTAATGTGCAATGTTATTGTGGTTTACATGCGCAATAACGGGCAGCGGAATGGTAAAAAGATTATCGTAACTGGCTTTTACTCCTTTAGCCGAAAAGCCCAAACGGGCCGATGCCTCAATCAGTCCTAATACATTGGTGCCTTTTTTATCGGTAGAGGCATACTGACGGATACGTGCAATGGGCATATCCAGACCATAATGAATGGCAATTGAAGCCAGACATGCTGCACCACAGTCGGTAACATCATGCTGCCTTATAATGGTTTTCTTCGCTTTTTTATCCGATCTTAAAGCCTGAAAAAATTGTTTAATGGTTTTCATAGGTTGGTTACCTGGTTTTCTTTACTTTGAGGAATTACATTTGGGTTTAACCAATCGTCTGCTTTATCGTAAAGCAACTGGAAAAGTGTTCTCCGGGTAACAAAAAAACGGGCCTGTAAAGTCATGCCCTTTTTAATTTTACCGATATAACCATTGCGGAGCTTTAAACTGTTTTTATCCAGCAGGCACCTCACTTTAAAAAAAGGTTGCGCGCCATTCTGCATAAAAACATCGCTCGAAATGGATACCACTTTTCCGGTGGCCATGCCCCATTCGTTGTAGTTATAGGCATCAATCTGAAACCTGGCTTTTGTACCTACGCGTAATAATCCAATATCTTTCGGCTGCACATAGGTTTCGGCGATGAGGCCTGAATCAGGAGAAATTTCTCCCAAAATTTCGTTTGCCGAAATGGAACTTCCCGGCTGGATGCCTTTTAATTGCTGCACGGTTCCGGTAAGCGGAGCTTTAATGGTATAAAATTCCTTTTCTTCCTCATACTGTCGGTCGCGGGAGCCCAGTTGCTGGCGCTGGATGTTTAGCTGATTAAGTTCGGTTTGCCATTTGCTGCCCTGCTCCTCCCCAATTAAAGAAAGTTCGTTAAATACATTATCTTTTTTAAGCTTAACTTCATCATATTCTAATGCAGAAACCGCCCTTCTCTTATATAAATATGCATAACGGTCGTAATTTTTATAAGCCAGCTGATAACGGGCTTTAGCCTCGGTAACCCGCTGCATAAATAAGCTATACTGCTGACCATAAATGCCTGATTTTAAAGGGAGTTTTTTCGACCAGTCGTTTCGTTTATAGGCGTTGATCAGTAAGCCAAGATCATGTAATTGATCCTCAACATCCGTTTGCTGAAACTGGTTCAGGGCATCCTGGCTTTCGATATTTTCTTTTTTGATGGTCAGTAAAACCTGGCCGGCTTTAACATGCATGTTTTCTTTAATGAACAGCGAATCTATACGACCGGCAATTAAGGGTTTTATTTCATTCCGTTCTGCAGTTGGCCTGAAAAGTCCTGTGCTTTTAACATTAACATCAACCTTAATCAGGAACATGGCCAGAAAAGCAGCAATTAATACCACAAGTATAACCTGATATATAACTTTAGTGTACGAGTTATGGGTGTGAAAATGGTATTCAGCCGTATTTTCAATCACTTCCTTCGGAAATATATATTTATCGCTATCCATATCTAAAATTATATACGCATTTGAGCCGGTTTAGTTCTCTACATAGCAGAAAAGCTTTTACAATGCACAACAATTATTTCATTTGACCTAACAACCCCAGGTTTAAACCAATATTGTTTCCTGCAGAAAGTGTGGTTGTGCTTTTATAATCACCATCAACTCTTGTAAAGGAAATGCTCAGCAAACTATCGGTTGTAGCTGTAAGTGATATGGCCATTGTACCTGTATTTCCATCAAATAATCCACCGCCATTAATGGTGATCAACTCTTTTTCTGATAAATTTTCCATGATTCTGATTTAAATTCAACAGAAAAAGGAGAATAAATAATTATCCTCCTTTTCAACGCTTATAATATATTATTTACTTAAACTATCGAATAAGCCACTTAAGTTCCCACCGATATTGTTACCGATTGACAACGAACTTGCACTGGCTTCATCACCATCTTTACTGGCGGTTTGGAATGATAATAAGTTACCGATTCCGATTGATCCTAACAAGCCGCCGGTATTCGACGAATCGTTGCTTCCAAATAAACCACCACCATTAATCTCTTTCATTTCTGTTAAATTCAATTCCTGCATTTTCATAATAAATAGATTTAATTAGCTTACTCTGTTATAGGTTTTCAGCATCCCCTGATTTCGGCTTTCATAGCCGTTTAATTAATAAACGCATTAGTTTAACAATCAGATTTTCTAAAACAGCTGTTTTAAACAACACAAACGAATACAATAAACTATTTGGTTGTCAATTAATTAAAACAATTACCTTATCTAAAACGTTAATGTTGACGCATAAAAAAAGGACTCCCGGAGAAGTCCCTTTTTTATAAAAGAATTGTCAATTCAAATTAGCTGGTTAAGCTTTTAAATAAACCTTCCAGGCTTCCGCCAATGTTATTCCCTAAAGAGAACGAGGTTTTACTCGATTCATCTCCGTCCTGGGTTTCGTTTGAAAATGATAACAGGTTACCAATTCCGATCGATCCTAACAAACCGCCTGAATTTGACGAATCATTACCATCAAATAAACCACCACCGTTGATTTCTTTCATTTCGTTTAAATTTAACTCTTGAAGTTTCATAACGTTTCTAATTTTAATAATGCCTACTCTATTTGAGGTTTTCGGCTACTCCTTTTATAAACCGGCTTTTAATCGCCGTGGTTATTTAAGAAACGAAGCTAAAGGCGTTAAAGTTTTTGTAAGGCCCTGATTAGCAACTCACAATTAGAATACATTAAACCGTTGAGTTGTTATTTTCGGTATAAGATTTTTAACGCTACAGCGTTTCGCGCGTATATATATGGCTGTAACTAAAAATCTTTTTAAATTATTGAAGTTCCATTTTAAAATTAATTTTCTGCACTAAATTGCTTAAAATGGTTGTGACAGATTTTGCAGGGACCAGCAATTTAAAATTTTCAAGATAACGTTTTTTGTGTAACCACGGCCATTTTCCTTTGTTTTTATAAACAGATTAAACAATCTTCAAACCTTAAGCGGTAGTTACTGTTGTATCCCCATAAACTTATTATAATATATGGAAAACTATACCATGCTACAATACTTTCAGTGGTACTATCCTTCTGATGGTTCGCTCTGGAAAAAATTAAAGGACGAAGCAACAGAACTCAAATCTTTCGGAATTGATACATTATGGCTTCCTCCTGCACACAAAGGCATGGATGGCGAAAAATCAACAGGTTATGATTCTTACGACCTTTATGACCTGGGTGAATTTGATCAGAAAGGAAGTGTGAGAACCAAATATGGCACCAAGGCTGAATTGCTGGAGGGTGTACGTATGGCACAGGAAGCAGGATTACAGGTATATATGGACATTGTGCTAAACCACCTTGGTGGTGCCGATGAAACAGAAACGGTAACCGTAAGAAAAGTTGATCCCGAAAACAGGAACAATTTCATTTCTGAACCTTATGAAATTGAGGCCTACACCAGGTTTACCTATCCGGGAAGGGCTAAAAAATATTCGGCTTTTGAGTGGGATTTTCAGTGTTTTGCAGGTGTAGATTTTGATAATAAAACCGGTGAAACAGCTATTTTCAGTATTCAAAACCAATATGGCGAAGGCTGGCAGGAAGTTTTAGACAAAGAAAACGGTAATTATGATTACCTGATGCTTACCGATATCGATTACCGGAACCCTCATGTACGCGAGGAAGTTAAAAAATGGGGAGAGTGGCTTCACGAAACGATTAAATTCGATGGTTTCAGGCTGGATGCGATTAAACACATGGATCCTTTATTCTATAACGAATGGCTGGATAATATGCGTGAAAAAACAGGTAAAGAACTGTTTACTGTAGGTGAATATTGGTCGCCGGGTGATTTGGGTTCATTGCTTGAATACATCGATATCACCGAAGGCCGCATGTCGCTTTTTGATGCGCCTTTACAAGGCAATTTTTCGCGTGCATCAAAAGAAGGCAATGCCTTTAACATGAGCGAAATCTTTCAGAATACTTTGGTAGAAACCAGACCCGACCTTGCAGTTACCCTGGTTGAAAACCATGATACACAGCCTTTACAATCGTTAGAGCAAACGGTAGACCATTGGTTCCGCCCGCTGGCTTATGCACTGATCTTGTTGCGCAACACCGGATATCCATGCATTTTTTATCCTGATCTTTATGGCGCCAAATATTGCGATAAAGGAAATGATGGCAATGAACACGAAATTGTGCTCGAACCGGTAAAAGAAATACAGAGCATGCTCGGGCTAAGAAAAAACGTAGTGCATGGTACCCAGCGCGATTATTTCGATCACCCCAACTGCATCGGCTGGACTTTATCGGGTGATGAAGAACATGAAAATTCGGGTATAGCAGTGTTAATTTCTAACGGTGATGAAGGATATAAAGCTATGGAAATGGGCCAGCATTTTGCAGGAAGGGTTTTCCGCGACAGGTTAAACAATATTGAAGCTGAAGTAATTATTGATGAAAATGGTTGGGGAGAATTTTTGGTTGCTGCCGGATCGGTTTCGGCCTGGACAGCAGATTAACCCGATCGGAAATCTCAGTACATCAGTTTAATATATAAATCGAATTAATATGAAAAAGGAACTATTATCAGAGAACGTAAAAATTTTTATGGATTATGCCATAGATACAGTTAAAGCGATGGATGGCGCCCCTGAACATACCGCGGAGGAAAAAGTCGGAGTTATAGCAAGAATTACCCAACTGAAAGCATATCTTAATGATGTGGAGCAGTCTTATCTGGAAAACACACCCGGGGATGATTCTACACCGGTTGATCCCGAATATATTGCTGAAGCCGGGCATAGTTAATAGCGCTATGCATTAAGGATTGAAAAGAAGTATCGTCATTCCCAACTTGAGTGGAAATCTTAAAGCTTAGGGAATTAAGATTGCAGACTGCGCGGGAATGACGATAAATCAAATGAAATTTGCATTACCAGAATACATATTATATGTTATTCACCTCGAATCCACGATAACTTAACATTTCTGCATTGTGGGCTACAATTAAATTAAGTTGTAGCCTTGTAATGAGGTCTTTTGCCCCGGCGATGGCACGGTGAATGTCGTTTACTCCCCTAACTTCGATCCCGTTCGACATCAGTTTAAATTTGTTGGGTTCAAATTTGTCAATGAATTTCTGGAGATCCAAGCTGATCTTTGTCTGTATTTTTTCCATTTAAATCTAATCTTGCTAATGAGCGCAAAGCAAGACAACCTGTTTTAACTTACCGCTTAGTTTATGTTATCAAATGCGCATAATCCGGTACAAATCATTGTCAGTTTTCAGGAAATGTACAGCCAGAAATCCAAAGATTTTAGCCAACCCTTTTATGAATTCATGACCATATAACAATGGCTTAACACTGGCCTCCTATATTTGCGGTATCATATATTTGGTTAGCAATTGAGTTAAAATAAAAGGTCCGGAGTGGTTTCCGGACTTTGTTATTTCCAGGGAAGATTATAATACAATATTTACATCCCGATTGGATTTTCAGGATGAATATGCTTACTTTCGCCCGAAAATAAATTTGACGGTGTTAAACGCGTTGAATTTGCTTAAAATTAAAGGAATAACATCGAATGGAAGAAAACGATTTTGTATCCATCTGGCTGGAAGAAACCGGAAATCCGGCCATTGAGGAACTTGCACGGACGAATGTTGAAATTGCAGATAAAACGGCAAAAACACTGGCAGACAAAGGACTTACCAAAAATGACCTCTCTGTTTTGGTAGATATTAATCCGTTAGAAATTGAGCGCTGGCTTGAAGGCAGACATACTTTTAGTATAAATGTTCTGAAAGAAATTTCTGCAAAACTTAATGATTAATACTAAGATATAGCATTATGATCCTGCTATAGGAATCAGTTTAATTGGTTTCCGGCCAGGCCCAAACACTGTTTCTTTGTTTAGTTTTTAAGCCGGCATGGTCAATTTTTTGGAATGCAATGCCTGTGCCTTTCCGCAACCTTTAATAAAAAAATTGCGAGCCGGTAGGTTCTAAAGAAAGCGCTATTCGGCTGCGTTAAGCAGGATAAGCCACCCGCGTTGGGCAAAAAAGGCCGAAGTTAACTCAGGAGAAAATCTTAAGCGATGTTAAAAGATTTCTCCACTACGGTTTAAATGACAATTTTACTTCAGGCATTAGCCTCTAATCCCAAATGCCGTTTTCTGCTGTAAATATTATGGGCTCGCCTCCTGTTACCATAATGGTATGTTCATGTTGCGCAACAAAGCCTCCTTTATTACCGCATAGGGTCCAGCCGTCAGCCTGTGTATCTGCAATGGTTGATTGGGTGGAAATAAATGTCTCTATCGCAACCACCGAATTCTTTTTAAAACGGGTAATGTTAAACCGGTCGCAGTAGTTGGCAATCTCATGAGGTGCTTCGTGCAGGTTGCGGCCAATTCCATGGCCTGTGAGGTTTTTGATTACGGTGTAACCTGCCTTTTTGGCTTCAGTCTCGATCAACCTCCCGATTTCAGATATCCGCACGCCGCCTTTAATGTTACTGATCGCTTTTTTCAATATCTCTTTTGAGGTTTCTACCAACCGGCCATGACCATAAATATCTTCGCCAATAATAAAAGAACCGCCATTATCAGCCCAAAAGCCATTTAATTCTGCAGATACATCAATATTGATCAGATCGCCGTTTTTAAGAATTTTATCTGCTGAAGGAACACCGTGTGCGGCTTCTTCATTAATGCTGATACAGGTATATCCGGGGAAACCATAAGTTAAAAAGGGTGCAGAGCGTGCGCCCATCTCTGCCAGTAATTTGCCGCCATACTCATCCAGTTCTTTTGTCGAAATGCCGGGTTTGGCAAATTCACGCATCTTTTTAAGGGTAATGGCCACAGCAGCACTTGCCTGTTCCATTCCTGTTTTTTCGCTTTCAGTAGTGATAGACATATTTATATTTTTAGCCGGTCAAATTTAATGGCTTAATGTATTTTGATTAGCCCTAAGAATAAGCCCAGTCGATAATCTGTTTAAGTGATCTTTTTATTTCCTCCTGCCCTTGTTCCGCCTTCACATCAATGCCGCAGAAAGTTCCGTTGGTTTGAGCATATAGCGAAAGGTAATATATTCCGCTAATCAGGATAGCCTCAATGGCCCTTATATTTTTATCGCTGTCTTTAAAATGACTATCATACACAGCCGCAAAGAGCTTTTCGCCTACTTCTTCGCGTTCACGGTTGAGTTCTTTTAATGGCTCAAAATCTTCAGAAAGTCCCCAGGTAACAATTTTCCTCATCTCTTCATTAGCCATTAAAGCATTTAACTGATCTTCAAGCAATTGATACGCCATTTTCTTTCCGGCATCAGCCTTAGTTAATTCAATTACCTGCGCAGTCTGTTCATCACTAAACCTCCAGTAATCTTTTGTGAAAAGATACTCTCTTACCAATCCTTCCAGCCCTCCGAAATATTTGTAAACCAGTTTTCTGTCTACATTGGCCTTAGCCGCCACCTGCATTACATTTAAACCCTTAAAACCATTTTCGATGAGGATGACACCAAGCGAATCTATCAGTTTTTGTTTTGTTCTTTCTTTATTTCTTAAAGGTCCGTCGGTTATTTTTCTGCCCATCGAATGATTTTTAAGCGCAATTTGCAATTTTCTATGTGATATTTCAAATTGTTATGGTGGTATTGTCAACTTTTGTATAAATATTAAGCAATAACATTATTTTTAAGAAAAACAGAATCAAAATCTCAAGGTATTTCCCTTTATAAAACCTAAAATTAGGTTTAACTCAATTTAATGGAGATGATAGACGCTGAATTCGTTTTTATAATCATTTTGAGCGTAATCCCGGAAAGTTCGCAATTGGTCAATTAATTTATTTGTCACTAAAACTCCTCTTGCATTTTATCAGATAAAAAGGCTGATTTTCTTCAACCTCAGTGATTTCAAACAATCCATATTCACCAAATTCGGTTTTTATGGATTCCGTATCATAAAAATATAACTGAGCCCCTTCAAATATTTCGTAGCGGTCTTTGCTAATCAATCTCCCCTTTCCATAAGTATTGGCTGTTTTGGAAATGACGGTAAAAACCATGTAACCGCCATTTGATAGCTGGTTGTAGCAATCATTAATCAGTTTTTTTCTTTCCCCGCTATCTAACAGATGGATTAAGGCATAACAAAATATCCCATCATATTGCCTATCATCAAATGGCATTTCCGTTACCGAACCGTGATAAATTAGCATAGCATCTCCATAGTGTTTTCTGGCCATTTCGATAGCCGTTTTAGAAATCTCGATGCCTGTAACTTCGATTCCATTCTCCCTGAAAATTTGTGCATTACGTCCATAACCAAAACCGGGTATGAGGATATTTTTCACAGCTTCACGAACGAAAAAATCTTTAGTCAATATTGCCGATTTGGCCGGCTCAAGGCCCCACATTTCTTTTTTTTCATCAAAAGCTTTCTCCCAAAATTCTGGTTTTCCGGTTTCTTTTGCCATGGTATTTTTGATGTTTTGAAATGCAATTTAGCAAGAAAGATCAGGATTTTACAAGGAAGGATAGCAAAATGGCACGAGCATTAGGATTCCCGCCTGTGCGGGAATGACGCCGTGTTAGAATTATTTTATACACTAAGCTATGTGCTCCCTGTTACCGGCCTCGCAGATTTTCGCCGGAATAAGCATTGAAATTCTTGCACCCACTCTCAATATCTCACTGCCCAGGGTAATATACAGTTTCGTTTTTTCATCAGGGGCCTCCATATTGCCGCAATGGGAATTTCGATGGCTTAGTACAAGAATTGCGCAGCAATCTTTTATACCTATAAAAATAAAATAATCATATAAAAAACGGTGCAAGCCTTTTAGTTATGCCTTTGTGTTGGTTGTTTTTAATGGTAGGCATGCTTTCGCTGCGCTCAGGTTTGTTTCTTTTGGGTCAAGCCAAAAGAAAGAGCCTCTCGGCGGCGGTGAGCCGATAGAAAATTTTAATCTGTAGAGTTAAATTAATAGATTTCTCCATTACGCTGCGCTCCAGTCGAAATGACGGATTGTTCGCGGTAGAAATTACGCGTGATATTTCTCTGCTCCCTGCTACTCTCCTCGCAGATTTTCGCAGGAATAAGCATTGAAATTCTTGCACCCACCCTCAATACCTCACTGCCCAGGGTAATATACAGTCCCGATTTTTCATCGGGGCCTCCATATTGCCGCAATCAGAATTTCGAGGGCTTAGTTCAAGAATTGCGCAGCAATCTTTTATACCTATAAAAATAAAATAATCATATAAAAAACGATGCAAGCCTTTTAGTTATGCCTTTGTGTTGGTTGTTTTTAATGGTAGGCATGCTTTCGCTGCGCTCAGGTTTGTTTCTTTTGGGCCAAGCCAAAAGAAAGAGCCCCTCGGCGGTGGTGAGCCGAGACAAGACCGTGCGATGGGTAATAAAAAAAGTGCTAAACACTTAAAGATCCTTCGTACCTCAGGATGACATCATGGAAGAAAACGCAATAGAATAACCTACCTACTTCGTCTCAACCACAACCTTACCTCCATTCTTAAACAAATCATGAGAAATAAAATACCCCTGATTTATTTTTCCGTTTACTTTAATTTCAGTAATGCCCCTGCCCTTGCCAGGTTTGCTAATCGTTAATAATTTACCGGTATTCGTTTTCCATATCACCTCATCAAAAAGCGGTGCGGTAACAATATAATTTGGATCAGTTGCAGAAAAGGGATATAATCCCAGCGAACTAAATACATACCAGGCTGACATCTCCCCCGCATCATCCATTCCTGAAAGTGCCAAACCATCACTGCCTATCCCGTAAAGTTCGTTTAAGATTTTATCAATTATCTTTTGCGATTTTTCTGGCTTACCGATAAACGTATAAGCAAAGGGCGCTTCGTGATCAGGTTGATTACCCTGGCAATATTGCCCGATCATGGTTTCCACATTGCGTGCAATGTATTTAGGGTTCCATGGCAAGGTAAATAACGAATCCAATTTCGATTCAAAGCCAGCTGCACCGCCATACAGTTCAATCAGTCCTTTCATATCATGTGGCGCGTAAAACGATACCTGCCAGGCATTCGCTTCCCTGTACATGTACTCATAATATGGGTATTGCGGATTAAAGGGCTTGATCCAGTCGCCATTATCTAACCTACCCCTCATAAAACGGGTTCCGGGATCGAACATATTTTTATAATTCTTTGATCTCGCCATTAAAATGCGATAATTGGTACTGTCGCCCAGTTTTTTAGCGATCTGTGCCAGTGAATAATCATCATAAGAATATTCCAAAGTTTTAGAAACGCCCGCTTTTGCTTTCGTTTCAACATGTGGATTTTTCACATCAGGATCTGAGATATAACCTTTCTCAATATATTCTTCAATAAATGGTCGGGCACCACCCTCTACATTCGCATTGCGCAATAAAATCTCATAAGTTCCCCTCACATCAAAAGCATCAATTCCCCGTAAATAAGCTCCTGCAATAGAGGAAGCGCCGTGATCACCATGAAAAAAAGTTGGAATAAAGCCAGTTTTATCGCCTACATCTTTCATCGATTTGATCACATCTAAAGTAACCTTTGGTGTAACGAGACCTAAAAGCACATCTTTATTGCGGTAAGTATCCCAAAGCGAAGGTTCCGTATAATAATTAAAATTGCCTTTAATGATGTTGCGTTTTGCATCTTTAAACTCACCATTTACATCGCTGCGCAAGGCCGGCCATAAAAAAGACCGGTACAAACAAGAATACAGCATCTGTTTCTGTTTCTCTGTGCCGCCTTTAACCTGGATGTTCGATAAAAGGGATTCCCATTTTTCTGTAGCTTCATTACGGATCTGCGCAAAAGTTTTATTGCCAATTTCCTTTTCTAAATTTTCTTTAGCGTTGGCTGTGCTTACAAACGACAGCCCGATTTTTAATTCTACAGGCCCCTTGTTTCCATCCGCAAGGTGGACAACGGCGTAACCCGAACGTTTGCCTGCATCTTTTTGATCAATCTTATCTATTTTACCATTAACAGTGGCATAAAAATAAATGTTCTCTCCGCCCTGAAAACCCTGAATAGCCGATGTACCCACCTGTTCGATGTTCCAGGTAGAAACGCCGCTGTTTGCTTTCCCCATTAAAAAAAGCACCTGCCTGTCGTGCTTATTTTTGTATTCATATTGGTGATATCCTGTCCTCAAAGTTGAGGTGAGCTTTACATTTACCTTATAATCATCAAGATAAACCTGATAATAACCCGGTGCCGAACTTTCATTTTTATGCGAAAACTTTGAGCCAAATTTATCTCCAGGATTGGAAAGCGGTAAAATGGGAATATTGCAAAGGTTCCAGTGACCTTTATTAGTGTGTGCAAAACCATAAATGGTATCATCCTCATATTCATAACCTGCACCAGAACCAAACTCGGTAATCGGACTTAACTGCACCATGGCATTCGGTAATGAACTGCCCGGAAAAGTTAAACCAGCCCACGAGCGCCAGCCTTGAGGAAGCCCGTACCCCAATATTTTAGGATCAGTTAGCGGTGCCGTTCCGATAAAGGTATTCACGTATTTAGTGAAAGACGTTTTGCTTTGGCTTTGTGCCTGGTAACTGCCCAGTACATTTATAAACAAAATAAAGAAGAGAAATTTGGTTAGCGATTTCATTTTCATAAAACGATTTAGTGTGCAATACCAAATATATAAATTCTATTAAATTCAGCTGCTAAATATCATAATAGTTACCATTCACAAAACGCGTTATCCCGACTGAAACGTCCAGAATATTCAGGAAAGAGATCTATCCGGATAGATTCCCCGATTACGTTGCACTCCGCTCGAAAGGACGGTAACTTATTTAACCGGGTATAAGTATTAACTCTTAATCTGTTATAAACCAATGCTTAAATAATTGAATAAAATGCCAATAATCGAGATGCAATCGCACTCTGATTATCTATATCTTTGAAAACATACTAATCAAATATCCCATGCTTTTTAAACTTAGGCAAGTTATATACTTGATGCTAATTTCAAGTTTAGCGTTTAGTTTTTCGAATACCGTTTTCGCACAGAATAAACAAACTAACCAATTATTGCTCTGGGACAATAAACCGGCTAAAGACTGGATGACAGAAGCCTACCCCATTGGTAACGGACGCATTGGCGGGATGATTTTTGGCGGGGTAAACAATGAGCATGTTCAATTTAACGATAATACCCTTTGGACGGGCGATGAAAACGACCGCGGCATGTACCAGGCTTTTGGCGATCTCTTTATCGATTTCGATCAGAAAGACCAGAATTTTACCGGTTATAAACGTGAGCTAAATATTACTAATGCGGTACATTCTGTTAGCTATACCCAAAATGGAACGCATTATAACCGCGAATATTTTTGCAGTTTTCCGGATAAAGTAATGGTTTTAAGGTTTACTTCAGATCATAAAAGCAGTTATTCGGCTGCAATAAGATTGAAAAATGCGCATCAAGGTAAAGTTACAGTGGATGGCAACAAGATTCAGTTTACAGGAAAATTATCAAACAATATGCCTTATCAGGCCACTGCGCTGGTTAAAATTGAAAATGGCAAAAGTTATCCCGTAAAAGATGACAATGGTGAAAAATTGAAGATAGATCAGGCCGACGCAATCACCATTATTTTTACTGCAGCAACCAATTATAGCAATAAACGCGAACAGCAATGGAAAGGTGAAGAACCTGCTCCAAAAATTGATCGCATCCTTAAAAACGCAACATCAAAAAGTTATGCTTCCTTACTAAAAAACCACATTCAGGATTACCAGCAATTATTCAGCCGTTTAAGCCTTTATTTAGGTGGCGTTAAGAATAACAGTTTGCCAACCTACCAGAGACTGATCAATTATAAAAAAACGCCTGATCTCGACCTGGAAGCATTAATTTACCAATATGGAAGGTATTTATTGATCAGCTCTTCGAGAGAAGGCGGTTTGCCGGCCAATTTACAGGGGCTTTGGAACGAAAGCAATACCCCGCCCTGGGGAAGCGATTATCACTCCAACATTAACATCCAGATGAATTACTGGCTGGCTGAACCGACTAACCTTTCTGAATGCCATATTCCATACCTCGATTACATCAACAGCATGCGTGAGGTAAGTGCGGTTGCCACACGTAAACAATACCCAAACACACGTGGCTGGACGGTTAGAACGGAAAATAATATTTTCGGGGGCATGAGTTATTTATGGAATACGCCCGGAAGTGCATGGTACGCACAAGCGCTTTGGGAACACTATGCTTTTACGAAAGACAAAGATTATCTGAAAAATTTCGCTTATCCGATCATTAAAGAAATTTCTGAATTTTGGGATGATCATTTAAAACGGAGGCCTGATGGCACTTTAGTATCGCCATTGGGCTGGTCGCCGGAGCATGGCCCTACAGAAGACGGCGTAACCCACGACCAGCAGATTGTATTCGATTTGTTTACAAACTATATAGAAGCTGCCGAAATTTTAGGTATTGATCAGGATTATAAAAACCACATCGCCGATCTTAAAGCACATTTGTTAAAGCCGAAAATCGGTAAATGGGGGCAATTGCAGGAATGGGAAACCGACCGCGATGATCCAAAAGATCAGCACAGACATATTTCGCATCTTTTTGGTTTACATCCCGGCAGGGAAATCAGCACCATTACAACCCCGGAGTTGGCAAAAGCTGCAAGGGTAACTTTAACTGCCCGTGGTGATGAATCAACAGGATGGTCTATGGCCTGGAAAATGAACTTTTGGGCACGATTACAGGATGGGAACCATGCGTACAAAATCCTGCAGAATTTTATTACTCCCGTTGGTGGTTCAGGTACCGATTACAATAAAGGAGGCGGAATTTATGCGAACCTTTTTTGTGCGCATCCACCCTTTCAGATTGACGGAAATTTCGGTTATACCGCCGGAATTTCAGAAATGTTATTGCAAAGCCAGACAGGAGAATTACAGTTCTTGCCCGCCCTGCCCGATCAGTGGTCAACAGGAAACATTCAGGGTTTAAAAGCAAGGGGGAATTTCGAAATCACCAATTTACAATGGAAAGAAGGCAAGATCAGCAAACTATCAATCAAGTCCTTATCTGGTGAAGATTGTGTGGTAAGAAGTCCGAATGCATTAAAAGCAAAAGGAATTAAAGAAGAAAAATCAGGAAAGGATTTTAAATACAACTTTAAAACGCAGGCGGGGAAAGTGTATAGCTTTGAAGGATAAAATTAGTGAATGAGAGAATGATTGAATGAGAGAATGATTGAATGACAGAATAAGGGAATGATTGAATGAGAGAATGACAGAATTAAAGAACGAACATTACATATTTTCAACATTCAATCATTCAAAACTCATTCATTCCATATTAATTCTTCAAACATTTTCTTTTAGATTTCCGTTTTTATTAAAAAGGAATGCAATGAGTACTTCAAATAAAATACTGACTGAACATAATGCAAAAGTGGTAGTGCTAGATTTTATCAATGCATTAAATGCAGAAGATTTTGAACTGGCCAGGCAGCAACTGCAGGATGATATGACCTTTAAAGGCGTAATGGGCGAAAGAAACGGCGCCGATGTTTACATTGAAGACATGAAAAAGATGAAATTCAAGTACGATGTTAAAAAAGTATTTGCAGATCTGGATGAGGTTTGCCTTTGGTACGATATTAACATAGGTGCAAAAACCATCTTTTCATGCGGCTGGTATAAATTAGTGGATGAAAAAATACAATCTTTTCAGGTATTGTTCGATCCGAGACCAATTTTAGGGGATTAAATAACATAGCTCTATATGCAATGTTTATCCTTAAAGATTACGTCGTTTCGACCTCAGTGGAGAAATCTATATCAAGAATTTAAATGTAAATTTCTCCATTGCATTTCGGTAAAAATGAAGAACGAAAATAACTAACACACCTGCTTTAGTTTTCTCACCATAATGTGGTTACTTTCCAATTGAAACAGAAACATTAAAAATTCATCTGTTTCACTGATTTCCACCTTTTGAATAATGCCAGATTGATTTCCACTGGTAATTGCATCGCCAACCTTCAATTCCAATAGTGTAGAAGTAGGCAACTGATCGTTTACAGCTATCATTTTTTATATGGGATGTGCAGGGTAAAACAGGTTTTTTCAGGAGTAGAAGATACATCCAAAGTGCCATCATGCGCATTGGCTATTTCAGAAGCAATGTACAAACCCAAACCCAGTCCTTTTTGACTCGGTTCTACTTCCCCTCTCGAAAAAGGCTGAAACAAACGCTCCATGGCAGCAGCAGGAATCTGTTTTCCTTTATTGGCCACACAAAGATTAAACTCTTCGCCTGTACTAAAAGCTGTGATTTCTACAGTAGAATCGGCCGGAGAATAATTTAAGGCATTGGCCAGGAGGTTAGAAAAAAGTTGGGCCAAACGTTTTCCATCAGCATTAACCGGGTGATCAAAATTAAATTTCACTTCAATATTCCGGCTTGGCCAGATGGTTTTCAGCTCATCCACCACCTGGATCAGTAATTTCTCCAGATCTTCATCAGGCGTTCTGCTAATGGTAATTCCTTCACCTAAACGCCCGCTGGCAAAATCGAGCATATTTTCAATCAGTCCGTTCATCCTGAATGAAGAATCTTTAACAATTTTGGCAATCCGGATACCACGTTCATCTAAATTTAAACGCGATAACAGCTGCGCACTGCTTGATATTGCATTTAAAGGATTTCGTAAATCGTGACCTAAAATAGCAATAAACTGTTCCCTTAAAACGGCAACTTCCTGCTGCTTCTTTAGTTCCAGTTCTGTAATGGCAATTTGCTCCAATGCATCTAAATGAAAAGCAATTAAATCGGCAAACATGGTAAAGGTACCAATTACGGTGGTATTTTTTAGTTGTGCCGGCTTAGGATCAATCGCGCATAATGTTCCAAAAAAATTGCCGTTCTTTAAAGTAATGGGTACCGAAATATAACTTTGAAAACCATAAAGCAAGGGCGTATGGTGATTTGCAAATTCAGGATCTTCGGCAACATGATCAATTACCACAGGCTTTTTATGCTGTCTGATTTCGTTACAAATGGTCGTTTCCAGATTGAGTTCTCCACCAACAGCTAAGCCAAAATTAATCTCATCATGTATGGCGCAGGCAATCCATTTATCTTCTGTTACCCTGGCCACTGCAGCAAAACCCATTCCTGTAGTTCTGCAAACAATTTCCAGAATTTGGACAACAACAGGGATTTTGTTTATTGCTTCTATGTCAGTAAGGATGATTTTATTAGGATGTTGCAAGATTGGATGATTTTTTCAGCAAATTACAAAATATTTTGCCTGATAAAAAACTTAGCCCAATGTTCTAACATATGTTTTACATAAACGGGCTTAGTGGCAACAAATTGGGTATTAGTACAGGTAAAAATCTCGGAAGATGAAGTAAAGTGAAAAACCATATTGATCAGTTGTGGTGCGTAGCATCCGTGTAAATACTGATCAATATGGCTGTTGCTGATTATGCTTTTAATAAAGCAGGTTTTTCATGGTAGGTACGCCAAAGCAACTCACCAAATAAAGTGTTTGACCAGGCAAACCAGGCCCTTGTAAAATTGGCGGGATTATCTTTATTAAAAGATTCGTGCATAAAACCTTTGCCGGCATGTGTTTTACGCAAGGTATCGATACAATATTTAATCTCTGCATCATCTTTAGAAGTCAAAGCACGCATGGTTATGCTCATTGGCCAGATCATATCCTGTCCGGCATGCGGTCCGCCGATTCCTTCTGCTGCAGTACCTTTAAAGAAATAAGGATTATCTTTAGAAAGCGCAAATTTCCTCGTATTCTGATAAATAGGATCGTCAACTTTCATGGCGCCCAAATAAGGTAATCCCAGTAAACTTGGCACGTTTGAATCGTCCATCAGGTACGAACTTCCAAAACCATCAACCTCAAAAGCGTAAATTTTACCATATTTTGGGTGGTTAACAATAGCATGTTTCTGTAAAGCAGCATTTACCTCGTCAGCTAGATTTAACAGGTTACTTTCTAAAGTTTTATCACTTTGCAAAGCCTTGATCATTTCTGCCGCCTGCTTTAAACTTGACACTGCAAAAAAGTTAGATGGTACCAGGAAAGGGAAAATGGTGGCATCATCACTCGGACGGAAAGCCGAACAGATCAATCCAACCGGGTTTACCGGAAAACCATAGCCGGCCATTGGCAACGAATCGGTAGGTTGTGTGGTTTCCCTCTGGAAATGATACGGACCTTTATCGGCCTTGCGCTGCTGCTCTTTAAATGTTTTTAAAGTCGCTTCAATTCCTTTTTTCCAATCGGCATCAAAAGGTGTTTTATCGCCTGTTTTTTTCCAGTAGTGGTAAGCCAAACGGATGGGATAACATAAAGAATCAATTTCCCATTTACGCTCGTGTACGCCCGGTTGCATGGCCGTTTTATCGGTTTTCCACTCGCCTACCTTTGTGGCATCTCCATAAAAAGCATTGGCATAAGGGTCCTTTAACACACATTTTGTTTGGTGGATAATTACACCCGCAATTAATTTTTTTAGCGGTTCATCTTCATTTACAAACTGAAGGTAAGGCCAAACCTGTGCCGAACTGTCGCGCAACCACATGGCATCAATATCACCGGTAATCACATAAGTATCTGGCCGGCCATTTTTTTCTGCATAATAAACCGTAGTATCTAAAGTATTGGGGAAACAATTTTCGAACAACCAGGCCAGTTCGGGGTTTTTAACGTTCGCCTGGAAAGTTTTAATGGCGGCATCAACCGCTTTGCTCTGGAAATGTCTTTTTGCTGCAGCCACACGTACCACAGGAAATTCTGGTGCGAGATTAGCCGCAAAAGAAAATTTGGATGCGACAACCCCTGCCCCTAAAAGGCCTGTGTTTTGTATAAATGTTCTTCTTTTCATTATGATGTGTTATGATAATTTGGTTCTTTTTAATAACCGAAACCTGTCTGTATTGATTGCTCTCAATAATATAGAGAAGATTTTATTCGGTTAGCGCTTAACAAATATTATTATAATTTTTGGAACATCAAAATCATTAAGGTCAATTAGGTTATTCCTAAATCGATTTTCCTGACTATCAAACCTGAACACGTTTAATTATTACCTTAACTCATTTGAAGCCTATAAAGTAGCTAAAAATTATTATGAATACCTATCTTTAAGAAACCAAACCGATTACCATGAATGCTGAAATCCCTAACCGCTCGAAACGCATTTTATCTATAGATATATTACGCGGGCTCGTAATGATCATTATGGCACTGGACCATACGCGTGATTTTTTCCATATTGATGCGATGACGGGAGATCCGCTAAATCCTGATACCACAACCGGAATATTATTCTTTACCCGCTGGATTACACATTTTTGTGCGCCTACTTTTGTTTTTCTCTCCGGCTTATCTGCTTATTTGTCTGCTCAGAATAAAACCCGGGCACAAGCAAGCTCGTTTTTATTAAAGCGGGGATTATGGTTGGTTTTTATAGAAATTGCGGTTGTATCACTCGGTTTAACTTTTAACCTGCAGTACAACTTCATCATTCTACAGGTAATTTGGGCTATTGGCTGGAGTATGGTCTTTTTGGCGCTTATAAGCCGCATTTCTTATCAAATTGTGCTGATTTCAGGTTTTGCTTTGGTATTTGGACACAATATTTTCAACTTGTTCCCTGCGCTAGAAAACCAAACGACCGGGTTAATTTTAAAAATATTCTTCACTGCAGCCGGAACGGTTGTGCCATTATCCGCCACTCATTTGGTGGGTGTTTTTTATGCCATCCTCCCATGGACGGGCATTATGTTTTTGGGCTATGGAATTGGTGTCTGGTTTAACAAAAACTATAATGTAGAACGCAGACAACGAAATTTGCTGATTACCGGCTCATTAACCGTATTACTTTTTATCGCTTTAAGGTTAATTAATAGCTACGGCGATCCCGCACCGCGAAAAGAATATCATGAATTGTTTAAAAATGTACTGTCCTTTTTTAATGTAAGTAAATATCCACCGTCATTGCAATATGCATGTATGACTTTAGGTCCGGCGATATTAATTTTAGCTTTTACTGAAAAACTGAATAATCGGTTTACTAAAATAGCTTCTGTTTATGGTGCAGTACCCTTTTTCTACTACATTATCCATTTTTATCTTTTGCATACCATCCTTGTAATTGCATTTTTTGCTACGGGGCATAGCACCAAAGAAATTGTACAGGTGCCGTTTTTATTCAGGCCTGTAGCCTTTGGTTTTAGTTTGCCAATTGTTTATTTAATATGGTTTGGTGTGGTGGCTTCGCTATATTTGCCATGCCGTTGGTTTAAAAAATATAAGGAAACGCACCTGCAGTGGTGGTTAAGCTATGTTTAGCCCTTTTTCCATTTGATATTGCAGCCAACAGCCTTGGTAGATGCAATTGCAGGCTTTTTACCCACCGACAATTCGTTTACTGCATTTTTAACATAGTCGATTTTGGTACTATTGGCCTCTTCCGGATCATTATCAATGGCACCGATGTATTCTACCACATTTCCTTTACTGGTTTTGTTGAGCACAAAAACATGCGGTGTTCTGTTGGCACCAAATTGTTTGGTTACCACATGATCAGGATCTGACAGATACGGAAAGCTGAACTTCTTTTCGAAAGCCAAAGCCTGCATTTTTTCGAAACTTTCATCCGGAACGGCACCTGCATCATTAGGATTGATGGCCACAACCGGATAACCTTTGGCTGCATAAGTGGTGTTTAATGCCGCTACACGGGCTTGGTAAGCTTTGGCAACCGGACAAGTGTTACAGGTGAAAACCACGATATATCCTTTGGCATCTTTATAATCGGCGAGCGAAACGTTTTTGTTATTTACATTCTTTAAGGAGAAATCCTTAACCACATCACCAACTTTATAACCTTCGGTTTGGGCCAGTGCAACTTCTGAAATGAGCACAAAAGCCATTAAAATCAATCTTTTCATCGTGATCTATTTTAAGTTTAACAAAGTATTTTTCAGTTCCGTTTCAGTAAATTCCTTTTCGTAAAATCGTCTGGTATTTTTGTTTACAAACAGCGTAGCCGGTATAGCTCCAGACCATTTTTTATCGATCCTTTCTATATATAGCTGCTGATCGGGTTCGTTTAAAAGAAATACCTCTGCATTAATTTTATGCTGTTCTACAAATGGAATTACTTCCTTTTGCAGTTTGGATTTAAAATCTAAACTCACTAAAAGCACCTTAACAGGCTTTTTTAAATTGGCTAAATGTAATTTCTCGAAATTTGGCAACTCTGCCACGCATGGCGAACACCAGGTAGCCCAAAAGTTGATCACATAAGTGGTATCTTTTCCATTGGCAATGCGCTTGTCTAAATCATCTAATTTGAGCAGTTTCACCTGTGCATTAACAGAATAAGTAATTAAAGATAAGCAAATTATGAAAAGTGTACGCATAAATGGATAACGAAAAATGATAAACTTTGTTTTTATTAACAAGTTCGTCATTTCGACTGTAGCTCCGCGATTTTTCATCGGGAGCGGAATGGAGAAATCTATATTATAGATTTCTCCATTCCGTTGCACTCCAGCCGAAATGACGACAAGAATTAATTCACTGATCCCGATTTTACCAAAACCTTTTGGTAAGCAGGTAATGTCAAATCATCAACAATTACACCCCGTGTGGTACTGGCATGAACGAAAAAACCATTATTGAGGTACACGCCTACATGATCTACATCATTGCCGCCAAAGGAGAAAAACACAAGATCGCCTTCTTTTAAATTATCAATATCTTTTCTTCTTACTGCATTAGCCTGATCGCGTGAAATTCTGGGTAATGTAATGCCATAAATTTCTTTCTCCAATAAAAAAGCAAAACCGGAACAATCGATCCCGCTTTTATCCAACCCGCCAAAACGGTACCTCACTCCTGTCCAGTCGGTTATGAAACGATAAAGCTGCTTACTTTTTAAATTGGCCATGGCATCAGCCGCTTTAGCAGCTTTGGTGTCGCTTTTAACGGTATATTTACGCGTACCGCAGGAAGAGAGGAAGGCAACCAGCGCTATTAAATAAAGAATGTTTTTGTGGCGAAAGGTATAGGGCGTAAAGTTTAAGGTTATATCCATAGTGTTGCCATTCTTATATTAACTTTTTGGGCTTAGGGTATAAGGTAATTGCTATCGCATTACATTCATAATCCTGTATTATCTTAAATTTTCAGGTTTAAGGTAATTTCTATTGTGTTATTTCTTTTAGCTTTACGGTTCTTCACCTTTCGCCTTAAACCTTATACCCTATACCGTTCTTAATTCTTAATCAATCTTTGTATTTCGTCCAATTTTAGCAAAGCCTCTACCGGAGTCAAGGCATTTACATCGAGGTTATTCAGGGTATCGCGGATTTTAACCAAAACAGGATCATCTATGGCAAACATCTGCAACTGATAAGCTTGGTTCTGCACTTTTTTAATGCTGTCTTTAATGCTCTGTCCTTCAGTACGGTCAATTTCCAGCTTTTTTAATATTTCATTTGCCCGCCCAATTAGTTTTGGAGGCATACCGGCCATTTTTGCCACGTGGATACCGAAACTGTGCTCGCTTCCACCCGGAACCAGTTTACGTAAAAAGATCACTTTATTGGTCATCTCTTTTACCGAAACATTAAAGTTTTTAATGCGCGGCATGGTATTCGCCAGTTCATTTAATTCGTGGTAGTGGGTGGCAAAAAGCGTTTTAGGCCTTGATGTTGGGTGTTGATGCAAAAACTCTGCAATGGCCCAGGCAATCGAAATACCATCGTAGGTACTTGTCCCGCGGCCAATCTCATCCAGTAAAATCAAGCTGTTATCCGAAATGTTATTCAAAATGCTGGCCGTTTCATTCATTTCGACCATGAATGTACTTTCTCCCGAAGAAATATTATCAGAAGCCCCCACACGGGTGAAAATTTTATCTACCAAACCTACTTCAGCGTCTTTTGCAGGCACGAAGGAACCCATTTGCGCCATCAGCACAATTAAGGCCGTTTGCCTTAAAATGGCCGATTTACCCGCCATGTTGGGCCCGGTAATCATAATAATCTGCTGACTATCAGTATCCAGATAAACATCATTGGTGATATATTCCTGTCCTACAGGCAATTGCTTCTCAATTACCGGGTGTCGGCCACCTTTAATATCAAGCACCTTATTTTCGGTAACTTTTGGCTTATTATAATGATTTTTAGCGGCCAGTTGCGCAAAACATAACAAACAATCCAATTGGGCAATTAAAAACGAATCAAGCTGGATCGGTTTGATGTAACTGGCGGTTTCGTACATCAGTTCGTTATACAAACGGATTTCAATTGCCTGGATTTTTTCTTCAGCACCCAAAATCTGGTCTTCGTATTCTTTAAGCTCAGGCGTAATGTAGCGCTCGGCATTTACCAGCGTTTGTTTACGGATCCAGCCTTCGGGCACCTTATCCTTATGGGTATGGGTAACTTCTAAATAATAACCAAAAACGTTATTGAACGCTATTTTTAACGATGGAATGCCGGTTGCTTCTGCCTCACGTTTCTGGATCTGCACCAGGTAATCTTTACCGCCAAAAGCAATTTTACGGAGGCGGTCTAAATCTTCGTCAATGCCATCTGCAATTACATTTCCTTTAATCAGTAATGCCGGTGGTTCGGGCTGCAGCTCTCTTTCAATTCTATCCCTGATGGCTAAACACGGATTCAACTGATCCGCTATTTTAATCAGGAAAGGATTTTTAGAATCAGCAGCCAGTTTTTTAACCGCTTCGATGTGGTATAAAGCCCTTTTCAAAGCCACCAATTCCCGCGGACCAACGCGTTGTAAACCTACTTTGGAGATCAAGCGTTCTAAATCGCCGATCTGTTTAATATTATTTAAAAACTCACCCTGTAACTCCTCATGCCCAACAAAATACTCCACCATTCCAAGTCGTTCCTGGATTGGTTTGAGCTCTTTTAGAGGCATAATAATCCACTTTTGCAGCAAACGTGCACCCATTGGCGTACAGGTATGATCCAGAATATCGAAAAGTGTTACCGCATTATCATTCGGCGAATTCACCAATTCCAGGTTGCGGATCGTGAAACGATCTAACCACATGTAACGGTCTTCTTCAATGCGACCTATTGAGCTGATGTGCTGCAAGTTACGATGCTCAGTTTCACCTAAATAATGTAAAATCACACCAGCAGCTACAATCCCGCTTTGCAGGCGCTCCACACCAAAACCTTTAAGCGAAGAAACTTCAAAGTGTTTCATCAGGGTTTCATTACCGAAATCGGTAGTGAAAGGCCATTCATCCAAACCAAAAGTATAAAAGCGATCGCCGAAGTTCTCAGTAAAGGCTTGTCGCTTTGATTTTTGAAAAATTACTTCCGTAGGTTTAAAGCCCTGCAAAAGTTTATCTATATAGTCGCTATTTCCCTGCGCAATTAAAAATTCCCCGGTAGAAATATCTAAAAATGAAATCCCAAGTTGTGCTTTATCAAAGTAAACACAGGCCAGGAAATTGTTCGATTTTTGATTTACAATATTATCGCCATAAGCTACACCAGGCGTAACCAACTCTGTTACTCCACGTTTAACAATGGTTTTTGTGGTTTTAGGATCTTCAAGCTGATCGCAGATGGCCACACGCTGCCCTGCCCTAACCAGTTTAGAAAGATAATTATCCAGCGAGTGGTGCGGAAAGCCTGCCAGTTCTAAAGCACCACCATTTGGGCCTGTACCCCTCCTGGTAAGTACAATACCTAAAATCTGAGCCGTTTTAATGGCATCTTCGCCAAAGGTTTCATAAAAATCGCCAACCCTAAATAGTAAAAGTGCGCCCGGATACTTCGCTTTAATCGCGTTGTATTGCTGCATCAAAGGGGTTTCTTTATTCGTGTCTTTAGCCAAAACTGAAATTAATTTACAAAAGCCATAAAGATAACACGAATATGCATTTTACAACCGTTTTGTTGAAAAGTTAAGAAAAATGGGTTGTTTAATCGGTTAATTGTAGGATATCACAGTTAACCAATTTATACAGTTAAACAAGTAACCTAAGAATTAATAATTAATGATCAATCTTTAAATAAACATTAACAATAGTTTTATATCCAATTAACCGATTTATGCAGTTAACCACGATTAGAAAATGAGGGGTTCTGTTCATTTCGGAGGCTGCAGCCCTGCTTTTCATTACAAGTCCGCGTTCGTTCCTCACTTACGGGCTTTTCATTGCAATCAGGTTTATAAACAAGGGGCAGTTTAAACCCAGTTGTATAAATTATATTTGGTTCAACAATTAACCAGTTTATACGATTTACCAGTTAACCCATACCAACATTTAAACAATTCACCTGATTGTATGTTAATCTTAATATAAATTTAACCTAATATTTTAATTATGACGATCCAACTTAACACCGACAAAAACTTAACGATACACCAGGAATACGACGAAAAAATCCAAAGCCAGTTAACAGAAGGTTTGAGCAGGTATAGCGATTTAATTACCCGCTTAGAAGTTCATTTATCTGATGAAAATGGCAGTAAAGAAGGTTTAGACGATAAAAGATGTTTGTTAGAAGCAAGAATCACCGGTAAAGAACCAATAGCAGTTTCGAACCTGGGTAATACTTACGATTTAGCCATTACAGGTGCGCTCAGCAAACTAAAAAGTACGCTCGAAAAAATTGCCGGGAAGATGAAAAGCCATTAGTTTATTCTATATTCATTGCAGCCAGGCTTACCAAGATGACTACCTAATCAAAACCGTCATTTCGAGCGAAGTGCAGCGAAGTCGGGAAATCTAATGTAACAAATCCCTCCTTTCGAAAATCTCAATTAAATAAAAATTAAAACAAAAAAGCAATCTGATTAGATTGCTTTTTTGTTTTAAAACGATATCGACATTTCTTCCTATTAATTTACTTAAGCATAAACAATTATAATGCTTTAGGCAGCATTAATAAAAATGGCAATGCCCCCGAATAATCTAATTCTTCATATTCTAAACCTAAAACCCTTAAATTTTGATAGTAGGTTTGATGATTTTCATAATACATTTTCTCTGATTGAACAAACCAGGCTTTTTCACCGAGTTTTTGCGAAAGAAACCATTTTTCCAACAATCTACCTGTACGACCATTCCCATCGTTAAACGGATGGATTTTCACAAATACCAAATGAATTAAGGAGGCAAAAAAGAAGATTTCTTTAATGTTTAATCTTACCGCTAACAACAAAGTTAAGTCGTGATATAGCTTTTCCATTTCTTCGGCAAGTTTTATTGGACCTACAGCTACATATTCTATGCGTCCATCTGGAGTAGAAACATACATATTGTGGTTTCTTAGCATACCCTGATAATTTTTGGCCACAATATGCTCACTCAATAACTGATGAGCCTTAACAATATTATTAACGTTTATCTGATTATCTTTAGCAAAATCGTAGGCAAAATATAAGTCATCTATCTTCTTTGTATAATCCGGTAAAAATTCAATACCAAACCTTTTATGTTTGATATAAGAATCAAGTTCTATATTCTCCCCTTCTATTTTGCTCGAATATACCGACGATACTGATGTGTAAAAGCTAAATTCACTTGTCGATATTTCTGCATCCTTTAACTGATCGAATTTTTCCTGCAGATCATCGTCAATCTGTAAAGAATAGGCCTCTAACAAATCAACAGGAATAATCTCTAACTCATCAAACATTACAAAGTGGATTTTAGGCTAATTTAGGATTTGATTCTGTAAAAAGCGATTCTATTTTATAACTGCTCAATATACCCCAAAAACAAATTCAATGCTTTTCTGCGGTCCTCTGTTACATCAAACTGAAGCCTGTGGTACAGATAATCTTCCAGATCGAAGTTTGGTGATGCTGGTAATTCCTGCAAAACTTCCTTTCTATGATCTAAACCAAATTTTAAAGCGGCATTAAACTCATCTTTAAATTCCTGTGAAATTTCTTTATTGGCCACCCATGCAGCATACATAAAAGGTAATTCCGTAAAGTTTTTCCACTCCTCGCCCATATCGTAAGCGTAGGCGAAATCATCTTTTTTACCAAAAGTTCTGTCGCCAATTAAAACAAAAGCATCTGTTTTTGCATTAGGATCAGTTGTAAACTCAACATCTTTTTTCCAGTGAAACTTAAGCAATACTTTAGCTAAATTGTTTGATGTGCGCGAATGGGCGTCAAGTCTTACTGTTTTAATTTCCTCTGCAGGCACATCGCTAAAAATAAATACTGAATTAACAGCTCCATCGCTACCAATGCAGTAATCGGCTACAATATTTGCATTCGGGACCAACGGAATGGCTGCAACTGGCATTAAACCGATATCTGCCTGACTGTTAATAACTTTGGCTGCGCAATCTGAAGGGATATCTAAACTTAAATCAATTTTATTTATAATGTCCGAATGTGTTAATCCGTATATAAAAGCTTTGGTGTTGGTGTAAGCAACAGCCGATATTTTAATCTTATTCAAGGTGTTATGTTTTATTGTCATTCTGACGGCAGGAAGAATCTGCAGCTTTGTTGCGATATACCTGTCGACTATTACTGCTCCTTACAGGTATCTCCCATCAACAAACAGATGCTTCGTTCCTCAGCATGACAGCATAAATTTATTCAATTACTAAGCCGTCTAAATGCACGGCACTGTTAAATTCAAGCACGGTAAATTTTCCATCTTCAAAACCCATTTTATACAGCACCGTATTTTGATGTGGAAATTCGGTCATCTGGCTTAATGGCCTGTCTAATAATAAACAAAGGAAAACACGCATTGCCCTGCCATGCATACATAGGAGCACTGTTTTTTCCTCTGGTCTGGTCATTAACACTTCCATAGGCTGTTTTAAACGCTCGTACACATCCTGAACACTTTCGCCACCTTCAAAATGTGCAGTATAATCGCCATTTTCCCAGCTTTGTAACATCTCACGAAAGGCATCGCGGGCGTGTTCAGTATTGGGTTTTCCTTCCCAAACACCCCAGGCCAGTTCATCCAGTCCCGAAAGTTTTTCCCATGGTAATTCCGAATCAATAAACTTTTGTACGGTTTGCCAGGTACGTTTTAAATCGGAAGTATAAATTTTATCAAAGGGAATGTCTTTATAAGTTTGGTAGAAAGCTTCGGCCTGTGCCCTGCCCAAATCATTTAAGTTAGAATTTATACCTCTGCCCTGTACTATGCCTTGTCTGTTAAGTTCCGTTTCGCCGTGGCGTATGATGTATATTTCCTTCATCTAATTAATTATTGAATGAGGGATTTTTGAGTGATTGAATGTTAAATTTAACGCTCAATATCCTCATTCTCATTCAGTCATTCTCTAATTCAATCACTAATTCAATCACTAATTCACTACTGGCAGCTTATAATATTGAGGCTTTTTCTCTTCTTCGAAAACAATGTTTTCAAAATCGGTCACCACATTATATAAAGTATCGCGTTCTATTGCTTTTCTGCCTACCTGTTTAATCAGATTAACCAGTTCTTTAGTACTCATTGCAGGTGTTTGCTCTTCTGCGCCAGCCATAGAGTATATTTTGGTGGTATCGTCTAAAGTACCGTCGATATCATCAACACCATAATTTAAAGATAACTGTGCTGTTTCTCGACTAATCATTGCCCAATAAGCTTTAATGTGATCAAAGTTATCCATGTAGATACGTGCAATGGCGTAATTCCTCAAATCTTCAATTACTGATGATTCTGGCACATTACTCATTTGGTTATGTTGATTTCTGAATTTTAAAGGAATAAACGTCTGGAAACCACCAGTGCGATCTTGCAGTTCGCGCAGTTTTTCCATGTGATCTACACGGTGCCAAAATTTTTCAATATGTCCGTAAAGCATGGTTGCATTACTTCTCATACCCAGTTTGTGCCACTCTTCATGTATATCCAGCCATTGCTGACCGGTACATTTATCTTTGGCTATCTGCTCTCTGATTTCCGGATGGAAAATTTCTGCACCACCACCTGGTATCGATTCCAGTCCGGCTTCTTTCATCAAACGCATACCTGTTGCGTAATCGATTTTAGCCTTCTTAAAGATATAATGATACTCTACAGGTGTTAATGCTTTTACATGCAAATCAGGACGATGTTGTTTAATCGCTGTGAACAAAGCGGAATAAAAAGCTACATCATACTGCGGAAGCACGCCCCCAACAATATGCACTTCGGTTACGGGCTCACCATCGTATTTTTTAACAATATCGAGCATTTGCTCCATCGTTAATGCCCAGCCCTCTTCTTTTTGTTTGATTAAACGCGAATAAGAGCAGAATTTGCAGTCGTAAACACAAAGATTAGTCGGCTCTAAATGGAAGTTTCGATTGAAATAAGCTTTATCGCCATGTTTTTTCTCCCGGATAAAATTTGCCAGGATACCAAGGTAACCCAGTTCGGCATGTTCGTAAAGATATACGCCTTCGTCAAATGTAATCCGCTCTCCGTGAAGAACTTTGTGTGCTATGTTTTGTAATTCAGTTGATAAATTGGTATCAGCTAATATTTTTTCAACTTGCTCAGTTGTATTCATTCCTGATTTATTTTGAACAAAAATACAATAATGAGGCGATTTGAAAATCATTTTCTTGTAACAAACCGCGATTTTTGAATAGTGGCAATATTAATTAACCACAAATGAACACGGATAAACACAGATGTTGAGTTTTTTATAAAGTACCTTACTTTGGCCACGGAGACACGGAAAAGCACGGATTTTATTTTTGTGTATGTATAATAGAAACTAAACCTTCGAAAAAAAATAACTCAGTGTAAATCTGTGCATCCGTGGCAAACGCCGTTGCATAACAAAAAAGCACCTCTTTTCAGAAGTGCTCAATTTATGTTTTTCACAGGTAAATTAAATTATTTTGCTTCCGGCACAAATGTTAAAATGATGTTTGCAGTTCTGCCGCCAAATTCGATTGGTGATTTTAAGATCATCTGTGTGCTCGAAAGATCGGTTAAAACTAAACGGTAACCTTCGGCAACGTTTTTAGCTTTATCGCCTTCAAATATTTTTTTGAACTGGAAAGTCTGATCTTTAGGCGCTGCGGACCAAAAAATAGTTTGCATTACCGAACCACAGGCGCTAGATGCCGGTAAAGTATAAGAGCCATTACCGCTGTTGGTTAAATGCCATGTACTGCCCTGAAAGCATTTATAAGATTTTTCGCCAAATAAGCCTTGTACAGCGCCATCAGGCAAACCTTCTAAAGCTACATTACTAACTACCCAGTCGCGAACAACTGTACCTCTGCTACCCGTAACACCAGCAGTTACCCTTTTTGCGGTATTACAACTTTGTAACATTACTAAAGTAGAACATGCTATTGCGATAGCTATAAATAATCTTTTCATTTTTTGTTTAATTAAATTTCGACAAACTTGTTACATAAATCTTGCCAAAACCATTACGAACCTTAAATTAGCGGCAAATTATTAAATTGTATCCCAATATTATTCATACCACGATAAATTATCATGAAACCTGAAACCCTTGCTATTCACGCCTCTAATCTTGTAAAAACTGCTACAGGTGATGTTACCCCACCCATTAATCTAACCACAACTTTTTTTCGTGGAGAAGATGGTGGCTATCCGGGCGGACACATGTATAGCAGGGTAAGTAATCCAAACCGGTCTGCTTTAGAAAACACTGTAGCCAAATTAGAATATGGCGAAGATGCAGCAGCCTTTTCTTCCGGCAATACCTGCGGACTGGCCATGTTTCAGGCTTTAAAACCCGGCAGCCACATTATTGCGCCCGATGACATGTACTGGGGGATAAAAAAACAGTTGCTCACTATTTTTAACGAGAGCCTGGAATTTGATTTTGTAGATCAAACTGATCTAAACCTCATACAAGCGAGCATTAAGCCCAATACGCAGTTAATCTGGATCGAAACGCCATCAAATCCCTTATTAAAAGTTACGGATATAGAAGCAATTGCCAAAATAGCTAAAGCTAAGAATATTCCTTTGGTTTGCGATAGTACTTTTGCCTCTCCTATTTTACAGAACCCGATTTTATTAGGCGCCGATATTGTAATGCACAGCAGTACCAAATATTTAGGCGGACATAGTGATGTACTTGGCGGAATTTTAGTAACCGCAAAAAAAGATGAGTTGTGGGAACGAATCAAAAACATTCAGCAAACCGGTGGTGCAGTACCCGCTCCTTTCGATTGCTTTTTATTAACGAGAAGTATTAAAACTCTGGCCTACCGCATGAAAGGCCATTGTGAAAACGGAAAAAAGGTTGCCGAATATTTAAACCAGCATCCAAATGTAGAAGCTGTTTTTTATCCCGGGTTGGAAAGTCACCCTCAGCACGAAATTGCAAAAAAACAAATGAAAGACTTTAGCGGTATGATGTCATTCCTGGTTAAAGGTGATGTTGAAGCCGCACACAAAGTGGTGAACAGAGTTCAGTTATTTGCGCAGGCCACCAGCTTAGGTGGTGTAGAAAGTTTAATCGAACACCGTTATTCGGTAGAAGGACCTGATAGTACAACACCTAAAAACCTGCTCCGTATTTCAGTAGGATTAGAGCATGTTGATGATATTATTGCGGATTTAGCACAGGCGCTGGGGTAAAAAGGAAAATTTTTCGTCATTGCGGGAAGGCTTTTTCAGCCAACGAAGCAATCTTAATGCACCCGCAACTAGCGATCGTTGTAAGATTGCTTCGTGCCTCACAATGACGATATATTTTATCTTACTTAGGATTGCAAACTGTAGTCAGTTTAAGCGAATAATTTGCCTCCAGCGGCTCATTGGTTTGCGCTAAACGTTGTGAACCTGTATTCGCCGGGCAGGCAATATCTCCTGCAGCATCATAAATCAGTTTTGTTCCATTAGCCAGTAATTCTTTTGGCACATAAACCTGAACTTTTGTAATCGAATATCCTGAAGGGAAATAACGCACATAATAGCCGTCAGGGTGTTTCGTCCAGATGCCACTTGGCACATCGCTTCTTGGCGGCGCCATGCCTGCAACAATAGCATATTTCTCCAGATCAGCATAAGTATAATTGCCCGAAGCTACCAATTGGCGGATATTGTTTTCTGCCTCAAAAACAGCCCTCACACCCGATGGCAACTGATCTTTTGCTTTTTCCATTACATCAAAAGGCAGAACACCTAAAGCACCTCCTTCTAACTGGGTAAGCTGTTTGGTTGTTAATAGTTTGATGGCGGTTACTTTAACCTGCCCGTTATAATCAGCAAATTTTGTTTTGGCAATAATCGTCCAGAGTAACGCTTGTATATCGTGCTGTTCTACTTCGGGATGCTTTTCTGCACTTTTTAATATGGAAACCACAATTTCCTCTTTCGGGCCCAAAACCGGGGCAAACATGTAACCATCACCCTTTGATGGCGCAAAGGTCCCGGCCTTTAAACAATAACTTTTATTGGTCATTTCGTACAAACCTTCGCAAAGCACGAAACCACCTTCAGGGTTTTTAGGCAATAAATATAAAGGCTGGGCTTTTAATTTTAAAGCAGTAATAAAATCCGGCATTCTCTCGCCTTCCCTGCTTACATCTTCAAAACTGGTGGTAATGGCGGCAGGCTGCTTTAAGAACCTGTCGACACCTAAAGCTTTAGCGCCCTGGGCTGTACCTACTTTTAATAATTTATCTTTCAGGCCGCCAAATTGAGCGCTGGCATTGCTTAAACCTGTTACAATAAATAACAGTCCTAAACATAGGGATTTTGTGTTTTTCATGAAGTTACAATTTAGATAGGATGCACAAACTTAGAATATTAAGCGTTAATTTTATATTAAAAGTTTAAACCGCAAACACAACATAAAAATAATTAGTTCATTATTAGATTGTTAATGTAAAATCAAAATTTTATTTTGTGGATTAAAATTAAATTCAGACATTTGAAATATTATTTGGCGGAAAGCTGAATAAAAGTCAATCTTCACGGGTTGATTTATAAAGAAGTGGCGAGAGACTGGCTCGATGACCCACTGGCAACCCTCAGAAAGAGAAGGTGCCAATTCCTGACCGGATAACACGGTGTTGTTCGGAGATATAAATTAGAACTGATGAAAACATTAAATCTTCAATCGCTAAGCGAGCCCAGTGCAAAACCAGAAAAAGTAGTACAATCTTCTGTTTCTTTTATTTGTTGCGATATGCGTATGGCTACCTGTATGTGCTGTTGCATACAGTAATATAAAAATCTTCCTTTTTTGTTTTTTTCAAACTGGAAGGTCCCGGGAAATCGGGATACGCCCTGCCAGGTTTTAGGATCAGCCTAAACCGCCATATCTAATCGTTCAACAAATAAAACAGCAATCATGTCAACATCATATAAATTTGAAACTTTACAATTACACGCAGGTCAGGAAATAGATCCAACAACAGGCTCCAGAGCTGTACCAATTTACCAAACAACTTCTTATGGATTTAATAACGCTGAGCACGGCGCCAATTTATTTGCCTTAAAAGAGTTTGGAAATATCTACACCAGGATTATGAATCCGACCAATGATGTTTTCGAAAAACGAATTGCCGCTTTAGAAGGTGGTGTAGCGGCTTTAGCGGTTGCATCAGGTCAGGCCGCTCAGTTTATTGCCTTAAATAATATCTTAGAAGCTGGCGACAGTATTGTTTCTTCTTCTCACATTTACGGTGGAACTTACAACCAGTTTAAAGTAGCTTTTAAACGCCTGGGCATCCATGTTGATTTCGCAAATCCGGATGTGCCAGATGAATTTGAAAGTAAAATCACCGATAAAACAAAAGCCATTTATCTCGAAACCATTGGTAACCCAGCTTTCAGTGTGCCCGATTTTGAGAAAATTGCAGCAATAGCTAAAAAATATGATCTTCCTTTAGTGGTCGACAATACTTTCGGAGCAGGAGGGTATTTGTTTAAACCATTGGAGCACGGCGCTAATATTGTAGTAGAATCGGCAACCAAATGGATTGGCGGACATGGAACAAGCATCGGCGGTGTTATTGTAGATGGCGGAAATTATAACTGGGGCAATGGAAAATTCCCTCAGTTTTCTGAACCTTCAGAAGGATATCACGGCTTGGTTTTCAGCGATGTGTTCGGCATCGGCGGCCCATTCGGCAACATTCAGTTCATTATCCGTGCCCGTGTAGAAGGCCTGAGGGATTTAGGTCCTGCCCTATCGCCTTTCAATTCATTCCTTTTGTTACAGGGATTAGAAACTTTATCGCTCCGTGTACAACGCCATGTAGATAATGCTTTAGAACTGGCCACCTGGTTAGAAAACCATCCGCTGGTTAAAGAAGTGCAATACCCGGGCTTAGCCAGCAGCAAATACAACAACCTGGCTAAAAAATATTTAAGCAACGGTTTTGGAGCTGTTTTATCTTTTGAATTAGAAGGAAGTAAAGAAAATGCCTCACAGATAATCGATAGTTTGAAACTGGTTTCGCACCTGGCCAATGTAGGTGATGCCAAAACCTTGATTATTCAACCTTCTGCAACCACACACCAGCAATTAAGCGATGCAGAACAATTGGCGGCAGGTGTAAAACCAAATGCATTAAGGGTTTCGGTTGGTATTGAACATATCGACGATATTAAAGCCGATTTCGAACAAGCATTTGCAACCATTAACGCCAAGGTTCCTACAGAAAGTTTATTAGCCTAGATTCTTGCCCTCAAAGCGCTTTTTTAACAACAACATTACAAAATGCATAACAGTAAAAACGATAACGTAAAATCCACTTCGGGGAATTTTGCGTCTACATATCATTATAATAAACAGTTTAAATTAGAAAGTGGAAAAAAAATCCGCAACCTGCAGATTGCCTATCAAACTTATGGTAAGTTAAATGCAAATAAGGATAATGTGATCTGGGTTTGCCATGCACTTACTGCTAACGCGGATGTTTTTGAATGGTGGGACGGATTATTCGGGCAAAATGCCTTGTTTAATCCTGAAGAGCATTATATTGTTTGCGCGAATGTGTTAGGATCACATTACGGCACTACAAGCCCGTTAAATACCAACCCGGTAAATGGTTTGCCTTATTACCTTTCCTTTCCGCAGTTTACCATCCGCGATATGGTTTCGGCACACCAGTTATTGGCTGCGCATTTGGGTATCGGTTACATCAAACTGTTAATCGGTGGTTCTTTGGGCGGACAACAAGCTGTGGAGTGGAGCATTTCGGAGCCGAATAAAATTGAAAACCTGATTTTAATTGCTACCAATGCCGCACATTCTCCATGGGGAATTGCTTTTAACGAAAGTCAGCGTTTAGCCATTACAACCGACAGGACTTTCTATGCCAATCAACCAAATGGCGGTAGCAAAGGTTTAAAAACAGCCCGTAGCATTGCGCTTTTAAGTTACAGAACGTATAACGCCTATGGCAGTACCCAGGTGGAAAGTGTAAATGATAAAACGGACAATTTCAGGTCATCTTCTTACCAGAATTATCAGGGGGAAAAGCTGATCAACCGCTTTAACGCTTACAGCTACTATTATTTAACAAAAGCAATGGATAGCCATAATGTTGGGCGCAACCGCAAAAGCATTGCCGATGCCTTAAAACTGATCACCGCAAATACTTTGGTTATCGGTATAGAAAATGACGTGCTGTTCCCAATTTCTGAGCAAAAATATCTGGCTGATCATATTACCGGAGCAGCATTTACTGCATTACATTCTGACTATGGACATGATGGTTTCCTGATCGAAACAGATGCCCTGACCAACGTAATCGGAAATTTTATCAAGGAAAGTCGGGACAAGAAAATCATCAAATTGCAGCATACCGCTTAAAGGTGGAAGGTGAGTAACCGGATGTTAACACAAAATTTAAAACAAATTACAAAATAAGAACAGCTATATGGGGATAATCCGCCTTATCTGTATAATCACTTTATAACAATGAGTAAGAATTTAAAAATCGGTTTATTTGGTTTCGGGGTTGTGGGACAGGGCTTATTGGACATTATCCAAAGTCAGAACCTGAACCTGGAGATCATTAAAATCGCGATAAAAGATCCAAGGAAGAAACGTACCTTAAATAAAGATCTGTTTACTACTGATCGTAACGAAATATTGAATAATACAGAGATCAATACTATTGTAGAATTGATCAATGATGCTGATGCGGCATACGAAATTGTAACTACTGCTTTAAAAAATGGTAAAAATGTGGTATCAGCAAATAAAAAGATGATCGCTACACATTTAAAAGAACTGGTTGATTTACAGCAGGAATATGGCACCTCCCTGTTATACGAAGGTGCGGTTTGTGGCAGTATTCCGATTATCCGTAATCTGGAGGAATATTACGACAATGAGTTATTCCATGCCTTGAGCGGTATTTTTAACGGATCATCTAATTATATTCTGTCGAAAATATTTAACGAAAACCAAAGTTACGATTCGGCGTTAAAAGAGGCACAGGATTTAGGTTTTGCAGAAACCGACCCGATTTTGGACGTTGGAGGTTACGATCCGAAATATAAACTGGCCATTGCTACTGCACATGCTTACGGTTTGTTTGTAAATCCTGATGCGATATTAAATATCGGTATCCAGAACCTTTCTCAGCACGATATTAAATATGCCCGCGAGAAAAATTTCAAAATTAAGCTGGTTCCAACAGCACGCAAGGTAAATACTAAAGACATTGTGACTTATGTATTGCCAAAACTGGTAGCTAAAGATGATTTTCTTTATAATGTAGAAAACGAATACAATGCAGTTGCCGTACAGGCAGCTTTTGCTGATAAACAGTTTTTCTATGGAAAAGGTGCAGGTGGCCACCCTACTGGTGCAGCAGTATTATCTGATATTGCAGCACTACGTTACGATTATCGTTATGAGTATAAAAAATACCATTCAGAAAATGGGGTAAAACATACTGAAGAAATTCTTTTAGAAGTTTACCTGCGTTACGCAGATGAAGATCTGATTACGTTACTGGAATTTGATAACATCAGCGAGCGTTATTCGGCCAGCAGCTATAAATATGTGGTTGGAACAGTTAAACTGGAAAGTTTGATAAAAAACCGCGATTTGCTTTTAGATCAATCTGTTTTTGTTGCTTATACCGGAAGACAGATTTATAAACAAGAGCAATTGAGTGAAAATGTTTTTGCCGCAGAGCTGGCAAGCCTATAATTTATTTTTAGGGTTAATTTTTTTATTTGTTTTGTTGTTAAGTATAAAGGTCGGAGCGATTCTGACCTTTTGCGTTTTATTTAAAATGTGCTAAAATTCTATCCCTATCTTCATTTGCCTTATCATTTTTATGATAAAGCTCAATAAATATGATTTTCTTTTCATCAGCAAAATAAGCATAGATCAATCTCAATCCTGAGTTTACTCCTTTTCCTTTCAATGATTTACAAGCCATCTTTTTGATTTTAATGACACAAGTTGTTATGCCTAAATTATCGATATTGAAACTGAAAGGTGGTTGTTCATTTGGTCGGGTATTTAAAATCCCCTTTACTATTTCAAGGTCGTCATTTAATGTCCTGTATTTTTTCAAGAGAAATTTTAAATCCCTGTTAAATTCCGTTAACGAATCATAATGCATAGGCTAATTATCATCTTCATCGTAAACTCTAACCGAATAAGGTACTTCTCTGTAAAATGCCAGTTCATAACTGATATCCTTACCAATTTCCGTTACTTCCCAGGGTAAATCTTTGTGTGAATAATCGCTTATGGCATTGGCCGACCAATCGCTCATCTGATCGATTACTTTATCTATCACATCTTTTTCGCTTGCTTTAAGTTTGGTTAAATCTGCTTTCTCTAACGGCACAAAGCGTTTTTGAGGAAAGCCCCTGTAATCGGTTTTGATTATTTCGACCTGTTTCATATCAATCATCTGCTCAATGACAGCATCTAATTTTTGCGGAACAGGCCCATATGGAAGCTTTTTATAATTGGCACCAGTTAAATGCTCCTCGTATAATTCGTAATAATTAAAATCAGAAAAGTATAATAATTTATTCAGCACTGTTTCGCCAACATTGGGTTTGCCAGAACAACGTTCCAAAATATAAAGCAGCACGTTTTTAAACTTATTTATATTTAAGGTAGGTACAGAAATACGTTCTTCAATTATAGCTTCTTCCGGTTGATTGGGTAATTTTAAATGTTGATTATGGTAAAAATTGGCGGATGCAAAATCATCGAGAGAAAAGCCTATAACCATTGATAGTTTATGCATTTCTATAAAACTTATACTTCTGTTACCTAACTCTATCTGGGTTAGTGATGGACGTGAAATGCCAATGCTTTTTGCAAGATCATCCTGAGAGAAGCCATTTTTTAAGCGTAGATTGGCAATACGCTCACCTATTTCCTTTTTAGATAATTCATTTCCCATAACACAAAAATAGGGAATGTTTTAAAAACAAACAACAATATGATTGATTTTAAAACAAAATATCTTAACTTCAGAATTTATAAAAGTTAAGGTTTTACCCTGATATATTTCTCTATAATTACGCGGTCCACCCCTGCTGCTTCAACCTTTTCAATTCCTTTTTGTATCAGGGTATCCTGATGGACGGCTAATTTAAAACCAAATGTTTTTCCCTCCCAGTTTTTGTTTTTATAATATTCCAGGTGCTCGGTGTAATCCTCTCCTTTTAAAATAAACGTTCCTCCACCTGCGTCAAAACTGGTGGTATCTTTGGGATCAAGGCTATGCTTCAGGAAAGCGAAATGGCTATCGTTAAACATCTTAATCATTTTTAGCTTTCCTGAATAGTCAGTGGTTTCACTTTTTCCTTTATCAATAGTGGTGGCCGAAATCAATTGCCAGGTACCCTGAATATCCAGTCCCTTTTTATTTTCGTTTTTATTGGCACAAGACCATAACGAAAGCACAACAAAAAGCATTAAAATGTTTAATCTCATAATTTATCATATTTGGTTAAATTTTTACCCTCTGCCAGCCATTTTAATCAGTTTGTGGGCCAGATCTTTGCCTAAATATCCGTCTATAATGGTATGTACTACATATAAAATCGGCGTCATTAAAATCGCTACTACAAATTTATAGGTATAGTTAACCAGGCCAATTGCAGCAACCATTTTCCAGCTGTAATGATACTGCGGATTTAAATAAAAGGCAATAAAAATTACCACGAAACTGTCAATCAGTTGAGAAACCAGTGTTGATCCGGTAGCACGCAACCATAAGGCGCGTTCGCCGGTGATTTTCTTAATCCGGTGAAAAATTAAAACGTCTGCCAGCTGACCGATGATGAAAGCGGTAATGGAACCTACTATAATCCACATCCCCTGACCGAAAATCCCTGCAAAAGCATTATTCATATTGAGGTCTTCGCCATTGATGTTTTGATGCACCCAAAAATCGGCCGCACTTAAATGCATCGATCCCCAAACCACCAAAAAGGCAAATGCAATTAAAATGGAAGTGAGAATAGATAAAAAACGAACCTGTTTTACACCGAAATATTCATTTATTATATCAGTCATGATAAAAATAATGGGCCAGGTTAATACGCCTGCCGACATTACAAACGACAGATTGGGAACGCCCAACAAGTTGATATCGAACTTTTTAATGCCCAGTGTTTCCTCTACACTAAATAATTTAACACCTATAAATTCGGATAGTATGGCATTTGCCACGAAAAAGCTACCCAGAATGAGTAGTAAACGGCTTTCTTTTGTCTTAAAAGTCATAGAGTATAAATCTATAAATAAATCACAGATTTTAGCGTGATGAGGCTTCTATTTTTAGCTTTGATAACACAAAGATTACGCTTGTGCCCTGCTGCGAAATTAGTTCAACATAAAGTGATGATTTTTACAATCATTCGACGCTAAAAATAGGTTAACAACTTAAATCTCCCAATCTTTGCGCCATCAAATTCTGGTAAACTTCATGGCTAAAAAACAACACTTTTTCCTGATCCTTATTTTGGGTTCGCTGGCTGCACTTGGCCCCTTTTCAATCGACATGTATCTACCTGGTTTTGTGGATATTGCAAAGGATTTAAAGAGCACCGAATCTACTGTAGCACTCTCTCTATCGAGCTTTTTTATCGGGATTTCTGCCGGCCAGTTATTATACGGGCCGCTTCTGGATAAATTTGGCCGAAAAAAACCATTATACTTTGGCCTGGCCCTTTATATTTTCGCCTCATTTTTGTGTCTGGCTGTAACGGATGTAAATCAGTTAATCGTATTGCGTTTTGTACAGGCCATCGGGAGTTGCGCCACGGCCGTAGCATCTGTAGCGATGGTTAGGGATTTGTTCTCTGTTGAAGAAAGTCCGAAAGTATTTGCTTCTTTAATGCTGGTAATTGCCGTTTCACCAATGCTGGCCCCAACAGCTGGCGGATACCTAATTTCTGCATTGGGCTGGAAATATGTATTCGTATTTTTAGGTTTAATGGCTATTTTAATGTTATTGGCCTCTATCTTCAAATTACCGGAAAGTTATAAACCCGATCCGAATTATTCTTTAAAGCCAAAGCCAATTTTAACCAATTTTTATACGGTTTTAAAAGAACCTCAGTTTTATACTTATGCGTTAATCAGCTCGGTTACCTTTTCCGGTTTATTTGCCTATGTATCTTCCTCTCCGCAGGTATTTATGAAGATTTACGAAGTGAGCAAAACAGGTTACGGATGGATCTTCGCCCTGTTATCGGTAGCATTTATTGGTTCCAGTCAGGTAAATAGTCTCATTTTAAAATGGTTTACCAGCAAAAAAATTGTAACCTGGGCGTTAATTGCACAATGTGTTTTCAGTCTGATCTTTTTAATTTTCGGATTAAATAACTGGCTAAACTTATATTCCACCATTGGTTTTATCGCATTATTTCTGGCCTGCTTAGGATTAATTAATCCAAACGCTGCTGCTTTATCACTTGCGCCTTTCACCAAAAATGCAGGTAGCGCATCTGCATTAATGGGTGCCCTGCAAATGGGATTGGGTGCATTGGCCTCAGTAATGGTTAGTTTATTTAGTGAACATTCAGTGGTACCTATGCCTTTGGTTATGACAGCCGCTGCATTTATCGCTTTATTTTGTTTATTAATCGGTAGAAGGTTTATCACTACTGAAATCGAAGCTTCAGCTGATTCGGCTGTTGCAGCACATTAGTAATAAACGTCAGTTATTTTCTCAAGGGAGCCTAGGTGACTAAGTTGGTTCAAACAACCGCCCAATAATTATAAGCCTATATTTTTCACTACCTAGTCACCTGAGAACATGTAAGGCAGGTGTATTATTTTTTATCCAAAAACACGAAATGTCTAACTTCCTGGTAAAAGCCTGTTTTCAACTCATCTCAAAGTTTTAACCTTTCGTCGCAGCATTTTTCGCATTGGTCTCAATTATTAAAATGAGCCCTTAACCGGATATATTTTTGTGTTCAATAGTTATATAGACACAAAATTTATTCGCCATGCGCAAATACATCAAATATATTGTCGTACTCATTTTGCTTGTAGCGCCCTATGCAATCAGCGCACAGGAGATTCCGCAAGTTTGGGATTTAAAAACGGCTATCGAGTATGCTAAAGAGAAAAACATCAGTATTAATACCTTAAAGCTGAGTTCGCAAACAGCTGAACAGAATTTAATCGCTTCAAAAGCAGCCGTACTTCCAAATTTATCCGGAAATGTTTCGCAAGCGATTACCAATTATAAATCCGGTTTGCAAAATACCAGCGGTTTTGGTTTAAGTTCGGATATGACTCTTTACAATGGCAGCTATTTAAAAAACGACATTAAAGCTAAAGAACTCAGCTTGCAGACCGCTAATCTATCAGTAGAAGCCGCCAAAAACGACATTACCATCTCCATCACCCAGGCTTATCTCAATATTTTATTGGCCAGGGAGAACATTACCTATTTAAAAGATTTATTAATTACCAGCGAAGCCCAGGTTAAACAATCAGAACAGCAATATAAGTTTGGTACCATCGCCAAAAAAGATCTTTTGCAGCTACAGGCTACTTATGCCAATGATAAATATACTTTAGTTACCGCACAAAACACCTTACAGCAGAATATTTTAACCTTAAAACAATTATTGCAATTACCAACAACTACTCCTTTCGAAGTAAGCGCAACCGATACCGTTGCCGTTGCTCCGGCTTTGGATAATCTGGCTTCGGCACAAGATCTGGCATTGCGTACCCGTCCGGAAATTAAAAGTGGAGAATTAAATATTCAGCTGCAAACAACCGAATTGGCCAAGGCGAAATCAACCTTACGTCCAACGCTGAGTTTAGGTGGATCGCTTAATACAGGTTACAGCAATAATAATCTTGGAAGTTATGGTTATCAGCTGAATAACAGCTTTTATCAAAACCTGGGTTTAACACTATCTATTCAGATTTTTGATAGAAAAGTGACCAAAACAAATGTAGCAAAGGCAAATATTGGCATTGAGCAGGCACGTTTATCGCTTTTAGATGCTAAAACCACGTTGACTCAAAATGTAGAACGCGCTTACATTAACGTTCAGAATGCAAACAGCCAGTATGCGGCCGCAAAGGAACAATTTAATTATACAAGTGAGGCATTGAGGATTTCGAACGCGGCTTTAAAAGAAGGCACCAACAATATTGTAGAAAATCTTCAACAAAAAACCTATATGTGCAGGCTTTACAGGCATTTGTTCAGGCTAAATATACCGCGAGCCTTTATACCAAAATCTATAATTTTTACACCGGAGTTAGTATTAGCAATTAAAATACATGATGATGGCTACCGCCTAGTCTATTTAATATTTGAATCATGAAAAAGAAAACAATATTTATTATCATCGGTATCGCAGTTGCATTATTTGCGGTTTGGTACTTCGCACTACGCAAAAAAGAACAGGTGGTTGTTCTCGAAACCGAAAAGCCAAAAATGGGTTATATTTCTGAAAATGTTACCGCCACAGGTAAAGTACAACCGGTAGATACCGTTGCTGTGGGTACACAGGTTTCGGGAACCATTAAAACGCTTTATGCTGATTTTAACTCAAAGGTTAAAAAAGGACAGCTGCTGGCCGAACTGGATAAAACTTTGTTTGAAGCCACAGTAAACCAATATCAGGCCAATTTAGTGAGTGCACAAAGTGCATTGGTTTATCAGCAGGGTAATTTTAGCCGCCAGAGCAATCTGTATAAAGTTGGTGCGGTTAGCAAAGCCGATTATGATAATGCACTGTACACTTATAATGCTTCAAAAGCTTCGGTAAACAGCATCAAAGCACAATTGGCCTCGGCGCAAAAGAACTTGTCATTGGCCAGTATTTATTCTCCGATTGATGGAACCGTGCTTTCGAGAAGTGTGAGTGAAGGAACAACCGTTGCAGCGAGTTTTAGTACACCAACCATATTCAGTATTGCAAAAGATTTAACCAAGATGCAGGTAGAAGCCTCTGTAGATGAGGCCGATGTAGGCGATATCTCAAAAGGTGAAAGGGCAACATTCACCGTTGATGCCTTTTTAAACGACACTTTTAAAGGAACCATCCAGGAGATCAGGTTAAGTCCGTCCATTTCATCAAACGTGGTTACTTATAAAACCATTATCAATACTTCAAATGATGCAAACAAGCTAAAACCGGGCATGACGGCTAACATCACCATCTTTACCAAAGAGGTGAACAATGCTTTGCTTATCCCAACCAAGGCCATAAAATTTGCACCAGACTCAACTTTGGCGGGTAAATATAAAATGACCTGGGTTAATCCAGATAGAAAGCCAGCCGGAGCTGACGAAGCTTACGTTTGGGTACAAAAAAGTCAGAAAGAACTGGTACAGAAAAAAATTAAAACCGGTATAAATGACAATACCCACGTAGAAGTTTTATCAGGATTAGCAGTAGCAGATGTCGTAATTACAGGTTCACAAAGTATGGGTAAAAATGCAGCAGCAACTCAGGGGCAATCAAGTCCTTTTATGCCTAAACGTCCAAATAGAAGCGGGAGGAAATAATGGAACAGAAAATATTGGACATCCACGACCTCAAACGTGAATTCGTAATGGGCGATCAAACCGTTAGGGTCTTGAAAGGGATTACTTTTGATATCAAGGCTGGTGAATTTGTTACCATTATGGGCAGCAGCGGCTCGGGTAAAACCACGCTTTTAAACATATTGGGTTGCTTAGATAAACCCACAGAGGGCAGTTATTTGCTTGATGGTGTTGATGTTAAAAGCTTGAACCGGGATGAACTGGCAGGTTTGCGGAACACCAAAATTGGATTTGTTTTTCAGGCTTATAACCTGTTGCCAAGAACATCGGCCCTGGAAAACGTAGAGCTACCTTTATTCTATAACAAAACCATCACTGCTGAAGAACGTAAAGAAAGGGCTATTAAATCGCTTGAATCTGTTAAACTGGCCGAGCGTTTCGATCATACCCCGAGCCAGCTTTCAGGCGGTCAGCAGCAGCGTGTAGCCATTGCACGGGCATTGGTTAATCACCCGGTAATGATTTTGGCAGATGAGGCAACGGGAAATTTAGACACCCGTACCTCTTACGAGATTATGGCATTAATGCAGGAACTGAATGCAGAAGGAAAAACCATAGTTTTTGTAACGCATGAACCGGATATCGCCGCTTTTAGCACCAGAACCATCATGCTCCGCGACGGAAAAATCCAAAAGGACAGCATTAACCAAAATCAACGTTCGGCCAAAGAGGCACTTGCCAGTTTGCCAGAATCTGATGATTATTAATTTAAAAAGATCATGAGCATTATAAATTTATTAAAAATTGCCTTTAGGGCATTAAAAAGGAATAAGCTACGTGCTTTTTTAACCATGCTGGGTATTATCATCGGTGTGGCAGCAGTAATTGCCATGATGGCCATCGGCGAAGGCTCCAAACAAAGCATCAGGTCGTCATTATCAGGCATGGGTTCGAACATGATTACCATTATGCCTCAAAGTAATGAGCCCGGGGGGGTGCGTTTGCAGGGAAGCAGTATCCAAACATTGAAACTGGAAGACATTACCGTGATTAAAAAGCTGCAATCCAAAAATATCAATGGTTTATCGCCAGTGGTTTCCACCAGCGGACAGGCCATTAAAGGAGGTTATAACTGGCCAACCACCATTACCGGAGTTAGTCCCGATTATTTAAATATCCGCCAGTTAAAGCTTCAGGATGGCATTCTTTTTTCCGAAAATGATGTAAAAAGTTTTGCCAAGGTTTGCCTTTTGGGTAAAACTGTTATTGATAATTTATTTCCCGACGGGAGCAATCCGATTGGTCAAATTATCAGGTTTAAAAATATTCCATTTCAGGTCATTGGTGTTTTAGAACCTAAAGGACAAAGTAATTTTGGTCAGGATCAGGATGATATTATCCTCGCGCCTTTCACCACTGTACAAAAAAGGATTACCGCAACCAATTACCTGCAAAGTATTTATGCCTCGGCAACAACTGAAGCTTCGAGTGCAGCTGCAACTACCGAAATTTCGGATGCCATAAGAGAAAGCCACAGGTTAACTGCCGCCGAAACAGACGATTTCCAGGTGCGTACACAAGCCGAGTTAATCAGTACCATTAGTTCTACCAGTAGTATGCTTACTGTTCTTTTAACCGCTATTGCAGGCATTTCGCTGTTTATTGGTGGCATTGGCATTATGAATATTATGTATGTATCAGTTACTGAACGTACCCGCGAAATCGGTTTGCGTATGTCAATCGGTGCCCGCGGACAAGATGTTTTAATGCAATTTTTAATAGAAGCCATTTTAATCAGCATTACCGGTGGAATTATCGGGGTTATTTTAGGTGTAAGTTCTGCTTACCTTATCTCCTACTTCTTAAACTGGCCAATTTTGATAGCCGAATCATCAATCATTATTTCCTTTGTTGTATGTGCCATTACAGGTGTTTTCTTTGGCTATTACCCGGCAAAAAAAGCATCTAACCTTGATCCGATTGATGCATTAAGGTACGAGTAACAATAGCACCTCATCCCAGCCTGCCGTCATCCCGGCGCAGGCCGGGATCTTCAGGCAATTAATACATGTCTTTGATAAATTCAGAGCGATGAAAACACCTTAAAAAATAATAACTTAGCGATGCAAAGCGCGACACAAAAAATAATGACAATTAATTTCTCCAAAAAATCGATAAAAATTACCCTGCACATCCTGGTATGGGTGGTTTTGATCACTTTGCCCTATATTATTAATGCCAACAGGAGCCGTCCGCCACACCACCTCAGCAATTACGAAGAAAATCAGTTCCTCAGGTTAAATTTTATCAGTTATTTTTATTGGATTGCCATATTTTACCTCAATAACAAAGTTTTAATTCCATCCTTTTTCTATCAGAAAAAATATCCAGGATATGGATTATCACTTTTAGGTTGCTTACTTCTGGCCATTTCGATTCATTCTACCCTATTTAAAATCCTGTTACCCGATTTCGATTTCAATCTTGGACGGACACTTTGGTTTAATACCCCCACGTTTTTATTAACGATTGCTGCGAGTACTGCCTTTACTATGATCTCCGACCGGATCAGGGAAGAAAAAAGATCTTTACAACGCGAACAGGAAAACATGAAAACCGAACTTTCATTTTTACGTTCTCAGATCAGTCCACATTTTATTTTCAATGTGCTGAACAACATTGTGGCTCTGGTGAGGCTAAAAAGTAATGAACTGGAACCTACAGTAATGAAATTATCTGGTTTGATGCAATATATGCTGTACGAAACCGACGAGGAAAAAGTATCTATCAAAACTGAAACCGAATACCTGCAGGCCTACATCGATTTGCAAAAACAACGTTTTGGAAGAAAAGTAACAATAGAAACAAACATTAATATTGAAAGTGAGTTTGATGAAATAGAACCGATGTTATTGATTCCTTTTATTGAAAATGCCTTTAAACATGGTGTCGGGATGATTGAAAACCCACAGATATTTATTGATCTAAAAACAGAAAATGAATTTTTAACGTTTACTATTCGAAATAAGTTTAACGAAGATGAGAATGAAATAAAAGATGAGGCATCGGGTATTGGTCTTGCAAATGTAAGCAGGCGCTTAAACCTGCTGTATGGTAAAGAACACCAATTAAAAATAGATAAAAAGGACGGTTGGTTTAATGTAAACCTCACTTTAAAATTAACGGTATGATAAAATGTTTAGCCATTGACGACGAGCCTTTAGCCCTGCAATTACTGGCTGATAACATTAGCCGCATTCCATTTTTAGAGTTAGTGGCCAGTTGTGATGATGCCTTTGCAGCTAATAAAATGATGCAGGAACAATCAATAGACCTTATTTTTATTGATATCCAGATGCCTGGCATTACCGGATTGCAATTTATACAGAGTTTGGTTAAAAAACCAATGGTGATTATCGTAACCGCCTATAAACAATATGCTTTGGATGGTTTTGCACTTGATGTGGTGGATTATTTAATGAAACCGGTATCGCTCGATCGTTTTATGAAAGCCTGCAACAAAGCCAAAGATCTTTACGAACTTAAACAATCTGCAGAACACACTAACCTGCCCAAACAGGATTATATGTTCGTAAATGTGGGCTATAGCTTGATGAAGATTAATTTTAGTGAAATTACTTATGTAGAAGGACTTAAGGATTATATCCAGATCCATACTTCGTCCAGCCCAAAAGCTGCAGTAGTGCGCATGAGCATGAAAAATGTGGAAGATCAGTTACCCATATATTTTGAACGGGTCCACAAATCCTTTATCATAAATATCAACAAAGTAACTGCTATCCGGAAAAATGCATTATTTATAGCAGATAAGGAATTGCCGGTAAGCGAAAGCTACAAACAAGTAATTGAAAAGTTGATTAAATAATTTCGTATTTTTGATTATACAACAATTGCTATGACTATAATCGCACATCCTAAAAATAAAAAGCAAGAAGCTGCAATTGAAGCGGTTTTAAAAGCTTTAGATATTTCTTTTCAGAAAGAAGAAGAAAGTCCTTACAATCCTGAATTTGTGGCAAAAATAAAAAAGAGCCTGTCTGATGTTAAGAAAGGGAATTACATCACTTTAGATCCTAATAAATCAATATGGGAAAATTTAAAGTAGTTGTATCAGAAAAAGCTCAAAAGAATTTACTTGCCATTAAGAAATCAGGAGATAAAGGTTCTATCAAAAAGGTCAATCAAATTATTGAAGAGCTTTATGAACATCCTGAAACAGGAATAGGAAATCCAGAAAAACTCAAATATGATTTATCCGGATTTTGGTCCAGGCAGATTAACAGAAAAGATAGGCTTATTTATCTAATTGAAGACGAAATCGTCACCGTTACCATAATTTCTGCTCTTGGACATTACGGTGATAAATAATCTAAAAAAAAACGTCATCTCGACTGAAGCGCAGCGGAATACCCGCCTGCATCGGGCAGGGAGAGATCTAAATCAAAAGTACGCTCGAGATAGATTTAGCTCTGCTGAGCACTTACGTGGTTCTCGACTTCGTTTCACTTCGCTCGAATGAAGTCATTGTGAAAGTAATTGTTTCTTAAACTTTTGCACTCCTCTTAAACCGTTTTCACCTCATCATCACTATAATCCTTAATATCAGTGATATATCCGTTTATCAAAAGAAAATCGAACAAAGGTTTTGCCTCTGGTGTAACAGGCATATTAGCAGTAGTAATCACCTGATTGGTTTGTTTATCCAGGAAAGGATACGCAAATAACCGCACATTGGTATTAAACATATCGTTCACATAGCTCAATAACTGACCTGAATAGTTTTCGCCGGTAAAGTTTTTAGAATTGAATACGAATTTCAAATTGTTAATGTTGGTGGCCAAACCAACACTTTTCGGCTTGCACCTGGCCAGATATTTCGCCAAACGGTTATGCCGCGTAAAATTAGAAACAATCACAATATTTCCTGTATCGCACATTTCCTGAGCTCTTTTAGCCACCGTTTCTAGATCAATATCATCAGGAGTTTCTTGTCCGTCGGTTAAAACATTGGTTAACAAAACCTCAATCATTACCGCAAGGTTTCCGTCTTGTACCTTATTAGTACGTTTAAACTGATCAGTAGCTTTATTGAATAAATTAAAGTTAGGCAAAGATTTCTGACCGTATTTGGTCCTTAAAATCATAATATCTTTCTTGTACAAAAGATCTTTAGCCTGACGCGGATGTGCATCTGAATCAAATATTGCCGCTGCAGAAAAATCTTTCATAATCATATAGAGATTAAGCAAGATATTATCCACTTCAGGGAAGGCTGGCCCTTTAACCGAAATCAAATCGATTTCTACTGATCCGATGGTTAAATTATCAGCTAATGATTCGACCATTAGTTTAGGATCCTGATAATGGTAAAAAGCAGCATAAAGTAGGTTTACACCGATTATGCCCAAAACACGCTGTTGCATGTTTACATCTGTATCCAGCAAACGTACGTGAAAAAATATTTCGTTTGGAGAGCCACCCGGTTCGCTCTGGAAACGAAGTCCAACCCAGCCATGAGGCTCATTAGTGCGTTTATAATTTAGGGTGGTAACGGTATCAGCAAAGGCAAAAAAAGTGCGGCTTTCGTATTTTTCGCCTGATAACCGCTCATTAAGTAAACCAAATTCATGATCGAGCATTTGCAAAAGCCTGTTCTGACTTACATAACGGCCGTTGGTTTCCGCTCCGTAAATGGCATCGCTAAAAGTCATATCGTAAGCCGACATGGTTTTGGCCACTGTTCCGGATGCTGCGCCGGCATTAAAAAAGTTCCGTGAAACTTCCTGACCAGCTCCAATCTCGGCAAAAGTGCCATAAATTCGCGGGTCAAGGTTTATTTTAAGTGCTTTACGCTTTGTATCCAGAATTTCTCGCTCCATGCCGCAAAAGTACAAAAAATGAGATTAACGTGATTTTAAGAATGTAACTTAAAATCAATCTAAATACTGTCCCCTCCCTATCCGTCATATCCACTGAGTCGTCCTCTCGACTGGAGCGCAGCGGAATGCCCGCCTGCTTCGGGCAGGGAGAGATCTATGTTTTAATGCTAGTCAGCAGATTTCTCCGCTACGATCAAAATGACGGTTTGGAAGTAAAAAAATAAGGTTAATGCCATCCGGCACTAACCTTATAAAACCTAAACTTAAATGATTATGAAACCTGCATCGGCTTTTCAACAACATCTACCTCAACCCCGGCCTGATGCAAGCTTCACTATCTAAACCAAACTATTATGAAAAATCCTCTTATGAGAATATCTTTGTTAAGATACTATAATCTCTTTGTGTTGCAATTTAGCATCGTCTTTTTTACTAATGTTAATTGATAAAATACCGTCTTTATATTCAGCAGTAATGTTATCACCATCAGCACTATCAGGTAAATTAAATGATCTTGCAAATGAGCTGTAATCAAATTCTTTCCGTGTAAAATCTTTAGCTACCTGGGTTTCGTCTTTTTTAACTTCTGCCCAAACAGAAAGGGTGTCTTTTTTTAAATTGATCTGAAAATCTTCTTTTTTCAACCCTGGAGCGGCCAGTTCGATTACATAAGCAGTTTCATTTTCATAAATGTTTACGTTTGGCGATTTATCAACCATTTTGTTTTTAGTTACTGCATCGCTAAACAATGAATCAAAAACATTGTTAAAGTAAGGAGCTGTGTTACGGGTTCTGTTGTTAAAATTTACTAGTGTCATATCGCTTATTCTTTATTTTTTTAATTTTTAAATTGATAATTCATCATATTCAACTTATATACCAAACCAAATATTTATGATTTTTAAGACATTTTGGCAAAATAAATCAAAATTAAAAGACAAATTGACAGACATTAAGGCTTTCTCAGACAAATTCAACTATAAAACCAATATTCATTTGCGCTTTATTGATTTCGATATGATGGGGCATGTAAACAATTCTATTTACTTTACTTACCTCGAAATTGCCAGAACAAAGTACTGGGAAGAAATTGTAAAATGGGACTGGAAGAAAACAGGAATCGTGATAGCACACGCAGAGCTGGATTATATTTTACCAATTGTAATGAATGATAAAATCGCCATTCACGTAAAAACCTCGAGGATTGGCAATACCAGTTTTGATCTCGACTATCAGATTGTAAAGATAAAGGGTAACGAAGAAGTAATCTGTAGTAAGGGGAAAACAGTTTGTATTGCGGTTGACTATGCCACAGGAAAGCCCACCGCTATCCCGGAAGAAGAGAAACAAAAAATGCTGGGTTTTGAACAGTTAGAAAAATAGCTAAAGTCGTCATGCTGAACTTGTTTCAGCATCTTATATGATAGTTATTATTAAGACCCTGAAACAAGTTCAGGGTGACGAATAAAACTAATCAGGCATAATCTTCCCTGGGTTTAATATCCCATTTGGATCGAAAACGCTTTTAATGCCCCGCATTAAATTAAGGTGAATTTCGGAATATTTAATCGGCATAAATTCCTTTTGCACCAGGCCAATTCCATGTTCGCCGGATAATGTCCCGCCCAGTGCTGTAGTTAATTCGAATATTTCGGCAATACCGAATTTGAGTTTGTTTTTCCAGTCTTCATCACTCATTCCGGCTTTAATAATGTTTACATGCAGGTTTCCATCGCCGGCATGACCATAACAAACACTTTCGAAACCATATTTCGCGCCAATTTCTTTTATGCCATTAATTAGTTTTGGTAAGGCTGCACGCGGCACAACGGTATCTTCTTCTTTATAAACTGAATTAGATTTTACTGATTCAGCCATGGTTCTGCGCATGCGCCAGAGTTCTTCTTTTTGAGAAGCGGTATCTGCAAATAAAACTTCTGTGCAATTGTGTGCTTCTAAAACGAGGTTGGTTTTCTCGCAGTTTTTAAAAATATCATCCAGATCATCACCATCAAACTCAATCATCAATAATGCAGCAACATCATCTTTCAAATCAAATTTAATATCATCGAATTTAATTACCCACTCCACTCCTTTTCGCTCCATAAATTCTAACGCCGATGGTGTAACCCCGGCCCTAAAAATAGCTGAAACGGCTGCGCATGCATCTTCATTGGTACTGAAAGAACCCATCATTAAAACTGATTGGCTTGGCTTGGGCAAAAGTTTGGTCACAATCTTGGTAACAACGCCTAAAGTACCTTCCGAGCCAATCATCAACTGTGTTAAATTATAACCTGAGGCATATTTTAAAGTATTCGCACCTGTCCAGATGATATCACCATTGGGCAATACCACTTCCAGGTTAAGGATATATTCGCGGATGGTTCCGTATTTTACTACCCTTGGTCCACCAGAGCCATGTGCCACGTTACCGCCAATAAAACAAGAGCCTTTACTGCTTGGATCAACCGGATACAAAAGTCCTTTTTCTCCAACAGCGTTTATAAATTCTTCGGTAATCACACCAGGTTCAACAGTTGCCTGTAAATTTTCGGTATCGATATCGATGATGGATTTAAACTTCTCCATCGATAGGGAAACTCCACCATAAACGGGCAAAGCAGCACCACTTAAGCCTGTACCACCACCCCGTGGTGTTACCGGAACATGATTTGCGTTACAGATTTTAAGCAATGCAGAAACTTCCTCAGGAGAAGTTGGTTTCACTACAATTTCGGGCTGGTAACGTAAATCTTCGGTTTCGTCGTGACTATACTGATCTAAACTTTCAGCATCAGTAAAAACTTTATCAGCGCCGATTGCTGCTTTAATTTCTGCTAAAATTTCAGGGTTTATTTTGGTAAAATTCATTTTATTTGGCTGATGTGTAAGATAGTTTAACAAAGGAGTGTCCGATTTGGCCAGGCATAGGTGGATTTAATTTTTTCATGCTCACGTTAACCGTATCAACAAAAGGATATAACTCTATCACTTTCGAAATAATATTTTTCAAAACGGTTTCTAAAAGCTTTTGGGTATGCTTCATTTCCAGGAGAATGATATTATTCAGATCCTCATAGTTGACGGTCTGAGCCAGTTCATCATCAAAGCCCTGTGGTGTAAATTCTGTTTCCAAATCCACAACAAAATGATTTCCAATAAGTTGCTCTTCCTGATAATAACCATGCAGGGCAAAGCATTTTACATCCTTTAAGGCTACGGTTTGTTTGAAATGGCTCATGTATGTTCTGTAAGCTGCAAAATTAAATTTTTATTCACGAATATAATGCCCCTTGCCGTAAATTGTTACCTTTGAAATGAACGCGATTTCTTAACCAGATAATACGAAATTACATGAGTAAATCAGCAAAAAAGGACTTTTACGAGGCACCAGACTATTATTTATTAGACGAACTGTTAACCGATGAGCATAAATTAATCCGCGCAACGGCCAGAGATTGGGTAAAAAAAGAAGTGAGCCCCATAATTGAAGATTATGCTCAAAAAGCAGAATTTCCAAAACATTTAATAAAGGGCCTTGCTGATATCGGTGCTTTCGGACCAACCATTCCGGTTGAATATGGTGGTGCAGGTTTAGATTATACCGCTTATGGAATTTTAATGCAGGAAATTGAGCGGGGTGATTCTGGCATCCGTTCTACCGCTTCTGTGCAAGGCTCACTGGTCATGTACCCGATTTATGCTTATGGCACAGAAGAGCAGCGCAAAAAGTACCTTCCTAAGCTCGCCAGTGGTGAAATGATGGGTTGTTTTGGCTTAACAGAGCCTGATCACGGTTCTAATCCGGGCGGAATGGTCACTAATATTAAAGACGCAGGTAGTCATTATATATTAAATGGTGCCAAAATGTGGATCAGCAATGCGCCATTTGCAGATATTGCTGTGGTTTGGGCGAAAGATGAATCAGGAAAAATCAGGGGGATGGTGGTAGAACGTGGCATGGAAGGATTTTCGACGCCAGAAACACATAATAAATGGAGTTTACGTGCTTCGGCAACAGGCGAGCTGGTTTTTGATAACGTTAAAGTGCCAAAAGAAAATATTTTCCCTGAAATAAGCGGATTAAAAGGCCCGTTGGGTTGTTTAAACCAGGCGCGTTATGGCATTGCCTGGGGCGCTTTGGGCGCCGCAATGGATTGCTACGATACTGCTTTACGCTATTCTAAAGAACGTGTACAATTTGGAAAACCCATTGGCGGATTCCAGTTACAGCAAAAAAAACTTGCAGAAATGGTGACCGAAATTACCAAAGGTCAGCTTTTGGTTTGGCGTTTGGGTGTACTGAAAAGTGAAAACAGGGCTTCGGCCGAGCAGATCTCGATGGCCAAAAGAAACAGTGTAGAAATTGCACTGGATATTGCCCGGAATGCCCGCCAGATGCTTGGTGGAATGGGAATTACCGGCGAATATTCGATTATGCGCCACATGATGAACCTCGAATCGGTAGTAACCTACGAGGGTACACACGACATCCATTTACTAATTACGGGAATGGACGTAACAGGATTAAACGCTTTTAAATAGATATGATCAAAAAAATTACGCTCTCAGTTTGTTTTATTTTAGCAATGGTCAGTCTGGCTATTGCACAAAAAGGAAAGGTTGCCATTAACCCGCAACTGCCCGGCTGGTTACAAAAAGTAAACGTGGTAAACAGCAAACCAGCCTACAAAAATATTCAGGATGGGTATTATCTTTTTCTTTTTGAGAAACAGAATAATATTGAAACCAAAGAACAGTATTCGCATATCATCAGAGAAATCAGTAATGGTACTGGTGTTCAAAATGGTTCTGAAATATCTGTTTCTTATGATCCAAGTTACGAAAAATTAGTATTTCATAAATTGACGATCTGGCGCGATAACAAGCCAATGGATAAACTCAGTTTGCAGAATTTCAAAATTCTGCAAAACGAGAAAGAATTATCACGTTTTATCTACAGCGGCTTATATACGGCTTACCTAATATTGGATGACATTAGAAAGGGCGACCGGATTGAATATGCCTACACAATCAAGGGAAGTAATCCTGTGTTTCCAAAGTACTCGAACACCATTTATTTCGAGGGCAATAGCCAGATTGTTAATGTTTACAACAACCTCATTTTTAAACCTGGCAGAAACATCCAGACAAAGAATTTTAATGATGTGCCTGCCTTAAAAAAATCTGTTGTAAATGGGTTAAATGTTTTTGAGTGGCAAAATTCGATGACAAAAACCTATCCTGCCAATGATTTTGAGCCTTCTGATTATGATCCGTTTGCCAGGGTTCAGGTATCAGAATATAATAACTGGCAGGAAATTGTAGATTGGGGATTAAGTTTACAACAGTATAACTCAAAAAATTCGGCCATTATAAATGAAAAAGTAGCAGAACTAAAACTAAAAGCCAGGGGAAATAAGGAAAAATACCTCGAATTGGCAACCAGATTTGTTCAGGATGAAATAAGGTATATGGGCATTGAGATTGGTGAGTATTCACACCGTCCAAACAGTCCTGAAAAGATATTAAAGCAACGTTATGGAGATTGCAAAGACAAATCTACCCTATTATGCAATTTATTAAACGCCAATGGCATCAATGCTTATTCGGTATTTCTTAGCACTTACCTTAAAAAAGAAACCGCTTCATTATTGCCAAGTCCGAGTATCTTCAATCATGAAACGGTGGTTGTAGAACTTGATGATCGAAAAATTTACATCGATCCAACGGTTGCCAATCAGCGAGGCTCGGTTTTTAACAACTATTTTCCGTACACGGCAAAAGTTTTGGTGATAAAAAATGGAAATAAAGAATTAACGGAAACTACCCAGCAAAACCTCGGTAAATTAAAATCTTTAGTGGTTTTTAATGTGGGGGATACCGCTAATACAAGCAAATCAACACTTCGCATAACCAGTTATTATTCAAACAATTATGCCGACAATTTCAGAGAGAATTTAAATACCGACGGAGCTGATAATATCGAAAAATCTTATGTAAAGTATTATTCAAATCTTTATCCTGGTTTAACCATAAAAGAACCGATCGAGATTCAGGATAATGAAACTGAAAATATAATTACCGTTACGGAGCATTATGAAATAGACAGTTTGTGGACACGCAGTGAAACTGATCAATCAAAACGTTTGGCTTATTTTTATGGGGATTTAATTAACGACCAGATCATATCGATCAAGAAATTCAGGAATGCCCCGCTCTCCTTAAAATTCCCTTGTACTATTGAGCAGGAAGTAAGGATTATTTTGCCAGAGGTTTGGGATTTCAAGAATGAAAATATAAATATTGACAATGATAATTACCGGTTTTTGTATAGTGCAAAGGCAAAATCCAATACATTAACGCTAACTTATTATTATCAAAATTTCACTTCTGTTTTACAGCCAAATAGCATAAATGATTATATAAAAGACAGTAAAGAAATACTTAATACGTTATCTTATGGCATTTATTGGAATGGAACGGGACCTGTTGAAAATGACGGGTTAAATTTTAAATTGCTTAGCATTGCATTTCTGGTGTTTTTACTCTCTGTATTTATTGCTTTTTACCTTTACACCAGAAAAACTGCTTTTAATCTCGAAGCTGTTAAAAATGCATGGAGATTAGGGGGCTGGCTGGCCCTACCAGGCATTGGGATAACATTAAACCCAGTTATTATTTTGGTTAATGCATTAAAGCAGGGCATATATACCGATAAGGTATGGCAAGGTATCCAGTTAAATACACACTCACTTTTACTTAACCTCAGTGTAATATTTACCGTTGTATTTAATGTAATCTTATTTGTTTTTAGCATTTTTATATTAATATCTTTTTACAAGAGAAGAGATCTTTTTCCGAAATATTACATTGTTTTCCTTATTTTTTCATTTTTGGTTACTTTATTAGATACCGTAGCCAGTATCTATATCAATAAGTTGGTAAATAACGAAGTTTTGGGAGCTTCAGAATTTTATTCTGTATTAAGAATTGGTATTTTTGCGGCCATCTGGATCACCTATCTCTTGAAATCGGAGCGTGTTAAGCAAACCTTTGTGTTTTCTTATCCCGATTCTGAATGGAGAAAAGCCGTGGTTCAAGATTTAAATGAAAACTTCAGGATTAATAATCTCGAACAAAAAGAAAATATTATTAAAGAGCAAGAAACAATAGATACAGAAGAAAATGAAAGACTTTAAAAAATATACCTACATACCTGCCCCTCCTGAAGAAGTTTATTTAGCACTGACCAAAGATATCAGCATAAAACTGTGGACAGGTGCTGAAGTGGAGTTTGAGGAAGTACCCGGAACCGAGTTTTCTTTCTGGGATGGCGATATTACGGGTAAAAACATCGAATTTACTTACGGTAAACAGATTGTGCAGCAATGGTATTTCGGAGATGAAAACGAACCTTCTATCGTAACGATCAAATTGCACGAAGATAAAAAAGGAACATCGCTGGAATTCAGACAAACGAATATCCCGGACGAAGATTATGAAGATTTTACCGAGGGTATCCAGGAATATTTCCTGGGTGGACTTGTTGATTTTTTTGATGAATAAACAAAAACCAAAAAAATGAAAACTAAAATTATCGCTCTTTCTTCTTTACTTTTCCTTGCCACATTTACTTCCTGCACATCTTTACTTACCCCGGCTATACTGGGTAACAACATGGGCTATATGCCAAAAGCAATGGGTGCAGATACCAATAAAACATTAACAACTGTATCGGTCAGTTATGCCGGATCCATTTCACCTAATGCCGGCACCAGCTTCTCATTCGGAATGGCAAACGTAAGCCAATCGCACACTTTCGAAAAAGCAAATATTTCCTATGGAATTTTCGGCTATGCAGGAAAAGCATCGGGTGGAGATAATGATAACAATGCAGAAGATTTAAAAAATTACCTCCCGTCATTTCAAAAATCCATTAGTGGAATTGGTTTAAGGTTATCTGCAGGATTTCACAATACCTCGGCTAACGGCAACACAGATTTCAGGTACATTAATTTTGAAAATGCACTTAGTTTTGAAGGTGGTGCTTATACCAAATTCAGACAAGAGGTTTATAGCAATCCTGTTCCCGATTATGTTGCAGTAACAAACAGAAAGGTTCTTTGGACAACAGGATTATCTACTGAAGTAATCTGGAGAGCCAGAAATGACCATGATATACGGCACGCATTCAGATTTTTTCTGGGAGGTACGCCTAACTTTGCAGACAGTTTCAGATCAGGGGTGAAAGCTTACGACGAAATTAACGGGAAAAATTCATTTGGCTGGGTATTTAACTATTTCTTATACATCAGGCGATTTTCTCTTTCCTATGAACTGGCAGACAACGTTAATTATGCGCAAAAAATAAGTTTCGGCTATTCATTTCGCTAAAACATAATGGATTGGATGCTGTTCTGATATAAATAAAATATCATGAACAGAACTGTGGGAATTATATTAATTGTTGTGGGTATCGCCATGCTCATCTGGACCGGCTTTACTTACACCAGAAAAGAAAAGATTGTTGATGCAGGTCCTATTCAAATATCTGCCGACAGGGAAAAATCTGTAAACTGGCCACCATATGCTGGTGGCATCATTTTAGTTGCCGGAGTAATTGTATTTGTGGCAACTAGAAACAAGAAGTAATTAATCTTATCACTAACAAAAAAGACTCGTTATTTCGAGCGGATTGTAGCGAAGTCGAGAACCACGTAAGTGCTCAGCAGAGCTAAATCTGCCTCGAGATAGATCTCTCCCTGCCCGATGCAGGCGGGCATTCCACTGCGTTCCAGTCGAGATGACGGGATCGTGAGTATTTTTTCACCACCCACTCCTTTTATTGCAGGTATTTCAATGTATTTCCTGAAATACAACGACTACCATAAATAATTAAAATACTGATAATCAATATCTTATTTTCCATTTAAATATTTTACGCAACATAGTTGCAAAAATATTCTTCTTTATTTTGCAACACTGTTGCAATTAACTAACTTCGTACTGTTGCAACCGGGGATAAGCCGAAACCCCGTAACCACCAGTAGGCATCAACATTAATCAATTATTTTATGAAAAATCAATCAGAAAAAATCATGTTAAGTTTAGAAGACCTTCAATTGGAGAGTTTTGTAACCAGTATTGATAGCGAAGTGGCTATGCGGTTATCTGGTGGTTTGGGTAATATATCGGAGCCTACCCACACCGAGCAAACAGATGACCATCACACGCCACCTGTTAAATGTACCACCGTTATTTGTTAGTTAGTAACAGGTGTTTTCATCTCAAGGCGTCTTTATGGCGCCTTGTTTGCTTAAGCGATGGGCGTAATGCGGTTGGCTATTGGCGCTAAGTGATTTGAGCCCGACTAACCGGTTACCCCCCTGAGCATAGTCGAAGGGTTAACAATTAACCACTGAACTAATGACCAATAAACTAATGACTAATGACCAACTAAACCAACTATCTCCACAAACCCTGCCTTAATTAATAACCTGATCTGCTGAATCACTTTATCTTCTAATTCAGGCAAAGGTTTTTCAGCTGAATTCTCTCCAAAAAGAATAGATTGAAGCGATTTTATCAACTCCACTCCTTTCATTTTCTCTTTCTCTATTGCATTTAAAATTATTGCCGCAAATACACCAACCTGTAATTCTTTTATTCCATTACCTTCACTAATCAATACTTTTATAGTTTCATTGCGTTTATAAAGTTCAACGTGTTCGCTTAACGCAAAAAATTTTTCCATTAAAGCCTGATCAGTTATTAAGAGGCTTTCGCTGATCATTTTATGCAAATACTTCTGTTTCTGCTCAAAGCAAAAATAACCTTTATGCTGTTTCCATAAATCAACCAATTTGCTTTCTAAATCGAATATGTTTTGAGTTTCTGCATCATAGGTTTTTAATACCTCCTGTTGGAACCTTATCCTAAAATCATTAATGTCTGCAGCGTCGAAAAATGTAAAATCAACAACATCGGTTTTTTCCAATGTGCTGGTGTAATATTTAGAAAAAACGGCCTTTTTAACTTTATTTTTATTGTATTTATCTTTAAAGCTATGCTTTTCATTATTTTTTGGTAATTCCGGCGCTAATATGTTATCCGTATTTTCATTATCTAAAATTCTCAGGATAATATAGCCAACACCTGATTTTCCTGAGAGTAATCCATAATCATCACACCCGCACGAAACATAGGTATTATAACTTTTCGTTTTCTGATGAAGCGCTTTGGCCCGATTTAATATGAAAAGGACCTGAGGTTCCATATGATGCTTTAATAAGAATGGGATCATGCCACAATAACCGCTAACAAGTGTAAAATCAGTCCGGTTAAAATTTTTAAGATCATTTAAACAGCGATCGAGGATGTTTTTGCAGTCATCTTTATAATTTTTCTTCCCGGTGAGTACAAAAGCCATTTCTCTTGCTATTCCTATTCCTGCAGCGCCATGTGCCCAGGCATTTACATCGGTCATTTCGGGTAAAAAAGTTTCAAGCTTCCATTCATGCACGTTGGGTTTATTTAACCGGTGCGGACCAAGACGTAAATCCAGCCAGTTTTTTGCTGGTGCATGGTAATACTGCATTTCATACTTTAAAGCCTCTTCGGCAAGATAAATCAAACCCGCAGCATTAAAATATTGTCCAACCTGCATCAATACCCAGGCAATACCAGATGCACCATGAGAAAACCCTGTCATGCTATCATAAGCCTTTTTAGAGTTTGAATAATCCCATTTTAAGCCCTGCGCTGATATCCTTGCTTCAGTAGTTAGCCTTTTAATCAGAAAATTGATCCTATTTAATACGTTATCATCATGCGTATGATGATAAAGCAAGGTTAACATCAATAAATTACCGCTGTAACCGCTTAAAAGATCAGCTTTCAATAAACCCTCTGTTAATTCTTCTTGATTAGCCAGAGTAATTTCCAGGGCTTTTTCTTTGTAAAAAACATCACCTGTAGCTTCGAAAACTTTTAAACAGGTATAAATTACACCTCCCAATCCGGTATAAAGCGCAAAGAATTTTGGGTTAAGCACTTCATTGGTATTTAAGATCCGGTGCATTCCCTTATTCACTATTCTTAAATGATCAATATTTCCATCAAATTGATATAGTTTTAAAAAAAACAGGATAATCCCACAGTTACCGTTAAAAAGATCATAACTTTCCCTGAATTCATATTCATCTTCGTTGATGTAAAAGGGTGTTGGCCACCAGATTTCATGATCATTTTCTTTGAGGCTGGAAATTAATTCTCCATGGATTTCATAAAGCTGATCTTTAAGTTTTACGGTATCTTCTTTGCTAAACATACTCAAAATTGCGGGATAAAATTTTCTTGTATAAATTGCAGACATTCTATAATGCTGTACATGAGGTAGGCTTCCTCATAGTTTGAAATACCCAAACGGTTATTGTTCATATGCATAAAGCTTGAGATTATCTGAAACAGCCTATCTTTATCAAAATGAGCATTTTGATAAAGGAAAATAACCTCAGCTGTTTTTGATAAATACTCCGTTAAATTATCATCCGCAATACCTGCGTTAAGCTCCTGCCAAAACTGATTTACCGCCTGAACAGTCTGATTTTTCTTAGCGGCAAAAACCTTTTCAAACTGCTTTAGCCAAAAAATGCACTGTTCTTTTTTGGGGTCGGTTGGATTGTACAACTTTGGCAGCCAGCCTTCTAAAAAGAAGTTGCATAATGCTATCAGTGCTTTTTTTTCCCATTTTAAAGTATGCAATAATGCCATGTGCAATTTTATGGCCTGGATAGCGGCAGATTGATTTTCCTCCCTTTTTATAATCCAGTTTAATACGTAGTTAGAAGAACATTCAAAATAACGTTCTGCCCAGGCCATGCTTTGAATATTTCCATAACGGTCTATTTCTGGCTCATATTCGGCAATCTGAACCGATTTGATCATTTCGTCTTTTAAACTAAGCGATTTTACGATTAAACCATGTTGGCTTACCGCAGCCTTTAACCTCAAACGGATATGGTCTCCGCCTTCCCAATACCTGATAAAAAACCATGGAGCTGTCCATTGCCGGATAAAGGGATGGATTGCCTGTTTTAACAGTTGATCTGCCTCTCCATTATAGAAAATATATACTGACAGCCACTTTTCTTCCAGATTTGCCATAACCACTAATTATTGTACCATTGTATCAAATATTCGCGCACTACATGCTCATCCGGCTTCGGAAATACCTCTTCAAGTGTGATATAATGACCAGCTCTTAATAACAATTTCTTAAACAGGGCAATCAACAAAGGATTATCGAAAGAAAGGTATTGTGGTTTATAATCATCGTGTAAGCCTTCCCTTTTTTCGTCAGATTTAACCTGATAGGCCCGTTTTCGAAGGAAAAGAAATACCTGGCCTGGTATTTTATTATCAATGAGCCAGTTGTTCAATCTGATCAGATATTCAAAATCTGTCTCCAATTGTTCCTTATTCGGAACAGTGGCCGTTTTTATGCGCCATGTTTTACGCCTTACCACAACATTGTCTGCATAAACTATCCTGGGCAGCACAAATAAATCTGGCGCAGGTTCAGGTTGTTTATCGAGGTAAAACTGATCAACCAATTGAATAAAAGGCTGTAAGGATACACGGGCATCAGGATTGAAATGTGCGAGCAATTGATAAAGGTTAGACCGGTTGTAAAAAGATTCTAAACTTAAATCGTAGCTATATAATTCTAAATGCTCTTTATGAAGCGTCAAGATATCTTTTTCACTATCGTATCGAACCGTTAAGCCCCGTATATTAAACTGTTTAGCCGGTGGATAGATGTTATTTCCCCCGGGAAGTTCGAGTTCGTTGGTTAATAATGGTGGGTGGATATTCGCATTGAATGTTGAAGCGTCATTCAATTCAACCTTAATTTTATCAGGATATAGTTTTTCGTTATGTTGAACAAAACTTTCGGTAACTTTTTGATCAAAGAGCGATAAAAAACGGCCACTTACTTTACCCATTCCGGGCAATAAGGCATTTATAACACCAGAAAAACCATTTTCATCGTCGGCAAACTGCACAAACATCCCTGCTGTAGAATTTTTATACAAATCTTGATCATTTGGAAGGTCTGAAAAAAAATGGTTATCGAATCTAATAAAGTTTTTATCAGCATGATTAATTTGCTTTAATTTCACCAAAACAGCCTCTTTCCAATGTTTTAATGTTGAAAAATCAGGTTCCTGAGATAATTCATTCTCTTTTTCAGGCTTTTTAACATAAAAATAGTAGTCTTTATAAAAAGCAGTTAAAGCAACCGATTCATTATTTTGATAATGTTTCAAAAAGAAATCACGCATTTTATTCCTTTCTTTACGCATTACATCAAGCGGAAGCAAGTGATTGATGAGTTGATTTGTTTTAGTGACGAAATCCTTAATCTTTGATTCCGGAAGCATTAAGTTTTCAGTGGTAAAGCAATCCTCATAAAAAATATTCCTGGCCGGAAAATAGTATGGCACAAATTTAATGACTGAAAATGTTGCTGTCTCCTGGCTTTCCTGATCCCCTTTCCTTTCAGAAACACTGGTGTAAAAAGGAAGTCCGGCTTCCTGCTGTAACGTAGCAAAAGTATTGTTCAGTTCTTGCTCTGCCTCTTGCAAAAGCCGATAACGGACAGCAGAATTTGCTAATTGATAGTCAAGCCGATGCTTCTCTAGGTTTTCAAAAAGTGTAATAAGTGGTATTGCCGATGACTCCACTCCTGTTAAAGATTTAAGAAAAAGCAATAGTTTATGGTCCCATTTCTGATCCATGCCCGAAAATCCCAGCTCCATTGCCAGCATTCCTGCTTCAACCAGCTTTAAAAGGTATTTTTTAATGCTTTCGTGATCTGGTTCTTTAAAATGATAAATAAGGTCTGAGATCAGTTTTTTAAGTGAAACGGGATACTGATTTTCATTCAGGTACTGATAAACCATGAGCTGTAGGCCATTGGCGTTGATTTGCTGAAAAGATTCTACATTATTGAAATTGCTTAAAAAGCAGATTTTATCTTCCTTAATCTCTGCGGTTATGTTTAGTTTAAGCAATAAGTGCTCATTTAGCAAAGGATGTTTTTTCAGTATAGCTTTAAGGTACTCGAATATGGCATTGTTTAACTTTAACCGACTACTAACCTGATGCGTGGCCTGCAGCTCTTGCAATGAACATGCTGTATCTAAATTCATTAAACCGGTATAAGTAAAACTGCTAAATGGTGATGTTTTAAAAGCCATCCTGCTGAGGTACCTTGCCAGACTAAACGCAGCCCGATGTTCTTTTTGTTTAAAACTGCTGCTATCTTTTTTAATAAAACTGCTTAATTGTTCGTAAAGCAACGGGCTGGACAATAAAAGGCCATTTTGAAGTTCAGGCAGTTGTGATATTTCTTGCAGCCATTTCCGCTGAAGAATTTGTTCCTGATCAAATTTTAAAGCATGATTATTTAAGAGATCAGTGAGTTCTGATAACTTTTTTAAATAAATACTAAGATCCTTCTGCAGTTCTTCCGGCAATAAATAAACGTGATCGAAATTTATTCTTTTATTATTGAATATATGACGTTTAATATTAATTATCTGCTGTCTTACTTTATCATCTTTTTGTAACTTTATTACCGGATATAATGCATCGCAAAGGCTGTTTTTCAGCTGCTCTTTTTCATTGGTGATTTTATTATAAATTATGAGCAGGCTGGCTAAGTCTTTAAGTTTTAGCTGATCGAAAAGTTGATGGTGCAATCCGGCATAACGCACCAAAGAATAAGGGAAAATTTGTAAGCTCATATTAATAGGTATTTATTTACCAAGTTCGAGTTGATTTTTGATCAGGTTATAATAGCTTCCTTTATTTAATAAAAGCGTTTCATGCGTACCACATTCCTTAATTTTCCCCTGATGTAATACTATAATCTGATCGGCATGTTTAACAGTACTCAGTCTGTGCGCCACTATCAGTACCGTTTTGCCTTTAAAAAAGGTATTCAGGTTATTTACAATTGAGCGTTCATTCTGCGCATCGAGGGAATTGGTGGCTTCATCCAAAAACACATAGTCGGGATTGCGGTAAATCATCCGGGCGATTAAAAGACGCTGTTTTTGTCCTTCACTGAGGCCGTAACCATCTCTTCCTACCACGGTATCGTAACCAAAAGGCATTGACGAGAAAAAATCATGCATGTTCGCCATTTTTGACGCTTCGTAAAGTCGATTGAGATCTTTTACTGTGGCTCCCGCAAAAATATTATTGGCAATAGAGTCCATAAAAACATAACCATCCTGCATCACCACACCACAATGTTTCCTCCACGATTTGGCATTCACCTGACTGATGTTTTGCTCACCAAGAATAATTTCTCCCTCAGTGAGGGCGTAAAATTTCAGCAACAGCTTAATCAGGGTTGTTTTACCACTACCACTCATGCCTACAATTGCGGTAACTTTTCCAGCCGGAATTAGCAGATTAATATCTTTTAAAACATATGGAGCATGCCTGCTTCCATATTTAAAGGAAACTTTATTTAGCATGATATCAACAGGCCTCGTATTTTTCACTTCCTCCTTCACTTCCAGGTCTTCCTCTTCTTCCTGCTGCACCTCATCCATCCGCATTAAACTGAATCTGGTATTTTGCGACACCCTGGAAAACTCGACCAGCTGATTAACCGGTGCATTAAGCTGACCACAAACGTAAGTAACCGCCAGCATGCCACCCAGTGTAATCTGATCGTTAATGACCAGCATGGCCGCAGCATAGGTAATTAATACATTTTTAACCTCATTAATAAAAGAACCGACCCCTTGCATCCGCTGATCAAGCTGAAGTGCTTCCAGTTTAAGGTCGAATGACTGATCCTGCAGACTTTCCCACAGTTCTTTTTTGGCCTCTTCGCTACCCGTGAGTTTGATTTCCTGCATGGCATAAAAAATTTCCAGAAGCAATTGCTGATTTGCGGAAAGGACTTTAAACTTCTTCTGATCGATGATTTTTCGTTTCTGCTGAAAAGAATGAGACCAAAGGATGCTGATTGCCGCACCAATGATAAAAAGGAAAAATATTTGCCAGTTGTAATAGCATAGTACGCCACCAAGTACCACTAAAGTAATGGCCGATAGGATAAAATTGATCAGAAAATTTGTTAAAAATTCTTCAATACGCTGGTTGTCGTTTACCCTTTGCATATTGTCGCCTGCCTGCCGGTTATCGAAAAATGAAAAAGGCAGTTTCATCAATTTTGCAAGAAAATCTTTTAACATGATGATGCTGGTTTTAGCACCAATCCTGAAGAGAATCCTTGCCCGCATAAAATCCATCAGCATCTTTCCCGAAAAAAGCATTAACTGACCAAGACAAATTAGCAGTAGCAGATTGGTGTTTTTTGCATTAATACCTTTATCAACCACCATTTGGGTAAGTAACGGGATAATAAGTGAAAAACCACTGGCTAAAAGTAAACTGACCAATATGGGCAACCAGCCCTTGCGGTGCATTTTGAGGTAAGGCAATAAAGACCACAGTGAGGTTTTATGCTCGGGAATTTCTTTTAAATCAGCAAAAGCCTGATCTGGTTGAAGCAACAAAACCCTGCCCGTTTCCTTTTCTGTATTTATTGCCCAACCGGCTAAAAAATCATTTTTACTGATTTTAACTTTACCATTTAAAGCCGGGTCGGCAAGGTAAACATATTGATCATTAACTTCATAAAGCACGACATAATGTTCTTTCTGCCAATGTAATATACAGGGTAACGGAACGTTTTGCAGTTTGATTAATGGCAACTCTGCGGCGAGTGTTTTAAAGCCAATCTGATTGGCAGCATCAATCAGATCGAGCAAGGTTGTTCCCTGCTTTCCAATCCCACATAACTTTCTTAAATGCTGCATGGAAATATTTTTACCGTGATACGCTGCAACTATTTTTAAACAAACAGGGCCGCAATCCATGGCATCGGGCTGCTTGTAAAACGGATACTTATTTCTACGGATAAAATCTTTAAACATGAAGAAAAGAAAATTAGTAAATGCAATATAGTTGCAAATATGTAAAATATAATGCAACTTTGATGCATTAAATAAAACAAAATTTCAGATGAGAACGGAAGGTTTTGCCACCTGGCAGATGCTGATCAAAAAAGAATTATTACTATGCTACCGGAACAAAACTGTCCTGATTTCAGCAGTCATGATCTGGTTATTGTTTATTGCCGCTACAGTTTGTACACTCTTAAATTACAATACAAGCCATAAACAACGATTGGCTGCCAACACTTTATTCAGGCAACAATGGGAACATCAACAACGCAATCCGCATGATGCAGCCCATTTTGGAACCTACCTCTTTAAGCCTGTAAATATTCTGAATGTATTTGATACGGGAATTAACGATTACACGGGAAATACTTACCGGATAGAAGCCCACATTCAGCACGAAATCAGCAATAGCGAAGCGGAAAACAACGACACAGCTATGCGTTTTGGCAACCTCACTTTCGCACTTATTTTACAGTTGCTAATTCCGTTATTTCTTTTGTTTAACACTTCCACCAGCATTACCAGTGAGAAAGAAAGCGGTACACTTAAAATGCTTTTGGCACAGGGCTTAAGCAGCCTTAAAATTATCTGGGCAAAGGTTTGGGCCAATTACCTGGTTATTGTGGTGATTATATTTCCCCTTTTTTTATTAATGACCATAGCGGTTTTATGCTCGGAAGATTCGGCTTTGCTTTTAACCCGGTTGCTATGGATATTCATTACTTTCTTATTGTACTATTTGCTGATTGCCCTGGCAGGTACTATCATTTCGGCCATAAGCAATCATTCAGGGAAGGCATTGCTGGCTGCCTTATGTTTCTGGATCTTCATGAGCATTATATTTCCGAAAGTAATTACTGGTATGGCCGATCGTAGTTATCCATTAATGTCGCGGGCTGTATTTAGCGATTTGGTTGAGCAAGGTTATAGAAAAGGATTAAATGGAAAAAATCCTTATAATGTTCGTGGTGAGCGCTACATTAACGCTTTGTTAAAGAAATATCAGGTGGATAGTGTTTCCGCGCTGCCATTTAATATTGAAGGCTTAACGCTTCAGTTTAATGAAGATTATCGTACCATGGCTTTTAATCATTATTTCAGGGAAGTTGAACATACTTTTAATCAGCAGCAACGTTTTTTAAGTCTGTGGGGCATTTTTGATCCCTTTCTATCTACAAAACGCCTTTCGATGGCTTTGGCCGGCTCAGATTACCATCACCATGAAAGCTTTTTTAAACAAGCGCAGGTTTACCGCAATAACCTCATCAGGCAGCTGAACATGCAACTTGCCATGCATGGTAAAAATGTTAAAGGTGAATATACGGTTGGACCTAAATATTTCAGTCAGCTTAAAGATTTCAAATATCGTGTACTACCGCTTAATCAGGTATTACAGCTCAGAAAAATAGCCTTACTTTCTTTAACCGGGTGGATTTTAACGCTTGTTCTTTTACTTCAGTTTATTGCCTCACGCGCTTTAGCCTTTAATTATGCATCTGTTTAAAACTATATTTTTATTTGAACTGCGACTGCTCGCCAGACAAAAATTCATGCTTTTTTTAATCAGTTTTTTCTTTGCTGCCGGCATTTACAGCATCTACTGTGGTTATCGTTTTACCCAAAAACAATTAGCAACCATTGACAGCCTTCAGCGCGGATATCAAAAAAAATATGATGAGGTGGTGGCCGGTTTTTCTGCTGATACCACTACCGAAGAAGGTAAAAGCTTATTTAATCAGGCTGGTATTCCGGCTGTAATTGAATATAAAAATCCTTTATATGCCATCCATAAGCCTCATGCAATAAGCATGTTATCTATCGGACAACGTGATTTAGCACCATATTATGATATAATTACACGCAAGCGCAATTTTATGCAGGGTGCAACTGCCGAAATTTCAAATCCCGAGGTGCTTGCGTCCGGTAATTTCGATCTTGCTTATGTAATCATCTACCTGCTCCCCTTGCTTGCCATCGCGTTAACCTATAATACCTTGTCGAAAGAAAAAGAACAGCAAACAGATAAACTGCTTTCTTTACAAGGAGGATATTTTGGCAAAATTATAACTTATAAACTGGCTTTCAGGTTTATGCTGACAGGTATAATGGCCTGGTTGCTCAGTATAATTGGCTTTGCAGTTGCTGCCTTACTGATTTCCTTTGATCCATCAGCCGCAATATTATGGATGCTGGGCATCAGTGCTTATCTTTTCTTTTGGTTTGCCCTTATTTTTTTCATTATCAGACTGAACCAGAGCTCCGTACATAATGCGCTTTATCTGTTTGGTTTATGGAGTTTTTTCTTGCTGCTGTTGCCTGCATTGTGCAATGCCATTGTCAGGTTGTACCATCCAATTCCATTAAAAACCGATGCAGCCCTTGCATTAAGAGAAAATAGCGAGGCCGTTTGGGCATTGCCCCGCAAACTTCTTATCGATACTTTTTACTTAAATAACCCCAAATATCGCCACTTAAGATTACCAACGGATACAAGTGAAAACAGCAACAAACGCTTTGCGGCTTATTATGACCTTTTAGGGCGAAGGATGACACGTAGTATCGAAAACTATAACCAATATCCGGAAAAACAAAACACCGCAGCTATAAGCCTGAGCTGGCTCAACCCAGCGAGCAAAATGCAATATATGCTAAACGGAATTGCAGAAACCGGACTAAAAGATTATCTCTCTTATCAGGATCAGGTAAATGCTTTTCAGAAAAGATGGGTAGATTTTATGAGTGATTATATTATTTCAGATAAAAAACTAAGCTTAAATGATTTAAAAACCTTACCTCAATTTAAACTTAAACCATTAAAAAACAAAAATGAAGACATTTTAGCGGGTATCACATACCTCTTCAGCCTTAGTTTTTGCATCATTTTCCTTTCCGCAAAGTTTCGCATCAAGAATTAACTCCAAACCATATTATACAAGACCAATCACACAAAAATGAAGAAAACACTTTACCTCACCTTACTTTTAATCATTTCCTTACAAGCTTTTGCCCAGCATGATAAACGAAACAAATCTATCCAAGATTCAACGGCGAAAGTGCGCCAGCTCAACGAAGTTAGGATTGATGGTCAAAAAGCAGTAAAACTAAAAAAGGATACCTTATCTAATACCTTAAAAATGCAGGTTCCGTTGTTGCAGATGCCACAGAACATCATCAGCATTTCTTCTGCGCTGATACAACAACAGGGCGGGTTGCAGTTAAAAGATATGGCCAAAAATGCCAGTGGTGTATATTTTGGTTACAACAGTTCGCCATTCGATAATTCAGCATCGATAAAAGTGAGGGGATTTAATGCCGCCACTACCATAAACGGGATGCCTAACCGCCTGGTTTTGGGCGCAACCCTTGATGATGAATCTATTATAGAAAACCTTGAATTTATTAAAGGTCCGGCAGGGTTTATCAGTGCTTTGGGCGAACCAGGCGGAACTTTAAATATTGTAACGAAGTCGCCAAAAGAGAAACTATTGAATGTACAGGTTACCGGTGGCAATTATAATCTTTTCCGTGCCACTGCAGATATCGGGAGCGCTTTAAAAAGCAAGGGCTTTTCTTACCGTTTTAATACCGCTTTTCAGCATCAGGACTCATACCTCAACTACATGAAAACCACCAAATATGTGATTGCACCTGTGCTGCAATACAATTTCAGTCCACGCACTTACCTGATTGCCGAATACAATTACATACGAGGAGAGGTTAAAAATGGTTCCTCTATCAATAAATTACGCCAGGATAAAGATGTATTGCAGGATCCGGTCAGTTTAAATTTTAGTGCGGGGATTGGATTACCTTTAAGTGTTTCGCAAACCCATACGTTCAGGTTCAGTGCTGTTCATAAATTTAACGAAAACTGGCAGCTTACTTCACAATCGAACTTTGTGAAGGCACCGGCCAATCAATGGTACATGGTATCGGCCAATAACCGGACTTCGATCAGTTTTAATGATCAGGGCAAAACCAACCGCATTGCCAGTAACTCGAACCTGTTGGGCGAAACCTACAACACCAACCTGTTTTTATCAGGAAAATTTAAAACAGGCGCATTTAAGCACACTTTATTGGTCGGAAGCGATTATACCACTGGTAAAGACTCACTTTCTACCTATTACGGGAGTAATGCTACCCCATTTGACAGGAGTAAACCTGGTTTTTACGTAGACCCGAATACGGTCAGTATTACCAAAAGATCAATCAGACAGGAAAACCACATTCATTACTCTGCAGCTTATGTTTATGATAACATTGTACTTGATAAATTTTTGCTGACCATTGGTGCGCGTTACACAGATTACCGTAACCGCAATATTTTAACCACCACAAAGGGGCCACGTACGCCTGATTATTATAAACAACATGCATTTTCGCCGCGGGCAGCCTTAAGTTTTATGCCTGACTCTACATCTTCTGTTTACTTTCTGTTCGATCAGTCATTCTTGCCTAAAACCGGTCAGGTGGTTAGCGAAACCATTGATGGCCCGCAAGCCGGACAAAAAACCGTTACGGCATCAAGGCCTGTCGAACCGGAACTCGGCAATAATTTAGAAATTGGGATTAAAAAGAACTGGTTTAACGGCCGTTTATTAACTACCGTAAATGGATTCCACACGGTAAAAAGAAATGTTGCGGCAAGAGATTTTAGAAACTATACAGCTTCTGCAGGCGCAATTGCCTATTATCTCCAGCTGGGAGAAGTGGTAAGCAATGGGTTTGAAGTAGATGTGATTGGTAACATTACCGATCGCCTGTCGCTGATTACAAATTATACATACGTAGATGCTAAAATAACCAAAGATAATAACCTCAATCCAACAGCTGATGATCCATCTATTATTGGCCAAAAGATGCCTGATGTGCCTCAGCAAGTGTTTAATACCTGGCTGCAATACAGCATTCCGTTAAAAGGTTATAATAAAATTTCAATCAGCGCCGGGCAAAGTACTATTACCAAACTTTCTGCTATTAGCCAACGGGATACCTACCTGCCTAATTACACCAAATTTGATGCAGGACTGAGTTTTAGCAATCCAAAGTATATGGTGAGGCTAATTGCAGATAATTTAACCAACAAGCGTTATATGGCTTCGGGAGATATTACCACTGATTTTCCATATACAGGCAACAACTATTTCTTTATTGAGGGTGAGCCATTTACCATCAGACTTTCTTTAGGCGTGAAATTTTAATCTTTTCTTTAATATGTTAGAAGCCATTGGATTAACCAAGAAGTATCAGGAGCATGTTGCCCTGAATAACCTGAATTTAAAAGTAGAAGCCGGAGAAGTATTTTGTTTACTGGGGCAAAATGGTGCAGGCAAAACCACAACCATCAATCTCTTTTTGGGTTTTACAGCAGCCAGTAGCGGCGAAGCGAAGGTAAGTGGCCTGGTAGTTAGCCCTAACAATGAACAAACGAAACAGTTTTTAGCCTACATCCCCGAAGTGGTGATGCTGTATGGTCACCTTAGCAGTATAGAAAACCTCGACTTTTTTAGCCGTATCGCAGGGTACACTTATAAAAAGGATCAACTCGAAGGATTTTTATTACAAGCTGGTTTGCAGCCTGAAGCTTTCCATAAAAGAGTGGCAGTTACAGCAAGGGCATGCGCCAGAAAGTAGGAATTGCCATTGCAGTGGCTAAAAACGCCAAAGCTATTTTAATGGATGAGCCCACAAGCGGCCTCGATCCTAAAGCTACTGATGAGTTTAGCGAAATTGTAAAACAGCTTTCGCAGGATGGCCGGAGTATTTTTATGGCCACACATGATATTTTTAACGCGGTAAATGTGGGTACAAGGATCGGGATTATGCGGCAGGGATCGCTAATACATACGCTGGATGCAAAGGATATTTCGGCAGTTGATTTACAGAAATTGTATTTGGAGACGATTTAAACAAAAAACGTCATTGCGATACACTTACAATAAAAAACGTCATCTCGACTGAAACGTCCCGAATATTCGGGAGAGAGATCTGCTTAGATAGATCTCTCGACTACGTTGCACTCCGCTCGAGATGACGGTCTCTGTCACTAAAGGATCAATTATATCTCGTAACTATAAACCGATCTTATTGCATCTCTTAAATTGTATTTCGAAGCCATCACCTCGCCATAAGCTCCTGCACTGCGGATAGCAAAAATATCGCCCCTGAAAGATTCAGGTTGTTCTACTTCTTTTCCAAAGCAATCGGTGCTTTCGCAAATTGGTCCTACTATATCATATTTTACGGCTGTTGATTGCGGACTTCCGACTCCGGACTGGCTAAGATTCTCGATCTTGTGGTAAGCCTGATATATTGCAGGACGCATCAATTCGGTCATACCGGCATCTAAAACCACAAAATTTTTCTTTTTACCGTTTTTAATGTAGAGTACACGGGTAATCAATGAGGCTGACTGACCAACCAATGCCCTACCCAATTCAAAATGAACTTCCTGACCAGGTTTAACCGTCAAAAATTCATTAAAAATCTTGAAGTATGATTCGAAATCAGGAATCTGGTGATCAGGGTTGTAATAATCGATGCCTAAACCGCCACCAACGTTTAATACCTGTAGATTAAAACCTTTATCTTCAAACCAGGCTGCAAATTCGTTAACACGTACGCAAAGGTTTTTATATACATCCAGATTGGTAATCTGCGAACCGATATGAAAGTGAATACCGATAAATTTTAGGTTAGGCGAAGCTTTTAAAGTCTCGGCACATTCTGGTAAGTCCCATGAGTTAATTCCGAATTTATTTTCATCCAAACCAGTGGTAATGTTATGGTGGGTGTGTGCATCAACATTTGGATTAATGCGGATAGCCACCTGTGCCGTTTTACCTTTTTTGCCGGCAAGTTCGTTAAGCACCTCCAGTTCCTGGATAGATTCTACGTTAAAGCAGAAAATATCAAGATCAAGAGCATCATTTATTTCTTTATCAGATTTACCTACTCCGGCAAAAACGATTTTTTCATTGTCGAAACCCACCTCTACAGCTCTTCTTACCTCTCCTGCGCTCACGCAATCTGCACCAAAACCAATCTCTTTAATCTGGTTTAACAGGACAGGATTGAAATTTGCCTTTAATGCATAGTGGATATGAAATTGATACGGAGCCGCTGCATCTGCACAGGTGCGCAAGGTTTTTTGCAACAAATCGGTATCATAGTAGTAAAAAGGTGTTTCTATATTGTTAAACTTTGATATATCTTTATCGGCGAACATGTTCAGATTCCTTATTATAATTTTAATTTTATTCTTTGGGCTAATTTATTTGGGTAACTACCTGGATTTAAAGCATGGAAGAATTACCCGGAAACAATACAATGGAAAAATCCGCTTTTTTATCGTGTTACTCCTTATTGTTTTGTTCCTTTTATTTATCAAAAAATGAAGATAGCAGCTGCCATATTTATTGTCGTTATTCTTTCTGCAGGCTTATATAACTCCTACAAAAAATATAAAAATGGATTACTACCGGCAAGCTTTCTGGCTTTTCACTTCCTGATCGGCCTATTGGTAGCAATCGGTGCCTTTTTCCTCTTATTCGAATAATTTTACTTTAAAATTTCAGTTTTTGGGATTTTTAAAAAATCGCTTACATTACTAACTATTGATAATGTTGTGCCTAATTTTAAAGGATTGTGGTTGGGAATGGTAACATGATGTGTTATTTCTCCAACGGTAACCGATAACCGAATATGACTTCCTTTCTGACGGGTAGCCTCGTAACCAAATTTCTTCAGTATCTTGATTAAATCTGTAGCAGATAGATCACGGGGTGTTTTCATAAAAAGGAAACAATTTTTACACAGTTAAAAGTTCCTCTTTAACAGAATGAATCCGGATAATTTTTGGCAGCTTATCTTCATCAAAATGACAAAGTACGGCCTCTTTGATATTGATTCTCAATTCATCCATGTTCTCTGCCTCAGTAAAAATAGATTCACCTAAGGCTTTGGCTACATAGCCCCCTTCTAAACTTTCTTCTACCAAAAAAAACACCTCGTTCATAATGCTAATATAAGATTTTTTATTCGAATAATCTATTGTGCAGGCTTCTTAAAGCTTCGGTTTTATACTCACTTAAAATCAAAAGCGAAACGTTATAATTACTTCCACCATAAGAAATCATCCGGATCGGAATGTGTTTTAAGCCTTCTAAAACCCTGCTGGCAAAACCATGTTTTTCAGAACCGAAATCACCAACTACACACACAATACTGTGATCGGTATCCACTTCAACTGTTCCAAAACTTTCCAGTTCTTCGATAATCTGTGGTAAATGAGCCGTTTCATCAATGGTTAACGATACGGCAACCTCAGAAGTGGTAATCATATCGATAGGTGTTTTATAACGTTCGAAAACCTCAAAAACACGACGTAAGAAACCATAGGCCAATAACATCCTGCTCGATTGGATACGAATTGCCGTAATGCCATCTTTAGCAGCAATCGACTTAATTTTACCTCTTTCGCTATCATGCGTAATTAAAGTACCGGCTGCAGAAGGTTCCATGGTATTTAATAAACGAACCGGGATTTTGTATTTCTGTGCCGGGAAAACCGATTGCGGATGTAAAATCTTCGCACCGAAATAAGCCAGCTCGGCTGCTTCATCAAATGATAACTGCGCAATTGGTTTAGTGCCTTTAACAATGCGTGGGTCGTTATTATGCATCCCGTCGATATCCGTCCAGATTTGAACTTCCTCGGCCAGAATTGCAGCACCTAGCAATGATGCTGTATAATCGCTACCACCACGGCGCAGGTTATCTACTTCGCCAAAACTGTTTCTGCAGATGTATCCTTGCGTAATAAATAATTTATTGTCTTTATGCTGCTCCAAAAGCGGCATTAAATGTTTGGTGGTAAACGGGATATCAGGTTCATTGTCTTCATCAGTTTTCATAAAATCCAAAGCCGGCAACAATACCGATGGCACGCCGATAGATTTTAAATAAATATGATATAAAGTAGTAGATAATAACTCACCCTGCGCCAATACCACTTTTTCTTCAATCGAAGTGAAAATATCGTTTGCCAATCCGGCTAAAAAACTGAAGTGATAATCGATTACTTCATTGCCCTGCTCCTGAAACTCGGTAGCTGGCAACAATTCAACAACAAAGGCTTTATATTTCTGGTATAGATTTTCAACACATTCGCTTCCCTTCTTCTTATCTCCGGCTAAAAAATAATTTGCAATTTCCACTAAACTATTTGTAGTACCAGACACGGCTGACAATACTACAATCTGCTCTACATTTGGATTAATGATATCCAACAACTTCGTCATGCGCTCGGGACTACCTACAGAAGTACCCCCAAATTTTAAAATTTTCATCGATGTAAATTTATTTTTTTCAATGGTGATGAAGCTATCCGGTTTTCATCCCACGCTGTGGTTTGAAAAATCATGATGGTTTCATTTTTATCAATTACTTTATCCGGATCAAATGGCGGTAACATTGAAGTTTAAAACTATTTTAAAAAAGTTACAATCGCCCGCCATTAATACTGGATTTTCTTTATTATTGTATCGGGGCGTGAAAATAAGCAAAAGCAGCTTAAAAGCAACACCCTCAACAAAATAAAATTTGGGCGGATGGAAATAAATTGCTTTCAGCCAAACATCATCCGCTAAAATTTGTTCAACACCAGATATTAAATTAAAAAAACAGCTCAATGCAGGCAATTGACCAATCAACACAAGCTACAATTAATCAGTGGTTAAGTGGAAATTATGATGAAAATACCAAGGCAGAAATACAGGCCCTTGTAGATAAAGATGCGACTACCGAATTAACCGATGCATTTTATAAAAGTTTAGAATTTGGAACGGGCGGCTTACGGGGCATTATGGGTGCAGGTTCTAACCGCATCAACAAATATACCATCGGTACCGCTACCCAGGGTTTGGCAAATTATTTAAACAATAAATATCCTGGCGAAAAAATCAAAGTTGCCATTGCACACGATAGTCGTAACAATTCTGATTATTTCGCAAAAATTACTGCAGATGTTTTTTCTGCAAACGGCATCTATGTTTATTTCTTTAAAGCCTTAAGACCAACGCCAGAATTATCTTTCGCGGTGCGCCATTTTGGTTGCAAAAGCGGAGTAATGTTAACGGCATCGCATAATCCTAAAGAGTATAACGGTTATAAGGCTTATGGTGCAGACGGTGGTCAGTTTACCTCTCCTGATGATAAATTAGTGATCGATGAGGTAAATAAAATTAAAAGCATCGACGAGGTTAAATTTGATCGTGTTGAAGCAAATATCGAACTGATTGGCGAAGATGTAGATAAATTATACTTAGACGGCATTACAGCACTATCCATTTCTCCTGAAGCGATTAAAAGGCAACACGATTTAAAAATTGTGTATTCTCCTATCCACGGAACGGGAATTACCCTGGTTCCGAAAGCTTTAGAACAGTTTGGTTTTACAAATGTAACCGTTGTTGAAGAGCAAAGCACACCGGATGGAAATTTCCCGACAGTGGTTTATCCAAATCCGGAGGAAAAAGAAGCCCTTACTCTGGCGATGAACAAGGCAAAGGAAATTGATGCTGACTTAGTACTGGCAACCGATCCTGATGCCGACCGTGTTGGTATTGCAGTAAAAGATAATAATGGCGAGTGGGTATTGCTTAACGGCAACCAAACCGGTAGTTTATTGATTAATTACCTGTTATCATCATGGCAGGATAATGGTAAATTAGATGGCAATCAGTTTATTGTAAAAACGATTGTTACTTCTAACCTGATCGAAGAAATTGCCAAAAAGAAAAATGTAACCTATTACAATACTTTAACTGGATTTAAATACATCGGTCAGTTAATGACAGAACTGGAAGGTAAAAAATATTTTATCGGTGGTGGCGAAGAGAGTTACGGTTACCTGATTGGTGATTTGGTACGCGACAAGGATGCAGTAGTTTCTGCTGCCTTTATTTCTGAAATGACAGCCTATTACAAAGATAAAGGTGCGAGCTTATACAACGCCTTGTTGGATATGTATGTAGAATATGGCCTTTATAAAGAAGATTTGGTTTCATTAACCAAAAAAGGTAAATCTGGTGCTGAAGAAATTAAAGCCATGATGGTTAAATTCAGGGAAAATCCTCCTGCTACATTAGGTGGATCGAAAGTTTCGGTATTGAAAGATTATGAATTAAGCCAGGAAACTGATTTGGCAACAGGTAAAGTAACCAAACTGGATTACCCGACTTCGGATGTTTTACAGTTTATTACCGAAGATGGAAGTATTGTTTCGGCACGTCCGAGTGGTACAGAACCAAAAATTAAATTTTATTGCAGTGTAAACGCGCCTTTAGCCGATAGAAAAGATTTTGATGCGGTTAATGCACAGCTTGGAGAAAAGATTAAAGCAGTAATGGCTGATTTGCAGGCCTAATTATTTTATTACTAATTAACCACAGATAAAAAAGATAAACACAGATGAATAAGCTTCATCTGTGTTTTTTGTTTAGTGCCGTCACCCTTTTGTTTTGCTACATCTTATTTTATTTGCCAGGGAGTCATGAATTAGCACAGATGATCTTTGGATGATTATTTAATCAATTCCTTAATGTTTTTCTTAGAAATATAAATGATAGCAGGCTGATTTTTTTCAGCTGAAACAGACTTTCCTGTTATTTTATCGTGAATACTCTGCGTGGCTGAGACATACAATCTTCCCAGCTCATCTACATGTAAATTGGTAATCTGATTATCAAATGGAACGGGAAATATTTTTGAAAATCCATGTTCTAGAATTTCGATATCGCGTTTTAAGATATAATTATAATCCGGATTACCGTTAATGGGTTCTAAATTTTCTTTTAGTTTAATTTTCACCTGATTATCTAAAGAAATGGTTGCAAATTCCTGTGATCGTTCTTCAGAAACATTATATTGAGTACATCTTTTCCAGGTAAACCCTTTGTCGAGCGTAAAAAATTGACTAAATGTGGCAAGCAATTGATTGTCTTTGTCTTTAAGGCTGTTGGCCTGCAGAGCAAAAATCGTGTCCTTAACTGATAAGAAGCCGTATGTAGGCTGGTAATTTACCTTTGTTCTTTGCCACGTTTTACCATGATCGGTAGTTTGATAAATTTCAGTAAGGGTAGATACCATTAATGTATCGTCAATATTCCCATAAACAGCATGGGCTTCTCTCCCGTTAGCAATTTCAAGCCTGGTCCAACCCGGGTCGCTAAAGGTTGGCGGTACATCTGGAACTTCTTTTTTGGCGCATGACGACAATACCATCATCACCGCAATAGTTTTAAGTAATTTCATAGGTTTCATTTTTGTGTACGGCAAGATAAAAAAAAATTACTTGAACTAAAAATACAGGTAAGTTTGAGCACTGAGTTTTTAAAATATTAACCACAGATGCACACAGATAAACACAGATTTATTTCTGGTTTAGCTTCCTGTTAAGAACCTTGCGTTTTGCCACGTTATATTTTTTGCCACAGAGGCCCAGATTGGCACAGAAGGGTTATAGTTAAGAATGATAAGAGAGTTTTCTGTGACCTCCGTTAATCCGTGGCAAAAAACATTACATAATATTTTTTCTTTGCTGCAATCATTTTCTTTAATACTTTTGCAGCGCAATTAAAATGTTCAAGAAAGTCCTCATATATCTTTTAATTACATGTACCGTTTCTAACGGTTTCATGCAACTGGCGATCTATTCTGGCTACAAAATGAATAAGGAATACATCACAAGCGTGTTTTGTATCAACAAAGAGCATCCCGAATTGCATTGCGACGGACAGTGTTTCTTAGCTAAAAAACTAAAAGAACTTGAAGGTAAAAACAAACAGGCCCAGGAAAATTTGAAAAGAGTTACTGAGGCTGAACCACAATTTCAGTCGGTATTTTTAAACCATCATCTTCCCTATTTCATCATCACTTCAGAAAATCTTTACATCGAAAAACCGGTAAAAGATCTTTCCATTTCTATTTTTCATCCACCGAAAACGGTTTAAGTATTTTATGGTTTAATATGAATGCTTATGCTATTGCAAAGTTTGACTATTTGTCATTCTGAGCGAAGCGAAGAATCTCATCAAGAACAACTACCTGTCATTTTTTGTAATGTTAATTTCTGCTAAAACTCCAGAGATTCTTCATTGCATTCAGAATGACGGCAAATTATTTTTTACTTATTTAATTTTCTTAAAATGAAATTATCACAATACTTTTTGGCATTGCTATGCCTTATTATACTATTATCTTCTTGTAAAAAAGACAGCGATGAAGTTGCTGCAGATTCCAAATCTACTTTCACCATGGAATTCGAAAACCAGGTAAACGGAAGTCCTTTGGTGTTAAATACCACCACTTATAAAAATGCCAAAGGCGAAGATTTTAAAATCAATGTATTTAAATATTATGTAAGTAATATCAAATTAAGCAAAGCCGATGGATCAAGCTATCTTATTCCGGAAAGTTATTTTTTAATTGATGCTTCAAAAGCAGAATCGACAAATATTACCTTAAAAGACGTACCAACCGGCGATTATACCAAAATCGAATATACCATAGGTGTAGATTATGCCCGTAATTTTGCTGGTGCACAAACAGGTGCGTTAGATCCGGTTAACGGTATGTTCTGGACCTGGAACAGTGGCTACATCTTTGTTAAGCTTGAAGGAACTTCACCACAATCAACAGATGCAGGCAATAAGCTTACCTTCCATATTGGCGGTGTAACCGATCCGAATAACACCATCAGAACCTTTGCCACGGAAATTAATTCGGCAAATCCGCTCCGCGTACGTACCGATGGCAAGCCAAATATGCACTTTATTGTAAATGCAGCAGCATTATTTACTGGTAAAACCGACATCAGTTTCGCTACGCTAAATTTTACCATGGGTGGTGCAAATTCTGTAATTGTAGCTAACAATTATGCAAATGGTTTATTCCGTTTAGATCACATCCATAACTAAATGTTAAGGAAAATAACCATTATCGCAGTGCTTTTATTAAGCATCGCGATGATGTATGCCTGTAGCAAAAATGAAGATGAAGTAACACCGGAAGAAAAGAAGATTACCTTTTCTGTTCCGGCTAATTTCCCTGCTCCGGCATACAATTTTGAAGACAATAAATTAACCAATGCAGGTTTTGCGCTGGGCAGGAAATTATTTTATGAAGCCAGGTTATCAGCTGATAAAAGTGTTTCATGCGGAAGCTGCCATCAGCAATTTGCTGCTTTTACCCAACTGGATCATAAAGTGAGCCATGGTGTAAACAATTGCCAGGGAAAGCGGAATACACCTCCACTTTTTAACCTGGCCTGGCAAAAGGCTTTCTTTTGGGATGGTGGGGTGAAAAACATCGAAACTTCACCGTTAAACGCCATTACCGACGCCTGCGAAATGGGTACAGATATAGAAACCATTGTTGCATTTCTGAAAAATACTGCACCTTATCCTGATTTATTTAAACAGGCCTTTGGTTCAACAGAAATCAATTCGCAACTTATTTTAAAGTCGATAACGCAATTTACGGCAGTATTGGTTTCGGGCAATTCGAAATACGACAAGGTGATGCGTAAAGAAGGTGGTATCTCTTTTACGGCTAACGAATCTGCAGGCTTTGATCTTTTTAAACAAAAATGCACTTCCTGCCATGCAGAACCCTTTTTCACTGATTTTTCTTACAGAAGTAACGGCCTGGATTTAGTAAGTACCGATGAAGGGCGTTCGCACATTACAGGCCTGGCATCCGATTTTGGAAAATTCCGCGTCCCTACTTTACGTAATATCGAATATACCAGTCCGTACATGCACGATGGGCGTTTTTACAGCTTAGATGAAGTGTTAGAGCACTATAATTCGGGCGTTAAAGCCTCAGCCAATCTCGATGCACAACTAAAAAACGGCATCCCGTTAAGCTCAACGGAGAAAGAACAGATTAAAGCATTTTTAAAAACATTAACAGACAATGAATTTATCAAAAATACATTATACAGCGAGTCATAAACTATTAATTCTGGTTTTTGTACTTATAGGCAGTCAGGCTTTTGCCTGCGATATCTGCGGCTGTTTTATGGGCATTACGCCTTATTACAACCGTAATAGTATCAGTCTTTTATACCGTTATCGTTCTTTTAATGGTTACGAAGGACAATCGCATTCTTTATTTCCAAATGGAGGAAATTTCTTCATACCCGCGCGGAGTCAGGATTCGCCTATTACTAATCATGCAGGTAATCCAGGAGATTATGAACTTTACCGTTCTTTAGAAATCAGAGGGAAATATTTCATTAACAGTAAACTCGAAATTAATGCTATTTTGCCTTATGTTTCGAACAGTGAGCGCTACAATGGTTATACTTCATCTATTTCTGGCGTGGGCGATATCAATCTGTATGCAGGTTATCACCTTGTCCAAAAATTAGAAGACAACTTTAAACAGCAGCTAGTTGCTGGTGCCGGTGTAAAATTGCCTACCGGGAAAAACGATTTCAAAAACAATGCTGGCATCCGTTATTCGTCCTTAATGCAGGCCGGAACAGGCAGTACTGATGGTTTTGTGTACCTCAATTACATGGTTGGCCTGGGTAAGTTTGGGGCAAGTTTAAACACCTCTTATAAAGTTAACGGCACCAATAGCCGAGATGAAGGCATTGCAAATAGTACCACGAGTTTCCTGAATATTTTTTATACCCAGAGGATTGGAAAAGATGTTCAGCTAATGCCATCAGCACAGTTTTTTTATGAATATTCGGGCGGAGAAAAATACAAAGGTCAAAAAACCGGAGAACATGTCATGAATAACCTGATGGGTGGCGCAGGTATAGATGTTTTTTATAAAAATGTAGCACTAAATGCAGGTATCCAGAAGAATATTTGGGAAGCTGAAACTGATCACCCAATGAGTGCCGGAAAGGTTTATGTCGGTATTACCTATAATTTTTAAATCACCATCATATGAACAGATTAAACATTGTACTATTCAGTCTTGTAGCAGCCTTGCTTTTTTCTTGCAAAACAGAACCTGATTCGACAGCAATACGCAAAGAAGTGCTTAATATCCATGATAAACTCATGATTGATGGAGAAAAAGTAATGAAGAATAAAATGAAGTTAGATCAAATCCTGATATCCGGTCAGGTTAAACTTGCTCAGGATTCAACATTGCAAAAACACAAAATCAACGATTTGATTACGCGATTAAATGCCGCAGATGAGAAAATGATGGATTGGATGCATTTCTTTAAAGATGATTTTAAAGGAAAAACAGAACAGGAAGATCTTGATTATTATAAAGCAGAGATGGTTAAAATAAGGGCCGTGGAAGATGGTTATATTAAGGTTATGCGAGAATCAGATTCATTAATTAAAGTGTACCACGTAAAGTAAAAAGTCGGAGGTCCGATAGTCGGAGGTCAGAAGATATTGAGCCATATTTTAAACGCCCAAACTTCCGACTTTCGGACTTTTCCAACAATTAACAAAAATAAGTCAGGAGTGCGATGATATGAAATCATACATCTCAATCACCCAAACTTCCGACTTTCGGACACCTGACCCCGGACTTTTCCAACAATTAACAAAATAATTCAGAAGCCCGATGATATGAAATCATACATTTTAAACGCCCAAACTTCTAACTTTCGGACACCTGACCCCGGACTTTTCTAATGAATTAACGTTCTAGACAAAATTACCTCGTATATTTACATTTTAAAATAAAATCATGAATAAAATTACTGCTTATCTGGCAACAGCCCTTTTGGCTATTTCTATATTTACCTCATGCCAACAAGATAGAAGACTTCCGTTTTATGGCGAGCGACATGCCGAAACCGTTAAAGATGCCGCTGGTGTAGAAAAAATCGATACGGTTTATCAAACCATTCCGGATTGGTCTTTCCTGAATCAAGACAGCGTTGTAACCACTAATAAGGCAACTGACGGAAAAATTTATGTAGCCGATTTCTTTTTTACCTCATGTACCACCATCTGCCCTACCATGCACCGCAATTTAATGACAGTTTATAACGACTTTAAGAGCAATTCAGATGTGATGTTCGTTTCTCACACCATTGATTTCAAATACGACAAACCTCATGTTTTGAAAAAGTATGCTCAAAAATTAGGTGTAGATGGCCCAAAATGGCAATTCCTTTATGGAAGTAAGGATAGTGTGTACACTTTGGCTGAGAAAAACTATTTAGTGGCCGTTGGTGAAGACAGTACCGCTAAAGATGGTTATATCCACCAGGGATATTTAGTTTTAATTGATAAAGACAGACGGATCCGCGGTGCTTATGATGGTACCAAAGAAGATCAGGTAGAACAATTAAAAAAAGATATTCCGGTTTTATTGGCGGAGTATAAAAAGTAGAAATCTAAGTCGTCATCTCGACTGAAACGCAGTGGAATGGAGAGATCTATCTATATAGATTTCTCGACTCCATTTTTATTCCGCTCGAAATGACGATTTTCACAAATAAAACATACATGCGCAAATACATCATCAACGCTATCTTTTTCCTTTCTATTATCGCTATCATTATTTCCTGCCAGAATCAGGAGACTATTGATTTGCAAAATTACATGTCGAACGGAAAAGACATTTATAAAGCCAAATGTCAAAACTGCCATGGAGAAAATGGCGAAGGCTTGGGTGAGCTTGCGCCACCCCTAACCGATTCCGTTTTCCTAAAAGCAAACAAAACGCGTCTGGCCTGTTTTATCAAAAATGGCGCGAACGAAACATTGATAGTTCACGGAAAAGAATACAAGGAAAAAATGCCAGCTTTCCCCGAACTGGCTGATATTGATGTAGCGCAGGTAATGGTTTTTGTAACCAATTCGTTTGGAAATAAGCAAGGATTTGTACCTTACACCAAGGTTTCGAAAGATTTGCAGGCTTGTAAATAAAACTCGTCATAAAAAAACTCGTCCTCTCGACCGAAACGCAGTGGAGCGGAGAGATCTATCTCGAGATAGATTTCTCGACTTCGTTGCACTCCGCTCGAAATGACGGCAACTTTCGAGAAATTTAATTATCAATTGTATCTTTCTGATCAAAAAACCCCATCTTTGCGCAAAATGCAGGTTGTTCTATCGCTGTTTCGAATAAAATCGGAAGAGAGGAAAGTCCGGGCAACGCAGGGCATCCCGCTTTCTAACGGAAAGGGGTTCAGGAATGAAAACCTGAATTACGGATTAGTGCAGCAGAAAATATACCGTCCCGACTTTATGTCGGGATAAGGGTGAAAACGTGCGGTAAGAGCGCACGAGCACTGCAGGCGACTGCAGTGGTTTGTAAACCCCGGGAGTTGAAAGACCAAATAGGCTAACGTACGTAGGGCTGCCCGTCCGATGTTAGTGGGTAGGTCGTTAGAGATAAACGGCAACGTTTATAGTGGATAAATGATAGAAATTCTGAGCAATCAGAAAACAGAACCCGGCTTATAGACCTGCATTTTTTTATTCACTTAATAAGATATTCTTTGTTTCGCTCAGTTTAGCTGTTTCTCCTTCTCCCAATACCGGAAATTTAAGATCCAGTTCTTTTAATTTATCAACAATAATCTCACTAATAGCCAATCGGGTAAACCATTTTTTATCCGCAGGTATAATATGCCATGGAGCATCTGTTGTACTTGTTTCATTAATCGCATGTTCGTAAGCTTCCATATATTTATCCCACAAAGCCCTTTCTTTAATATCTCCGGAAGAGAATTTCCAGTTTTTAGTCGGGTCTTCTATCCTATCCAAAAAGCGCTGTTTCTGTTCAGCCTTACTTACATTTAAAAAGAATTTTATAATTACCGTTCCGTTAGCCGTTAAATGCTCCTCAAAGTTTTTAATGCTTTTATAACGTTGTTGCCAAAAACTTTTATTGATTTTTTTTACATCTGCGAAACCCGGTATGTTTTCACTTAGAATATATTCAGGATGTACCTTGCAAACCAACACGTTTTCATAATGCGAACGGTTATGGATGCCGATCCTTCCACGTTCTGGCAAGGCTTTATAATGTCTCCACAAAAAATCATGCTCATATTCTTCAGATGTAGGAACTTTAAAACTATATACCTGGCATCCTTGTGGATTTAAACCACTCATTACATGCTCAATAGCACTATCTTTCCCTGCAGCATCCATCGCCTGAAAAATAATCAGCAACGAATTTTTTCCTGATGCATATAATTTTTCCTGCAGGTGGTTGAGCTCAATTTTAGAATTTACCAATGCATCTTTAGCTTTTTCCTTATTATATCCGCCAGTAAAGTCGGTTTTATGATTTTTTAAGGAAAACTTCTTATCTCCCTGTACAATTAAGCTTTTAAATTCGTTTTTCATAATCATGTATTATTTAGATAAATCGATGCATCTGTAATTTAAATATAGAACTAAAAAATAAGTAAATTAAATACGTTAATTTGCATATAGAGTTTTTTATATTTAACGCCACAGCAATTACCTAAAGATCACCTTATCCAATATGTTTAAAGAGATAAAAAACAAGTACTTACGTTATTCTACAATAGTTTTATTTTTTATAATAATTTTCTTTTCTGCGCTTCAGCTAAACTTTTTGTGGCTGTTTGGCTATTCTCCAAGTGTTCATGATATCAAAGCACCTACTCTTCGTGTAGGGTCAGAACTTTACACTGCTGACGGAAAACTGATCGGACGGTACTTTAAAGAGAACAGAACCCCTGTAAACTATGAAGAAATTGCGCCTAGTGTGATACAAGCTTTGGTAGCAACAGAAGATGTACGTTTTTACAAACATTGGGGAATCGATGTTCAGGCTGTGGGCAGAGCTGTTATAGGCTTAGGTAAAGATGGCGGTGCAAGTACCATTACGCAACAATTGGCAAAAAATCTTTACCGTACACGTTATAATAAATCGCAGGGCTTATTAATCAAAATCCCCTTAGTGAGAACATTGATTGTTAAATTAAAAGAATGGCAAACTGCAGTAAAACTGGAGTCGAACTATTCTAAAAACGACATCATAACGATGTACCTCAATACCGTTTCTTTCGGTAATAATACTTATGGAATAAAAACCGCCAGCCGCATTTATTTTGATAAAGAGGCCAAAGATTTATCTACTACCGATGCAGCCATGCTTGTAGGGATGTTAAAGGGTACAACGATGTATAATCCTACAAAAAACCCTGTAAAAGCAATCGAAAGGAGAAATGTGGTGCTGGCGCAGATGAATAAATATAAATACCTGAGTAAAGATAGTTTGACTGAATTATCAAAAGAGCCGATCAAACTTAAGGAAGGTAAAATGCAGGATGGCAGCGATGGTGACTCTTATTTGAGGGCAGCCGTGGCAAAATACCTCGAAAAATGGTGTACCGATAACGGCTACGACCTTTATGAGGATGGCTTAAAAATTTATACCACTATTGATTCAAGGCTTCAGGGTTATGCAGAAGAAGCGGTTGCCGATCAAATGAGAATTTTACAGCGCAGGTTTTACAGCGTTTGGGGCAAAGAAGATCCCTGGTACGATTCGGAAAAGCAAAAGGTTGATTATCCGGACAGGGCGATGAAAAACCTGCCAATCTACGCACTTTTACAAAAGAAATTCCCGAATAATCCTGATTCTGTTAAGGCCTATTTCAATAAAAAGAAAAGAATGCAGATCTTCACTTACAAGGGCGATCGCGATACACTATTTTCTACATTAGATTCTATCCGTTATTATGGAAAAATCATGAATACTGGCATGATGACTATGGAACCCGCCAGCGGAAAAATTAAAGTATGGGTTGGCGGTATAGATCATAAATTTTTCAAATACGATCATGTTAATCAGGCTAAACGTCAGGCAGGGTCTACTTTTAAACCTTTTGCCTACTTAACTGCTTTAGAACAAGGCATGAGTCCTTGCGATAAATTTACCGATAAACCGGTTAAAATAGCTTATCAGGATAAAGGCGAAACCAAATATTGGGAGCCTAAAAATGCCGATTACAGTGTTTCTTATCGCGAGATGAGTTTACGCTGGGCCATGGCAAAATCAGTAAATACCATTACCGCACAGGTTACCGAAAAAGTTGGCTGGGATAATGTAGTGAAATATGCGCACGAGTGTGGGATTGACAGCCATTTAGAATCCGTTCCTTCAGTAAGTTTAGGTTCAAATGATGTTACGGTTTACGAAATGGTAAAAGCTTATGCCACTTTCATGAATAAGGGCATTAAAACCGATCCCATTTTGGTAGAAAAAATTACCGACCAGGACAATAATGTGATCGATGAATTTAAGCCGAAAACAAAGCGTGTTTTAACAGAAGAAATTGCCTGGTTAATGACCTATATGTTCCGTGGTGGCATGGAAGAACCGGGCGGAACCTCTCAGGCACTATGGGAATGGCCAAATTTATGGAAGAAAAACAATCAGATTGGTGGTAAAACAGGTACCTCTTCCGATTATGTGGATGCCTGGTATATGGGCTTAACCAAGGATTTGGTTACCGGCGTTTGGGTAGGTTGTGATGAAAGAACTGCACACTTTAAAAATGGCGAACAAGGTGAAGGTTCAAGAACTGCACTGCCGATTTTTGCAAAATTTATGGAGAAAGTTTACCTCGATCCAAAATCAGGCTACACCTATGGAGCTTTCCCTAAAGCAACTGTTGATATTACAAGAACCTACAATTGTCCTAGTCCACAGATCGTTAGAGACACCACATCAACTGACAGTGTAGCGGTCGATTCTACTGATTTTACTGTCCCTGCTGAGGTACCTGTTACTACTGAACCGGTAAACAATGAGCCTGAAGTTAAAAAAGAAGAAAAGAAAACAGAGCCGGCTCAAAACCCGGTTACCCCCACAGTTCCATTAACCAGAAAAGAAGAACGCGAGCTGAGGAGAAAACAGCGTCAGGAAGAAAAGGAAAGAAAGAAAAACGAGAATAACAATCAGCAATAATTTTCTATTCAAGATAAATCAGAATACTCATTACCTGTGCAAACAGGTAATGAAATTTTAAAAAGTGTTAAATTTTAAATAGTCTTTTAAACTATTGTTATTTTTATTTCCAGATTTTTTACCATTTCATTTTTGTAAATTATTGAACAATCATTACTAAAACCATACATATGAAAAAAGGCTCTACTTTATTAAAGCGGTATTGTTCCTTATTGCTCTTGCTTATTCTTTCTTTTTCTGTTAAAGCTCAATACTTCGGCCAAAACAAGGTGAGATATAAAACACTTGATTTCAAGGTTTTACAAACACCCCATTTCGAAATTTATTATTACATTAAAAATGAGAAACTTTTAAAACGCTTTTCTCAGGATGCAGAAACCTGGTACAAAATGCACCAGGAGGTATTCAGGGATACATTTTTAAAGAAAAATCCAATCATTTTATACAATAACCATCCTGATTTCCAGCAAACTACCGTACTTAACGGAGAAATTGGCATTGGAACAGGAGGGGTTACGGAAGCGCTGAAAAACAGGGTAATTATGCCTGTTATGGAGTTAAACAGCCAAACCAGGCATGTTTTAGGTCATGAGTTGGTTCACGCTTTTCAATATCACCTTTTATTAGAGAAAGATTCAATTAGTTTGGAAAATGTTGGCCAAACCCCGTTGTGGATGGTTGAAGGGATGGCCGAATACCTTTCAATCGGCAAAAAAGATGCCTTCACGTCTATGTGGATGCGCGATGCCATGCTTAACCGCGACATTCCTTCTTTAAAAGACTTAACCAATTCTAATAAATACTTTCCTTACCGTTACGGACAGGCCTTTTGGACCTATATCGGTTCGCAATATGGCGATACCACCATCGTTCCATTATTTAAAAATACGGCAAAATATGGTTACGAAAATGCCATCCGATATACATTTGGGTACGACGACAAAACACTGTCTGGTCTTTGGAAAAACTCCATTGATGCGCATTACAAACCCATGTTAAAGGCTGATAGTTCTCAGATAAAAATTACAGGCACAAAAATCATCGATAATAAGAATGCAGGAAACATGAACGTTGCTCCTGCCCTTAGTCCTGACGGAAAATACCTGGCATTTATGTCTGAAAAAGATCTTTTTGGTATCGATTTATTCCTTGCAGATGCAAAAACGGGACGCATCATCAGGAAACTGAGCAGCCAGATATCCAACGGCCATATAGACGATTTTAACTTTATCGAATCTGCCGGGGCATGGTCGCCGGATAGTAAACAATTTGCCTTCAGTATTTTCAGTCAGGGAAAAAACCAGATGATGATCATCAACGTTGCCAACGGCAATACTGTTTCTCAAACCCCGATGGCGCAGGTGCAGCAATTTGGTAATTTAACCTGGTCGCCAAATGGTAAAGACATCGCATTTTCAGGAATGGTAGAAGGGCAAAGTGATATTTTCTCTTACAACCTCGATACCAAAGCAGTTACGCAAATTACTGATGATGTATATTCTGATTATGCGCCAAGTTATTCTCCTGATGGTAAAAAACTGGTATTTTCATCAGATAGGGCCGCAATTCAGGCAAATGTAATTAATGCGGTGTTGCCGATCAACCTGGCTGTATATGACATTGCATCTAAAACGGTAAGTAATCTTGATGTTTTTCCAGGAGCGAACAACTTAAATGCACAATTTTCTGCTAACAGTCAGAACATCTATTTCCTTTCTAACAGAGATGGTTTCAGGAATTTGTATAAATACAATTTCGCAGATAATACAGTCGATCAGTTAACCGATTATTTTACCGGTATCAGTGGAATTACGGAATTTTCGCCAGCCATTTCCGTTTCAACAACCGATGAAATTGTGTACAGCTATTACCGCTACCAGCGCTACACCTTATATAATGCCAGGCTGAGCAGTTTTAAAGCCAGGCGTATTGGTAACCGCGACGAAAACTTTGATGCCGCAATCCTCCCTCCTATGGAAAACATTGGGGTGAACATCATCAATTCCAATCTGAATAATTTCGATCGTTTCGAAAAAATTGTAGCCGATTCAATGAAAACGGTTCCATATAAACCAAAGTTCAGACTAGATTACCTGGCAAATAGTGGCGTAGGCGTTTCTACCAGTCGCTTTGGAACCGGTGTTTCTGGTGGTATTGTAGGAATGTTTAGTGACATATTAGGAACAAATCAGATCATCGCAAATATTTCCGTTAACGGAGAAATATACGATGCCGGAGGTTTGGTAGGCTATATTAACCAAAAAAGCAGGATAAACTGGGGAGCAGCCATTTCACACATTCCTTATGTATCAGGTTTTAGATCATACGGTTACGAGGACATTCCAAATGGTGATAATCAAACCACTAAAGCACAAGTAGACAGAACGGACATTGTAAGAACATTTGAAGATCAGCTTCAGGTTTTTGGCGCTTATCCATTTAGTAAAATCCACCGATTTGAACTGGGCGGAGCATTTTCGCATTACAGCTACCGCGTTGACAGATATAGCAATTATTACGATGCAAACGGTTATTACATCGGCTCAGACAAAAGCAGGGTTGCCAATGATGTTGCCGCCGATGCAATCGGAATTCCGTTAAATTCATTTACATTATATCAGTTAAATGCTGGTTTTGTTGGCGATAATTCTATTTTTGGTTTAACAGGTCCGCTTGATGGTTACAGATATCGTGTAAGTGGTGAAAAGTATTTTGGTACTTATAATTTTGCTGGTGTAACAGCCGATCTTCGTAAATACTGGAGAGCGAAACCGGTAACTTTTGCCGTAAGAAGTTACAATACATTAAGGATTGGTAAAGATGCTGACAGGCTTTATCCGATGTATGTGGGTTATCCTTACCTGATCAGGGGGTATGAATCGAACTCGATTTACAAAAATACATCAGCCCAATCGTCCGAATCCTTTGATATTAATCAGTTAGCAGGAAGTAAAATAGCTGTCTTTAATTTCGAAGTCCGCTTACCATTTACAGGACCTAAAAAATTAGCAGCAATACCATCTAAGTTTCTGTTTTCCGATTTGAACTTATTTTTTGATGCAGGTTTAGCCTGGACCAACGATACTAAAGTAAAATTTAAAAGCGAGCCTACTTACACTACAGAGCCTCTATTAGACAAAGGTGTACCTGTTTTAGATTCGAAAGGCAAGCCAGTTACTTATCAGGCCACAACAGAACGTGTACCGGCCATGAGTGTAGGTGTATCGGTAAGGGTAAACATTTTCGGCTATTTCGTATTAGAACCTTATTATGCAATCCCTTTTCAAAGGAAAGATGTTAAAACCGGGGTATTTGGTTTAACCTTTGCTCCTGGGTGGTAGTTTGAGGATGTTAAAAGGGTTGGAAAGTTGAAATGTTGTAAAGCGCTATAAACGCAGATGTGCTCAGCGGGAGAATGATTATATAATCTAATTCATTTTATTTAACAGCAACTTAAAATTATTCCAAAGAAAGATTTTCAAATTGTCGTAAACCGAAATGTTGCAAAGCGCTATAAACGCAGATGTACTAAGGTGAATTAAAATGGTGAAAAATTATAGCCTAATTATTGGCCCTACTCATACAATTGAAATTACTCAACTGGTAAGCTTTTCAAATTGCTGAAAAGTTGAAATGTATTAAAGCTATAAAAGCGCAAATGTTTTCAACTAGCTTAAGTAGTGAATAAATGATACTTATTCAGCAGCTGGCTATATTTTTTATAAGAATAAATTACCTTATTAAAATTATTATCAAATGCTTGAATGACTGGATGCCATAATGGAATCGATCATTCAGGCATTAATTTTATACATACCTATCTGTTTCATTATAATCATTTAAAATTAACACTCCCTATTAATTTAAGATAAGCTCGAAAACGATAATTTAACCTGATTGGTAATGTTCCTGTGTAAAAGAATATTTTCGAAATCAAGGCCTATAGTCAAATCAATCCAGTCAGGGTTACAAGACCTCACCAAACGCTCCTTTTGCATGCGTGTAAACCTGCTGATCGATTTAAAACGCGTCAATGCCTGTGCTTCTGTTTTAAACTCTTCAAAATAAACCAGGCGGGTTAATTGCTGGCCGCTATCAAAAAATAAGTTTGGCATCTGTTTGTAGAAATCCAGTGTCTTAATCAAATCTGAGCTCATGCCCACGTGCATACTTGTACGATTTCTGTCGGTAACGATATAAACAAACTTTTTCATCAATCTTGTATTTAAATTTTAAACTAAACTATTTAGTATATGTTCTTGCAATTCAAAATAATATTACTAACTTTATGAGCATAAAATTACTAACTATTTTAGTAATTCCAAATTTATTTTAAAATTTATTTTTATGTCGAATATTTCAAATAATTTAAAGTACCTCAGGAAGAAAAAAGGCCATACACAGCAAAATTTCGCTGATATCATGGAAATCAAAAGATCGCTTATCGGCGCTTATGAGGAAGACCGGGCGGAACCTAAATATGATTTGCTAAAAAAAATAGCCGAATATTTTGATCTGACCATTGATGAGTTCATTAATGAGAAAATATCCGACAGCTGGAAACCGAAGCCAAAAAGCCAGGGTTCTAACCTTCGCGTACTCAGCATTTCAGTAGATCAGAATGACCGTGAAAACATCGAGCTCGTACCGGTTAAAGCAAGTGCTGGTTATTTAAACGGCTTTTCCGATCCGCAATATATTAGCGATCTTCCAAAGTTTCAGCTTCCTTTGCCCGCTTTGAGGCAAGGTACATTCAGGGCTTTTGAAATTATGGGCGATAGCATGCTGCCTGTTCAGCCGGGCAGTGTGATCATTGGCGAATATTTAGACAACTGGAATGAAGTAAAAACCGGAGAAACCTATATCGTTATCAGTAAAAACGAAGGTGTAGTATATAAAAGGGCCGGCAACCGCTTCAGGGAAAATAAAGATTTGAAATTGGTATCCGATAATAAGGTATATGATGCTTACACCATTGCCGCAGAAGATATCCTTGAAATTTGGAAAGCTAAAGCCTATATATCAACCTCATTGCCAGAACCTGCGCCAGATCCAACCATGGAAACACTAACCCAAATGATGGCTCAAATGCAGAAATCAATTTCACAATTAAATAAAAATTAACATTTTTTAACAACAGCCGATTAAACCGTTTGCGTTTTTATGTATCTATTAATTCAACAAACACATAAAAAGAACATAACATGAAAAAGGCAATTTTAACAATAGCAATTGCAGTAATGGGTTTAACCGCTGCATTTGCTCAAGACACAACAAAGCATGCCAGAAGGCCAATGCCGAAAATGACTGCAGAACAAAGGGCAGATAAAGTAACCGCGAGATTAGAGAAACAGTTAAGTTTGACCGCCGATCAGAAAACTAAAATCTATGCCATTGAGTTAGAAAACGCAAAGAAAATGGATACCTGGAGATCTGCTGATCAGGGTGACAGAAAAGGCAAGATGAAAGAGCGCAAAGCGGCAATGGATGAGCAAAAAGCTAAAATAGATGCTGTTTTAACTGCAGATCAGAAAACAAAAATGGATGCTTTCCGGGCCGAAGCCAGAGAAAAAGGAGAGAAAATGAGAAAAGGAATGGGCAGGGGCAATAAAGATAAAGCACCGGTTGTTTCAAATCCTCCTGCACAAGGATAGATAAAATAAAAGAGTAATTAATTAATTTTTAAAAGCGTTCCGTTTATTCGGGACGCTTTTTTTACTTTTGACCAATGAGCAAAATTGAACAGTTTCTTAATGCTAAACTTCAGGAACGCAAGGATAATCTTTCCATCAGGAATTTGTCAACCAACCACCCTCCTTTTGATTTTTGCTCAAATGATTATCTGGGTTTTGCCAGATCAACTGAACTCAGAAAACATATTGAGGATAATATAGCAACAGTCGCGCAATATTTAAATGGTGCAGGAGGTTCGAGATTGCTAAGCGGCAACACTCAATATACCGAAGAAACCGAGCAGTTTATTGCTGATTTCCACCTGGCAGAAAGCGGATTGATTTTCAACTCCGGTTACGATGCGAATGTAGGCCTGCTTTCGAGCGTTCCCCAACGCGGTGATACCATTATCAGCGATGAACTGATTCATGCGAGCATTATAGATGGCTGTCGTTTAAGCCATGCTACCCGTTACAAATTTCTTCATAACAACATTAACGACCTCGAAACAAAACTTCAGCTGGCAAAAGGAAACATTTTTGTGGTAGTAGAAAGTGTTTACTCTATGGATGGCGATATTGCTCCGCTTCTCGAAATATCAAACCTTTGCGAACAGTATCAGGCCAATTTAATAGTAGATGAAGCCCATGCCACAGGTATTTTTGGCGATAATGGACGAGGATTGATTAACCAGTTAAACCTAACAGAAAAGGTATTCGCCAGGATCGTAACTTTTGGCAAAGCGATTGGTACACACGGCGCTATCATTTTAGGAAGCAAAAACTTGCGCCACTACCTGATTAATTTTTCACGGTCGTTTATTTATACCACAGCAGCTCCAATTCATAATATTGTAGCCATTAAATCGGCCTATGAATTTTTAAATAAAATCGATCACCAGCTGATCCACCAGAAAATTGCCTTATTCAGAAAAGCGCTGATGGAACAAAATATCCGCGCACTTGATAGCGAAAGTACCATTCAGGGGATTGTCTTTTCTTCAAATGAAGCGACCAAACATGCCGCAACAACATTACAAAATAAAGGATTCGACGTCAGGGCAATTTTAAGCCCCACGGTAGCCCTGGGCAAAGAACGACTGAGGATCTGTTTACACACATTCAATACCGACGGAGAGATCATTTCATTGGTTAACCACCTTAAAGCATTAAACTAATGGCAACATATTTTATAACAGGAATAGGAACAGGAATAGGAAAAACGCTAATCAGCGCCATCATAACAGAAAAATTAAAAGCAGATTACTGGAAACCGATTCAGTCGGGAGATTTGGATACGAGTGACAGTATCACGATTAAAAGTTTAATCAGCAATGAAAAAACAATTATCCATCCTGAAAGCTACAGGCTAACACAGCCCCTATCGCCACATTTGTCTGCCAGGATTGATGAAATAGAGATTGATCTCCAAAAAATAAATATCCCGGAAACTGATAATAATCTGATTATTGAAGGTGCAGGTGGTTTAATGGTGCCGTTAAACGAAAAGGAACTCATTGTTGATCTGATTAAGAAATTAAATGCAGAAGTAATATTGGTTTCACAAAATTACCTGGGGAGCATTAATCACACGCTTTTATCACTTAATTTGCTTAAACAATATCAAATTCCGGTAAAGGGAATTGTTTTTAACGGTGATGAAAATGAGGAGACCGAAAGGTACATTCAGCAATATGGAAAAGTAAAAAGCCTGGGGCATGTACCTAACTTAAACCTTATTAATAAAGAAAATATTATAGCGGCAGGCGAAAACTTATTTATTTAAGTTTATTAGTTCTAAACTGGAAGGTGTGTATTGTTGCGTATAATTCAATAGCAGGATAGTTCTTCATAAAGAACAATAAGTATTACGGAAAGTAAAAGAGATATATGATTTAGAAGAATCGTCATTTCGACCGCAATGGAGAAATCTTTAAATTTAACTTTAATAGCCAAGGCTAAAAAGATCTCTCCATTTCGTTTCACTCCAGTCGAGATGACGATTTTTCTATTTGAAATCTGTCAAATAACTTGACTCTGAATAATCAAGCTTCTCACTTATTAATTCACCGAAAAGCTATTATCGCTTTTCACTTTATCAGGCGTATGCGGATTTCCCATCACTATTTTTGAAAGCTTTTTATTTGTCTTCACTTCAATTTTCACTTGCTTATCGCCTTTTTCCCATACACCAATGGTACTGTGGCTTTTTTCAACTGAACCATCAGCGAAGGTCAAAGTTAAATCGACCGGCAAAGGCTTAATGCTCTTATTTTCGATGGTTACAACGTAACCAGCTGAAGTTTTATCAACAGCTTTTATCGCCATATCAGTTACACCACCTTCAAAAAACCAGGCTTTCCAAAACCAGTTTAGATTTTTACCACTGCCTTCGTTTATGCTATTGAAAAAATCGTAAGGCATAGGATGTTTCCCGTTCCAGTTTTTAATATAAGTATGTAAAGCTTTGGTAAACAGTTCATCTCCCAAATAATCTTTAATAAAAAGATAAGCCAGTCCGGGTTTAGGATAAGAGTTGGTAAAGGACCCAGATCCTTTTAAATCAGGCGTTAGTGTCATAATCGGGGTATCATCTTTTCCGCCTGAAGAAGAAGCCGTAGGCTGCACGCCATATTCATCTACAATACTCGGGTCAATCATAGGAGAAATTAACCACTCACCAATGGTAGCCCAGCCTTCATCCATCCAGCCGTATTTGGTTTCATTTATGCCCATATAAAACGGAAACATGGTATGGAAAATTTCATGATCGGTTAAGGTAATGGCATCAGTACGGTTATCAACCGGATTATCGTTCACCATCATCGGATATTCCATCTGGTCTAAACCATCAAAAATGGTTTCATGGTTATATGGATAAGGCCATTTCGGGAAAGTATAACTCATCGCTTCTACCGTTTTACGGGCAAAATCGATTACCTCATAATAATCTTTATGTTTTGGATTAAAAACGGCATCCACACGCGTTCTTCTTTTTGTTTTAGGATCAACCACCAAACTGCTCGATTTCCACAAATAATGATCACTCAATGCAAATACAAAATCGGTCACATTTTTGGCTTCAAACTTAAAGGTATTGAAAGCATTTGGCTGCGTTACTTTTTTATCAGCCAGATCTTTATCCGTAATCACATCAATAACGGCATCATTTTTTTCGGCAGATAACATTCTTGAAACCACATCTTTCTGGAAAACCTCAGAAGGATTTTTTAAATCGCCGGTTGCCCAAACGCCATAACCACCCGGTACCGTAATAGAAGCATTAAACTGATCAAAATCATTATAAAACTCTTCAGCCCCGGTGTAAGGATATTTGTTCCATCCATCTACATCGTCATATACAGCGATGCGCGGAAAGAAATAAGCCACAAAATATGAACCTTCATCTACCTGACCGGTACGCATGTGCGAGCCTTTATTTAAAGTATAACTATAATCAATTAAAAAACTGATCGTTTTACCCGGCAAAACAGCCGGAACGTTTACCGTCATGTTGGTGCCGTCAATTTTAAAATCAGAAATGGATTTTCCGTTCGCAGCCAGTTTTTCGATCGCCACGCCATCACCCAAATCCGATTCTGCGAATTTTGATTTCCTGGGTGTTCCTTTTTTGTAGAGGTTGGGATAAAGCTTAAACCATATCTCTTTCAAAGTATCGGGACTATTATTGGTATAAGTTACCTGCACCTTCCCCTTTAATAACCTGCTGGCAGGATTAAAATCTACATTCAGATCGTATTTTGAGGTATTTTGCCAATAGTTTTTACCAGGTTTTCCATTGATATTTCTGGTTTCCTTTTGATAGGTTTGCTGAAATTCAGGCGCTATCGGTAAAGTTGTTTGCGCACCAGCATAAACCGCACAGAACAACAAGAAGGATAATAATTTTATAGATTTCATTTTTTGAGCATAGGGCTTTGCGTAATGCGCATAGCGTTTAACAACAATTAACCAATTTGAACAATTAACCGATTAACCAAATACCTACTTTCCAAATTTCATTTTCAGCTGCTCCAACATATCGTTATTAATTGGTTGTGCAGGTTTCTCTGGTTTTGGTTGTGGCTTCTGTTGGTAGGCAGGTTTATTTCCTGGTGTATTGTTTTGAGGCTTTGCAGCTCTATTTTCATTTTTCCTGGCATTAAACTTTGCCCATTCCTCATCCAGTTTCTTCTTGGTATAAAGTGGAAAATCGCCGTTTTTCATCCAGGCATAATAACTCGGTTCTACAGAGAATACCTGTTGGGTGGTTTTACCTTTATGTTTACCGAAATTGAAACACACTTCATCATTATCGTTGTAAACCATACGTCCGGCAAAATCGACCGGTTTATTGATATTGGTAAAAATGTGCAGGGCATCCACATCATTTACAACCGGGATACTTTTTACACCTTGTTTGCTTTCAAATTCGGTTTCTTTGTACATTTCCAACTGACCAAGTAAAACTTTATAAGTGGCAATTACATCCGCTTCAGCGGCGTGGGCGTTAACCAGGTCTTCCTGACAATAAAACTTATAAGCAGCTTTTAAAGTACGTTGTTCCATCTGGTGGAAGATATTCTGCACATCAACAAACTTGCGGTTATTCATGTCGAAATCTACTTCAGCCCTTAAAAATTCTTCCAAAAGCATCGGAATATCAAATTTATTCGAATTGTATCCCGCCAGGTCGCTATCTCCTATAAATTCGGCTATTTCTGCGGCAATAACTTTAAAAGTGGGTTCATTTGCGATGTCTTCATCATAAATACCATGTATTAACGAAGTTTGCAAAGGAATAGGCATTTCGGGGTTTACACGCCAGGTTTTAACAATTTCGGTACCATCAGGCATGGCTTTTAAAATGGCAATTTCTACTATTCTATCGGCTCCAACATTTATCCCGGTAGCTTCAAGATCAAAAAAGGCTAAAGGGCGTTTTAAATTTAATTTCATTTTGTAAGATGTGAGATTGGCGACATTTAGATTTGAATCGGAATGTCAAATTCTTTTTTTCAAAAGTGCTAAAAAGGTTTCATTAGTTCTGTAAAACCCCTTTATTAATTTATAAATTTAATTGTCAAATTATTTCAGAATGTTAGTTTCTACCACTAAATTGCGCCAATTTATATACGCTCAAATGAATAAGACGTTAAGTTTACTATTTCTATTAATTACATCATTAACCACTCAGGCTCAAAATTTTAACTACGGGGCCATTACGCACGACGATTATCAGTTCGACAGAAAAACACTGGATAGTAATGCAAATGCCATTGTTTTAAAAGAATTTGGAACAGCTTCGATCCAGCTAGACGACAATACCCATAGCCTGGTTTTGATTTTTGAACACCACGTAAAAATCAAAATTTACAACAAAGAGGGCTTTAAGGAAGCTAATATTGTGATTCCAACCTATAAAGACAGTAACCGGGAAGAAACCATAAGCGAGTTAAAAGCGTCAACCTTTAATTATGTTGATAATAACTTTGTAGAAACGGTGATGGATAAAAAAGCTGTTTTTACAGAAAACCGCTCGAAATACACCCGCCTCACCAAATTTACACTTCCTAATTTGAAAGAAGGATCGGTGATTGAATACAGTTATATTTTAAGGTCGCCAAATTTGTTCAACTATAAAACATGGGAGTTTCAGGGTGATATTCCAAAGGTTTCGAGTGAATACGTGGCCTATATTCCTGGAATTTACAATTACAATGTTTCCTTACGTGGTTTCCAGAAACTAACCGATCAGAAATCGGAACTTAGTAAAGAATGTTTACGTTTATCAGGCGTTGCAATTGATTGTTCGAAGATGACTTACCTGATGAAAAATGTTCCTGCATTTATAGAGGAAGATAATATGACGGCGCCAAGTAATTTTAAATCAGCCATTTATTTCGAACTTTCTGACGTACAGAATATCAATGGCGGTAAAACCTCTTATACCAAAACCTGGAAAGATGTGGATTATGAACTTTCTAACTATAAAACCCTGGGCGACCAGATGAAAAGGAAGGATGTTTTTAAAGAGCTTATCCCAACCATAACCAAAGGCAGTACAGATGACCTTGAAAAAGCGAAAGCCATTTATAATTACATCAAAAAACAAATTAAATGGAATAATTATTACGGGATATATTCGGAAGATAATATAAAAAGGGCGCTTGATACCAGAACAGGTAATGTGGCAGATGTTAACCTGAGTTTAATTGCTGCACTTTCTGCTGCAAACCTCGATGCTGAGGCCGTGCTCTTATCAACACGTGATAATGGAACCGTAAATAAACTTTATCCGGTAATGAGCGATTTTAACTATCTGGTTGCCAAAGTAAATATTGGCGATAAAAGTTATTTGCTTGATGCCACGGAGCCGCTTCTGCCCTTTGCGCTTCTGCCGTTAAGGTGCATTAACGATCAGGGCAGGGTAATTAACCTGAAAAAACCATCGTACTGGATCGATTTAATAGCCAGCCAAAAATCGACAACCAATTATGTACTGACCGGAAAAATGACAACCGACGGAAAAATTATTGGCACCCTGCTAACGCATAGCATGGGTTACTCTGCTTATGCAAAAAGAAAGGATATTTCGCGCTACAACTCGCCTGATGAATATGTAGAAAAACTGGATGAACGTTTAACCAGGATAAAGATTTTAGAACACAGCATCTCCAATTTAGACAGCGTGGAAAATGCTTTAACAGAAAAATACGAAATCGAATTTACAGTTAACGACGGCTCAAACAACAAGCAATTTTACTTTAGTCCGTTTTTTATCAACCCCATTTCGAAAAACCCATTCAACTTAAACGAACGTACTTACCCTGTTGATTTGGGTGCCGCATCTGATGAGCGCATTGTTATTAATGTAACATTGCCTGGTAATTATGAACTGTTAGAAAAACCTAAAGATATGGCTGTCGGTTTACCAAATGCCGGCGGAAAATATTTATTACAAACCGGTTTGCAAGACAATACCATTTCGGTGAACCAGATCATGCAACTTAATCATGCAATTTATCAGGCAGATGAATACCTTTACCTTAAAGAATTTTACAGCAAAATTATTCAAAACCAAAAAACTGAGTTTTTATTAAAAAAAGCAAATTAGATGAAATCTTTATTCACGGCGGTATTTTTGCTTTTGTGCTTTCTTACAGGCTTTGCCCAGGATAATTACGACGTTGATTTAATTCCGGCAAACCTGCGTAACCGCGCCAATGCCTGTATCCGTAACCAGGAAACCGTAATCGATATGCGCGCACCTGATAATGTGATGCTGAGCGTAAAAAAAGCCATTACTGTGTTCAACCAAAATGGAGAAGATGAAGCCCGCCTGGTAATTTATTATGATAAAAACATTTCTATTAAAGGAATTAAAGGCGAAGTGTACAACAGTGTAGGCCTCCCCATCACGAAGTTTAACCAGAATAATTTTTCAGATATGAGTGCGGCCGATGGTTTCTCTCTTTTTGTAGATAGCCGCGTGAAACATTACCTTCCATCAGTAAATGAGTACCCTTATACAGTGGTTTACAATTATGAAATCAGGAATAAACAAAACCTCATTATCCCCGACTGGACACCCAAACCGGCCGACGATGTTTCAGTAGAAAAAAGCACTTATACTTTTATCTGCAAACCTACTGATCAGGTAAGGGTAAAAACCCAGAATTATAACGGAACACCGGAAGTAACTACAGATGAAAAGCAGAAAAAAACCGTCTGGAAAGTAAATAATATACTGGCCGTTAGAACAGAGCCTTACAGTCCTGCTCATGAAACTTATGCCACCAGCATACAAATTGCCCCGCTCGATTTTTACTATTACAGCCACAAAGGGAATTACACCAACTGGCAGGAACTGGGAAAATGGATTTACGATGATTTGTTAAAAGAGCGAAAAGCTTTACCACCTGCAACCGTTCAAATGGTGAAAGATCTGGTTAAAAATGAAAAAACGGATAAAGATAAGGCACGCAAAATTTACCAGTACCTGCAGGATAAAACCCGGTACATTAGTGTGCAGATCGGTATTGGTGGTTTTCAACCCATTGCTGCCAGCGAGGTAGACCGCTTAGGTTATGGCGATTGTAAAGCATTGGTAAACTACATGCAAAGCCTGTTGAGTGCAGCAGATATAGCATCGGATTATTGTGTGGTAGAAGCCGGTTCAGAAAAAAAGAGCATGGACCCAAAATATGCAAGTATGGTGCAGGGTAATCATATTATTCTTTGCATGCCTTTAAAAGGCGATACCACATGGCTGGAATGTACCAGTCAGAAAATTCCATTTGGCTTTTTAAGCGATTTTACCGACGACCGACTGGTGCTTGCCTGTACGCCTGAAGGAGGAAAATTGCTGCATACCCCTAAATTAACAACTGCTGAGAACCTGCAGATTCGCAAAGCAAATCTCACCATCGAAGCCGACGGAAACATCACCGGAAAAATGAATACGGTTTACGAAGGTGCACAGTACGAGAATCAGGAAGGATTGATCAGTAAATCCATTACCGAACAACATAAACTGCTTAAAGAAACCTATAATATTGACAATATAGATTTCGAAGCGGTGGCCTTTGCACAGAAAAAGGATATCGCTCCTAAATTAACAGAAGATATTTCGCTTAATATTCGTAATTATGCCCCCGTTAACGGTAATAAAATGTTTTTACAGCTCAATGCCTTTAACATCAAAAAATCAATTCCGGAAATTAAAAACAGGACTTTGCCGGTGTACATTAACCGTGGTTATACCGATGAAGATACCATTGTTTACACCCTGCCGGATAATGTAGATACGACATTAATTTTTAACCAGGATAAAACTTTTAAAAGCGATTTTGGCCAATATGTTTGTAAAACATCTGTAGAAGGCAAAAAACTAACCTATTATAGAAAGTTTGTTTTAAACGACGGGACCTTTCCGGCAGAAAAATATGCTGACTTTTCTAAATTTATTAACGATGTAAATGCGGCAGATTATTTAAAACTGGCACTTAGCTTAAAAAAATAATCCCCAAACCGATACCAATAATCATAATCAGATACATTAAGATTTCTGTAGAAGCAAACCTCTTGTATTTTGTCCAGAAGGAATAATCATTGTCTTGATTGGCCATTTTTTGATTTATTTGGCAAAAATAGCTAAATAGATTTAATTATTGGGTTTGTAAGTGGTAATCTCTTTAGCCATGCCTTTAAAAAGTACAATATGAAAAGGCCACATGGCGTACCAATAAATCCTTCCCCATAAACCTTTGGGCCTGAAAGTGGCAATCTGTGATAGAAAAGCTTTTCCATGAAACTCCACTAATTTCAGTTCGAGCCAGGCTTCCCCCGGTACTTTCATTTCTGCATATAAAAGCAATCTTTTGGCTTTTTTGTCCGCCAGTAAAACCCGCCAGAAATCCAGTACATCACCCGCCTGGAGGTCGATGTTACTTGTTCTGCCCCTGCGTGTTCCAACCCCTCCAAACATTTTATCTAAAAACCCGCGTAAATGCCAGAGCCAGTCCATAAAATACCAGCCTCTATTACCGCCTATACTCCAAATATTATCAAAAACCTCTTCTGCTTTACGTTCAAAAGGCATCTTAACTTTATACTGCAAGGTCCCGTTTTGTGGTACCTTAATCTGATCCATAAAATTAGAATTGAGGTAACCGCGGTTCAGGGCATCCTTCCAGCTTGAAACAATAGAATTCTGATCAATTTTTTCAAAAGCCAGGTGTAACGCTTCTGCATAGGTTAAACATTTCCTCGGTACAACTTCCTGGATGTGGTTATCCTTGCAAACCACTTCATTCTTCATGCTATCTACCAAGCTCCGGGCTAATGAATAAGGTACCGGTGTAATCATGTTCAGCCATAAAGAAGATAATCTTGGTGTTAGTACAGGTACAGTCACAATCCATCGCTTTAATCCCCGTTCTTTGGCATAACCCAAAAGCATTTCGCGATAGGTTAAAATATCAGGTCCGCCAATATCAAAAGTTTGATGATAAGCCTTATCATTGTGTAATACACCGATCAGGTACGCCAAAACATCACGGATCCCGATTGGCTGGCAACGTGTTTCTACCCATTTTGGCGTAATCATAAAAGGGATTTTCTCCGTTAAATCGCGTATAATTTCGAAAGAGGCACTGCCAGAGCCAATAATAATGGCGGCCCTTAAAATAGTACAGGCTTTTCCTGATGATTTAAGCTCTTCTTCAACCGCTAACCTCGAACCTAAATGTTTGGATAAATGTTCATCGTTGGCAATGCCCGTTAAATAAATAATCTGTTTACAGTTTGTCTTTTTTATTGCTGCCGAAAAATTTTCGGAAGAAGCTTTTTCCATGTCTGAAAATCCACTTTGGCTGGATGACATAGAATGCACGAGGTAATAAGCGGCATCTATATCTTCAGGAATTTCATTTAAGGTTTCTGCATGGAGTAAATCGCCGGTAATAATCTTTACCCGATCGCTTAAATCAGAGTCGGAAATAAACCTGCGTTTATCCCTGACCATACAAACAATTTCATGATTATCTTCCAATAAAAGCGGAAGTAATCTCGTACCGATATAGCCATTTGCACCAGTTAATAAAATTTTCATAGATGAGGGATTTAAGAAATAACACTAAATAAATTGCTTTGTTAGGTTTATTGTATGAAAAACAGGAAAATCATATTTCTGATAGCTATACTACATTTATTAAAGTCATGAGAGTGTAAAACCATCTGTATTTGTAGCACTACAAAATCAATATGCACAACATTTTACTGAAACAACCGTATAAATAGCTCAATATCAAACTAAACTGTACTGAATGAAGAAATACATCCTGGGCATTGCTACGATTTTTTTAGCGGGTATGAGCATTGTCGGAACAAGTTGGAAAGCCGTGGAGCTTCCACACACACAACAAGACGCAGTTAAAGCCATTGCTGCAGACAGTTTGTACAATAAATACATTTTAAACATTTATCATCTGGTACATTTAGATTCTGCAGGACTAAGTGAACAGGTTTTTGAAAAAGCGTTAACCGGATTCTTTAATATGAAATATTCGGGTTTACTGCATGCAAAATCCATCTTAACCATTGCCGATTTCGACCAGGAAAGCTGCAAAAAGCGCCTTTACATTATCGATCTGGCCAATAAAAAACTTTTAATGAACACCTGGGTGGCCCACGGACAGAATAGTGGTGGCGATAAACCCTCGGCATTTTCCAATAACATTAACTCCAACCAAAGCAGTTTGGGATTCTATTTAACAGGCGAAATTTATTATGGCAAACATGGCCGTTCGCTAAAATTGGATGGCATGGACCAGGGTTTCAACAGCAATGCGAGAGAAAGATCAATTGTGGTACATGGTGCGAGCTATGTAAGTCAGCAAAGTATCGATCAACTGGGCCGGTTGGGCAGAAGTCAGGGCTGCCCGGCTGTTCCTGCAAAGTTAGCCGATCAGGTAATCAACACCATTTCAGACCGGACTGTACTTTTTATTAATAACTCAGAGCAGCAATATAACTCAGCATTTTTAAACGAAACCCTGGCTGCAAGCGTGGTTTTAAACCAGGAACAGCTTTTTGCTGCACAGATGGATTAGTGTTGCTTAATATTTCTGGCGTTCAGGTTTTTAGGAAGGATTCGGATAAACAGTGATTTGCTGCCCGCCAGTAAATCCCACACCCAACGGTTACTATCTATACTTTTCTCGCCACAGTCGATCACCTCTGCCCTTTTGAGCAATTTTTCGACTAATTTTTGGATCCATTTTACCCGAACGATGCGGTTAAAATTCAGGCCCAGGTAATCGCAATATACGTGTATGAGGATTTCTACAAGGAGTGAGTCGTTCGAAATGGCGAGCGGCTGCCCAAATTGTTCTTCATAATCTGTTTTAATCACCTCAACCAGCAGCTTAAAGCGGCTACCGGCTTTTCCATCAAGGTATTTCCAAAGTGAAGCATTGCTATATACGCGTACCAGCTTTGGTTCGAGCGTTACTTTTATCTGGCTTCCCTGCAGATCGTAAATTTTATCCATTAACAAAAAAATTGCAGCAGTTAGATTAGTGTTTTACCAGATTGTTAATCAATTTGATATAAAAATAATCAATATGGCTCATGGACAAAGTTAACAGATAATTGTTTTTAAAAAGGAGCATTAAATGGCATTGTGAGTAATTTTTTTAAGCTATTGCCATTATTTTAAGCATCTTTGGGGTTGAAAAGATAAGCCCATTCATGAAGATTGTAATTGCAGAAAAGCCCTCTGTTGGTCGTGAACTTGCTAAAGTTTTCGGAGCAACCACCAGAAAAGACGGATACATTGAAGGTAAAGGATATTCTTTTACCTGGGCGTTCGGGCACTTATTACAATTGGCACCTCCACAGGATTACGGCTTTATTGGCTGGCGAAAACAGCATTTACCCATGCTGCCGCAAAAATTTAAGCTTGCCATAAGAAAGATCAAAACAAAAGATGGCTTTGTAGAAGATCCTGCGGTGAGGAAACAGCTGGATACCATTAAGAAACTTTTTGATGAAGCTACGGAGATTATTGTGGCAACGGATGCGGGACGAGAGGGTGAATTGATTTTCAGGTACATTTACTATTATTTAAAGTGTAAAAAACCTTTTAAACGCCTGTGGATTTCTTCGCAAACAGATGAAGCCATAAAAGATGGTTTCAGAAACCTGAAACCAGGTACAGATTACGATACTCTATTTAATTCTGCCCATTGCCGTTCGGAGTCTGATTGGCTGGTGGGGATGAATGCCACGCAGGCTTTAAGCATTTCTGCAGGCAACCGTACCGTACTTTCTTTAGGAAGGGTACAAACACCTACCCTGGCGATGATTTGTGCACGTTTTTTAGAAATTAAAAACTTTGTGCCGCAAACTTATTACCAGATCAGCATTTTGCTTACCAAAGATGAGCAGCCCTTTAAAGCGATATCAACCACAAATTATAAGGATAAAGAGGAAGTAGAAAAATTATTTGCACTGATAGAAGATGTGGCTTCGGGTTTCACGGCGGGAGGTAACATTACGGCCGTTGAAGCAAAACCACGTAAAGAACCGCCACCGCTGTTGCACGATTTAAGTAGTTTACAACAGGAAGCCAATAAGAAAAAAGGTTATACAGCCGATCAAACGCTTAATATTTTGCAAAATTTGTACGAAAGTAAACTGGTTTCCTATCCCCGTACCGGATCGCGGTATATTGGAGACGATGTTTTTGCAGGCGTGCCGGATCTGATTGCAAAATTTACCGGTCATCCAGATTTTGGCAAGCAGGCGCAGTTTTTACAAACCGTTACGTTAAATAAACGGAGCGTAAATGCGAAAAAAGTAACCGATCACCATGCTGTTTTACCTACCGGCGAACAGGCTTATGGCCTAAGTGCAGATAAACAAGCCGTATATGATATGGTGGTAGGCCGGATGATTGAAGCTTTCCACCAGGAATGTTTAAAGGAACTTACCAAGATCACCATACAATCGGGTCTTACCTTTGTGGCCAATGGAACTGTAATCCGCTCTGCGGGCTGGCGGGCTGTTTTTAATGATCCGGAAGATGATAAAAAAGATGAGGATAATGCGGCATTACCAAAAGTTACGGTTGGCGAACTGTTACCCATTACCGAAAAATCTTTATTAGAAAAGCAGACCAAGCCAAAACCAATGTACAATGAGGCATCGTTATTAAAAGCACTCGAAACCTGTGGTAAAGAAATTGAGGATGAAGAATTGCGTTACGCCATGAAAGACAGCGGTTTAGGTACCCCGGCAACACGTGCATCCATCATCGAAACTTTAATTACGAGAGAATACATTACGCGGGAAAAAAGAAACCTGGTGCCCACCAATAAAGGCCTGGCTGTTTACGAAGTAGTTAAGGATAAGCAGATTGCACAGGCAGAACTTACCGGACAATGGGAAAAACGTTTGGAAGAAATCCGCTCAGGATCTTCGGTAAAAGATTTTAAATCAGAAATAACAGAATACACTAAAACAATTACCCACGAGCTGTTAATAGCAGGTGCAAGTATATCTGGCAAACTTGAAGAAGAAAAGAAACTCGTAAAGGCTTAATTAAAAACGCTGTTAATTACCTGCTGCAGGGAATCGCCCATTTTTTCATCTTTCTGAACAAAACCAACGGCACCTGCGGCTAAAAAATCTTGTTCAAGCAGATCTTTATCATTACCACTGAACATGCAGATTTTAATATCAGGCTGGATGGTTAAAATTTCTCTTATGGTATCCGGGTTGCTATCACCCTGCGGCATATTGATATCCAAAAGCAGAAAATCTATCGCTTTTTCTTTCAGGTAGTTTATGGTATCAGGTAAATTCCTGGTTTCAGAAATATTTGGCGAAACAACGTATTTGGTAAACAAACGCTTCATTACAAGCCTCATCATCTCGCTATCATCAGCGATGAGAATTTTAACAGTTTCAGTCATGAATAATAAGTATAGTAAGCCCGCATACAATATTTACCGGCATAAATATTTTCAAAAAACTTATTTAACAAACCAGGTTTTACAATTTAATTATGAGGCTATTAAGCGTAAAAATAACAAATTTTATTCAGCTCTTTCAGATATTGAAAGTAACAGTTTTATAACTATAGCTCCATAAATTCCCAGGCACTGTGGTAGGCATTCAATTCTTCAGCATATTGTATAAAATCTGCATAGAACTTAGATTTTGAAAGTGTAGAACTATCCCCAACAATTATCAGTTTTTTCCGGGCCCTTGTCATGGCTACGTTCATCCTTCTGGTATCAGACAAAAAGCCGATGCTTCCTTCCCCGTTACTCCGGGTTAAACTAATGTACACCACATCACGCTCCTGTCCCTGAAAACTATCTATAGTATTCACCGCGATTTTATCCAGGTATGGGCTTAATATTTCATTTTCCTGTACCAGCTCTTTCAGGATCTGAACCTGTTGCCTGTAAGGAGAAACAATCGCAACAGATGGGAAATCCCCTGAATACTGAACCGTTAAATTACTCACAAGATGTGTTAAGTGTTTAACCAAAAATGCAGCTTCATCAGGATTGGTGGTGCTTGTTCCATCTAATTTCTCATCATAACTGCAACCTGCCGTATCAATAAACTGAATGGGCTGATCACCTTCAAATAATAAATGACCGGCCACCGTGTGATGCGCTTTTAATTCATTATTATAAAATACCTGAGATGAATAACCCATAATATCCTTATTCATCCTATACTGCTCATTAAGCAACACAACAGCCTCTGGATGAAGACTTACAGCCTTTTCTAATAAAGTATTACTTAGGCCATTTCTTGCGGCTTCATTTGATTTTATGGTTGGAGAAAGCTGAAAATGATCGCCGGCTAAGATCACCTTTCGTGCTTTTAAAATAGGGATCCAACAGGCCGGCTCCAAAGCTTGTCCGGCTTCATCGATTACAATCGTATTGTACTTTAAGTTTCTAACGGTATAATGGTTCGCTCCTACCAAAGTTGCGGTAATAATCTGTGCTTTGGTAAACAGGTTATCCATAATATACTGTTCCGTTTTTTCGACTTCTTTTCCAATTTTATGTGCTTCATCAAACAGGGCTTTGCGCTGCTCGCGTTCTGCCCTGCCAAAACTGCGTTTGTATTTATGAGCCATGTTTTTGTACTCGCTGGCCTGTTTTTTTAATGCTTTAATGGTTTTCATTTCAGCATGATCGGCCATTTGATGATCGAGTGTAGCAGCAAGTAATCTCTCTGAAACCCTGGCCGGATTACCCACCCTGATTACTTTTAAGCCTTCGGCAGCCAGTTTTTCAGTCAATAAGTCAACTGCAGTATTACTTGGCGCCACAACAAGAATTTTCTGATCACTGTGTTTAGCCAACGATTTTATGGCATGTACTAGCGTTGTGGTTTTTCCGGTTCCCGGCGGACCATGCACTATGGCCAGATGATCTGCCGAAACAATTTTATTTACCGCCAGCTGTTGCGAATCGTTTAAAGTATTGGGAATAATAAACTTTTCTTCCCCTCTAAATGAAGGTTTATCACCTTTGGTTAAAATTCTGATCAGCTTATTTTCCGCCTCATCTTCGGCAAGGTTTGTGGCCTGCTTAAGGGCTTGCTGCATCTCATCATAACTGTTGTTATCAAAAAGCAGATCAACGCCAAGTTTTCCGTTTCTGGTCCAGTCAGGCAGTTCATCTACCCGCAAGCTGATTTTCATCCTGCTCCCACTCTGATGCGTTATAATTCCTTCAATCCGGTCTTCTTTAGCATCGTGATTTGAAAATAACACCACAGCAGAGCCAAAACGAAACTGATGTGAAAAATCCTGATGGGTAGTCCGTTCTAACTCTACGGTTAAATAATCGCCGCGGCCAATTTCTGTATTCCTGATCGCAATCGGATACCATGTTAAGCCTAATGCCCTCCTGTCTGCAGCAGAAGTATTTTCAGTAAGTTTTAAATAAGATTGTAAATCTTCTTCGCGCTCGGTATTAAGGAGATCCTGAAGTTTTTTGAAATATTCTTTTGGCAAGGTTAGATGGTTAAATGTTTAAACTGGTTAATCGGTTAATTGCTGGATAGTTAAATCGGTTAATTGTTTAACTGTTTAATTGTTCGCAGACTAAAAGTATTTGCTGTTAAGGTAAATTAAACGCTTAGCGCCGGGCGCTATACACAAAGCGTTACAAAACCAGCTCCTGATGCAACCTCAATAATGTTTCTTCGGCATCATCGCAAAAACCAGGATGTACTTTTGAGCATTGCACCACAGTACTTCTGGTAGCGGTAAGCCATCTGAAACGCGAAGCCTGATCGTATTGCCCAATTGGTCCAGATCCTTTAGCCGCGATACTGATGCGCTCAAAGGCACATAAATTTTCTTTCAGTTCTGCCAGATCAATACCCGGCGAAAAAGCTTTTATCCTCGCTTCGTTTAACACAAAAATGCTTTTTAAATATTTTTGCTTTGCACAGAACAAGATAATCCCCACGTTCATAAATTCTTCACGCTCTACCCTGGGCATTACGCGGATTACAGCATACTCAAATAAGAATTTCCCTTGCATGCTGTGCTTCTTTTAAAAATACGTCAGCGTGTGACAATCTTTCGGTGAGGAAATAAATGTAGGCTTTGCGGTGATCTTCTTTGGTTTCGAAATTCGTTTCGCCTTCCAGCCAGTCATCAGGAATAATATCGATTACTGCTTTTATTTTTTCGGGTGTAAGGATTTTTGTAAATTCCTCGTGTACACTTTCCAGTTCGGTAGCCCACGGCAATAACACATGGTCTTTTACCAAAAAGAATGGTTTAACAGCTTGTTCCTGCCAGTTTTGCCACGAATGGTGAAAGTATAAAGATGCCCCATGATCAATTAACCAGAGTTCTTTATGCCAGATCAACATGTTGGTGTTGCGGCAGGTACGGTCCATATTAGTTAAAAAGCAATCCAGCCATACAATCTGCGAAGCTAATTTAGCGTCAACAGTAGTGACTGTCGGATCGAAAGTAATGGCCCCGGAAAGATAATGCAGTGCTAAATTTAACCCTACGCTCGCTTTTAATAAATCCTGGATTTCTTCGTCAGGTTCTGTCCTTCCAAATGCCTCATCAAGATTGGCAAAAACCAGTTCGGGAACACGTAAACCCAGTATCCGGGCAATTTCACCGCCTATTAATTCTGCAATTAATGCCCTGGTGCCTTGTCCAGCTCCCCTAAATTTAAGCACGTACAGGAAATTATCGTCGGCCTCTGCAATGGCGGGCATCGAGCCCCCTTCGCGCAGCGGCGTAACGTAACGGGTAACATTTACTGTTCTAAGTTGTAAATCGTTCATATTGGAAGATAGGATGGCCATTTGTTTATGCAGGCACAATTCTAAACTTGCGGCAAATTTAGCAGAATTTAGGCAATAAATCAGTCAGCGTTAGGTAGTAATGCCATAAATTATAACATCTTGCTACATAAGCTTCGGGTTTATATTTTCTTCAATGCCTGCTATGGTCAAAACAATACTGATCATAACTAATGATATTATTAAAAGTATTTCTACTCCCAATTCGATTTAATCATGTCCTAAATAAGCATTTCCTGCAGGCGTCATCGCTGCCGACCATTGCACAGATTCACGGTTAATCGTAATCAGGCCCATGCTTTCCAGTTCCTCATAGTCTTCTTCCCTCCCACCTAAAACTGACGAACTCACCTGTTGATTAATAACTTCAAGCAATGATAAAATTTCTGATCTTTCCATAACAATATTGATTAAATAGTTAATTAACATAAATATACTTAAAAATGTTTCTTACCCGGTTAAACATTTCCCCGCCTTTGAGGTTGTACTTATACCCGGATCTGATTGTTTATGGAAGCACACATTTATTACCTTTTTATTATGGCACTGCCCGTTGCATGCATCGCCTGGACGGTTACCAAAGAAGAAATTTTTAGGGAGGCACGAGAATTTTGTGTAGACCGTTCGAAAAACTGCAACAAACTTGTTAAAAGAAAATTTTTCTACGTTTTTACCTGCGAATATTGTTTTAGCCATTACGTTACCGCACTGTTATTGATTATTACCAGGTTTACTTTAATTTATCCCGATTGGCGGGGTTACATTATTGCCTTTTTCTCCATCGTGTGGATCGCAAATGTGTATATGAGCTTGTATAACATCATCCGGATTGACCTTAAAAAGGAAAAAATCAAGGTGGCAAAAGAAGAATCAGAGCTTAAAAACGAGTAAAACCATTTTTAACAGCAGCTGTTTTTAAATATAAACTGCAGGTTATGCCATCATCAGTAATTAAATATTTTAGTTATGATACCGCTACCGAAACGTTGAAAATCATATTTACAACAGATATGGTTTACCTGTACAAAAAAGTGCCTGAAAAAGTTTATAAATTATTAAAAGCTTCAGGATCAAAAGGGCGGTACTTTAATGCCCATATAAAAGACAAATTTAAATTCCGGAAACTGGAGGAAGAATAATATGCCAGAAGGCCCATCGATTGTAATATTAAAGGATTTAATAAAAGACCTTCACCTGGGCAAACCTGAGGTACTGGAAGTTGCAGGAAATGCTAAAAACATTGATAAAGACCGGTTATTACATCAAAAAATAATCGATTTTAAAAGCTGGGGCAAACATTTTCTGATTTGTTTTAAAGATTTCACCGTCCGCATCCATTTTATGCTTTTTGGCACCTACCTTCTTAATCAGGAGAAGAAAACACCATTAACTTTAGGACTCGTTTTAAAAAAAGATGTGCTAAACTTTTACACCTGCAAAGTCGATCTGCTGGAAGGAAATGTTAAAGAACATTACAACTGGGAGAATGATATTATGGCTGAGGAGTGGAACAGCAGAGCCGCTATCAAAAAACTGAAAGATATGCCCGAGGCTTTGGTTTGTGATGTGCTCATGGACCAACAGATTTTCAGCGGTGTTGGCAACATCATTAAAAATGAAGTTTTGTACCGTATCCGTGTACATCCGCTGACAAAAATTAAAAGTTTACCTCCTGCAAAATTAAAAGCTTTGGTTAAAGAGGCACGCAATTACAGTTTTGATTTTTTAAAATGGAAAAAGGAAAATACATTAAGCAAACACTGGGAAGTTTATAGCCAGAAAGAATGTCCCCGAAAACATAATATAGAGAAAAAAGAACTGGGAAAAACCCACCGGCAAACCTATTATTGCGAGAAATGTCAAAAATTATATCACCAAAAAGAAAAATAATTATCATTTCTTCAAAAGAAGTCAAAACACTAATCTCTTAAATATTAATGGCTTAGCAAATAATAGTTTTCAAACGAAACTTTTAAGTATAATCTCAAAGTAAAAGAAATGTTAAACTTTTAGGATTTTTATAAAGTAGTCCTATATTTGTCCTCGAGAGCGTTAATTTAGATACGGGTATATGGCTTAGGCTGTATGCCCGTTTTTTGTTTTTATGCTTTTACATGCTCCATTACCTTATCTAAACAAATCCGCAGCCAGGGTGTGTAAAGACCAGGATTAAGCTCAATATCAGCTGCCAAAGCTTCTAGCCTGATGTATTTAAACGTTTCTACTTCAACAGGGTTAATCAGTGGCAGTTCATCACTTGTACCAAAAAAAACATGGTCTACCTCATGCTCAGTTAAACCATCTTCAAATTTTGCCTTATAGGTAAACTTAAACAGATAATCCAGCTCGCAATCCATTCCCATTTCTTCTTTTAAACGTCTATTGGCAGCATCCATATTGGTTTCGCCCATTCTGGGGTGACTGCAGCAAGTGTTGGTCCACAAGCCACCAGAATGATATTTACTTAATGCCCGTTGCTGTAGCAAGAGTTCATTTTTCGAATTGAAAATAAAAACCGAAAAAGCACGGTGAAGCAAGCCTTTTTCATGTGCTTCCATTTTTTCCATCTGTCCCACCGGCACATCATTCTGATCTACCAGAATAACCTGTTCTTCCATTTAAATTACGTTTAACTTATTGCGGATGATAGAATCAAACATCAAACCAACTTTGCGTGTGTTCGAAATCCTGATCCTTTCCGTCATGATTTTTTCAGCACTCAGGCGTTTTATTTTGGCAAATAATTTTTTGTAATAGATGTACGACAAATACACGCCATTACGGGCGCCTGGAGGTAACATCTTTATTCCAGCCAGGGCAACATCGAATTCGGCCTCAATTTCATGCTCTATCTGCCGCTTCTGGTTATCACAAAATACCGCGAGGTTAACATTTGGAAAATAATTACGGTTAAGTGCCTGATGATCAGCCTTAACATCCCGCAGAAAATTTACTTTTTGGAAAGCAGAGCCCAGTTTCATTGCATATGGCTTTAGCTGCTCATAATGTTCATCATCTCCATTGGTAAAAACCTTTAGGCACATTAAACCAACCACTTCTGCAGAACCCAATATATATTCATTGTATAGTTCGGGAGTATATTTCTGTTCCGAAAGGTCCATTTCCATACTTTTTAGAAATAAAACAATGAGTTCATGATCAATCTGATAATGATTGACCACCTTTTGAAAAGAATTTAAAATCGGGTTTAAACTAATGCCCAGATTAATGGCCTCAAAAGTATCCTGTTTAAATTTTCCGAGCAGAAATTTTTTATCAAAGTGATGGAAACTATCTACAATCTCATCAGCTAAACGCACAAAACCATAAATAGAATGAACAGGCAGACGCAGTTCCTTACCAAGAAAATAAATACCGAATGAGAAACTGGTACTATAACGCCTGGTAGTAAGCCGGCTGCAATCGGCAGAGAGTTGATCAAAAATTTCTTTCATGTAAGAGTGGATTGGGAATGGATGCTTCAAATTCATCAAGGGTTTTAAACCAGTTGATGTGACCGATATTTTGTAATTTACTGATAACCTGACCATTTCCGGCGAGGTGGATTTGGGCAGATGCGCATATTTCTGATAACTGACCGATATATTTCTGTGCCACAGATGCTGATCGTGATTTTATCATAAAAAATAAAACCTGATCTACATTTAAGGAAGCAAATACGCGTTTGATGGAATCCAACGGAACTTTACTACCTAAAAAAATAACCTGATGGTGGTGCATCCTCAACATATAATTTGCAAAAAGCAGTCCGATGTCGTGATCTTCATCTTCTGGCAAAAAAAGAAGCCACCTTGCGGCTGAAGATGGTGCTTCCGGAAGATGATTAATATGTGTAAATATTTTCTGACGGATAATATTGGATAAAAAATGCTCGTGAGCAGGACAAATATCGTCTTTTCGCCACATTAATCCCAAACGGACCAGCAAAGGATACATAATTTTGCGGTAACAACCTGATAAACCCAGCTTCTTAATCCCTTCATCTATTAAATGATTAAAATGGGGCTCGTCAAAAGACAATCCATAACCAATCAGCTTCGAAATGTAATATTCTGCCTCTTCGTCGATAGAAGGATAAGTAAGCTGCTCATCTAAAAGTGTTTCAATGGCTTCATCAGAAAGGCGGCATATTTTGGAAATTTTTAGGCCGCTTTTATTTAAACTAACGATGTTTAGCAATTTTCTTAACTGTTTATCATCGTACAGGCGGGTATTGCCCTCAGTCCGCGTTGGACTTAAGGCATTATAGCGCTGCTCCCAGATCCTGATGGTATGAGAATGAATGCCCGAAAGCTGTTCAAGATCTGAAATGGAATAATTCATTATTTTGTTTAAATATATCTAATAAAACTTAAACAAAATAAATAAAGGAAAGTTTTTTAAAAAGTGCAGTCAGATGTTTCCATCTAAAGTGTCGGATGGTAATATCCAACACCACGATGAAAGATATATTTCAAATTAATGAATTGCCGGATGGTAACATCCGGCAACACGATGGCAAAATATGCATATAAAAATCTGTGCGTATCTGAGGTTAAACAATAACATTACTCAAAAGCAGACCTGTATTCCTTAACAAAATTTGTAAATGTTCCCGGCGCTTTACCGGTTACTTCCATTACATCGTGGCTAACCATAGCTGCTTCACCACGGGCATAATGTGCATAATCTTCTATTAAACCAGCTGCCTGCCAGGATGGAAAACCGGCCTGTAATAAAGCCGCTTTCAGTTCTTCATCAGATACGTTAATATATTTAATTTCCTTCTCTAATATTTCGGAGAGGATTTCTGCTATATCATTGTGACTTAGGTCTTCAGGACCTGTAATGTTGTAAATCTTACTTTCATTATCTCTGCTAACCAACGCTTGTAAGGCCACAGCGGCGATATCGCGGGTATCAACCAAACTGATTTTTGCATCACCTGCAGTAGAAAAAAATTGCTGCTGATATTTTATGGGATCTGCAAAACCAAGTAATCCCTGCATAAACAGATTTGGTCTTAAAAAAGTATATTGTAAACCTGTATCCTTTATTCTTTGTTCTACAGCAGCATGGTAACGGAGAAAACGAACTGGCGAATTCATATCTGCAGCAAACTGAGAAAGTTTAACAATGTGCTTAACATTACTTTCCATAACTGCATCAACAAAATTGCATTGCAAGCTTTCTGCCGTTTCAGAAGAATTACTCAGGAGAAAAACTTTTTCGATACCTGCTAAAGCATTTACAATACTTTGCTTATCGTTAAAATCGCCGGTAACTATTTCTGCGCACTTAAGCTGCTTTAAATTGCTGGCTTTATCCAGGCTTCTTACCAATGCCCTGAAAGGAATGTTTTTAAAAGCTAACTGTTCTGCCAATACTGAACCTACGCTTCCTGTTGCACCGGTAACCAGTATGGTGGGTTGGGTTAAATGTGTCATATTTTAATTATTTATAACACAAATTTCAGCCCTTAAGCAGAAATAAAATTGTAAGAAAACGAAAGTTACAACTAAAATGCTTTCTCGGTTAAAAGCACTCCCCTTTCGCCATTCCCGGTTTCTATGGTATGTACATGTTTATAAGAGTGGCTAAAGAAATCGTAACCATGTTCCATCTGCTTAATAGAAACCGTATTTAAAGGATATTTAAAATTGGTTTGCATGCACAACAGGCTGCCGTTTGCCAGTAAAAGGAAATCACAATCGTATCCTCTTTCCTGCAGTTCGATAACTTTTTTGGTAATGGATACGTTTAATCTATTTGTGGTGCGGATTTTATTTTTCATAAAAAATAGGTTTTAGGGATTTTCAGGGTGAATATTCAGGATAATAAATATATCTATTAATTACTACGATTCAAAATACAATATATTGTTATACAAGTAATTAAATCATTTTGTTTTCTTTTCCGCAGGTCCGATATTGTGGTTTCCTTCAATTAAACCGGCGATTATGCCCGGAAAACATATTCGTATCATATTATTTACAATAACCACTAATCACAAATACAAACAGAAAATAATTTCTTTATTTAAAAATGCATGCCATAATTTAGTAGAACATAACACACACCTAATGAAACTTACATGCATCGTAATCGATGACGACAAACATGCCGTCAACGGGATAACAGCGTATATTAATAACCTTACAAACGTTCAGTTAATACAATCTTATACTGATCCTTTACAGGCTTTAAAAGAAATTACTGCAGGAGAACAGGTTGATATTATTTTTATAGATGTAGATATGCCCATGATTTCGGGGCTTGAACTTTCAAAGGCCATCCGGCATAAAACCGACAAATTAATATTTACCACTTCACATTCTAAATATGCTTACGAAGCTTTTGAAATGTATGCAAGCGCCTATTTATTAAAGCCTTATACTTTTGCGCGTTTTGCCGAAACCATTAATCACCTTTTTCCATACGCGCCAAGTGTGCCCAATGTTACCGTAAAACAGGAAGACGATTATTTCTTTGTGCGCAATAAAAGCGAAAAGAATAACCTGATTAAAGTAAGGTATGCAGATATTGTTGCAATAGAGAGCCTTCAAAATTATGTAAGGATTTTTACACTTAACGAAACTATTGTATCCTACATTGCCTTGTCAGAAATCAGGATTATTTTAAAGGATTATGAGAATTTTGTACAGGCACACCGCTCCTTTATTATTGCTAAAAATTACATCGAAAAAGTGGAGGGCAATACATTAAAAATGATTAACGACCTTACCATTAACATCGGAAATAATTACCGCGAAAGCATACAGGAGTACATTAAAGAAAAAACCATCAAAACAAGTCGTTCTTAAAACTAAATTTTTAGTATTTTCGTTGTTAAACAATTAAGCCTTTGGTTTTTTTTGTTAACTATTTAGCCGTCCCCCAATTAACTAGCCAGATGATCGCAACAAACGAAAGCGTAAACAAGAGACAAAACCCGTTAGTAAAATGGGTAACCAGCAAAAAACTCCACATCATAGTCTGGATAATTTTTATCTTTTACGAATCTATTATTGTAGGGCTGATTAACGGGAAATTTGGTCGCCTGCCTCCATATATTTTATACTATACGCTCAATATCATTACTTTTTATGTGCATGCCCATGTGGTGCTGGCAATAGCTTTTACAAATCCAAAACAAACCGTATGGAAACTTCCTCTGGCTGTTTTGCTCGAAATTACGGCTTATTTAATGATCGCCGTTTTACTCGATTATATTATCATTTTCCATACAGCCTATACCGGATCCGGTAAGATTGAGCTAAATCTGCAGTATTTTCTGGCCCCACTGTACCGGTGTGTCTATTTTATGTGTTTCTCTACAGGATATTATTTTTTAATGCGTTACATTAAGGAGCGAAAAAAGACGGAGGAACTGGAAAAACAGCGTTTATATAACCTCATCCAGATCGCCCGTTCAGAAAATGCCTTTCTTAAAGCACAGATACAACCTCATTTATTATTTAATACTTTAGATTTCATTTATCAAAATGCCCGCGATTCGTCTCCCGTTGCAGCTGAAGCCATCCATTCGCTCGCAGAAATGATGCGATATTCGGTAGACAGTAATAAAGACCGCGAATTTATATTGCTGGGAGAAGAAATTAACCAGGTAGAAAATCTGATCAATTTACATCAGCTCCGCAATGACCATAACATCCGGCTCCGTTTTTGGTACGATGATGAAATCAGGAACCTGCAGATCATTCCGATGGTACTCATTACCCTGGTTGAGAACATATTTAAACATGGAGAACTATCTGCAGAATCTAACCCTGCAGAGGTGAGTTTAAAAATTGAGCAAGATCACCTCATTATCGAAACATCAAATTTAATTAAAGCTATTAAAAATACATCTGGTTTAAGTTCGGGCATAGAAAACATCAAAAAGCGATTGGATTATGCCTATGGCGAAAATGCATCGTTTAATTATTTCAGCGATACTAAAAATTACTTTAAGGTAATATTAAAAATAAAGCGCACAACCTCTACTTTGATTTAATATTTTTACTTAAAACCTTAAGGTTCTGCAACAATTTCAAAAGAAAAGGCTTTTTTCCTTGCCGAATAGATAAAAATCCTTTACCAAGATGTTTTTTTTCCTTTTTATTAGGTGAAATTGTAATTTGCATCACCTAAACATGAAAAAATGCCAATAAGTTGCATCGCTATTGATGACGACCCGCACGCTCTCGAAAGCCTAATTGCGTATATGGATAAGTTGCCGGATTTAAAACTTATCAAAACTTTTACCGAACCGCTTAAGGCACTCGCTGAAATATCTGTTTCCAATCCAGTAGACATTATTTTTATGGATGTGGAAATGCCTTCGCTTTCGGGACTGGAACTGGCTGGTTTATTAAGGCAAAAAACGAAACACCTGGTTTTTACCACAGCACATGCACGTTATGCCATTGATGCTTTTAAGGTTGAGGCTGATGCCTATCTGCTTAAGCCCTATTCAATTTTGCATTTCACTAAAACCATCAATAACCTTTATCCTACCGGTAAAGAGGCACCCAATATGTTTTCAGTAAGTGATGAGTATTTCTTTTATATCCCCCTGCAGGGAGAAAACGGAGATTTGGTACGGATTGACCTGAACGAACTGATTGCAGTAGAAGAATTCGGAGAAGATATCCGGTTTAAAACCATTAAGAATACATTTTTAAGCTCAAGATCAAATTTTATCAAAACTTTGAAAATGCTGAAGAAACATTCGGCATTTATCCAGATCAGCCACACAGTAGTAATTGCAAAACAACAGATTAAAAGCGTATTGGGAAATAAAATTTTCCTGTCGGAGGAAACTTCATTTACTTTATCTCCAACCCATGAAGCGCATTTTGCTGATTTTGTAAAAAACAATTTCCCGCAGGAAGAACAAAAATCAGATCCCACCACCTAGCGCTCCGTGCCTAACCTTTTTCTTTAGAATTATTTTTTACCGGCACCTTAAAACATTCCTCGCCAAACTTTGTATTAGGATAGTCTATTTAGTTATTAATTGATTTATCTGTTTTGAAAAGAGTATTGGTTGTGGACGATGATCCTGATGTATTAGAGGTTTTTCAGGAGGTTTTGGAAACTGAACATTATAAAGTTTTCCCCCTGTTATCGCCAAGGTATATCTTTAAAACCATCAGGGATTTTGCGCCAGACCTGATTATTCTCGACATTATGTTAAATGGAATGGATGGACGTGCTGTATTTAAAGAACTGAGGCTAAACCCTGAAACAGAAGGGATTCCGATTATCCTCGCTTCGGCCAGATACGACGAAAATTATATTGCATCCCAAAAATATCATCCCGACGATTATTTAGAGAAACCATTTAATATGGCTGATTTACTTCAAAAAGTAAACGCCTTAACCCTAAATTAAAAAAAAACAGATATGAAACTAAAATTATTAACACCAATGATATTACTCTGTGTGGTGATGTCAATTAAAGCGAAAGCGCAGGGCAGACCTGATAAACTTTACTCGATGAGTGGAATTGGATTTGCTTTCCCCATGGGCGAAACTTCAGACTATTTTAAACCTAAATTCTCCACTTCTTTGGGGCTAAATTTGGGTTTAGGCAATGGTGGCCTGTTTTTATATCCTAAAGTAAGCTTACATGCTTTCACTTTTAACCAGATTATACCCGATGCAGGCTATACCTACACTTTACAAAAAGGCAGGGCGACCACTTACTTATTAAATATGGCATTGGGTTACCGCAAAATTGTAAATAAATGGGCATTTTATGGTTTTGCAGGTGCCGGCGGTGGTATTATCCTCACCCCACAGGTTGCAGTAAATACTTCAAACCTACAGGTGACGCAGGATAATAAATCAAACGGAATGGGCATTGCAGAAGGTGGTGCGGGTATTGAATACAATATTGGTGGTGCCAATTTATTTGTAGAGGCCAGTTACATGTATGGTTTCAGCAAAATCCAGAACCGGGCTTTTAACACAGTACCAATCAATATCGGTATTAAGCCGAATTTAAGCAAACTATTAAGCAAGCTTTAGTAAAACTGATATACAAAATACCGGAGCGGTTACGTTAAATAATGTAGCCGCTCTTTTTTTATGCTAAAGAAATCATCAAAATTATTTTTATACTAATTATTTTAGCATAGATTTGTATCTCAAATCAATTTAATGTTATACGCAGTTGTAGATATCGAAACCACTGGTGGTCATGCCTCAGCAAATGGCATTACCGAAGTTGCCATTAACATCCATGACGGCAATCAGATTGTTGATTCTTATACTACCCTGGTCAATCCTAAACAACCGGTTCCGGATTACATTACAGCGCTAACGGGCATTGATAATGCCATGTTAAAAGATGCGCCGGCTTTTGCTGATGTTGCACTACAGATTTACCAGTTGCTGAGTGATAAGGTTTTTGTGGCACACAATGTGAATTTCGATTATTCTTTTTTGAAACACCATTTAGCTGCTGCGGGTTTTGATCTGCAGTGCAGAAAACTTTGTACGGTAAGGTTGAGCAGGAAGTTAATTCCCGGAAAAGCATCATACAGTTTGGGTAAATTGTGTACTGCTTTGCAAATTCCATTACAGAACCGCCACAGGGCTGCGGGCGATGCCGATGCCACGAGCATCCTCTTTAACATGTTATTAGATAATGACCTGGAAGGAATTATTCCGGAAATGTTAAAGAAAACTTCGAAAGAACAGGTTTTACCTCCACATTTGGATAAAGCTTCTATTTTAAGATTGCCTAATCAGCCGGGAGTTTACTATTTTAAAGATAGTAAAGGTAAAATTGTTTACGTTGGCAAGGCTAAAGACCTTAAAAAACGGGTTACCAGTCACTTTACAGGGAATACCCCAAACCGCCAGCGCCAGGAGTTTTTACGGACCATCCATCATGTAGATTTTGTGATTTGCGGAACGGAGCTGATGGCTTTGATTTTAGAAGCAAATGAAATTAAACGCCTCTGGCCCGAAAATAACCGTGCCATGAAACGTTACGAGCACAAATACGACCTGTATGTTTTTGAAGATCAGAACGGATACCTGCGTTTAGCTGTTGATAAGCATAAAAAAAACAACAATGCCATACAGAGTTTTAACAGTTTATTGGAAGGCTACAACTTTTTAACCCAATTAATTGATAAATACCAGCTTTGTGCCAAGCTCTGCTACCTCCAAAAAACAGCAACAAAATGTTATGCGCATGAAAACGGACAATGTTTTGGTGCCTGCAGCGGAATAGAAACGGTAGCTGTTTACAATAAAAAATTAAATGCAGCTTTAAATGATATTCAAAACCAGCAACCCAGTTTTGCACTGGTTGATGAAGGCAGAAAAGACGAAGAGTTTAGCTGTTTGCTTGTAGAGAAAGGTAAATTTTATGGAATGGGCTATTTTACCGATAAAAATTATCTTTCGGATGGTTTGGCTCCGCTTAAGAATGATTTATCCATTTACCAGTCCAACAGTTATATCTTAAATTTAATTTTAAACCACGCAGAACAACATCCGCAGAAATTGTATAAATTGTAGGGAATGGATTAATTACCATTGATAGATTTTAAAGCGGGCTTCCCGCGCCTGCAGGAACCACGAAGTGTTCAGCGAAGCTAATCTTAATACAATAATCTCCAAGATTTCCAATTAAGTTGGGAATAACATCTCTAGCCAACTATATTTTTTCAAAAATCCTGTTTAATAGTGATATTATAATTGTCTCAAATAGCCCTGTAATTTTTCGTTTTTAGCAAGGTCAATTCCATCATCCGTTCCTTATCTTTACTTACAACAAAATATAAAACGTTATGACAAAATCACTTTGGATAAACCTTCCGGTAAAAGACATTAATAAATCGAAAGCATTTTTTACAGCCTTAGGCTTCAACCTTAATCTACAGTATGGCGCACGCGAAGATTCAGCCTGTTTTTTAGTGGGTGAAAGCAATTTAGCCATTATGCTTTTCGAAGAAGCATTATACGAAAGCTTTGCCGGTACTAATATTGCCGATATACGCCGCGGTGGTGAAGTATTATTTTCTATTGATGCAGAAAGTCCTGAAGAAGTTGATGAGCTTGCCCAAAAAGTTGTAGCTGCAGGTGGTACAATTTATGGCGAACCCGGTTATAAAGATGGCTGGATGTACGGCTGTGGTTTTGTGGATCTGGACGGACAAAGATGGAGCATTTTATATATGGATATGAGCAAAATGCCATTAGGCTAAGCGAATAATTGCTATCATAAAAACCAAATCTAATAAACATGGAAAACGAACCAGTTATCGTAAAGCGGATCTATAATGTTCCTATCGAAAAAGTGTGGAATGCTTTAACTGATAATAACGAAATTAAGCAATGGTATTTTCAATTGGCCGATTTTAAGCCTGAAGTTGGCTTTAAATTTCAGTTTAGCGGTGGAGCTGATAATGGTCATCAATACCTTCACCTTTGTGAGGTGACGGAAGTTATACCCGGTAAAAAAATCGCATATACCTGGCGTTATGATGGCTTACCCGGCAACTCTGAAGTAAGCTGGGAGTTGTTTGAACAAGGTGATAAAACCTTATTGAAACTGACACACACAGGCTTAGAAAGCTTTGTAACAAACGGACTAGACTTTGCAAAATCAAGTTTTAATGGCGGCTGGAATTATTTTCTTAATGAGGCGCTTAGTAAATATTTGGAGCCTCGAGTATGATTTACACTGTAGGTAATTCGTGGAGACATGAACCACTGTGATATAACCAAAATTGTCATTCTGAACACAGTGAAGAATCTTTTCTAGTAAAGTCAGGTGTTATAACCTGACTTTGCATAAAGTTTTAATGGATTGTAAGATGGTAACATGTTACACCACTACTAAGAACTGCTCCATGGCCTTAAACTATATTTCTTCCAATGCCGTTTTTATAGTCGCGTAAATATAATCCAGGTCTTCATCACTAATTACATAAGGTGGCAGGATATAGATAATATTTCCCAGTGGACGTAAAATAATTCCCTTATCTAAGAAATAGGCATACAGTAAATTACGCAGGTTACTTAAATAAGATGTTTCATTGCCTGTTTCCCACTCAATGGCGATAATAGTACCTGTTTGCCTGATGGCCTTTACTTTGGAATGGCCTTTAATTTCATCCAGAAATATGGCGTGTTTGGCCTCTACCCTTTTAATATTCTGCAGTGTTTCACTTCTTAAAAGGATATCCAGACTCGCCAGAGATGCCACACAGGCAATTGGATTGGCCGTAAATGAATGTCCGTGGTAAAGCGTTTTTAATTTATCATCACTTAAAAAAGCTTCAAAAATTTCATTGGTACAGGTAGTTACGCCCAAAGGCATTGTTCCGCCGGTTAAACCCTTACTTAAACAGATAATATCAGGTTTATTGGTTAGTTTTTCGCAGGCAAAATAAGTTCCTGTTCTACCGAAACCTGTCATTACTTCATCAGCGATGGTTAAAATCTGTGCATCTTTACAGGCAGATAAAAGCTGATCCAGGTATTTTGCTTCATACATTAACATTCCACCTGAACCTAAAATTAAAGGCTCGAAGATGAAACAAGCAGCCTCAGTTTGGAGTTGGGAGATTTGATTTTGAAGTGCTGAAATATTTTCTTCGTTTGGCAGATCGATAAATTCTACATCGAATAATAAACTGTTAAAAGCATCGGTAAAAATGCTCCGGCCACTAACTGACATGGCGCCAAAGGTATCACCATGATAAGCATTTTTAAATGCCAGAATCTTTGTTTTCGGTTTTTCTTTATTGTCCCAGTATTGCAAACACATTTTTAAGGCCACTTCTACTGCGGTAGAACCATTATCGGTATAAAAAACCTTATCCTGCTTGCCTGGTAATATCGGTAAAAGACGTTCTGCCAATAAAACTGCCGGCTCGTGCGTAAAACCGGCAAAAATAACATGCTCCAGCACTTTAAGCTGTTCTGCTACTTTTTCGGCGATGTATGGATGTGAATGTCCGTGAATGTTTACCCACCAAGACGAAACGGCATCAATATATCTTTTACCATTCTCATCAAAAACATATACACCTTCTCCCCTTACAATCGGGATGTGCGGGAGGGCATTTTTCATTTGGGTATAAGGGTGCCAAATCACCTTTTGATCGCGTTCAGTTAGATTTAGTTGGGTGTTCGGAGTTTGGATTTCGGAAGTATCTGACATAAATATTTATTATTTAACTGAATATTGTTCTTTTAAAAGTTGGGCAACGGTTTTATCGGTTTTGAAGGTGATTGATTCGATATCCAAATCCTCTATTTTTACCCATCTGAAAGCCTGCAAAATTTCACCTTCGCCATCGAAATCGTAAATGGTATCTTTAAATGCCAGTTGTAATGGTGCTTTTTCTTTAACTAAATAATAAACACTGATGACCTGGCTATCATTAAATGATGATTTTTCATAAAAGTCGGTGGTATAAAAGTGAGATAAAACTTCGATTTCGGCTTCACATTCTTCTACAAATTCTCTTTTCAAACCGTCAATCAAACCTTCACCAAGTTCTAATCCACCGCCGGGGAATTTGCTGAAACGGAAACCGTATTCTTCTTCATCACTCACCAGAACTTCGTTGTGCTGGTTAATCAATAACCCATATACCCTTACATTAAAGTAGCTCATTTTCGAAATGTTTTTTGTTTTTTATGACTATTTCTGGTGTCCAGACGATTTCTTTTTTAAAAGCCTCAGCCCTTACCTTACATTCGCTCATATGGCAATAATGGCAACATTCGGGCAAACAAGGATCAGCGTGGATAAAAAGTTCGGCTTTGCGTATCCCGTTTTTATTGATCAGTTCATCTATCTGCGAAATTTCGCGGTGAACCATATTTAAATCAAAATAATAGGGTAAAGTTACATGGCAATCGATGTGAAATTCTGGGCCATATTGTTGTGTACGCAGGTTGTGTACGTCAATCCATGGATTATGGCGGTACTTCTGCAATACCGCAACTACTTCCTCAACCAGTGTAAAATCACTTTCATCCATTAGTCCGCCAACCGAGCCGCGTGTGAGTTTATAACCCGAATAAACAATATAAAAGCCCACTAACACAGAGAGTAAGCTATCTAACCAAATAATATTTGTCAGTTGAATCAGTATTAGGCCAATAACAATGGCTCCACTGGTGTAAGTATCGGTTAACAAATGTTTACCATCTGCCTGTAAAGTAACAGAATGCACTTCTTTGCCAGTGCTGATCAGATAAAGCCCCACGATGAGGTTAATCAATCCTGTAATGCCGATAATCAGGGTTCCTGTTAAGAGTTCGCCAACGGCATGAGGATAAATCAGATTGTAGGAAGATTTAAAAATAATGGCTATACCTGCAATCAGGATCAGGATGCCTTCTACAAATACAGAGAAAAATTCAACTTTCCCGTGCCCGTAAGGGTGGTTTTCATCTTTAGGCTGTGTACTCAGGTAAATGCTGTAGAAAGCAAAACTACCGGCAATAACGTTCACAATGCTTTCAGCAGCATCGGTTAAAATGGAGTTGGAACCGGTAATAAAGTAAGCAATAAACTTGGCGAGCATCAATACAATACTTACTACAAGGGAAATAATGATGGCTTTCTTTTTAACCGACACAATATATTTTTTTCAAAAATACGGTTAACCGATAAATTAAATGAGAAAAACTCTGCCTTTTTTAGTGCAGAATAATATTTGGTTTATATATTTGCGCTCAAAGTAATTAACCATGAGCACCTTATCGAAAAGAATCAACAGTCTGTCAGAATCTGCAACCCTTAAAATGACCAAATTAGGCCGCGAATTAGCGTCTAAGGGCATCAATATCATCAGTTTAAGCGTTGGCGAACCCGATTTTAATACGCCTGACCATGTAAAAAATGCTGCTAAAAAAGCGTTAGATGAAAATTATACGCGTTACTCTCCGGTACCGGGATACCCAGATTTGCGCCAGGCGATTGTAAATAAATTAAAAACAGAGAACAACCTTGATTATGATATTTCTCAGATCGTTGTTTCTACTGGTGCCAAACAATCTTTATCGAATGTAATTTTAACGTTGATCGATCCGGAAGATGAAGTAATTATCCCGACTCCTTACTGGGTTTCTTATTCGGAAATGGTTACCCTGGCAGAAGGAAAATCTGTTTTTATTGATACTGATATTGAAAGCAATTTCAAAATTACACCAGCACAGTTAGAAGCGGCCATTACACCGAAATCGAAACTTTTTATGTTTTCTTCTCCTTGCAACCCAACCGGTTCGGTTTACAGCAAAGAGGAATTGGCTGCATTGGTTGCTGTTTTTGAAAAACATCCAAATATCTATATTCTTTCTGATGAGATTTATGAGCATATCAACTTTGTTGACAAACACGAATCAATCGCCCAATTCGATAGCATTAAAGACCGCGTAATCATCGTAAATGGTTTCTCAAAAGCTTTCGCCATGACGGGCTGGAGATTAGGTTATATTGCCGCAAATAAAGAAATTGCAGCTGCTAATGATAAATTACAGGGACAAACCACTTCTGGAACATGTTCTATTGCACAAAGAGCGGGTATTGTTGCTTATGAACAAGGATTAGCAAGCGTTTTAGAAATGAAAGAAGCATTTTTACGCCGCAGAGAGCTGGTTTATAACTTATTAAATGAAATTCCGGGTGTAAAAACCAACCTTCCTGATGGTGCTTTTTATTTCTTCCCTGAAATCAGCTCATTTTTTGGCAAAAAAGATGCTGAAGGAAATGTAATTAAAGATTCTTCGGATTTAGCTTTATACTTATTAAACGTTGGTCACGTAGCAACTGTGGGCGGCGATTCTTTCGGTAACAATAACTATATCCGTTTATCATACGCTGCATCAGACGAGAGTTTGGTAGAAGCACTGAAAAGAATTAAAGAAGCGTTGGCTAAATTAGCTTAATCAGTTTACAGTTGACCATCTTGAGTTAACTGTTTTATAAAAAGAGGTTATATTATTAAATAATTTTCATTCAAACTGTCATGTTGAGCCTGTCGAAACACTTAATCGTGTATTAAACAAGTTCCTTCAACAAGCTCAGGATGACAGATTTATTTAAATATAACCTCTTTTCTGTTATTATCTTGTTAGCTAATCCAGCTTCTCTTCGATTAATAATTTAATGATCCCATCAGCCATTCCTACTTTAGGTACATAAATTTGTTTAATTCCTGTCCATTTCATTAAAGTGAGGTAAATTTCGCAGGCCGGGATAATAACATCAGCACGGTCGGGGTTTAAACCTAAGGTATTAATGCGTTCTTTTAAGGAGTAACTCGTCAGTTTATTATACATGGAATTTAACTTCTGTAAAGATAAAGGTGCATTTTCCTTCTCGTCCGACATGCGGAAAAGTTTGTTAATGTTGCCGCCTGTACCAATTCCAGCAAGATGTTTATATGCTTTGGTATGTTCTTTTACCCAATCTTTCATTTCTTCCCAGGTTTCTTCTTTATCCTGATTATCAAGCATCCTGATGGTACCGATATTGAAAGACCTTGAAGCTTCAGGCGCTCCTTTTACAAACACAGAAAGTTCGGTACTGCCACCGCCAACATCAATGTATAAATAGGTTTTATTTTCATCCAGTTCCTCTTCAATATGATTGGCATAAATAATATTGGCTTCGCGCTGCCCTTCAATAATTTCAAGAGTCAGGTCGATTTCTTCTTTAATCAGTTTTACGATGTCTTGTCCGTTCCTGGCTTCCCGCATGGCAGATGTTGCACAGGCCAGGTATTCTGAAACATGATAAACATCCATCAGATTTTTAAAAGCCGTCATGGTTTTGACTAAATCTGACGATTTTTTATCTGAAATATGCTGATCTAAAAACGCATCATCGCCCAAACGGAGCGGCACACGGATTAAAGTATTCTTTTTGTATTTATATTTTCCGTCCTGTTTGCTGATATCAGCAATGAGTAACCTCACTGCGTTCGAACCGATATCTATAGCTGCGTATCTTAACATTATGATTGATGCTTGGTTTTTAAATAGTTGTAGATGTCTACCTGTGCCCTTATTTTTTTACTTAATCTGTTTTTATGGTACTTATTGTTGTTTAAAGCATTAATCTGCCTCGATTTTGTATTGTCCTGCAGTTGCAGATCGATAATATCCTGAATCTCCTGTTTCACATCATGATCCAAAACCGGAAAACCTACCTCTACACGGTGCTCAAAGTTCCGGCTCATTAAATCGGCAGAGGAGAGATACATGTCGTTTTTGCCATTGTTTCCGAAAATATATACCCGGGCATGTTCTAAAAATTTATCAATAATGCTAATCGCTGTTATATTTTCACTAAAACCCTTTACGCCTGGTACCAGGCAACAAATCCCTCGGATAATTAACTGGATTTTAACTCCGGCATTGCTTGCATCATAAAGTTTGGCAATAATTCCTTCATCGGCTAAACTATTTACTTTAAGCATGATATAAGCCAGTTTGCCCTGTTTGGCATTTCTGATTTCGCGGTTAATAAAATTGACTAATTTAGACCGGCTTTCTAAAGGGGAAACAATTAAATGCTTAAAGCCTTTGGTTACAGTACGTTTATTCAGGGCATCAAAAAGTTTTACCAGATCGTTGGTAATCTCCTTTTTGGCAGTAAAAATACTATGATCGCAATATAAACCAGCGGTTTTTTCGTTAAAGTTACCTGTTGCTAAATTGGCATAATACACCGGTTTATCTTTCTCAATCCGTTTTACCAAACAAATTTTAGAATGGACTTTATAATCGGTTAAGCCATAATTTACCTTAACGCCTTCTTCCATTAAACGGGTGGTCCAAAAAATATTTGCCTGTTCATCAAAACGCGCTTTAAGCTCTAATACAACAGAAACAGCCTTTCCGTTTTTAGCCGCGTTGATCAAAGCATTAATTACTTTGGAGTTTTCTGCCAAACGGTATAAGGTAATCTGTATTTCGGTAACCTTTGGATCGATAGCAGCCTCGCGTAAAAACAAAATAATGTAATCGTATGATTGGTAAGGCAGGTTAACCAGGTAATCTCGTTGTGCTACTTTACTAAAAACACTTTCGGTACGGTGTAAACCACGAACTTTTAAAGGCACATTCGGGGTATATTCAAGTTCCTTTTTACCAACGTTCGGGAAAGCGATAAAATCGCCAAATTTATGGTAACGGTTACCGGGAATCAAACTTTCTGCTTCAAGCTTTAATTTATTCACCAAAACCGTAAGCATATTCAAAGGCATGGCCGAATCGTACAATAAACGCATCGGTTTACCTTTTTTGCGTTTTTCCAAACTGCTTTTTAGATCCTCAATAAATTTATCGTTGATGTTTTTATCAATATCCAGTTCCGCATCGCGGGTGAGCTGAATCGAATAAGCCTCTAAATTATCGTAGGTGAAAACGTAAAAAATATCATCCAGGCAATAACGGATAATATCTTCGGCCAGAATGATAAATTTTAAGTCATTTGTTTCAGGAAGGACTAAAAACCGGGGTAAATTAGGTGGAATTTCGATAAGGGCGTATTTTTCTCTTACTTTTGTATCCTTTTTAGATAATTTTACAAAGAAATACAGGTAACGGTCCTTTAACTCCGGAAAAGGCTTGTCCATATCCAGCATAATGGGCACCAGGTTGGATAAAATCTTATCCCTGAAATGGTTTTTCACAAACTCACCCCTGCTCACGTTCAACTGGGTATCGTTTAAGATAAAAATCCTGTTCTGCGCAAGTTCGTTGATTAGAGTAGCCTGAAAAAGCTGGTCGAATTTTCTTTCCTGCTTTACTACAATATTTTTTATTTCGTTCAGGATTTTCTTTGGGTTAAATCCTAAAAGTGCCTTTGCTTTATCATTCAGGTTGGTAAGGCGTGTCATGGTGGCCACCCTCACCCGGTAAAACTCTTCTAAATTTGAAGAAAATATGGATAGAAATTTAATACGCTCAATTAACGGCACGGTTTCATCGGCAGCTTCCTGTAGTACGCGGTCGTTAAAGTAAAGCCAGCTAATTTCGCGGTTAAAAAAGGGGATCTTCTTATTGCTCATTTAAAAAAATAAAAATCCCCGTTAAAAACAGGGATGCTCAAAACTGCATATTAATTTGTTAAATCGATGTTAATTCATTTACGCATTAACGTTAACAAATTTATTTTTTGGCCGGGGCTTTAACCACTTTCTTAACGGCAGGTGTAGTTTTAGCCACTGTTTTTTTAACAACCGGCACAGCCTTTTCCTGATCAGCTGCAGGAGCTTCGACTATATTTACGGCTGCAGTTGCTTTTGCCGGTGCTTTTTTAACAGCAGTTGTAGTTGCTGCAACAGCTTTTTTAACTTCTGTAACTGGTTTTGCCAACACTTTTTCGGCTTTTTCTTCAGTTTCAATTGCGGCCACTTTAATGCTCTGCACCACAGGTTTAGCTTTAGAAACGGCTTTTTTAACTACTTTTTCGGCAGATTTTTCAGCTTTGCTTGCCGCTTTAGCAACTGGTTTCTGTTCTTTTTTTGCCTTTTCTTTTGATGCCTGCAACAAACCATCTATTTTTTGGCCTACATCGGCTTTTACGATCGTAAATTTCTTAGTTAATTTTTTAGCCACACGTTTACTCGCCTTTCCAACCTCTGTACTAATTTCAGACACATCATGACCTAAACTTTTAATTACTTCCAGAAACTTATCGGTAATCGACTGTTCTAATTGTTTTTTAGCTTCTTTCTTCGTGATCTTTTTTTGAGACTTTGGTTTAGTGGTTTTCATATTATTTTTCGTTTTTTTGTGAAGTAGATTAATTTCTACTAAATCTACTTATTTTTTTACTTTAAAGCTAAAACCATGCCTTCTTTTGATATAGTGAGTAAAGTTGACGCGCAAACATTAGATAATGCGATCAACAATGCCAAAAAGGAAATCCTTAACCGATTCGACTTTAACGGATCAAAAAGCACCGTTGAACTGGATAAAAAAACAAACGTTGTAACCATTGTGACCGAAGACGACATGCGTCTTAAAGCCATAGAAGGTTCGATTATTTCGAGGATGATGAAACAGAATTTAGATCCTAAAAGTCTGGATTTTGGCGATGAGCAACAGGCTTCAGGCAACATGATCCGCAAAGAAATCAGCATTAAGGAAGGATTGGATAAAGAAGCAGCCAAAAAAGTTGTAGCCAAGATTAAAGCCAGCGGATTAAAAGTTCAGGCTTCTATTATGGATGACCAGGTGCGTGTAACAGCGAAAAAAATAGATGATTTACAGGCAGTGATCACTCTTTGCAGAAACGAAGATTTCGGTCAGCCTTTGCAGTATATTAATATGCGTAATTAGGTTAACTGTTGAAACGGGTTAATTGTTAAGAATAATCACACAATTAACCAGTTGACCAATTTATACTATTAACCAATTTCAACTATGGAAATCAGCGAAAACGGATTTATATTTTCAGATAATAAGGAGCTTTTAGATATTACAGCTATCCACCATTATTTAAGTACGGAATCTTACTGGGCCAAAAATATTCCGTTTGATACCGTAAAGCGATCTATTGAAAATTCGCTATGTTTTGGTATTTACAAAGGTTCTGAACAGGTAGGTTTTGCCCGTTGGGTAACGGATAAAGCTACATTTGCCTGGCTATGCGATGTGTATATCAAGGATAGTTACCGTGGTTTGGGTTTATCTAAAAAGCTGATGTCGTTTATGATCTTTCATCCGGATCTGCAGGGATTACGTCGCTACCAACTGGCAACATTGGATGCCCATGGCTTGTATGAGCAATTTGGTTTTTCGGTAATTGAAAATCCGGACAGGCAAATGGGGATCGTGATTACGGATATTTACAGCAGGGACGCAGAATAGTTCAAAAAACCTTTTTTAAGTTCTCTTGTTTTCAATACACATCAAAATATAGAGAAAACATGAAAAAGATATTTTTATTATCTACAGCTTTTGCATTAGCAATCTCATTTCAGGCTTGCCAAACTGCAGATAAAAAATCGGCAACAACAAAAGACAGTGTGTCTGGCGATACCACTATGGTTAACGGTAACCATGTTGCAGGATCGGAAAGCACCGAAACAGGCATTGATGAAGCAGGTGCAACTTTTTTAAGAAAGGCAGCTGTTGGCGGTATTATGGAAGTTGAAGCGGCAAAAATTGCAGCTAAAAATGCAAAAAGTACTGAAGTAAAAGATTTTGCGGCTAAAATGCTGGCCGATCATACCAAAGCCAACACGGAATTAAAAGCTTTAGCCCAAAGCAAAAAAGTAATTACACCGGATGCTTTACCTGCCGACCAGCAGATCCATTTGGATGAAATGAAAAAAATGACGGGTGCCGCTTTCGACAAACATTATATGGATATGATGGTAACCGATCATAATAAAACGGTTGCATTATTTAAACAAGGTACCGAAAACCGCGACCAAAGTGTTAAAGAATGGGCAAACAATACTTTAAAAGTAATTGAACAGCATGATGAAATGGCAAAAAAGATTGTAGCGGGTTTAAAATAGACAAAGTTTATTTTTAACAAAAAAATCCTGGACTAATTGTTTCAGGATTTTTTTGTTAATGGTGTTATAAGTTAATGGTTCGTGCGGATACGAACTATGCATAGATTGGTTATTTTTTAATAGAGATAGGTCATCATTTCGAGCGAAATATCGAAGTCGTGAAATTTATCAAGATATATTTATCTATTCCGCGATGCTCCGATCGGGATGACTTTTTTATAGAAACCTGTCTAAACACAACAGCAAATATGCCAAAAGCATAATTTTTGCTACAATTTCTTTCAATAAAAAAATTAAAATTAACTTTCCGCGTTTAATACAAAAATAAATAAATGAATAAGAGTAGAATTTTCAGAACGCTTTTAAGTCTGGCGCTTGTAAGTGCGGTGCCAACATTAGTTAACGCACAAAAAGCCAATTGGCAAAATCTTGATCTCAAAAGTGACAGTACATTCGGAATCAGTACCGAAAAAGCATATAAAGAACTTTTAAAAGGTAAAAAATCGGTTAAAGTGATTGTTGCTGTTAACGACGGCGGTGTTGAAGCCACACATGAGGATTTAAAACGCATGATGTGGGTAAATACCAAAGAAATTGCCGGCAATGGTAAAGACGACGATAAAAACGGTTATATCGATGACATTAACGGCTGGAATTTCATCGGCGGCCCGAAAGAATCAGTAAATTTTGAAACACTGGAATTAACGCGTTTGGTGCGCCGCGATCAGGACCGCTTTGCCAGTACTACAGATGCCAACGTTGCAGAAAAGGATAAAAAAGACTGGGAAACTTTTAAAGCAGAACGTGCAGATTTAGAAAAACAACTGGCAGAAGCTAAAGAGAATTTAGCTGGTATTACCGGTTTCAAAAATGCTTTAGATGCAGTTGTAAAAAAGATCGGCAAAGAAAATCCAACAGTTGAGGATTTCAAAAATTTCAAGCCATCTACCGAAGTTGAAGGCAGGATACAGAATGTTTTAAGTCAGCAGCTGGAAAAAGGCAGTTTTAAAGATTTTTATGAAGATCAGATTGTTGAAGGATTGGATTATTACACCCGCCAGGCCAATTATAATTTAAATCTTGATTACGATCCGCGCTCGATTGTAGGCGATGATCCGAACAATGTAACCGAAAAATTTTATGGCAATAATGATGTTGCTGGTCCGGATGCGATGCACGGAACACATGTTGCCGGTATTATTGCGGCTGACAGAACCAACAAACTAGGTATTTTAGGCGTGGCAGATAATGTTGCCATCATGGGTGTGCGTTGTACGCCAAATGGTGATGAAAGGGATAAAGACGTTGCCAATGCCATCCGCTATGCGGTTGATAATGGTGCAAAAGTAATTAATATGAGTTTTGGAAAAGCTTACAGCTGGAATAAGGCGATTGTTAACGAAGCCATGAAATATGCAGCATCTAAAGATGTATTGATTGTACAGGCAGCAGGAAACGAAAATAAAAATATTGACGTTGAGAACAATTTCCCTAACCATAAAGATTTAGATGCAAAAACCATTGCTTCATGGATTACAGTTGGTGCATCAGGGCCAAAAGATGATGAAACCCTTAAAGCAAGTTTCTCTAACTTTGGTAAAGAACAGGTAGATGTTTTTGCTCCTGGTGTGCAGATTTACTCTACTGTACCGGGTTCTAAATACAAAAATTTAGATGGTACGAGTATGGCCTCACCTGTTGTAGCTGGTTTAGCCGGCTTAATCCGTTCTTATTACCCAAAATTAACGGCTGCCCAGGTAAAAGAAATTATTGTGAAGTCGGTTACTAAAGTGAACCATAATGTAGAATATGCCAAAGGCGAAGAGCCAGGTGCTGAAAAAGTTTCTGTTCCTTTCTCTGACCTTTGTATCAGCGGTGGTGTTGTGAATGCTTATAATGCATTGAAATTGGCAGCAACTTATTAGACTATTTGCGTTGAGGTTCCCGCCTGCGCGGGAATGACGATTATTCTAATACAATTTATCACTAAATAAAAAAAGCGAACCATGAGGTTCGCTTTTTTTATTTTATATCATTCTGAGCATAAGTCTTTTTCTTATTTCGCCTGCACTAAAACATCAGGATAATCAGAAATAATTCCATCAACATTTAATGCTTTTAATTTTTGAATATCAGCTAAAGTATTTGCTGTCCATGGGATGATTTTTACCCCATCTGCATGTGCCTTTTTAACGAACTCTTCATTTACCATTTGCCAAACCGGACTTAAAATGAAAGGTTTATAACCCAAATCTGCAATATTTTCTTCGTAAGTTTTTTTATTGGCTACCAGAAAAGAAGTTTTCAGTTTTGGATACTTTTCGTGAATAATCTGAATGGTACGCTTGTCGAAAGATTGAATCACGACAAAATCAGTGATCTTTTTCTTGATAATGACCTCAACCAAAAGTTTAACAAATTCTTCCGGTTTAGGATTGGTGATCCCATCACCGCTTTCGCTGCATTTAGTTTCGATGTTGTAGAAAAACGGTTTGCGTTTATTGGTTTTAATATCATGCTGTACGGCATCGATGAGATCAGCGAGTAAAGGCAAATGCGTTTTTTCTTTCTTTTGTTGCGGAAAAAGATCATAATATTTGGTTCCCAAATCGAACTGTTTAATTTCATCGTAGTTCATGCCAAAAATCGGATACTTTTTAGCATCTGAAGCCGGAATATCTTTTCCGTCAGGTGTAAGCATAAAAGCAGGACTCAGGTAATCATCGTGAGTGACAATAACTTTACCATCTTTTGAGATATGTATATCCATTTCCAAAGTGGTAATGCCATCGATTTTCATGGCATTTAACATTGCCTGGATGGTATTTTCGGGCATTAAACCACGTCCGCCACGGTGCGCCTCGGCACTAAATGCGGGGAATTTAACTTCCTGAGCATTCGATTTTACCACAAATGCAGATAAAAAAATAAAGATTGCTGTTTTTTTAAGTTTCATATCTAAAAAAGAGATTTTATAGTGGCGTTTAATGTTGCCATTCAACGCTATTAATTTAGCCCAAGATAGAGATATCAAGCGTTTCCATTTAACGCGGTTAATTAAATCTATATTAAATTTCTAACCCCAGTCATCTGACAAAATTGTTAGGCTTCTATTTCTGCTTCAAATTTTTCACCAAAGCGATCGGTAGCTACAACTTTTACTTTTTTAACTTCCGGCCCGAAATGTGCCAGAAATAAATGATCGGTAGAAATCGGCTCAACAAATGGTCTCTGATTTGGCAGTTTATCGCCTTTATATAATTTAACTGATAAAGGATCAAATCCATCCTGCTGCGCTAAGGTACCCATTGCTTTACCATCTAAAAAGTACTCAACTTTCCATTCGGGATCGTAATTCCAAACATTGACAATCAATCTTTTTTGATTGGTCAGGGTATCAACATAAATGCTTAATTGTTTTTTACGGTCTTCGCCGGTTGATTTATAATACCATTTTAAATCGGTTCCGTTTACTTCATAAACACCATATCCACGGGGTGTTCCGTCGCCACAGATTGGGCCTGTCCACCAGCCACCGCAAACCGTACCATGATTATGCTCGTAAATGCCATTTTTAATTACATTTTTATTGAAATGCGTATGACCTGACATGATATGCACATTTTTAAAATCCTTTAACACGGCATAAAAATCTTCATTGTTTTTTACTGAATTGTGCACCGGGATATGCAGGCAAATAATTAACAAAGCATCTTTTGGTACCAATTGTAAATCTTTGGCCAGCCATTCTAATTGTGTGGGTGTTATGTATCCATCATAGGTTCTTTCTACGCCTAAATAGCGAACATCATCTAAAACCACATAATGTGCTTTGCCCCTGTTAAAAGAATAGTATGTTGGGCCATAATGTGCCTGAAAGGTACGGTCCGACGTATCATCGCCACCTTGCCTGTAATCCTGATCGTGATTTCCTAAAGCCTGAAAAAAGGGAATTCCGATGTTGGCAATAGCTTCGTCGTAAGCCGGAAAAAGGTCGAAGTTATCCCAAACCAGATCGCCTACACCAATACCATGTACCAATGTTTTTCCCATGCTTTTTACCACTTCACGGGTATCGGGCACAGAAGTTTCCATCATTTGCTGCACATCTTTTTTGGTTTTTACCTGTGGATCGGCCCATATGATGAAATTATGCTTGTTATCGTTTTGTTTTAAGGGTTTAAGATCAAAGTTTAATTTACCAGCGGTATCTGGTTTATAATAATGACGGGCAATGCTGCTCTCAGTTTTAAATTCGTAGCCTGATGGTGTACTGATCCATACGAAACGGGCAAGTTCATGCAGTTTTAGTTGATAATTTCCCGTTTTATCGGTTTGGACTACGCTGTAGCCATCAGAGATGACAGCACCAGCCACAGCTTTTCCCTTACTGGTTACGGTGCCACTTACCAGACCATCAACAGAAAAAAGTGAGGAAGGAAAGGATTTTAGGCTAACGAATAAGGTGGTGGTTAATAAAGTTGATTTTTGTATAAATGATCTTCTGTTCATGGTTTTTATTAATACCCGTTTATAGGGTTTAAATTCTATTATAACAAGAAGACCAGTTTCTACTGATCTTCTTGTTTGAATTGATATTCTTAATGTTTTGTTATTTATCGATCAAGGTTGTAACACCTCCGGTTTCTATATCGTTGAGTACCGAGGTATTGCTTAATACAACACTGGTCATGGTTCTCACCGATTCCCATCCGCCTTTGGTTGCTTTGTAAACACCGCCTAACTTTGCAAAACTTACAGCTGTTGGAAAACCCGCGAAACGTTTAGAAATATCATTGGTTCCTTTTCCATAATATTCTTGCGGAACTTTTCCGGCATAGGTAGCAAATTTGTCTGTAATGGTAACCCTTAGTCCGTACTCGGGTGGCCCGGCGGTATAAAAACTTCCACCAGCCCCACCATAAAAAATAACATCTAATGGTATTGTGCTTGGCGTAACATTTGTTCCTTCAAAGATGGCGATACCTGCAACATTGCCACTGTTGGCCAACAGGTTACCCGTTACATCACCTACACCGTTTGCACCTGGCACTTTAGTGTAATCTACAGGTGATATCCATTTTGAGGCTGCAATAACTGTTGATGCAGAACCATTAATCCGCTGTCCGGCACCACCAACATAGAAAAACTCTCCTTTTTTCACTGATCCCGAGGTAAGATTAAATTTATAGGTCCTCAGTGCACCAGTGTTCCAGCCTAGTGTAGGAAAAGCAGTTGCACCAGCATTATTGTTGGTATAAACCGAAAATGGTGTGGCAGCAAAATCAATATCCTTAGTGGCCAAAAACTGGATATATTCGTAATTTCCGTCTGTGCTGTTCGGATCAACCAAAAATCCGGAGATGATGGCAGGCGAAAGTTTAGGCATCGGAACGTAGAAAAAATCGTCTGCTGTCCGCATCCTATATTCAATCTTTTTGGAGTTTCCGCTACCGGTAACGTACACTATGCCTGTAAAATTACCCGATGGTTGTATCGCCGTATTGGTAAAAGTAGCATTGGCACTGGTACGTAAGGTTGCCACGCCAAAACCATCGTTCAATATCTTATCGCCAGAATATACCGTACCGCTTGTAGGTTCCGGATCGTACGCCGCATTGTTGATTGCTACCAATGTACTTTCGTAGCGATCAGGGTTAGCCAAAATGGTATTCGTATTTGCGGCCTGCAACTTAATGGTTCTTCCTGAGGCTACTTTGGTTATGGCCGAACTTGTTAAACCGGTGATTTGTAAAATGCCATCAACCCTTTTTAACACGCCTCCATCCAATTTGATGTGCAACGAATCGCCGGGTACAAAATTTGAAGCGGCTGTGCCGATATTGAATGAAATTCCCCTTAGCGAATCTGCTGTACCATTGATACGGCTATTCTGCAAAGCAATCAGTCCCGCTACCGAATTGCCCGACCTAAAATCTGAAACCACTACGCCCCTGATGCTGGTAGCACCACCTATAGCCTCTGGATTGAGCGGGAGATCTGCATTTTTATAGTACCTTCTTAAATCGAAGTTGGAAATGAAACCACTTTCCGAAAATTTATAGCGATAGTCATCATCCCTTTTACAGCTGGCATAAATTGCTACAACAGCTGTTAACAAAAGAAAATATTTTATTGTATTTTTCATCATTAATCGTATTTAAGGTTTTTGCCACCACATTAGTGTATTCACATCATCTGGTCCCTGTGCGGCCAGCACATTTTTATAGTTTGTTGGATTTGTTGATTGGGCAAGTATTGGATAATATAAACGCACCGGCATTTTGCCTCCATTTAATAAACTAAATCCTTTTGGAAGCAGCGGGTGACCAGTTCTTCTGTACTCAAACCACTGCTGAAAATCGACCAAAAACAAGGCATAATATTTCTGAAGATGGATTTGCTCAAGTTTGCTGTTTGCGCCAACTACTTTACTATCCAAAGGCAATGCATTGTTCCATGCAAAATCGCCTTTAAAAGCGTAATCTCTTACAGCGGCATCATTACCATTTGCATATAAGCTTGGTATCCAATAGTTAATACCATCTGCTATCCCTTTATAATAATAGTTCTCGCCAGTTCCATTAATCCAGCCTTTGGCAGCTGCTTCGGCCAAGATGAAATCAACTTCGGCCACATCCATGATCACCCCTGTTGAAGCATCAGTTTGCAAACTTGCCGGATTACCCGATTGTGCGTCGGAATAAAAATAAGCCTGTTTTATCGGTGCTCCACTTCCGATCGGATAAGCACTCTGTACACCAACATATCCCGCCGGACCAGCTGCAATACCCCATCTGTTTATCCCATTTTTTCCATAGGCTGGGATTATCCTCGGATCGTTCCAGCTGGTAAGATTATTGATAAAAAAGTCGACAATGGCTGAGGCCCTGAAATCAGCTGGCCTAACATTTACCATAAATGGTGAAGAATATACTGCCGTACTGCTGTTTGTACCGTTCCAAAGAATTTTAGCGGTATGGGTATTATCCATCATAATAGGATACTTGGCAGGATTGGTATCAACAATCTCTTTAATTTTGGCTATTACCTGAGCGCTTACCTCGGCCTTGCCCGAAATTCGTAATAACAACCTCAAATACAATGAATTACAAAATCTACGCCATTTATCGGTATCGCCATTATAAACCGGATCGCTATTGGCTACAATCTTCTTTCCGGCAGCAAGAAGCGTATTGGCTTCTTCCAGCTTGCTCAGCAGCGACATGTAAATATCTTTTTGTTTATCGAAAGCGGGTTCAAGCACACCAAATTTACCCTGGTTTGCCTGTGTATAAGGCACATCGCCATAAGTATCAGTAAGTAATTGCATGGTCCATGCTTCTGCAATCTTTGAAATCGCCTGATAAGAAGTATTAACCGAATCTGGTCCGCTGGCAATGGTATTGATATCCTTGATATTGGTAAGTTCCGAATACCACGAATTCCACATGGCATCAGATAACTGCCGTCTGATATCGTATCTGTAAATCCTGCCTTCCAGCACTTCATCAAGCGTAGAAACGGTAACTTGCATCAACTCGTTATTAATGCTCCTGTTACGAATCAGGTTGGCACCCAAAACATTTGTTAAAGTAGGTGCCAGTAATTTATCAGCTGCTACTTTGGGTACACCTATCGGATCGGTATTAATTTTATCGAAATCTTTCTTGCAGGAGAAAAATGAGGTCCCCATTACCAGTAAGAAAGTATAACCTGTAATATTTTTAATCTTTTTCATTTTCTTATTAGTTTATACCCACTACTAAACGTGCACCAAAAGTTCTGGTTGATGGCAGCTGCCCTACTTCAAAACCTGTTACAATATCGCTACCGGATAATGTACCAAACTCAGGATCGAAGGCTGGCCATGGCGACCAGGTATACAGGTTACGTCCATACACCCCAATAGTTATCCTGCTCAGGCCTAAACTAGACACTAACCGCTTTGAAAAGGTGTAATTGATATTTGCCTCTCTAAATTTTAAGTAATCTGTTCTGAAGGTACTTCCTTCAGCATTGGTAGAACCATACATGGCTTCATAAAATGCACCAACATCAGTTGCAACCGTTGTATTAGGGCTATAAGTAACGCCATCAGGATTTAACATCACTCCTTCTCCAATCAAACCACCATATCTGCCTGGCAGGGTTAATTTTAATTTACCAAGGCCTGCCATTCTGGCAAATGTTAATGAGTGGGCAACAGCTCCTAATTGCGCATCAAATAATACGTTGGTGCTAAATCCCTTATAAGTAAAACCTGTGCCAAAACTAAATCTAAATTTAGGCATGGTGTTGCCGAGGTATTTTAGTTGCGTTTGATCTGGAATGGCTTTACCGGTATTATCGAATATCACTTGTCCATCAGGCGAACGTTTCAACCCAAAACCGTACATATCGCCCAAACTACCCCCAACATTCGCTACTATCTGAGTACCTCCAAGCGGTCCGGTACGCAATATCACCGAACTATCGGCTAGTTCTTTAATGGTATTTCTGTTTGCAGAAAAAGTTCCGTTAATGGTCCATTTGAATGAGCGGGTTTGTAAAGGCGTTGCATTTACCGACATTTCTAAACCTTTGTTATCTACACGCCCGGCATTGAAAACCGCAATCGAATAACCAGTAGCCCTATCAATGGAACGGCTTAAAATCTGGTTTTTCGTATTTCCGGTGTACGCTGCAAAATCGAAATTCAATCTGTTTTTAAATAATTTCAACTCTGCACCTACCTCAACTGTGGTTGTAGATAACGGCTTTAAGTTGATGTTTGGAAGTATGGTAGGGTTGGTCATCGCACCACCCGGATAAATCCCGTTTGAAGCCAGTGTATAGTTATATGCCGTGCGGTATGGCGTTGTTCCGCCACTACCCACCTGAGCAATAGATCCACGGAGCTTGAAATAGCTGATTGCAGAAGGCATTTTCCAAAAATCTGAAGCAATAAAAGATAAACTTGCAGATGGATAGAAGAAGCCAACATTATCAGTACGGAGCGGTGAGGCTAAAGTACTGTTCCAATCCTGCCTTCCCGTTAAATCCAGGTAGAGGTAACTTTTTAGCGATAGCGACAGTGTACCGTACAAACTATTAATGTTATAGCGGGCAGTATCGGGTACAGAAATTAGCGGATTCTGATTGTTATCCAGGCTATAATATCCCGGAATAACCAATCCATCGGCACGTAACTCTGATTTATAGTAACGGTTTCTTAACTGGCTACCTCCTACCGATGCCGAAAGTTTTAAATCTCTTGATAAGTCTTTATTATACCTTAATAAGAAATCTGCATTGACTTCGTACGAATTTATATCCTGAACACGATAAGAGCCCTGAGCAAATTTTGCACCTGCTGCATCCCAAGGGCGACTTGTTTCGCGAATATCGTGGTTATAATCAATAGATGAACGTACCAACAAAGTTAAATCGTTGGTAAACTTATAGGTGGCCTGAATATTCCCAAGAATACCGTTTCTTCTTTGTCCATTCAGGTATTGTTCCGATATGGCATAAGGGCCTTCGGGGAAACTTGAAGTTAAGTCGATAAATTTACGTTGCTCCTGTCCGGCCACCCAATAGTTTTTAAACCAGTCCAGATTCATATTTGGATGTGCAAACATAAACCAATACATTAACGACTGATTGCCATAACCTGTTGCTGGTAAGTTATCGCTATGCCTGTTGTTATAACTTGCCTTAAAAACGATATTCAGCTTTTTGGTTACGTTACTATTTCCTGATAAAGAAACTGAAGTACGTTCTAAACTTGTATTAGGAACAATCCAGTCGTTATTGCCATGGCTGGCGGTAAAGCGCAATCCCACTTTTCCGGCATTTCCATCTAAACTAACGGAGTTTGTGGTTTCAACGCCGGTTTTGAAAAATGCATCAAGAGCATTTGGATATGCAACCCAGGGTGTACGTGTTGTTCCCCCCTTTTGGGTGGTTGGGTCATACTGAAAAAACATGCTGGTACCATCAAACCTTGGTCCGTAAGTAGAACTGGTTGCATGTGTATCTGCACCATCGGCATTTGTTCCGAAACTATAATAACTGGCACCGCCAACACCTGCACCATACTCTTGCTGAATATCCGGTCCCCTATTGATCTGCTCAAAAGCTGTATTGGAAGTATAGGTGATGTTGAATTTCCTCTTTTTGCTTCCGGCCGATTTAGTGGTTATTACAATGGCTCCGTTGGCACCACGCTGACCGTAAAGGGCTGATGCTGCCGGACCTTTCAATACCGTAACATTTTCAATATCATCAGAGTTTAAGTCGTTAAGTGCGCTTCCAAAATCTGTAGGTAAGATATCACCTGATGTACCGTAAACGCCACCACCGGTTCCGGCGGTACGTTTTGCGCTGCTACTGGCCACTACACCATCAATAACAATAAGGGCTTCATTATCTCCCGTTAAATTATTTTCTCCACGGAGGATAATTTTGTTCGATCCAGCGAGGCCACTGTTGCGAACCAAATTCAGACCGGCTACTTTTCCAGATAATGCATCTGTCCAGTTAGTGGCTACTGCATTAGTAAACGCAGAACTATCTAAAGAGGTAATGGCATAGCCCAGGGCACGCTCAGAACGTTTTATACCCAAAGCTGTAACCACCACATCGTTCAGCGAATTATCTGCCGGTACCAGTTTAAAGTTAACACTTGTAGTTGCACCAATGCTTACCTTAACTTGTTGTTTTCTGGCAACATCGTAAGAAATAAATCTTGCCTCAACCGTGTAAATGCCCTGGGCAACATTAAAACTATATTCGCCATTGTTATTGGTTTGCCCAACCGCGTTAAGTTCAACAATTTTAATGGTTGCAGCCGGAATAGGCTCGTTATTTTCATCAACAACCTTCCCAATGATTCTGCCGGTGCTGGTGTTTTTTGCTGTAATCAGAATGTTGCCGGCACCACCTGCTTTATAGGTAAAAGGCATTCCTTTTAGAAGCAGATCGAGTATTTCGAATACCGACCGGTTCCCGCGAGAAACATATACCCTTTTTTGATCGTCGAGCTGATTATTATTATAGGCAATATGATTACCGCTAAGCTTTTCTAAAGATTCAAAAGCTTTTTTTAAAGTCATGCCATCAGCTTCGAACAAAATTTTCTTGTCATTTTGGGCATGGATATATTGAGAGAAAGAGAGCATATTCAACATCATTATGGCGATAATCACCATAATTTTTGAGGGATACTGACAGACGTTTTCCATCCATCGGGTATTAATTTTCATATCTTTACTAAGTTTTACTTTGTCAAATGAGTTTAAACAGTTTTTAGGGCTTGAAATGTGTCCAGCATTTCGAGCCATTTTTCGGCTTTAGTAATTTTATATCATATCTATCTTTATAGTTTATCGTTAATAAATGATTACTTTATTTTCATAGATTTTGTATTTTGAGTCCGATAGCCTGGCAATTACATCCATAATCTGCTTCGCCGAACATTTATCAAATTTTGCGGTAAGCTTTACCTTTTTTAAAGCTTCGTTTTTTATTTCAATATCAAGATCATACTCACGCGCAATTACCTCAGCGATTTCGCTCAGGGGTTTATCGTAAAAAAAGATTTTGTATTCCCTCCAGCTATCAAAATCAATTGCGTGTACTTGTTTCTTGGCAAATTTTCCGTTGTTTTTGTTAATGGTAAGTTGTTCGTCAGGCAAAAGAAACTGCACAGGAGATGTGTTTTCCTGATTTTTAAACAGTACCCCTACTTTTCCCGTTTGAACGGTGATGGTAATGTTTTTTAATGATGGATAAGCATTGACGTTGAATGAAGTACCCAGAACAGTGGTACTTACTTTACCGGTGTACACTACAAAAGGCTGTTTGTTACGGTGCTGCACATCAAAAAAAGCTTCGCCATCTAAATAAACGATCCGTTGGGCGGAGGTATTAAAATTGAGTGCGTAACGAATCTTGGTATCACCATTGAGGTAGATATTAGACCCATCAGGCATGGTAACCAATCTTTTCTGTCCGCGTGGATTATAGATTTCATTATAAGCCACAACTTCGGTCTTTTTTGGATGAAGGGTATTGAAATAGAGAACCGGCAATAACGCAATGATCACAATAGCAGCTGCGATGGTAAAATACTTCCGGTAGTTGATTTTCTTTATTATAAGCGATTGATCAACGCTATTTTGGATGTGCTGTTGAATGGCCAGCCAGCTTTTTTGCTGATTAGCAGGTTTGTTTAGCGAATAATCTGCGGCCTCAAAGGCCTGTAAAGTCTCCCTGAAAATCTGCTGATTCCGCTGGCTGCTTCCAACCCACATCAGTAAATCAGTTAAATCTTCACTGCCGATGGTTTTCTTGCTGTAATTTTCTATTAATCTGTAGTAACGTTCGTCCATTTAGTAATGCTGTTCTGGATGTAAGACAGATTAAACGGCACCAGTACGTAGCGAAAAAGATCAAGTTATTGTTAACAAATTGTTAAGTGTAAAGAGTGACCAAAATAGATTAATAATGTAGAAGGATTGTTTCATTCAAGGAAAAACATAAATGCTTTTTTTGGAAATGAAGGGTCGGTATTTTATAGATCCTTTAACCTCGCTATCCTGATTGAAAAAACCGGAGATCCGCTCCTGTCATGTGTAGGTGCAACAGCCTGATACAAAATCAAATTAATCTGGTATTTCCGGTGCAAGTGGTTTTAGGTTTCAGAGCACCAGCCTTACTTAAATAAACCCGATTGCAGGGAAGAGCTTCCGATCCTTCATCGGAACTCGTACCAAAAAGCGGGACTGAAAGGGCCAAAAGCCAGAAACCACACATTTCCTATTAAACTGAATGTAAATCATGTTTAGAAAAATGACTTTCATTAAAAATTGGAAAACAAAGAAACAGATTAAATCTTCGATCGGTCGGCGGTCAGTGATCTAAAGTTTTTCACGGCCTGATATAGTAAAGTTTCTACTGTTCTTACCGAAATACCCAATAAATCGGCGATGATATTTTTTTCCAGCAAATCGATGCGACTCATTAAAAGCACTTCTCGCTGCCGGTCGGGCAATAAGTTAATCAAACCTATAATTTCAGAATAGGATTCTCTACTGGTAAGCTGTTCGTGTGGATTTAAATAAGTATCCGGATAATCGAGTGTATCCTCGCGATCGTTTATACTTAAAATATGAAGTTTTACGCGCTGAATTTCATTAAAGGCTAAATTTTTGGCGGCAGTAAACAGGTACTTTTTAATCGATTTAACCTGAAGCTCGTTTCTTCTGTCCCACAGCTTCATAAACAGATCAGCAATAAGCTCTTCGGCTTTATTATAATCCTTAATGTAAATGGAGGTAAATTTACACAAGGCAGGGTAATACCTGTTAAAAAGCGTTTCTAATGCAAGGTTGTCCTGATTTGCCAATAAAGACATTAAATCTTCATCACTTTTGCTTAAATATACATCCTTCATCTTGCCAGCAAAAGTAGTCTGCCAACGTTACGGTAACGTTAAGCAAACTTTGCCTTTAAGTTACGGATGTATTAATTGTGTTGGATTTATATTGAGTACATGTTTTTTATATAAAGCATTAAGCGAGAATGTTCTTTCGAGTACAATCAGCCCAACAACAGGAAATATCAGTAACTCGGTAATATTAAAAGTGTAGAAAAAATAACCGAATATCAGGATTAACCTGAAACACTCCAGGTAATAAATCCATTTGCGTTGCTCTAGCAGCGCTCCGATATTGATCAGTGTAACCAGAATAAAAATTGCTATAGCCACTTTATGTACCGGAGTTAAGTATCCGTAAAACATAGTAGTACTGGTTAGCATTGCCACCACTATCATCAGCTGCACATTTAAATAAATTTTAAATTTGGGTTTAGGTTTAGCCTCGTGCTGTATCTTATTTTGGTAATAACGTTCTTCTAAAACCGGCCTGATATTCTGGTCCATTAAAGCCGGACTGCCAAAAACAGCATCCCATTTTGCTTTAAATCCATTTGCACGCCGGTAAGCTTCCGCAATTTCGAGGTAATAATGAAAATGCTGCCATAAAAAGCTATAGCTTTTAATTGGATGCGTTAAGCCATATTTCGGGGCTTCCTCTTCTTTTTGGAAAGTACCAAACAATTTATCCCAGAAAACGAAAACATCTCCATAATTTTTGTCGAGGTATTTTTCATCCGATGCATGGTGAACCCCATGTAATGAAGGAGTTATAAATACATTTTCGAGCCAGCCCAGCTTGCCAATCAACTGTGTATGTGTAAAAAACGAATAAGCTCCATGCGCCAAAAGTATGGTAATAATCATATTGGGGTGAAAACCGATTAATGGTAAGGCACACCAGAAAACGTTGCGAAAAATAGCCTGAATGGTGGTAATACGGGCAGCTGCAGATAAATTAAATTCCTCGCTCTGGTGGTGTACGATGTGTGCCGCCCATAAAAAATTAATCTCGTGTCCTAACCTGTGGTACCAGTACCAAACCAGATCGGTAGCAAGGAGCAACAGTATCCATACATACCATTTGGTAGAAATATCAAAAATGGCATAGTTTACATACACCCATTTATATACCTGGTAAAAGCTGGCAGCTATAAATAAATTGAGCAACCTTTCGGCAATACCTACACTGAAATTTGCAACGGTACTTTCGTATTTAAATATCTTCGCTTTTTTCTGATGCTGTGCGATCTTAAACTCAATAAATACAAAAATAAAAAATGCTGGTATCGCAAATGCAAGGTAATTTACGCTCATAAACTGTGGTCTTTTTTATGTTAACGTCACAAACATAATTATATTCTATTAAATACATAGATTTTATAGATAATATTATTACACATAAATTACTTCCTTATTCATTTAATGTTTGTTGTTTTAATTTATTTGTAGAACTTCGAAATTATAAATACATCACTATGGCGATTAAGAAAAAAGCTGAAAACAACAATATATTATCGATCGATATTGGCGGTACCAGTATAAAAACAGTACTTTTAGATGAAGGCGGAAACATGCTTACTGAATATTTAAAAAGCAAAACCCCACCAGAAGCTACTCCAAAAGATATCGTTTCGGGCATTGTAGACTTAATTAAGCCTTTTCCTGATACTTATAACCGGGTGTCGATCGGATTTCCGGGTTATGTTAAAAATGGTATTGTTAAAACCGCCCCCAACCTGGCTAAAAATAAATGGGCTGGTGTAGATCTTGCCCAACGCGTAGCCAACGAATTAGGCAAACCCGTACGTTTGGTAAACGATGCCGATCAGCAAGGTTTAGGTGTGGTAGATGGCAAGGGTTTCGAAATTGTTTTTACAGTGGGTACAGGTTTCGGTACAGCATTGTTATTTGATGGAGAATTACTTCCGCATTTAGAACTGGCACATTTCCCGATCAATAAAGAAGAAGATTACGACGATTACATCGGCAATAAGGCCTTTGAAAAAATTGGTGGCGAACGCTGGAACAAAAGGTTGAAAAAAGTAATCGAAATCTATAAAACGGTTTTCAATTATGATACCTTATATATAGGTGGTGGAAATTCGAAACAGATCGATTTTAAGCTTGAAGACAACATTAAAATCGTAACCAACAGAGATGGTATTAAAGGCGGTGCAAAGCTGTGGAAGCTGGCCGATAAGTATAATATCTTTACGGTTGAACCCGAAAAATAATTGACCTTTATTACAATCTTTTAACAACAAAATCTGCATTATTAATTTGTAAACCCTAATTTTGGGTGCATTCTAAAAAATAAAAAATGGCAAATAACGATTCGAAAAAATATAAATTGGGAATGATCGGTTTGGGTACAATGGGCCGAAACTTATTATTGAATATGGCTGACAAGGGCTTTTCTGTAACCGGTTATGATAAAGACCAAAAAATGATCTCGAAACTTGAAGAAGAAGGCAAAGAACATCATTTAGAGGGCTTTAGCGAGATTGAAAGCTTTATTTCAAGTTTGCAGACACCCCGTACGTTAATTTTATTAGTACCAGCCGGACCAATTGTAGATAGTGTTATTGCAGAATTAAAACCACTTTTGAGCAAAGGTGATATTATTATTGATAGCGGTAACTCACATTTTACCGATACCAACCGCCGTGTGGATGAACTGGAAAAAGATGGTCTTCATTTCTTCGGAATGGGCATTTCTGGTGGTGAAGAAGGAGCACGTTTTGGTCCTAGCATGATGCCGGGTGGAGATAAACAAGCTTATAACGTAGTTAAAGATGTTTTTGATGCCGTGGCTGCAAAAGTTGGTACCGATCCATGCGTAACTTATATTGGTCCGGGTGCTTCTGGCCACTTTGTTAAAATGGTACACAATGGTATCGAATATGCCATTATGGAGCTGATTGCCGAAGTTTATGGCATTCTTAAAAATGGTTTAGGTTACTCAAACGAAGAAATTTATAAAGTATTTAAAAAATGGAACGAAGGCAGGTTGCAATCTTTCCTACTTGAAATTACTGCTGAAATTTTCTTATTTAAAGATACCGAAACACAAAATGATCTTTTAGATCAGATTAAAGACGAAGCTCGTTCAAAAGGTACCGGAAAATGGACATCAGAGGTTTCTATGGAACTTCAGCTGCCAATCCCAACCATTAACGAAGCTGTTTCAAACCGCGATTTATCTAAATTTAAAGCATTAAGGGTTTCTTTGGAAGAAGCTTTCGGTAAAAAAGATACCAAAATCGAAGTAACGGTTGAAGAACTGGAAGAAGCATTTTACTTCTCCATGATCAGCGCTTACGCACAGGGCATGCACTTATTGGTTCAGGCTTCCAAAGAATATAAATACGATTTACAATTACAGGAAATTGCTAAAATCTGGCGTGGTGGCTGTATCATCAGGGCTAAATTCTTAGAAGATATTTATCAGGCTTACGAAAAAAACAATGCTTTAGAGCACTTGTTTGGCGATGCCGGCATTCAAAATATCATTAAAGGTACTTTAGCAGGCACACGTAAAGCCATTGGCGCCTGTATCAGTTCTGGTCTAGGTATTCCCGCATTTGCTTCTACCCTAACCTATTTTGATACCATTACTACGGGCAGAATGCCTTCTAATTTAATCCAGGCACAAAGAGATTACTTTGGTGCGCATACTTTTGAGCGTATTGATAAAGAAGGCGTTTTCCATGCCGATTGGAATAAATTATCATAACCCATTTGATTCACGAACAAAAACATAAAATGAAAACCAAAACCGCATTAAACCCTACCATTTTTGTAATATTTGGTGGAACAGGTGATTTAAACAAAAGAAAATTAGCACCTGCCCTATATAACTTATTTATAGAGGGTTACATGCCAGAAAAGTTTGCCATTATTGGTACGGGCAGAACTGAATTTACCGACGACAGCTATAAAGCTGCCCTGGAAGATGCTGTAAACCAGTTTAGCCGCAGTGGTAAAGTTAAAAAGGAAAAGTGGGAAAATTTTGGAAACACCATCCACTACTGTCCTACCGATTTTGCACAGCCAAAAACCTTCGAAAACCTTAAAGAGGCGGTAGAGAAATATCAGAAAGAATATGGTGCCGGTACACAGGTAATTTTCTACCTGGCTGTTGCGCCTAACTTCTTCCCTATCATTGCCGAATGTTTACAGAAATATAAATTAACGCAGGATGAAGATAACAGCCGTATTGTTATCGAGAAACCTTTTGGCCACGATTTAGAATCTGCAAAAGAACTGAATGCTTTACTGGCAACTATTTTTACCGAGAAACAGATTTACCGTATCGACCATTATTTAGGTAAAGAAACGGTTCAGAATATGATGGCTTTCCGTTTTGCAAATGCCTTATTCGAGCCGTTATGGAACAGGTCATACATCGATCACGTGCAGATTTCTGTAACCGAACAATTGGGCGTTGCCGATCGTGGTGGTTATTACGAAGGTTCTGGTGCGTTAAGGGATATGATCCAGAATCACCTGTTGCAATTGCTTTGTTTAATTGGCATGGAAGCACCGATCAATTTTGATGCCGATGAAATCAGAAACCGCAAAGTGGAGGTTTTAAAAGCCATGCGCCCATTTTCAGCCGAAGATATCCGTTTCCACACCGTTCGTGGTCAATACAGTAAGGGTTGGGTTGAAGGTAAAGAAGTTCCGGGCTACCGCCAGGAAAAAGGTGTAGACCCGCATTCAAATACGGAGACTTTTGCCGCGGTTAAATTCCATATCGATAACTGGAGATGGCAGGGCATTCCTTTCTATTTAAGAACAGGAAAACGCTTAAACCAGACTTCATCGTTAATTACCATCCAGTTCAGGGATGTGCCGCACCAGATTTTCTCTTCAGGTGTAACCGAAAACTGGCAACAGAACAGGCTGGTAATCAGCATTCAACCAGAAATGAGTATCCGTATGCAGGTACAGGCCAAAAGACCAGGTTTAGACATGGTGTTGAACCCTGTTGATATGGTTTTCGATTATAAGGGAACTTATGAGGGCGATACCCCTGAGGCTTACGAAACCTTATTACTGGATGCCATGATGGGCGACCAGACATTGTTTATGCGTGGCGATCAGGTAGAAGCTGCGTGGGAACTGGTAATGCCGATTTTAAATACATGGGAAAGCAAAAAATCTATCAATTTCCCTAACTACCCTGCCGATAGCTGGGGACCGGAAGAAGCCGAAGCATTAATTGCAAGAGATGGTTTCCATTGGTTTAACCTGCCATTAAAGAATAAGGAATAAAACTCATCCGTCATTGCGAGGTACGAAGCAATCTTAAATCTATAGGTTTCGAATAGCGACCGTTGTAGGATTGCTTCGTTCCTCGCAATGACGATTAATATATTAGCATGAATCTACTTATATACAAAACATTAGAAGAACTTAACCAGGACCTGGCAGATTATGTAATTAAAATTGCAGAAATGTCTATCGAAGAAAACGACCGTTTTAACTTTGTATTAACGGGTGGGAGTTCTCCTAAAGCACTTTATCACTTCCTCGCAACAGAAGGTCAGCATCGCATTGATTGGGAAAAAGTATATTTTTTCTTTGGCGATGAGCGTAATGTTCCGGCCGATGATGATAATTACAACGGATTAATGGCTAAAAAAACCATTTTAGATCCACTCGGCATAAAAGAAGATCACATTTTTTATGTAGATACTACTTTAGCGCCCGAAAAAGCAGCTATTGAATACAAAAAAGCCATTGATAAACATTTTAATGGTGAAGATATCGCGTTCGACCTTATATTATTAGGCATGGGTGATGATGCGCATACCGCTTCTATCTTCCCGCACACTACTTTGGTTAAAGATGAAGAAGTTAATGTAGCTTCGGTTTATGTAGAAAAACTGGATACTTACCGCATCAGTTTTACCGCTCCGTTAATTAATAAAGCTGATAATGTAGCATTTTTGGTTTTTGGAGAAAATAAGGCAGAAGCCTTAAAACATGTAATTGGCGATACAGAAAAAAATGTTGATTTATACCCTTCTCAGTTAATCGATCCGATTGATGGGAAATTAACCTGGTTTGTGGATGAGGCTGCAACAAAATTATTAGAAGATTAAAAAGAGTATATGTCTGAAGAAAAACAAGTATCAGACTTCTTAAATGGGAAAACGGAATATACCTTAGGGTTATTCCGTTTTTTTATTGAGCAATTGGCTGAAATGAGTAAAGTTAATCTTCGCGCCACGAAATCAATGATAGTCATCGAATCCAAAACTCCCTTTGCGTACCTCACACAACTGGGCAAAAATTTCATCCATGTGGTTATTCCATTTGATAAGCCTTATGAAAATAATCTTTGCTTCACCAAAATTGCACAGGTTCCCGATACAGAACAGTTTAACCACCATTTAAGAATATATTTTAAAGAAGATATCAACGAGGAAGTAAAAACCTTTTTAAAAATGGCAATAGATCAGTGCTAAACCAATTTAAAATTATAGTTTATAATTAATTGTTAACTGATAATTGTCAACTGAAAACTGTTAACTGAATTAGCTTCTAATCGCTTCTACCGGATCTAATCTTGATGCAGAATAAGCCGGCCAAAAACCTGAAATTGTGCCGATAATGATTGATATTCCAATCCCTAAGGCAATATTGTTTAGCCCAAGGATGATATGGAAATCTGTTGCTGCTCCAATAGCCAAAGCGAGCAAAAAGACGAGCAGCAAGCCCAGCAATCCACCTAAAATACAAAGTGAAATCGATTCAAATATAAATTGTAATAGTATAAAGTAGTTTTTTGCACCTAAAGATTTTTGAATACCGATAATATTGGTCCGTTCCTTAACCGATACAAACATGATATTGGCGATACTAAAACCACCAACCAGAATTGAAAAGCCCCCAATTACCCAGCCTGCAATGTTTACCATTTTGAACATCGAATCCAGTTGATTAGAAATAATAGTCGTTTTATTCAGTGCAAAATCTTCTTCCTGTCCGGGCCTGATTCTATGGATCGAGCGCATTAAACCTTTCAGTTCGCTCTCTACTTCCTCCAAACTCACATTATCTTTGCCACGAACGGTAATCTGCGGACCATAACGTTCGTTCTGGATATCTAAAACACCTTTAGCAAAGCTGATTGGAATGTTAACGTTTTTATCGAGTGAAGTACCTAACATGTCTTCACCCTCTTTTTTGAAAACGCCGACAACAGTTAATCTGCGACCTAAAATTTGCACCTGCTTGCCTACAGGTTCATCTTCGTCAAAAAGTCCTGCAGCTATATCAGATCCTAAAATACATACCGGCGTGCCGTTTTTACTTTCATTTTCTGTAAAATACCGGCCATCCTGAAGCTCAAAGTTCCAGGTTTTATTAAAATCATGAGAGGCGGCCCAAACCGAAATCCCTTCTACAGAGCTGCTTCTGTATTTGATGGTTCTGTCGTTAGTTGATATTTCGAAAGTAACCCCCTGAGCGTTTTCAATACGTTCTCTTAGGGCTTCAAAATCACGGAGTGAAGGCTGAGGGCGGTTCATATATTTCCACCAGGGATAATTATCACCAAAGCTCCATGGCCATTTTTGAACGTAAATGGTGTTAGAACCTAGTTTATCTACACTCGACTGTAGTTTACCACGAAAAGTATCTACCGCAGAAAACACGGCGATAATGGTAAAAATACCGATTGTTATGGCTAAAAGCGATAACATGGTGCGTAATTTGTTCTGGCGCAACGCATCAAATGCAAAACGGAAACTCTCGCCTATTAGCCTAAAGATTATCATAATTAAAGGTTAGATGCAAAGCCATTGAAAAGGTTACAGCTGATCATCAAAACTAATTAATTTTATACGTACAACGCATTTAATCACCGTATTATTTGTTTCAAAATGAAGTAAAACATAATATACCTTAAAAGCGTTTGATAAAATACGGAAAAGAAAAATTAAATTCGTATTTTTGCACCTCAAAAAATTCATCAAGAATGAAATTATCACAATTCAAATTCAACTTACCAGAATCATTAGTAGCCAATAATCCGGCCGAACAACGCGACGAAGCCCGCCTAATGGTATTGCATAAAGACAGCGGTAAAATTGAACATAAAATTTTCAAAGACGTTTTAGGTTATTTCGATGACAAGGACGTAATGATATTAAATAACACTAAAGTTTTTCCTGCACGTTTATATGGCAATAAAGAGAAAACCGGTGCAACTATCGAAGTTTTCTTATTGCGTGAATTAAACAAGGAATTACGTTTATGGGATGTTTTGGTAGATCCGGCCCGTAAAATCCGTGTAGGTAACAAATTATATTTTGGCGACGATGATTTATTGGTTGCTGAGGTTGTAGATAATACCACATCACGCGGACGTACCATCCGTTTCTTATTTGAAGGTACTGACGAAGAGTTTAGAAAAAACGTTGAAATTTTAGGCGAAACCCCGCTTCCTAAATACATTAAACGTAAAGCAACTGCTGAAGATAAAGAACGGTACCAAACAATTTTTGCCAAGCATGAAGGTGCTGTGGCTGCACCAACTGCAGGTTTGCACTTTAGCCGCGAGTTAATGAAACGTTTAGAGCTTAAAGGTATTGAGTTTGCAGAAGTAACTTTACACGTTGGTTTAGGAACTTTCAGAACTGTTGAGGTGGAGGATTTAACCAAACACAAAATGGATTCTGAACAGTTTATCATCGAGCAGAAAGACGCGAACATCGTAAATAAAGCGATAGAAGATAAAAGAAAAATCTGTGCGGTTGGAACAACTTCAATGCGTGCTATAGAATCTGCTGTTTCTGCCAACAGAACATTAAAAGCAGCAAACGACTGGACGAGTAAGTTTATCTTCCCTCCATACGATTTCAGTATTGCAAACTCAATGATTACCAATTTCCACACGCCAGAATCTACTTTATTGATGATGGTAAGTGCATTTGGTGGTTACGAAAACGTAATGAATGCTTACGAAGTTGCAGTAAAAGAAAAATATAAATTTTACAGCTATGGTGATGCCATGCTAATTATATAGATTTGAGTAATGAGATATGAGATTTGAGTTAATCAGGTCTCATATCTCAAATCTATAATCTCATCTCTTAAAATATGAAATACTACGCTATAATTGTAGCAGGCGGTTCTGGCAATCGGATGCAAACAGAAACCCCAAAACAATTTCTATTGCTCAAAAACCTGCCGGTTTTAATGCATACCATAAAAGCTTTTGCACAAAGCGATACACAACCCAAAATTTTATTAGTACTTAATAAAGACCAGCAAGGTTACTGGAACCGTTTATGCGAAGAATTTAATTTTCGCATTCCACATGAGGTTATTGATGGTGGAAAAGAACGTTTCCATTCGGTTAAAAACGCGATTCATAACATAGAAGAAGAAAGTCTGGTTGCCATACATGATGCGGTAAGGCCATTGGTATCCAAATCGCTTATCGACAACTGTTTTAAAGCAGCTGAAGCTCAGGGAAACGTAATTGCAGCGGTACAATCAAGCGACAGTGTCCGGATGCTGAGAAACGAAAAAACATCGGCACTAAAGCGCGATGAGATTTACCTGGTGCAAACACCCCAAACCTTTAACATTAACACCCTCAAAGAAGCTTATAACCAGGATTTCGCCAGTCATTTTACTGATGATGCCAGCGTAGTGGAATCGATCGGCTACCCAATCAATATTATAGAAGGTGAAAGGGGAAATATCAAAATCACCTACCCTATCGATCTCGAACTTGCAGAGTTGCTGTTAAAAAATTAAGATATAATAAAAGGAGTCCTGAAATTTCAGGACTCCTTTTTGTTTCAATAGCATTTGAGGCTACTGAATGTCCGCTAAATATATTTTATGCGGCCCTGCCAATTACTTTAAGCAGGATTGCAATAACTGCGATTACCAATAAAACGTGGATTATTCCGCCAACGTCACCGAAGCCGTGAAATATAAATCCGATCACCCATAGTATTACCAATACTACTGCGACTAAATACAATAAATTTCCCATAGTGTTAATTTTTTAAGCAATGTTATATTTCAGTAATGTTATATTATTGCTCTATTAACACCTGTCTTTTAAGTTTTGTTTAAAAAATGTAAGTTTTTTATTAGCAGGGCACCGGGAGCGTTGAGTGTATGGCAGTTGGCGTAATTCCGAAAAAACAAAAAAGCAACTTCTTTTCGGGAAATTGCTTTTCTTTCTATTCGGTCAGATTATTAATATTCATCTTCGTTAAAGAAGAAATCTTCTTTAGTGGGATAATCTGGCCAGATTTCCTCAATCGTTTCATAAGGCTCGCCATCATCTTCTAATGCCTGTAAGTTTTCGATTACTTCTACAGGGGCACCAGAACGGATACCATAATCAATTAATTCGTCTTTAGTTGCAGGCCATGGTGCGTCTTCCAGGTGCGATGCTAATTCTAATGTCCAATACATATCTTCAATTCTATTAAATTCTTATTCTTATTAAGCGCAAAGTATATTAAAATTTTTGAGCAAAACAAACTTATTTTTCCACTATTAAACACGTGGTATCCAAATGTTTTCTTCTGCTTTAAAATAGGCGCTCAGTTTTCGTGCCAAAACAAACAAATAATCACTCAACCGGTTCAGGTAAATCGTTACGTGCTCATCTACAAAGCTATTTTCTGCAAGTTCTACTGTCAGCCTTTCTGCCCTTCTGCAAACGCAGCGCGCAATATGACAGAAAGAAACAACAGTGTTTCCGCCAGGCAACACAAAATGCTTTAAAGCTGGCAGTGTTTCGTTCATTAAATCCATCTCATTTTCTAACAAAGTGATGTCAGTTTCATGCAGGTCGGGGATTTTCATTTTAGACTTTTCCGGATCGGCAGCAAGCGATGCGCCAATGGTAAATAACCTGTCCTGGATTTCTTTTAGCAGCTGTTGATTATGCGGATCAATGTCCTGACACATAATTAAACCAATGTACGAATTTAACTCGTCAACAGTACCATAAGTTTCGATGCGTAAATGATATTTTGGAACGCGGGTGCCACCAATTAATGATGTTTGTCCCTTATCGCCGGTTTTAGTGTAGATTTTCATGCCCCTAGCCCCCTTAAGGGGCAATAATATGGTTAGTCCTAAATTCCCCTTCAGGGGATTTAGGGATTTAATTGATTTTTTCCCAATCGCTGCCGTTATCTTTCAAGGCCTGCAAACGCGGAGAAACATTTTTGATATCGGTATTCAGGTAATCGTTTTCGATCAGTCCATCACGCATCCTTACAATGCGGTGTGCATGTTGTGCAATATCTTCCTCATGCGTTACCAGAATAATGGTATTTCCTTTACTGTGAATTTCTTCCAGCAAGCCCATAATTTCTACCGAAGTTTTGGTATCGAGGTTACCTGTTGGCTCATCGGCCAGAATAATGGATGGATTGTTGATCAATGCCCTGGCTACAGCCACACGCTGGCGCTGACCACCAGAAAGTTCATTAGGTTTGTGGTCCATACGGTTGCCCAACCCTACGTTCTCTAATGCTTTGGCAGCCCTTGCGGTTCTATCTTTTTTACTGGTACCAGCATAAATTAAAGGCAAAGCCACATTATCTAAAGAAGTGGAACGTGGTAAAAGGTTAAAAGTCTGGAAAACAAAGCCTATTTCCTGGTTACGTACTTCTGCAAGTGCATCATCAGTCATGTGACTCACATTTGTACCATTTAAAATATAAGTTCCGCTGGATGGTGTGTCCAAACAGCCTAAAATATTCATCAGGGTTGATTTACCGGAACCGGATGGGCCCATCAATGCTACAAATTCGCCTTTGTTGATATCTAACGAAACTGATTTTAGCGCATGAATAACTTCAGAACCAATAACATATTTACGGCCAATTTCTTTTATAGTAATGAGTGGTTTCTCCATGTTTTTTCTTTTTTAGACAAGCGTAGCGGGTAAGATGTTACAAAATTATTTATTTGATTGTCCTTTTTGCTAAAATACTAGTTCATGTGTTTGAGTTCATTCCAATTTCTGCAAATTTAAAACGGTTCATCAGATCAATAATAGCGTTGTGAGGTTTGTCAAAATTATAGGTTGTAATATCAAATGTTTTACTCCAGTTTCGAAAATAAATAAAGAATATAAGATTTGTCATGTCTCCTGCATCCCCACCGGTTGACTTAGACTCAATAGAATATGTACCATATCTTATTATATCATCCCATTTATAAAAGACATAAGATAATTGTTTTTTAACTTTAATCCCATCGGGTATTATTATAATTTCTGGCCATAAATTGTAAAGTAGTACGATGATAAGAGGCAAAAGAAGAACGGATAACACTATCAACAATTGAATGGCGTCAGAAAGGTTGTGAGATGATAATACTATAAACACGAACAAAGCTATAAGGAAAAACAACAATGCAATCCAAAGTACCGGTTTTTTTGATCTTCTTATCAGAATCTTTTCCATTCTTTTCGCATCATTTGCTAGCCGTAAATAAAGTTACGGCTAATTATTTTTCAATAATTTTTGGGACCATAAAAAACTGATCTGTATGCTTTGCCGCATTTTTTAATCCATCGGCAGTAGAAATTTCCTGTTTTACTACATCTTCGCGCCAAACATTTACCGATTCGTTCATGTAAACCAATGGTTTTACATTGGAAGTATCCAATTCGTTAAGCTTTTCCATAAACGACAAAATTTTGTTCATTTCAGGGATCAGCGTATCAACTTCTTTTTCGTCAATATGAATTCGGGCCAGGTCGGCTATTTTATGGATGGTTTTTGCGTCTAAATTCATATTATACTAACTTACTGTCAATCAATTTAAAAACCTTTTCTTTTAAACCATCAGCATCAACATCGGCCAAAACTGAGGTATTTATAGGTTTGTGGACGTAAATATCGCAAATTCCGGGCTTACTTCCATACTTTGCTCCATCATCCCAGTTAATTTTCCAAACATTGGTGATACTAACAGGCACTAACGGGATATTTTTATCTATTGCCAGCCGGAAGGGGCCATTTTTAAACTCGCCCAGTTTTGGCGGATAATGATCATCGATCTTTCCTTCGGGGAAAATAACCAGGCTCATTCCCTTTTCTAAATTCTCACCGGCTTGTTTAAAGGCCTTAAAGGCTGAAATTTTACTGTCGCGGTTAACAGAAATATCAATGGTTTTAAAAAATATGCCCAATACGGGGTTTTGCAGTAATTCATCTTTACCCATAAAATGAAATTTACCATGCCCCATGATACAGAAAATCATAATATCGAGATTGGAAGTATGATTGGCGCAATAAATATAGGTTTGTTTTGGGTTGAGCTTTTCTTCGTAATGGTAACGAAAAAATACTCCCGAAAAGAGACTGCATAAAAAACTATTGGCTTTACGGCAAAAGTTTAAAATACCGTAATATTTTTCATTACGTGAGGTAATGTAGTAAAAAGGATAAAAAAGGGCGAAAAAAAACAGGATCCAGAATAAAAACCAAACCCGGTGTACTTGCCTTAGAAAGTTGATCATAGATATATCAAAAATATAAAATAGTTTGAAATTTCAAACTAAGGATAAAGATTGTGGTGAGGATGGATAGAGAAGGTAAATGCACAGATCCCTCCACTTCGCTGTGCGGTCGGGATGACGACTTAGCCTATGAACTCTGTCGGGATGACGGACGCCTCTTAGCAGAAAACATTGTTTATAAACCTTATTGAAGTGAAAAGCCCGCAATCCCGATTTTTCATCGGGAGAGGACTTGTAACGGAAAGAAGGACTACAGCTTCCGATGAAATGCTGGCTTTCATTTCCAAATTATTGATATTTTTTATAGTTAGTGAGACAACAACCAACTGGAAATTTACAGGTTAAAGATCACTCCGCTTCGGTCGGAATAACGGCCGCAGGATCTACCCCAGTCGGGATGACGGTCCTTTGGAAAATTTCTTACCATGAAAATTAAGGTGATTTGCGGATTGCTTGTATTTTATTTTTAATTTCGTGCCATTATGAAAGAAACAGTGGTGAGCGGCATCCGCTCAACAGGAAAATTACATTTAGGCAATTACTATGGCGCGGTTAAAAACTTCGTGCAGATGCAGAATGACTACAATTGCTATTTTTTTATTGCCGACTTACATTCTTTAACAACCCATCCCACCCCGGCCGATTTACATGGCAATATTAAACATGTATTGGTTGAATATCTGGCGAGTGGAATTGACCCGGAGAACAGTACTATTTATATACAAAGCGATGTTCCGGAAATTGCGGAGCTTTATTTATACCTGAACATGAATGCTTACATGGGTGAGCTTGAACGCAGTACTTCTTTTAAGGATAAGGTGCGTGCAAATCCTGACAATGTTAATGCAGGTTTATTAACCTATCCGGTATTGATGGCGGCTGATATTTTGATACATAAAGCAACTAAAGTACCTGTAGGAAAAGACCAGGAGCAGCATCTGGAAATGGCACGTACATTCGGAAACCGCTTTAACAGGTTATACAATACCGAATATTTCCCTGAGCCTTATGCGTTTAGCTATTCTGACAAACTGGTTAAAGTACCAGGTTTGGATGGCAAAGGAAAAATGGGAAAATCGGAAGGGGAAGCAAATGCGGTTTATTTATCAGATGATCCTGAAACCATCCGTAAAAAAGTAATGAGAGCAGTGAGTGATGGCGGTCCGACAGAAGAAAACCAGGCAAAACCAGAACCGATCCAGAATCTTTTTGATTTAATGAAAGTGGTTTCGAGCGCTGATACACTTGCACATTTTGAAGATTTGTATAGTAAAATGCAGATCCGTTACGGCGATTTCAAGAAACAACTGGCAGAAGATATGATTATTGCTACGGCGCCAATGCGCGAGCGTATTCAGGATATTGCCAAGGATGATTCTTATTTAAGACAGGTTGCAAAGCATGGCGCATTAAAGGCCCGCGAAAGTGCACAAAAAACCATCAGGGAAGTACGCAGTTTAATCGGGTTTAAAAGTTTTTAATTATTTTAATAGATTTGAGATATGAGACACTAGATTTGAGATAAGTTAATGCTTTACTCCAAATCTTATATCTCACATCACATATCTCAAATCTCATATCTAAAAAAAATGCACATAGCAATTGTAGGAAATATTGGTGCCGGTAAAACCACTTTAACAGGTTTATTGGCTAAAAATTATGGTTGGGAAGCTTTATATGAAGCGGTGGATAACAACCCGTACCTGGAAGATTTTTACAGCGACATGAAACGCTGGAGCTTTAATCTTCAGATTTATTTCCTGAACAGCCGTTTTCAGCAGATTACGGATATTGAGGTAAATAAACGTAATGTGATTCAGGACAGGACCATTTATGAAGATGCGCATATTTTTGCAGAAAACCTGCATGATATGGCTTTAATGACCACCCGCGATCATGATAATTACCGTGCAATTTTCGATAACATTACGTCATTTATAAAACCGCCTGATTTACTGGTTTATCTGCGTGCATCAGTACCTACGTTGGTAAACAATATTCAACGCCGTGGTCGTGAGTACGAAGCAGGTATCCGCATCGATTACCTTTCTAAACTAAACGAAAAATACGAAGCCTGGATAAAAGGTTATAACCTTGGTAAATTATTGATTCTAGATAAAGACAAACTGGATTTTACCAATAATCCGGAAGATTTGGGAACGGTAATTCAATCAATTGAAGCTGAGATTAATGGATTGTTTTAATTTGTAGACTAATCTGGTTTAACCACAGATGTACACAGATTAGCACAGATTTTGTACCTTATTTTATAATATAATATTATGGAAAAAGATTTCGAACATGAAAATCCGGAGAACTGGAAATGGGGCACTTTTTATTTCAATAAAAAAGACTCCAGATTAATTGTTCCAAAGCGTGTAAAACTCTTGGGCTGGACATTTAATTTTGCCCATCCTGTTTCTTATCTCCTTATTGCACTGATCTTTATATTTGTTTTTTATCAATTCTATCGGAACAATATATGAGCGATAGAAATTTAAAGGCCATTGGCATTATTCCTGCACGCTACGCCTCCACCCGGTTTCCGGGAAAACCTTTAGTTGATATTGCCGGAAAAAGCATGATCCAGAGGGTTTACGAGCAGGCATCGAAAGCCAAAAGCTTATCTAAAGTAGTTGTCGCCACTGATGATACACGCATTGCAGATGAAGTGAAAAGATTTGGTGGCGAATTTGTTTTTACTTCATCTGATCACCAAAGCGGAACAGACAGGTGTGCTGAGGTAATAGAACAATTGCCCGGCTATGATATCGTAATCAATATTCAGGGCGACGAACCTTTTATCGAACCGGTACAGATAGAATTATTAGCAAGCTGTTTTTCAGAAGAGAAAGTACAATTGGCTACCCTGATCAAATCTATTCATAGCCAGGAAAGTGTGTACAATCCAAATAGTCCGAAGGTGGTGATCGATGTAAACGGGCGCGCCATGTATTTTAGCCGCAGTCCGATTCCCTTTATCAGAAACGGCGAACCGGGTGTTTGGGCAGAGAAGCATCAGTTTTACAAACACATTGGCATTTATGGCTATCGCACCGAATCGCTAAAAGCGATCACCAAACTTCCGCCATCCTCCTTAGAGATCGCCGAAAGTCTGGAACAGCTCCGCTGGATTGAAAATGGTTTTTACATTCAAACCAAAGTTACCGACCTTGAAACAGTAGCCATTGATACGCCAGAGGATTTGCAGAAATTGAATAACCTGCTGGAAGCATTAAAACTCGAGTAAGTATAAAGTTATCTTTAGAATGATTGAATTTTGAATGAATGAATGAATGATTGAGTTTTGAATGAATGATTGAGTTTTGAATGAGGGAATGGGCACTTTGCATGAAACATTCAAAACTCAATCATTCAAAACTCAATCATTTCCTAAAGCACAAGTTCCATCTGAATGTTACAGCGCGTGTAAGGCGTTGGTTTACCAGCCACCTTCTGGAAGCCCAGTTTATGGTAAAGGTTTATCGCTGGTTTCAAAATGGTATTACTTTCTAAATAAATTTTAGCAGCGCCCAGCGATTTTGCTTTCTCCACAACCGCACCTGCCAGTAAAAACCCAACATTTTTGCCCTGTGCCTTTGGCGATACAGCCATTTTGGCGAGTTCGAAATTATATTCACCGTCATCCATCTTAATCAACGCACAAACACCTAGTGGCTCTCCTTCATATAAAGCAAGCAATATGTAACCTCCTCTATCTAAAATGTAGCCTTGCGGATTATCCAGTGCCTTATAATCAGATTCTTCCATGGTAAAATAATGAGAGATCCATTCTACATTTAAAGCCCTGAAAGCTTCCTGGTATTCGGGTTTGTAATCAACAATCTGCACCTTTAAACTGTCTCTTTCCTTCTTCTTTTCCATTACCCTTCTTAATAAAGATTTCTGCTCCAATAAAAACTCCCACTCGCCTATGGCTTCCCAAAGCTTATTCTGCGATTGGGCCGATATTTCTTCAACTGCCGCATTAACGTCGATGAGCTGATCTTCTATCTCTTTCGAAATCTCAACACCTTTTTTAGAAAGGCTTACCAGGTTTCGGCGGCCGTCCGTTTTATCTTTACTTTCTTTCACATAGCCTTTTTTGAGCATTTCGCTGATGATTTTACTTACTGAAGGATGCGAATGCCCGATATCTCTGGCCAGCTCGGTAATAGTTTTCTCCTCTCCTTGCGCAAGCGAATAAAAAACCGGGAACCACTTAGGTTGCATATCAATGTTATACAATTTATAAATCTGGGCACCATCTTCTGTTACCTTATCGGTTAACATTCTTAACCTGCTGCCGATAGCTACCTTACCCGTTTGTTCGAAAAAATTCATAATAATAATTAATTACGTAATCAGTTACGCAAATATATAAAAAAAATAATTGTGACTACATATCGGGTAAAATATTTAATTTGTCATAAATGAAAAAAATCATCTATACGCTCTCATTTATCCTATTAGTAACGGCTGCCCGTGCACAAGAGCCGATAGGAATTGAGGTAAAAAGCAATCTGCTTAACTTAGTTGCAAAACGTCCATCCTTCTCCATCGAAAAAACCTTCTCTAATCAATACGGTTTAGAACTTTCATATACATCAGGAGTGCTTAATATTGGAAGAAATTATAAATATGATGGCTTTTTACTGAGGGCCAAAAAATATTCAGACGACATTAAACCGGGCGACCTTATCCCCTTTTATGGCTTATATCTTGGTAACTTAAATAAAACGATAAATAAGGAAGGATATGCGGATCGTACAGGTTTTATCAGTGTTGCCGGACGAAATTTTACGGCTAATTCTATCCGCGCAGGAGGAAACATTGGCTTTTTATTTATTCCTAAAAAGCGGTTTTTGCTGGAAACAACGGGTGGTTTAGGTTACGGGCGGTATTTTAACGTAAGTAATTATGCTGCTAATCCTAATCCGAAAGGCTACCTCGATTTTCAATTTTGGCTTTCAGCAGGCTATATTTTTTAAATTTGGAGAGTTGTTTAAATTAGAATTTGTAGTTTTGATTATGAAGAAATTATTACTTTTCGTTGCCTTTGGCGTGATATTACTGGCCGCCTGCAAATCGGGTGGAGAAAAAAAAGCTGATGCCATTGAGTTTAAAAATGTAAATCAAACGATAGCCAAATCTTTTTCGGATTTAAAAAAACCGGATACTTTTAAAATCGAACTCACAGGAAGAAAACCTGAAGAAATGGTATTGAATTTCACCATTAAAAACGCCAATGGAAAAGAAATATACAATGCCAAAATAAAAGGCGCAGATTTGGTGAGCAATACAGATCCTAATGTAGACTTATCAAAAGAAAAAGACCAGGTTATTTTCTTAAAAACAATAGCAGACGACTTTTTCAGCGACGATAATTTTCTTGAACCCGCAGTAATGCCCGAAGACAAGGCTGATAAGTACACCCCGGACAAGGCCCTTTATGAAGAATTAAAAAAGTCGGGACTAAACGGCTTTAAATACCGTTTAGGCAAAGAAAACAATATTTACATTGCCTGGAGCGAAAAAGAACAGAAGGTGAAAATTTATTATAAATGTTGTTAAGTTTTATCATGGTTCTAAAGGAAGTCTTTAATCTTAAAATTAAATCATATATTTATTAAGGTAAACATACATCATTATCCTAAAATCCATTCCTATCATCAGTTTAGTTGAAATATTTATAGACTTAACAGTCGTGTAGCACAATAAAACATCCCATGAAAATTATAAAAAGAATAATATGGGATATATTAATAGCGAAATTATTTCTGAATATTTAAAATCGGAAAGGGTTAAATTACTTTCAACACACAACAAACTTTCGATACCGATAATTAACCGCATGTACAGGAAGATGGTTAATGGTATTAATTTTGATAATATTAAGGTATGTGATAATTTAATAATAGATGGTCACCACCGCTATATTAGTTCAATTTTGGCTGATATTGATCTAGGATGGATACCATCATGTAAAACCAGCGCAACAAATGTATATGATTGGACTAATGTAGAATTTGTTGATGAAGAATGGGATACTGAATTAAAGATTCAGAGAATGAATGAGTTAGATGCAGAATTCAACAACATATCTATCGAAAAAATATCTGAAATAACAAAATAAACCGTAATTTAGTGCTATGCTTTTATTATTAGACATCGACGGCGTAATGGTGCCTGCTAACTCATGGAGAAGACCTGAGATTTTAGCAGATGGCTTTGTTGAGTTTGACTCAAAAGCAGTTAAAGCATTAAATAAAATCCTCCATCACAAGGATTTTGAAATTGTTCTTACCACTTCGCATAAGTTTAAATACAGTTTGAATCAATGGCTGGATATTTTTAAAACCAGAAATATTAATTTAAATAAAATAAGCCGTCTTCCTGAGAACATTGATCTTACAGATAGAAAAAATGAGATCTTAAACTGGTATAAATCACAGGGCAACATTTATAGCCTCATTATTCTTGATGATGATAAATCGCTTAATGATTTACCCCGATCTTTAAAAGAACGATTGGTTCAAACCAGTGCATCTGTTGGTTTAACTGATTATCTGGCAGATGAGGTACTCGAACTGGCCGAGAAAAATCATAGCGAATTCGCTTAAAAAATTTCTTTTATGAAAAAATCTGACTTAATGGCAAATCGCTTAAGAGAGGTTTTTTTAAATGGATATTGGATCAATAAACACGATTGATGACAGACCATTAAAAACCACTTTATAATCGCATATAATTTTTCCGGAAATTAGAATCAAACTTACTTTAACGCTATTTTACTGAATCACATCCCTTTATCATATTTAAAATATCTTCTTTTTTCCTGCTCGGAAACAAGGAATTTTCTTACCTTTGTATCCCGTACAAAAAGCGGCAATAATTACATTTTGCCGTAAAAAATCACAAACATGACTAAGTATATTTTTGTTACGGGCGGTGTTACTTCCTCTTTGGGTAAGGGCATCATTTCCGCATCTTTAGCTAAACTTTTACAGGCACGTGGCTACCGTGTAACCATCCAAAAATTCGATCCGTACATCAATATCGATCCGGGAACTTTAAATCCTTACGAACATGGCGAATGCTTTGTAACCGAAGATGGTGCCGAAACCGACCTGGATCTTGGTCATTATGAGCGTTTCCTTAACGTTCCAACTTCACAGGCAAACAACATTACTACCGGCCGTATTTATCAGAACGTAATCAGCAAAGAACGTAAAGGCGAATATTTAGGCAAAACTGTTCAGGTTGTACCGCACATTACCGACGAGATAAAACGCAACATGCGTATTCTGGGCGATAGCGGTGACTATGATATCGTAATTACCGAACTTGGCGGAACTGTTGGCGATATTGAATCTCTACCTTTTATCGAAGCTGTTCGTCAGTTTAAATGGGAAGAAGGAAGTACCAACGCCATCGTGATCCACTTAACTTTGGTACCTTATTTAGCTGCTGCAGGTGAGTTAAAAACCAAACCAACACAACACTCCGTTAAAGCTTTGTTAGAGTATGGTATCCAACCGGATATTCTGGTTTGCCGTACCGAACACCACCTTGGTCCTGATTTAAGAAAAAAAATCGCTTTATTTTGTAACGTTAACATCAATGCGGTAGTCGAATCGATGGATGCATCTACTATTTATGATGTGCCATTGTTGATGTTAAAAGAACAACTGGACAAAACTGTATTAGCGAAATTAAAGCTACCGACCAAAAACGATCCGGATATGGAAAGCTGGAAAGATTTCCTCGGTCGTTTGAAAAACCCAACTGCTGAAGTTAAAATCGGTCTGATTGGTAAATATGTAGAATTACCTGATGCCTATAAATCAATTATCGAATCTTTTGTACACGCAGGTTCGAAAAATGAATGTAAGGTAAAGGTAGAATATATCCACTCTGAAGGCATTTTCCCTGATAACGTAAAAGAAAAACTGGGTCATCTGCAAGGCGTTTTAGTGGCGCCTGGTTTTGGTAGCCGCGGTATTGAAGGTAAAATTGATGCCATTAAATACGTAAGGGAAAATAATGTTCCTTTCTTTGGAATCTGCCTGGGTATGCAATGTGCAGTTATCGAATTTGGTCGTAATGTTTTAGGCTTAAAAGATGCGCACACTACAGAAATTGAAGAGAATGCTGCTAATCCGGTAATTAACATGATGGAAGAGCAGAAAAAAATAACCAATAAAGGTGGAACAATGCGCCTGGGTTCTTATCCATGCGACATTAAAAAAGGAACAAAAGCTTTTTCTATTTACGGAAAATCGCACATTAACGAACGTCACCGTCACCGCTACGAATTTAATAATGCTTATTTAAAGCAATATGAAGATGCCGGAATGACTGCATCTGGTATTAATCCCGAGAGTAATCTGGTTGAAATTGTAGAGCTTAAAAACCATCCTTTTTTCGTTGGCGGACAGTTTCACCCAGAATTAAAATCAACAGTTGCTAATCCTCACCCACTTTTTGTTAAATTTGTCGCCGCTGCGATGGAGTTTGCGAAAAAGAAAACGAATTAAAAGCAGTATTAAACATAAATAATGGATAGAAATACCTTCACAGGACTGTTCCTGATCATGATCATTTTGGCAGGATCGTTCTACTTTTTTAGGCCGAGTGAGGCCGAAATGAAAAAAGCCAGAGAAACAGAGCGTCTGGATTCTTTAAAAAAAGCTGGTGTTACACCGGTACAAAAAGACACCACTAAAACTGCTGCAATTGCCAACCCGGCTGTAGATTCATTAGCTTTAAAAGGCCCTTTTGGTACTGCAATAACCGGTACAGAAAGCAATACCATTTTAGAAAACGAAAATTTATTAATTACCTTAAGTAATAAAGGTGGTAAAATCAGTTCCGTAGAAATTAAAGGACAGAAAACTTTTTCCGGAAAACCTCTTGTTTTATTTGCAGGGAGCGAAAATAAATTTGGTTTAAATCTTAATGCAGCTGGTAAAGTAATTAACACCAATGATTTATATTTTACGCCTGCCAAAACTGGTAATACGGTTACCATGCGTGCCAATTATGGCGCTAATGCTTATGTAGAATATGTATATGATTTGAAAGCATTAAGCAATAAAGTGGCATTTAATGTTAATTTGGTTGGTTTACAACAGGTAATTGCAGGTAATAACATTGGCTTAAACTGGCAAACTACCTTGTTACAACAAGAAAAATCAATTGAAAGTGAGCACCGTTATTCAGCACCTTACTATAAATATTTAGATGGTGATGTAAACCATTTAAGTGTTTCGAAAGATGAAAAAGAAGAGTTATCGAAAGGTAAAATCCAGTGGTTCTCTTTTAAGCAACACTTTTTCTCGGCTTCTTTAATCTCGAAACAGGCTTTCGAAAAAGGAAGTTTAGAAGTTAAAATCCCAACTGCTCCTGGTCAGGTGAAGTTTTATGATGCCAATATGCAATTGCCATATGCACATACAGCCAATCAGACTTATGAAATGGAATTCTATTTCGGAACAAACAAATTCTCTGCTTTAAAAGCACAGGGTTACGATTTAGAGCAACAGGTTGATATGGGTTACTGGCCATTAAAATACATTAACCGCTTTATCGTGTTACCTGTATTTAACTTTTTAAACAGTTTTGGCTGGAACTATGGTTTAATCATTTTGGTATTAACCATTTTACTAAAAGTTGCATTATCGCCGCTTACCTACAAGTCATACTTATCAATGGCTAAAATGCGTGTTTTGAAACCAGAAATGGACGAAATTAAAGCAAAAGTAGGCGAGGATAATCCAACCCTGGTTCAACAGGAATATTTAAAATTATATAAGAAAGCCGGCGTAAATCCACTCGGAGGATGTTTGCCTATGGTGCTGCAATTGCCCCTGGTAATGGCCTTCTTCTTCTTCTTCCCGAACTTGTTTGAGTTGCGTGGAGAGAGTTTCCTTTGGATGAAAGATTTATCAACTTACGATGAGTTTATCAAATTCGGGGTAAAAATTCCATTTATTGGCGATCACTTAAGTTTGATGTGTGTGCTGATGACGGTTTCTACCTTAATCATGACCTATTTTAACAACCAGGTTTCTGGTGCAACCGGTCAGATGAAATACATCGGTTACATTATGCCGATCATTTTCTTAGGCGTATTGAACAGCTACCCTGCGGGATTAAACTATTATTATTTCTTAGCCAACTTAATGACTTTCGGACAGCAGTTCTTAATTCGTAAAATGGTTGATGATGAGAAAATCCATGCTTTAATTCAGCAAAATAAAGCGCGACCAGCTGATGAGAAAAAGAAAAAATCTAAATTTCAACAGCGTTTAGACGATTATATGCGTCAGCAGCAACAAGCTAAAAAGTAATTTTGCTTTCAACTGATATGAAATCCCCGGTTACCTAAAAGTGACCGGGGATTTTTGCTTGGAGCTTAGGGCATGGAGCTAAGAGCATTAAGCGCATGCTGTTAAGCGTTAATTCCAGGTAGCATGAACATCGGTCCTCCGATACCGGACTTCTTACAAATTCCATCATCAATCTTACATTCCTCATTTTACATCTTCCCTCCCCAATTCCCTTTTTAATTGTAATATTTGACATACAAGTTTCCGAATAAGCTAAAAAATTCCAATTTTAGGAGATTAAATCTGAACCAACAAATTACTTAACATTTCAAAATGCAAAAGAGACTAACAATTATTCTGTTTTTCGTTGTCAGCTTTGCCTACGCACAAAAGAAACCATTAGATCATAACGTTTATGATACCTGGGAATCAGTAGGTACAAAGCAATTATCCAATAATGGCATCTGGGCCATGTACAGCATCTTACAGCAAGAAGGCGATGCGCAACTTTACCTTACCAATATCAAAACCAATACAAAACTGAACGTTCCAAGAGGAATGAATTCGCAGTTTAGCAACGACTCTAAATTTGCGGCATTTAATATCCGTCCTTTAAATAAAGATTTACGTCAGGCTAAAATAAAGAAGAAAAAGGCTGATGAATTGCCAAAAGATTCGTTGGGTATAGCCAACCTGACTACCAACACCATTACTAAGGTAGCGAGAGTAAAATCGTTCAAATTTCCTGAAGAAGGCTCAGGAGTTTTAGCTTATTTGACCGAGAAACCAGATACAGCCAAAAAAACTGTGAAACCTGCTGAGAAAAAAGATGGGGAGACGGATTTTGCTGATGATGAACCGGCCGCAAAGGGTAAAACTGAAGAAGGAACTGATTTAGTAGTCAAAAACCTTTTAACCGGTACCGATAAAACCTATAAATTTGTAACCGATTATTATTTCAGTAAAGATGGTAAACAACTGGTTTTTGCCTGCAGCGGATCTAAAAAAGATAAAACGGCTCCACAGGGTGTATTTTTATTAAATACAGAAAAAGGAACACTTAAAACACTAATTAAAGGTAAAGGAAGTTTCAAAAATTTCACTTTTGATGAAGAAAGTGAACATGTGGCTTTTGTTGGAGAACAAAGTCCTGAAAAACAGGAAATAAAAGACTACAATGTTTATTACAATTCATTAAGCCTGGATACTGCACAGATATTGGTTGATTTCGACATGCCCGGCTTGCCTGCAAAATGGTCGGTTAATGGCGACGGAAAGATCACTTTCAGCAAAGACGGTAAGAAATTATTTTTTGGAATCTCTCCAATTAAAAAGCCGAAAGATACTACCATTGTAGATTTCGAAGTAGCAAAAGTTGATGTTTGGAATTACAAAGATGATTATCTCCAACCCATGCAACTTAAAAATGCAGACAGGGATAGCAAAAAAAGCTACTTATCCGTAATTGATGTTTACAGCAGCGATCCTAAAGTAATTCCGCTTACAGATTTAAAATTGCCAGATGCCAATATGATTGCTGAAGGTGATGCCAATACCGTTTTAGCCTCAACAGATTATGGCCGTAGGATTGAATCTCAATGGAGTGGTTCTACCTCAAAAGATTATTATCTCGTTGATACAAAAAATGGTCAGAAAAAGAAAATCATTGATAATTTAAGCGGTTATGCAATGGCTTCTCCAGGAGGAAATTATGTGCTATTCTTCGATAGAAAAGCAGGTAGCTGGAGCACTTATCATATTGCAACAGGAAAAGTAACCGTTTTAACAGCTGGTTTAAGCGAAAAATTTGTTGATGAAGAAAATGATGTGCCAGATTTACCTTCTGCTTATGGTTTAGCCACCTGGACAGAAGGCGATAAGGCGGCGTTAATTTATGATAAATATGATATCTGGTCGTTCTCACCAGATGGAAAAACAGCGCCAAAAAACATTACTGCCGGGTTTGGGAGGGCTAATAACCTTACTTTCCGTTACGAAAGGCTACAGCCTGAAAACAGGTTTGAACGCAATGCAGATAGTAAATTTGTTAAAGCGAATGAGTTGGTTTGGTTAAATGCTTTTAATAACGCAACCAAAGAAAATGGTTTTTACCGTACAAATGTAGGTTCGGTTAAAGCACCGGAATTGGTGGTGATGGCCAAATTTAAATATTCTAATTTGGTAAAAGCCAAAGATGCGGACGTTTACATTTACGATAAAGCCAATTATATAGAATCGCCTAATGTTTATGTTTCCGCAGATCTTAAAACCGAAACTAAATTAAGCAATACCAATCCTCAGCAACAAAATTACAACTGGGGAACGGCAGAACTGGTAAAATGGACCACGCCAAAAGGTTATAAAGCGGAAGGGATTTTATACAAACCTGAAAATTTCGATCCGAATAAGAAATACCCGATGATTGCGTATTTCTATGAGAAACTTACTGATGGTTTATACACTTACCAGGCTCCAGCTCCTACTCCGTCACGTTTAAATATCTCATATTTTGTAAGTAACGGTTATTTGGTTTTTGCACCGGATATCAGCTATGAAACTGGTCACCCGGGCCAATCTGCAGTTGAATTTATCAATTCAGGCGTAGAAAGTTTGAAGAAAAACAGTTGGGTTGATGGCACTAAAATCGGTATCCAGGGTCAAAGCTGGGGCGGCTACCAGGTGGCGTATCTGATTACTCAAAATAATATGTATGCGGCAGCCTGGGCGGGTGCACCTGTTGCCAACATGACTTCTGCTTATGGCGGAATCCGTTGGGAAACCGGTATGAACCGTCAGTTCCAGTACGAAAAAACACAAAGCCGTATCGGTGCAACCCTTTGGGAAAAACCTGAATTATATATCGAAAACTCTCCGTTATTTATGTTCCCGAAAGTAAATACGCCGGTTGTGGTAATGGCAAATGATGCTGATGGTGCGGTGCCATGGTATCAGGGTATCGAGATGTTTACAGGTCTTCGCCGTTTGGGTAAACCGGTTTGGATGTTAAACTATAATGGTGAGGCACACAACCTGGTTCAACGCCAAAACCGTAAAGATATCCAGATCCGAGAACAACAGTTTTTCGATTATTATTTAAAAGGAGCAAAAGCGCCGGCATGGATGACAACCGGAATCCCTGCAACTGAAAAAGGAAAAACCTGGGGTTTTGAATTAACTGACGAGAAACCTTAGTTGAGTTTGGAGTTTTAAGCTGCGAGTCTGGAGGCCATGGTGCATAAGAAATAGCTTATAGCAGAAAAAAAATTAAAATCCATAGTGAATAGTAATTGCTATTTATTATGGATTTTTTCGTTGACCATAATATTAAAGCATCTTGTTCCATACCGATGAATATGGCTATCGCTAGCGACTCCAATCCCAAAGCTCCCAACTCCAAACTGTATGCTATGAAATTCGGCTTAAAAAAGCTATTTTCACGCATCAAAAAAACAAAACAAACTAAATGGCATTAAGCAGGATTTGGTCGGGATTTATTATTGTAGCTATTCTTGTAGCTTGTATTAAGTGCTTCTTCTTTGGACAAAGCGATATTTTTAACTGGATGGTAATTGGAAAGTCTGATGATCCGGCCAACCCGCTTAAATTAGATGGTATTATTCAAACCTGCTCCATTGCGGTAAAACTCTGCATTGAATTGGTGGGTACTTTAGCCTTATTTATGGGCTTTATGTCAATTGCCGAGAAAGCGGGTGGTATCCGTTTATTATCGAGAATTATCAGTCCGTTTTTTTCAAAGCTTTTTCCTGAGGTACCAAAAGGTCACCCTTCTATGGGACACATGATTATGAACTTTTCTGCCAATTTATTGGGATTGGATAATGCTGCAACTCCTTTTGGCATCAAAGCCATGGAAAGTTTGCAGGAGTTAAATCCGAATAAAGATGTAGCCAGCAATTCGCAGATTATGTTTTTATGCCTGCATGCGGCAGGATTATGTTTAATCCCGGTGAGTGTAATTGCAATCCGTTCTACCCAAAATGCTCAGGATCCTACCGATATATTTATTCCCTGCATGATTGTCACCTTCGTAGGAACCATGGCAGCCATGCTGATTGTATCTTTTAAACAGAAAATCAACATTTTACAACCCGTTATCTTAACATGGGTTTTAGGTATCTCAGCGGTAATAGCAGCAATAGTCTGGTACGTTAGCCGCTTAAATGCATCTAGCGTTACCTCTTTTTCGGGCTTGTTAAGTGGCGGACTTATTTTATTAATCTTTTTGTTGATTGTTCTTGGTGCACTTTATAAAAAGATAGACATTTTTGATTCTTTTGTTGAAGGTGCTAAAGGGGGATTTGAAACCGCAATTAAAATTATTCCATATTTAGTTGGGATTTTGGTCGCGGTTTGTATGCTGAGGACAAGTGGAACATTTGATGTGATCATGAACGGAATTAAACACGCCTTTATATTTTTGGGTGCAGATACCCGTTTTGTTGATGCACTGCCTACTGCTTTAATCAGGCCGTTAAGTGGTGGTGCTGCAAGGGGCATGATGGTAAGCACGATGATTGCCAACGGACCAGATTCTTTTGCCAGCAGGTTATCAGGGGTTTTTCAAGGGGCATCAGACACCACTTTTTATGTAGTAGCTGTATATTTCGGTGCGGTAGGCATCAGGAATACCCGTTATGCAATTGGCTCGATGTTACTGGCTGATTTAGCAGGTGTAATTACGGCAATCACCATGGCTTACCTGTTTTGGCCGGGATTAAAATAACGACACAAAAAATCTCCATTTGACAAAAGCCAAATGGAGATTTTTTTATTGAGCATTAGGTTAAATGTGTACTAAACTACGAAACCGGAAAGGAAATCCTACTGATGATTTCATCAATGGCATCCGGATCGATTGCTGCATTTTTCGATGCACACCATTTTTCGCTTTTGTTATCCAGCCAGATACAAAAAGAATGGTAACCGTCTAAAACAACAGCATAGGTTTCATGAAAATCATCTTGGATACGCATGCAAAATCCCTTAAAAATTTTGCCTCTCACAATGAATTGCAGGGTGGAATAATTTTCTAACATGGCTCATTATATTTTTGGTTAAATTACAACAAATTATAACTGAGAATGTTTCGTTAATTTAAAGGAATTAATAATTAATTCTTAAACCATCTAACAAGGCTTAACCTATGTTTAACATATTAGAGTAACCCTTTGCTATTAAACGCTTTTTTGAGGGTAAATATATTTCACATTGAAGGTTTAATATAGTCCTGCCCTTTTTAACAATAGAAGTTTCGGCCACTACTTCATCCCCTTCGCTGGCTGGTGCAAAATAATCAATGTAATTGTTTACTGTTGTATAACGTTCGTTTAATCCCATGGTAAAAACCGTCGCTCCGATCAGGTCATCAATGATGCCTGCAGTTACACCACCGTGCAAAATATGATAAGGATTGGTCATTTCTTTACGGATGGTGTATTGACAAACCAAAATACCATATTCTGCCCTGATCAGCACAGGCGCCAGCCAGTTCATAAAGTTAGACGGTGAATCGGTAACTACCCTTCCGATTGATTGCCTTAAAAAATTGAGACGTTGTTCGCTTAAAGATAAATCCATGTTTGATGTAAAAGTAGGGAAAATATGTAAGATGTAATAATGTAAGATGGATGATGGACATGGCAGTGAACAGTTTCCAGTTGGCAATTGCAGTTCCATCATTCCCTTTTCCATCTTACATATTCCACTAAATTGGTACAATAATTTTAAAACTGAAATTCCTGCCCATATTGTAAATTCCCGATCGGCCATTTGGCGATTGGTTATAATATTCGAAATACTTCAGTCGATTTAGATTTGATTGATAAGCGACATTGAAAATATTATCTGCCTGAATAAAAATATCACAAAGCATTTTTCCTTTCTTAGATTTTAATGTTGAGCCTATCCCACCGTTAATCAGCGTATAACCTGCGGTAAAGGTTTCTGTATTATCTAAAGCATAAAATTTATTCTGATCACCAAAAACAGCTGCATCGATTTTGATGTAAGGCTGAGAAAAAATGCCAATTTGTTTTTGTGCAGTAGCCTTAATCTCTGTTCTAAATTGTAAAGGAGGAATAAAAGGTAAATATTTACCTGCCTGGCCATGTTGGCTTAATAAATCCTGATTTTGATTCAACCCCACAATATATGCCAGACTGTTGTTAAAACTTAACCATTTCATTGCCGTTGGATGCAGGTTAACCGATACTTCTGCACCATATAACCTGGCTTTTGACTGTTGATACTGATAAGTTAAATTACCGGGCACAATAACCACCGGATTGCCATCGGCATCGGTTAAACGCGATTGATAAATATAGTTCTGGATATTATTATTAAACACTTCCATACTGATATCAGCATCTTTTAAATAAGCAATAATGCCAATATCTTCCTGTAAATTAAATTCGGGCTTAAAAGTACGGTTGCCCAGGTACACAATGTGTGCGCCCGGATCTAAGCCATTTGAACCAATTTCAGTGATGTTTGGTGCGCGGTATCCCCTTGCTATATTTGCTTTAATCAATAGTTTTTCGGAAATGTTATAGGTAAAGCCCAAACTTCCAGACAAACCGTAATAATTTTTATTAAAAGAAGGGAATTGCAAGGTTCCGCTGGCATCTGTAGCACTTACCTGCTTACCAAAACCTGTTTGGCTATCGGTACCTACATAAAAATTGCCCCAATTGATGTTTCTTCTGTCTAACCTGATTCCTCCTGAGATATCGATTTTTCCCATTGATTTCTTAGCAAAATAGAAGGCACCAATATCAAAAAGACCATAATCCGGAATGGGAAAATCTGTAGCGGCCTTGCTCCTGTTCCCCTGATACATGCCGTTTACGCCAATGGTACTTTCGATTCCGGCAAAATCGGGAAGATTGTATTTGAGATCGTAATTAAAGGTATTGAGTACAACGTAAAGTCCGGCCTGACTGGGTACAGTTGGATGATTATATTCCCGCCTTACGCTCTGCTGAGCACCAATTAATACATTTAAATCACTCGTTCCAAATTTAAACTGGCTGGCATTGTAAAAACGGTAGTGTTGAATGTGCTGGTGTAAAGGATTAATTGAATAGCTGTTCAAGTCATTTTCAGGCACAATTGGTCTGTTTTTAATATCATCGCCGTTGTCTAAAACCTGCCGGGTAAACTTTCGGGATAACGAATCGCGGCTGCCATCGGGTATTTCCATTAAGTTATCGTAATAAGTGATGGCTGTTTTAGAAAATCCCCAGGTTTTATCTACCCTTGCACTGGCCGAAAGGTTATATTCCCTGAAAGCGGTTCCATAAACCATTCCATCTATTTTATTTTTGTAATTATGGGCGGTTTTTCCGGTTGCCCTGAATGTATATTTCCAATCGTTTTTAATATAGGCTAAACCGATTGACGAGCCTAACATGCCATTATTGCTTTGATAATTTGCAGTAAAATCGCCTTTTAGCTTTCCATTTTCAAAATTCGGAGCGTAAGGGATCATATTGATTACTCCGGCAAGGGCATCAGAACCATAGGTTAAACTGGCAGGACCTTTAACTACCTCCACTCTTGTAACCCCGTATTCGTCAACTTCGATTCCGTGCTCATCGCCCCATTGCTGTCCTTCCTGTCTTAAACCATCATACAGGGTTAAAACACGGTTATAGCCCAACCCACGGATAAAGGGTTTAGAAACGTTTGGTCCTGTGGTAACCGCAGTAACACCCGGAACTCCTTTAACAATGGCTTCGATTAAGTTGGTATTAACATTCTGATCCATCGATTTTCGGGAGATGACGGCTATAGGCACAGGACTTTTTCGCAACTGCGTAGCCCGGTTTACGCCTGTAATCACCACATCATTCAGATTTGACGACAGACTTAACAGATCTGCATTAACGATTACTGTATCTCCTTTTAGTAACACTTTAATCCTTTTCGATTGGTAACCGATCCCGGTAAAAATAAGATCATAATTTCCTGTTAAGAGATTATTAAACTGATAATTACCAGAAATACTTGATTTCGCAGATCTGTTGGCGCCCAAAATCTTTATCGTAATATTTTCTACAGGTTCATTTTGAGCGGTAACCAAACCTTTGAGGGTTACATTTTGCGCGGATAGATTTAGCGATATACAAAAACAGAGGCAGTATAGTAAGAATGATTTCATGAGATGACTATTTATCTAAATATAATTTTAGACAAATCTAAATTTTAATTTAAATATATCAAATTAAATTTTTAGAGGAGTGGATAGCCCTGAGCGGAGAACGTTGAGCGGAAAGTGGAAAGCGGTTGGTGCAATGGATAACTAAGTGTAGTTAGGAGGAGGAACGACAGCCATCCCGACTTTTCGGGGAGGCAATATTTCCTGCTAGCAATCCTTGTGAGAAAGATTGCTTCGTCGGCTGAAAAAGCCTTCTCGCAATGACGAATTTGGCGGCTTATCATTGCGCCAAGATTCTTATGTCACTCATATTGATTTTTAAAAAATAAAATATCCCTCAGGATGACAGACCGCACCTTCATAAAACGAGTTGATGAGGACGAAATATAGCCGAGTACAGACTAAGGAAACTGAACTAGACTAAATCACTCTTTTTCTAATTCGGTTATCGCTTGCAGAAACCAGGCCGCATGCGGCAACCACTGCTCCGTCCAGCGCCATTCGTTACCGCTGGCCTCTTTTTTAAAATCTATTCCAGAACCATCAGCTGCGCCATCTTTGCCCGTAATGCCGTTAGAAATGCCTCCTTTTTGAGAGCCATGCCCGTAATTTGATGCCATATAAGGAACATTTTCTTCACCAAAGCCATACATAAAGCACATATTATATGGATTTAAACCTAAAATCCAGTTCAGCTGATTGGTTGCGAAGTTTTTATTAGCCGGTTGATTACCTTGGCTAAAAGCTGCTGCTGCAAGTGAAGCCAGTCTTGCGTTTTCGCCCTGCCACCACCAGCCGGTTTCGTTTTCCTGGGGAATGAAAAAAGTGTCCTTCACGCCTCCCGGAGATTTAAAGGTTTGCCTGGCATAACCAAAAGGATTCTCAACTGCTGAAGTAACTTTTATCTGATAAGCTAAATTAGCATTCAATGCCCGCAGGGCATCTTTAACTAAATTTTTATCGGTTTCTACTGCCAGGTAACGGTTTAAAGCCATTAAAGGTAAACCAGCATCTGATGCATGAAAATATGGCCGGTCAGTATCATCGGAAATGAAATAACCTTTAGGATTTAAGCGTTTTTGCAGATGCTGTACCCTAGTTCTGGCTTCCTGCAAGAAATAGTCTTTTTTTGTAGCCTGATAAAGTTCGGTGGCGGCCATTAACGCACAATAATCGTCGATAATGTTTTCTTTTCCATCATCACAATATTTTAAATTGTTGATTTTTAAATGTTCGTAAGCACGTTGTGAAGCATCAATATATCCGTTTCTTTTGGTGCGATCTAAGTTCTCCCAGGTAGAAATTTTGGCCAATGCCGCAATGGCCATTCCACCGCCTTCTCTAAATGCGCACTGATATTCGCTGGTGGTTACACTATTGGCATGTAAACCTACCACACGCCTGGCTTTCGGATCCTTATTAAAATAACTAAAAACAATCATGTAAAAATAACCTTCATCACTTAACGATTTCACCAGATAATCAGCACCGTAAACGGCTTCATCTTTTATAGAATCAGTCAGTTTTAAACTTTTAAGCAATTTTGGCAGTTTATTCGCAGCATCTATCAAGGTATAGGTTACGAGCGGGATCTGTTGTGGCGACATAAAATTGGCATAAGCCAGGTGTGAGAAATATTTGCTTACATCGCCTGATGCATCACACCAGCCACCGGCTAAATCGACCGTCTTTGAAGAACCAAACAATTGTACATGTTTATCATTTTCGAGTTCTATATTGGTATTAGCCCGCTGGTTCCTGAAATAATGGAGTAAAGAAGGTAAAGTTGATTTGGCCAGTAAATTTTCGCCAATTTTAAACTTCGGCGAATGAACCTTTGTGAGGCCTTTTAGTTGAATGATGTATTCACCTGTGGTGTTAAAGCCTGAAAAATCAAGATTGTAATAATATTTTTCTCCCCATTCTTTAAATGATCCGCCGGGCTTTAATAAGCCTTTAAATAATATTTTTTGATTGGCTGTACTCACAATTTCGAATGCTTTTACATCATTTTGCTGCATATCTGAAACAAAGATTGCTCTTTTAAGAGAATTGATATCGTACCCGATCTGGTTAACTAAAATCTGCTGTGCTTTTACAAAAGTGGTTTGGGCAAGCAAAAACAGGCAAATTATACTTAGAACGTTTTTCATAATAGTTTAGCTTTATTTCAGATAGGGTGCACTTGCCCAAAAAATGGCGTTTTTAAACAATTTTTGATAGGTTTTATCCTGAAACAGTTCGGGGCTATGGCCCATAAAAATATAGATGTTTCTGGCTTTCATTTTTTCGTTCGTCCAGATTACGGGGTGATCGCCCATTTTTGGGACATCGCCTGGCTGATAGGTGTTTTCATCAACGCTAGCCAGTACGTTTACCTGTTGCCTGGGACTTTTATTGTAGGTGTACCACTCTTCTTTTTTGATCAGAAATTTCTTTGGAAGGCCTTTAAATACCGGATGATTCGTTTTTTCAACCGTCACTTCTCCCTGAGCAAAATTAGGAATATAACTTTTAAACGTAATATCGCCCATGAAACCACTAAACCAGGGCCACATTTTATAGCCGTCGAAATCGCCCAGCAATGTTGCATGGTGAAAACCGATCCAGCCACCTTTTCCGTTCTCAGTGTAATCTTTAAAAGCTTGCTTTTCGCTGTCTTTCCAGGTGTAGGGAGGATAATCCAACTGAATGATTAATTGATAGGAGGCTAAAAATTCCACAGTAAATTTTCGGGTATCATTCACATAATCGACCTCAAAATCTTCTTTTTTTGCCAAACTATCCAGCCAAACACGCGCCACTTTAGAATAAGCCAAATGATGACCGCCATTCTCGTAAATGGCAAGCGCTTTAAAAAGTGGTTTTGCCTGAACAAAACCGCTAAGGCCAAATAAAAATATTATTGCTGCTGGTATTTTTTTCATTTATTTCAGTAGAAAGTGCGAATAAGCGTACGCAAAAATTAAAAATAATGAAAAAGAGCCATTTTAAGCCAGATGATGATATGTTTAAACCAGAATACCGGTGCATTTTGGTTTACAACGTTTGAAATAATTAGTAAAGCAGATCTTTAACATTAACCTGTAATACCTTAAAAAAAACTAAAACAACTGAATATTAGCACATTAACTGCATTCTCCTCGAATGCAGTAAAATCTTTTAAACATTTTTTGACGTTGGCTGTTAAAGGCACAGTTATTATGATTATAATTGGGAACAGAACAGTAAACCAACTATATCCCTGAGGGAAGTGCTGTAACCTAAAGGACTTGTTAAACAGTGCTAAACCGATAAAAGAATTATATGTTGGTGATCAACAATTTTGAAGAATATCAATCACACCTTGGTAAAGAACTAGGTGTTTCACAATGGCATACCATAGACCAGGAGCAGATCAATAAATTTGCTGATGCAACTTTAGACCATCAATGGATACATACCGATCCGGAAAGAGCCAAAAATGAAGGACCATTTAAAGCCACTATTGCGCATGGTTACCTTACTTTATCTTTGATTCCGTATTTGTGGAAACAGATTGCAGATGTGCGAAACATTAAAATGGAAATCAATTACGGTATAGAAAGTTTCAGGTTTGGACAGGCTGTTCTGGTAAACAACGAAGTGCAGTTAAAGGCAAAACTAAACTGCATTACCAACCTGAGGGGAATTACGAAGGTTACCATCCAGGCTACATTGGTAATAAAAGATCAACCAAAACCAGCTTACGTTGGCGATGTGGTGTTTTTATATCATTTTATTTAAACTCTGCGGTGATCAGTTTAATCTGCGGGAGGATAATCGGCAACACTTATTTTCCCGCTGATTTAAGAGGATTACACAGGGAATATTTTCATCTTTGCGATCGCCCGGAAAACAATTCTGCTTCAGATACGTTAAAACTATATCTAAACGAACATTAAATTTGAGATATGGAAAACATCATCACTCCTGCCCAGCTAATCATCAACCACGCTAATAATGGTAACAAGGCAACTTTAAAAGTTGGCAGTAAATTTCAATGGGACCAACGATATGCTTCAAAAGAGGCTCCATCGTTAGATTCTTTCATAAGTGAAATCGATAATTTCTACGACTATAAATTAGTTTCAGGGTACGAAGGAGCTGTTGGACAAAATATTTATATGGTAACCGGGGTGAAATAATACACCCAAATCAATCCTGTTGACAGTTATCTGATTCATTCAGCATCTGCTACATAGTTTCTTTTAAATTCAAATTTACCATCAGGTAGCTTGATTTTTGCTATCACAATTTCTATTGAAACGGATGGATTGGGCTTTCTTGCCAGTGTTGCAATGCTGGAAGTAATTTTTCTCATACTCCTTAGTGCCGCAAAATATTGCCGGTCTAATGCTTTAATGGTTTCGAGATTACGCTTTTTTACCTGATAGGCTAAATTTGCCTGTTCAGAACAATATTGTTGAATCTGATCTAACTTCATCATTTTTCCGTTTAGTGTGGTTAATGCAAATAACGATAACTTAATGCCTTTAACCCCCACAATTTTGTTTTGCCTGATGATGTAATCGAAGCCATTAAATGAAATGGTGCCGGCAGTTGCAATATCGAGTATTGAAATTACCCGTGGATATTGTTTTTGAGGATCGAAACCGTTTTTGATCAGCATTTTATTGAACATGAACCTTTGAGTCAGCATTGCTTCAATCAGCTGATCACCATCAAGCTTTCCGGCAGGTTTAAACTTTTCAGGCAAACTGAGGTCAATGCTATTCTGTGCAATTAAATTTTTATTTGAGTTACAACTGGTGTGTAACAGCATAAACAGAGCAATTAAAAGTGAGAGAGGGACGGCGTTTTTCATTAGATTTTTTTAATACAATGCAAATTATAAAATAAAATTCACTTTTTTGTATTATTTATCACACAAAAAACAACATATTCTGTTTAAGAATAATCTGATCTATCCTGCCTCTGCAACATTTGGCTTCATTCTTTCCTGAGTAAAATATTTTAAGCGATCAAAAAAAATTACTATTTTGATTTAAATCATTCTTATTGATCACTACCTAAAACATCCGCAACATGAAAACTTTGTTTATTTTATTATTGATGTCAGCCGGCATCCACACTTATGCCCAAAATAAATCCGCTTTAGATCAGCGTTTAGTTGGCAAATGGAAAGTTATATCTAAAATTGAAACCGATAAAACCGACGGAAAAATTACGGAGAGCGATAAAGAGCTGTATAAAGCAAACGAAAAAACATATGAATTTACGAAAAAGAATACTGTAATCATTACACAGGGCTTTGGCAAACACAAGGAAGAATTACCGGCTGTAAGCGATGGTAGCAAACTGTTTATTGGTAAACCAAACAAAAACAAAACACCTTATCTTGTCAATTTACAGCAAAATAAACTGACGTTGCTAAAAACTGAAACGAAGACTAAAAAGGGCAGAACTATTGTTGAAACTGAAGAAGTACTTCTACAGCGCTAGCTTTATTTAGTGTGGTGGTTACCTGTTACATCCACCTGAGGAAGATATCCTGCCCTGAACATTTTTACTATTGATTTCGGAGTTAAAACACTCACAGTACCCAAATCGGGTAATGGGATGGATTTTTCGTAACCCCCAGGTGTCCAGGCATACAGCTGGCTATTTTTTAGCAAATATGGACGATCCTGAAGAAGGATAAAAGTGCCATCAGGAAGATCTGCTAATTTTTCTTTGTAAGTAATTTTGGCTTGATCAGCATCAACTCTTTCCCGGTGAAGGATATCATCTATTTCAGCAACAGGGGTTTTCATGTTAAAGCCAAATTCCGGATTGCCCATTAACCAGGATGTTTTAAAACGCTGATGATCTTCGTAGCGGCATTGAAAACAAGGTCGGTGTCCGGCTGAAAATGCGGTGGCTTCATCTAAAAAGAATAGTTCCGTCGAGCGGTTGGGTTGCATCACCTCACGGTGCCTCCCCCTGAATGATAATGCACAGGTAATCCAGGCTCTTATTTTATACGGACGAATAATTTGTTGCTGCTTGTTATGTAAAACCCCACGGTTACCTAGCCATGCACCACGGTGGGGCGTTTTAATGATTTCTCCGGATGGATTTACCCTGTTTTGCAGCATGGTGTTAAATTATAGGTGATTACGCTGGCCAAATTGTTATCTAGAATGCAACTAAGAACCTAAAATGCTTCGAAGCAAAATCTTTGGATTAAATATAATCCAAAGATTTTACTATTCAGACTGAATTTTATCAATTTTCAGCGAAAGAATTTAAGGAAACAGACTTCCGACTTCACTGTGCTTTGCCCAAAGTGACGATTTTGGGACTAAACCATCTAAAACATTAACTATTCCTCTCCGCTATTTTTCATTTTCATTAAAATGGCATAAGCGTTTTTGGTTACAATGCTGGTTAATTTACTTTTAGACCTGATTTCTATAAATCCATCAAGGCTGGCTCCGGTTTCTACGGGAATCATTTTATAATGGTAATTCCCCAGATCGGTAAAAACATAATATTTGTTTTCCCATTTTACAATGGCATCTTCGGGCGCGGTTTCTACAAGCGCATTGGATACGGCAATTGATGCATTTAAAAAAGTACCGGGCAATAATTTATTATCTGTATTTTCAAGATCGCAATGTACGCTTGTGGTGCGGTCGTCTTCTATATTAGGCGTAATCAGGTGTATTTTTGCCTTGTACTTTTTATCCGGATTAGCTGAAGTGGTGCAAATAATCTCCTGCCCCACTTTAAGGTTTGCGGCATCTTTTTCAAAAATGGTGAGGTTGGCGTGCAATGCTCCGGGACTAATCAGTTCGAAAAGAATATCGGATGAATTAACATATTTCCCGGCATTGGTATTTACCTTAGTTACATAACCGCTGATGGGGGCATAAACTTTAATGCTCCTGCTGATATTGTCCTCATTTAAAATACCAGGATTAATATCAATCAGTCTTAATTTTTCAGCCAGTGATTTAACCAGGACTTTTTGATTATTAAAATCGCTTTCCGTTTGTTGAAAAATCTTATCGCTGGTGGCTTTGGTCTGGTTTAAACCTTTTTGCCTGGCATAATCTGCTGAGGCAAATTTAAGTTTATTTTTTGCTGTAAGATAGTCTTGCTGTAACTGAATATATTGCTGATCTTCTACAATGGCGAGTACGGCTCCTTTTTTTACCATCATACCAGGGATAAGCATCATCTTTTTGATGTAGCCACCCATAGGCACGCTTACCGAATAGGTATTTTCGGGCGGAACATCTACCACACCGTTTACATTAATGGTATTGTGCATGCTTTTGGTTTCAGGTTGCCCTACTTCAATACCTGCATTTTTAACCTGTGCGGCACTTAGTTGTACTTCATCGGTTTTTACCTGCACTGTTTTTTCTGCAGGAGCACTTTTTTCATTTTTATCTGGACTGGTGCAAGCCGACAAAATAGCGATGCCCAATAATCCACTTATTATTTTATACTTCATTTGTATGTTATTTATCTGTTGCGGTGAGTTTTTCAATTTCAAAAGCGGCTTCGTTAAACTGCTGTACTTTATCGTAATATTCGGCTTTAAGCTGTATAGATTGATTGATCAATATCACCCAATCCAAATAGGCAATTTCCCCAGCATTTAATTTATCGGAAGCCGTTCTGATGATATCTCCTGCGTTTGCCAGTGAAATTTTCTGATAAGATTTTAGGAGTTTATCTAGCTGTGTATAACGGTTAACCGCATTTTCCAGTTCTGCATCAAGGGTCTTTTTCATCAGTTCCAGTTCCTGGTTTTTTTGCTGCACGGCAATGCCTGAGGCTTTGATGCGTGATTGTTGCACGCCAAAGAAAACCGGAATGCCCAAACCCAAACTGAAAGAAGAAAATCTTTTATTTTTATCGAAATATTGTTCAGTACCCATGCTGTTGGTTTGCCAACCGATAATGCTCGAATTGTTGTAACCGAAAATCAGCGAAGGCATCAGTTTGCTTTTCTCTACCGATTTTTGTTGCTGGGCAAGCGTTAACTGCGCTTCGTTAAGTTTAAGCAAAGGATTGTTATTGATTTCCGCTTTAACCACCGGATTAAATCCATATACCGGACTTTCTGCCTGAGGAATCAACAAGCGATCGCTGTTTAACAGGAACTTAAACCTGTTTAATTGTTGAGTATAATCTGTTTGCAGCATTTCGAGCTGATTTGCGATTTGCTGTTTCTGGTTTTCGGCAGTACGGAGTTCGAGTACATCTACATCGCCTGATTTAAAACGTTGAGACGACTTTTCTTGGAAAGCACTGTAAACACTATCGGCCCAGATCAGGATTTTGCGTTTTTCGCCCAATAAAATCAGGTTGTAATAAACCGATTTAACCTGTGTTTTTAAGTCAAGCTGTTTATTATCCAGCTGTGCTTCACTAATGCGCACGTTGGTATTATTTACTTTGTACTGTCTGGAATAAACCGATGGAAAATCAAAGCTCTGTGCAATGGAAAACTTATTATCGTTGGCCAGGCTGTTAAACTTACCATAATCAAAAGTTACAGCTGTTTTAGGCACATCAAAAGCATTTTTGCCCAGTTGTTTATAGTACTGAATTTCTGTTTGCGCCACTTTTAAGGATACATTATTTTTTACAGCGGTATCAATTGCGGCTTTTAAACTGATCTGCTCCTGCGCATTGGCACTAAATGCAGCAGATAATGCCAGTAAAGTAACAATAGCAAGCTTTCTTTTCGGTTTGAAATAACCGAATCCTTTTTCGAACAAAATGTATAACATGGGTAAAACGAATAGAGTTAACAGGGTGGAAACCAGTAATCCGCCGATTACCACAGTTGCCAATGGTTTTTGAACGGCACCACCGGCACCGGTACTGATGGCCATCGGGATAAAGCCCAGCGATGGTACCAGAGCAGTCATTAACACAGCGCGTAGTTTAGATTTGGTAGCATGGATTACGATGCGTTTTACATCTCCCCAGCCTTCTTTTTTGAGGCGGTTAAATTCGGTAACGAGTAAAATCCCGTTCAGTACAGCAACACCGAATAATGCAATAAAACCAACCCCTGCCGATATACTGAAAGGCAAATCCCTCATCCAAAGGGCAAATATGCCTCCTGTGGCAGATAGCGGAATGGCAGTGTAAATCAATAGCCCTTGTTTTACCGAACTAAAGGCAAAATAGAGCAAGAGGAAAATCAATAACAGCGCAATGGGTACCACAATGGCCAAACGCGATTTTGCAGCCGTCATGTTTTCAAAAGAACCGCCATAAGATATGGTATAGCCTTTAGAAAGGTTAAGCTGCTGTCCGGCTTTTTGCTGTAATTCTTCTACTATCGATTGTACATCGCGGTCTTTAACGTTAAAACCCACAATAATGCGGCGTTTGGTATCTTCGCGCTGGATCTGGTTTACACCCTCCACCTCTTCGATACTGGCCACGGTACTTAAAGGAATCTGGTTGCCTGATTTGGTGAGCACCATCAGGTTTTCTACATCTTTAATGTTTTTCCGGGCGGCTTCATCCAGTCGCACCACCATATCAAAACGTTTTTCGCCTTCGTAAACCTGTCCTGCAATTTGTCCGGCAAAGGCGGTGTTTACCACACGGTTTACATCGCCAACATTAATGCCGTATTTGGCCATGCCATCCCTGTTATATTTAATTACTACCTGCGGCATTCCGGTTACCTGCTCCTCGTACACGTTAATGGCACCTTTTACCGTACCGATAATATTGCCGAGGCGTTTAGCATAGCCGGCAAGCGAATCGAGGTCCTCGCCGAATATTTTACAGACTACATCCTGTCTGGCTCCCGTCATCAGTTCGTTAAAACGCATCTGTACCGGAAACTGGAAACCGACGGTAATGCCCGGGATAACTTCTACGGCTTTGGTCATTTTGGCGCTCAACTCGGGGAAAGATTTAGCCGAGGTCCACTCCTTTTTCGGTTTTAAGATCACCATCATATCCCCTGCTTCAAAAGGCATCGGGTCGGTAGGTACTTCGGCGCTACCAATTTTAGTAACGATCTTTTGTACCTCCGGAAATTTCTCCAAAAGGATTTTTGAAGCTTTCTGTGTGGTTTCGATGGTATTATTCAGGTTGCTACCGGTTAATAACCTCGTTTCTACAGCAAAATCGCCTTCTTCCAACTGGGGAATAAATTCGCCACCCAAAGTCCCCATTATGAAAACAGATAGGGCAAAGAGAGAAACGGTAACAATCAATATCGTTTTGGGGAACTGAAGTACCCTGCTTAATATGGGCTGATACCTTCTTTCCAGCAAGGCCATTAATTTATCGGTGAGGTTCTTTTTATGGCTGATGGTTTTATTGAGGCATAACGCCGACATCATGGGCACATAAGTAATGGAAAGGATAAATGCACCCAAAATGGCAAAGGCAATTGTCCAGGCCATGGGTTTGAACATTTTACCTTCAATCCCTTCCAGTGAAAGGATAGGCAGGTACACAATCAGGATGATAATCTGACTGAATACTGCGGATTTGATCATCGACCCTGTTGATTTTTCAACCTCGGTATCCATCTGATCCTGATTAATACGATTAAGCGACCTGAAGTGTTTACTGTGCGAAAAACGGTGCAGAATGGCTTCTACCACAATTACCGATCCGTCAACGATTAATCCGAAATCTATTGCTCCCAGCGACATCAGGTTACCGCCAACACCAAATTTATTCATCAGAATAATGGCAAATAACATCGATAAAGGAATTACCGACGATACAATTAAGCCGGCACGTAAATTACCGAGGAAGAAAACCAACACAAAAATTACGATTAGTGCACCTTCCATTAAATTGGTTTCTACGGTACTAATGGCATTGTCAACCATTTTAGTCCGGTCGAGAAAAGGCTCAACCACAACCCCATCGGGCAGCATTTTTTGTATGGCGGCAATTTTATCCTTTACTCGCTTTACTACAACAGATGAATTTTCTCCTTTCAGCATCATCACCACCGCTCCGGCAACTTCGCCCTGTGCATTATAAGTCATGGCACCGTAACGAATGGCTGAACCATATTGTACTTTCGCCACTTGCCCCATCAATACGGGCATACCGTTATCCAGTGTTTTAACTACTATTTTTTCGATATCACTCAGGCTGGTAGTTAAACCCTCACTCCGGATATACAAAACGGTTGGTCCTTTTTCGATATAAGCACCCCCGGTATTTTCGTTGTTTTTTTCCAAAGCATCAAAAATTTCGGCAATGGTAAGTCCGTAGGCTTTAAGCTGGTCTTGTTTAACAGCCACTTCGTATTGTTTAAGCCTGCCACCAAAGCTCGATACTTCGGCAACACCTGGCGTGCCCAAAAGCTGCCGCCTTACAATCCAATCTTGTATGGTGCGGAGCGCCTGCTCATCGTATTTGCCTTCGTAGCCTTTTTTAGGGCGCACCACATATTGGTAAATCTCGCCTAAACCAGTAGAAACCGGTGCCATTGCCGGCGAGCCTATGCCCTGTGGAATTTCCTGCTGTACCTGTTGCAGGCGTTCGGCAATTTGCTGCCGTGCCCAGTACACATCAGTTTCTTCGTTAAAAACAATGGTGACCAGCGAAAGCCCGAAACGGGAAAAGCTTCTAATCTGTTTCAGTCCCGAAATACTGCTACAGGCCTGCTCAATGGGAAAAGTAATTAAGCGTTCGATATCCGGTGCACCCAGTGAAGGCGAAACGGTGATTACCTGCACCTGGTTATCGGTAATATCAGGCAGGGCATCAATAGGGAGTTTAGTTACCTCGTACGCACCCCAGCCAATAAGGGAAAGTACAAACAAGGCAATAATCAGCTTATTCCGAACGGAAAAGCCGATAATCTTATTCAACATAATAATTATTTTAAATGGATCGACATGATATTCAGGCGGAGCATAAAGACTTCACCTGAAAAAAAAAGAAATAAGTAGAAATTATGCTGATGCCATTGGTGGCCTGAAAAGGCTTCCGAAAGTAGGGTTACTGTATTTTGGTTCGTAACTAAATGTACAGGCTGGTAAAAGATTTAAACAGGCTGCCTTTAACAGGATAAATCTTTCGGCGGGAACGGCAATGGAGATTACGTGATGACCATCTATTTTTTTAAACGGCAGTTTCATGTCCTCCTCGTCATCATTATCGTTCAGATCGTGCCCAAAATAGTGCATTTCCAGAAAATCAATAAAACTGATCTGCGCATCGAGCTGATGGTGCTGGATAAAATGAGAAATTAACTGAGGCGCCTTTATCACTTCACGTACAGAAGCGTTAAAAACAATGACCGGGAACAGCAGAAAGATGACAACTTTGTTCACGGGAGCAAATATAAGGCAAGCGTGCTTCGAAATCAAGCAATCAATTTATCATATCTGTTACTTTTAAGCTGAAAAGGCATTAATGGCGATGACCGGCCGGTTCAATGTGGATTAAAATATTGCCGAGTTCGGGGATATCCTGATGGAGGGTATCCTGAAGTTTGTGCGCCAGCTCATGTCCGTCTGTTACCGAAAGACTGCCGTCAACCAAGGCGTGAAGGTCTACATGATATTTCATCCCTGATTTACGGATAAAACATTTTTCGGTACCCAAAATGCCCTGTACGGTGATGGCAACCTTTCTGATTTCCTCTATGATATCTTCGTACATGTTTTCGTCCATAATTTCGCCCAAAGCCGGCCTGAAAATATGGTAACAGTTGTAGAGGATAAAACCCGCAGCAAATAATGCCGACCAATCATCGGCAGCTTCGTAACCTTTGCCCATAATCAGGGCTACCGAAATTCCGATAAAGGCAGCAACAGAAGTGATGGCATCGCTCCTGTGGTGCCAGGCATCTGCTTTTAAGGAAGAACTGTTGGTCTCTTTACTTCTTTTCATTACCAGGCGGAAAGAAATTTCTTTCCAGATGATGATTGCCCCAAGAATAAATAAAGTAAAAGGCTTGGGTAAACCATGAGGGGTTTGTATGTTTTCGATACTCTCGTAAGCAATGATGGTGGCCGAAGTAATCAAAAAACCAACTACTAAAAAGGTAATCAGCGGTTCTGCCCTGCCATGGCCATAAGGATGGTTTTCATCAGCAGGACGGTTGGAATATTTGATACCGAAAAGCACCAGAACTGAGGAAAAAATATCGGCAGTTGATTCGATGGCATCTGCAATGAGGGCGTACGAATTACCAAAAATCCCGGCGGCGCCTTTTATCAGGGCTAAAGACGTATTACCAATAATACTGAAGTAAGTTGCCTTTATTGCTATTTGCTCATTTGTTGCTTCCGCCATATTTACACCCATCATTTAAGCTCAGGACTGCAAAAGTAAATAAATTATAAGTGCGCAGGCATGAAGAAAGCACAAAAAAAGGCAAACATTTGCATGTTCGCCCTTTCCTTTGCTTAAAGTCATCACAAGTTAAACAAATCCTACTTACATGAACGGACAGACAATCAAATTCATGTGCAACAAAATTAATACTATCCTTTAATAGTAGTTAACCGCAAATGGTGATTGTAATTGACATTAGTCAAAAAATATGCATAAAGCGTGGTAAAAAATTTCAGCAGGCAAATAATCAGAGAATCAAGCAGTTGAAACAGATAATTACAGCTACAAATTGAACATATAAGAAAATATAAGCCAGATTTATCTAGCATATGAGATAATGCATATCCTGGGAGAATTAGCTGGTCACACAGGTAAAGACCAATTAACACATCCAAAAAATAAAAAAAGCCCCCGGCTATTGCCAGAAGCTTTATATGCGAAAATGCGGTTTAACTATTTTGCAGTATTTTTCTTTTCAGTTACTTCAGCTCTGATTTCCTGAGCCAGTACTTTTAAATCCTGCATAGCTTTACGTACACGTGTACCTGCTGCAGCGTTACCACCATCATAAAATTTAGCTACATCAGCTTCAACTGAAGCGATAACTTCCTGTACTTTTTTAAATTTGTCCATAATTGTTTTTAATTGGGATCTTTTACGATCCAGGTTATACTTTGTTTTCTTTCCGTAAGCAATATACGGGCCGCAAAACTAAACAATTCTATTAAAAAACAATATCTGGATGTAAAAGAAAGGCATTTTACTCATTTTTCGGTAAAAACTTACTGATAATGCGCTACAATGGGATCTGAAATATTTGTTTCAGGACGTTGCGCGATCCAGTTTTCGATGCTTGCAGCAATGGTTTCCCAGCCGGGCTCGTTGCAGATAAAATGACTTTTGCCGGGTACAATCTCCACGGCAGTTGCGCTTCCCTCGTCAGTGTAAGCTTTGGCGATTTTGTTAATCAGATCGGCCGGACAGATTTTATCTTCTTCGCCACCGATAAATAATAGCGGTGCATGCGGAAGTTCTACGTCAATTTGTGCCGAACTGCCCATACAATCCCTGAATACATTACGGCTATCGTGCGTAGCCGTTTCATCATAAGCTAATCTGCTCTCCGCTTCTGATAAAGTATTGGCAAAAGCACCAAGGAAAGTTTCCTCGTCCATATAAATCGGTTCGTCGCCTTTAAATGGATTGGCAATGGTTGCGGCATTTTTAATGAACGACCAATCGAAAGTAACCATACTGTTTGGTGCTACAGAACTGATGGCCACCCCAATTTTAGCAAGGCCCCGGTTAACCAAAATCTGTGTAATTAAGCCTCCAACAGAATGACCGATAACAATCGGTTTTTCAGGCAAACCGTAAATCAGCGTTTCGATGGCTGTAATAATGGTATCGAGTTCCAGTGTGCCTAAGCCTGCAGGCGGATTTTGCCTTAATGCAGCGGGCTCACCTTCGTGCAATGGCCAAGCCGGTGCAATTACATCATATCCTTTTGATTCAAAAAAAGAAATCCAGTTTTCCCAGCTTTTTGGATTCTGGAACATGCCGTGTATTAAAATAATTGTATTTTTCATAGTGATGTTTTTTTAATAAAGACATGTTTCGCTAAAAAATTGTTTAATTCAAAACACAACCCAAAAGAATATTGCAGTTTAAATGCTCCTCCCATACATTTCTGTCTGTTTTTTAAGCCAGTTTGTTAGTGCGGCGGTTAACTTTTCCGGTTTTAAGCGCCACAGCCAGTTGCGTTCCATGCTTCCGGGAGTATTCATGCGGGTATCTTCACCTAAACCTAAAATATCCTGCACCGGCAAAATGGCTGTTTTAGCGATAGAAGCGTAGGTTGTTTTAACCATGACTTCGTTTACATTCTGCTCATTAACTTTAAAGCCCGCATATAAATTTAACCTTTCTTTAGCCTTAACGTTCATTTCGCTTATAAACCAGCCTTTAACCGTATTATTATCATGTGTTCCGCTATATACAATGCAGTTTGTTGAATCGAAGTTATGCGGAATATGCGGCGAGGCCAGCAGGTCTTCTCCAAAAGCAAACTGAAGAACCTTCATCCCCGGAAACCGGAGGCTTTTTCGCAACAGATCAACATCGTCCGAGATTTCACCTAAATCTTCAGCAATAAAGGGCAGTTCGCCCAGTGCATTCTTAACCGTTTCAAAAAAACCGGCTCCAGGTCCTTTTACCCATTTACCGTTGGTGGCATCTGTGTCTCCTGCCGGAATTTCCCAAAAGGAAGAAAAAGCCCTGAAATGATCAAGACGGATTAAATCGAATAGTTCTATATTTTTCTTCAAACGTTTTATCCACCAGGTGAATCCTTCAGCTTTCATCCGCTCCCAGTTAAAAACTGGCATCCCCCAAAGCTGCCCTTTCTCATTAAAATAATCGGGCGGAACACCGGCAACTTTTTCAGGATTAAGATTAGCGCCGAGTTTAAAAAGTTCGGGATGGGCCCATACTTCAACAGAATCGCGGTCTACATAAAATGGAAGGTCACCGATCATCTCTACGCCATTCTGGTTGGCATATTGTTTTAACTGCGTCCACTGTTTGTAAAAGATAAATTGTTGCCATTTAATTTCATCAATTTCCTGGGCATTGGTGTTACTAAAACTTTCAATGGTTTTGCGGTCTTTTTTCTTATAAGTATCCGGCCAGTGGTACCATTCTAACTGTTGATGGTGTTCTTTTACCGCAGCATAAATGGCAAAATCATCCAGCCAGTCTTTTTCTTTGTTACAGAAATCCTGATATTGCATTTGCAGTGCCTGGTGCTCACTTTTTATAAATCGTTTATACGCCTGCCTGAGTAATTTAATTTTCGATTTTTCTACTGCTTTAAAATCGATCTGATCGGTAAATGGAAGCGTGGCCTTTTCCAGTTCATTTTCGGTAAGTAACCCATCCTCTTTTAAATACCGGGGACTAATCAGCAATACATTGCCTGCCATAGCCGAATTGCTCGAATAAGGCGAATGTCCGTTTTCTGCCTTTGTCGGATTAAGCGGCAAAATCTGCCAGTAACGTTGTCTTGAAGCAGAAAGAAAATCAACAAATTGTTTAGCGTCGGCTCCCAGATCGCCAATACCAAATGATGAAGGCAAAGAAGTGATGTGCATTAAAATGCCTGCAGATCGTTCAGGTTTCTTCTCTTTTAGCGCAATGATGGCCAAAGGAATTTCAGTAAACAACTGATTGACCTGAATCCCTTCAGTTAAAAAATCTTTCACGGCAGATTGCGCTGATAACAATTCCTGCCAGGAAGTTGGTGCATTTTGAGGGAGTAAAATCTCCGTATTGAGCCAGTCAAAGGGCTTATTGGATATGGTTTGGGTTAGTGAAGCCAATCCCAACGGAACGGCCACTACAATCCACTGTTGCTCCAGTTTCCGGGCAAAAGCAAAAATATTTTTACGATATTTCCCCTGAACTGTTAACGGAATATAATCTCCTTTTTCAAAAAGCGCATGATTCCCTTTTCTAATCTCTAAAAGCGTTTTGGTAAGCCATAGCTTTATTTTACCCGAATAACGCTGCTGCCAAAGATTTTTGGGTGTCGAATCTTCAAGATCAGCTATAAAACCGACTCTTTTCTGGTAATCTACAGCCCTGCGGTTATCCGGATCAACGAGGCTCAGATCCCAAAGTTCTGTTCCCTGATAAATATCGGGAATGCCCGGGCAGGTAAATTTCAACAGCAACTGCGATAAACTGTTTACAACCGCGAAATCGGCAATCTCTTTTAAAAAACCTGAAAGTATCTGATACCCTCTGCTCCCCTGACTCATGAGCAATTGGGCAAAATCTTTTAAACTATTTTCATAATCTTCATCAGGTTCGGCCCAATCAGAACGTTTTTTAGCTTCGCGTAAGGCCTTTTCTATGTACTGACTTAAACGGTCATTCATATCATCTTCCTCTTCGCCCGGCATGGTAAGTGCCCCTAAAATAGTTTGAAGGATGAGGTAAATATCATTCTGGTGCAACCATTTAAACGAAGGTGTTTTTTGTTGCAGCGACGCTGTTAGCTTTAATAGTTCATCAACAACTTTAGCCCAGCGCTCCGGAATATCGCTAAGTACATTTAATCTTGCCCGTACATCTTCTCCTCTTTTGGTATCGTGTGTTGAGCTTCCGTTCATAGACAATGGCCAGTTCAATTGTCTTTGAACCATATTCTGATGAAATTCTTCGGCAGTTATGCCAAAAGCATCAGCCGCATCGCCAACCTCGCTATGGCCAACAAAACGGTTGTAGGTAAACATCAGGGTATCTTCTACCCCTTTGGCCATTAAAGGCCCTGTAAACTGCATGCAGCGCTGGTAAAAAGCCTGTAATTTCTGGTTATATGTTTTATCTTGCTTGTTCGGAAGAATTAACAGCACTTCTTCGAGTAACTGGCCTGCTTCAGTTAATTTTTGGTTCTTTATTACCGGGCGTAATAAATCCTTTATCTTGCCAGAATCTTCCGCAGATAATGGAAAGGTATAATTGTAGTATCGGTAAACAGGCATCTGGATCAGCATTTCGCCTAACGCGTGTTTAATTTTTTCTTCACCAACAGAAAGGATACGTTCATGATCAACCAGGTTCGATTTCACAAACAGGTTAAAAAGATTATCCAGTTCGCCATGCATGTGCTGGTATAAAATAGCGGTTTTCTTTTCGTGCATCAGTTTTGCAGGATCCTGCTTTTTACCGGTAACTTCCTGATAAAGCTTGTTGAATGGCTTTTCTGCGGTTTTATTGGTAAACAGGTTATTGCTCATGGCCAGAAAATCGTAGCCGGTATTACCCTGTGCTTCCCATTTGGCTGGCATTTCTTCGTTACGGGCCAATATTTTTTCTACCACTACATAAATATCATCGCCTGCATGCTTTCTCAACTCACCGAGATAAGCTTCAGGATCGTAAAGCCCGTCGATATGATCAATTCTTAAACCCTGAAATATGCCTTTTTCTACCAATTTTAAGATGTATTGATGGTAAGTTGCAAAAGCTTCAGGATTTTGAATATTTAAACAAATGAGGCTATTTACCGTGAAAAATCGCCGATAATTGATCTTTTTATCCGTTTCCTGCCAGTTGCAAAGGCGATAATGTTGTAAATCGACCAGTTTTTTTAAATGGTCCTGATTTTTATTGATTTGCTCTAAACCATTTTTTTCAATAAAGCTTAAGCCGGCAGCATTAACCGGCCATTTGCTATCTCCATACCTTAAAGCATAATCCTGATCCGTTTTTGTTACCTGTATAGCTGAGTTGGAAATGGCATTGTCCAGATCTTCTCCCAAAAAAGGAACCATTAACTTTTCAGTATAATCGATGTCGAAAAATGTGGCGTACTGAGATTTTTCTCCATTTTTCAGCACGTCCATTAACCATGCATTATCAGCATGAAATGCCATGTGGTTCGGTACAATATCCTGTAGCCAGTTAATGCCTGCTGCTTTTAGTTTTTTACTAATGGCTAACAATTCTTTTTCGGTGCCGATTTCAGGATTGATTTTTAAAGGATTAACCACATCGTAACCATGGGTACTTCCCGGCGATGCCTCGAAAATCGGTGATGCGTAGAGGGTTTCAATCCCTAAATTTTCGAGGTAAGGGATAATATGATCAAGCGATTTAAAGTTAAACTCTTTATTAAACTGGATACGGTAGGTAGACTTGGGATTATACATTGTGGTTGTCGCTTGTAAAAATTAAAATGGTTTCGGGATTAATGGTAATGTGGCCCTGATCAGAAACTGATGGTATTTCTTTGTTTGCGCCTCCCCATTGCACACTGTCAGAATTGAGCAGGATTTCCAGGTTAGATAAACCGGGTATGGAAAGCTGTTGTTGCTGACCGGAAAAGTTCAGTAAACAGGTAATTTTTTGCTTGTCGTGCCAACGGTTTAAGATTAAACAATTTTGATCTGTAATGGCTTTTGCCTTAACCTGGTTACGGTTTAAATGATTTAACGCAGTGTTGCTTTTTCTTAATTGAATTAATGTTTTATAATAATCCAGTAACAGTTTGTGCTTGTGTTCGTTCAAACTATCCCAGTTGAGTTTAGAGCGGTTAAAAGTAGCCTCACTTTGTGGATCAGGTGTATCTTCTGAATGGTGGAAAGCTGCAAATTCGGCTTTTCTTCCTTTCCTAACCGCTTCTACCAGTTGTTTATCGGTGTGGCTTATAAAAAACTGAAAAGGATTTTCTTCGCCATACTCTTCGCCCATAAAGATCAGTGGTAAATAAGGGCTACAGAACACTGCCCCGGCAAGGAGTTTTACCATTTCGAAACTTAATAAAGTGCTGGTTCTTTCGCCGAGCATCCGGTTGCCAACCTGATCGTGGTTTTGAGAAAAAACGATAAACTGTTCTCCGCCATTTTCTTTTGCCTCTGCTCCAAAAGTTTTTCTCCGGTGTGGCGAATACTGTCCGTCGTACACATAAGCGGTTTCATATGATTTTGCAAGATGTTCAATCCCGTTAAAATCAGCATAATAACCGTTTTTCTCCTGTCCGGCTGTTACACGGAGCGCATGGTGAAATTCGTCAACCCACTGTCCGTCCATGCCATAGCCACCTTTATTTAAAGGGTTGATATATCGGTTATCGTTCAGATCGAGTTCTACAAAAAGCTGGTGGCTTTTACCTGTAGAAGAAGAAAGCTGATCGGTATATTTTTTAATTTCCGCCAGAATGTGCTTTGCACCAAGGTCTTTTATGGCATGCACCGCATCGAGCCTCAGCGCATCTATATGGAAATCCCTGAACCACATCAAAGCATTCTCAATAAAATAATGGCGTACAGGATCCGCATCTGCATCATCAAAATTAATGGCCGATCCCCATGGCGTATGGTATTTGTCGGTAAAATAAGGACCGAAATCATTAAAAAAATTGCCTTCTGGCCCCATGTGGTTATACACAACATCCAATATCACGGCAAGTCCATTGTTATGGCAGGCATTTACCAGGTGCTGTAAAGCTTCCGGACCGCCATAACTGTTTTGAACGGCGAAAGGGAAAACGCCATCGTATCCCCAGTTTCTTTCGCCCGGAAACTGCGCAACAGGCATAATTTCGATAGCAGTAATGCCTAAATCAAGCAAATAATCGAGTTTAGTTTCTATTGCTTTAAAATCCCCTTCCGTTGTAAAGGTTCCTGTATGAAGTTCGTAAATGATGTATTCTTTTTGGGCCAATCCTTTCCAGTTTTGATCGGTCCACTTAAAACTATTTGTATTGTAGGCGGTGGAAAATTCACCAATTCCATTTTTAAAAAATAATGCAGCGGGATCGGCTCTTCGCAGTTTAGAAGGATTTGAAGTGTATTTTTCTTTCTTTTTTTCATTCCAGATCTCAAAACCATATTCATCTCCGGGTTTTATCTCGTCGGTTTGAATAAACCAGTAGCCAAATTCCTCTTGCTCCATTTGTATAGGTGAAACGATATTTTTGGTCACCAGAAATACTTTTGAAGTATAGGGTGCCCATAGCCGTATTTCTGCGCTTCCATCTTCTAAAAAGTTTAAACCTATTGTGCGTCGGCTGGTATCGGTCTGCGTCATCTGTAAGATAAGGTTATTGGTTTAAGGAAAAACTTTCTTTCAGTTCCCCATCAGGTGATACGAGATTTATTTTTCCCAAAGTATTTTCATCAACAATTTCGATTATGTGGGCCTGTAAACGGGCCAACAAAGCCTCAATGTTTTCGTTCTCATTAACTACAATATCTATTTCTGCGGGTCCTTTAACCTTAATGGCCCGGGCACTGTTACCTAAAAATGTTTTCAGTTGCCTGATCAATTCTTCCATATCTTTTTATTTAGAAAAGCGTGGTTTAGCCAAAAAAGTTTTGTTTATCCGATAAAAAAGGTTTTCAAATAATTCCAGGTTTGGTATAACCTGAAATTATTTATTGCGAAAATGAAAAAACTCAAAACCTTTGTAAAAAACATCATGTTATATCATTAGTATTTAAACTCTTAAATCTACTCCTATGAAAAAGTTAATGATGATGTTGCTGGCCTGTACCATCAGTTTCGCAAGTTTTGCGCAAACCCGTCAGGACACTACAAAAAAGAAAACAGAAAAAACAAAACCTGCAAAAAGCAAGTCGTGGCCCTCTAAAAAAGACACGAGCAAGCGGGATACGTTGAAACGCGATACCATGCGTAAAACCAATCCACCACGTTAAAAAGAAAAAGGCCCGAAAGGGCCTTTGTTATTAAGTCGGGATGAGAAGATTCGAACTTCCGACCTCCAGCACCCCATGCTGGCGCGATACCTGGCTACGCTACATCCCGTATTAAAAGATTTTTTTTTGCAAAGATAATATCCGTTTCAAAAAAATCAAGTCCAAATTAAATTGCAGGTTGCTTTTCTTCATCTAAAGCTTTGTGTTTTTCTCCCCAACTTTCAAGCAGTTTAATAATGGGTTTAAGTTCGTAACCAATCGGCGTAAGTTCGTATTCTACCCTGGGTGGTACTTCGGCATAAACCGTACGTGTAATGATTTTATTTTCTTCAAGTTTACGAAGCTGCAAAGTCAGCATCCTTTCAGTAATGTTTGGTAATCGTTTTTTTAGCTCACCAAACCTGAGTTTTCCGTTAATTAACCACGAACAGATAACAATGGCCCATTGTCCGCCGATAATGTTGGCCGCATAAACTTCCGGACATTCGTCTGCCAATGCTTGTTTATTCGCGAAATTAGTTGAGGTTTCTTTGATTTTAGACATTACTTACATTTTTTATAGTACCCTACAATTGGATGCTAATGTACATCTTTTAGGTAAGCTGCCTTATTTTTGTAACCATAATTTTAAAATCAAGAAGATGAAAACATTAATCATAGTAACCCATCCCGACATGAAAAATTCTATTGTGAATAAGAGATGGGTTAATGAACTCCATAAATTTCCAGATCAGTTTCATGTTCATCAATTGTACGAAGCGTATCCTGATGAAAAAATCGATGTTGCTGCAGAGCAAAAACTGATAGAACAATACGATAAAATTGTATTCCAATTTCCCTATTATTGGTTTAATGCACCTGCTATGCTTAAGAAATGGCTGGATGAAGTTTTAACCTATGGATGGGCCTATGGCAGTAAAAGTGGCTATAAAGTTGGCGGGAAGAAAATTGCTCTGGCTATTTCGCTTGGGGTTGATGAACAGGAACTTAGCGCAAACGGAATCTATAAATACCCTTTAGAAGAGCTTACCCGCCCATTCGAACTTTCGTTTGAATATGTTAAAGCAGATTATAAGCCATTGTTTGCTTATTATGGGATAGAATATAATTCATCGGATGAATGGATTGAAAGAAGTGTTTCGTTGTATATGGATTTTTTGAATAATTTATAATCAGGCCAGAATGCGACAGAACGACAGGATTAAGATTGCAACAAAAATAAAAACCTGACTATTTTGGTAGAAATGTCAAAGAAATGAAATATTGAAAATCAGGTTCTGAAATGTAAATAAATGGATTGATTATTGGACTTCTTGGATCGATACCGATATACAAAATTTCCCTGCCATGAAAAAAATTCTTCCCTTTGCAACTGCTACTGCCATTTCTGTATTTGCAATAATATCATCGCTGAGCCTTGCCGATCCTGAACTCGGGATCTCAACAGCATTACTAAGCTGGATGGGCTGCCTTTGGATTATTTCTAAAGACCGAAAAAAACAAGGATGCCTGTCTTAAGGTAAGTTAAATGTTAAAGGCTGCCAGAAACACATAAAAACCGGGTTGGTAAGGTAGAAAATCATTTTGTTATACTAGGGAGTGGTAAGTTGAGTTGAGCCTTCATTTTCAAGTATGAAGTGCCGTAGCCGGTACGCTTAGTTTGATAAAATGGCGTGGCTTAAAAACAAAAAAGGCTTCCAGTTTAACTGAAAGCCTTTAAGCTGTACCCCGGAAGGGATTCGAACCCCTGACCCACGGTTTAGAAAACCGTTGCTCTATCCAACTGAGCTACCGAGGCTCATTTTTTAATGAGCTGCAAATATAGAAGTTCTATTTAATATGCAAAAATATATTTTAAACTATTTAGAAGCTGCTTTTCCCAATTCAAATAAGTATTTCAGAACGAAGCAATTAAAATTGATTTTATCGGTAAAAAATTTACAAAAACGATTTTTTAACCAGCATTCTTTATGCTAAAGTATAGATTAAACGTCTAAAAAAGCTTTATGCAACCAGATCAGGCGTCTTCCCCGTTCCAGATATCATCATCGGCATGACTAATTTCATCGTGACTGGAGGTAACACTTTTTAATTCTTCGTGGTGATAATTTCTTTCAGGATTTTCTGGCAGTGCATCGTCATGATTCAATGGTACTTTCCTTAAATGTTCGGGCTTTTTAACCTCCGGTAAATCATCGTGTACAACAGAAGGCGTTAAGATCTTCTTTTTGGGATAATTGCTATTTTCCATAATGTAAGAGGACTCAAATTTTAAGCCACAAATTAAAAGTAGGTTAAAATTATGGGTTTAACAGGGTTAATCAAAGAGATCGCAGGGAAAAGACGGAGAGAGTATTGAACAAAACATGAAAAGATCCTTCGACTACGCTACCATTGACAGATTTAGAAAGGTCGTCATTGCGAGAAGGAACGACGAAGCAATCTTTCTGGCTAACGATTCTTGCTGGATAGATTGCTTCGTCGGCTGAAAAAGCCTTTTTGCAATGACGAATTTGGCGGCTTATTATTGCGCGAAGACTCTTCTGTCATTCATATTAATTTTTATGAAAATTATCCCTTAGGATGACAAAACGAGTAGAGATGAAAGACGAATGTATTCCTCTAAAGAACGATATTTAATAATTCCCTGTTACCCCTATTTCTAAACCTCTTAATTCAGCTAAACCGCGTAACCTGCCAATGGCTGAATAACCCGGATTAGTTACTTTTGCCAAATCATCCAGCATCTGGTGACCATGATCGGGACGGAAAGGAATTGCTTGATCGCGTAACGCATTCTCTTGGGTGATGGCTTTCATGATTTCGTACATATTTACGTCGCCACCTAAATGATCTGCTTCGTAGAAACTACCATCTTCATCTTTCTTTACATTACGTAAGTGTGCAAAATATACACGCTCTTTAACCGCATTAAAGATCTCTAATGCATTATTATCCATTCCTGCACCTAACGAGCCCGTGCAGAAACAAACACCATTAAAAGCCTGATCTACTTCTTTAATGATGTAGTTAAAATCTTCCAAAGTGCTGGCAATACGTGGTAAACCTAAAATCGCATAAGGAGGATCGTCTGGGTGAATGGTCATTTTAATACCTTCTTCGGTACATACATCAGCAATTGAAGAAAGAAAATATTTTAAATTTTCTTTTAACCCCTGCGTACCTATAGCTTTGTATTCGTTAATACTGGCACGCAAAGTTTCCAGTTCAATTTCTTTTTCGTTCGGGATGCCCATGAGCACGTTGATGCGCAGATCAACCAGATCTTGATCTGATAAAGTGGCATGTTTATCTTTTGCTCTTTTTAAAATAGATTCCGAATAATCAGCTTCTGCACCCTCCCTTTTCAGGATATATAAATCGAAAATAGCCAGATCGATCCAGTTAAAATAAAGCGCTTTAGATCCGTCCGTCATTTCGAGATCCAGTTGTGTACGTGTCCAGTCGAGTACCGGCATAAAATTGTAGCACACAATCTTAATTCCGCAAGCAGATAAGTTCCGCAAAGAGGTTTTATAGTTTTCGATATACTGATCAGCATCTGCTCTGCGCGTTTTAATTGCTTCGTGCACCGGTACACTTTCCACTACCGACCAGGTTAAGCCTGATGCTTCGATAATTGCTTTTCTTTCTTTGATATCTTCCAAAGGCCAAATTTCGCCATGTGGAATATGGTGCAACGCGGTTACAATACCTGTAGCACCGGCCTGTTTAACGTCTTGTAAGCTTACCGGATCATTTGGTCCGTACCAACGCCAGGTTTGTTCTAACTTCTTCATTATATATGATTACACAGATTAATTGATTACAACAATAAGGTGATTACACTGATTAACTTTTAGTTATACTCCCGAAAATGCAGTAAAGCCACCATCAACTTTAATATTTTCGCCGTTTACAAATTTAGAGGCATCGCTAAGCAAATATACCAATGCACCGATTAATTCTTCGGGATCTCCGAAACGTTTAAATGGTGTTTTATAGATAATGGCTTCTCCCCTTGCGGTTAAGCTGCCATCTGCATTGGTAAGCAATGCCCGGTTTTGGTTAGTGATAAAAAATCCGGGAACAATTGAATTGATCCTGATTTTGTCCTGGTAACGGTTTGCCAGTTCAACAGCCATCCATTTGGTATAACAATCTATTGATGTTTTGGCTAATGAGTAACCTAATACGCGCGTAATGGCCTGGTTAGCAGAAACCGACGAAATATTTACGATACTGCCGCCGTTTTTGGCTATTTCTTTACCGAAAATCTGGGTAGGCAACATGGTGCCGAACAAATTGAGGTCGAATGCCTGTTTTAAGGCTGAAATATTAAGATCGAAAATATCACTTCCCGGCTGGATAACTGCTTCGGCTACATTTCCACCTGCCGCATTAACCAGGGCATCTATCCGGCCAAATTCTTTGATAATGGTTTCATTCGCATTGAGCAGGTTCTGCTCATCCAGCACATCTGCAATAATATAAATGGCCTTTCCACCGGCATTGGTTACATCGGCTACCCTTTGTTTGGCCGCATCTTCGTTTCTACCAATTACAACGATTGTAGCACCTGCAGCACACAATCCGTTAACAAAAGCCTCGCCTAAAACACCTGTAGCGCCCGTAACCACCACAACCTTGTTTTTTAGTGAAAACAGGCTTTCTACTTCTTTTATCATTTGTTTAGTTAATTTAGTTATTCTACTACCAATGTTGTTATAGAGTGCGGCAAGCTGGTTGTTGTTGCAGCCTCGCCTTTAATCCATAAACTGTATTTTAATTTATCGTCTGATTGGTTCATTACCACTACCACCAGTTTGCCATCGGTATTTAAGAAGGCTGTTGATTGGAGTTTATCGCGACTAGATGCAGCACCAATCCTTTTAGCACCCGGACGGATGAATTTTGAGAAATGGCCCATATAGTAATAAGCATTGGTATAAATCAGTTTATCATTTTTAGTATCGGCATGTACAGGCGCGAAACAAAAGTTACCCACGTGGTTTGGTCCGCCTTTTTCGTCTAAAAGGATATTCCAGTCTGTCCATGCGGCTGTACCGGCATTAAAATCGTTAATCATCGAGTAACCGTAACGCTCTCCTAAAGTCCAGTCGTCTAATTTATTTACATCGTATTTTTCCTTGCAGCCTTCGGTAAAAATGAGCGCTTTATCGGGATAAGCTTCATGAGTTTGTTTTACATTGCCAAACTGCATGCCACTGCCTGTCCATGTTTCGTACCAGTGGAAACCAATACCCCAAACATATTTGGCAGCATCTTTATCATTTAAAATAGTGCTTGCCCTTTGAAAAATCTGATCGCGGTTATGGTCCCATGCAATTAGTTTTTTTGAAGCAAGACCTGATTTCTGTAAAGTTGGACCTAAGAAGTTTTTAATAAAATCGCGTTCCTCTTCGGCGGTAAATACACACGATTCCCATTTTTGTTTAGCCATGGGCTCGTTCTGTACGCTCAAACCCCAGATCGGAATGCCCATCGCTTCGTAAGTTTTAATAAATTTCACATAGTGATTGGCCCAGCTCTGACGGAAGGCAGGCAATAAATGTCCGCCCTGAATCAAGCTGTTATTATCTTTCATCCAGGCAGGTGGCGACCAGGGACTCACAAACAAAGGAAGTTTACCACCAGCAGCTGCCGTGGCCTGTTTAATCAAAGGAATTTTAAATTGCTCATCGTGTGCCACGCTAAAGGTTTTAAGGGCTGCATCGTTATCCTGAACGTAGGTGTAACTTCCGCTCGAGAAATCGCAGCTGGCAATATTGGTACGGGCCAAAGTATAACCGATCCCTTTATCGGGGCTGTAGTAAGCGGTTAAAAGTTCCTGCTGGTTCTTTTTAGATAACTTGGCAAATGTTTCGGCAGAAGCATCGGTAAGTGCACCACCAATGCCCACCAAAGTTTGATATTTAACCGTTGGATCTACAAAGATACATGGCTCTGTTTCAAAAGGTTGTTTATTTTCAACGAAATTTAAGGTTTCAGTTTTACTGATGCGGTATTCTGACTTTTCGGCAGTGGTATAAACGGTTACTTTTTTATTGGCTACGGTATAGGATTGTACCGGTTTTGTGGCTTTTTTGTTCTGTGCGGCCGCAGTAAATGCAGTTGCCAAAACCAATAGGATGCTCAGATTTTGTTTCATTACAATATATTTATTTAATTTCGTCGCCTGAGCGACGTTTTTGCTATTATCAGCGGTACAATTTCCGAATAAATCGATCATTTGCACTATAAAATTTCAAAATTAGCAGCTTATAACAGATTTGTTTCCGAACATTTCTGCATAACTGTTTATTGCTTAATTATATATGAAATCATCCATTTTCTTTTTTCTTAATAAAGCTTCCAGGTAATAATAATCCGCATAATTAATCGGCACATCTACCTCCGATTTAGCCGGACGATGACCAGTACTATGCTCCAGAATAAAACCATAGTTACCACCAGGTTTGCTCGTATATTTTGTGCTTAAAGAATATAAAATTTTATCGGCAGCTGCTTTATATTTTCTGCCATTGTCACTGTATTTTGCCAGATCATAAAGTGCAGATGCCGTAATTGCAGCAGCAGAGGCATCACGCGAAACGTCCGGAATTTTAGGATCATTATAATCCCAGTATGGAATACCATCTGCCGGAGTTATTTTACTGTTTAAGATAAAACCCGCAATACCATCAGCCTGAGCCAAATATGCTTTATTTTTGGTTTCAACGTAACACATGGTATAACCATACAATGCCCATGCCTGTCCACGTGCCCATGCCGATTCGTTTGCATAACCCTGTGCAGTTACCTTCTGGCGTACATTGCCGTTTAAAGTATCATAATCAATCACATGGTAAGAGCTAAAATCAGGTCTGAAATGGTTTTTTAATGTAGTGTTGGCATGTTTTACAGCAATTTTATAAAAAGATGAATCGCCTGTTAATTTCGTGGTTTCAAATAACAATTCAAGGTTCATCATGTTATCGATAATTACCGGATATTTCCATTTATCGCCGTTATGGTCCCACGATTTAATTACACCTGCAGTTGCATTAAACCGGGTAGACAATGATTTTGCCGCCTGGACAATTACTGCTTTGTAAGCGGGATCATTGGTTAAACGGAAGCCGTTGCCAAAAGGGCAATAGATCATGAAACCCAGATCGTGTGTTCCTTTATTAAATTGTTCTTTTTTAATGTCTTCGGTATATTTTTTGGCCAGTTCAAGCCATTTTTTATCCTTGGTGTATTGATAGAAATACCAAAGCTCTGCCGGAAAAAATCCACTTGTCCAATCTTTAGAAACCACCATTTTAAACTGGCCGTTTTCTACCGTACGTGGCGAGACCAGGTTTGGCTTTAATTTCCGGGCCGAATCTACATTTTTAATGAGTACATCGGTTTGTTTGGCAGCTGATGCAAAAGCCTTTGCAACATTAACTTGCTGTGCTTTAACAACACTGAAAGACAGCATACTTAATGCCGTGAGGGTGAATTTTATGTTCATGTTATAACCAGATTATTGGGTTACGGATAGGTAAATTTCTAATTACTTCTTCTACTTGTGGTTTGTGATCTAATTTTGCCCAGGTTTGGTACCAGTTTGCCTGTTTAAACTCTACCGCACCAAATAATAAAAACGGTTGTGCAACCGGCCAGTTCTCCCAGTACATTACATCGGGCTGTAAGGTCCATTTGCTTTTATCGGCAATAAACGGATACAGATAAGTGATCCCTTTTTTGATGGATTTACCGTCGGCAGTTTCAAAGTTCCAAAGGTTATCTTTTGGGGTAGATAAAATCTGGCAGAGCATGGTCATCGCATCAAGGTTAAAGATCGAATAACCATAAGGCTTTGTACGGGCAATTTCTAACGGGAAACTACCATCAGCACCCATCTGGTTTGGCAGCAGGATGGTTTTATAGCTGGTACGCAAAGAATCGAGCATGTTTTCGTCGCCACAAAGTTTGGCAAACGAAGCTACCTGCATGGCCCAGCAGGTGGCATGGTTGTTTTTAACGGTTTTCTCCTGGATGCCTGGTTTACTCGTATTTAACCATAACGTATAATCGGCAAACCATTTTTTAATGCCTTTAGCCGTTTCAGGATCGAAAGCTTTGGCCTTTTGCATCACCAGGGCACCCTGCGCCACTTCCATAAGGTGGATGGTATCGATAATGCCGTAGTTACGGCCAGTAAAACGTCCTTTTATGGCCTGTGCAAAAAGCAGGTTAGGGTTCATCAGCGTTTCTGAATTGATAAACCATGCCTGAAAATGTTTAACAGCTTCTTTCACATATTTTTCGTCGCCGGTAATTTTGTAAGCAGAGGCTAAAGCGCCAATAATCTTACTGAAACGCACCATGGCTTTACGGTGCGCTAAAAAGTTATCAGGATTGGTCATTCCATCCCTGTTGATGTATGGGCCATCAGGGTTTTGAGGATCAGGCCAGAAATAATCTGCTTCTGAGAAGAAATCATGTTTTCCACCCGCACTTCGCGGCGAAGATGAAGCAGTAACCGTAATGGGTTCTTGTTGCATGGCCCAGGCAGCCTCTGCCAAAATCTGCTTCTTTAACAGCACTTCTGCCTGTTTTTTTAAATCCGTTTCTTTCGGACCGGGCTTTGAGGATGCATCGGCTGTTCCGGTAAAACAGAGCAGCAGCAATAATGCATAAGGGATGGTTTTTTTCATTGGTTTATATTTTTCTTGGTTAGCTGTTATAATGTTGTAAAAACTGTTTTTAAACCTTCTGAACTTACGGAAACTGCACTCTGTCCTTTATTTAACCTCACCTTAATAATGGCTCTTCCATTGTAAGCCTGTACTTTACGCGATCCGGAAGAAGTACCCTGATTATCAATTAATTTACCATCTCCGGTTAAACCAAAGGTTATCCAGTTAATGGCATCTAAACATTGTACCCCTTTATCATCAAAAAGCTTTACTTCAATGGTAGCCACGTCATCCTGCTGATCAATTTTCTTTAGTTCCAATTTAGCAGGTTTGGTCCATTTTTCGGTCTGGTAGTTAAATTTAATTTCGTCAGTTACGGTTTCTTTTCCTTTTTTAGCGATTACTTTAACGGTATTTTCACCCTTTACAAAAGGAAGATTCCAGCGCAGACCTGCTGCAGGGTAATCCTGACTGTTGCGTTTTTTGCTTCCAAAACTTTTACCATTCAGAAAAATTTCGGCTTCGCTACAGTTCGAATATATTTTAACCATTTTTTCTTCGCCTTCATCACCCCAGCGTACCGGCCAGGTATGTCCGTAAATATGGACCATCGGTTTTTCCGTCCAGTATGACTGGAAAACATAATAAGATTCTTTTTTGGTAAAATCCCTTTCTACTACTCCCTTCTGGTTTACATAAGGCACAGGGTTATCCGGACGTATTGCGGTAGAAAAATCCTTAAAAGGCCAATATGCTGTACCACTTAACCAGGGCATGGTTTCCTGTTCTTTTAAATGCCAGTCGATTAAATTGGCGATGTAAGATTCGCTCCAGTCGCCATCTTTCGAGATCCTTGCTGCTCCCCCGTACAATGAGGCATCACCTGCCCTTTCGTCGGCACTGCCACCTGTTTTGATTTTGCTTAAAGCTTTATCAGGATTTTCTGAATGGCGCAAGGCATGGCTATCGCCGCCCCACTCTACGTGCAAAAAGCGTTTAACTTTGGTAAATTCATCTTCTGATGCTTTTTTATAATCAGTGTAGGCACCACGGTACCAACCTGCCCATATAGATGGCGAATACACATCTACAATATCGCTGCAGAAATCGCAGCGGCGGATGGCAGTATAACGCGATTGATCCAATTGGTGTGAAAGATCGTTTAGTTCTTTCATAAAAGTCCTGATTTTTTCCTTATCAAATTCCGGGAAATCGCCCGGCCAGTCGTTTTCGTTGCCGAGGCCCCAAATAATAATGGCAGGATGGTTATAGTGCTGCTCAACCATATTGGTGAGCATTCTTTTTGCCTGTTGTTTGTAAATATCGCCACCTAAACCACCGCGGCACCATGGAATTTCTTCCCACACCAAAATACCCAAACTATCGCAAAGGTTTAACACGATACGTGATTGCTGATAATGCCCCAAACGGATAAAATTAACGCCCATATCTTTCATCATCTGCATTTCCTGGCGGATCATACCTTCCGTCATCGCTGCACCAACACCTGCGTGATCTTCGTGTCGGTGCGTTCCGCGTAACAACAAACGTTTTCCGTTGAGGTTAAATGGTCCTTTCTCCACGAATTCGATATGGCGGAAACCAATTTTTTCTTCTCCTTTGTAATTTCCTGTTGAAGCGATTACTTCATATTGTAAGGTATACTGAAGAGGTTTATCGGTTGACCATAATTGCGGTTTTTTCACTTCTAACGACCATAAATCGATATCGCCAGTTAAACTACTAAGTTTTTTCTCTGTTTTGGCTACAATTTTACCAGCAGCATCAACCAGTTTAAGCTGCACGATGGCTTCGTTAATGCCCGAAGGATTATATAAGCGGGTTTTAACACTTAATTTCCCCAATTTACCTTGCGCATCTACTTCAGCCTTGGCAAACATTTTATCAACTGAAAGCGAAGGGGCATAAACGAGGTTGAGGTAACGGTAAATTCCACCATAAATATTAAAATCTGAAAGATCAGAAGGGATCATTTCGAGGTCTCTCGAATTATCGGTTCTTACTGAAACCGGCACTTTACCTTTAAACTGTTTTTGATAAACATCCGTTTTTTTGAAAGCAGCTACAGCATCGGTAATATCAACGGTCCATTCGTCGTACCCGCCAACATGCGTACCTACTTTGGTGGTGTACACGTAAACTTCTGTTTTTTGTCCGGCACCTTCGAAATGCAAAATCGTTCTTCCGTTTTGGTAAGGATTATCGATTTTAAGCTGCGTACGGTACCAGACTGGTCCCTGATAATAGTTTACATCAGGATCAACGGCATCTTCTGCATTTACACAATGTGGCAATGTTACTTTCTGCCAGAGTGGTACAGCCTCAGGATTGCCCACACCAACAGGGCGCACAGCTTCCCAAACGCCGCCGAGATCTTGTTTTACAAACTCCCAATTATTGTTTAAACGAACAGATTGTTGCGCAAACAACAACTGACTGCATATCAGCACAATAAATAAAAACAGGTATCTAACTAACTTTAACATGTATCTTGAAATTAAACTTTTAACCGTAATTTTTTCTTTTCTAAAAAGTACACGATCCCGATCACCAAAAAGGAAATAAAAAAGGACCTGATAATGCCACCAATGCCCGAACTCAGGAAATGCGGAAAGTGGAAATGAACTAAATGGAAGAGCGAGTACAATAAATATGGGATAAGGTAACAGGTTAGGGTACTGGTACCAGCAGGTTTGATGATTTTAAACCAGTTTTTTTTATGTTTTACATCCACAATATAAATCAACAATGCGAAAACCAGAATGGTAATGCCCATGCATACAAATACCCAGGCCGGAGTGGCATAAATTTTAGAAATTCCTCCAGCATACGGCCTGACAAACATGCCAAAAGCAAAGGATAATAAACCATAAAATATAATCATGATCCAGAAATCGAGGTATTTTTTATTACCGATCAGTTTTTTATACATCGAGGTAACCAGTGCACCGCCCATCATCAGCGTGATGGAAGAAGCATCGCCAATGATCCATAAGTGGTGTTGAAAAATGCCCATGTGCGAAGTAATATTGATGGCGGCAAATGCAACAAAGGCCAGCATAAGTACCAGAATATTTCCTTTTGAAAAAAGATATACAAAAGCCGAAACGAGATAAGCCCAACCGATAATCCCAAGAATCCCCCACCAGTGTGGTTTTAAAGTTTCAGGTTTTTCTGCCGAACCACCTTTGTAAAGCAATGCCAATACTGCAATTAATATGATGCCGAGGGCGATAAATCCGTTCTTTTTTAATTTAGAGCTCGTTGAAGGATAATCTAACCACACGAGAAAAAAACCAATCGTAATGAGAATGGTATAAACCGAATAAGACAACAAAGCAGAGTGCCCGTCGTAATTTTCTAAATTAACATGAAAAAAGCCCATTACAATTAAGGCCAATGCCCTTAAAGCAATATAACCCGAAACAGAGAGCAAACCGGCACCCTTATCTTTTCGGCTCTGAATGGCAAATGGTAGTGAAAGTCCAACGATAAACAGGAAAGCCGGAAAAATCAGGTCCGAAAAGCCCATCCAGTCGGCATCGGCAGGTGCATGTTCTATCCATTCGGGAATATGTTTTACACCTGCAACATCGTTTACAAAGATCATCAGAAACATGGTGATGGCCCTTAAAACATCGATGGATAAAATACGAAGCGGTAGCTGGTTCATGTTATTTTAAGGATTAGTAAATTTTTCTAAGCTGAACAGCATTTAAAACCGGCTTACCCTCGATCGCATTAAAATCAATTGAAATGCCTTTACCATTTTGTACCGTGATCCTCGTTGTTTTTTTAACCGCTGTGGTATAACCAAAATCAGCAGCGAGGTTCAGTTTTGGCAAAAATGCTGTTCCATTAATCGAAACATCAAAAATGCGCTGCTCCTCTACTTCTTTTTTATGGTTGTTATCCAGATTATAAGCCAAAGCTTCTTTGGTTTCGCCACCAACCAGCTCGGCAAAGTAAAGTGCCAGTTCGTATTCACCATCGGGAACATCGAATTTAAACTGTTTAATGCCTACCTGCTGAGTTTGAAAAACAGGATCGTTATCGGTACCTAAAATATTTTTGTCGCTGCCATAGGTAATGCGGTTATTGGTTCCCTTGTAAGGATCGCCGCCTATCCAGCCCCATGCACCAGCTTTATAAGGCTGATCGGGCATCCAAAGCTGATGTTCTTTTTCGTCGATATAAAAACGTTTAGACCCTAAAAGGATGTTGATGTTTTTAAAAGGAATATTGGCATCGTTAAATTTAAATGGTTGTAACTGAAAGTTGATATCGGCCTGATCGCTCTGATCGCCTGAAACCACACGTAACTGATTTTTTCCATTAACAAAAGGCACCTGCCAGTCCATAATATGGTCAACAGCATCTTTTACACCCAAACTTTTACCATTCACAAAAAGTTCGGCCGATTTTTGGTTTGTAGCAACCTGAACCGGCTGCGTGCTCGTTAAAGCGGCAGAATCTGCAGTTCCTGTTCTATCTTTCCATTGCGCTGAAGTAATTTTGAGGTATGGTTTGCCCAATAAATAAGCCTGATAAAGGAAATAAGTGTCTTTTGGCTCGCGACCAATGGTTAACAGCCCTTTATTATTGATATGTGGCATGGTTTCTTCGCGGGTTTCGGAGTTGAAATCGGCTAAATTCCAGGCTTCGCCACCGGCTACAAAAGGCCTGCTCAACATGGCATTTAAATAAACCTGGTTAAATTTGATGCCGTACTCTACACTTTTATCGAAACGGATAGGCGAAAACGAACGGATCCGCGGATCGGCATCAGCACCATATTCGGTAACCATGAAAGGTGTATTGGGTAATTCTTTATGGTGGCGGTCTAAAAATTTCCCGAAATCTTCCGGAACACCCGAGTACCAGCCCGAATATAAATTCCAGCCTACAATCATCGGTATTTTTGTTAAACCCACTTTGTTATAAATATCCCAGGCACCGTGATTAACCAGCAGGGTGTATCTCGATGGATCCTGTTTACGGGTTAAACTGTCCAGTTTTTGGGCCAGTTGGCGTACATGATCAAAATAAATCTGCTGACGGGGTTTATCATTCGAGAATTTTAAACGCAGCAAAATCTCATTCATGTAGGCCCAAATGATGATACTGGGGTGATTGAAATTCTGTTTGATCATTTCCGTCTGCATGTTCAAACAGTTATTGGTAAAAGCTTCGCTCTCGGTAATGGTGTTTACCACCGGAATTTCTACCGAAGCTAAAATACCCAGGCGGTCGCAGGCTTCTAAAATCTGCGGATCTTGCGGATAATGCGCTACCCTTAAAAAGTTGCCTCCCATGGCTTTAAGCAGCTCGATATCTCTGATCTGCAAAGCATCAGGAGTAGCATTGCCTCTGTTTTCGTAGTCCTGGTGACGGCTTGCACCGATTATTTTTACGGCTTTATCGTTTAAGAAAAATCCTTTTTCGGCATCAAATTTAAACCAGCGGAAACCCAATGGATTAGAAACCTGATCGATTACGGATTTGGTCTTAGGATCGATAATTTTAGTCACCACACGGTATAGATAAGGATTTTCCGGCGACCATAATTGGGGTTTCTGAACAGACTTAATATCCTGAATCACAACCATATTGCCACCTTTATTGATATTTACAGCAGTAGTCTGATTGCTAATGGTATTGCCTTTCGCATCGAAAATGGTGGTAATTACCTGTACTTTTTTGTTAACTGCCGAGGCGTTATCGATTGAACTTTTAACCTGTACACTAGCGGTTGAAGCCGAAACCTGAGGCGTAGTAATGAAAATGCCATTGCTTCCGTTTTCTTTTTGCGAAAAATGAACGGGGTTGGTAATTAATAGCGTTACATTTCTGTATAAACCACCAAAAAAAGTAAAATCGGCAGTTAATGGTGGAATATCTTCATTAAAACGGTTATTTGCCCTTACTTCGATAACATCATCCTTATAATTTAAATAGGGAGAAATGGGAACGATAAAATGGGTATAACTGCCAATGTGTTTAGCAGCAGATTTACCGTTAACCAATACTTCGGCTTCTTGTGCTACGCCATTAAAAATTAAAAAAATGTTTTTTCCTTTTGCGGTTTCGTCGAGTTTTAATTTACGTTTATAAATACCCATACCTCGGTAATAACCAGCTGCATCATCTAACACATCTTTATCGTTCCAGGTATGTGGGATAGTTACTTTCTCAACCGGTCCGTTTTCTTTATTAAATTCCCATTGATCGTTCAGGCTGATGGTTTTCCGGCCTGCATCCTGGGCAAAGCTGGTTAAGCCTGTAGCAGCTGCAATAAATAGTAATAAAAGTGATTTCGCTTTTAACATTCGTTTAGTTTTTCAATTCAGTTTATCTGGTTCGTGTTGCCAGGGTATGTTTTTTTGACCACCAAGGCACGAAGACACTAAGTTTTTATCCATGGTCTGTGTCCTCACAGACCATTTGTTTATTTTTTTAACACGATGGTTATCTGCATGCCATGGTTCGTGTCTCCACGAACCATTTGTTTTTTATCAAATATTTCTTCCGTGTCTCCGTGGCTAACCAACTATTTTTTTGCCACGGATGCACGGAAGGCACGGAAAAGTTATATTATTCGTACCTCCCTGGCTATAACAACGTAAAATCTTTTTCCAGTTTAATGTTGTTGGAAGCTGTTCCGATCATTAATTTAAAATCGCCTGCTTCGGCACCCCATTTAAGCTGCTGGTTATAAAAAGAAAGCTTTTCTTTATCAATTGTGAACGTAATGGTTTTACTTTCTCCTGCTTTCAGCATTACTTTCTGAAAATCTTTCAGTTCTTTAACCGGACGTACCACCGAAGCAAACTTATCCTGCAAATACAATTGAACTACCTCTTCTCCAGCATATTTACCAGTATTTTTTAAAGTAAAACTTACGGTTATCTTCTCATCTGGTTTGATCTGTGTTTTGCTTACTGCCAAATCAGTATAATCGAAAGTGGTATAACTCAAGCCATAACCAAATGCAAATTTCGGACTGTTCGGCATATCTAAATAAGCAGAACGGTAGCGGGTATCTTTATCGTTTTTAGCCGGGCGGCCAGTACTTAAATAATTGTAATACAAAGGAATCTGTCCTTCATCTCTTGGAAATGTCATCGGTAATTTACCAGATGGGTTATAATTGCCATAAAGCACATTGGCCATTGCATTACCCGCCTCGCTTCCCAACCACCAGGTGTACATAATGGCAGAAACGTTATCGGCTGTCCAGTTAAAAATTAACGGACGACCAGCCATTACCAGAACTACAACGGGTTTACCGGTAGCCTGAATGGCCTTGATTAAGTCTTCCTGTACGCCAGGAATGTGGATATTTGCCCTGCTTTTAGCCTCGCCACTCATATCAAAGGCTTCACCAACAGCCATTACAACTACATCAGCTTGTTTGGCTACTGCTACTGCTTCGGCAAAACCCGCTTTTGAAGAATCGGCCAGTTCGCAACCTTTTGCATAAAGTAATTCAGTTTGATTACCTACTTTGTTTTTTAAACCCTGATAAAGTGAAATTAGGTTATCTTTTTCCCAGGCAATGGACCAAAAACCCTGCATATCTTTTTCTGATTTGCCAAGGGGACCAATTACAGCGATCTTTTTAAGGTTTTTAGATAGCGGTAAAATCTCTTTCTCATTTTTTAAGAGCACAATACTTTTTTCAGCCATGGTTAAAGAAGCCTTTCTGTTTTCAGCAGAATTGATCTCTTTTTCCTGACGTGCTACATCACTGAAACGGTATGGATCATCAAATAAACCCAACTCGAATTTCTTGCGTAAAACTCTTCTTACGGCATCATCAATTAAAGCAATTGGCACTTTTTTATCGGCAACCAATTTGGCCAGGCCTGGCAGATAACTTCTGCTTTCCATATCCATATCGCTACCCGCTTTTATAGCCAGTTCGGCGGCCTGTTCTTTGTCTTTTGCGTAACCGTGGGCAATCATTTCACCTATCGATCCCCAATCGCTCACCACAAAACCCTGGTATTTCCATTGTCCTTTTAAAATATCGCGTTGCAGATAACGGCTACCAGTAGCCGGAATACCATTTAAAGTGTTAAACGAGTTCATAAAAGTGGCAGCACCAGCATCAACAGCGGCTTTAAATGGCGGTAGATAGGTTTCCCACAACGTATGCTCGCTCATATCAACCGCATTATAATCCCTGCCTGCAATGGCGGCTCCATAAGCGGCGAAGTGTTTCGCGCAGGCCATCACAGCATCCAGATTGCCTAAACCTTTACCCTGAAAACCTTTAACACGGGCAAAAGCAATTTTAGAACCTAAGTAAGTATCTTCTCCAGCACCTTCCATTACCCTTCCCCAACGCGGATCGCGGGCAATATCAACCATGGGTGCGAATGTCCAGTGCACACCTGATGCTGCAGTTTCGCGTGCAGCAACCCTTGCACCATTTTCTATCTCGGCCAGATCCCAGCTGGCTGCTTCGGCCAAAGGAATGGGAAAGGTAACGCGGTAACCATGGATGACATCCAAACCGAAAATCAAAGGAATTTTCATCCGCGATTGCATGGCTACTTCCTGTACTTCGCGGGTTTCTTTGGCTCCCCGTACGTTAAGCATCGAACCCAGTTTACCATCGCGGATATCTTTTAACTTATTCGGATTATTGGTTATCGGTCCGGTTGCATCGCGATCTCCGGTATATTGGTTTAGCTGACCGATTTTTTCGTCCAGGGTCATCAGTTTTAAAACCGAATCGATTTTCTTTTCGATCTTTTTATCCTGTGCCGAAGCGGAAAGGGATATTCCTAAAATTAAGGCTAATGGTAAATATCTTTTCATATTGGGTATTTCTGCTATTTAACTGCGTCTAAAATGGCCTGGTAAGCTGCTTTTCGCTGATATTGCGCATCGAAAGGCAATGGCCAATCAGGGCGGTTATAGTTTGATGGTATCCAGCTATCGGCATCGGTTACATTCCATTGGGTAATGCCATACTGCTGATTTTTTGGAATGGCATTATAAGCTTTAACAATGGTTTTATATTTTGCGGCTTGTTGCTCGCCCAATGCTGTGGTGTAAGTCATCGATTGTATATTATCCGGGTTGAGGGCAATATCAATTTCCGAAATATGGATTTTTAAACCTGTAGCAGCAGCCGTAGTTATGGCAGCAGTTAAATTGGCATCGGTTTGGGTTACGCGGGTATGCATCTGGATGCCGATGCCATCAATCGGGATACCTTTATTTTTAAGACCGGTAACCAGATTTAAAATAGCCGTACGCTTGGTGGGGCCAAATTCGTGTCCATAATCATTGTAAAAAAGTAAGGCATTCGGATCTGCTTCGTGCGCATACTGAAATGCCCTTCCGATATAATCAGGACCTAATTTCTGAAGCCAGATGCTGTTACGTAAGGTACCATCCTCGTTAACAGCTTCGTTTACCACATCCCATGAAGTTACTTTGCCTTTGAAATGCCCGACAACCGTTTGAATATGCGTTTTCAAAAGATTTTCCCAATCGGCAGTGCTTCCCTGAAAATTATTTACCCAATCAGGCAATGATTTATACCAGTTTAAGGTATGTCCGTGGATTCTTTTTCCATTGGCTACGGCAAAATCAACCACGTAATCGGCATCGCTCCAGGTATAAGTATCTTTTGAAGGATGTACGGATGCAAATTTCATGGCATTTTCTGCCGTAACACTACTAAATTCTTTAATAACCAGATTGCGGTAGTTAGTATTGCTTTTTAAAAGACTGACGTTAACAGCTGCTCCCATGGGAAAAGGCATACTTTTTAATGTAATTTCTTCTGTTAACTTTGCTGATTTTACCATCCCGGGATCGATACTCGTGCTTTTATATTTTGCACAGGAGATGGTTAACAGCGACATCGAAATCATGATTTTCGAAGCAAAACTAATTTTCTTTAATCTGTTCATCATTTATTTGTATTTGACCTGCATCTGGTCGTAAAAATCTTTCAGTACGAAGAAAGCTTTCTTTTTCTTGCCTGTTTCGCTGATTAATCCTTTACGGTTCCAGAAATTCTGATAGATAGGGTGTTGTCTTCTCGGCGACCTGAAATCTGTTAAGATCCAGGGCGTCATTCCGCGTAAAGCACCAATTTTACTTAATAAAGTAATCTGGTTTTTATATAGGGCTTCCTGATATTCTTCGCTCCAGCGGGTATTTTCATCGGCATGGAAACCACCAAGGGCATCGCCACCAAATTCGGTAATCACCACTGGTTTTTTATACTTGATATCAAAATTATATTTGGTGATTTCTGAAGGATTACCACCCCAATACCAGCCAGCATATTCGTTAAAACTCACCAGGTCGATTTTTTCGCCCAGCGGATCGTTCAAAATGATGTTGTTCCCATCGCGGTGAACTTCTAAAGCAGCAGCTACCAAACGGGTATCGTCTAAAGAGCGTGCAGTTTCTGCCAGGTTGCTCATGAAGCTTAAACGGGCATCGCTTAATGGCGTTTCGTTACCGATAGACCAAACAATTACACTAGCCCTGTTTTTATCGCGTACAATTAAATCAGTAAGTTGTTGCTTCGCATTGGCATAGGTTGCAGGATTTGTCCAGCTGATGGTCCAGTAAACCGGAACTTCGGCCCAAACCAGTAAGCCCATTTCGTCGGCCAAACGGATCATTTCTTCATTGTGCGGATAATGTGCCAAACGAACATAATTACAGTTCATATCCTTTGCCCATTGCAGCATCATGCGCATATCGCCTTCTGAACGTAAACGACCGGCTAATAATGGATTCTCATCGTGAATGGAAATTCCTCGAAGGAAAACAGATTTACCGTTTAATAAAATGCTGTCGCCAGCCACCTGAATGGTTCTGAAACCAATTTTATCGCTAATATTTTCTTTATCAGTTTTAATGTTTACGCCATATAGTTTCGGACTTTCAGGCGACCATAAACTGAGGTTGTTCCAGGTAAATTCGTCAGCAACTTTACCTTCAGCGTCCGTTTTGTATTTTTTCTCTAATTTTAATTCCGGGATAGATAAGGTAATTTCCTGCCCTGCAGTTGCATCAGCCAGTTTTACTGAGAAATTTAACAGGTTTTTGTTTCCTTTAACCAGTTGAAGTTTATAATCGTTGATAAAATGCTCCGGAAATTCTGCTAAGAAAACATCGCGGGTAATGCCGCCATAATTCCACCAATCGGTATTAACAGTTGGGATTTCGTCCTGCTTGCGGATATTATCAACCTTAAGTACGATTGAGTTTTCGCCCGCTTTTAAATTATTGGTAACATCAAACTGGAAAGGCGTAAAACCACCTTTGTGTACACCCAGTTTTTTGCCGTTTAAATAAACATGCGCCTCGTAATTTACGGCACCGAAGTACACGAAATACCTTTTTCCTTTTTCGGGTTTGGCATCAAACTTTCTGCGCAGCCAGATATTGCCCTCGTAAAGTTCCAGCTTTTCTGATTGCGAATTCCAGTCGCCGGGTACATTCATTTGTGGTGAATGATCGAAATCGTACTCAATCAGTTCAGATTTATCTTTCTGAACTTTATCGTCAAAATAGCCACCTGTTCCGGTTTTCGACTGATCGAAAGGATCATGGCGGTAATCGTAATAACCATTTTCGTAAGGATCTATAATATAGTTCCATTTGCCGTTAAGGCTCTGGATCTTACGTCCCTGGATATTCTGTATAGCAGTAACCTGACCGTAACTGATTGAAGAAAGGAGCGAAAAGCAGATTAAAAATACGCTATAGGTTGTTTTCAGCATAACTTAAGTTTTAATATTAATTAATTGATCGTTCCCAAAACTAACAATTAATTAACGGACGGTGTTTCCACCGCCCGCCTAAATTTGAGCAAAATCTAGTTTTTTACTGGTATCCCGGATTTTGTCCCAGGCTCGGAGCTTTGTTTAGTTCTGATTGTGAAATCGGATACAGGTAGTTTCTTGCCGCAAATACCCGGTTCTCTACCGTAAACGGTGTGTAACTAAAAGTAGTTGGCGTTAACTGCACGATGCGCATTCCGGTAACTGGTTTGTTAAAGGTAGCTTCTCCTTCTTTCCACCGGCGGACATCGTAAAAGCGGTGTTCTTCGAAACAAAGCTCTACCCTGCGCTCGTTATGGATTCTTTTACGCAATTCATCTTTTGTTGGCGCCACATAACCGTTACCCGCAGCATTGGTAGTTTGCAATGCAGGCATCACTACACCTGGTCGGTTACGGATCAGGTTTAAAACCCTTAAAACTTCGGTTTGTCCGGCTACGCCCTGCACTTCATTTATAGCTTCAGCATAATTTAGAAGAATTTCTGCGTACCTGAACAAAATCCAAGGGCGACGGATATTTGTCGCTGTACCTGCCCAAACGGCACTTTCACTTAAATATTTACGCATGTAATAACCTGTTTTAGTGGCATTAACGTTTAGGCCTAAACCATCTTTCCCGCCCACAAAAGTTTCTACAGGTTTACTTTTAAAAGTAGAACCGTTGTACATTACCGCAAAGTTTAAACGTGGATCGCGGTTGGTGTATGGCGCTGTTGCAGAATAACCTGATGCAGCATCGGTAATTGGCCTTCCTGTTGTTTTCATTTCGAAGGCATCAACCATTTCCTGAGTCGGGTTGGTACGGCCGGTTGCACCATCGTAACTCACAGGTGCATTGGTGCTTTCGATTGAATTGGTATTGAGGGTTTGTGTAGCAAAAATCACTTCGGTGTTATAGGCTGCTCCTGATACATTCCACAACCAAATATTTGGATAGGAAGAGTAGATACCATGCTTACCGGTATCCATCAATCTTTTAGCTGCATCAAGCGCAGCCTGCCATTTGGTAACATCATTTGTCGGGTTATATTGCGGACTGGCTGCATACAATAACATCCTCGATTTAAGTGCCATGGCTGAGGTTTTTGTGGCCCTGCCCCTGTTGGTGGTATTCCACTCAGTCGGTGAAAGCGGTAATAAAGTTATAGCGCTCTCACAATCTGCAGAAATCTGTGCCACACATTGATCGAAAGTATTTCTTGGTACATCCAGTTTGTCGTTAATGGTTAAAGTTTTGGTTACAATGGCGAAGCTACCGTAACGTTTAAGCAGTTCGAATTCGAAAAAGGCCCTTAAAAAATAAGCCTGACCTTTTAAACGCTCAATTTGCGAGGCTAAAGTTTGATTTTCGGCCACGTTTGCCGGCAAAACTTCATCAATCGGAACAATTGCAGCCGCATCGATTTTTTCGAGAAACATATTGGCTTTTCTAATGCCTACATACATATCTACGTAAACATCATCAAAGGTTCTAACCGGGCTCCACGTGCCATTATTTATGGTAGAAATTGACGCATTGAGGTTGGAATTCACTGCTTCGTCCGTTCCGGAGGCCAGCAATGCGCCATCGCCTAAATTATACCGGTCTGAAACAACAGAATATACATTATTCAGGAAATTTCTTGCATAATCAGGATTGGCCCATAATTGTGCCTCGGTAATATCGTTAGTCCCGCTAAAAGATCCATCCTGAAGGAAGTCATCTTTTTTACACCCTGCTACCTGTAAAAGTACAAAGGCCAGGATTGGATAAAATATATTTTTTTTCATCTTTTTTTATTTATTTCAACGGTGATGAAGCGATCGTGATTTTAAGCATATCTATTAGAAAGTTGTAAAACCATGATGTTTCATTGCCTTATCTTTTAAAATTTCAGGTTCAAGCCCAGGGAATAAATTTTCATATAAGGATATGAAGCGTTGTATCCTGATTCAGGCAATTCCGGATCGATGGGCAGGTCGCCAAGTTTATCAAAGGTTAACAGGTTTAAGCCACCCACATAAAAACGGAGTTGGGAGATTTTTAACCTTTTGATAAATGCCGGGGATAATGAATAACCCAGTTCAACATTTTTTAACCTGATGTAATCGCCGGAGCGGATCCAGAAATCCGAATTCGCCGTGTTGTTTCCCCTATCAGTTAATAATAACCTCGGATAAGGTGCACCTGGGTTACTTGGAGTCCATCTATCTACACTAAACTGGCTCAGGTAACCATTATTGGCATTACCTGAGTTAACCAGATTCTGGATGGTAATGGAACGGCCGCTGGTGCCCTGGAACAAGAAATTCAGGTCGAAATTTTTAACGGATACCGAAGCACCAAAGCCAAAGAATGCTTTTGGCACAAAGTTGAAATCGGTTCTTACCCTATCAAGATCGTTAATCAAACCATCGCCATTCTGATCCACATATTTGATATCACCTGGTTTTACAGAACCTGATAACATCTGTTTTGGTGAAGCATCGATCTCTGCCTGCGATTGGAAGATCCCATTAGAGATTAACATGGTTGAGATATACCCTGCCCCGGTAGTTGCCGTTGCAGCAGGCGAAATTACGCTCGAAATGGGGTGACCTAACTGTTTTTGATAAGATGGCAAACCAGCTCCTTCGTTTATGGCAAGGATTTTACTTACGTTATAGGTAAAGTTTCCAAAAACGTTCAGGTTTACTGCGCCTATTTTTTTATTGTAGTTTATGCCGGTTTCAAAGCCTCTGTATTCAGCTTCTCCTTCGTTCACGTAAATTAAACTCTGTCCGAGTAAACTTGGCAATAAAGAAGCGGTAGTTAAATCTTTTCTGTCCTCATAAAAATAATCGGCACTGATGGATAATGATTGTTTAAACAACCTGGCATCGAAACCCAGACTGGTTTTATAGGCTTTTTCCCAGGTTAAATCGGGATTAGCCAAGGCCAGTTGCCCGGTACCGCTTACTCCTGTAAAAGCAGTACCAAAATTATATCCGGTTGTACTTCTGCTGTAGAAATCGTTAAAGGCAAATCTTCTGGCTGAGCCAATGGCATCGTTACCTACTAAACCATAAGAGCCCCTGATTTTTAACAGATCTAGGAAGCTGGCGGATCCTTTCATGAAATTCTCATCAGAAATAATCCATCCGGCTGATGCGGCAGGAAAAAACCCATATCTTTTACCAGGTGCAAAATTTTCCGATCCCGAATAATTTGCAGTTACATCAACAAAATAACGCTGGATAAAATTGTATGACAGGCGGTTAGACCAGCCTTCCCTGCGTACATCCAAACTTCCGAAAGAAGACAGATTTGCCCTCGAAACCCTGGTTGAGAATTTAATATCGTGTTTACCGAAAGTACGGTTATAATCTAAACCTGCCCAGAACTCACTTTTTTTCACATTACCAGAAAAGGCATTGCCCTGGTAATTTACCTTACTTGCTGTACCAAATGGCGAATAAGTACCATCGGCATTAAGTACTGCAGTTGCATAAGTTTCTGCAAAACCCGAGCGGTACAAGCCTGCAATATCATAAGCATAAAAAACCTCGCCAGATAGACCTTTTAAAATGCCGTCCATTTTTTGGCGGGCACTGATGGTTGCAATCATGTTCCGCATTAAATCGGTACTAGCACCTCTCGATTGCAACATGGCTAACGGGTTACTTTGCTGATAAACAGATGTTCCGCCGTATGATCCGTTAGGATTTAAGATTGGGAAAGCATTTGCCGGGGTAGAATATACCGCAGTTAAAAAAGTTCCTGTACCTGCATTCGGGAAAGTCAGAGTGGTAATCCTACCGCCAATATCTAAAGCAACATCCAAATTTTTATTTACATGGAGATCTAAATTGGTGCGGAGGTTATAACGGCTAAAATCGGTATTGGCGTCATAAGTTTCGCTATTGCCACCTTTATAAAAACCACCTTGCTGATAAGCACTTAACACGGTGTAATACTTGATAAAAGCATTACCACCTGTTACCGATGCCACATAACGCTGTGTAGGGGCCACTTTTTTGGTAAAATCGCGTACGAAATTGTTGTTAGGGTATTTTATCGGATCAGAACCATCTTGGTAGGCCTGTAAAGCTGCCGGACCGTAAACTGCTGTACCACCACTATTAATAGCGGCTTCGTTATAAAGTGTAGCATAAGAGTAAGCATCTAAAGGTGCTGTAATCTGCAACGGCGCCTGTAAACCAGCCTGTGCATCGAAACTTACTTTGGTAGAAGTTGCACTGCCGCGGCGTGTTTTCACATAAATTACGCCGTTACCGCCATACATGCCATACCAGGCCAGTGTTGCGGCATCTTTTAAAACACTTACGCTTTCAATTTCATTTAAATCCATCGAGGTAAAATCCCTTTCAATACCATCAACGATAACCAAAGGTTCCTGATTGCTGTTGTAAGATGAGCGACCCCGAACTAAAAAACTCGATGCATCGTATCCTGGTTGCTGTGAGCCACTTGGATATACGGCTAAACCTGCTAAACGACCAGTAAAAACATTGGTTAAGGAAGATGAGGGGATCTGAGGCAGATTTTCTGCTTTGATGGTACTGATGGTTGCAGTAACCTCTCTCCTTTTTCTTACCCCAAACGGGATATATACCAGGTCATCATCTCCGGCATCAACCAAAGATTTGGTTAATACCACATCACCTTTACTCACCTCAGCTGCAGGCTTTAATATGGTTCCGTAGCCAACAAAATTAAATACCAGTACATCACTGCTGGATGCATCAATAGAAAAGGTACCATCTGTGCCTGTAGATACCGCTTTATTGGTTTTATCTTCCTGAATGGAAATGGCTACACCAGGCAACGGTTTTTTATCCTGATCTACAACTTTTCCGGTTATGGTTAAACTTTCATCAGGTTTTTGTCCGTAAACACTCAGCATTCCTGCCATCATGAATAAGAGACATATAATATATTTTGATTTTATAAATTTCATTTTGAAAATCTTTTAGCGTTATGATTAATCAACTATTCCCAGCCCGGATTTTGAATTAAGGCACCTTTACTTTTGTAAATCTCTGCTCTGGGGATCGGGTAAAGATTTTGCGCCTCTGTCCAGCTTTTTTGGAAGGTTGGACCAAGCACTATCGGCGTATAGGTAAAGCTACCATTGGTATTTTTTACTACGTCCATGCCTTTCATCGGAACAGCGATTGTTTGTGCACCGATTTTCCAACGCATAATATCATACCAGCGGTGATCTTCGAAAGCCAGCTCAATAGCACGTTCATGCCTGATTGCTATGCGCATTTCATCCTGGGTCATGTTGTCTTTCAATCCATAACCATACGTACCGGTACCCGGAGTAATCTTTGCACGTTTACGCAGTGCCACAAGCTGTGCATAAACACTTGCATCTGGTCCGGTTGCTTCATTCTGGGCTTCGGCATAGTTCAGCAATACTTCGCCATAACGGAAATACAGGTAATTTAATAATGTTGTACTTCCGCCAACCGTACGGTAAACTTCCGGCCAGTATTTTTTGCAATAGTAACGTGTTGCGGTATAGGTAATGGTTGTACTGTAATCTTTACCATATGAAACTTTACCGCCGGCATCTGTTGAAGTCCACATTTCGATTTTTCTTCCCTGCCAGGCTAAATCGTTGTAAATAATGTTGTTATAAAAACGTGGTTCGCGGTTTAAATAAGGGTTTTTCGGATCGTAACCGGAAGTAGGATCGGTTATGGCTTTACCATTGGCCATTTCGTACATGTCTACGTGGTTTTGAGTAGGATTCATCTGTCCCTGTGCACCACCAGAACCCGGCGACATTGAAAAGTCCTGCATCATTTCGCCAGCCAAAGGAGTTGGCCCTTTAATCCTCATCATGATGTATTCTGGTGAGTTTGGCAGATTTAACAGTTCTCCATAATTATCCTGCAGCGAATAAGCTTGTTTAGCCAAACCATCAACACCTTTCATTACCTCAGCAGCAGCAGTAGCAGCAGCCTGCCATTTGGTTTTATCATTGTTTGGATTGTTTAACGGGCTGGCAGCATATAGTAATACGCGTGCTTTTAAAGCCAGTGCAGCACCCAGCGTCGGGCGGCCATAATTAGATGCACCATAATCAGCATCAGTTCCAAGTTTAGTAAGGGCAACTTCGATATCTTTTAAGATAAAATCGGTTACCTGGGCAAAAGAACTCCTTGGGATACTGTTCAGATCGTCGGTTACCGCATAAACTTTATCGATAATGGGTACGCCACCAAATCTTTTGGTCAGCTCGAAATAAGATAATGCACGCAGAAAACGCATTTCGCCTTCTACACGTTTGGCATCAAAAATCGGAACAGAAGCATTTGGAGATGGAGGTACCTCTCCTATCCTGGCCAGCATTTTATTTTCTACCGCAATGCCTGCATACATCAGTTTCCATACGCCATAAATATCGTTTAACGATGGTCCGTTAGAATGATCATGATATAAACCTCTGTTTAAAGAAGTTACCGAACCTTCTGAGTTTCCTGAAACGGCCTCATCTGAAGCCTGAGCGGTACAACCACGGTGATCGTTAAAGCGTACATATTTGGTAATGACATAGTTGTAAGCGTTGTCGGCAAATCTTGCGGCCAGTGCCGGATCTGCAAAAATATCATCCTCACTAATGGCAACCCCCGGGGTACGTTCTAAATAATCTTTTTTACAAGAAACAGAGAAGAGCGTTAATAAAAGAATTACTGTAAATATTTTATAATTTTTCATTTGCTTATATTTTTTTAGCGGCGATGAAGCGATCATGAGTATATTAATTACTGTTTGAGAGCGGCATGCTCATGATGGTTTCATTTTTCTTAGAATTGAACGTTTAAACCAAAATTGTACACCTTTGATGTTGGATAAATCGATTGCAATGGAAATGCAGTATTAATGGTGTTTACGTTTTCAGGATCGGTATAAAATTTATACTTCGTCCAGGTGTAAAGATTCTGCCCTTGTACAAAAACCCTTACGTTGCTTAACTTTAATGCGGTGGCCCACTCTTTAGGTAAGTTCCACGCAAATTCTACGTTTCTGATTTTTAAATAAGAAGAATTCTGTAAGGTAAAATCGTTTAAAGCATAGTTTAAAGATGCTGTTCCTCTTGCGTGTATAACCGGCCAGGTTGCGGTTGCTGCAGTTGCAGGGGTCCACGAATCGAGCATAAAAGGATACATCTGCTGGCCATTGTTCTGTTCGTTCAGAATTACATTCGAGCTTACGTTTCCAACACCCTGAAATAATACGGAAAGCGAAAATCCTTTATACAAAACACGCGGACTAAAGCTATATACATACTCTGGAGTATTGGTATGCCCAATTGCTTTTTGATCTAAACTGGTGATAATGCCATCGCCATCTAAATCTTTAAATTTTAAATCTCCCGGAATTGGAGAATAACCCTGCAATTTTGGAGAAGCAGCAATATCAGCCGCCGACTGGAAGAAACCATCTGTTACATATCCAAAAAACTGACCTACGCTGGTTCCTTTTCTTACCAACGACGGAGGTAAACCATCTGGTTCATCATTTTCCACAATCCTGTTTTTCGAATAACTCAACTGGGCGTTTAAACCAAGGGTTACACTTCCAACCTGTTTCTGGTAATCGAGTTCAACCTCGTAACCTTTGTTGTAAACAATACCTTTGTTGAAATTCGGATAAGTATGCCCATAAAGAGCTGAACCACTTAGAGATGGCGTTAAGATATCTCTTCTGGTTTCATCAAATAAATCAACCGTAACCCTTAAATTATCTTTAAATAAACGGGCTTCAAAACCAATGTTGCGTTTAGTACCGGTTTCCCAGGTTACTATCGGGTTGCCAAGATCGTTTCCGGTAGCACCAAAAAACTGTGGATCCCTGATTAAAATGGTTGGATAATTGGTAATGGAATTTGGATTTCCGAATGGCGCTACCTGACCGCCAGCTGTGGTGGTGGTATAAGTAGAATAACTGGTTAAAAACAGAAAACGGCTATCCGAAATTCTGTCGTTACCAACCAAACCATAACTACCCCTGATTTTTAAATATGATAGAATATCATTCTTTTTCCAGAAAGGCTCATTGGTTAACGTCCACCCTGCCGATATTGCCGGGAAGAAACCATAACGCAAACCCTGTGCAAAATTTTCTGATCCATTGTAAGAAGCATTGAACTCTGCGAAATAACGTTCATTATAGTTATAGGCCACACGGCTGGCAATACCTTGTGATGCTTTTGGAGGAGCGGTAAATGCAGTGGTACCTGTTGATTTAATCAACTGTCTTGTACCCAGTAATAAGGCGCTTACATTATGTTTTCCAAAATCGCGGTTATAATCAAACCCCGCCTGTAAATTCATATTGGTGCTGCCTTCAGTAACCCCGCCATCCTGTACGGCTCCTAAAGGCTCATCACGGTTACGAGTATCGGTTGATAAAGTAGCTTCACCGGTAGCCGGATTATATACATACGCCGCCCAGTTGGCATTTCTTCTTTCGGTATTGTTATAATAAGAATCGTAACCGAATACTGTTTTAAAACCTAATCCTTTGGTAATAAATCCTAATTTATAATTCAGATTAAATGTGCTTTCGATGGTATTGTTATCATCATTACGTGTTCCAAAACGTGTTAAAACCGCATAAGGATTCCAGATATTGGTACCCACATTCGGGTTAGCTGTAATTCTGCCATCAGGTAAAGTAACAGGATAAGCATAAGCCGGAACCTGCAGAATACGCGAAATCATTCCTTCAATCGTATCGTAAGAGAATGCTGAAGAGGATCTTAAACCCGCTGGCTGATAACGGTCGGCAAAACGCCCGCCTAACTTAATTCCAACGGTAAAATCTTTATTCAGCGTTAAATCTACGTTCGAACGGAAATTATAGCGGTTATAATTTGGCACTGTATTAATTCCGTAAGGCGAATCGAACTTTTTGAAAATCCCGTCCTGAAAAGCATAACCTGCCGAAACAAAATATTTGGCAATTTTTGTTCCGCCATTGATATTAATATTATGCTGTGTTTGCGAATAATATTTTTTGGTTAAATAATCAAACCACTGCACATCAGGATAACCGATCGGGTCTGATTTATCCCTGAATTTCTGGATCTCCGCATCCGTAAAAAATGCAGGTTTACCATCGTTCAGGTAAGATTGATTTAACAAAGTGGCACTTTCTAAAGCCGGCAGACCAACCGCCAAACCGGTATAGGTTTGCAACGCATAATTACCGGTGTAGGTAACTTTTGGCGCACCGATTTTTCCTTGCTTGGTGGTAATTACAATGATACCGTTCGCACCACGGATACCATAGATAGCTGTAGAAGCTGCATCTTTTAACACAGTAATGGTTTCAATTTCGCTGGCATCTACATCTGAGAAACTCGGACGTTCTACCCCATCAACCACCACAATTGCAGCGTTATTGGCTCCGTAAGTGGCAACACCCCTCACTTTTAACTGGGCGCCATCTGCCCCCGGCTGACCACTGGTTTGTACGGCCAGTAAGCCAGGTAAACGACCAATTAAACTGTTGGTTGGGTTTGGCGTTGGCGATTTCATGATCTCTTCGGAGTTGATCTGAGCAATGGCTCCCGTTAAGGTAGATTTTTTCTGTGCACCATAACCAACCACCACTACTTCATCCAGGCCCTGAGAGTTATCTTCGAGCACAATGGTTAAAGCACTTTTACTATTTACTGCAACCTCTTTATTGATATAACCAATGTAGGTAAAAGTTAAGGTTGCATTTTCTGCCGCTTTAATTGAAAACTTACCGTCATTATCGGTTACTGCGCCAATTGAGGTGCCTTTAACCCTTACACTTACGCCCGGTAAGGTAATTCCCTTGCTGTCTTTTACCGTACCGGTTATTGTACCCTGTGCAAATACATTGAGGGAAGAACTGATCAGGAAAAGAAAAGTTAAGGTATAAAGCACTTTAGCCCATTGAATTTTCTCAAATCCAACGCAGGTAAACGTCTTCTTCAAATTGTAAAGTCTATCCATAATTGTTATAAAATATTAAATCTATTAGGTTAAAATTTAATGTCTGGTTAATATTCAGCCATGTAGATTTACGTTGGGTAAATCCATTAAGCTTGTTCAAAATGTTTATATCATATTGCCTTTCAGAAATCAGATTGGCATGGTAGAAGAAGACGGCGGTTAACTGATCCTATGCATCCTGAGGATTGTACGATTTTGTCTTTAAAGCGTAATATTTTGGAGGTAAAGCGAAGTTGTTGCCTCCAGCTAAACCTGATACTCCAGTAAAAGCCCTTTTAAAACTGAAGTGAGTGTAGGATGATTTCATCATGTTTATTTGGTTAGTTTGTGTTAGCGGTAACGAATTTAGAAAAGCTGAAGGGATAAAAGTGTTTTTAAATAGCTTAAAAGGCGATAAAATCCATTGAAACTACATTTCAAACGTTTGAAATAATTAGATTTTTTTTCTTATCTATGCATTGAGATTGGAAAAGATGACGAACAATACCCCTGTTACACTAAAGTTCTTGGCTGAAAAGTTAAAGATGTCAGTATCAACAGTATCAAAAGCCCTTAATAACTATCCCACTATAAACGAGTACACTAAGAAACGTGTACAGGAAATGGCTAGCGATCTGCATTTTACGCCAAATAAATCGGCAATTAACTTAAAGGAAAAAAAATCGCGTATTATTGGTATTATTTTACCCAATCTTTTAGATCACTTTTTTACGCGCAGCATTTATGGTGTAGAGCAATTTGCTACCCAAAATGGATACAATGTTATCATCAGTCAATCTCACGATGATCTGGAAAAAGAGATTCAATCTGCTAATATGCTGTTGAGAAGCCGTGTTGATGGTTTAATTGTGGCCATTTCGAAAAACACGCAGGATTTTGCGCACCTTGATCAGTTCGAAAACATGGGTATCCCGGTAGTTTATTACACGCGGAACCCGAGTTTTAATTTAAGTTGCCATAAAGTATTGGGCAATACCTTTCAGGGATGCTACCAGGCCACTAAATTTTTAATCGACAGAGGCCATAAAAAGATTGCCTACCTCGGCGGACCTAAAATGATCAATTTTACGCATGATCGTTTTAATGGTTATATAAATGCTTTAAAAGATAACCAGGTGCCTTTTTCGGCCGAATTGGTAGCTTATACTGATTTTGACAAGGAAAATACTATTTCAGCAATCAAGAATCTTTTTGCCAATCCTGAAAATATGCCTACCGCCCTCGTGGCCTTTAAAGAGCCTATTTTATTTGATGCAATAAAATACCTGAGATCAATTAATCATCCTAAATTTAACGAAATAGAATGTATTGGTTTTGGCAACACTTCGTTTATCAGTTACCTCGATTCGCCGCCTATTGCCTCTATTGAAGAAAACCCTGAATCGGTAGGCGAAAACGCGATTAAACTTTTACTTCAGCTGATCAACAAAGAAATCGATATCCAGAACTACCAGAAAGTAATGGTAGATTGTAAGTTAATTGTGCATGGGTAGATGCGGGTAGCGGTTAGAAAGTGTCGTTTCAACATACTCAATTAAAATCTTCGGAAACCCTTTTGCACCAAACCTTAATGTTTCTTAACTCCTTAATGGTAACCAAAACCTATTTATAACCATTCATCATTAAGAAGTTAAGGTAGATAAGAAAATTATTATAGTCTAACTTTCTTAAAGCTAACGTAATTTCGAGCGGAGTGCAACGAAAGCCGAGAACACAAAGTGCTCAGCGAAGTTAAATCTGTCTTGAAAGATTCCTCCAGATGTAAGCTGATTGTGCATAGATAGATGCGGCTAGCCTATAGCCTTTAATCTGCACTGCTAAAATCTTTGGAAAACCCTTTTGCACCAAACCTTAATGTTCTTTAACTCCTTAATGGTAAAAAAAAATTTATCATAACCATGCCAGCATTAAGAAGTTAAGGTAGTTAAGAAAATATGATGATTTAACTTCCCTAAAGCTACCGTCATTTCGAGCGGAGTGCAACGAAAGCCGAGAACCACAAAGTACTCAGCGAAGCTAAATCTGCCTTGACAGATCCCTCCTAAATATGTAGAACTGCGTTTCAATCGATGATGCCACGATTAGAGAAGTTTCAATAAATACTAATTCAACGACATTGCACTTCCCTTAAATTGATTCCTGTGCTTCTCGTTATAAACAAAGGCTGCAACAATCAACAATCCTGCAATACCTTCAAAAGCCACAACTACCTGCGTACCGAAAAGATGCGCCAGATAACCCATTAACAAACTTCCAATCGGTAATACCCCCTGATAAGCCATGATATAATAACTCAAAGTCCTGCCCCTCATCACATCATCCGCATGTGTTTGCAGATAAGTATTGATGGAGGAAGTTTGCGCCATTAGGCCTAAAGCTGCTAATCCGGTGCAGATTAAGGCCAGTATCAATGAAGGAGATATCGCCAGTGCCACTACTGATATGGCCAATAAAATCCCCGACAGCATTACGATTTTCTGTAAGTTCTGACCTGCTTTTAAAGTGGCCATATAAATAGCCCCGAAAAATGCTCCAAATCCCGCTGCACTTTCGAACCAGCCAAACGTTGTGGCATTCCCGTTAAAAATATCTTTCGCAAATACAGGCAGTAAAGTGGTAAATGGAATGACCAATAAACTTGAAGCAGCCATCATCAATACCATTGAGGCCAGATCGGGAGATGACTTAAGGTAATCGTAACCTTTTTTCAGGTCGATCCAGATATTTTCTGTCGGTTTTTGATGTTCAGTAAGTTTTAATTTCATCATTACCATACAACCCAGCACAGCGATAAAACTGACAAAATTGATCAGAAAACAAATATCCTCACCCAAAGTACTCAAAATTACACCTGCCAGCGCAGGCCCAATCAACCTTGCCGCATTAAACATAGAAGAGTTAAGTGCAATGGCATTTGGTAAATCTTCTTTATCATCAATCAAATTTACCATTAACGATTGTCGCGCCGTTACATCAAAAGCGTTTACCAGTCCCTGTACCAGCGAAAGCGCTGCAATCCAGAACATATCGTACACTTTAAACCAGATCATTAAAGCCAGGGCACCCGCCTGAAGCATCAGGATGATTTGGGTAATCACCAAAATTTTATACTTATTATGCCTGTCTACATAACTCCCGGCATAAGGCGCAAGCACCAGTGAAGGGATTAAACTTAAAAAAGTAATCAGCCCCAATAAAAAAGCCGAACCTGTTAAACGGTAAACCAGCCAGCTGATGGCCACACGCTGCATCCACGTACCAATTAATGAAATAGCCTGACCTGTAAAAAATAACCTGTAATTATAATGCCTTAGCGAACGAAAAATACTCATGTTTAAAATAGTAAAGTAACTTTACAAAAGTATAAAAATTTAACCGGACCATAAAACCAAAAAAGAATACTTTTATCAGTTTAAAATCATAAATTAAGGATTTCGTAAAATGATAATAGATTACGATTAAAAATAAAAGCTTATATTTGTAAAGTTTATTTACTATTAATATGCCTACTCAAACACAAGAGATTGCAGCTAAATTAAGAAGCACGGTAACCCGCTTAACCCGCCAGTTGCGCAGACAGAACGTAAGTTCGGAGTTTAGCAATGCCGAACTGTTAACCATGTCGCTACTGGAACAGCATGGAAAAATGCTATCGACAGAACTGGCTGATATGGAAAGGGTATCTAAACAGGCCATCTCGCAGATCATCAACCGCTTGTACGATGCAAAATGTGTGGAGCGTTTTCCGAGTGAAGAAGATAAGCGGAAAATATTTATCGGTTTAACCAAACTGGGCGAAAAACACATCATCGCCAGTAGAAAAATCAAAGAAGAATGGCTGGCACAAACCCTGGAAAAAATATTTTCTTCTGAAGAAATTAACCTGATACAGGCTTTCCTCCCGCTCCTGTCGCGCCTGGTAGAACACAACGGTACAAGAATATAGTTTTACTTTTCCATGTGCCAAATAAGCCTTATCTTGCAGAAGAATATGGCACTATATTTTACATCAATAAATTCGGGGAGTAACGGCAACTGTTACTATGTGGGGAACGATAACGAAGCCGTTTTGGTTGATGTTGGCCTTACCTGCAAAGAAGTGGAAAAGCGCATGGAGCGCCTCGGCTTATCAGTAAACAAACTGAAAGCAATTTTTATCTCTCACGAGCACAGCGACCACATTAAAGGCTTGGCTGTTTTTGCTAAAAAGCACAAACTTCCGGTTTACATCAGTACGCCAACTTTAAAAAGCAGCCGGCTTTTACTCGATTCCAACTATACCTTTCCGTTAAACCATTTACAAAATATCCGGATCGGGAATTTAAAGATTTCTGCATTTTCTAAATTCCACGATGCAGCAGACCCTTACAGCTTCACGGTAGAATGCAATGATATCCGCGTTGGGGTATTTACTGATATCGGTGCAGTATGCGACCGCCTGATTACGCATTTTAAAAATTGCCACGCTGCATTTTTAGAAGCCAATTACGATACAGAAATGCTGCAAAATGGCCGTTATCCTTATTTTTTAAAACGCAGGATTATGGGAGGCCATGGCCACTTAAGTAATAAGCAGGCTTTGGAACTTTTTATGAACCATAAGCCTGAATACATGAGCCATTTGTTATTGAGCCATCTATCTAAAGACAATAACGACCCGGAACTGGTAGAGAATTTATTTAAAAGCGTTGCCGGCGATACTTTTGTTAAAGTAGCTTCGAGATATGAAGAAACGGAACTTTATTATGTAGGGGGTAATCAAAACGCAACGATATCTTACACGTTTGACCCCAGCCTTTACCAACCTGAACAACTTAACCTGTTTTAACATCCTAAAGTCAAAAACAAGCTGCTTTTTTGTTACAAAACCCTTTATTTTGAGTGCTTTATTCGTATTTAGCTTAAAAAATTACAGTTTCACCTAAAAAATTAAAATAATTTCAATTTTCCAAAAACATTTTATTTGTACATGGGTTATATATATACTTCATAAATAGTTTGTTTGGTTTATTGGGGCTTATGGATTTAAGCCCCTTTCTCTTGCCCAAAATTTCCAATCTACCAAAGAATAATATATAAAATGATTGTTATTATGGTTGCAAGCAGGGTTTCTGCCTAAATAGAATGGGAATATATCTGCAGGTAAGGTTTAATATTTTGCACCAACTAAAACTCAGGTTGGTTCTGGTAGCTGAGATGGACATCAAAAATAGATAGTTTAGTTTGAGTAATCATTTGAATTACCTAAAAATATTCAAGTTTTCAATACTGCTTTTTTATCAGTTTAGTATTTCGTTTGACCATATAGGAACATAAGAATCATATCAACTTATATGTCTCATATGGTAAAACAGATCAGAATATCTATTGCCTTTTAATGATCAAAAAAAAGGCAAAATGGCTAACCACTTTACCTTTAAATTATTTAGAGAAGTGAGAAAAATATCCCATCTTCCCTCTTCCCTTTTACATCCTACTACAGGTTCTTCACAATCGCCTCGTCCGTAGGTTTTGTTTTAGAACGGAAACGGTGTACCAATTGTCCTTTTTCGTTAATCAGGAATTTTTCAAAGTTCCATTTAATATCACCTTGCTCTTCAGTATTGGTTTGCGAGGTTAAATATTTAAACAATGGACTGATGTCGTCTCCTTTTACACTGCTTTTTTCGGCAAGCAAAAACGACACATTGTATTTACCTGTACAAAACTCTTTAATCTCTGCATTGGTAGAAAATTCTTGTCCGCCAAAATTACCAGCCGGAAAACCGATCAATACCACTTTGTTGCCATATTGTTTCTGAAGTTTTTCTAAATCTTCATACTGTGGCGTAAAACCGCATTTAGATGCTGTATTAACAATTAAGATTTTTTTGCCTTTAAATTTAGAAAGTTTAATTTCTTTACCATCAATGGTTTTAAAGCTGAAATCGTAAACATTTTTTGGTGGCGACACCAATAAGTTTAATAGGATTAGAATAGTGCTGATCATCGTTGTTTTTATTTTTATATACGAATATAGGTACAAATCGGTTGCCTTGATGTAATGTGGCTGTAAATTATGTGATGGAAGATGTAAAAGGCAAGATGAAGTTAACCCAACCTTTGTTTCTAAACCTGATAAAGCGGAAAGCCCGGAGCGCAGCGAGGACTTGAAGCGATAGCAGGACTGCCGGCCGCCACTAAACAGAACCTTTCATTTTCAAAAACAATAAATTTAAGGAATACAAAATCTGATTCTGATGGAAGACCATTTAAACTATTCTGCAGGAGATTAAAACCTGATTAAAATCACCTTATAAATCAACATAGTTTACTAACATTTAATAAAAAAATCGTATAAAAATCCACACAGGTTTGGATTTATGCTTTAATTATAGCTTTATTTGCACAAAAACGTATTTCATGGCCAAAAATTTATTAATCGTCGAGTCACCCGCAAAAGCTAAAACCATTGAAGGATACCTGGGAAAAGATTTCCTGGTGAAATCCAGCTATGGTCATATCCGGGATTTAGTGAAGGGCGATATGGCGATTGATATTAAAAATAATTTTGCCCAGACCTACGAGGTACCCGCCGACAAGAAGAATGTGGTTGCCGAATTGAAAAAGCTAGCCAAGGAAGCCGAAATGGTATGGCTGGCGTCCGATGAAGACCGTGAGGGAGAAGCCATTTCCTGGCACTTATTCGAAACTTTAGGCCTGAAAGTAGAGAAAACCAAACGGATCGTTTTTCATGAAATTACCAAACCTGCCATTTTAAAAGCAATTGATAGTCCGCGTGGAATTGATTATAACTTAGTAAATGCCCAACAGGCCCGCCGTGTTTTAGATAGATTAGTAGGTTTCGAACTTTCTCCTGTTTTATGGAAAAAAGTAAAACCATCACTGTCAGCAGGCCGCGTACAATCTGTTGCCGTACGTTTAATAGTAGACAGGGAACGCGAAGTTTTAAACTTTAATGCAGCCGCTGCCTATAAAATTACCGCACAATTTTCAACCGGTAAAGGCAAAGAAACGGTAAAGGCAGAATTACCGCAACGGTTTGAAAGTGAAGCAGATGCAGAGAAATATCTTCAGGACTGTGTTAATGCAAAATTTGACATTACGAGTTTAGAAACGCGTCCGGCGAAACGTAACCCTGCCGCACCTTTTACTACCTCTACCCTGCAACAGGAAGCCTCGAGAAAATTAGGTTTTTCGGTAGCGAGAACCATGCAGGTGGCACAAAGACTATACGAAGCGGGTAAGATTACCTACATGAGAACTGACTCTGTAAACTTATCAGAAACGGCTATAAATGCTGCTGCTGCCGAAATTAAATCGGCTTATGGCGACAAATATCACCAGACAAGGGTTTATAAAACCAAATCGGCCGGTGCGCAGGAGGCTCACGAAGCCATCCGTCCTACTTATTTCGACAGGCACACAGTTGATGGCGATATTTCGGAAAAACGTTTGTATGATCTGATCTGGAAACGTGCTATCGCCTCGCAAATGAGTGAAGCTTTGTTCGAAAAAACAACCGCTCAAATCACCGCTTCAACCCGCAAGGAGCATTTGGTTGCCGAAGGTGAAGTATTAAAATTCGATGGCTTCTTAAAAGTTTATCTGGAATCGACAGACGATGAAGAAAACGAAGAAAAAGAAGGTGGAGCCATTTTACCTCCTTTAGCCAAAGGACAGGAATTATTTTTAAAAGAAATGCAGGCCACGGAACGTTACTCTCGTCCGCCCGCAAGATATACAGAGGCCAGTTTGGTTAAAAAACTGGAAGAACTCGGCATAGGCCGTCCTTCTACTTACGCACCAACCATTTCTACGGTGCAAAACCGTGGTTATGTGGTTAAAGAAGACAGGGATGGTAAACAGCGTAAATTCACTTCTATCGTTTTAGCCGACGGACAGGTAAAAAAGGAAATTAAATCGGAAATTACAGGGGCAGAAAAATCGAAACTCTTCCCTACTGATATCGGTGAGGTAGTTAACGATTTCTTAGTAGAACACTTTAAAGGTATAGTCGATTTTAACTTTACCGCTAAAGTAGAAAAGGAATTTGACGAAATTGCGCAAGGTTTACAGGAGTGGACTAAAATGCTGCACTCGTTTTACAATCCGTTCCACAGTGAAGTAGAAACCACTTTAGAGACTGCTGAACGTGCTACCGGCGAACGTTTATTAGGCTTAGATCCTGCAACGGGTAAAAATGTTTATACCAAAGTAGGCAAATTTGGTCCTTTGGTGCAGATTGGTGAACTTGATGAAGAAGAAAAGCCACGTTATGCCAGTTTAATGCGTAATCAATCGGTAGCAACCATTACTTTAGATGATGCGCTGGAATTGTTCAAACTTCCATTCCAGTTACCTGAATTTGAAGGTAAAGAAGTGGTGATCGGTGTAGGCCGTTTCGGGCCGTATGTAAAATGGGGCGAGAGTTTCATCTCCCTTCCTAAAAACGAAGAGCCTTTATCGGTAACTTATGATAGAGCCGTTGAAATTATCCGCCAGAAAATGGATGATGACGCCCCAATAGCTTACTATGAAGGTTTAGGCGTTACAAAAGGTAAAGGCCGTTTTGGTCCGTTTATTAAATGGAACGATCTTTTTATCAATATCCCGGCAAAGGGTTACGATTTTGATAACCTTACGCAGGAAAATATCGATACTTTGATCAGCAAAAAAGTAGAGAAAGAAGCAAACAGATACATTAAAACCTGGGATGCAGAAAAAATTTCAATCGAAAATGGCCGCTGGGGACCGTTTATCCGTTTTGGCAAATTAATGCTGAAATTGAGAAACAATGAAGCCACTAAACAGAAATATACGCCTGAAGAACTGGCAGATATTGACCTTGAAGTGGTGAAGAAAATGATTGTGGAGCAGGTACCTAGCGCTTTCGAAACGAAGAAAAAAGCACCTGCAAAGAAAAAAGCAGCTCCGGCTAAAAAAGCAGTTGCGAAGAAAAAATAGGATCAGGATTAAAGGATTTTGGGATGGTAAGATAATAAGGCTATCACTCAAAATTCTTTAATTTATATACATAATTATGGAGGATGGCAGGATTATTCAATAATTCTATTCATTCAATAATTCTATATTCTATATTCTATCATTCAATTTTCTATCATTCAATAATTTAATTAAACAGTTAACCACTTGAAATCAGATTTACCAGAAAATATAGTCGAAGATATTGCAATGGCCGTGGTATTGATGGGCGAAACACCCGAAGTTACCAGCTGGACGGTTTACCTTGTTAATTTAAAAAATGAGTCAATTACCAATGTATTGATCAGCTCCAAAGGTTATGGCGAAAAAGATGGTAAACAGGTAAAAACTTCTGTTTTGCGCCATTTTATTGGCGATATGGAAGCTAATTCTTTTGCCGGGGTGGAAGCCATTGATCCTGAGGTGTTTGGTTTAACGAACGAATACTGGCTTAGCTATTACATCGGCAGCACCATTTACGACAAAAAATTCATCTTCCTGCCCGAAAGCATTATTGATTCCAACCTGATCAAAATCCCATTGGTAAACAAACCTGGGGTGATGATAAAGTAGTCGTGAGTCTTAAGTTCTAAGTCCAGAGTCTTAGACTACCGATTTAGGACTCAAGACTACTGACTCAAGACTAGGGACTAAAGACTCCAAACTCAACTAAGGCACCTTAACCGCCTGTCTGCCAAGTAATTTCCAGCCTGATTTTTCTTTGCTCCAGATTAAAAGGATATACAATTTCACATTTCCCGGAACATTTTTATCGTTTGTTTTAGCATTTAGTGTATGCCTGACCAAAGCTGTTTTGTTCTGTATAATAACCGATTGATCGGTTAAATTGATGTCCACGAAATCAGATTCACCTGAAAGTAAAGAGTGCAGAAATTCTTGTTTGGTTTGGATTTTCCCGCTCGAATGGCCGTAACTTAAATTATTCAGTACAATTTTATCCAATGCTAAACTATCAGGCGCAACCATTAGTCTGGTTAATCGGGTAACAGCATCTTCTACTTCAGCTTTCTGCGCAAAACAAAAATGTGTAGAAATTAATAAACACGAAAAAATTAAGAGTTTCTTGATCATATCTGGTTGTATAGGGTTGATGTTGTAAACATATCCAAATCCATGCAAATGAGCAAACCATTTGCTTTAATTTTCAACATTATTTCTTTTAACGTCGATTTTAGTTAATTTTCAGAAGGAATATGGGTTTTGCAGTTTAAACAGGCAAATTACGGCATAGCAATTGCTCCAAACGCAACATCATATTTCCATTTATCTTAACGAATTTTCCCTATGGAACAACCATCTACCTACCAATCGTCCTCAAAAAAGAAATTTATTTTTATCGGATTGCTCGCCGTTTCTATAGCAGCAATTGTTTTTATTTATTTTAAGCATAAGAAGAAAAACCACGAGGAAAATCAGGCTTACGCTAAGTATATAGAAGCCTATACTTCCGGAACGATTTCGAAAAAGAGTTTTATCCGCGTTCACCTGGCCAATGCTGCTACGGGCATGCAGGACTTAGGCAAAGCCGATTCCCGCGAACTTTTCGACTTCTCCCCTTCCATTTCAGGAAAAACCTATTGGATCGATCCGCAAACGGTAGAATTCAGGCCGGATGAAAACCTGAAACCAGGCAAAAATTATGAAGCTACTTTCAAATTATCAGAAGTTTCTGCTACCGAAAAAGGTCTCGAAGATTTCGATTTTGAATTTAAGGTGATCACCCCAGGCATTATGCTCTCGCAAAACGGACTGGTTTCGCAAAACAATACTTCCCTGGATTACATGAAACTTACAGGTGAAGTGGCCACTGCGGATGTGGAAGAAACGGGTAAAATTGAAAAAACGCTTTCACTTGATTTTGATCAGAAAATAAAAATCAAATGGCAACATGATCCGGCGAAAAACAGCTCAAAATTCACCATCGATAGTATCAAAAAAACAGGTAACGATCAAAATTTAAAAATAGAATGGGATGGTGATGCCATTGATGCCGATCAGAAAGGAGAAGTAGAAGTACGCGTTCCATCTATAAATAAATTCGAAATCCTGGATATGAAAGCCATCCAAGGGGAGGAAGATTATGCCCTGGTACAATTTTCAGAGCCGATTGGTGTAGGACAGGATTTAACGGGTATGATTACGCTGGGCAACTTAAGTGATGTAAGGTACACCATTGATGCCAGTCAGGTTAAAGTATATGCTCCGGAAGAATTAAAGGGCAATTATACATTAAGTGTTAATGCAGGGGTAGAAAATATCAATGCCAAAACGCTAAGCACGGGTAAAGTGGCTAACCTGGTTTTTGAAGATAAATTGCCATCTGTTACCATTGCGGGTGCAGGAACTATTTTACCCAATTCAGGCAAACTGGTTCTGCCTTTCGAAGCGATTAATTTAAAAGCAGTTGATGTAACAGTAATTAAAATTTATGAAAATAATATCCCTCAGTTCTTCCAAACCAATAGTTATAAAGATGGTAACGAACTGCGCCGGGTAGCGAAACCTATTTTACAGAAAACGGTTCGACTGGACGAAGATAAAGCACTTAATCTACATAAAAAGAACCGGTTTACGCTCGATCTTGATAAAATGATCCGTACCGAGCCGGGTGCCATGTACCGCGTTACCATTGCTTTCAGACAGGAGTATAATGCATACAATTGCAAGGCCGGAGTAGAAAGCGGCGACAGTAATGATGAGGAAAGTGAGTATGGAGATTACGAGGGCTATGGTGAAAAAATTGATGAAGACGACGATTTCTGGCAGCGTTACAACAATTATTACCCATCAAATTACAGGTGGAATGATAAGGATAATCCCTGCACGCCTTCCTTTTATACCAACCAGCGCTGGGCAAGCAGAAACTTAATTGCCTCAAATATTGGTTTAGTTGCCAAAAGAGGAAATGACAACTCAATGCTAATTATTGCAACCGATTTGTTAACTGCAAAACCATTGAGCGGGGTAAACCTCGAATTAATGGATTACCAGAAACAAATCATTTTCACCACTAAAACAGATGGTGATGGTTTCGCAAGATTTGATTTAAAACGCCAGCCTTTCTTATTAATTGCCAAAAATGGTTCTGAAAGAGGCTATTTAAAACTGGATGATGGAAGTTCCCTTCCCCTAAGCCGTTTTGATGTGGGTGGCGATGTAGTGCAAAGTGGCTTAAAAGGTTTTATTTATGGCGAACGTGGTGTTTGGCGTCCTGGTGATAGTTTATTTGTTTCTTTCGTTCTGGAAGATAAACTGAAAAAATTGCCTGCTAATTACCCGGTAACCATGGAATTTTATAATCCAAAAGGCCAGTTGTATAAACGCCTGATTAATGGAAAACCGGTAAATGGATTTTATACTTTCAAAACCGCTACCGAAAGTACTGCGCCTACCGGTAACTGGATGGCAAAAGTTAAAGCTGGTGGCGCTACCTTCACCAAGACTTTAAAAATTGAAACGGTAATGCCTAACCGTTTAAAAATTGATTTCAACATTGGTAACAGGCCTTATTTAAGTGCAGGAACATCGGCTGCTACCCTATCGGCCAAATGGCTTTTCGGTGCGGTTGCCCAAAACTTAAAAGCAAAGGTTGATGTTAACCTGAATACTACAGAAACCAAATTTAAAGGTTTTGAAGGTTTCAGTTTCGATAATCCAACCGTAAATTTCGAATCGCAGGTAAAAACCATTTTCGAAGGCACTTTAAATCAGAATGGTACGGCGCAGATCAATACCAATTTAAATGAAAACAATACTGCTCCAGGCGTATTAAGAGCAAACTTCACAACAAAAGTTTTCGAACCGGGAGGTAATTTCAGTATCGATAATTTTAGCATTCCTTATCACGTTTATAGCAGTTATCTTGGTATCCGTCCGGAAAAAGGCGACCGTTTAAGCGGCATGCTGGTTACCGGAAAGGATCATAAAATCGAAATTGTTAATGTAAATACTGACGGAAAACTATTAAGCGGCACCAAAACCGTTACCGTAGAATTATATAAAACCCAATGGCGCTGGTGGTGGGAACAGGATGACCAGTACACTTATGCCAATTTTACCCAAAATCAATTTAATAAACTGGTAGAAAGCCATCAGGTAAACTTGTTTAATGGTAAGGGAAGCTGGAATTTAAGGGTAGACGAGCCAGAATGGGGACGTTATTTAATTTTGGTGCGCGATGCAAACGGTGGCCATGTAACCGGGAAATCAGTTTATGTAGATTGGCCGGGCTGGGCACAACGTGAGCAAGGCAGCAATCCTACCGAAGCTTCGATGCTTTCTTTCACCGCCAATAAAGAGAAGTTTACCGTTGGCGAAGACATTACGTTAACTATCCCAACAGGTAAAAACGGCAGGGCGTTAATCTCCATTGAAAATGGTAGCCGCGTATTAAAAACTTTCTGGGTAGATACTAAAGCCGGACAAACACAATTTAAGTTTAAGGCAGAGAAAGAAATGGCACCGAACGTTTTTGCCAATATTACCCTATTACAGCCTCATGCACAAACGGTTAACGATTTGCCGATCAGGATGTATGGTGCCATTCCGCTTTCGGTAGAAGATCCGCAAACCATCTTAAAACCAACCATAAAAATGTTGGATAAAATTAAGCCTGAAACGGAAAACACCATTACCGTAGGTGAACAAAACGGCAAAGCAATGACTTATACTATTGCCCTGGTTGATGAAGGCTTGTTAGATTTAACACGCTTTAAAACACCGGATCCGCATGGCGCATTTTATGCCCGCGAAGGTTTGGGTGTTAAAACCTGGGATTTATTCGATTATGTTTTAGGTGCATGGGGCGGAAATTTGGAACGTATTTTAAGTATCGGTGGTGATGGCAGCATCAATAAAAACCTTAATCCGGCTAAAGCGAACCGTTTTAAAGCGGTGGTTAAATTTATGGGACCGTTTACCATTGGCAAAGGAGAAAGCAAGACACATAAATTTAAATTACCTCAATACATCGGTGCAGTGAGGGCAATGGTTGTTGCAGGACAAGATGCAGCCTATGGTTTCGCAGAAAAATCAGTTCAGGTTAAAAAACCCTTAATGGTGCTGGCTACCCTGCCAAGGGTAATTGGTCCTGGCGAGAGTTTTACGCTTCCTGTAACCGTTTTTGCTACAGAAAATAACCTTAAGAATGTATCGGTACAGCTTCAGGCCAGCAATTTAATCATTCAGGGGACAAACAAACAGCAGCTTTATTACAAACAAACTGGGGAGCAGATGACTTCTTTTGAGGTAAAAGCACCGAATAATGTAGGTATTGCCAAGGTAAAAGTAATCGCGCAAAGCGGAGCCGAAAAAACCGTTTACGATGTAGAAATGGATATCCGAAATCCGAATCCTTATGTAACCAATGTGGTTTCGGCAACAGTGCAGCCACATACAAAATGGGTGGTAAATTACTTGCCAATTGGCATGACAGGCACCAACTCAGGATCATTGGAAGTTTCCTCTATCCCGGCAATTAACCTGGGTAAAAGATTGGCTTATCTGATCCAGTATCCACATGGTTGTATTGAACAGACTACCTCGGGCATTTTCCCTCAGCTTTTCCTGGATCGGTTGAGTCCGTTAAATGAGCAGCAAAAAGCCACAACAGAGAAAAATATTAAAGCAGGTATCAACCGAATTAAAGGCTTCCAGACCACCGAAGGCGGTTTATCTTACTGGCCAGGAGAAGGTACTGCCGATGAATGGGGAAGTAATTATGCAGGGCATTTCTTAGTTGAAGCACAAAATGCTGGTTATACCCTACCGGTTGGCTTACTGGATGAATTGCTACGTTATCAAAAATCAAAAGCAGTAAACTGGGCACCAAACAGCAATAATTTTTACGGTGGCGATTTATCTCAGGCTTATCGTTTGTATATGCTTGCCCTGGCTAAAAAGCCAGAAATGGCCGCTATGAACCGCTTAAAGGCATTTGAATATTTATCGGTTGCCGCAAAATGGCGATTGGCAGCCGCCTACAAACTTGCCGGACAAAACGATGTGGCGCTGAATATGATCAGAGGATTGGATACTTCTATTCAGGCTTACAAACAATTGGGCGGCACGTATGGCTCAGATGTTCGTGATCAGGCCATGATTTTAGAAACCCTGACCCTGCTTGCTCAGAAGGCAAAAGCAGCCAGTTTATTGCAACCTTTAGCAGCCAAATTGGGCGAAAATACCTGGTACAGTACGCAAACAACGGCTTACAGTTTGCTGGCTATTGCGAAGTTCTGCGGAACGAACCAATCAGCCAATAAATTACAGTACCAATATGTACTGGATGGAAAAACTGCGCCGGTTAATTCTAATCAATATATCAACAGTACGCCGGTAAACTTTAAAGGCAATACCGCATCAGTTACCAATAATGGCAATAATGTATTGTTTGTGCGTTTGGTTTTGGAAGGACAGCCTGTTGCTGGTCAGAATAATTTCTTACCTAACCGACCTGAGGTTTTGGATATGAATGTGGTTTACAAACGTTTAAACGGAAAAGTTTTAGACCCAGCTACTTTAAAACAAGGCACTGATTTTTATGCAGAGGTTACGGTGAAAAATCCTGGGCGAATGGGTTATTATGAACAAATGGCATTAACACAGATTTTCCCTTCGGGATGGGAAATCATTAATACCCGAGTTAACGATAATCAAAGTATTTTGGCCTCATCTCCATTTACTTATCAGGATATCAGGGACGACCGCGTTTTCACCTACTTTAATATAAGGGAAGGCGAAAGTCTGGTTTATAAAGTATTGCTCAACGCTTCGTATTTGGGTAAATATTATTTATCGGCTGTGCAGTGTGAAGCAATGTATAATAATGATATCTCGGCAACCGAGGCTGGTAAGTGGGTGCAGGTGGTGAAGTAAAATTCTCAATTAAACCTCGCAGGTTTTAAAAGCTTGCGAGGTTATTAAATGTAGAAAACGGTTTGTGAAGACGCGAACCATGGCATTTGAATTTTAAAATAGAAAGAAAAATGGTTCGTGATGACACGAACCATGGCGGAGCATTTGAATTTTACAAAAATGGTTCGTGGAGACACGAACCATGGCATTGGTAAGGTGAAAGTACAACTCGCCGCGGTTCGTGTCTCCACGAGATGAATTATTTGATAAAATATTTGTCGTCACAAATCAAAACCTAAAGCATGGATAAATTATTTGAAGGCAGAAGAAAGAATTATATGGAGATTGGTCAAATTTACTTTTGGACAGCTACTATAAATAAATGGCAAAAGTTATTGGAAAAAGAAGTATTTAAAAAGATTATCCTAAGCTCATTAGAGCACTTGAGTAAATTAAAAAAACTTGATGTTTTTGCTTTTGTTATAATGCCAAATCACATCCATACCATTTGGAGAACTAATGAATTAAATGGAAAAGAAACTGTTCAAGGTTCATTTTTAAAATATACGGCCCATGAATTTAAAAAACTCTTAAATCAAGATGAATTAAGAAATTATTTTACTGCTGCAATCAATAAAAATTATGAATTTTGGCAGAGAGATTCATTAGCAATTCATTTATATTCACCAGCAGTAGCTTATCAAAAATTAGCATATTTACATCATAATCCTTGCACAGAGCATTGGCAATTAGCAGTTAACCCAGAAGATTATTTATACTCTTCGGCATCTTTTTATGAGAAAAATGAATTGAGATATCCCTTTTTGAAGGATTTAAGACTAGAATTTTAAAATTGATTGATTTGTGATAAGCGGATCATGACAATTGATGTTTAAATCAAAAATGGTTCGTGCGAAACGAACCATGGCTTTGGAGGAAATAACGAATCGAAGAACATACACAACAGAAATCAGTCCGAATGAAAATTATATTTACAATTCTTGTTTTTTTTATTCCCTTGTGTTCAATTGCACAAAAAACCGCAATTGTATCCGACAGTAACTACCAGATGGGATATATTTACCTTAAAGGAGCATTTAAGCCAAAAGTACTTGCCGAAAACGACTTAAATTTTAATCTGTTAACTTATTTGACTAATTATTTGAATAAAAAAAATGTTGAAAATAAGGAATTGGAAAATTTTGATTTTAAAGAGCTGGAGTATTTTTCTCAGCGATATAAATACAAAAAAATGGTTGCTTATGCTGAAGATTTCTGTATTAAAAATAACCTGGATCAGATTATAATTATCAGAACAAAAAATGCCTACACCTTAGCAGATCCTATGCGAATGTTTTTTGGTTTCGATCATGATTTTGGCATTGCAACATTGAGTATGTATGATAAACGACCAATGTTGTTTTATAATTTTTCACTGATCAGGTATTTAAAAGGAAGCAATGATTTTAAAGTACTCCTTGAGCCCGGCTATAAAAATCACAAATTCGATGAGGAAGTTTTTGATAAAGAAAATTACAAACTAATAAATGATAAAGTTTTAACGTATTTCCAGCCAGTTTTTGAAACGGTATTAAATAAGGCACTTGATAAATAAATTTATAAAACGCTTAAGCCCTATTTCTGATTCTGAACCACGCATAAGCGTTAACCTATTTTAGTAATAATATTTAAATATTCCGCCACGGTTCGTGTCGTCTTGGTTCATGTCTCCACGAATCAAAACTTAATAAATCATCAAAACAAATGAACAAAACCCCGAAAGCATTCCTCATTTCCGATCTTTTCTGTATTGCCTTGCTTTTGGTATTTCTTTTTTCATTACCCTCAAAACTTTTCAAAACACCCACTTCCTACGTTATCGAGGCCAGTAATGGGAATTTACTGAGTGCTGCAATTGCCAGCGATGGACAGTGGCGCTTCCCGGTGGCCGATAGCGTTCCTGTAAAATTTAAAGATTGTATTATAGCATTTGAGGATAAGCGGTTTTATAATCACTTCGGTGTTGATATTCTGGCCATGAGCAGGGCCATGCGCCAGAACTGGCGGGCTAAAAGCGTGGTAAGCGGCGGAAGTACCTTAACCATGCAGGTCATCCGGCTCTCGCGGAAACAAGACCGCACCGTTTGGCAAAAGCTACTCGAAGTAATTTTAGCCTTGCGCTTAGAGCTAAAATATTCAAAAGAAGAAATTTTAGGTTTATATGCTGCCAATGCGCCTTTCGGCAGTAATGTTGTTGGCCTTGAGGCAGCCAGCTGGCGTTACTACGGACGCGATGCAAAAACCCTTTCATGGGGCGAAATGGCAACACTCGCGGTTCTTCCCAATAGTCCGTCTTTGGTTCATCCGGGTAAAAACTCGACCAGACTGATTAAAAAGAGAAACGATTTGTTGGATAAACTCGCTCAGCTTAAATACATCGATCAGGCTACTGCTAATTTATCAAAATTAGAACCGGTTCCAGGCAAACCTATGCCCCTGCCGCAAAATGCGCCGCACTTATTAAACCGTTTTAAAGCAGAAAGAGCAAGTCTTAAAATCAATTCTACCAGGATAACTTCTACATTAGATGAAAACATTCAGTTAAAAGTAAATACGATTTTAAAACGTTATAACAACCGCTACAGGGCCAACGACATCAATAATATTTCGGCTTTGGTGCTTAATGCCAGAACCGGCCAGGTAGTAAGTTACGTGGGCAATATTTATCAACCTGAAAATGCCGATCTGCAAAGTCATGTGGATATGATTAAAGCGCCACGCAGTCCTGGCAGCACCTTAAAACCCTTGCTCTACGCCAGTATGATGAATGATGGTTTCATTTTGCCGCATACTTTAATTCCCGATATTCCTACACAAATAGCGGGTTATTCGCCACAAAATTACGATTTAGGCTATGACGGTGCCATCGCTGCAGATAAAGCCCTGAGCCGCTCGCTAAATATCCCTGCAGTAAAAATGCTGCAGCAATATAAATACGAACGTTTTTACGATAAGCTTAAAAAATTAGGGATTGGTACTTTAAACCAACCGGCAGATCATTATGGCCTCTCGCTGATTTTAGGCGGTAGCGAGGTAACCATGTGGGATCTGGCCAATACCTACATGGGCATGGTGCGTACATTAAACCATTTCAATACCTATAAAGGGCTTTACAATCCAGACGATTACAAACCTGCAACTTATTTTAATACCAACAATAAAGATGAAAAAGATTACCAGCGCAATTCATTTTTAGATCACGGTTCGATATGGGCCACTTTTAATGCCATGGAAGAAGTTATGAGGCCCGGCGATGAAGGTTTATGGGAACAGTTTTCATCATCACAAAGAGTCGCCTGGAAAACAGGCACCAGTTTTGGTTTCCGCGATGCCTGGGCAGTGGGTTTAACCCCTGATTATGTTGTATGCGTTTGGGTGGGCAATGCCGATGGTGAAGGAAGGCCTGGCCTTGTGGGTATCGAAGCAGCAGCCCCGGTTTTATTCGATATTTTTAGGCTATTGCCCAATGGAAAATGGTTCGAAACACCAGCTACTAAACTCAAAAAGCTGAAAATCTGTAAGCAGAGCGGCTACAAAGCCGGAGAATACTGCACAAGTGTAGTAGAAGAATTTGTGCCTGTCTCTGGAGAGAAAACAGCGGTTTGCCCCTACCACAAATTGGTACATCTGGATCAAACAGGAGCTTACCGCGTAACCGACCAATGCGAAAGTGTAACCAATATGCAGCACAAAAGCTGGTTTATCTTGCCACCGGCAATGGAATATTATTATAAAATAAAAAATAGCGATTATAAAAACCTTCCTCCTTTTAAAGAGGGTTGTAATCCTTCAGGTGGGAATAGTGTAATGGAAGTAATTTATCCTAAAAATAACGCCATAGTGTACATTCCGTTAGAATTAGATGGCACGAGGGGTAAAATTGTAATTAACGCGGCACACCGGAATTCGGGATCAAAAATATACTGGCATATTGATAATGAATATGTTGCCACCACCACCAATTTTCATCAATTGGCCATTAGTCCGCCGCCAGGTAAGCATACTTTAACACTTGTTGATGAGAATGGCGAACGCCTGGTGCAGGTTTTTACGGTTTTGGATAAAGAGAAGAAAGGTGGAAAGTAGGGGGTAATGTTGAAGGTTCAGGTAATGTTGTATATTTTTATTTCCTCTCCTGCCTGGAGTTTTATAAACCTGATAAAGTGGAAATCCTTTTTAATTTGCACAACTATACATAAACTGTAGTGCTGAGGCACGAAGCACCTGTAACCGATATACTCCCTCCGTATTCAATGCACTGACAGTACCTGATTAAAAAGATTGGAACGATAGCAGGACTACAGCAACCGATTAGCTCAGAACCTTGCTTTTCAAAAAACAAACTATACTTCAGTCCTTGTTACCACCAGCTTACGTTCTATGGTACCATAAACGATCAGATATTGTGCAATCATATAGCTCGCCATAATCAGCGCACCGCCCTGCTGAATGGGCTGTGCAAATTTATTCACAGCTAAAACACTGTCAGACAGCAGGAAAAAAAGCGCCCCATAAAGTATTAGTTTAAAACTGAAAATATTCACCTTTCCGTAACGGTTAACCGCCATAAGCACCATTACACAGATGATAATGGCATACATTAAAACAGGAAACTGCATTACGCCAAGATGCGGCTGCAAATAGAAAAACAAACCTGAACAGAAAATAGCAAAGGCTCCTACTGCCCACAGAAAATATGGCGTTTTATGACCTGGATTGGATTTATGATCGAGCGTAAAAGCCCTGATGTAAAAAATATGGCAAACTAAAAAGGCAACCAAACCAAAAATAAAAAAACTTGTCCTCCCATTTTGCAACATGAGTAACAAATCTCCTGCCCATGCAAAAATTAACCCCGTAAAAATCCTTTTATGGAAACGGCCTTTTAAGTTTGTAGCAGCGTAGAGCCATACCAAAAGTACCATCACAATTAATGGTTTAGAAAAGGTACGCAAGCCGGCATTATTGGTATAGTCAGCGTAAAGTTGAATTACAAATACCAGAAAAAAAATAAATGAAAATAGCTTAGTCTTCATCAGGATTAGGATTTGCCTTTTGCAAATTAAAGAACCAAATTACGGATATTAACTGGATAGCCACAAATATAACCTGATATCCGATAGCGAATTTAAAAACCAGCACCAATAAAATGCCAAATATTAACCTGAAATATTCGAACTTAATTTGCCAGGCTTTCTGCTCTAATAATGCCCCACAGGTAATTAAAGTAAATATCGTAAAAAAAGATCCAGAAACTACAGCCATGGTTTCCATTTTATGGTAAGAAAACAATATGGCCGAGCCTGCAGCCAAAGCCACTAAAAATTGTACGAGTACGTAGCCGATTAATTTAGATTGATATGCCGGATTGTATTTTTGATAAGTAAGGGGATTGATTTCTGGTGCAGACTGAAACCCGCCCAGATGTGAAGGGAACCAGCCCGGAGGTTTTATAAAAACTTTAATCTTATCGCTGATTTTTGGCGATTGTTTAGCCGTTTTAACCAGATCATCCCAGTAATGAAGGTTTGCCCAAACCGGGTTCCAGCTGGCCAGTGGCTTTGTAATGCCGTAATAAACTTCTTCCTCTTCTTTTTGGAAAGTACCGAAAATGCGGTCCCAGATGATTAAGGTACCGGCATGGTTTTTATCGATGTATTTAGGATTAGAGCCATGATGCACCCGGTGATGCGATGGCGTATTTAAAATATATTCCAGAAAACCCATATTTTTAATTGCCCGGGTATGGATCCAGAACTGATATAGCGTATTAAAGGAACTCAGCGTTAAAAACATAACCGGATCGAAACCAACAAAGGCCAGCGGCAGGTAAAACACCCAGCTAAACCAGCCCTGAAACCAGCTTTGGCGCAAAGCAACGGTGAGGTTGTATTCTTCTGACTGATGGTGCACAATGTGCGCTGCCCATAAAGCATTTACCTGGTGACTCATCCGGTGAAACCAATAATAGAAAAAATCGACACCGATAAACAAAAGGATCCAGATCCAGATAGTTTTTGGTAATTCGAACAGGCGCCAATGCTCAAAAATGTATTTATACCCAAAAAACAGGGCTGTTTTCATAAAAATGCCGGTAAGCTGCTGCCCTATCCCCTGACTTAAGTTGGCAATACTATCGTTTAGCCGGTAGTAGTTTAGCCTCTTATAAAAATTATAGGCCAGTTCGATCCCGATAAGGATAAAAAATACTGGCACAGATAACGCAATGTAATCCACTTTCATACAGGCTAAAATATTTGGCTGGTGATCTTAATCTTACAATTTAGAAAATATCCACGTGAAGAAAAAATCCTGTTCATGTAAAATTTATGCTTGTTTGAAATTTGCTATTGATTTCCGTCAAATTCAGCTTAACTTTGACTTGCTAAAAAACGGTATTGGCACTTTGGCCATTTTCGTTTATTCATCCCGTCAATATGAAAAAATTATCTCTCCTTCTGTTATTATCGGCCGGTGCATTTTATGCCAAAAGTCAAACTTTAGTATTGGCTAAAGATGCCGCTCAGTATGTAGGTAAAAATGTAACCATCTGCGATTCGGTTTACAGCACAAAGGGATTGGAAAAGTTAACTTTGATTAATTTAGGTGGTGCTTATCCAAAAGAACTCATTACCGTGGTTATCAATAAAGAAGACGAAAGTAAATTTCCTTCAGAACCTTCAAGCATGTTTATGGGAAATAAAATCTGCGTAACCGGCATTGTGACCGAATTTAAAGGCAAAAAACAGATTGTTGTTACCGATCCAAAGCAGATTGCTGTAAAATAACCTTCCAACATATCTTATTATAGTTGAGTGATTTGTAGCCTCTATATAAAGTAACACTGCAAACTATTAACTTCGAATTGTATTAATTGTTTTAACCTTGTTAACTGGTGCAGCTTAATAACTTTATTTGTTATACATAGCAAAAAACAACCTAAGCTCCTCCTCATTTAAAGGAGGTGGCTTCGGCTGGAGCGTTAACACTAAATTATTATTTATAGAATAAATGTAGAGTGGTGTGCTTCTTCAGTCGGCAGGAAATTAATCCTGCCAACCTCGTAAGCATAGATATCCTTATTATCTGGTTCGAAGATTCAAAATCATTTTAACATATCATAACGGTTTATACATATAGGCTTATTTCCTTGATGAATCGTTTTATTTCCTTGATGAATTTTTCTCACTACTGTAGTTTTGTTGCACCAAAAATCAAATATTTTATATCGTGCCAGATTTAGAAATATGGTTGATTTCTTAAAAACCATCAAAATTTTATTTCTATTGACATAAAATCCATAGTTTTGATTTTTGATCAGCCTATGTCCATCCTTTTGAAACGAAATACTTTAATTTTTATCCTGCTGGTACTGATTGTAGCATTTACAGGATTAAGCATTTTTATAGCCCAACATCCGATATTCGATGCTGATATTAAAATTTCGCTGTTTATTCAGCAATTTCATGCCGATTGGTTAGATAAAGTAATGCTGGCCATCAGCTTTTTTGGCGAACTGCCCTATTCGTTACTTTCGGTTGTAGTGGTAGCCGCCATTTTCTATTGGAAAAAATACAAGCGTGAGGGAATCTTCATTTCGACCGTTTTATTATCCGGACTGATTATTTTAGGCATAAAAAATGTAATTAACCGCCCCAGGCCAACAGCATTTTACGTTCGTTTGGTAGAAGTAAACCGTTTTCAAAGCTACCCAAGCGGGCACGTATTATCTTATACGCTATTTTTTGGCTTTCTGATTATCCTTATGTATAATCTGGAGAACATCCCGAAACGCACTAAAAATACCGTTACCTATCTGTCTGCCTTTCTGATTGTTACCATTGCCCCTTCCAGAATCTATTTAGGAGCACACTGGTTTACTGATACCGTTGGCGGATTTTTACTGGGACTGATCTGCCTTTTCCCCTTATGTTACTTCTACTTTAAAAAGAAACGGGTTAATCCTTAAGTTTTTCCTTTTTTCTGATTCTGCTTAAAGTTTCAATGCGGATGCCGAGATAACTGGCTAAAAACTTTAACGGAACCCTGAACTTTATGTTCGGGTGGCCATCTTTAAATTGCCTGTAACGTGCTTCTGCAGAAGGTATTCTGGATAAAATAGAACGCTCCTGCGACAGGTGATAATGAATGGCCAGAAGTTTTCGAGCCAACACATTGGTTTCGGGGAACTGCGCATACATCTCATCGATAAAGTGGTATGGTAGAATAAGCAGGTCTGAATCTTCCAGGGCCTGAAACTGCTCCTGGTAAGTAGGTTTAAGCGTACCCGGGTTTCTGATGCTTCCAATTAAATGATTTTCATCAATCAACCATGAAGTAATGTCTTTGCCTTCATCCACAATAAAGCCGCGGACTAAACCTTTGATAATAAAATATAAACAATCTCCATGTAATTCGCTAAAACAAGGTAAAATATTGTTTTTACGTACAGAAACCATAAATGTTTCGGCCCTTGCCTGCTCAATTATTTTTTCGCACAGCGGTTCCAGATCATTTAAATATTTAATAAGCGGTTCACTTTCATGCCTGGCAGCATCCATAACATTATCCCGGTTTTTAAAACAATGCAAGCTATTACTTGTATGCCGGATTTCCAAATACGCAAACGGGTGCAGGCGTTAAAAATTATATTTATGCAGATTTATTTACCAACATGTTCCGATTTATAGATACAGGAATAATTTAAATGTTAAATTTTGGATTGATGACCCTATTTTAACCTAATCATAAAAAAATCTGATAATTTTGCCGCCATGATAATTCCTAAACCTAAAGCCTTTCTCTTCGATTTAAACGGTACCATGATTAACGACATGGCTTTTCATAATGAGGCATGGCATAGTATCCTTACGCAGGATTTAGGTGCTAGCATCAGCTTCGATGCGGTAAAAAAACAGATGTACGGTAAAAACCAGGACCTTTTAGAACGTGTTTTTGGTGTTGGCCATTTTTCTCAGGAGCAGATTGATCAGATCTCCATTGAAAAAGAACACCGGTACCAGGCCGCATATAAAAAACATTTAACGCTGATTGCCGGATTAGGGGAGTTTATGGAAAAGGCAAAACAATCAGGTATTCAAATGGCCATCGGCTCGGCTGCAATTCCTTTTAATATCAATTTTGTACTCGATAATTTAAATATCCGTTCGTACTTTAAAACAATAGTAAGTGCCGAAGATGTGGTAAACAGCAAGCCCGATCCCGAAACTTTTACCAAAGGTGCTCAGATTTTAGGCATTGATGCCAGCGAATGCATAGTTTTTGAAGATGCACCAAAAGGTGTTGAAGCGGCACAAAATGCGGGGATGAAATGTATAGCGCTTACTACCATGCATACCAAAGAGGAGTTTTCGGCTTATAATAACATCATTGCTTTTATAGAAGATTATACCGATCCGGTTTTACAGGATCTTTTCTAAACAAATACGGTCTGTGTTTCCACAGACCGTATATCATGTTATCATTATTGAGATGTAGGGATTACCAAAAAATTATTTGGTAAATTTATAGATTGAACTTGTTTTGTAAACCTGGCCGGGCTTCAATACTGTTGATGGAAAGGCAGGCTGGTTAGGAGAATCGGGAAAATGCTGGGTTTCCATGGCTATTGCCGTTCTGAAATCATCTTTTGCACCCGATTTAAAGGTATTTTTACTTTGCATAAAATTACCACTATAAAACTGTAAACCAGGTTCTTGCGTATAAATATCCATTACAATTCCTGATTTATCTCCTTTAACAGTAGCTGCATGAAACATACCCATCGCTTTGGTTTTACTGAGCACGTAATTATGATCGTAACCTTTCCCGAAAGTTAATTGTTCGTTTTTGTCGTTTATGCGTGCACCTATCGCTGTTGCTTTGTTAAAATCGAAAGGCGTTCCTGCTACTTTTTCAATTTTCCCTGTTGGGATCAGGGTCGAATCTACCGGAGTATATCCATCAGCATAAATTTGCACCTCATGGTTTAAAATCGTTCCGCTTCCATCGCCATTTAAATTAAAAAACGCATGGTTGGTTAAATTTACCACCGTTGTTTTATTTGTTTTGGCTTCATAATCCATTTTTAATTCATTATCATCGGTTAAAGTATAAGTAACCTTCACATCTAAATTGCCCGGAAAATTTTCATCGCCATCTTTTGATAAATAATGTAATACCAAAGTATTAGCTGCTGTTTGGGTAGCATCCCAAACCACGTATTGATAACCTTTTTTACCACCATGGAGCGTATTTTGCCCGTTATTGGTAAATAAAGAATAGGTTTTACCTTCAAGTGTAAATTTTCCTTTGGCAATGCGGTTGCCGTAACGGCCAATGGTTGCACCAAAATACGGCTCTGTCGATTTTTCATAGTCGCTTACACTTTTAAAACCCACCACAACATCAACCAGTTTACCATCTTTATCGGGTACCAATAAACTCACCAAACGCCCGCCGTAATTGGTAAAAATAGCTTCCCCATTATTTTTATTTTTCAAAGTGTATAAAGCGGTTTGTTTGCCGTCAATTTCTTTTTTAAAAGAATCTGGAACTAATTTTACAACCGCTGCAGAGTCGCTTTTTAAACTATCTGTTGAGGAAGATTTTTTGGTTTCAGATTGGCAGGATGCAAATCCGATTGCAGCCAGAACGCCGAGGCCCGCTAATGATTTTAATTTCATAAAATGGAATACTTGGTTTAGATTTTATTTATTTTTTAAATATAAGTATATCACTTAACAATACAAATAAAACGATTTAGATGATTGTACAGCCATATAGTAAAGAATTATTTACTTTAAGCAGCACCAATGAGATGATTTGTAGAAATGATGATGACAAAATGTAGAAATACTATAAAAGAGATGAAACCGCCTTTACAAAGCATCTTCGTACCGTCATTGCTGAGAAGTCTTTTTCAACTGAATGGCTCCGACTTTCCGGAAGTATAATATTTAATAGCTAAAATCTAAGTCAGCATTCCTTAAAATCCATTGAAACTGATTATTATTGCGTTCTAATCATAAAATATGTATCAGCCTATATCTGCAGAACGCTACGATAAAATGTTATACCGCCGTTGTGGCAAGAGCGGCATTAAATTACCAGCCATTTCATTGGGTTTATGGCATAATTTCGGACATGTTAATGTTTTTGAGAACAGCAAGAACTTAATTTACACCGCTTTTAATAATGGCATTACCCACTTCGATTTAGCCAACAACTATGGTCCGCCTCCGGGTTCGGCAGAAGAAGTTTTTGGTAAAATCCTTCACGAAGATTTTAAAGGCTACCGCGACGAAATGATTATTTCGAGCAAAGCCGGATATACCATGTGGGATGGCCCATATGGAGACTGGGGATCGAAAAAATACCTGGTATCGAGTCTGGATCAAAGTTTAAAACGCATGAAACTGGATTATGTTGATATTTTTTATCACCACCGCCCCGATCCGGAAACCCCGCTCGAAGAAACCATGGGTGCTTTAAGTTTAATGGTGCAGCAGGGAAAGGCTTTGTATGCAGGTATATCAAATTATCAGGCGGAAGAAGCTGAAAGGGCCATTAAAATTTTAAAAGACAATGGTACACCTTGTTTAATACACCAGCCAAAATATTCGATGTTTGAGCGTTGGGTGGAAGGTGGCTTACTTGATGTTTTAGAAAACAATGGTGTAGGCTGTATTCCATTTTCGCCTTTAGCACAAGGATTGCTGACCGATAAATATTTGCACGGTATTCCGGCTGACTCGAGAGTGGCCACCAGCGGCGTTTTCTTAAAAGAAAGCAACATAACCCCTGAAAAAATTGAAGTGATTGGTAAATTAAATGAAGTAGCAAAAGCCCGAGGACAAAAACTGGCACACATGGCTTTATCATGGATTTTAAAGGATCAACGCATTACAACGGTACTGATAGGTGCCAGTAAACCAGAACAGATTACAGATTCAATTAAAGCTTTAGATAATATAACATTTAGTGAAGCAGAGATTAAATTAATTGATGAAATTTTAGGTTAAAATTCCCAAAATAGTCGTTATCCCGACGGAGCATCGCAAAATGGAGAAATCTTTGAACTTTGGCAGAGATTTCTCCGCTGTGATCGAAATGACGATCCTGTTCGTTTGTACTTTTCAAAACCAAATCAGATTAAAACCGTTTAAGAAATGAATCCTTTACGTTTCTTAAACCTATGGCAAGAGCCAACAATTCTATTTATAGCGCATTAGCGGCCAATTTATTAATTGCAATAACCAAATTTATTGCAGGGGCTTTTACCAACAGCTCATCTATGATTGCCGAAGGCATCCACTCTACAGTTGATACCAGTAACCAACTTTTATTACTTTACGGATTAAAAAGAAGTGTAAAACCACCAGACAAATCGCGGCCTTTTGGCTATGGTAAAGAGCTGTATTTCTGGTCATTTATTGTATCGATCATGATTTTTGGTTTAGGTGGTGTGGTCTCTATTTCACAAGGCATTGCACACATCCGTCACCCTGAAATTTTGGGAAACCCCACATGGAATTATGTGGTACTGGGTTTATCTTTCATTTTCGAAGGCGCCTCTTTAATCATCGCGATGAAAGAGTTTAATAAAACACGCAAAGGTTTGCCCTGGTGGAAAGCGATTATTAAAAGTAAAGATCCATCAGGCTTTTTAGTGCTTTTTGAGGATGGAGCAGCTGTTTTAGGATTGCTGATCGTATTTATATTTATGGTACTGAGCCATAACTTAAATCTGCCGTTTTTAGACGGACTGGCTTCTGTTTTAGTAGGTACACTGTTAATTTTTGTATCCTTTATACTGGCGAGGGAAAGTCGTAGTTTATTAATGGGTGAAGGTTTAACTTCCGAAACCCAGCAAAAAATTAAGGAACTGGCAGAAAATGATCCTGATGTGATTATGGTAACAAGTATTTTATCTCAGTATCAATCGCCAAAAGAAGTGTTGCTGGTGCTGATCCTGACATTTAAAGCAGAATTAAATACCACCGATTTAACTAATGCCATTGACAGGCTTAGGGATAAAATAAAATCAGAATATAATGTAATTAAGTTTGTAATTATCCAGCCACAATCAGCTGATGTTGCGGAGAACGATTTTAGCAGGGATATTTATCTGGAGTAAACTTGTTTTTAAGCATAGAGATAGGCGCAAAGAGCAGAGAGTTTGTTCAAATTTACCTTTCAAAGATTCAGGCATAAATATATCTTTTATTGTCCTCCTGAAAATTCAGGAGGACTTGACCTTCTAAATTACCTGCAATACAATTTTCCCTCTTGTGTGCCCTTGCTCACTTTCGGTTTGAGCCTGTTTTGCACTGGTAAAAGGTAAAACTTTTTCGATAACAGGTTTAACCTTACCCGAATCGATAAGCGTAGCAATTTCAGTCAATTGCCCTGGAATTGATTGAGCGGTAAAACCAATAAGATGAACTTTTTTCGCTTTTGCTTCTGTTACAAACTCAGGCATTAATGTGGTAATTACCCTGCCTCCTGCCTTTAATACATTTAGTGATTTTAGCTGGGTTTCTCCACCTATCGTATCTAAAACCAGGTCAATATCGCTTAAAACTTTCTCAAAGTCTTCCATTTTATAATCGATTACTTCATCCGCGCCCAAGCGTTTCAAAAAATCGGCATTGGCGTTTGATGCGGTACCAATTACATGTGCGCCCTTCCATTTCGCAAATTGTACGGCATAGGTTCCTACCCCACCTGCTGCCGCATGGATCAATACCTTTTGTCCGGCTTTTAACAAACCATGATCGAATAATCCTTGCCAGGCCGTTAAACCTGCCAAAGGTACGGCCGCTGCTTCAGTATGCCCAATGCTGGCAGGTTTAATACTAATGATGTTGGCTTTCACCACAATGTACTCGGCATAAGCGCCATTTTTTGTCGGATCTGGCCTGCCATACACTTCATCTCCCTTCCTAAAGGCACTTACTTTTTCACCTAAATCTTCAATTGTACCAGAAACATCCCACCCCAGGGTTAAAGGTAGTTTTGCCGGGAATTTCTCTTTCCTTTGTCCTTCTCTGATTTTCCAGTCAACCGGATTTACGCTGGTGGCATGCACTTTAATTAATACTTCATCGGGTGTTGGCTGAGGTACAGGAATTTCATCTATAGATAAAACTTCCGGTCCGCCAAACTCATGGATTCTAACTGCTTTCATATAGGATATTATTATTTGATGTACACGGTTTTAATATTCACAAATTCGTGGATACCGAACATGCCTAATTCGCGGCCATAGCCAGATTGATTGATACCTCCAAAAGGCAACGCGGGATCTGATTTAACACCCTCGTTTACAAAACAAGAGCCTGCTGCGAGTTTATTTCGGGCAATATCTTCTGCCAGTACTGCATTTTCGGTAAAAACGGCTGCACCTAATCCAAAATTGGTATTGTTAGCCATGCGGATGGCATCTTCGGTATCTTTTGCGGTTATAATCGCAGCAACGGGACCGAATATTTCCTCATCGTATGCCAGTATGCCTTTTTTAACATCAGTTAGTATAGTGGGCTGATAATAGGCATGTGCACCTTCCATGTCCGGAATTTCACCACCCAGAATACATTTGGCTCCCTGTTCGATACTTTTCAAAACCTGCTGATGCAATTCGTCACGAAGCTCTGCCCTGGCCATCGGGCCCAGGTCTGTATCATCCTGCAATGGATCGCCAGTTTTTTTATTTTCCATTTCGGCTTTAAAAAGTCGGGTAAACTGCTCTTCTACCGATTTTACCACGATAAAACGTTTTGCAGCGATACAACTTTGTCCGTTATTGATTAACCTGGCTTCAGCGCATATTTTTGCGGCTTTCTCTAAATCGGCATCTTCCAGAACCACATAAGGATCGCTTCCACCAAGTTCCAAAACCGTTTTCTTAATCAATTTACCTGCCTGTCCGGCTACTTTTTTACCTGCCTCAGTACTACCGGTGAGGGTTACGGCTTTGATGTAAGGATTTTCGATTACTTTAGGGATAGCCTTGCTACTGCAGATCAGCGTTTTAAAAACATTGGCCGGGAAACCCGCATCTTTAATTATTTTTTCGATTTCGATGGCGCAGCCTGTAACACCCGACGAATGTTTTAACACGCCGCAATTACCGGCCATTAATGCAGGAGCCAGAAAGCGGAATACCTGCCAGAAAGGAAAATTCCACGGCATGATAGCCAATACTACACCGATTGGCTGAAAACTCACATAGCTCTTAGACGCACATGTTTTTATGGTTTGATCTGCTAAAAATTCTGCGCCGTTTTTAGCATAATATTCGCAAACTGAGGCGCATTTAAGAACTTCGGCAACTCCGGCTTTTAAGGGTTTACCCATTTCTAAAGCCATCAGTTCAGCCAGTTGATCTTTACGTTCGGTTAAAAGTTTCGAAACTTCTGTTAACAGCCTGGCACGGCTATCAAAATCCGTCTCTTTGTAATTTAACCATGCCTGATGTACCAGATCAATTTTCTGATTGATCAGGTCTTCCGAATCTTCCTGATAGTTTTTTATGATTGCCCCGTTTACAGGGTTTATAGATGAAATGCTCATTTATCAATAACAATTGAGCATTTAAGATTGTGTTTATTATTTGAATATTAATCAGGCTGGGATGTCAGGGGGATATCAAAATGGAAGGTTGATCCTTTGGAGTACTCACTTTCTACCCAAATTTTGCCGTTATGACGGTTAATAATTTCTGCGCTGAGGTATAAACCGATACCAAAGCCTGAAATGCTTTTGGTCTGTTGATTTTCTACCCGGTAAAAACGATCGAAAAGCCTTTCTAAATCCTGCTTCTGAATCCCAATCCCATTATCGGTTACACGTACATTTACACGGTTTTCTATAACTTCTGATTCAACCTGAATGGTGCTGCCCTGCGCCGAGTATTTCATTGCATTGCTGATTAGATTTGCAATAACAGAACTCATTTTTTCCTTATCCGCATGAACCATTTTAGGCTCACCTTCAATAAAATTGATCTCATAGGAAGAATCGATCAAACGGGCGTCTTCCACAACATCACAAATGAGTTTATCGAGGTCAAAATCAGATTTAATGAGTTGAATTTTTCCTGATTCAAGACGTGATACGTTCAAAAACGAACCAATCATGGTGGTCATCTTGCGGATCTGCTTTTGAACCTTATCAAGCGTAGTGATTAAAAAGCCATCTGATAACGGCTTATTCTGCATCAGTTGAACGTAAGCGCTAATGGAAGTGAGTGGTGTTTTTAACTCATGACTCACCATACTGATAAAATCGTGTTTCTGCTGGTCTTCTTTAATACTGATCATTAACTGCTCTTCTTCCAGTGCTTCGCGCTGCAGCTCATTTTCTTTAATAATTTTTCGGGCGAGAACCATATCGCTGACATCGCTTGCAGTATGTAAAATGCAGTATGGCAAACCTGATTCGTCTTTTATCGCCTTGTATTCGTAACTATAATAAGCAGTATGCAGTTGACCGTCTTTCATGGTTTCGGCCGCAATGGCATCTCCCTGATCGGTGATTCCTGTTAACAGCACGTTTTTGAGCATATTGATAAAAGGCTGTCCTTTTAGTTCCGGCACAGCTTCTTCCAAAGGTTTTCCGATAACAGAGCGGTCTTTGCCCCAAAAGGCAATCATGGCGTCGTTGGCCATTTCAATTACAATATCTTCAGAGGTATAAATGGCTGTTGCATCTTTTGATAAAGCAAGAACATTTAACAATTGATCGCTACTTAAAGCTCTGGAAGAATGACGGCCCATGGATATTTGAAGATTAAAATGCTTATCGTGATTTACCTTTTGTAATATTTTAGGTATATAAGATACAAGTGGCTGCCCTAAATGTTTGGGTGGTGGTTAAATGTTATCAGTATTTTTCATTTTTTCGCGTATTTTTTGCTTCAGGATTCCGGCGGCCTGGGTATAACCTCCTTCTGCCCCATCAACAAAATGAATATGATCGTCATCCAAATCCCTTACGTAACAAGACATAATCGATTCGCCGCTTACATAAAGTGCATATAGAATTTCATCTTTGCCCTCCAGTACGTTTAATGCTTTTTGCAAGGTTAAACGCTGTTTTTCTGTTCCGGTAATTACGGTATTGATGCGGCCGTCCATCACCAGGGTATCAGACATGGCTACGAGCTGTTTAAGGTAATTTTTTCCGCTCTCCGTCCGGAAATAGATATATCCATAAATGTTGATAAACCACGATTTAATGAGTTCAATAAATTTAATTTTACCTAAGCGGTGTTTCATTTCTTTGCCCAGGCTGTTAAAACTCGTCCTGAAAATCAGTTTAGAAACCGAAATCGGCTGACGCTTTTCGGGTGTGCCATAAATCTGATCGAGGTGACGGATCACTTTACTAAATACCTCTGCCTGCTGCCTGTAATCGCGGGCAATTACAATCAGGGTTACAATTTCTTCACTATTCTCTGGCGGCTCAATTTTATCCCAGCGGCATTGCATTCCACTTAAATCTATTTCATCGTTGGCGGTATCATGACCTGATAACAGATAATCATCGCCTTTGATCATTTTCTCAGCATAAGCTAAGCCATCACCTAAAATAATGGGGATTGAAAATGTTTCAGAACTGCTAAATCTGCTGATCTGCAGGTTATGGTTGCGGGCGTAAATCTCCTCAACCGGTACAATGCCTACCCTCAAATCGAGACTGAAATTTTCGAGGGCATTATCTTTGTATTTTAACAGGGATTTCATTACCTCATCTACAATACCCGGAGGAATGATAAAGGTTGCACCGTCTCCTCCAAAGAAAAAAGGCACCGTAATATTGGCCTTAAATGCGATATTAAGCACGGCTACAATACTGCCGGTTGCAATAAGATTTACATTTTCATGCAAACCAGCATTAACGGCAGCTGTAGAACTTTTAATATCAGTGATGATTACATGCCAATCTGCAGGTATTCCTTTAAATAAATGATTTTTAATCAATAACTGATGTAAAGGAATTTTATTTACGGGCAGGTTAGCATAGAAATGATCGTTATTATCTGGCATAATGATATTGAGAATGAAACATCCTAATATACGTATTCGAAGATAAACTGTATTTCAAATTGTTAAACCGGTAATCCTGAGTTTTTATCTACATGGTTGGTGCCTGTTCGTATATCGTCCATTGCTGCTCCCTGGTTTTTGTTTTTTTGGCCAGGATAATGGCAGAATTGGTAGTTCCTTTTTTATCTTCTGGTGTAATGTAAAGATCGGTTCCTTTAAGTTTAATGAGGTAAATGTCTTTTCCAACAGTTTCAAATTCGTATTGCTGGTTGACACTGCCCAGGGTTAAAGGTTGTTCTTCTAAAACTCCCTCAGCAGGTTTAGGTTGAAAAGTTTTCCCGGTAAAGAGGTTCTTTAACTGATAGGTGTTTCCCTCAATACCAATAAAATTCCAGGTCATGCATTTCCAGTTCTGCGGATTGTAAGCTACCAATGGTGTTCCATTTTTACCACTGGCATCTTTAACCCGCAACAACATGCCTGTAAGCACATTTTTAATGGCGTAATTTCCTTTTATGGCCTGAGCCAAAACAATCTGATTAATTAACAATGCACAGCCAAGCGTTAAAAGATATTTTCTCATCACACTAATATAGCCAATTTGTTAACCTCAGAAAAGAATTAAAGAATAATCAGTATGGTGCCCGATTTGAGTAATTTAAAGTAATAATGGTATTCGCCGTGACGGTTTACTTTTTCAATTTCACAAACCTTACCAGATTTACCATATTCATCAGCCAATAAATCGCCGATTTTAATGCTATCTAAAACATTCACATTAATAGATGCCCTTTTAATGATTGTAGCGTTTTTTTCCATGAGATTGCGGTTTAACTGATTTACGCAATCTGAAACATTTTGGTTTTGTAGTATCATAAATTACTTATAAATAAGTATCAAAGATACACAATTGTAGTTTTAATTAGCAATACATCAATTCGTAAACACGTTTCATGTATAAAGCTTCGTCAATCTTTGCAAAAAACTCGTTCCATTCTTCTCTGGTAAATACCAAACTGATATCAGGAAAGGGTGTAGATAAAATAACCACCTGCTTTCCATCTGGCCTGTTTTCCAGATAATCGTCAAAATCGAGTTTTTTGGTGGCCACATAAAAAGCATCAAATTGCTCAAAAGAAAAGTTCATTAGCACGCCTGAACGCCAAATATTTAAAACTTTGCAATTATTGCACTGAGCAATAGTGATGTTTGCATTTTGAGCAAGAACTGTTGTTTTACACATGAGACTGAATTTATAATCAACGATAGTTTTAGCAAATATCATATTATTTAGAATAATTCCAAATAATAAAATTAATTATATAAACCCATAAAAAAAATGCCCCCGTTTTAATGGAGGCATTGGTATTATTCTGCGTCGTAAATCACCACTTTATCAAAATAAACCCTGAATTCATCCAAAAATGCTTTATGCAACGGATGAACCTGGTAAACATCGTGTGCAGCCAGGTCCTCAAAGAATAAAATCAGGCTAAAAGTATAAGTGGTATCTACCACAGCACGCTCAATTGGTGCCGGTACGCCAATATGAAAAGTTTTAACAACTTCAATGTTTTCTAATGTTTGTAAGCTATTGCGAAAAGCAACTTTTTGCTCTTCGGTGGTATCGGCTTTAAGCCAGAATAAAACGTGGTGTGCTATCATTTTTTAATTTTTGTCAAATATAATGAAAGCGCGAAAAGATCATCCATCTTTATCCAAAAACACTTTTTGCTTTATTTATGGCTTTTTTTAAGTCTATACCTTTGCCCAGCACGCCTTTAAATAAATCACCTTCCACTTTTAAGCGTTCAATGGCATTAAAAATATTAAAGTCTTTCATTTTTAACCCTGGTTTTACTTCATCCCAATGCAAAGGCATGGAAACAGTAGCTCCTAGTTTCGGTCTCAAAGAGTAAGGTCCGGCGATGGTTGCCCCGGGCCTGTTCTGTAAAAAATCGAGGTACATTTTTCCTTTTCTGGCGGCTATCATCCGTTCTAAAGAAGTGTAATCAGGAATTTGTTTATGTACCAGATTTACAATTATTTTAGCAAACATCTGGCTCTGATCGTAATCGTATTTGGCATTTAAGGGAATGTAAATGTGCATACCCGTTGAGCCCGACGTTTTACAATAACTGGGCACATCAATGGCATCCAACACCTTTTTGGTTTCAAGGGCGGCCTCAACCACCTGATCGAAAGAATGTTTATCAGGATCAAGGTCGATTACGCAATAATCGGGATTGTCAGGATGTTGCACACGGCTAAACCAGGGATTTATTTCGATACAACCCAGGCTGGCCATCCACAATAAGGAAGCTTCATCAGTACCCACCAAATATTCCTTTTTTTCTCCATCGCCGTTTTCATAAGGGAAAGTTTCAGCCCAGTCCGGTGCTTTTCCTTTTACGTCTTTCTGGTAAAAACTTGGTCCGTGGATACCTCCCGGAAACCGGTTAAGCGATTGCGGCCGATCTTTAAGATAAGGCAAAATATATTCGGCAACCTGGTAATAATAATTAAACATATCCCTTTTGGTTACCTTATCTTCGGGCCAGTACACTTTACTGAGGTTGGTAAATTTCAGTTCGTGGCCTTTTATTTTTCTTACCTGCGTTTCATCTTTTGGATTTAATAAAGTTTTAGGTTGTTTTCCCTTTGGTGGTTTTATGGCATCGGTATGCTCCTCTTTTTCTTTAACCTCATCAATAATCTTTTCTGTAGAGGTTTCTTCTTCGCGGACTACTTCTTTGGCTTTTTTATCCTCCCGCATGCCCTGAAAAGATGGATGGCGAAAAACACCATCTTCAGTAACTTCGGTAAAAGCTACTTCGCATACCAGCTCGGGTTTTAACCAGGTGGCTTTTGCCTTTGGCGGATTTGGCCTGAAACGCGAAGGTTTATTGACATCAGGAATGCTTTCGAACGGGCTTTTATCAACAATAATCGGCTTAAACTGCTCCATCATTGTTTTTTGAAGCTTATCAGAAAAACCGGTTCCAACTTTACCCACATATTGCAGTTTTCCTTTTTCATATACACCCAGCAAGAGCGAACTAAAAGATTTTGAAGTGTCTTCATTTTTGGTAAAACCCGCAATTACCACCTCCTGACGTTTGTGCACTTTAATTTTTAACCACTCTTTAGATCTCCGGTCGGTAGCGTAGGTACTATCGGTTTTCTTGGCGATGATTCCTTCCAAACCCATTCTCTGCGCTGCATCAAAAAAATCGACACCACTGGCTTTGAAAACTTTTCCTAAACGCACACGATCATCGTTAGTAGGCAACACATCATTTAAAATGGCCTGGCGTTCATCAAGGGGAAGTTCCATCAGGTTTTTACCTTCATACCAAAGGATATCGAATACATAAAAAACAAGTTCCCCGTCTGCCTCACTTCTCCAGTTTTGTAAGGATCCAAAATTAGAAATCCCTTTATCATTCAACACTAAAATTTCTCCATCCAAAACGGCATTAATTTTCCATTCGTTAAGCAAGTCGTAAATGGGATAAAATTTTTCGTTAAATGATTTATTGTTCCTCGAAAAGAGTTCTGCTTTTCCTTTATTGATAAAAGCCAGCGCACGGTACCCGTCCCATTTTACTTCATATTGCCAGCCCGGATCATCAAAAGGCTCATCCACCAGGGTAGCCAGCATAGGTTTGATGTTTTTTGGAATGGCCGATTTTGGCGCTTTTTTTAAGATGGATTTAACATCTATTTTTTTATCGTCTCCTACAGGTTTTGTTTCTTTTTTAACTTTTGGTTCAGGATTTTTTTTTTCGGGCTTTATTTTTTGCTCTTTTCCTTCTTTCCAGACTTTGTCGGGTATTTTCTCCATCTTTTCGATGGTTTTTCCAGAAAGTACCGATTTATCTTCCCTGGTAATATCTTTGGTTGAAGCGTAATCATCTTTATGTTTGATCAGCAACCAGCCATTTTCGCCCATGCCATGAGTTTTAACCAAAGCAAATTCGCCATGAAGTTTTTCCCCGTTCAGTTTAATTTTTAAAGAACCTTCTTTTAGCTGCTTTAACAGGTGTTTTTCCTGTGCCTTTTTTCCCTTAATGGTTTCAATCGGCTCATAAGTACCTTCATCCCATACAATTACAGTTCCGCCGCCATATTCTCCTTTCGGGATAATCCCTTCAAAATCTTTGTAATCATAAGGATGATCTTCAACCATCATGGCCAAACGCTTGGTTTTCGGATCGGTAGAAGGACCTTTGGGTACAGCCCAGCTTTTCAAAACACCTTCCATTTCGAGTCTGAAATCGTAGTGCAGACGCGACGCATCGTGTTTTTGGATCACAAAGTGTAACTTATTCCGATCGCTGCTTTTGCCTGATTTAGGTTCTGCTGTTTTTGAGAAGTCGCGCTTGGCAACGTATTTTTCCAGACTCATAATTGATATTTTACTTTTTTAAAAAATCTTCTACTTTGTTGACCGATGTGCCAACTGTTTGCACTGCTGCCTTTAATTTATCTTTACTCACACTAAATTTGTCAGACCAATAATCAAGCTCATAACCCTCGTTAATGTTGATCCTACCGCGATCAGCACTGCCGTTTTTTTGTTTATTATCCATAATTATTTTTGATTAGATTGCTATAAAACAGCCTGATAACAAAAAAGGTTTTAACATCCGATTTTACAAGCGGACATTAAAACCTTAAAAAAATAAAAATTTAAACTTAATCTATTAACGCAGTAACCATTTCGGGCTCTGTTTCTTCTGCGTAGGCGAACCTACTTTTTGTAGCATTATAAATAATCCTGAGCCAAACCAGGAAATAAGGAAAACTGATGATGGCAAGCGACAGCGGATGCGATTTGGCAAAGGCCGGGAATAACAATAAGGGAAAATTACAGGTGATGAAAAGTAAAACGGGCAACAACACCTTTTTCATGGCTTTATTACTTTCTTTTACATACCATAAGCCTACTCCAACAATTGAGATAATAAAAGTACAATCTTCAGCACCTGTGCTAAACAACACCGGAAACAATAATACCGAAGATAAAATCATCAGCTGGAATTTTTGTTTTTCAAAATTGGCAATGCGCTTAAAAGGCAGCATAAATACCAGGGAGCCAAGTGCAATAAAAAGAGAATTTGATATTGCGGGCTCATCTAAAAGCTGCCTGAAAAAGCCCATAATAGAAATATCGGTTCCCCCGCCCAAAACGTTTAGCATATTTTTCCCAACCAGCGAGTTTTTCCAATCTACATAACAATGGGCCACAAAATGGGGTGAGGCAAATAACATGGGTAATAAGAATATGATTAGCGACCACATGATTAGCCATAATATAAACTGAGGCTTTTTCTTTGCGAAAAAGAAAAAAACCAGGCCAACCACACCATACAGTTTGATAAATGTGCCGAGTACAATGCAAAGCGCAGACCATATGCCCTTATCTTTATGCAGAAGCGTATAACTTAATATGATTAAGGCACCTGCGCCGGCATTAAATTGCTGGTTAAGCATCGATTCTATTAAACAGGGGATTGCAATATACCCGATCAGCACTTTTTTATCTTCAGTTAAGGGCAGCGTTTGTATGGCTTTAAAGAGTAAAAAACAATTGAATAAATTCCATAACAACAGGCCTACCCAATTGTGAAACAGTGCAAACGGAGCAATTAACACACTAAAAACCGGCCCGTAATGATTGGTATCTTCATGGTAATTTGGGTAATGGGCATATAATGATCTTTCGTGAAGGAGGTTTCTAAATGTATTTTCAAAAATGAGGTAATTATTATATCGATGCGTTATCCACGAGTCGATTACAAAAATCAGGGTAATAAATACCCAGATAGATAATACAAAACGATTATCCTGATAAAATTTTCGACGCGGGGATAGACTCGGAGCGCCGGTTAGGGAATGATTTAGCATTGTAAAAATTATATTACATTACAATAATAAACAGACTCCACCAGAAAAGCAAATGTTTTGTAAAGGAAATGTTACTCTTTTTGACGCTAACCAAACCGTTGAAAACAGACAATCTAAAATACGATTTTAACAGATTTAAATGCAAACCAGCCCTGCTTCTTCGACTTGGTTTTTAATATTTAAGAATCATGTTCAATTATCTGAGAATTTACTGACAAAACTGCAAAACCAAATCTGATTTACTGATGTTTCTTCAATATTACTAACCAAAAATTCATAAAAATGGAATATCAACTAAATTCGATGAATGCGAGGAAAGAATTTATCGAAATCGCAGACGAACAAGACCGTAATTATTGGGCCACACGATTGGGTGTTACAGGTGAAAAACTGAAATCTGTTGTTAAAGCTATTCAAAGTATGGAATTTTCCATCCTGAAAGAATATTTAATGATGGAAAAAATTAAATCCGGAAGTACCTACCAAAGGTTTGTGAATCAATAATCAGAAATATGGACTACAAAATTAATAAAAACGAAAAATCGGAAGCAGTTAATGAGATCATTACCGATTGTACACATTTAATTGATTTACTACCGGTTGAAAATGTTTTTGACCAAAAGGTGAAGGGAAATAGTGTAAATCATCCAAAAGCAGGTATTAAAACCTTAACTGTCTTCTTCCATAAGAATGGCCTGGCAAATTTGCTGTAATTATTATTTAAAAAACGACTGGTATAAGCTGTTGATTGCTGCCCGGCTAAAATCGGGAAAACCATCAGTATAAGTAGCATTTATGCCGTTGGTAATGATCACAAATCCCAATTTTTCTTTCGGATTAAAAAACATGGTGCTATATAAGCCATAAGCAGAACCGGTATGGCCCTTTAGCTTAACACCCGGAATAAAGTTATCGGCCGTTCTAATGGCGAAACCATAACCTTCATCATCAGTTAAAGCGGTTTGCATTTGCTTAGCGCTTTTTTTGCTTATAATTTTTACGCCATTTGCAGTGCCGTAATTCATGTGCATAATCATGTATTTTGCAAGATCGGTTGCAGAGATTTTCATTCCCCCTGTTGGTGAAAAAATTGGCGTGCTGTAACCCATTACGTAGTTTGCAATTTCTGTGCGCCGTGGTGCGTAAGCCATTGGTGCAGGCGTATAAGATTTCGTGCCGGCATGATATTCGTATAAATTTACGAAACGCGTACTATCCAGCGAATCCACACAATATCCCGCATAAAGTCCTAAAGGTTTAATTACATGGTTTTTTACATAATTATCAAAACGCTCACCTGATTTTTTTTCTATGATGGTACCAATCAGGTTAAAATTGAGGTTACAGTAATCAAATTTACTGCCTGGTAAGTAATCGTTATAACATTTGGCCCAATCTGGGTTTTTATCCGGATTGATCACATCCAGATTTAAATATCCCTGCGAATCGTTTAAGCTGGAAGTATGCGACAAGGCCATTTTTAAGGTGATTTTCTGATCTGGAAATTTGGGGTTCCTGATTTTAAAACCCACCAGGTCTCCGAAATCATCATCCAAATGAATTTTACCCGCTTCTACCAATTGCATGATGGATGTAGCTGAAAAAGATTTCGAGATAGAGGCAATCCTGAAAATGTCGCGATCGCTTAAAGGCTCTTTGTTTTCAAGATCTTTTAAGCCAAACGAATGGGTATAAATAATCTTTCCCTGTTTTACTACAGCCACTGAGGCACCAACAGCACTATACTTTTCCATTACGATTTTAAAATCTGCTTCAGCCTTTTCATTCTGGGCATTTGATTGCCGCGCTAATCCAATAACTAAAAGAAGGGTAAAAAAATGCTTAAAGCAAGAGATTTTCATAGGTGTACAGGGCTAAAACACTAAAGATAAGTGATGAAAACAAACAAAGTTAAGAAGTACTAAAAAATTTACTTCGCATCGTTTACTTCAAGCCAGTGACCGTCGGGGTCTTTAAAGTAAATTTGCTTTACGCCATCAACACGGAGGGTAACGCCTTTTTCCTTGCCGGCCCAGTCTTCAAAGCTGATATTTTTTGCATTGAGTTTTTTCACAAACTCATCAACCGATTGCACGCTGAAACATAAATGACCATTTTTATCAAAAATTTCGTTGCCTTTTGCGCCCTGGATTAAGTGTAGCTGCCCGGCAGGGCCTAAAGTAAACCAGGTATGGCGGTTATCTTTAAAAGGTTCAGGAATGATTTTAAGGTTGAAAACACTTTCGTAAAAGGTTGTGGCTTTGTTTAAATCGGCAACGTAAACAGCGATATGGTTTAAAACAGCAGGTACATTTTCGGTTTTATTCTGTTCCATGGCTTTTTGAAAAATAATGGAAAATAAAATGATGGTGGTTAGGAAAACTTTTTTCATGATTAAATATCCTACAATATTTTTAATAAATGATTAAAATATGTGATTTATGTATGAGTATCATGAACTAATTGAATTTCATCAATTTAACACACAAGTTGCCCCGATTTTTGTGGCAAGCAATTTATTCCTCGTCGGTAGCGATCGTTTTAAGATTGCCCGCGGTTTATCTTTCCGCTAGAAATAACGATTGAGTGGAAATTTCGGTGTTCTCCACGCATCCGTGACAAAAAATTAATTGCAGCAAAAAGGTCTTAGCGAAATGCTAAGACCAGAAAAGGGCGAAGCGAAATGGAGAGATCTAGACAGATTTTTCGCCTGCGTTGCACTTCGCTCGAAATGATTGTTATGATAAAAACAAATTTTAAGCGGCAATATTAAAGTTATTTTTATAGCTCTCCTGGTTTTTAATAACAGCAGCAATTCTTAGCGCTATTTTGTTTCTAACGGCAT